>FLOH01000250.1_pt1 | contig 137297 bp, 127 predicted proteins | sample 756751 | NCBI WGS metagenome assembly FLOH01 (sample SAMEA4026879, study PRJEB14308) | marine metagenome | biome: coastal water; material: water | depth 74 m
AGAAAACCGATGATTTGTTCAGCAGTATAACGTCTTCTTAGGCCCATTCTTTCCTCCTATATCAAGAGCCAGAATAAACCAGAATCTCTCAATCAGCCTGGATCACTTTTTCGGGGGCAGGTCAAATTTATTACAGAGAATAAATGGAGTGGGGAGATAATTCGTGATCGTTGTTTCTTCGAAATGCGGGTCGCACCCACTGATTCCCCTTCTGGCACCCACACGCTAGCAATTGCAAAAGTCCCTGCGGCGCATACGGCACGTTTTTTGACACAGCTTATTCATATCCCCGGAATTCGCGCAACACCGGAACGATCGTACCAAGTCGGAGCAGTAGCGGACTCTTTTCCGGGAACATTCGACAAATATGTGGCGAGCATAATCCATAAATGGGGAAGTAAGAAGTCAATGCTATCGGCTCTCTCCAAGAACCTCGAGAGATTGGGCCTAACTTGGAAAATCACTACCGAACAAATCAGTGATACTGAAGTTAAAGTTCGAGTAGGGCGATCCCAAAAACCATCACGAGGCGGAAATGCCGACTTAGTTAATATTGCCGATGTTGGGTTCGGCATATCCCAAGTGCTGCCTATATTAACAGCTTTACTCACGAGCAACAAAAACACAACAATTTACATCGAACAGCCCGAGATTCATTTGCACCCGAAAGCACAAGTTGCTCTTGCCGAGATAATTTGTGAAGAGGCGGAAAAAGGAAAGTGCATAATTATTGAAACACATAGTCCTTTGATGCTTACAACGATTCAGTCGATGGCGGCGGAGGGTAGGGTATCAAATGATCGCGTATCACTCTATTGGTTTGAAAGGGACCAACTGTCGGGTTTTTCTAACGTATCGAAGGGCCAAATCGATGATGCTGGCGCATTCGGAAACTGGCCAGAAGATTTTGGGGAGATCAGCCTTTTCCTAACTGACAGATATCTGACGGCTTCCGAGAAAGTTCTATTCCGTGAAATGAACAAACCCAAATGAACGGTGGAAGTATGGGAGCGAAAAAAAGGATTGTTGTAGATGCGTGCATCGCCAGGGCGGCGGGGCCAGAAGGCGCTGTAAATGCAACCTCTAGTAACTGCAGAGATTTCTTGTTGGAGATATACCAAAACGGCCATTCAGTGGTCTTTAACAGAGAATTGAAGACGGAGTGGGACAAACACGAGAGCACATTCGCGAGGTTCTGGCTCGCCAGAATGATTGGCAGCAAGCGACTTTTCCCTGTTAACTCGCATGATGACGAAATCAAAGAATTAGATAGCCTTAATTCGATACAAGCGGTCCATCACTCCCGAGAGGCTGTGAAGGATGCTCACTTAATATTTGCGGCACACCAAACTGACAAAATAGTATCATCATTAGAAAAGCGGTCTCGGGATGTTTTTAAGAGATATTGCAATCTATTAGGCAGCCTTTCGTCGGTTTTTTGGGTTCATATTGGAGAAAACACGTGGAGAACTTGGATTGTGGATGGTAGGAGAATTCCTTCGTCTCTCAGAATAGACGCGCCTCCCACGAAGAAAAAATGAAGAGCTAATATCAAAGGGGTCAGAGTCGATTGATTTTTTCCCCTAAACCAACGGGATCAAAGGGACGCAAGTTCCTTTGCGGGTCTGGGCGGAGCCCGGGCTTTCTTTTTGCGTTGCGCCCATGTCCCTCGCGGGTTGGAAACTTGACATTTTGGGGTAGGTATGATATCACAAATTAGTTATTTTAGATCGTAAATAGGGAAAATGGGACCGCCCCTCTGGACGGTGGTTTTTCGGTGTTTGGGGGGTGTTGAAAACAAAGGGAAAAATGGAGAAATGACGATTAATGACGAGGAAAGACGATAAAACGGTGGGAGCGGCGACGAGAAATGGGCGAATTGTCGCTTGATTTCAAATGGTTGAGGAGATTTGGCGGATTTTTCCGAAGGCGGGAAAATCGTCATTTCCGGGCATTAGCGTTCTCCTGCCATGGCGTCTGCTTTTGAGCCGTTAGCGGAAATCTCGGCGGTGCTGTTGTGCTGTCGTTCAGGCGGCCCGGCCATCGGGATCGAAGCCGAACACGGCGCGGGCCGCGTAAAGGTCTTCAAGGCGGGTCATGTCGTCGTCGTCCAATGCTATATCCAGGGCGGCGATGGCGTCGGTAAGGTAGCTTTCCTTAACCGTGCCGATGATCGGTGACACGACGCCCGGTTTTTTGAGAACCCAGGCCAGTGCGATCTGGATGGCTTTGACGCCGTGTTTTTTGGCAACCTCGTCGGCCCGTTCGGCGATGGTGAAATCGATATCCCGATAAAAAAGATCGGCGGCCTTTTTGTCGGTTTGTGCGCGCAGGGTTCCTCCGCCGCCATCGCGGCTTCGGTTGCCCGCAAAAAAACCCCTGGCCATGGGGCTCCAGGGTGTCAGGGCAACACCGTCGCCCACGCAATAGGGGTTCATTTCGCGTTCTTCTTCGCGGTACAGAAGATTGTACAGGTTCTGCATGGAAACGAAGTTTGCCCAACCGTTCTTCTCGGCGGCAAAGCGCATCTTGGCAAACTGAAAAGCAGCCATGCTCGAAGCGCCCAGGTAACGGACCTTGCCCGCCCGCACGATATCATTCAGGGCTTCCATGGTTTCCTCGATGGGGGTTTGGCCGTCGAAGCGATGGATGATGTAAAGATCGACATAATCGGTGCCAAGTCGTGTCAGGCTGGCGTCGATGCTGTCCATGATGTGTTTGCGGCTTAATCCCTCGTCGTTGGGATGCTCGCTCATGGGTCCGCAAACCTTGGTGGCGATAACCACCTGATCACGCGGGGCCAGTTCGTTCAGAAGTGTGCCGGTAATCTGCTCGCTGATGCCGGTTGAATACATGTCAGCCGTGTCGAAAAAGTTGACTCCCAGATCCAGCGCACGCTTGAAAAGCGGACGGCTTTCGGACTCATTGATGGCCCATTGCTGAAAAGAAGTGCTGCCCACGGCGGAGGTTCCGAAGCAAACCCGACTGACCTTCAGACCCGACCGACCCAGATTGACGTATTGCATGGACACTTTCCCCCGTTTGCGTCATTTTCACCAATCCTTGGAAACGTGTCATCGTACAGCCGAAGATCGTCGTTGACCAACCCCGCCTTCGTGGCCACAGGGGGGGTGTCTTTCCGATTGGCCGTTTTGGGGCTTTGATGAGCGCAATAAAAAGAGTGTTCGCGGATGTGGGGAATGCCCGGCGCGGTATCGCATGGATGCTGTTTTGCATTCTCATTGCGACCCTGATGGACGCGACCTCTAAATATCTGTCGCAGTTCTATCCGGTGCTGCAAATTGTGTGGGCGCGATATTTCTTTCAGGCGGTCCTGGTGTTTGTGGTGTTGGGCTCCCGATTGCCGCGTTTAGCTCGAACACGACGGTTGGGCATGCAATTGCTAAGGTCCGCATTTTTGCTGGCGGCATCGATATTTTTTCTATTCGGTCTTCGTAGCATACCGCTGGCCGATGGCAGTGCCATCCTCTTTTTAGCTCCCTTGATCGTTACCGCGCTTTCGGCTCCGCTTTTGAAGGAAAGGGTCGGACCACGCCGCTGGATGGCCGTATTTGTGGGGCTGATCGGCGCCCTGGTTATCGTGCGGCCAGGGGTCGGGGTCATGCAGACGGCGGCGCTGTTTCCGGTGGGCACTGCGATAATGTATTCGTTTTACATGATCGCCACCCGGCATTTGAGCCACACGGATTCCGCCGTTACGACGCTGATCTATACGGCTTGTGTGGGCACCGTTGTTATGAGCGGGATCGTCCCCTTTGTCTGGTCCGCACCGGATACCAAGGGCTGGATATTGATGGTTATGCTGGGATGTTTGGGCGGGGTCTGCCATTTTGCGCTGATCAAGGCATTCGAGGCGGCAGCGGCGAGTGTCGTCACGCCGTTTGAATATTCCCGGCTCATATGGGCGACCTTGCTGGGTTTTCTCATCTTCGGGGACCTACCCGACGGCTGGACGATCATGGGGGCGGTCTTGATTGTCGCCGCCGGCCTCTACGTCTACCACCGTGAAAGCCGCAATAGGAGTTGACCCCATTTCGTCAAAAATCCTATCCGCTGGATCGCGAATAGATGGCGTCAAAATCGTCGAGGTTACCAAGAAACAATTCGATGAGTTCCGGGTCAAAATGCGCGGGCCGCGTTCGGTCGTCACCTTTCGCGATGATATCAACGACTTTTTCGTGGGTCATTGCGGCCTTGTAGGGCCTTGGGGAACGAAGCGCGTCGTAGACGTCACATAACGAGGTGATTCGGGCAATGATCGGAATTTCCTGGTTGCACAAACCCGCCGGGTATCCGCTTCCATCCCATCGCTCGTGATGGGTCAGGGCAATGATTGCTGCGCACTCCATTACCGGCTGATCCGAAACCGACAGGATTTTGTAGCCGATCATGCAGTGTTCCTTGATGGCTTCAAATTCATCAGAGGTTAGGCCACCTTTTTTAATCAGGATGCTGTCGGGAATACCGATTTTGCCTATGTCGTGAAGCGGGGCTGCGAGTTCAATCTCTCTGGCATCGGCTTCCGTCCATCCGAGGTTGCGTGCAATCATCCCTGCGTAAGCCCCGATCCGCCAAATGTGGGCGCCCGTATCCGTGTCGCGGTATTCGGCGGCGACGGCAAGATGACGAACCGAGTCTTGGTATGCCGCGTCAACCTTCCCGGCCAGGGAACGGACCTCGCTCGCCTTTCGGTTGACCTCGTCGATAAGGCTCAGGCGGGACTCGCGTTGGGTTCGCCGAACAGATGCCCGCTCGCCTGCTTGACAGACGGCGTCGTGCAGATAGAGGAATTCCACGGGTTTAACCAGAAAATCCGTTGCCCCGTGCCGCAGGGCGCTAATCGCAGAATCGGCGTCCCCGTGGGCTGTCATGATAATGAACTCAAGATCGTTTCTGCCACGGCGTCTGATTTCAGACAAAAGTTCCAAACCGGTTTTTCCGGGCATTTTCAGGTCCGAAACGACGATTTCGATAGCGTCTCCGTTCGCGCCGAGCGCCTCCAGGGCGGCATCGGCATTCGCCGCTTCAATGCAATTAATGCCTTTCATGGAAAGGTACCCAGCTACCGACGTGCGAACGATGTCTTCATCGTCCACAACCAAAACTTTCCCGGTCGGGGCGGTGATTGCTTTTCCCATGTCTGTCATTTTGCAAGCCAATTCAGCGAGTTGTATCGATTCTCACTTCGTTTTTCTTGGAAGGTTTCTTTCGTGCATCGATGGTCTGGCGAATTATGTGCGCGAGTTCACTCGGTTCGACCGGCTTTCGGACTATTTCGTCAATTCCCAGATCCGCCAGGGTTTTGTCGGTGCCAGGGGGCCTGTAACCCGTACAAAGAATAATGGGAATTTCAGGGCGAATTTCCCGTAATTTGTGCGCCAATGCATCGCCTGTCAGCCCCGGCATGATCTGGTCCGTCACGACGATGTCGAAGTGATTTGGCATTGACGTGAAAACGGCCAATGCCGCCAATCCACTGGTTAACGCCTCGACCTCGTAGCCGAAGTGTTCCAGATAGGGGCCGATCGACTGGAGAACCATCCTTTCATCGTCGACAAGCAAGACGCGTTCGGTGCCGCCAAATCCGCTTCGCACCACCTTGGGGTTCTGGATTTCACCTTCAACGGCGCTGGGAAGATAGATGCTGATAGTAGTTCCCTTGTCGATCTTGCTTTCCAGCTGGATGCCGCCGCCGTGTTCTTCGACGATGCCATGAACGGCGGCTAGTCCAAGGCCGGTTCCCGATCCCACGGGTTTGGTTGTGAAAAACGGATCGAAAGCTCGGTCGCGGGTGTAATTGTCCATGCCGCATCCCGTATCAGTAATGCGCAATCGGGCATAGGTGCCGGGAAGCAAATTCAAGCCAGCGGCCGCTATCGGGGTCTCGGTAACGATCTTTTCCACCGATACATCAATGGCCCCGTGTGTGTCCCCGATAGCGTCAGCCGAATTGTTGCAAAGATTCAGAAGAACCTGATGGACCTGGGTCGGGTCGACCATGACCGTCCCGGCGTCGGTGGCAATCTGCCAATTAATCGTGATGGTCGCCGGAATCGACGCATTAATGAGGTTTACGGCTTCATTGACAACGGCTTGGAGACTAATGGGTCGCAAATCCGCCTCGCGGCGACGGCTGAACGCGAGAAGCTGCGCGACCAGATTTTTTGCCCGCTCCGACCCCATCTTGATTTGCTCAAGATTGAACTGAACCTCGTTTTCGGCGTCCAGTTTTTCGACCGCGATGAAACAATGCCCCATAACGCCGGTCAGAATGTTGTTGAAGTCATGCGCGATCCCGCCGGCAAGTGTGCCCACGGCTTCAAGCTTCTGAGCCTGGCGCAACTGCCCGTCCAATAGCCGTTTTTCGGTCGTATCTGTGGCGATGCAAAGAAAGTTGGTGACTTCTCCTGTGGAATTGGTGATCGGCGAGATTGCCAGCGCCGACCAATAGTGTTCACCGTTCTTTTTTTGGCTGCGGTGTTCGCCTCGCCATTCATGGCCGGATCTAATTTGCTGCCAAATTTTCTCGACTTTCTCGGGTTCCGCTTTGTCGGCCGTGAGGAAATCAGAGACGGCGCCAATGACCTCGGTGGGACTGAAACCGGTAGTCTTATAGAACCGTGGATTCGCGTATTCTGCCCGTCCGTCGGTATCGGTGATAACAAGCGAGGCCGGGCTTTGTTCCACTGCGGCGGAGAGCTTGCGAAGCGTTAATTCAGATTCCTTGCGCTTGGTAATATCGTGGGCAACGCCCTCGATCCCGGCGATGTCCCCGTTCTCGTCGAAATACCGACGGGCCGTCGCCAATACCCACACATTTTCGCCGCCGGCGTTTCGGAAACACAATTCGACGTCAACCAGGTCGTCCTCGTTTTTCTCCAGAATATTGGCAAGAGTATCGGTCGCATCGGAGTCGGCGAAGAATTCGGAAATTTGACGGCCAAGTGCTTTTTCCGGAGTGACGCCGAGCAGGTCAATCACCGAAGGTGAAATCATCATGATTCGACCTTCCCGATCCGTGCGGAAGAAGGTGTCGATCATATTGTCGAGGATGCCGCGCAGGTCTCTTTCCGACCACCGCAACGCTTTTTCGGCACGTTTTCGTTCGGTAATATTGGTGGCGACCGAACCGACGCCCGTGGCCGTGCCGTCCTCGCCGATAATAGGGAATTTGACAATGAGGTCGGTTCCGGGAAGCCCGTTCTGGTCGGCCCATTCGGCTTCAAATTCCACCGGGGTCATGCTCTCCATGACGTTACGGTCAAATTCCGCCAGATCGGACGCCAATTTCTCGGGAAAATTATCAAAAACGGTTTTTCCCTCCCAATATTCAATAGACCCGCCGAACCGCTGCTCCCACTGCTTGTTGACAGCGATAAACCGGCCTTCCCGGTCTTTCAGGGAAATTGCCGTTGGCGAATTGTCGATAATGGCGCGGAGCCATGCCTCGCTTTTCCTGAGTTCGGCCTCGACTCTCTTGCGTTCGACTATTTCACCACGCAATTCGCTTGTACGTCCGGCAACGCGTTGTTCTAATTCGTCATACGCTTTGCGAATTTCCGCTTCGGCCCGCTTATGCTCCGAGATGTCCGAGTTGACGACGCCGATGGCGCTGACCCGACCGTCTATTCCCCGGATCGGGAACCGATTTGACAATTGTATCCTGGTTTCACCGTCCGGGTTGTCCTCGGGTGACCTGACGAGGATATCGGAGACCAACTCTCCACCCAGGGCGCGCCTATCAAGTTCCGAAATGTGTTCCGCCAAGGGTTTTGAAAAAAGGTCGGCTGCACGGCGACCGATTGCCTCGCCGGGCGCGAGACCAAAACTTTTTTCAAAGGCGGCGTTAACGGTTTCATAGGTTCCGTCGGCGTTTTTCAGCAAAATCGAGGACGGGGAATTATCAAGAATTCCGCGCAATCGAGCCTCGCTTTCCCACAAAGCGTATTCGGCGTCCTTTCTTTTCGTTGAGTCATGGGCGAGCAGAATGGTGCCGCCGTCCGGCGTTTCATGCTCTTCGATGTCAATCCATTTGCTCCCGATCTGAATTTCAATCGGACCGGTTCGATTGCGGCGGTGATCCAGACGCCCGCGAACCCACTCTTCCTCTCGTCCCTTTGCCGCAGGGATACTGCCCTTCTGCTTGAAAACGCTTCGAAGAATTTCCTCAAAGGTTTCCCCGGCAACCAATTTTGCGGTTCGCACGAGAAGAGCATCATAGTGGTCGTTCCACCAGACAAGGCGGTCTTCGGAATCGAATAGAGCGATTGCCACAGGAACGTTTCGGATCGCGTCGAAAAGTTGATGAGGGAGATTTTTCTCGGCCGCGGTTAAATTGCCCCCTCCCTGGAGGCTCTTTGAATTCTGTCCGGGACGATCCGACATTGCGGCGGATTTTCGCTTTGCGGCGCGAAGTTCGCGGGTCAAGGCAGGTACCAGGCGCGCCAGTTTGTCGCGGTGAATAAAGTCGTGGGCACCGGTCGCCATGAATTCCGTGGCGGCTTCAAAATCGACGACATCGGTGACGAAAATGAATGGCAGGTCCAAATCGAACTCGCGATAAACCGAGAACGTGTCGGGCCCCTTCAACGTGTCAAAGTCGAAATCACATATCACCGCGTCCCATGGTCCTATTTCCAAGGCCCGGCGCAGCGCCGTCTTTGTCTGCACACGTGTGACGGTCGGCTCGAAATTGCCACTGCGTAGCCCTTCGATCAATGGCCCTTCGCCGAATTTTTGTTCTCCTACGAGAAGCAGTTTTAGTGGCATTGCCATTGATAAAATCCCCGGATATCCGGGCCATGCCGGTTGATTTGTTACTTTCCGCCCAAAAAATCCGCGCGAAGCTGCAAAGAAAGCGGCGGAAGATGGTCGCTCATGCTCCAATCTCCCGCCGCTATTCGTCGAACGTAATTCCCCATCACAACCCGCTTAGTTATTTCTTTCGAGTAGTTTTTTGACGGCGAGGATTATGAGGAGTTGGTTTTCGAGGCGGTATATTCCGTCGGAGAAGTCGCGCCACATCGGGTCGATGGTGGCGGGGTTTCTGTCGTAGCTGCTTTCGGGCGGCGACATGACCTCGCCGACGGCGTCGATGCGCAGGGAATAAAGAGTTCCGCTTTGTTCGACAACGATGTTCATGCCCGGATCGTCGTCCTCGCGGGGCGGCAGGCCCAGGCGTTTGCGCATGTCAATGACGGTGACGATGCGGCCCCTTAAATTGATCGATCCGGCGACCACCTTGTCAGCCAGCGGAATATACGCGACCGGGCGTGGGCCGAGAACATCCTGGACATCAAGCACCGGGATGCCAAACCACTGCCCGGCAACCGTGAGGGTCACATACTCCTGGGTGCCGCCAACCACACCCGTGCTCGTCGTTTCTTCCTGCATGGCCGTAACCCCACTCATTCTTCATCTCCAGTTTCCACAATCGCGTTCCGGGCAATCGCCTGGTCCACGGTTTCGATCAAATGATCGCGGTTGAACTTGGCGACGTATTCATCGAAGCATAGTCTCACCCAAAAAATGCGCTCTCGAGAATATTAGAAGGCGACGCAAAAATGTGCCGTCGTCAGAAGAAACACCGACGATAATCGTCAATCAACAAATTGTAGAATCATTTCTTTCCGTCCGAGAGAGCCTGCGTCACCTCGCTTGTTGATTGCTTTTCTTCAGCTATTGGGAGCGGGAATAACAAAGATCCGTGGCAATGGAAAATCGGTGATAAAGGAAGTATTCGGTTGCCCTTGCGCGCATGTTTGGTCATCCTGTCAAATGATCGTTCGAGACTTATTTCTATTGTTTGGTTCACACAAACAATAGGTGACGCTGGCAACAAACGACGCCGGAAATAACGCCGCGATAGGGTCGCACAACCCTTCGCAAAGAAGCAAACATGGGGGTGGCGGAAATGCTCAGATTTATCAAACGCACAGCGGTTCTTTCTGTCGGCGCGATTCTTGCTGTTGGCGTCGGAACGGCTGGTGCCGATTCTATCGCCGATTGGCAGGGACATAAGATTTCAGCTGCGGAACCGAAAATCTCGTATTCGGGAGAACCGGTAACGCTTAAATTTGCCCATCCGTCGCCGCCCGCTTCCATGGTGCCGCCGGTTTGGCGCGCTGGGTTCAAGTGGCTGGACGAAGCAACCAACGGCAAATTGAAGTTTAAGGAGTACGCGGGCGGGACACTTCATGGCGCAAAGGACGGGTTCAAGGCCGCGCGCTCGGGCATCTCCGATTATTCGTATTGTCTGGTCGCCTTTGAAGCCCGCGGTTTTCCCATGACCAAGGTCTTCGAACTGCCGTTCGTGACGCCGCCCAACCGGATGGCGGCTGTGAAGATTGTGTCCGAACTGGCAGCGAAGTATTTCAGTACGGAGTTCGAACGCCAGGGCACCTACTACGGCATGATGGCCCTGGTCGGCGCCTCCGACATCATGAGCCGCAAACCCATCCGTAAACTTGAAGACTTGAAGGGCCTCAAGGTTCTGGCTCAGGGTTTCGAGCCGGAAGCCGCCAAGGCGCTGGGATTTGTTCTGGTCAACGTCCCCTATCCCGAAATTTATACCTCGTTGCAACAGGGGATCGTCGACGCGGTGTTGTGGGTTGATCCAGGGTTCATCCCTTACAAGATTTATGAACTTGCCAAGTACCACACCACTCTGGGGCTTTCGGCGCAGCACATTGACACCTGCGTCAACAAGAAGACCTTCGACGCCCTGCCGCAGGACCTCAAGCAGGCATTTTATGACTTCCAACCCCGCATGGCCTATTCGATCGTCAAGACGGTCGGCGTTGATTTCCATGCTAAGGCCAAGGGCATCTACGAGAAGAACGGCGTCGAAATGATTACCCTCCCGGACGAGGAACTGGCCCGCTGGAAAAAAGCCCTGAAGCCCGTGGTCGATAAATGGGCCGAGGAGCAGGAGAAAAAAGGTGTGCCCGCAAAGGCGCTTCTGGCTGACATCGAAAGGCTCACCGCCAAATACGGCGATATGAGCGCGGACGAAATTTTCAAAGCCATCGTCAACGATCCAGCGCAGGGTCGTATCAAGTTCTAAAGTTACTGTTGATCGCCGCCCGGGAAACGGTCATTTCCCCGGGCGGCCTTTTTTGTTTACCCGACACCGGAATCACATGCCCCTTGGCACAAATCCAGCAGACAGGCTTTCGTCTGTTATGCATGCCACCGGGACGCTGGTCGGAATTCCCGCCCTGATCGTCCTGGTCAGCGTCGATGTTCTGTTGCGCTACGGTTTCAATGCGCCGCTTCTTTGGGGCAACGAAGTCAGCGCCTTGCTGTTGATGGTCGTTTTCTTCGCCAGCCTTCCGCAATGCACCACCGACGACGGCCACATCCGCATGGAGCTTTTTTACGAGCGCATGGGTTTTCGCCGTAAGCAATTGGCCGATCTTTTGAGCGCCCTGTCGGGCCTCGTCGTGACCGTTCTTCTTTGTATTGGAGCGTTTGGCGGCAGCGCCGAAATGTTAGAGTACGGCGAAGGCGCCGAGATGATCGACATCCCCTATTGGCCCTTTGCGGTTTTCATGGGCCTTTGCGGCCTTTTCCTTTGCGTCCGATTTGCCCACCAGACGTGGCAAAGCCTGCGCGCACTCTGCGGCCAAAGGGACCAAACGTAATGGACCCCATCGTCGCAGGCGTCATTGCCGTTGTCGTGATGCTGACCCTCATCTTCATTGGGGTTCCCATTGCGTTTGCCTTGGCGACCGTCGGCGTCGTCGGCAACGCCATATTTCTCGGGCTGCCGCAAACGGCCGTTCTGGTTCAGATAACAGCCTGGGAAATAGGCACCAACTTCCTGCTTATCGCGGTACCGTTGTTCATCTTCATGGGACAGTTGGTTTACCACACCGGGATCGCATCAGATCTGTTCGATTTCGTTTACAAGTGGTTTGGTCGCATGCCCGGCGGTCTGGCGGTAACCGCCGTTATCACCTCGGCGGGATTCGGCGCGATCACAGGTTCCAGCGTCGCGGCGGTGTCAACCATGGGCACCATGGTCATGCCGGAAATGCGCAAGTACAAATATAACCTTAGAATGGCCACCGGCAGTCTGGCCTCTGCGGGAACCCTCGCCATCCTGATACCGCCCAGTATTCCCCTGGTTATTTACGGAGTGTGGACCGAATCCTCCATCGGGCAGCTTTTCATCGCCGGGATCATTCCAGGTGTGCTCATGGCCACCGCCTTCTGCGGCATGATCATTGTTCGCTGCGTGCTAAAGCCCGAACTGGGTCCCGCCGGCCCTAGTTTTTCCTGGCCCGAGCGCTTCGCCTCGTTAAAAAAACTGCTGCCGACGGCGGTTATTTTTGGCGTCGTCCTGGGCGGCATCTACGGCGGGTTTTTCACCCCCACCGAGGCTTCCGCAGTTGGCGCCGCAGGCGTCGTCGTCGTTGCCGCGCTGATGGGACGGCTGACATGGGCGCGCTTGCGGGCCTCGCTTTATCAGTCCGGCATGATCAGCGCCATGGTCTTCGCCATTCTGCTGGGTGGCGTGTTGTTAAGCCGGTTTTTGGTGCAAACCGACGTGACGTCCGCCCTGGTCCAATTCATTGGCGGCCAGGACGTCAATCGCTACGTCGTCATCTTTATGTTTGCCATTATGTATTTGGGGCTGGGCGCCGTGCTCGATACCTTCGGCATGCTGATCCTGACCCTGCCGTTCGTCTTTCCGATCGTGCTGGCCCTTGGGTTTGATCGTATCTGGTTCGGCATCTTCATGACGATGATGATGGAATTGGCGCTGATCACGCCCCCTATCGGGCTCAACGTCTATGTCATGAAAAAATCGGCCCCGGACGTGCCATTGAGCGAAATCTTCATCGGCACAATCCCCTTCGTCGTCGCGTGCCTGATCATGGTCGCGTTGATCACGGCCTTTCCGGAACTGGCGCTGTGGCTGCCTTCAACGATGGGCTGATTGCGTCAGGCTTCGACGATCTCAAAATCATGGGTGATTTCGGCAGTCTTGCCGAGCATGATCGACACCGAGCAATATTTCTCAGCCGAAAGGTCGATGGCGTTTTGCACCTTCTCGGGGCTGAGGTCCCGCCCCGTCACGATGAAATGCACGTGAATTTTGGTAAATACGGTCGGATAGTCGGTGGACCTTTCGGCATTCACCTCGGCCTCGCACCCCTGAACGTCCTGTCGCCCCTTTCTAAGAATGGAAACAACGTCGATAGAGGTGCAACCGCCCATGCCCATCAGGGTCATTTCCATGGGTGAAGGGCCCAGGTTCGTTCCACCGAATTCGAGTGGGGCATCCATGACCACCGCGTGGCCGGATTCCGATTCTCCAAGAAAGGTCATTCCCTGGACCATGCGAATTTTCGCTTTCACTTCTTATTCCCTCCAACGAACTATTTTATTTCTACGCCAGCGTCTCGGCCATCGATCGCACTGCGACGCCCGCCTTTTCCAGGCCATCACGGATTTGCCGGGCCATCGCCACCGCCGCCGGATTATCGCCGTGTACGCAGATGGTATCAATGGCAACTGGAAGTTTTTTGCCGTTGACGCTGATAATCGCCTGATCTTCGACGATTTGCAGCATTCGGGGAACGGCGACCGCCGGGTCGTGAATCATAGAGCCTTCGATCTTGCGCGACACGAGGTTGGCGTCGTCGTCGTAGGCGCGGTCCGCAAAAATTTCCCGTGCACACCGCAGGCCCAGCTTTTCGCCCGCTTTTTCCAGCTCGTTTCCGGGCATAACCACAAACAGAAGGTCTCGATCAATCGCTTTCACGGCACGCGCGCAGGCCATCGCCAAATCGGCATCGATTGCCGCCATGTTGCCGAGCGACCCGTGGGTTTTAAAATGGCTCACACGCATACCCAAAGTGTGCGCCATACCCTGGATAGCGGCGATCTGGTAGATCATGGATTTTTCGATATCCTCGGGACGTTCGCCCAGAATTGGACGGCGACCGAAGCCCCAAAGATCATTAAAGCCGGGATGTGCCCCCGCGCCAACACCGTTCTCTTTGGCCAGCGACAATGTCTTGTGCATGACCAGCGGATCTCCGCCGTGAAAACCACAGCCGATATTTGCTGAACTGATGATCTTGAACATTTCATCGTCATTACCGATGACGTAGGCGCCAAAGCTTTCACCAAGATCCGAATTCAGGTCGACAACATCCATCCCCAGTCCTCCCTGCCAATAATATGTGGCCGCATAATATCATATGGCTGCTTATTCCATACGCCAGAGTTCGCGGAATTTCCATTAATTCGAGCACTTGGACGAACTGGCAGGGAAGGGCGAGATCATCCCCGAATACAACGCATGGAGCGCCGCCGACGGCAAATAGCGTTGCCCCACCGGACATGCTAGAATGTGAGAACGGGACGCACCGAAATTTGAAAGGTTCCGCCATGCGCTATGTCTTGCTAGCGATATTCGTGATCATGACCACCATTGTGGCGGCATCCTTCATAACGGATAACGCACAGGCTGCGTCGCTGCAACTGGCGGCCAGCGATCAGCCCACGATATGCTTCAAGAAATGCCTGGACAAGTACGGCGAGGACAAAAAGGCCACCTGCGCCATGGATTGCGGCCTCGTTCAGAGCCCCAACGTGAGTTCTCCGGCCCGTGACTGTGGCACGATTTACAAGAGCTGCATGCGCGGATGTGGCAAGGACAAAGCATGCCAGAAGCCATGCCGCGCGGCCCGGACTAGTTGTTTCTGATCCGATAACCCCGGCAAACTCAAACCACGCAACGGCCATTTTCGGCTACGACGCGCCCGGCCTTCAACACCAACCGGCGCGCAGGCCGCGTGACAATGGCCTCGGTCGGTGTTTCGCCATCCAGCAAAACCAGATCGGCAGCACATCCGACGTCTAACCCATAGTCCGTGGCCCCCATGACCGAAGCCCCGCCGAAGGTACAGATTTCCAGCATTCGCTCCAATTCGTCGTCGCGCCGGAAATTATTGCGATAAGAAAGAATCATCGCGCGTTCCAGCATGTCGGCGTTGCCGTAGGGGTTCCAGGCATCGCGAATGCCGTCCGATCCCGAACACATTCTGACCCCCGCTTCAGCCAGTTTCGATACCGGCGGGAACGCCATTGCACCCGGTGCATGGGTCATGATCGAGATGTCGTTTGTCGCCAATTGTTCAAGCAAGCCAGCCAAGCGGTTGTCATCGACCATTCCCAGACAGAACACGTGGCTGATGGTGACTTTGCCGGCCATGCCCAGGGCGCGGGTCCGTTCGCAAATCAGTTCGACCGCAAAGGCCCCCAGTTCTGCCGGTTCGTGAAGGTGGATATCGGCACCAACGCCTGTGCGTTCGGCAATCGCGAAGACCGTATCGAGATGACGCACCGGGTCGCGTTCGATAACCGACGGATCGATACCGCCGACGATATCGGCCCCCAGGCGAACAGCTTCCTCCATGAGTTCCGCCGTTCCCGGATTGGTGATCAGCCCTTGCTGCGGGAAGGCGACGATTTGCATGTCCAACAATCCGGCAAAGGTGTCGCGGGTTGAAAGTACCGCTTCCACATGGGTCAACCCCTGTTCGGCCGAAACATCGACATGGGTGCGCACGTGGGTCGTTCCCTTCGACAAATGCAGCCGCACCTGTTTTTCAGACTGGGCTTTGATATCCAGTTGAAGGGTGCGCAGCAGGCGGCGTTCGTTATCGACCTTCTCGCGGATCGTCGGTCCGGCGCTGTGCGGTTGCCACGGCAAGCCCAGAAACGTCTTGTCCATATGGGTATGGGCATCGACAAAACCGGGCACGACAAGCGCATTTTCGCCGTCGATTTGGGGCGTGTCGGGTTCCGGCGGATCGATCGATACGCCGATTTGCGCGATCATCCCATTGACGATCAGAATATCGACGGACCCGGCGTCTGCCAATTTGGCGGAACTAAGCCTGACGTTTTTTAGAAGCAGCGATTTTTTCACTTCCTCTTCCCATTTTTTCGCAATGACGGGCGCGCTCGGTGCTTCGAAGACCAACCCCAGGTGCTGCCATGGATTACGATTCGTCGTCGCCGTCGTCGCCGTCGGCACCGGCCCTCGCCACGCCAGCGACGCCTTCTCCCCACTCGTCGATGATTTCTCGTTGAAGCGCACGAAGCTGCGCCACCCGGCGCTGCGAAATGACAGTAAGGAACGTCGCGACAACTGGAGGAATGGCTATAAACATCATCCAGCCAAAAGCCGCCGAACCGTACACCGCAAGAAGCGTGAACACGTCCGACATCACCGCTCCGGCCGCTTTGATACTGTGCGTTCCCAGCCATAAATCCACTAGATAGGGGAACAGGCCGCAGAAATTCAAACTCGCCACACAATAGGTCGCCGATTTTTGATAGGTGCGATCAATAATCCAGGCCACCAGGGTCGGCGGCATCGCAATGGCGACCATCATCACGGTGGGAAACGAAATCCAGATCATGCAGAAAAGAAGAACGGCGACCCACAACCAGGTGCTGGCGGTCTTGGATTGCGGGCTTGTGGCTTTTTCTTTGGCCATAGCGGCGCTGTCCCTACCAGATCTCGTTGAGGAAAACGACGGTGACGAAAATGAGCGTGATGACGATCGACGTCATCGCCGCCGACTGTTGACCAATGCGTTCCGCGGATTCGGTGCGCGACGAGTCACTGCCCTCAATATCCTGAATTTCCGCTTCGGCCGCCACAAATTCGGCACTCGCGGCGTCATATCCCACCCTGTCCTGTCGGCGCTGTTCGGCGTTGTCAATCAGGTCGAACAGACCGGGCAGGCTGCCCTGGCGGACCAGCCGCGGAATTTCTCGTTCAATATCGCCGCGAACAGTTCGGCTGTGATACGAGTTGATCGCTGGCCCGAGCAGTCCCCCGACCCAGCTTGAAAGCCCGAACAAAGCGTCCGGCCCCAGACGCCACTGGACCGCCGAGAGCAGGCTTAACATTCCCATGATGTTTTTGGCGTCGTCGGAATCGCCGAGTGCGCGCAGATGATTTTCAATATCGGATTCGAAATGCGCCGCAATAAATGCGGCGATATGTCGATCCATCGGCGACAACTTTGTATCAACCCGATTTGCGGCTTCGTCCAGGGCCGCCAACACCTCATCTGCATCGGAAACATAATCCTGGACGACGAAGGTGCTTTGACACGGATAACTCGGATTGAGCTCATAGAGGCAACGCTCGATTCCATATCCGGGATCTTTGTTGATGAGAAATGCGCGCAGATCGTGGAATGTCCGTTCCTGTGCTGGGTTCATTGATCCGATGGTGTTGTGGACTTCAAACCATGCCCCAACGATATTTCGATCAAGAATTTCCGCCCCAACCTTCGTGGTGTTTTGACGAAGCAGTTCAACCGCCAAAGAGGGGCCGAAGGCGTCGGGAAAAAAGGCATATCCCAAATACCGGATCGGTGCTTCGGGATCGAGTAACATGCAAACCTTCGACACCAGCAACTCATTGCCGCCACGCGTAATGCCATCTTCGTCAAATGCAGATGCTGTGGCAGCCGCCACGGCGTCGGCAAGTTCCTTCATGACGAGACTACGGCGCAGCCAAGGGTCAAGTTGCCCTTCCTTCAGAATCCGCGCTGCATCGGACACGTTGCGGCTGAACGCATGGGCCAGCGTACGTGTCGTTATATGATCGTGACCGGCAAACGAGAACCGTGTCTCGGGACGGCTTGCAGCACGGCTTTGAATCGGCGTCATCCGCCGACCGTCAATCCAAAGGGCAAGTTCGCTAATGCCCCACCGTTCGGTGGGGTCGTCGCTCAACAACCCGCGAAGCAACTCCAGCAACGTCAGCGGAATGCGCCCACCGGAACACAAGGTGGAATACGTTCCCTTTTCGACCTTGGCGTAGATCAGCTGGTCATCGCTCAAATGCGCAACCGGATTTTTGCCCAACAGATAGATGACCAGGGTCACGCCAAAGGCATACATGTCATCGGCCAAATTACCCTCGGCGCGTCCGGAAGGGTCGGCAAGTGCGTTTTCGATCGTTTCAAAGACCAGAGGTTGATCAAAGCCAGGCGGTGCGGTCAGACATTCCCCAAGAACGACGATCTGTTTTTCTTCGTCCATCAGGAAGATATTGTCTGGGCGAATCGCGCGATGCGGTGCCTTGTGGGCGGCCACTTCCTGAAGCGCATTGGCCAGCGGCTCGATCACGCGTTGCTGGATATTGTGCCCGCGGGCCGCTAGGTCTTCCGAGCCGACCATGTCTTCCAATTTTCCGCCAAGCGGACGCTCGTAGACCATGACCATGCTGCGCTGGCCCATCGGTGGCCAATCCACCGTATCAAATTCAACCAGCGGCAAAAGATTGCGTACACGACTGCCACGAAGACGTGCCGCCGCACCAGTTCGCGACGGCAGCCCCGGCGTACAGACAAAGGCGCACAGCCTGCGGCCTATATCCCGCCGGTCCTCAGCAACAAAGGCCGACGCCGACGGCGTCGACAAATCGGGCAGCGGGCGGCCCGGATAAATTTGAAAGCGATCGTGCAGCAAGACCGGAAGCGACGGTACGCCACCGGTCGGCACGGGCGGCTCCTGGGCCACTGGCGCAGCCGCTGGCGCTCCTTCGATGGGCGTTTCTGCCATTCGCTTCCTTCAACGCTCAAACGGCGCGAAATTTCAACTCGCACTCCAGCGAAACCATAGTCGGCATTGCCTTGTAAAACAATTAAAGACCGTGAAGGTTTGTTATTGAACGTAACCGACTTTTGGCACCTGTTCGTTGTTTCCGATAGACTTTGCAACCGGCACGAAAAATGGTCCCCGCGCTTAAAGCACCGAAAGAGTGCCATGAAATTTGTCGGTACGATACGAGGCATTCGTAGAACCTCGTTTCTGCGGAACATCCTCGTTGTTTAGGTGCTTGCAGCAATCTTTTTCCCGATCATAGACGGATTTATTGTCCACCCGTTTTTCTCGGAATTCCTGATCGAAAATACGAAGACCGAGGCAACCCGCGTTGCAAAATTCCTTTCGGCGGACATCAAAATCAACGCGGAGGGGACGAATTCGTCATCATTCTTCGCGACTCCTCAACTGCGGAAAATGTGGAAATGGTGGCCGAAAGGATATTGGCCGCCATATCGGCACCTTACTCAATTACAGAAGGTAGGGTCGAGATTGGGTGCAGCGTCGGCATTTCACGTTACCCCGACGATGGCAACGATCCCGAGGACCTGCTGCAAAAGGCTGACGCAGCAATGTATGAAGCAAAGAGGGCCAGAATGGGACGCTATTACTTCTTCGACCCTGAAACGTGTAAAACGGGCCGATCAATTGATACCTAGCGCAAATTAAGGCCCGTAACGGGATCGAAGAAATTTATCGAGTCGGGTTCGAACCAAAGCCACAGCGGACGATCGACTTCCATTTGAAAGAACCCACGATCAACGAGTGTGATATTCGTCTTTCCGGCGCTGGTCTGCAAAATCGTTTCCGAGCCCGTCGGCAGGACGGACTCGAGTTTTACCTGCAACCACCCTTCTTTCTCGGTTTCCGACAACAGCACATTCTCGGGGCGAATGGTGAAAACGACGGGTCCTTCCTTGACCGGCAAATCCTGTTTCAAGGGTATCGACAAATCTTTGAATTCGACTTCAAGTTGGCCGTTCCGCCGATGCACCATCCCATCCAAACGATTGATCCGCGGGTTGCCAATAAATTCCGCGACAAACAGGTTGGCGGGGTGGTGATAGATGTCGAAGGCCGAGGATTCCTGCTGCACAACGCCCTGATCCATCACCACCACCGTGTCCGAAAGCGTCAGCGCTTCGATCTGGTCGTGAGTGACATATACGGTTGTGGCTTTAAGGTCGCGATGAAGCCGTTTTAGCTCGCCACGCATATCGGTACGCAACATGGCGTCAAGATTGGACAACGGCTCGTCCATCATGAGAATGGACGGTTGCATGGCAATAAGCCGGGCGACCGCAACGCGCTGCTGCTGTCCGCCCGACAGCTCGGACGGATAGCGTTCACGGTAGGGCAATAGCTGGACCTTTTCCAGGGCCGCTACCAGCCGCCCTTCCACCTCGTCACGGGTCAGCTTCTTTTGTTCCAGGGCCAGGGTGATGTTGGTGGCCACGGTCATGTGCGGCCACAGGGCGTAACTTTGGAAAATGAGGCCCAGGTTGCGATACTCGGGGGCTACGAAAATTCCCTCCTCACGGGAGAAAACCAATCTGTCGCCCAGGTGTATCTGGCCGGAATCGGGCTCCTCCAATCCGGCGATGAGGCGCAGGGTCGTGGTCTTACCGCACCCCGAAGGGCCAAGCACGGTCAGAAATTCACCGGGCTTGACCCGCAGGGACAGGTTCTTGACGGCCACTTCTTTGCCGTAGGATTTAGAAACATTGGTTAAGACGATTTCTTCCACGACCCCGTTTCCTCATTACTTGGTTCAGCCGCCCGATTCCTGAATCCAGAAATCGCGGACCTTCGGCCCCTCGCTCCACATGAATCCAGGATCGGTCAGCCAAGCCTTCATGTTCGGCCACGCCTCGCCGCCTGCAGGCAACGGCGCATCGTCACGCGGGCTTTTCGAACCCGGATCGAAATACGGAGCCAAGCCCTTAAGAAGTTTGACGCTATCGCCTTCGTTATAGGGCTCTTTTAGCATTGAATCGGCCTTAAGTTCCGTGCTTCCCAACAGGTAGGCAATGAACAATTTCGCCGCATTGGGGTGGGGTGCCTGACGACCGATTGCCATATAGGTCGGGTAAATCAGCTTGGCCACCGGGTCCAGTTTTTCAGCCAACTCGTTCACATAACCTTTGGTGACGTTGTAGCGGTAGTAGGTCATGGGCCCGAAAAACAGCGGGGGATTTTTCTGCCCCTTATTGCCGGACGCCTTGGCCGCTTTCGACCCGGACTTCATAATCACCGGATCATTGTGCAAGAAGCGATAAAGGAACTCGTACCCGGCGTCGGGAACGCCTTCGTGAAGGACGATATCCTTGCCAGCGTGGCGCTTGTAGGCGGCAGCCATTTCGTCCGCGTGTTCTACCAGCGTTGCAACGCCCATGAAGTTTGAAAGTGACGCCAGCGGATCTTTGAGCACCACCTTGCCTTTCCATTTGGCCTCGGTGACTTCCCAGATGTTCTTTATCGCCGGTCCGTCCGGACTGGCTTCGCTGTTGTACATGAACACGTTGGCTTCGAGGATACGGACCAGAACGGGTTCGCGGAATTCGGCGGGTATGCGGTCCTTGAACTGATCCGGAACGAAATTGACAATGCGGTTTTTCGCCCAAAGTTCATGCACCACCTGACCCGAACCGCCGGTCGTGACGATATCGGCGTTGAACAGATTGGCATCCTGTTCACGGACCGTTTTTTCGATGGATTTGACGGAACCCAGGTCATAGGACGTGACCTTGATGCCGGGAAATTCCGCCGAAAAGGTCTTGGCGACCTTGGCGATACGCGAAGACGAGGAATAGACGACGACTTCGCCTTCTTCGACCGCCTTCTTCTTAATTTCATCCCAGTTTTGCGGCGATTGCGCGTATTTTCCCAGTTTCGCCGATTTCAACCAGGCGTCCATTTCGGGTGGCGGCGTCGGTTGGGATGCCGCCGATGCCATGACGGGAGCGAAGGCTACAAGGCCCGCGCAAACGGTTGATGCAAGAGTGCCGACAAAGCGTTTCATAAGATACCTCCCTAGTCTTCAGGTATGCCCGTTACGGCTCACGAAAGGGGCATCAGGTTTGCCGCAATCCGAAAATACTGCTGCTTCCGAACAAGCGGCGTACAAGAATGTTAGCGAATATTATGATCAAAACCAGAATTAACGTAACACCGCTGGCGTGCTGGGCGGCATCCTGTTCCTGATAGGCGAAGATAACCGTGGTCATCACCATGGTCGATGGCGTCACCAAAAGGATAATCAACGACAGCTCGCGCATGGCCGTAATAAACGTCAGCAACATGCCCGCCATCAGTCCGCTGGTCGACATGGGTATGATGATTTTGGCCATGCGCCGGAACCATCCGATACCCTGCACCCGCGCCGTTTCCTCCAGTGATTTGTCGATTTGCAGCATGGCGGAAATGCCGGTCCGCGAACTGAAGGGAAGGTTCTTGACCGTGGTGATGACGACCAGCAGGGCGAAAGTTCCGTACAGCGCCGGGATCGGCCCGAAGTTGGTGGAGAACATGCCCAGATAAATCGCGCCCAGGGCGATGGACGGGAAAATGTACGGTGCGAAGGCCATTCCTTCGAGCAACTTGGACAGGCGGGTTCCACGACCACGCACGATGGCGTAACCAATAAGAATTCCCAGTATGCCGTTGACCAGCGCGGCGCTAACGGCCAGCTTTATGCTGTTCCATAGGGACGAGAGGATATTGTCGTTGCGCAATATGCCTTCCTCACCACTGGCCATTTCATAATCGCTTTCACCGATCCAGAAATGGGTCGTGTAATTGTCGAAACTATAATTCCCCGGGTCCAGCATGAAGGTTTCCCAGGCGAGGATCAGCAGCGGCATAAAGACCGTAACCGCCATAAACGCCGCGACGACGATGGTCAGCGGAACGCGCCACGCACCAAGCGAAATTGGCCGTTGGCGGAAGCCTTTTCCGGTCAGGGTCACGAAACTTTTGCGTACCCCGAGAATGCGGCTGTTAACGTAAATAAAAATGATCGCCATGACGACCAGAACCAGGGCAAGTACAAACCCGTCGCCCATATTGCGCGCGTTAAGCGAGGCGTAAATCCGCGTCGACAGCGTGTAGAACTGCACAGGCAAGCCCAGCAACGCCGGTGTGCCAAAGGTTCCCAGGATGCGAATAAAGGTCAGAACCACCGCCGACCCCAAAGCGGGCAGAAGCAACGGGAACGTGATTTTGACCAACCGCCGGAAGCGCGAAAGTCCGCAAATCGCCCCAGCTTCCTCCAGTTCGGAATCGACCGTCATCAACGCGCCGCTCATCAGCAGGAAGGCGTAAGCGTAATAATGAAGGGCCAGACAGATGATGATGGGAAACATGCCGTAGGCAAGCCAATTGGGCGTCTGCATGCCAAAGAAGAATGTGAACATCCCCTCGGCGCCGCCGACCCGGTCGTTCTTAAAAAGCGTCAGCCAGGCCAGGGCCAGAATCCACGACGGCATCATATAGGGAACCACGGCCAGGGCCGTGAAGGCGGGCCGGAAATGAAGGTCGGTACGAACCAGAAGCCAAGCCAGATTGGTGCCAATGAAAAGGCTAAGGGCCGTAACCCCGGTGGCAATCATCAGGCTGTTGATGAACGGTTTATAAAATAACGAGTTGGAAAGCCGACCGGTGAAGACACGGGCCATATGAAACAGTGTGAACTCGCCTTCCTTGGCATCCGGGAAGTAGGCAAGGTCGTAGCTCTGGATGACCAGAGAATCGTGAATAATCTCGATCAGCGGGTTGATCACCAGAAACGCGAGCACCACCACGAACATGGCGGTCAGAATGCGTTCGGGATGATTGGCGATGCGTTGCAGCGCAAAACTCAGGTCGGATTTCATTAGCTGGCCCGCACCCCGTCTACCAATCCCCGATGACAAAGAGGCTAGTCCCATGGCGGCTACGGTTCAACCCCGTTCACTCTCCGGCGTTGACAAACAAGGGGTGAAAAGCGCAATACGGCCCCCACAAAGATGTTTGGGCACCCTCCGCGATCATGGCTCCTTTACACAGCGAAATAAACAAGCGGCGCACATTCGCGATCATATCGCACCCGGATGCCGGCAAGACGACCTTAACCGAAAAGCTGCTGCTGTTCGGGGGAGCAATCCAGATGGCGGGCGCCGTGAAGGCCCGTCGGCAGGCGCGCAACACCCGGTCCGACTGGATGAAGGTCGAGGCCGAACGCGGCATTTCGGTAGCTTCGTCCGTGATGACCTACGAGTTCGGCGGCTGCACTTTCAACCTGCTCGATACCCCCGGCCATGAGGATTTCAGCGAGGATACGTATCGTACGCTAACGGCCGTCGATTCGGCGGTCATGGTCATCGACGCGGCCAAGGGCATCGAGGCCCAGACCCGCAAGCTGTTCGAGGTCTGCCGCCTGCGCGACATTCCGATCATCACCTTCATCAACAAAATGGACCGTGAAGCCCGCGATTCGTTCGAGCTCTTGGAAGACATCGAACAAACCCTAGCCCTTGAAGTCACCCCCGCCAGCTGGCCCATCGGCATGGGCCGCGACTTTCTAGGCTGCTACGACGTCTTCAATGGCGGCCTGTTGCTGATGGACAAAGCCAAAGGCGACGCCGAAAAAGACTCCATTCAAAGCGCTGTCAAATGCTCCGGTCTGTCCGATCCCAAACTGGACGCCATGGTGCCCGGCTACGCCCTCGAAAAGCTGCGCGAAGACGTGCCCATGATCCAGGGCCTGTGCCCCGAATTTGATCTGACGGCGTATCGCGAGGGCAATTTAAGCCCCGTCTATTTCGGCAGCGCCATCAACAACTTCGGCGTACATGAACTGTTGCAGGGCTTAGTGAAGATCGCCCCGCCTCCAGTTGCCCGACCAGCCGCTGAACGTGTGGTCGAGCCCACCGAGGACAAGGTCAGCGGCTTCGTCTTCAAAATTCAAGCCAACATGGACCCCAAACACCGCGACCGCATCGCCTTTCTGCGCCTGTCATCGGGCCATATGAAACGCGGCATGAAACTGCATCATGTGCGTAGCGGAAAGCAGTTCAACCTGCACAATCCGCTGTTGTTTCTGGCTCAGGACCGCGAAACGGCCGAAGACGCCTGGGCCGGGGATATTATTGGCATCCCCAATCACGGTGCCCTGCGCATTGGCGATACCCTGACCGAAGGCGAAACCCTTAAATTCACCGGCATTCCCAGCTTTGCGCCGGAACTTTTGCGCAGCGTGCGTCCCACTGACCCCATGCGGGCCAAGCACCTGGGCCGCTCGCTCCAACAACTGGCCGAAGAAGGTGTCGCGCGCGTTTTCAGGCCGCGAACGGGAAGCGACTGGATAGTCGGCGTCATGGGCGCGTTGCAGTTCGAAGTCATCGCCGATCGCATCCGCACCGAATACGATGTTCCGGTGCTGATGGAGGCAACGTCGCTTTATACCGCCCGATGGGCCGAGGCCGACGATCATCTGCTATTGAAGAAATTCATCGACGCCAACGCGTCGGCCATCGCCGACGACCACACCGGCGAGCCCGTGTTCATGGCCCGCAACGCCTGGCACCTGGACCGCACCGCCAAAGACTGGCCCGACATCCGCTTCCTGAAAACCAAAGAACAGACGCAGTAGGGCGCGAGCCCGAAGCAAAGAAAGTCCGGGGCGCTGTCCGCACCCGCAAAGGGCCGCCAAGTCTTTTGGCCACGCACCCTTTGATCCCGGAAATTTGAGCCCGGAAATTTATGCCAAAGCGGAAATGACGATATTCCTGCCCTGCCAAAATCCCGAAATTCCCCGCTAACCCATTAAAAACACCCGCATAATCCGGATTTCCCGCCCGGCGCACCTCCCATTTCATCGTCATTCCTCGTCAAACATCGTCATTTCCACGTTTTATCGTTTTTTTTCAACATATTACCCAAATCCCCATTCCGCCCAAAACACCACCCCTCCGCCCGACCAACCCGTCAGACGGCAACAACAAAACGGAATATTACCCTATTTCACGCAAAAAGTCAACCTTTTTTCTTTTTCCGGCCCCGGACTCCGCACATAAATCACCCGGTCTCCCGGAGGGAAGCACTGCTTCCCGACTAGCGACCAAGCGGGAGCGCAGCCCGCGTGGCGCCTGAACGCAATCAAACAATCACGCGGCCCCACACTCCCAACCCCCGACAACCAAGCCCGGAGGAGCGCGGGCAGCGCGACGACTAGGGCCATTGAGGCCCGCAGCCTGCGTGGCGCTTGAACGCGATTTTCAAAGAAAGATGAAGATGGCCGGGCGCTGCCCGTACCCGCAAAGGAACTTGCGTCCCTTTGATCCCGATTAGTGGTGCCGAAAAAAGTAAACTGTCACCGTAATCTCCGCACGATGAAGAAGCTTACAAATGGCGACATCTCATTGAGAACTACTTCAGCAAAATCAAGGAGTTCAGAGGGGTGAATACCCGATACGACAAAACCGATGCAAGCTACGAGGCGACCTGGAATATAGCGGCCGCAGTCATCGCGTTAAGATGAATGTCCACAGACCCTAGAGGGAAAAATTGCAGCAAAAAGTAAACTGTCGACGTAATTCCACCCGCTTGAACTTTTCAGCCTGCGAATCCTTATTTGGTTTCGCGCTCACTGATATCCTTCCTTCCACTAAAAAGCGGGCCATCAACTGACGCGTCCGGAATGCAAATTTCCAGAGGCCGACCGTTTCGACATTTTACCATCTCACTCAAACCGATCAGATTGTCGCTATCGTATGTATGCATGGCATCGCAATTGTGAAATAGCGCCGTCGCCAAGTGTATTGCATCCGGGGCCTTTTTGAGTTCCGGATGCGCCCGCAACAGCGCCCGCGCAGCCTCGGCAATGATCGGGTCAAGTTGCGCCGGTATCACATGCGGTTGCTTGAACAAATCCGATATGTCGGCGTCCGCTTCGACCGAAAGGGGTTTAGGATCTGTCCCCTCACATTTCTTCTTAAACACCTCGACTTGGCTAAGGGCAGAAGTGAGAATTTCGCAATCGCCGTTTTCAGCCCTCTTCCAGACAATCTCCAATTCACGGTGTTTGGCAGACTCCTTGTTGAGCAAGCCAAGCCACGCGCACGCGTCCCAATAGAAGCGTTCAGTTTTCGCCAACCGCCCCACCCCACAATTCGTCAAGATACTCGCGGACACCTTTTCCGCCCGTTATGTTCGGGTCCGTGACTTCATTCAATACAACGCTGGTGGGCCGAATCTCCGTAACGTTCTCTGCTGTGATGACGCTAATAACACCGGTAACGTTGCGCTTGATTTTACCAAACACCTGAACCCTCTGCCCCCGCCAAACGTCACGCCAATCGTGTTCTTTTCCAACGTTCTCCGAGATGTCGGACGGGATTAAGCAGATAGTCTTTTCCCCCGTTAGGCGGTCACGAACGCGAAGAGCCGGGCGACTGTGGTGCGTCATCGCCTCCACTACATACCCGTCTATCGACCCCAATTCTTCACCGGACAGGTCCGGCTCGTTGGCCTTACGTCGCGCGGTGGCCCGCTCCATCCGTTCAAGCGCCTGCCGAGCCCGCCGTTCCACTATCACGATTGGCGGGACCGTATCGTCAAAACGACAGGAGGTACGGCCAACGCCGTTCATATTACGCTTAAAGATGCGTTCAATCCGGTGTCTATTCCCGTCAGCGAGCCAATCTGGCACCTCGCCGGTTTCGGACACTACTTTAAAGGCATTTTCAACCCGCGTTTTAGCCTCGCGCGCGTACTGATCAACCACAGGCCAATCGGGATCAGTACTGAATGCCTCAGCCACGGCTGTGAACGGGCTGTTCGTTGTGGCGCTCAGCAGTTTCCAACCAAACTTCGCGCGCGCCTCATCACTCGCTGCGGCAGCCACCACCTCGATAAAGTCGAGAACCTGCCGCATGGCGTCCTGAATGGTTAGAACGTCCCCATGCTCTAGGCTTGGTTCGACGATGATTGTGACACGTTCTGCCACGTCGCTCCCGTTTTATGCTGTGGCGCACGATGAGCCACGGTAAGCAAGCCGCTCACCAACAATGAATACTAACAAATGATAGGCGCGCTGAGAATCCCTCATTTTAATTTCGGTGAAATTACGGTGACATATGTGGACGGCCCCATTTGTGCAACGGTGATTTTGGGGATTGCGGTGACAGTTTACTCGTTCACCATAATTTCCACGGTAATCCTGCATTCGGTGATTTAGGCGGAGCGCTGCTTTGTCATCAAATACAAAAATCCCACGCCAATAGCCAATCCCCAAAATACACGCTGAGGGCTACCTTTCTTCGAACCCAAGACTTCCGAAACAAAATCTTCGCAATTGCTTGATGTCAGATTGTACGACGCGCCTAGTCTTTGCCGCGCGCGGCGTTGAATTTGCTGAGAAGTATAACTTGTTTGTCGTGTCCGAATTGACAGCGATTTTCCATCCGCGAAATCACTCAACCGATCTTCTCTTACCTGCCCATGACGCCGGGAGTTATGAGCTACAATTGGCTCGCCAGTGAGACGATCAAAATCAACACACAACCCTCGATGCACGAACAATCCAACAGGATCAATAGGCACGGAAATTTCATCCCCAATGTTTATTCTTGTCATCATATGGACCTTTCTGTTAAGCTCAAGCAATATTACCTGACTTATCCAATATGGAGAAGTGGAGAACATTTGTCAAGACCATCAACCACCTACTCTATGATACTTGGCTTCCTGATTGCCAAACGATGGGAGCATCAGGGCTATACCCAGCAAAGGTTTTTCCAGGAGACTGGGATAAGCACGGGCACATGGTCGCGCCTCATGCGTGGCAAGGCGCACTTCCAAATGGAAGACCTTCGATCAGCGTGCGGTGTGCTTGGGTGTGCCGTTTCGGATATTACCGCAGACGCGGATCAGGCTGAGTGTGCATTGGCGAAGGATGAAGATGTCCGAGTGGTTTCGCAAAAAGAAGCCAAGGAGGACGAGTCGATTTGGCCGACAATTGTCGCCGGTGCCGTCTTAGCGTTTCTCTTGGCCAAGGTGCTGAAGTCAAAATAGAATCACGGTGGCGGTTGGATTCCGGTGCCACTCCCCAACCACCGGGTTCAAAGGGGCTCCGCCCCTTTGCGGGTAAGGTCAGAGCCCGGTCTCTCTTTGCGCCACGCAGGCTGCGCTCCTGTTTGTCGCTAGTCGGTGCGCTGCGCTTCCCTCCGGGCTTGCGATCGGGCGTCGGGGTGCGGGGCCGGTTTGTGTGTTTTTAACCGCGTTCAAGCCCCACGCAGGCTGCGCTCACGCTTGTTCGCTAGTCGGTGCGCTACGCTTCCCTCCGGGCTTGTTGTCGGGCGTTGGGGTGCGTGGCCGCGGGAAGCAGTCAACGGGCCATCAGGACAGGGATCGTTGTTGATTCCAGCACCTGTTCCGTGGCCGTTCCCATGATGGCCCCGCGAATGCTTTGGGTTTGATACGCCCCCATTACCAACATGTCGGCGCCGACGCGCCTGCATTCTTCCAATAAGGCTTTTCCGCCCAGCGGTTTATCGCCCATTTGGGCGAACACATCACATTCGGCCGTAATCCCGTGAAGGGTGAAATACTCTGCCAGTTCTTCGGCCACGCGGGCGGGCGTACGCTTGCTTTCAGCCGTCACGATGACCACCTCGTCGGCACGATTGAGGAAGCGCATGGCGGCGGCCACGGCACGCGATGCCCCGGCGCTGTCATTCCAGGACACGGCGATCTTTCTTCCAATTGAATGGGGGGTGGAAGTCGGTGCCACCAAAACCGGTCGACCCGTTTCGAAGAGAGCCGTAACGACATGGATTTTCGAGCGTATCTTCGAGATCGATGTCGGTTTGGTCAGCACAATCAGGTCTGAACGCCGCCCATGGCGCGCCACCACCTTGCCAGGCTCGCCCAGGTCGACCGACCAGCGGGCCGATACCTTTTTCAGCGGAACCTTGTTTTTCACGATTTTGACGCCGTGCTGGGCGCACAGGTCGTCGAGAACTTTCCTGATTTCCTCGGACCGGCTTTCGACGATTTTCTGATGACCGCGAATGCGGCTTGTGCCCGTTGGCGGCGGCAGGTCTTCGATGTTTGGCGGGTATTTATCCTCGTCCCGCGTCGGGTCTTCGCCGATCAGCAAAACATCGACATGGGCGGCCATGGATTGGGCCACGAGGAACGCCAATTCGATGCTGGATTTGGCGGCGACCTTGGAGTCCAACGGGACCAGTATCCGCCGCAACGTCGTCAGTGTCCTAGCTTGTTTGGGCATTTTCGAGCCTCCCTTGACAGGGGGTCCCGCAACCAACGGGGCCGCACGTATGAACGTAACGGTCAGGCATTCGACCGAAGTACCAAATTAAGGGCTTTCTTTTAGACCCCTGATATTACCACTTTTTCGAACCGGCGGGAATTGAGGGATTTCAATCTGGAGGGCGGCGAATTTCAGGCAATTGCGCTAGCCGCCCACAAAATTCGCAAGCACGTTTACTCCGAGGCCCTTGGGATGGTACCTAACTTGTGACGGCGGCCGGTTGTGCGGTGCCGGTTGTTGTAACCTGAGGGGGGGCACGTATGAACACGCCAAACAAAAAAGCAGTCGTCACCGGTGCGGGATCGGGGATCGGCCAGGGAACGGCCCTGGCCATGCTGCGCGCGGGATACTCCGTCGCCCTCGTAGGACGGCGGGTCGAGGCGCTGGAAGAAACTGTCGAGATGGCGGGAGAGGCGGGGGCGCGCGCCCTGGTCGTGGCGACCGATATCACCGATCCGGCGGCAGTCGACAAATTGTTCGCCACGGTCAAGCAGGCCTTTGGGCGGCTTGATGTTATATTCAACAATGCAGGCTTTAACGTGCCGGGCGTTCCGTTTGCCGATCTGACCTACGAGCAATGGCGCAGCGTCGTTGACACCAACCTGACCGGTTCATTCCTGTGTGCGCAGGGGGCCTTTCGGCAAATGAAAGCGCAACAGCCGATGGGCGGGCGGATCATCAACAACGGCTCTATCTCGGCCCATGCGCCACGGCCAAACTCGGCCCCCTATACGTCGTCCAAGCACGCCATCACCGGGTTGACGCGCACCCTCTCGCTCGATGGCCGCGCCTTTGACATTGCCTGCGGACAGGTCGATATCGGCAATGCCGTAACGGCGTTGGCGGCACGCCTGTCCAAAGGGGTTTTGCAGGCTGATGGGCGGACCATTGCCGAGCCGATGATTGATGTCGAACACGTCGCGCAAACGGTCATGCACATGGCCGAACTGCCGCTGGACGTCAATATCCAGTTCGTCACCGTCATGGCAACCAAAATGCCCTTCATCGGTCGGGCCTGAACGCGGCAGGGGTCAGCCAAGCCCGCAGATAGGGTCCCATTCGCTCCTGGACCGATTGCGCATTGTGAAGTGCACAAAATTGTGCCGCCATCGCCTGGATCATGAAGGCCTGCACCCCTTCTGCCATAAGATCCGCGGGAATGTCTCTGCGGAACGCTGCATCGTCGAACCATTCAGCGAAGACCTCAATTTGGCGTCCGAATGTCGCGGCGATGGGGCCGATTTCCGCGATACCGGCGGCACCTGAATAGCGCAGGATCACGTCAAACACGTAGCGCTCGCAGGTCATGAAATTACAGAGTGGCATCAGCGCCTTGGTCATCTCCTCAATGGTCCGGGGCGCGGGCCCAGCCTGCAGGGCATCCAGATGTGCATCGATCCGCGGGCCGATGATTAAATCCATCAGGGTGTCCTTGTCCTTGAAGTGGACGAAGAACGTGCCCTTGGCCGTGCCCGCGCGCAGCACGACCTCCTCAACGCGCAGCGCTTCGAAGCCAGCTTCGTCTATGATCGCCTCGGCGGCGGCGATCAGGCGGGCCCGGGTCTCGACGGTTCTCGTTTGCGTTGCTCTGGCCATGGCTACTTATGACAAAAAAAATGACCACGGTCAAATTAATTATTGACCACGGTCATTTTAATGGAGAAACATCATGAATACGAAACGCATCTACATCCTCAACGGTCACCCCGCATCGAACTCTTTGAACCGCACCCTGGCGGAAGCTTACGCTGAAGCCGCCCGTGAAGCGGGCCACCAGGTCCGACTGACGCACCTTCACGATTTAGACTTCGACCCGGATTTCGGGTTTGGTGGATACGAGAACCAAAAACCGCTGGAGTCGGGGCTCGAGCAGGTCCTCGGAGATATTGAATGGAGCGAGCACCTGGTGCTGACCACACCCATGTGGTGGGGCGGGCTGCCCGCCAAGCTAAAGGGTTTGTTCGACCGGTCCTTTCTGCCCGGGCGCACCTTCAACACACACAAGACCGATTGGATGGGCATGCCGACCCCGATGCTGTCCGGGCGCACGGGGCGGGTCATCATGACCTCGGACACGCCGGGATGGTTCATGCGCTGGATCTATCGCAATGCCATGCTTCGGCAACTCCGGGATCAGATTCTTGGTTTTGTTGGAATCAAGCCAGCGCGAATCACACATTTCTCTGGCGCCAGCCATCCGAAACCCGGCGCGGTGGAGCAATGGATAACCAAGGTAAAGGAATTTGGTGTTGCGGCAGCTTAATCACAAAAGCCGCCGTCGGGTGAGGCGAGATCACGCGATCCAATCTGTGATCTCGCCTGAAAGCCAGGGTTCAGGGGGCTGCGGAGCCGAAATCCGCTATGGGTCTTGGCTGTGTAAAAACGTTTCCGTTGAACCGGGTTGTTGAGCGAATCGTTGGCGGCGATCGTTACGACGGTTTCCGGGCGGAAGTTTTGTGGTTTGAGCGTTGGAATGCTTCTGAGACGTTTCTGCAGGTTCTGAACAGGGATTGTGCCGACTTACGACAGGCAGAGAATGGGCATTTTATGCCCGCATTGCCGCCATCAGCGGGCCGGTGCCCAGGATGTTGATGACGCGGGTGAGGTTATAGGCAAGCACATGCAGAGCCATTTCGGTTCGCACATTCTTGAGCGTTCTCATAGCAAAGTGGGTGGCGCCCATCCGCGCCTTGATGGTGCCGAAGGGGTGCTCGACGGTCTCCCGACGCTGACGCATGGCCTGCGGGTTTTCATCAAGCCTGCGCTGGACGTCTTCGAGCAGGTGCTCATGCTCCCAACGGGTGACGCGACGCTGTTTTCCTGTGGTGCATTTGTCTTTGATGGCGCAAGTCTGGCAGGTGTTGGTCCAGTAGCGACGTAGGGTCAGTCCCTTCTCCTCGTTTGCGTAATAGTACTTGAGACGCTCACCCGCGGGACAGATGTAAACATCGTCTGCGGCCACGTAACGGAAGTCCTGTTTGACAAAGCGCCCCTTGGACCTGCTGCCCGATGTCATCGGCTTCGGTAATGTGACCGTGATGTCCGCTTCGACACAGGCCAGAATTTCTTCGCTGTTGAAGTATCCCCGGTCGGCAACGACATCTAACGTGTCGGTCTCAAGTGTCGCCTTCGTCTTCTTGCCCATCCGCGCCAGTTGCGAGCGGTCGGAGCCCGAGTTGGTGACGTCATGCGTAACGATGAGGTGATGAGTGGTATCCACCGATGCCTGGACATTATAGCCGACAACGCCCGAGCCCCTGCCGCTGGTTGCCATGGATCGGGCGTCGGGATCGGTCAGAGAGATTTGCCGGTCCGGTCGGTCAAGCATCTCGCTATTAACAGCCTCAAGGCGCTGCATCTCCTGCCGCAACTTGGCAATCTTCTCTGTCAGGCGGGCGGCTTTGCTTGCAAGCGCCAGCGACGGCTCCTGGCGGTCGGCGCTATCCAGTTGTTGCAGGTAGCGCGCCACGCTCTCCTCGATTTGCGCCATGCGCCGTTGCATCTTGGCACGGGTGAAGTTGCGGTCCCGGTTGTTAACCGCTTTGAACTTGCTGCCGTCAATCGCCACACTGGCTTCGGCAAGAAGACCAACCCTGCGGCACAGTTGCACGAACCGGCTGCAAACCTTGCGGATCGCCGGACCGTTGTCCTTGCGGAAGTCGGCAATCGTCTTGTGGTCGGGAACCAAGCGAGTGGTCAGCCACATCACTTCCACATTGCGGCCCGCCTCGTGTTCCAGGCGACGGCTCGATTGCACCCGATTCAGATAACCGTAAACGTAAAGCTTTAGAAGAACCGAGGGGTGATAAGAAGGGCGACCCGTCGTCCGGGGATTAACCCGCTCAAAACCAAGATCGCCAAGATCAAGCTCATCCACAAAAACGTCGATCACGCGCACCGGATTGTCTTCGGCGACATAATCATCCAAACTTTCGGGAAACATAGTGCTCTGGCTGCGGTCAATCCCCTCAACAAAACGCTTCATCAAATCCTCCCGCCAAAGCACAGAAGAATCATAACACGGAGGGCGTTTTTACACAGCCTGGGTCAATAGCGGCTGTTCGTGGCGGGGTTGGTGAATGACAGATTTGTGCGGACAAGCGGAAGTCGGAAAAAGTCGCCTCATATATGGTCCCCTGCCCTAGTCTTCGGCGGGCAGGGTTTGAACGTAGGCGAGGATGTCGGCAAGCACCTGCGGGTCCAAAGAACGCAACGCAGGCATTTTCTCGTCCGGGTGACCGTTGAGAATTTTGTGCAGCGCCTCCCAGGGGTTGTCCTGCGCGGTACGGCCCAGAGGGGGCGCGGTGGCGACCCTGCGGCCATCGGTTCCGTGGCATCCGGCGCAGATGGTATGAAAATAGGCGGCTCGCATTGCCGGGTCGCCTTTGGCTTTGGCCGTACCCGGATCGATGAATTCATCCATATCGACCTGTCCACGGGTCACAAAATTGGCAAGATCATGAAAATCCAGGATATCCAGCCATCGACCAAAACGATGGGTTTCGTCCTTCAGAACGGCGGTGATGCGGCCTGATTCGGCGCGATCGAATTCGCGAATTCCAGTGATACCGGTGCGGTGCTTACCCTTGCTGTAGGCACCGTCATTTCCTTTGTAATCCCAGCCGTGACACTCTTTGCAGCGCCAATTGGTTTTGGGTTCGCGGGCGAAGGTTGCGTCGGTCGGATAGGCGCGATGCCGTGTTTGCGGGGGTGGCCCGCCGATGGCGATGATCCAATTGTCGTAAAGCCTGCCACCGCGAACGATCGACGCCAGGATGTCCTCGCTCGGCAGCGCCTGGGCGTAGGCCAGGATATCAACCAGAACCGGGATGCCCAGAACCCGCAAGGCCGGCATTTTCTCGTTGGGATGACCGTTGAGGATGTTGTGGAGGGCCGCCCACGGATTGTCCCGCACCGCTTCGCCCAGGGGCGGCATGTCGCGCACCTTCAGCCCGTCGTGGCCGTGGCAGTTGGCGCAGATGGTTTGGAATTCGGCCACGCGGGCCACCGGGTTGCCTTTTACGATACCGGTGTCGGGTTCGATGCTCAGATCCATCTCGACCTGACCGAGGGCTACGAAGGTTGCGATATCAGCCAGATCGGCGGCAGCCATCAGGTCTGCGTATCCGTGGTTTTGGTCGTGCAAAACGGCGATGATGCGTTCCGGCGATGCGCCCGCCATGCCCTGAATTCCCTTGATCCCGGTGAAATGGCTTCCCGCGCCGAAGATGCCGTCTTTACCCTTGTAATCCCAGCCGTGACATTCCTTGCAGCGCCATGTCGCGGCGGTGTTAGTGGCCTGGGGGCCGGTTTCGGGATAAGCCGGGTGGCGTTTTTCGGGCACCGGTTCGCGCGATTCGTCGAACCACGTGTCATAGAGCCGCCCGCCGCGAACGATAGACGCCCAGGTATCCGGATCGCCCTGGGCTCTTCGGCGTATCCGCTCCACAGCGTCGGCAGCGCCAGGGCAAGCGCCAAAACTACGCAATAAATCCATTTCGGCATTATGCGAACCCTCTCGAAACCGCGTATCCCGGATACTAAGAGTACGTCATGGAACATGAACCAGCCATGAACGCGTCATCGGCAAGGCTGCGCAAACTTCCCGCGCTTCTAAACGGATGGCCGGAGAAACGGACCTATTGCAAAAACAGTATTATTTCGACCATGGTTTTTCATAGCTTGAAGGTCGAACGGCCAATTTCGGCTGGAATTGCCGATGCGAAAAGTGGTCGAATCGGGGTAGAAGGTCGGCTATCGTAATTCTTGCCCAATAAAGTTTTTTTTCGCCGGTTCCGGGAAAATGAAAAAGGGGGAGGCTTGATGCGCGTTTTTTTCACTGCCGTATTTCTATTGTTCACCGCCTTTCCGGCCTATGCGGGCTTTGATGAAGGAATGGCCGCCTACAAGGCGCGCGACTTTGAAAGGGCATACAAAGAGTGGTTTCCTCTCGCTCACGACGGACAAGCCGCCGCCCAGAATAATATCGGATTGATGTACCGTCGCGGCCGAGGCGTGGCGGTGGATCATGGCGAGGCCGAAAGCTGGTTCCGCAAGGCCGCCGTTCAGGGTTACGCCAGCGCGCAATATAATCTCGGTGTTCTGTTTCAGCGCGAGGGCAAAGACCACGCGGAAGCGATAATATGGCTCAAGAAGGCAGCCGAGGCGGACCATGCCGGCGCGCAGAATAATCTTGGCGTCGTGTACCGTCGCGGACTCGGCACTGATGTGGACTACGGCGAAGCGTTGAAGTGGTTTCGCAAGGCGGCTGAACAGTCTCATCCGCGCGCGGAATACAATCTCGCACGCATGTACGGCGACGGCATGGGAACGGATCTGGACTATGTAAAAGCCTTTGTATGGCTGGAATTCGCCGTAAAGGATCTGCCAGTCAAGGGGCAAAAAGCGGCCCGGGCGTTCCGCGAGAAGGTCGCCAAACGGCTTTCCGGCAAGAGCCTCGAACGGGCCAAACGGATGGCCCGGGAATGGAAGGCCAAACGCGCCGAGTGGGGAGAGGCCATGACGCTAATTCCCTGGAAAGCCCAATACAGCGTCGGAAACGAAGAACTCGACGACCAGCATATGCGCCTTTTCAGCCTCATCAATATGCTCTACCGCGCATGGGTCTACGGCGACGAGATCACGATCCTCGGAGAGATCTTCGACGATATGTTGAGCTACACCGTCTATCACTTCCGGCGCGAGGAAGAGTTGCTTACGGCAAGCAAGTTCGTTCAATTGAAGGAGCACCAGCTGCAACATAAGCAGCTTCAGGATCGGGTTCTCGCGTTTCATGGCCGCAACCTCTCGGGTTCCGAAGCAGCCCAATTGACAACGGAGGTATCCGAGTTTCTTAGAAGCTGGATGACCGTGCATGTTCTTGACAGGGACCTGCAGTACAAATCGATATTCCGTTGAGGTTTCTGTTGTCGGATTGTTGCTTATAGCCGCGCTCACGGAATGGGCGGGAGCGCCAGTGCGGCCAGTCTTAGCGTCACCAGTATTTCCATTACCCAGGAAACGACAGTAACTGTGCGGGCGCGCGATATTCACGACACCGTCGATCTTTCTGCAGATGGTCGAAAGGCGATTAATCTGTCGCAAGGGCAGGATCTGGCCGAGGAAAAGCGTCACGCCCTCACGGACGAAAATTTTGCCGACAAGCTGCAAAAAGCCAACGAAGACATTTTGCGAATTGGCCGCCTGTTTCTGGAAACCCTGAAAGCGAGTTACTTCTTCCGCCGATAACCCCTAAACTCTGCTTGCCTTTTGCTCCGCAAATTCGCATAAATCTGCGGGTCGGGACATCCTTGATTCCCGTCCTCTGAACAGACGGAAATATTGCAAAATGACGAAATTCAAAACACTTGATGGCTTTGACGTGTCCGGAAAACGAGTTTTGGTCCGGGCCGACCTGAACGTTCCCATGAAGGATGGTGTTGTCACCAATACGACGCGCATCGACCGCACGGTTCCGACGCTCAAGGAACTTGCGGACCAGGGCGCGCGGGTCATCGTGGTCACCCATCTGGGTCGACCGAAGGGCGAGGTGAAGCCCGAGTTTTCGCTTAAACCCGTGGCTGCGGCTTTGTCCAGCGCCCTGGGCAAACCAGTTGAATTTGCCACCGATTGCGTTGGCGATGATGCGGCCCGGGTGATCGGGGCCATGGTTGACGGCGATGTCGCCATGCTCGAAAACCTGCGCTTCCATGCCGAGGAAGAAAAGAACGATGCAGGGTTCGCTGCCAAACTGGCCGGGCTTGCCGATGCCTACGTGTCGGACGCGTTTTCGTGTTCACACCGGGCGCATGCCTCGACCGAGGCCGTAGCCAAATTGCTTCCGTCGGCTGCGGGCCGCTTGATGCAGGCCGAGCTTGAAGCCCTTTCCGGGGCCTTGGATGTGCCCAAGCATCCGGTTGCCGCCGTTGTCGGCGGGGCCAAAATTTCGACCAAGCTGGAAGTGCTGGGCAACCTCGTCAAGAAGGTCGATCTTCTGATTATCGGCGGCGGCATGGCCAACACGTTCCTCAACGCCAAGGGGATCAAGGTTGGAAAGTCGTTGTGCGAACACGACATGGCCGACGACGCGCGCGCCATCATGGCCAAGGCCGCCGACGCAGGATGCGAAATCGTTCTGCCGGTTGACGCTGTGGTTGCCGACAAATTCGCCGAAGGGGTGGTGTGCAAGACCGTCGCCATCGGTGACGTTCCCGAGGGGTCCATGATCCTCGACATCGGCCCCGATTCCATAGCCGAACTCAAAAACCTGTTCAAAGGGTGCAAGACGGTTTTGTGGAATGGCCCGATGGGCGCTTTTGAAATTGCCCCCTTCGACGTCGGCACCAACGCGGCGGCCCAATATGCCGCCCAACGCACCCGTGAGGGCAAGCTGCTTTCCGTGGCCGGTGGTGGCGATACGGTCGCGGCCTTGCAAAAAGCCGGTGCCGCCGACGATTTCAGCTACATTTCGACCGCAGGCGGTGCCTTCCTGGAATGGCTGGAAGGCAAGGAACTTCCGGGCGTTGCCGTATTGCGCGCCGATTAACCGGGTCTATCTCTCGCGCAAGTCCGCCGACTTTTATTGGCGGATTTGCGCGAGAATTCCGTTGATTTCCCCAAGCAGGGTTTCCGATTGCCTGGCTGCGGCGTCGGCTTTCGCGCGAATTTCACCGGCAACCTTTTCGGTTTCCCCAGCGTTGCGGGTGATGCGCGAAACCGCGTTTGACAATTGCAGCGTTCCGGCAACCGCGTTCTCGGCATTGCGCATGATTTCCCTGGCCGCTGCGCTGTGCGAATCAACGGCTCCGGCAATCTCGTCGATGGGGGCAAGGGCATCGGAAATTCGCGCCTGAAAATCGGCAATGTCGGTGCCAAACTGATCCGAAATTTCCTTGATCATTTGGGCGATGTTGCCAAACCCCGGTCCACCGTCCTGGGTGCCATTTCGTGTCGCCGCGATAATGCCATTCAAAGCCATTAGCCGGGCCCGCAACGCGACATTGGAAATTCGTGCCAGCCGCTCGCCGACCTCCTTCTCGATGACAGGCCAAACCGCCGTGGCCCGATTTGATGCGTTGCCGTCGTCGCCGTTCGCGGAATCGGCAATGTCGGTAATCTTGCCGGTTATCGTCTCAATGGCGGCCTGAAGGCTTGATGCCCCGCCCGCAAGTTCGCGCAGACTTCCGTTTGTTTCGCTCGACGCGGTGGTCACTTCCCCAACCCGCCGACCGGCCTCGTTGGCCATTTTTCCCAGGGTGTCTGCCAGATTTCGCAACTCTGCGGCGACCTCGGCTAACTTGCTTGCGGTGGCGCTAACCCGTTGTTCAATGTCATTGGCCAAAGCGATTTGTCCGTCTTTCGACACCTGAATCGAAGAGCGCTCGCGCGCGATGCCTGCGCGCTCGCGATTTTCGGCTTCGATCAGGGCGTTGCGGGTTTTGTGCAAGGCCCGCGAAATGTCGCCGACCTCGTCGGTCGTTGCCGGGTCCGGGATAAAGGCTTCGCGGTTTCCCTCCGCCAGGTCGCGGGCGGCGAATGCGAGGCTTTGGATTGGATGGCTGATGCTCATAACCAACAGGACGCCAAGGGCCGCAAATACGACGAAAACAATACCGGCACCGATCAGTAAAAGAAAACGCGCCTGAACACGTTTGGCCTCCGCCGCAAGGACCACCCCGGTCACGTCGCGGCGGAAGTCGGCCAATGCCTCGACGCCCGGTATCAGATAGTCGATGATCTCGGCCATGCGGGCGACGGTTATGCGTTCGGTTTCGCGCCATTTCGCCAACTCAAGAAGGGCGGCGACATAGGCGTCCGTCGTGGCGGAAATCGCACGACGCGCGTCCTCGCTCAATGGAGCGCGGGCAAGCAGGGGGTCGAAAACTTCACGGCGTTCACTGGCCAACACGGCGGCGGCCTCGGGTCGATCTGCCAGAAATACGCTCGCGTCGCGCAAGATTTCCAACGCGCCGGTCGCCTCGGTGTGAAGCCCCATATCGGCAAGCCGGGTTTCGATCTCGTCGGCCAGGTTCCGGGTCCGTTGTTTCAGTTTGCCGCCGTCGATTTCTGTAATTTTTCTGAACTCGGACGCATGTTCGGCAATGCCGTCGCCCAGGGTGTCGGCGCGGTTGCGAATGGAGGTCGCTTCGGGAATGGTGCCAAGGGTCTTTAAATAAGCGGTTAGTTTCGCAGATTCCCGGACGTAGCTATCCACCGCGGCGGAATCACCACTTAGCAGGAACGTGCTTTGATAGCTGCGAAGGCGCGATACTCCGGCCTCGATCTGGTAGGAAAGCTCGTTGATCCGCACAGATGTCGAATGCTCTTCAAAGGCCACCTTCAATTTCTGGTCGGTCGCCGCAAACAGCAGCGCCGCGCCCGCAATCGCGGCCAAGGCCAGTCCGACCAGTATGTACAGTCGTGCCCCGACGCTTCGATTGTTAAGACTTATCATAGAGGTCGCGTCTTTCCGGTCTTGATTGCGGGCTCCTCGATCAGCCACCTCCCGTTAATACCACATCCGGCGTTTGCGGCGTCGTCTTTTGGCGATTTTTTCGGTTTTGCGTCTTGCCTGACCACAACCGCCGCGCCACACTGCCCAGCATGGCAGATAAGAAAAAATCGGGACCGTCGGTGGAACTCGTTCCGGAGGGCGATACGAGGGCACGTCTGGTGTGCCCCGATTGCGGCTACATCGCCTATGAAAATCCGAAAGTCGTGGTCGGCGCCGTTTGTCTGTGGGAAGAAAAGGTGTTGATGTGCCGCCGGGCAATCGCGCCGCGAGAAGGGTTCTGGACCATCCCCGCAGGCTTCATGGAGCTGGGCGAAAGCACCGCCGACGGGGCGGCCCGCGAGGTTTGGGAGGAAGCCTGTTCGCGCATAGAGGTCACGTCCCTTATCGGCATATACGAAGTGCCTCGTATTAGTCAGGTTCACGTCTTTTACCGGGCGCGAATGACGAGCCCCGATTTTGCGGTGGGCGTCGAAAGCCGCGAAGTGGCCCTGTTTGCGTGGGACCGGCTGCCGTGGGACGAATTGGCGTTTCCCAGCGTGATCTGGGCACTGAAGCAATCGCGCGAGTCGGATGTGCCGGTCGTTGTGTCAGCCCCCGACGATTCCTGGCCAGCCGAATTTTCGGCGGTCTGATTGCCCCACGATGCCAATAATCGTCATGTTGACTCTCCGTTAACTTCTTTCCCCTAGGGTCGGCATATGGCCGATACATCGACAATATCCAGTCTTGCCGTCAGCCCCGGATCTTGGGAACCGAGCATCTTCCGTGGTGCCCGCGAGGTTAACTTTCGGGCAAAAGCGACCCTGCGCTCGGACTCGCCGGTCGTCTCCCGGGCGCTTGACCGGCTGGACAACACGCTGGCTTCCGATCAGCCCCTGGATCGCGACGTGCCGCGCGGCTTCTATTTGAATATTCTGGTGTAATTACTTCTCTTTGACGGTCATCACGCGGGTGGGTGCGGCCCGTCCTCGCACCGTCACTTCGTCCACCAGATCGAACGAAAATCCGCTTCCGGCGGCCTGCGCCGTTTGTTCGGTGACCAGCACGTAGGTGCCGAAATTCTTGTTCAATTGCTCCAGGCGGGCGGCGATGTTCACTTCGTCGCCATGCACCGTATAGAGCAAACGCTCCTTGGTGCCGATGGCGCCCGAGACGATTTCGCCGGTATTGACACCGCACCGGGTGCGCAGGCGAATATGCCCGCAAAACAGCCGCTCTTCGGCGATGCGCTGAATGCCCAGCGCCGTTCTCACGGCACTGGCGGCGTGGTCGGGGTCGGGCGTCAGGGTGTTGAAGGTAACCAGCATTGCATCGCCCTGGAACTGGTTGATGGCACCTCCAAAGCGGTCGATCACTTCGGATGTGGCGGCGAAGTATTCGTTCAACATGCGTACCAGTTCGTCCGGTGCCAGTTTCTCCGATATCGTCGAAAAGCCCTCAATATCGGAAAACAGCACCGAGGCCACCTTGGTTTCCCCGTCGCCCGGTTGCATGGCGTGATCAGCGGTGGTGATGCGACTGGCGATTTCCGGCGAGACGAAGCGCGAAAGTTCCTGAGCGGCGGTACTGTCGGCGACCTCGCGGATCAGGACGCGCTGCGCCCGAACCAGGGCGATGGCCAGGATTGCGGTGACCACCAGAATGGAAAGGATCTTGTCGATCTCGGCTCCGATCAGTACCCGGTTTGAGGTCATGTAAAGAATGTAGTCGCGCGTCGTCAGGTCCTGAATACGGTTTTCGCCGAACACCGCGTACCACAGCAAGAACAGCCACCCACCGGCCCCCGCCAGCCCCGCCGCGACCACATATTTCGGATCAAAGCGCAAGGCCCGCAGGCTGATGAAAATGAACACATACAGAAGGGTCGGGGCCTTGAGGTAGAAGGACGGCGGCTGTTTGTATTGCAGGTGGAAGCTCCAGATAAGGCCCATCAGCAATACCATGTCGATGACCACCGAAATCATCAGGAACCACGGCGGCAACGTGCAGCGGTAAGCGGCATAAAGGCGGCCCACGGTGAACACCAGATACGCGCCCAAAACCCAGGGCACGGGCATGAAATCCGTCCCTTCCGAGGTTTTCGGGGCGACGCTGTACAGAAGCAGGAAAAATAGAACTAGGCAAAGCTGAGCCCAGCCAATGAGGATTTCGCTGTTGACCTGAAGATCGACGATAGCGCGGTGAACGCGCTCCGGCAAATGCGCCTGTGGTCGTTTTCCAAAAACGAAATTTGACAATCTCTCCCACATTCCAGACATCTCCCGTCCTCTCCCACATTCCAGACATCTCCCGTCAGACGGCGTCACCACGCGCGTGTACTTCTGAATATAGGCTTGGCATCAACATCCCGCAAACCGGCATTGTCAGGGGAGGATCGGAAATCCATTTCAGTGTCGGTGGGATTTGGGTATGGTCGAATACAGTTTGGGGGTTATCCGAAAAATGTCGGACTGAACGACCACCCAATGGCGGAGGGAAAATGTCTTGGATCGTCGAACCCGAACGGAAAACCGAGGTTGTCGCCGATGTCGATGTGCTGGTTTGCGGCGGCGGCTTTGCCGGGGTGGCGGCTGCGGTGGCGGCGGCGCGAAACGGCAAATCGGTCCTGCTGATCGAGCGCTATGGTTTCCTTGGCGGTTTGGCGACCGGGTCACTGGTCATCACCACCCCACCACTTAACAATGGCATCAATGCCGACATCGCCCGGCGGCTGACCCAATGGGACGCCTATGCGACCGACAAGCGCCCCAAGGGCGGCAACCCTGAAACCGACGAGGTCGATGGCCAATCCGGGATCATCCCCTATGATCCCGAGGTGTTGAAGTACGAATTCGTCCGCATGCTTTTGGAGCAAGGCGTCGAAATACTGTTCCACACCTATATCGTCGGCGTCCTGACCAATGATACGGCGGTTGAGGGAGCGATCATTGAAAACAAGGGCGGGCGCCAGGCGATCCGCGCCAAGATCGTCATCGACGCCACGGGCGACGCCGACGTTACTCATTTGGCCGGTGCCCCCTATCAGGTCATTGAAAAGCCCATCACGTTGATGTTCAACATGGCCGATGTGGATACCGATTGCGCGCTCGAGCATCTCGGCACATGGAATGGGTTGAAGAAAGTCATCAGAGACGGCGCGGCCAATGGCAAGCTGGCCTTTGATTTGGGTATCACACCCGATTTCGGCGCGCCCGGCGTCTATGCCGCCAATCTGGTTCATGACGGGCAACTCAACGTTTGGGGCGGCATGCTTTATTCCAACGCGGCCCTTGACCCGAGGGAGCGCACACGGGCGGAAATCGTCACCCGCGACCACGCCTTTCGCATGGCCAATTATCTGAAACGCACGGTGCCGGGCTTCGAGAACGCGCGGCTGGAACAGACATCGACCGAAGTTGGCATCCGTGCCACGCGCATTGTCGAAGGCCTCGCCCAACCCTCCAAGGCCGCGGTTCAGGCGGGCCGCTTCGCCGACACCGTGGCCCGCCCCTATAAAGGCCGCAAACTCGCTTTGCCCTACGGCTCCATCGTGCCCAAGGGCATCGACGGGCTGCTGGTGGCGGGCCGCTGCATTTCGGCTGACGCCGAGATCATGGGCCGTTTGCGTCTGATCCCTGTTTGCTCGGCCACCGGCGAGGCGGCAGGCGTTGCCGCCGCCTTGTGTCTGGACAATCACGTTCCACCACGCGGACTGGACCCCACCCTTTTGCAACAGACCCTGACCGATCAGGGCGTCGATTTGGGAGAAGCGGAATGAGTGATTTTTACGTCAAGGTCGGCGACACCGCCGTTTTCGAAAAAACCGTCGGCGAGTCCGATGTTTACATGTTCGCGGGCATCACCGGCGATCTGTCGCCAAACCATGTCAACGAGAAGGTCATGGCGCGCTCCAAATACGGCCAGCGCATCGCCCACGGCGCCTTGATGGTCGGCTACATGTCGACGGCCTCCACCATGGTCGTTGAGCAGTGTGCCCGCCCGGATGCCACCATGACCCCGGTGTCGCTTGGGTATGACCGTATCCGCTTCGTCGGTGCGGTGTTGATCGGCGATACCATCACCGTCACCTACGTCATCAAGCGTATCGAACCCGAAAAGAACCGATCCTATTCGGAAATCGTCATCACCAACCAGCACGGCGATACCGTGGCCGTGGGTCAACACATCCTGAAATGGGTTCCGAACAACTAAGGACGGTAGATCATGAGCAGTGTTCTGGATGGCATTCGTGTCGCCGCTTTCACCCATTTTGCCGCCGGGCCGCGCGTCGTGCAATTCCTGGGCGCGCTGGGTGCCGATGTTATCAAGATTGAGCCCCCCAAGGGCGAAGCCACCCGCTATGTGATCCGCGATGCCGAAGGCCGGTTCGGTGGCCACAGCCCATCTTTTGTGACCCTGAACCGCAACCAGCGGGGCATCGCGCTCGACCTTAAATCCGAGGGTGGCCGCGAGGTTGCGCGGCAGCTCGCCGACAGTGCCGATGTGTTGGTCGAAAACTTCAAGCCCGGCGCGCTGGAGCGCCTTGGTTTTGGCTATGAGACCCTGCGCGCCACCAATCCGGGCCTCATCTATTGTCCGATCTCGGGCTACAATCCGACCGGCCCCAAGGCGCGTGAGCTGGGTCAGGACATGGTGTTGCAGGGTGTCAGCGGCATGGCCAGCCTGTCGGGCCGTGAAGGAAGCGGACCGGCGCCGGTCGGTGTTTTCGCTATCGACGCCTATACGGCGATGATCAATGTCATTGGCATCCTGAGCGCGCTACGCCACCGCGACAAGACCGGCGAAGGCCAATTGGTACATGCCGACATGATGTCCTCGGCGATGCACATGATGATGGAAGAATCCTCCTACGTCCTTAACGTCGATCCCACGATACGGCGCAGCCGCGACTATGCCGGACACCCCCAAGCGAAAACGCCCTACGGTGCCTTTACGGCCAAGGACGGCGAATTTGTTCTGAGCCTCGCCACTCCGCAACAGCTTGGCATTTTGGTTGATGCCCTGGGGCTGACGGACGAGATCGGCGTCTATATCACCGAACTTGGCCAGCGCCGGAATCGCGACGAGATTGGTGCTGCGTTGACGCGCACTTTCGCCACCATGACCGTGGCCGATATCGAAACCGCGGTTGCCAAATCGGGCATCTGGATGGGACCGGTCCGCAGTCTGGCGCAAGCCCTGGAAGACCCATCGATTGTCGCCGGAAAACTGGTTGGCAAGCACGAGACCGAAGCCTTCGGGGATTACCGTTACGTCAAGGAACCGATTACGCTGACGGCCTCGCCACTGAAACAAACCCGTCCCGCCCCGGCGCTTGGCGAACACACGCGCGAGGTTCTTGCCGAGCTGGGTTACGACGCCGCGCAAATCGAAACGTTGATCGCCGAAGGTGCGGCGGTTGGAGTATAACCACGACAAGCTCGTCGAATTGGCTAGGCATCTAGATAAGGATAGCAATTGTGAAGGAATATAAAATCGCGTCCATCCCAGGCGATGGCATCGGCACCGAAGTTATTGAAGCAGGCATCGAGGTTCTGAACGCCTTGAGCGAAAAGGAAAGCGGTTTCAAGATGACGTTTGAGACCTTCCCCTGGGGGTCCGAATACTACCTGGAACACGGCGAGATGATGCCTGCCGACGCGAACGATACTCTTAAGGATTTTGACGCAATTTTCTTTGGTTCCGCTGGCGATCCGCGTGTGCCCGATCACATCACCCTGTGGGGTCTGCGTTTGCCCATTTGCCAGGGGTTCGATCAGTATGCCAACGTCCGGCCATCGCGCCTGCTGCCCGGCGTCAAGGGGCCGCTGAATGGTGTCGGAGAAGGCGATCTGGACTGGGTTATTGTGCGCGAAAACTCGGAAGGCGAATACGCTGGTATCGGCGGTCGTGCGCACCAGAACTTGCCCGAGGAAGTGGGCATGGACGTGGCGGTGTTCACCCGCAACGGAGTGCGCCGGGTGATGAAATTTGCATTCGAATTGGCGCAATCGCGCCCGCGCAAGCTGCTGACGTGCGTCACCAAGTCCAATGCGCAGCGCCACGGCATGGTCATGTGGGATGCGATATTCGAAGAAGTCCGCGCCGAATTCCCCGACGTCACCACCGACAAAATGCTGGTCGATGCCATGACCACGCGCATGGTGCTGAACCCGAAAAGCATCGACACCGTTGTCTCGACCAACCTGCATGGTGACATCCTGTCGGATCTGGCCGCAGCCCTGTCGGGCAGCCTGGGCATTGGACCGACGGCGAACCTGAACCCTGAACGCACATTCCCATCAATGTTCGAACCGATCCACGGCTCGGCCTTCGACATCATGGGTAAAGGTATCGCCAACCCCATCGGCACCTTCTGGTCGGCGTCGATGATGCTCGATCACCTGGGCGAAGCTGCCGCCGCGCGACGGCTCATGGCGGCGGTCGAAAAGGTTACGGGCGACGGCGAAGCGTTGCCCCGCGACCTTGGCGGCGACGCAACCACCCGGCAGGTCACCGACGCGGTAATTAGCGCCCTTTCCGGTGCCAGCGCCTGACGCCGTCTCTATGGGTCTTTATCAGTGCTCGTTGGTATAAGGGCGGTGGGGCCAGGGAGTTGGCTTGACCGTGCCCGCCGTGGCCACTTCATCGCGCAACGCATTGACGGGCCATGCCAGAGGAAAGTTAACGGGCCTGAGAAGTTGATGGCTTGCTGAGCGTCAGACCGCAAGTCGCCGCCACTCTGCCAAGGCGGAGCAACGATTGATTTTGAAGATTTCACGGCTGCACAGATGACGTTCTTGGTTGAAATGGTTGTGAACCGAAGAGTGGATCGAGGCGAATTTCTGTAGTGACTTTGCACTCCTGAATTTCGCCAGCGCCATTGCGGCAAGCCTCCCATCGATGCTGATCGTTTCTTTCTAATCTCGGCTGCGAACAAGGGACCTAACCGGTTCCACCAGGATCGCACCGTCTCGTAGCTGATCTCGATCCCTCGTTCTTGGAGCAAGTCCTCGACCTGACGTAGGCGACAGCGGAAAGTAGACATGCATCATCACGGCCAGGCGGATCACCTCGGGCGATGTCTTGAAGTATCGAAAGGGGTTTTTCATTTGAGGACGTTACGAAACGAGCTTCCGGCACTCAACCGGTTTTCCTCTGACACGGCTGGATCGTCGGGTCGTCGCGACAAACGGGGCAATTGGCACAAAGTTTGCGATATCAGTACACTGGCGAGCGGTTTTGAAAATTGCGGTATGGAGAAACTGGTGTTTAGATTTTTTCTTGGCTCCCTGATTTTCCTTGTTTTGGCTTTCCCGGCTGCCGCCGACTATTTGGCCGGCGCAACGGCCTACAGCGACGGTGATTATGAAACGGCGCACCGGGAATACCTCGACGGCGCCAAGGATGAGGATCCTCGATCCGAGTTCGGCCTTGCCGTGATGTACCACACAGGCAAAGGGGTCGCGAAGGACTACACGAAAGCCAGGGAATGGTACACGAAGGCCGCCGAACGGGGCTATGCGAAGGCCCAGAACAACTTGGGAATCATGTATCGCCGCGGCCAGGGCGTCAAACGCAATCCACGTGAAGCGTTTACGTGGATATGGATGGCTGCGATTCAAGGATATACGCGCGCTGAAATGAACCTTGCCGAAATGTATATGCAGGGTGAGGGCGTCGGCAAAGACCTGATCATGGCCTATATCTGGTTCGAGTTCGCCGTGACGGATTTGCCTCCCAAAAGCCGCGACAAGGCAGAAAACAAAAGAAACGAGATCGTCTCCGAGCTTTCGGAAGATGAGGTCACGCGCGCCAAGCGCTTGGCCAAGGGATTACGGGACGCACGCAAGTAATGCCCCAAATCCGGCCCCGCATTCGTCGGGGTCGTTTCCTTTTGCGTGGCAAAACGCGACAAATGGTCACCGGTTAGCAGGGATGGAAACGTTTAGAGTCTGAAATGGGTTCCCTGTCCGACGTCAGTGCCTATGGGACAAATTGAGTTGGTTGCGTAAGGGAGGATTTCTGGTTCATCGTAGTGACCGTAGGGAACGAAGATGAGACAGATATCTATGAGCTCGAAAGCAGCCGCCGAGAAGGTGGTCCGGGACATCTGGCGCGAGACGCGTAAGCAGTATTCGGCGAAAGATAAAATCCGCATTGTCCTCGAAGGCCGGCGCGGCGAGGAGAGCGTCGCGTCTCTGTGCCGCCGGGAAGGCATCGCGGACGGGATTTCTCATCCGAAGACGCTACGAGGCGCCCTTTCGGTGCTCGAGCAATCTTACTCTGACACGGCCAACCCAATAGGCCGTCATGCGGTGGATCCACGCTCGGGTTCAAAGGTTCCGGCCTGAACGCGTTCCTCGATGGTTCGGAATTCAGCCTCGTTGATGCGAAAGAGGGTCATGGTATCGCCGGGCGTCAGCAACAAGGGATCGTCGGCGCTCACATCAAACAGCGGCACCGGGGTCCGACCGATCATATGCCATCCGGTGGCGTTGGTGACCGGGTAGATGACCGTAAGCCCTGTTGCGATCAATACCCCGCCTGCGGGGACGCCCGGTCGCGGGTCTTTGCGCCGCGGGATGGCGAGGCTCTCTGGAAGGTCGCCCATATATGGCAACCCCGGTGCGAAACCGATCATGTACACATAATGCGTGACCGAGGTCATGATATCGATGACCGCATCGGGTGTCATTTTCGCCCATTCCGTAACATGGGCCATGTCTGGCGCGAATTCCTCTCCATCGAAACAGACCGGGATACGCCAGCATTTTCCCGTCGCCGCGCGATCGTCGGGTGTCGGCTCAAGGAGGGGCTCCAAAGCTTCAATTATGTCCGCCTGGGAGGTCAGCAGCGGATCGTAATGAATCGTCAGCGACCGATAGGTCGGCACCGTTTCGACAATACCGGGAAGGCCCGCTGCATCGACCGCCGCGCAAATGCGAAGGACGCGCCGGTTGAGATCACGCTCGATCCCGTCCCCGAATTGTACGGTCAGACCCGTATCGCCGCAGGGCAAAAACAGGGGTTCCATTGCCCGGCGTTCCGCCTAACGGGCCAGCATCTTGGTCGGCAGGTACAGAGCAATCTCGGGGAATATCGTCAGCAGCACCAAGCCGATCATCAGGCAGCAGAAGAACGGAAATGCGGCCTTGGCGATGAAAAAGACGTTCTTGCCGGTGAATTGCTGAAGCACGAAGAGATTGAACCCCACCGGCGGCGTCAACTGCGCCGCCTCAATCACGATCACCATGAAAATGCCGTACCAGATCAGGTCGATGCCCATTCCCTCGATGATGGGCTGCAAAACGCCCATGGTCAGCACGATCATCGAAAAGCCTTCGAGGAAACAGCCAAGGATGAGGTACAGCACCGTCAACACCGCGATCAGGCCGTAGGTGGAATATTCCTGCCCGATGATGAATGTTGCCAACTTGGCAGGAATGCCGGTAAAGCTCATGGCCATGGACAGATAGGCGGCGCCGGCGATGATCAACAGGCAAAAACACGATACCCGCGTAGCACTAGACAGAGAATCTTTGAAGCTGGTCCATGTGAGTGATCCGAAAACCGCCGACAGAAGCAGTGCTCCGGCAACGCCAAATGCGGCCGACTCTGTCGGGGTGGCAATTCCGGCGTAGATGGAACCAATTACCAGGACGATCAGCAGCGCCACGGGGATCAGGCGCCGCGTGCCCAAAATCTTTTGCCACAGGGTCGTCTTGATTTCCTCGAACGGAACCCGATCCGGGTGAAGCAACGCCCACAGCACGGTGTAGCCCATGAACAGGAAGATCAACATGATACCGGGGCCGACGCCTGCGATGAACAACCGTGCGATGGATGTCTCGGTGACGAAGCCATAGACGATCAGCACCACCGATGGCGGGATCAAAAGACCCAGTGTCCCCGACCCGGCCAAGGTGCAGATGGTCATTTTTTCGTCGTAGTTGCGCTTTTCAAGCTCGGGCACAGTGATCTTGGCGATGGTGGCGACGGTGGCGGCCGAGGAACCCGAGACGGCAGCTAAGATTCCGCAGCCAATGATGTTGACGTGCAACAGCCGCCCCGGAAGATTGACCAGCAACGGTGCCAAGCCATTGAACATGTCGTTGGCCAAACGCGTGCGGTTTAGTATCTCGGCCATCCAGATGAACAGCGGCAAGGCCGTGATAGCCCAGTTGTCGCTGAGCGCCCCCCACAACGCCGATGCCATCAGGGATCCGCCGGGTGCATCCGAGAAGAAGGTGATTGCGATGTAGCCGACGCCAACCAAAGCGACCGCGATCCAAACGCCGCTCGCCAACAGGATGAAAAGCGAGATGACGAGCACAATGCCCATGCCGATTGTGGGATCCACGGATTAGGCTCCTTTTTCCGGATTATGGGCGCCGCCGTTGGACGCGTCTTCGTGAATAATTTCGTCGATCTCGGGGTTCTCGGCGGCGTCGGTCACATAGACTGGCATCCCGCCTTTTATGGTAATGAAGAAGTTCTCGATGAAGGTGATCGTGATCAGGGTCACGCCCCAAAACATAAAGAGTTGCGGAATCCACAGGGGGATTCCCACGACGCCATCGGACATCTCGTTAAAAATGAACGATTCGTAGGCCATGAAAATTGTGTAGTAGGCCAGCGTGCCGAAGAAGAGCGCCGAAACCGAAAGGCACCAGACCTCAAACCAGCGCCGTATATTTGGCGGCAAATGCGCGATGAGGACGGTGATCCGAATGTGCTCGTTCCTTCGCAGGGTCTGGGCGAGAGCCAGGAATGCCGACGCCACCATGCAAAAGACCACGAGTTCGATAACGCCCGGAATGGTCGTTCCGAAAAAACGTAGAATAATTTCCACGAAAATCAAAAAGCCGATCATGGCGGTGCAAAATGCCGCCAATCCCGCGGACACTGTGTAAACCTTGTCCAGAATGCGCTGAAAATTTTTCAACAACGCCGCCTTTGGGCTTGAATGGATGGGAAGAAGGAGGCCGACGGTGCATGTCCGTCGGCCTCCACATCACTTGAAATCGCGAATTAGGACCAGACGATTACTGACTATTATACGCTTTCAGAACCGCTTCGCCTTCGGCGCCAGCGCCTTTGGCCCACTCGTTAAGAATGGTTTCGCCGACCTCGACGATCTTCTTGTCCAATTCGGGGGACGGGTCTTGAACGACCATCCCGTTTTTCTCAAGGGTCTTCATTAACTTGGCATTCAAGGAATCACACAGGATCCAGCCGTAGGTCTGCGCGTCCTTGGCCGCCATCATCAACGCCGTTTTCATCTTGTCGCTGAGTTTGGCATAGGCCTTGTCATTGACGACCGTCAGCGTCATTGAACGGTTGCCGCCACGGGCATGGGTGTAATACTTGGCGAAATCCCAAGCCTGGGAATCGACGCCGGTCTGGGCCGAGGTGTACATGACCTGCACCAGATTGGTGGCGAACGCCTGGGCGATTTCACTGACCTGAATTTGGACCGGGTCCGATCCCATCAGTTCAGCCATACGCGAGGTATAGGGGCTGAACGTACGGAACTTGACGCCCTTGAACTGATCCACGGACTTGATCGGCTCTTTGGTGTAAAAACCGGTTTCCGGCCATGTCACCGCGATCAGGATTTTGGAATTCTGCTTGGCCAACAGCTCTTGCGTCTTCGGCTCCGACAGCATCCAGATCTTCCAGGCCGTATCGGCCTTACCCGCGATGAAGGGAATCTGCGAGGTGTTGTAGATCGGATGGTCGTTACCCATGCGGTACAGGAAGAACTGACCAATCTGAATCTGACCATTGCGGACGGCCTTCAGGGTCTCTTTTTCCTTGATCAGGGACTGGCTCGCATGAACCTTGATCTGGAATTCACCGCCCGAATAATGCGCCACCCGTTCCGCGAAATGGCGCAGATAGATGGTGTGCATGTTACCTTCGCCGAGTGGAGCCGGCAGGTCCCATGTTACGGCTGATGCGGTGGAGGCTAATCCGGCGACCGCCACTGCGGCAATCGACGACAAAAAGGCTTTTGGCAAGAGTTTCATACTCAGCTCCCTGTTTCGGTTGGATTAACAAACATTCACGTATTTATTTCGTAGAAAGACTAAACGCCTGAATGGTTTAAGTCGAATCGAAAATTGCACCTGTTTTGTTCCTTGTGACGTTCGGTCGGGAAAGAGGTGGCGAAAGGGAATGCTTGCCGATAACCTCGAAACTTCACTATGGTTGGCTATTCGGGGTCGATTGAGGACTTTCGATCCAACTGGCTGCGATCCTATAACCCCCTCGATTATCGGTGGTCCCATGAGTTCATCAATTCACGCCAATGGCCTTCGTATCAACGCCCGTATTGACGGTCCCGATGGTGCGCCCGTCGTCATGTTCAGCAACAGTCTGATGTCGAACCTGGACATGTGGGACGCGCAAATGGCCGCCCTGACGGCGCGCTACAGAGTGCTGCGCTATGACCAGCGTGGACATGGCGGCACGCAGACCACGCCAGGACCGTACCCCACCGAGCTTTTGGCCGAGGATGCCTTTGCGGTGATCGAGGCCATGGGTGTCGGCCCCGTCCATTTTGTCGGATTGTCCATGGGTGGCTTTACAGCGCAGGTGCTCGCGGTTCGTCGGCCCGAGGTCGTGTGGTCGTTGGTTCTTTGCGACACGGCCTGCGTGATGCCACCCGAATCCCTTTGGAACGAACGCATTGAAATCGCCCAAACCCAGGGGATCGCGGCGCTGGCTCAAGGCACCTTGGAGCGCTGGTTCACTGCACCGTTCCATGAAACAGGCAAGGCGGAACTGGCGACGGTTCGGGCCATGATTCTCGGGACCGGCGCCGCGGGTTATATCGCTTGCGCCGAGGGTATTCGTGACATGCGGATATGCGACAACCTGGCGCAAATTACGGTGCCCACTTTGGTAATGGTCGGAGAAGGCGATCCGGCCTGTCCCGTGGCATCGGCAGAAGTTCTTCATGCGCGGATCGCCGGGTCGGAACTCGTGGTGTTGAAAAATGCCGCCCATTTGCCCAATATAGAGCAGAGCGAAGAGTTCAATCGTGTTCTGCTCGATTTCCTCGATCGCCAATAAGCTGAGAGATTAGGTCATCATGCCGACCATCGAACCAAGACATGACCGTTGTGCGGCCTGCAATCTGTGTGTGCTGGCCTGTTCCTTCCATCATGAAAAGGTGTTTGGTCGGCGCGGCGCCAGCATTGATATCGTCAAGAATGAACGGGAAGGCGAAGTCGAGATCGTCATTCTCAACGATGCGCGGGGCGGACGACGTCCCTGTGACGGCTGCGCGAACGAGGAAGCGCCGTTGTGCGTCGTGTGGTGCCCGGTCGGGGCACTTGTGGCGCGGGAGGATAAGTCATGACCAAGCCATTCGCCATTGGTGGCAGTATCCTGCGGGTAAACCTGACGGATCGCACGGTCGCCATTGAGCCGACGGCACCGCTGAATGCGCGGTTCCCCGGTGGAATGGGGGTCAATAACTGGCTGCTGTTGAACGAAACGCCGGTCGGAAGTAAACCCCTTGATCCGGAAAATCCGCTGATCTTCACCACCGGAACTCTGGTCGGCACGCCGACACCGACCGCGTGTCGCATGACCATCAGTTGTAAGAACGTCATGACCGGCGGCTTCGGTTCGGCCAGCGCCGGTGGCAACTTCGGCCCGGAAATGAAGTATGCCGGGTTCGACCATATCGTGGTCACCGGACGCGCCGCCCGCCCGGTGTTCATCGATATTGTCGACGGGGATGTAAATATCGTAGATGCCGAGGATCTTTGGGGCGGAACCACGTGGGAGACCGAGAAACGCCTGCGGGCGCGAATTGACCGCCAAACCCTGGAACTATTGAGCATTGGACCTGCGGGCGAGAACGTGGCGGCGTCGGCCTGTATCATGGTCAACCGCACCCGGGCGGCGGCGCGCTGCGGCGTGGGTGCCGTCATGGGATCGAAGAACCTCAAAGCCATCGCCGTCAGCGGTTCGGGCTCGCTCCATGTTGCCGATCCACAAGGGTTCATGGATGCCTGCCTGGACATGCAGCGCCACCTTATGGGCAATGAGACGAGGAAAAACCTGCGTAATTTCGGCACCGCGGCCTCGTTCGGAGGATGGAACGACAAGGGCTCGATTCCGGTACGCAATTTCCAGGAGACCCAAATTGACGCCGAAGGGGCTGAGGCCATCACGACCGCCGTCAAGGAGAAGCGCTACATCGAAAAGGCCTTCGGCTGCTTCTCATGCCCGGTTTTGTGTTCGCAGTATCAGCGGGTGAAAGAGGGGCCTTACGCCGGAACGCGCGGCGAGAAAATCGAAAGTCAGAATTTCTGGGATTTCGGCGGCAAGCTGGGTATTTCCGATCCCGCCGCCGTGCTGGCGCTTAGCGAGCTTTGCGCCCGCTTAGGGCTAGACAACACCAACGCAACCAATCCAATTGCCTGGGCGTTCGAGTGTTTCCAGCGCGGACTCCTGACCTCCGAAGATACCGACGGTCTGAGCCTGGAATGGGGCAATGTCGATGTGGTTCTCGAACTGTTGCGCAAGATCGCCTATCGCGAGGGGATTGGGGATTTATTGGCCGATGGCAGTTTTGCCGCCGCAAAGAAGCTTGGTCAGGGGTCCGAACGTTTCGCCATCCACATGAAGGGCCAGGATTTAGCCGAGGAAATGCGTGTCTTCAAGGGCTGGGCGCTTGCCATTGCCGTGGCCGAGCGCGGAGGAACCCACACCCAGGGCGGGCCATTGACCGAGCGCATGGGATTGGAACCCGAATTGTCCATGGAACGTTTCGGCATTCCGACGGCATTCGATTCAGCCAATTACGAGCATAAGGCCGAGTTGGTGGTCTATTACCAGCGCTTCCACAATTTGCTGGAAATCACGGGCATCTGCTTTTACGCCACCTATTGGTCCGGCCTTCACACGATGGGGCCTGGGGACGTGGCGCGGCTCTATAGCTTGGCAACCGGCGAAACGAAAACCACCGAGGAATTGATGATGGAAGGCGAGAAGGTCCTATATCTGCAAAAGGCCTTCAACATGCGCCACACCGCGTTTGATCGCGCCTCGGATTATCCGCCCGAACGAATGATGAGCGAACCGGCGACCGGTCCCCACGCAGGTGAACGCCTGGACCGCGCTGATTGGGACAGGCTGCTCGACCAATACTATGGATTGCGAGGATGGGACCTTGCCTCCGGAAAACCGACGGCGGAGAATTTCCGCGCCGTCGGTTTGCCGGATTTAATCTGATTACGCTAGCGTCTTGTCCATCGGTTGGATGCTGACGCCAGCGGCGGCCAGGGCGTCGCGGATTTTCCCGGCCACGGCCACGCCTGCAGGGTTGTCGCCATGGACGCAGATGGTGTCGATATCGACCGGGATTTTCTTGCCGTTGACGCTGGTCAGCGCGCCTTCCTGAACGAACCGGACGATGCGCGGGACGGCGATGTCGGGATCATGAATCATTGACCCCTCGATCTTACGTGACACCAGCATGCCATCGTCGTCATAGGCGCGGTCGGCAAAGATCTCGCGGGCACAGCGCAATCCCAGCTTTTCGCCCGCCTTCTCAAGCTCGCTGCCCGGCATCACGACGAAAAGCAGGGTCGGGTCCACAGCCTTGACGGCACGCGCCGTCGCCATCGCGAGCCCTGGGTCCACCGACGCCATATTGTTCAGCGAGCCATGAGCCTTGAAATGCGTGACCGTCATATCGAGTGACGTTGCCATGCCCTGGATAGCGCCGATCTGATAGATCATGGCCTTTTCAACGTCCTCGGGACGCTCGCCCTGGATTGGTCGGCGACCGAAACCCCACAGGTCGTAGAAACCGGGATGGGCGCCGACACCAACATTGTTTTCCTTGGCCAGGGTCAAGGTCTTGTGCATCACAATCGGATCGCCGCCGTGAAAGCCGCATCCGACATTGGCCGAGCTGATGATCTTGAACATCTCCTCGTCATTGCCGATGACATAAGCACCGAAGCTCTCACCCAAATCCGAATTCAGGTCGACCGTATCCATCCCGTTTATCCTTTCTCTAATTAATCCTACCCGAGACCTAGAGGATCGTTACTCGGTCGGGTAAAAAACGCCACTGATCAAATTCGTCGCTAAAAGTTTATCGTTTTCCGGTTCCCGCGTTTCGTCCACCGGGCCGATCGTATCAGCCGATTGCAAAATGGTTGCTTCCTGATCGCGGCGGACCTGTTCGGCGTCCGCGACGCTGACGGCCTCGAAACGCAATTTTCGACCGGGTCGCATGCGCCCGAGCCGTGGTAGGTCAGCCGAAATGACGGTCGCGATCTTGGGGTACCCGCCGGTGGTCTGGTGATCGGCCAGAAGGACGATGGGCTTTCCGGTGCCGGGAACTTGAATCGATCCTGTGGCGATACCGTCCGAGGAAATGTTAAAGCCGATGCTGTGTTCCAGCGTCGGTCCGTCGAGCCGCAACCCCATGCGGTCCGCGTCCTGCGTGATGGTGAATTCGCTCTCCAGAAAGGTGTGCAGTCCGGCGTCGGTAAAGTAGTTGTCCTGCGGGCCCAGCACCACGCGAATTGCGCCGGGCGAATCAATCACCGGAAATTCGTTCAAGCGCATTTCGGGGTGCGCGGAAACGCTATCTTCCGTCAACGGAAGCTGGTCTCCTTTCTGCAGGGCACGGCCCAGATATCCGCCGAAACCGCCACGCACATAAGTGGATTGGCTGGCGAAGGGTGCGGGAAGATCGAATCCGCCTTCGACAGCCAAATAGCAGCAGGACGTGTCGGGAATAGCGCTGATCTGAACGACATCACCCCGGCGCAACCGAATACTTTGCCCCGACGGAACGCGGCGTGGCGGAGTTCCGGAAACTTCAATTTCGGCGTCTGTTCCGCAAAGTGCCACACGAACCGCATCGGCTTCTATTTGAAGGCTGGGACCCATGATCCGGATTTCCAGCGCGCCGGTATTTTCGGGGTTGCCGACAAGGGCGTTGGCCAGCCGCAAACTGATCGGATCGAGCGCGCCAGCAACCGGCACGCCCAAATCTTGATGGCCAAAGCGGCCCAAATCCTGAACGGTTGTGAACATCCCAGGCGAAAGAATATTGAGAAATGAGGTCATGTGTGGGCCTTTTTTTGCTCAGGATCGAAACGGCCTTCGTCGATCATCTGTCGGATTTCGTGATATTCGTCAAGGGAAACAGAATAGAAATTGACGGTATCGCCAGCGACAAACAGGGCTGGCGGGTCCTTTTCAACGTCAAAAACGGAAACCGGTGAACGCCCTATAATGTGCCAGCCCGAGGCGTTGGTGACAGGGTAGATGATCGACAACCCCGTCGCGGTTACGATTGAACCCTTTTCGACAACTGGACGGGGGTCTTTGCGGCGGGGTATTGCCAGTTCCTGTGGCAGGTCCCCCATGTGTGGTTGGCCGGGCGCGAATCCGAGCATGTAAACGTAGTGAGGGATCGCGGTGTGAATTTCGATCATACGCTCTGGCGTCATGTCGGCGCAGCCCGCGACATACTCCAGATCAGGCGCGAATTCGGGATCGTAGCAGGCCGGAATCCGCCAATAGGTTCCACCCATGGGACGGTCCACAGTTTGATCCAGGAAGGGGCCGATGTCATCGATCAGTTTGGCTTGGCTGGTGCGCAACGGATCGTAATGAACCATTAATGCGCGATAGGACGGAACCGTCTCGACCATGCCTTCAAACCCGGCCGCGTCGACGACCGCTTTAATTTGAATGACGCGCTCATTCAGCGCGCGTTCGATTCGCTCGCCGAACTGAACCGAAAACGCACAATCCCCGCATGAGAGGAATTCTACTTTCATTTCCTGACCGTTCCCGGACGTATTCCCGATACAGCATTCATAACACAAATTCTGATTTTGGGCTGTAAGGTGAAGATGTTTCTGTTGCGATAATCCTTGATCCGGTGGCGGGTTGCAGGGGCATTGGTGCAAAAATCAGAGCTCTCGGAATGTCCGTGTGGAATGGATACAAAAAACGCAATAAATGTATCCATCAATTGTAATTTGTTGTATTCTTTATGATGTGACGGCAAAGCAAATAAAATCACGTAAAGGAAGAAACACATGAAAGCGGTCGTGACATTGTCGCCTGAGGAGTCCAAGCGTTTGATCGCCAAGGCGATTGTCGATATGGACGTGGTCAAGAAGGCCAAGAAGAATGGCATTATCGGTCTGGCGCGTTGCTCGTCCGCGGCTTTTGTCGTTGAGGAACTGACCGGTCGCCCGCTGGCCAATCGGGCCGCTTATCTGAGCGGTTATATGAACGAGCTTGGTGCGTGCGCTCTGGGGGCCGCGCATCAGGAGAAGCTTCTGGTGCTTGAAAAGGGCGAAGAGCATTGGATGACGTTCAAGGACGGCAACGTCGCGAATTTCACCGACCGCATGACGCCCGATGACGTGATTATCAAAAGCGGCAACGTCATCGACCCTGACGGCCACGTGGGGTGCCTTGTGGCCAGCCCGACCGGCGGCGAGATCGGGGCATATATGCCGCCCATTCTGGTACGCGGCATTACCTTCCTGGTTCCCATGACCCTGAACAAGACCCTTCCGGTTTCACTGGACAAGATCATGGGCGCGATGGGGGCTGGCAACATCCATCCGGAACGCTGCCACGGTCTGCGCTGCGGCATGATGCCGATGCCGGGGCAGGTGATTACCGAGGTTGACGCCATCGCCCAACTGACCGGGGCCGAGGCGCTGCCGATTTCGGTGGGCGGCATCGGCAGCGGGGCGGGCGCCCTGATGCTGGCGATTGGTGGCGAGGAAGCCCGCGTCGAAGCGGCCTGGAACCTAGTTTCGGACATCCGGGCCAAGGGTGAGCCGCCGCTGGAGAGCCCGCCTTTCAACTGCGACGACTGCTACATCTTTGAACACCCGGGTCTTGGCAACCGGTGTTCAACGCTGACGCCCGCCGGGTGTGAGTGCGCCTGAGGGGACACCATGGAGTTCGATTTCGAGGCCCTGCCCAAGGAAGTTCGCTACAAACTGCTGTGCGCATTTGTGGCACCGCGCCCGATTGCCCTGGTGACGACGGTTTCACCAGACGGTGTGGGGAACGCGGCGCCGTTCAGCTTTTTCAACGTCTTTGGCGACGAGCCACCGATCATTATCCTGGGCGTTCAGGCGCGCCCCGATGGCACGCCGAAAGACACGGCGAAAAACATCAAGGACACGGGGGAATTCGTGGTCCATCTGGTTGATCAGCCGATGGCACGCCAGATGGTGGAATGCGCCATCGATTTCTCGTCGGACGAGGATGAGTTGACGCAGACGGGATTGCGGGTGGTGCCCAGTCTGAAGGTCAAGCCGGGCCGCATTCGCGAGGCCCCGGCAGCCCTGGAATGCCTCCTGGAAACGACCATCGAGTACGAGAATCGATCCATTATCCTTGGTCGCGTGGTCAACATGTGGGTGCGCGACGACTGCATCGATCCCGAGACCCTTTATGTGAACAATGACGCTTATCGGCCTCTGGCCCGCCTTCACAAGGACTACTACATCGTTGCCGAGGATCTGTTCGAGTTGAAGAAGCCGACCATGAAGGAGTTTCTCGAACGTAAGGATGACCGTTAGAAAGCGCCTGTCGCCCTGGATGGAATCCACCGGGCGGGTAGAATTTAAGGTATAATCACGGCGGGGCCGCGTGACAAATCGTATGGACGGAAGCGAAGACGCCTGACAACGGAGAACAGAAAAAGATGTCGCGCATTGATATCGCGTATACCGCGCTTCGGCAGGCTATTCTCGAACAAGCTCTGGAGCCGGGAACGAAATTACCCGAGGACGCCATTGGTTCGGGTTTTGATATGAGCCGAACCCTGGCCCGCGAAGTGTTGGCCAAACTGCAGTTCGACGGATTGGTTGAAATCAAGCGTGGGCGCAGTGCCAGGGTGGCACGCCCCAGCCTTTCAGAAGCAGACGATAATTTCCATCTGCGCCGCACCCTTGAGGGCGAGGTCGTGCGCCGGATTATCGAACATTGGTCTCCAGATATGGCGAAAGACCTTAAAGCCCATATCCAGGAAGAGGAAATCGCCGCCAAAGCCGGGAAGGCCCGCGTGTCGATCAGGCTTGCCGGTGAGTTTCATATCAAGCTGGCCGAGATGACGGGCAGCCAATTGCTTGCCCGGTTTGTCACCGAGATTGTCAACCGCTGTTCGCTGATACTGGCGCTCTATGGGCGCCCGCATTCTCCGGAATGCGCCGTTTCCGAGCACAGCGCGCTGTTTGACGCGTTTGAAACAGGGGATCTCGGCGCGGCGATATCGCTGATGGACGAGCACATCGGGTCGGTCGAGGCGCGAGCAATGATCACCGGGAATACCGAAAAGAAACCAGATCTTCTCGAAATCATTGGTTTGTATTCGGATAAATAGAACGGGGCGGCGTAATGAACGGCAGGTCAATGGTTTGTCTTGCCGTTTTTTCATGTTGTGTGCAAAAAAAAATGATTTAGTATCCAAAATGTGATTCGCACGGTATGCTTCTTTAGGAGTGAGGCTGTGGGCGCGGCAATACCGGGCCAACGAATTGAACCATTAAAACGTGAAGACAAGGTGCCGATTCTTCGGCGAAATCGAACGAATGATTCAAGGAGGGTTCTCATGATTAGACACGGAAAAGCAAAAAAAATGCTGGCGGCAGTGGCCGTTTGTGCGTTGGCGCTATCGGCGTGGGCAGTTCCGGTGCAGGCCGAAGCGAAATATAAGTGGAAACTGACGACCTTTGTTCCGGAAGCCAGCGGAACGTACCGGGATTTCGTCAACGTTTTCATCAACTACGTTCATGAAATCACCGATGGTGAAGTGGAAATCAAAGGCTTCGGCGTCGGCGTTCTGGCCAATGCCTTCGAGGGCCCCAAGGCGGTCCAAGACGGCGTTGCCGATATCGCGTTCTTCTATCCGGCGTTTTTGGTCAACAAAGATCCGGCCAACGCAATTTTCACCGGAATGCCCGGTGGCCTTTCCGCCGAAGCGATGTTCCATTGGCTTTATGAAGGCGGCGGCGAAAAGCTTTGGGTCGACCAACGGCGCGAAACCATGGGTCTGCACCCGGTTATCGGCGGCATTGGCCCGACCGAGATTTTCATGAACTCACACAAGGCCGTGCGTACCGAAGCCGACATGAAGGGGCTGAAGGCTCGTACCGCCGGCGCGTGGGCCGACCTTCTTTCGGAACTGGGCGCTTCGCCGACCGTTCTGCAGGTGACCGAAATCTTTACCTCGCTGGAACGTAAGATCATCGACGCCACCGAGTTCGCAACGCCCAGCACCAACATCATCCTGGGTTATCACAATATCGCCAAATACATCATCATCCCCGGCATTCATTCGCCGAGCTTCGCCTACGAAGCCCTGTGGAAAAAGGAAGTGTGGGATGGCCTGTCTGACGACCTGAAGGCCAAACTGGAATTGGCTGGACGCATGGCGACCCTGACCGGCTTCCTCAAGACGGGAATGGCCGATTTGGACGCGATGAAGAAACTGCGTGCGGGCAACAACGAATTCGTCACCCTGTCACCCGAACTGATCAAAAAGGTTCGCGTGATTGCACGTGCATGGTCGGAACGCAAAGCGGCCGAGCAAACGGCGAAGGGGAATCCCTGGATGCAGAAGGTTACGGCGTCCTACTACGATTTCCAGGATAAGTGGGTCAAATACGGTGATTACCGGTTGGGTGACAAATAACACCACGCTTTGGTGATCAACAAAAAACGTGGCGAGGCTCCGAAGCGGGGTCTCGCGACCACTTCGCGGGGAAACATCGGGAAATGCAAGCTCTTGCCGGATTGAATGCGCTGATGGCGCTGGTCGATCGGTTGTCGGGTTTATTGGCGCGTTTTGCCATGGGGCTGGTCGTCGTTCTCGTGGGGGCGATGCTCTATGAGGTTGTTTCCCGGCGCATTTTTAATTCGCCCACCATCTGGGCCTTCGATTTTTCGTACATGGTCAATGGGACGATCTTTCTGGGCGCCGCCGGGTATGCGTTGCTGCAGAACGAACATATCCGCATTGATTTCTTTTCGGCGCGGCTGTCGTTGCGCACACAGCACGCGGTTAATGCCATTTTTTATGTTTTTCTTTTCCTGCCGACGATGTTTCTCATTTGCCAATCCGCTTTCGGCGATGCCTATGAGGCCCTGGTGACCGGCCAGGTGGAGCGGGTCAGCCCGTGGGCGCCTTTGGTTTGGCCCTACTACACAGCGGTTTGCGTGGGCTTGTGCGGTTTATTTGCGCAAAGCGTCGTCCAAACCATTCGCCATTTGATTGGGATCGCGCATCCGACAACCCTGGCGCTCGTTGCCATGGACCAGGGCGGAGAATAGGCATGTTTGAAATTGCGGCGGCCGCATGGATGTTTCCGGCCCTGTTCGTACTGGTTTTCCTCGGATTTCCCGTAGCGTTCAGCCTTTTCAGTATTTCGCTGGTATTTGGATACGCGATTTTCGGCCCGGCTCTTGGAGCCCAGCTTTTCGGCCGAGTCCTCGATATCAGCTCCAACCTTATTCTGGCGGCGATCCCGCTGTTCGTTTTCATGGGATCGATGCTGCAAAGTTCGGGCATTGCGAAACGGTTGTTTGAGGCCACGCGCGTGTGGCTGGGTCGGCTTCCGGGCGGTCTTTCCGTCACCTCCATCGTCATGTGCGCCATTTTCGCGGCAACATCCGGGATTATCGGCGCCGTCGAGATCGTGGTCGGGCTCATGGCCATTCCGGCTATGGTGTCGGCCAAATACTCTAAATCTCTGATTTCGGGCACGATTTGTGCGGGCGGTGCGCTGGGCACCATTATTCCGCCATCGATTGTGGTCGTCATTTATGCGTCCATAGCCGATATGTCGGTCGGCGATTTGTTCGCCGGGATCATGATACCCGGTGCCGCGATGGTGGCACTTTTCATCATTTACATTCTTGTTAGCAGTTGGATGAACCCGGCAATTGCCCCGCCCATTCCAGCCGAAGACCTGCAAATGCCCCTGAAGGCGAAACTGTGGCTGACCTTCACCGCGCTAATTCCCTGCACAGCTCTGATCGTGGCTGTTCTCGGCAGTATTTTTGCCGGTGTCGCCTCACCTACCGAAGCCGCGGCCGTGGGTGCTTTGGGGGCAGTTCTGCTGTCCATGGCCTACGGCGAATTTTCCTTCAAGGTGTTCGCCAAAGCGCTGCGCCAGACGGTGCTTATCACGTCCATGGTGATCCTGATTATTGCCGGTGGTGTGCTGTTTTCTAGCATATTCATTGTTGGTGGCGGCAAGGATCTGGTCAATCAGATGATCGGTGCCTTCGATTTGGGGCCAATGGGAATGATCGCATTGTTCCTGGGCATCATCTTCCTGCTGGGCTTTATTCTCGACTGGATTTCCGTGGTGCTGGTGACCATCCCCATCTTCGATCCTCTAATTCGTCAGGCGGGGATCGACCCGGTGTGGTTCGGGGTTATGGTCTGCGTCACACTGCAGACGTCTTATCTGACGCCGCCGATGGCACCGTCCATCTTCTTCCTGAGAAGCATCGCGCCCAAGGATTTTTCATACAAAGACATGTACTGGGGCGTAACCCCGTTCGTGGTCATGCAGTTGGTGACACTGTTTGTGGTTATGGCGCTGCCTTGGACGGCGACTTATCTGCCGCAAATCCTGTTCCGCCTTTAACAGCTAGTGGCCACGCTCCGTGGTACCCGGCAGGTCGGGTTTGAGAATGCGCGGAAACAAAAGCACGACAGCGATCGCCACGGCGGCCCCCTCGGCGGCCGAAATGGCCACTGCGGCGGGGGCGCCCAAGTGCTCGGCCAGCCAGCCCAGGTGCAGCATACCCAAGGGGGCAAGGCCGATGCAGATGGCCAGCGCGCCCATGGCACGGGCCTTCAGGGCGGGCGGTGAAGCCAGCAACATCAGCGTGCTCTGGGTCACCGAGAAGAAGCCCCAGGCTATCCCCGTTACCCCCATGACAGCAAGGCAGATCCAATAGCTGGGCGACAGAGCGAAAATCAGCACGCCCCCCATGAAAGTGACGGCACCGAAAACATAGATTGCGCCCAGGTAGCGGCGCGGTGCCAGCGCCGCAAAAACGAGTGACGTGATGAGGCTGAAGGCGGCCTCGGTCGAGACCAGCAGGCCAATTGCGAAGGCATCTACATGCAGGCTCGTACGACCAATGACCGGCACCATTGAGGTATAGGCGAAGCCAAAGAAGTTGAAGGCGACAGTGACGGCCAGAACCGCCACCAAAAATCGTTCGGCGGCGACAACGCGAAGACCGCCGAAGGTGTCGGCCAGCAGGTTCCGATGGTAGCTCGACGTCGGTACGTCCGTGTATCTGATACCCCTCAACAGGACGATGATGACGGCGTACATCGCAGCGCCCAGTAGATAGGTGCCTTCCAGGCCAACGCTTCCCACAAGCAAGCCGCCCAGTCCGGCACCCAGCAACCGCGTGATGTGGGTGGTGGCGGATTCTATCGACATCGCCGTCCCGGTACGAGCCCGCCCGGCGATGTCAGCCATGATGGTGCGGCGGATGGGGAAATCTGCGGTCCACAGGATACCGGTGAAGAACGAGCCCAGCGTGATCTGCCACACGGCAATAACGTCGGCCAGGGCCAGCAGGCCAAGGATCAATGCAAACAGACCGGTAACGCTGGTGCCCGCCAGCAGCAGGGTTCGGCGATTGAAGCGGCTGGCCAGCGTGCCAACCAGCGCACCCAGCAGCAGCATCGGAAGCATACGCGTAAAGCCAACCATTGCAACGGCGGTGACCGAGCCGGTGATGTCGATGACAAAGATGCCGACGGCCAGAGTTTCCAGCCAGCGCACGATGCCGATAAGAGCCCCCGCTCCCCAGACACGCAGGAAGTCACGGTGGGTCAGCAAAATGGCGATGTCCGCCCCTGACCTCGTTGCGCTGCCCTCGTTCGCTGTTTTGCTGTCCTTGCCCACCGATCCTCCGCCGCTATGGGGCGCTGCTCATGAGCGAAAGGGTAGCGCGGAACAAGTCTCCGTCGCCGTCGGCCAGGGCTTCGAAGGCGCTTAGGTGATGGCAGCCGGGCAGGGCCACAATGGTGATGGGAACGCCGAAAGGCTCCCAGGCTTTGCGCAACCAATTGGCCTGATCGTGAAAGCCCACGCTTTCATCGCCGCCCACCGCCAAAACCATTGGCCCTTGGCTCGTTGGGCGATGATTGATGGGGCTTTGCGCCACCGCGTCTTCTTGCGAGAGGCCGACCTCAATGTTGATGGTCGTATTGACCAGCGCCGTCAGATCGAACAGGCCCGAAACCGCGACGACCCCCTTGATCATGTTTTGTGTCGGCCAATCGATGGTCATCAGCATGGCTGCCAGATGGCCGCCTGCCGAGTGCCCGGCAACATAGAAGCGGTCAGGATCGGTCCCCAGGTCACGGGCGTTGGCGAACAGCCACAGGGATGCGCGGCGCATCTGGTTTACGATTTCGTGCACAGTTGTATGCGGACACAGCGTGTAATTCACAACCGCCACCCCGACCCCGGCGGCGTTCAGCGCGGTCGCGCAAAATGCGTTGTCGTCTTTGTCCTTGGCCTGCCAATAGCCCCCGTGGATAACCATAATAATTGGTCCGCCAAGGGAGGCGTTAGTGGATGACGCAGGGAAGAAATCCAGAACTTCCTCGTCCGCCGGGCCGTAACGAAGATCCAGTTTTGCCCCAGGGCAGGCGACTTTGTAGTCGTCCGACCGTTTTCGCCAGCGCGCGAAAATTTCCAGATTATCGGGAATGACTGCGCGGACGTTGTAAAGGCTTTCCTGACGGGCGTCGATGCTCATGGATATCAAACTCCAAGGTAACGGCGTTGCATGGCCTCATCGGCCAGAAGTTCGGCGGACGTGCCGGACCATACGATACGCCCCTTTTCCATAACCAAGTGGCGATCCGCAATGTTGGTCATGGCCCGTGGGTGTTTGTCGATCACCAAAATTGCCTGCCCCGAATCCTTCAGATCGTTCTCCAGAACTGCCCAGATTTCATCGCGGATGATCGGTGCCAGCCCCTCGGTTGCTTCGTCCAAAATCATGAACGAGGGGTTGGTGGTCAAGGCGCGGCCAATGGCCAGCATCTGCTGTTCGCCGCCCGAAAGGGTGCGCGCGTACTGTGTTGCCCGGTCGGCCAAACGCGGGAACAAGGCCATGACCCGCGCGGCGGTCCAGGGGTTTTGGATATCAAAGTGATTGGCTGCGGTGGCTTCCAGATTTTCGCGAACGGTCAGGTTGGGAAACACCTGCCGCCCCTCGGGCACATAGCCGATGCCAAGCCGAGCAATGCGGTGGCTGGGCCATGCCCTGATGTCGTGGCCGTCGAAGCGCAGCACACCATTGCGTGCGGGCGTTAATCCCATGATCGAACGCACGGTGGTCGTTTTTCCCATGCCATTGCGGCCCATCAGGGTAACGACTTCCCCGTATTCGATGGAAATATCGACGCCGAATAGCACCTGACTGGGGCCGTAAAAGGTTTCAATATCCTGGAGTTCCAGCATTGCCATATCAGCCATCCCCAAGATAGGCGCGGCGCACTTCGGCGTCGTCGCGCACGGCGTCGGGCGTGCCGGTCATCAGCACCGATCCCTTGACCAAAACGCTGACCACGTCGGCCAGTGCGAAAACCACGTCCATGTCGTGTTCGACCAGCAGTATGCTGACCTCCCCCTTCAGCGGACGAAGAATTTCCATCATGCCCAGGCTTTCGCTGCGGCCCATACCCGCCATGGGCTCGTCCAGCAGCAGCATGGACGGCCCGGAGGCCAGGGTCATGGCCAGTTCCAACTGGCGTTGTTCGCCGTGGGCCAGTTCGGTGACTTTCAGGTCCGCCTTGTCCTCCATTCCAACACGGCGTAGCGCCAGCCGGGCGGGGCCGCGTAGCAGCTCGTCGCGTCGCGCCGGGGTCCAGAAATGGAAGCCGTGCCCCTGTTGCGCCTGAATGGCCATGGCTACGTTGTCTTCGGCGGAAAATTCAGGAAACAGGCTAGTGATCTGATAGGACCGTTGCAGACCCATTTGCGCACGCTTGTAGGTGGGCATGTTGGTTATGTCGCGACCCTGGAAAGCAACACGTCCGCCGTCGGGCCGGATTTCCCCCGAAAGCTGGCCGATGGCCGTTGATTTGCCTGCGCCGTTGGGGCCGATCAGGCCGTGGATTTCGCCGCTCTTGACCGAAAACGTCAGCTTGTCCGACGCCTTTACCGCGCCGAAATGTTTGGTCAGACCGGTGATTTCGAGGATCGGCTGCTCAGTCATCATCGACCTTTCGTCCCACCAGCCAACCGTATAGGCCCCTGCGCGCGAACAGCACCACGAACACCAGGAACGGCCCAAGGAACACCATCCAGTGTTCGGTAAAGCCCGACAGCGTTTCTTCCATCATGAGCAGCGTGGCGGCGCCCAGAACCGGGCCGAAGATGGTTCCCATGCCGCCCAGAATGACCATCACCATGATTTCACCTGAGCGTGTCCAGTGCATCAGGCCGGGGCCGACGAATTCGGTGTGGTTGGCGGCCAGCGCGCCAGCCAGCCCCGCACCCATGCCCGCAAAAACAAAGGCCGCGAGCTTGTAGCGATAGACCGGAAAACCCAGCGCCTTCATCCGTGTTTCGTTTTGCTTGCAGCCGCGCAGGACCATGCCGAAACGACTGCCTACGATGCGCCGCGCCAGAAACATAAACGCCAGCAGCAGCGTCAGGGTGACGTAATAGAACTGGGTGTCGTCGTATAAATCAAGGAACGGCAGCGTTGATCGTTCCCACAGGTTCAGGCCATCCTGGCCGCCGTAGGTGGGCAGCGATATCATGAAGTAGTAAAGCATCTGTGCGAAGGCCAAGGTGATCATAATAAAATAAACGCCCGTGGTGCGCAGGCACATGGCCCCAATGATCAGGGCGAAAAGCCCTGCCGTCAGGATCGCCAGCGGCCATTGAATCAACGCACTGGTCGTCCCCGTCCAGTCGCCGGGAAGAAAGGCGATGGCGCTAGCCTCGACGGAGTGGTGGGTGAGGATGCCAACAACGTAAGCCCCGATCCCGAAAAATGCCGCGTGGCCAAAGCTGACCATGGCACCGAACCCCAGGATCAAATCTAGGCTTGCCGCGACCAGGGCATAGATCAGAACCCGGCTGGCTACCGTGGTCAGAAACGGCTCGTTCGCGGCATTGGCAGCCAGCGGCAGGGCCAGCATGATCAGCAGGCCAATCCCATTCACCAGGTTCTTGCGGCGGAACATGGCGATCAATCCCCGTAAGCCTGAAACAGGCCGCGCGGACGCCAAATCAGAACCATGGCCATAAGCACGTAAATCGCGACGCTGGAGACCGCCGCCCCGATGCTGTCGGCCGCAGAGGGTTCCATCAATGAGCGCAGGATAAACGGCAAAAAGGCGCGACCGTAAGTGTCCACCAAACCGACCAAAATTGCCCCTACCAGGGCCCCGCGCACCGAACCGATGCCGCCGATGATGATTACCACGAAGGTGAGGATAAGGATTTTCTCACCCATGCCCACTTCAATGGCCAACATTGGCCCGGCCATGGCTCCGGCCAGCCCGGCCAGCATGGCGCCAAGGCCAAAAACGATGGTGAACAAGCGATCAATGTTGATGCCCATGGCGCCGACCATTTCGCGGTGCGTGGCGCCCGCGCGGATCAGCATCCCCAGGCGCGTATTGAGGATAAGATGACGCAGCCCCAGGCCGACGGCCAGACCAACGGCGATAATGAACAATCGGTACGCCGGATAAGGCGCTCCGGGAATAAACTCCAGCGTGCTTGACAGAAGTTCCGGGGTGGACAGGAACAATGCCTGCGCCCCCCAAATGATTTTGGTCAATTCGTTGAACGTTAAAATGACCCCGAAGGTGGCCAGCACCTGATCCAGATGGTCGCGGTTATAAAGGCGGCGAAAGGCAATCAGCTCGACGGCCATGCCGGTAATTCCGGCGGCGGCCATAGCCGCCAGAACGCCCAGCGTAAAGCTTCCGCTGGCCATGGTCACGGTTGCGGCCACATAGGCACCGACCATGTAAAGCGACCCATGCGCCAAATTAATCATGTGCATGATGCCGAAAACCAGAGTCAACCCGGCGGCCATAAGGAACAGCATCACCCCTTGCTGGAGGCCGTTGAGGGTTTGCTCGAGGAACAGGACCAGGGTCATGGTGTCATTTCACGGACGAAAAAACAGGCCGGAGGAAATTACCTTCCCCCCGGCCTTTGGTTCGGTTCCGACTACATCTTGCAATCGGCGGCGTAAGCGTCGCCGTGGCCGGTGAAAACCTTGCCGACGATCTCGTTGGTAACGGCGTCGCCGTCCTTGACCACTTCGCGGACATAGATATCCTGGATCGGGTGCTGGTTGGGACCGAACTTGAACGCACCGCGCACGGAATTAAAGTCGGCTGCCTTGAGCGCCGCGCGGAACGCATCCTGATCGTCCACATTGCCATTCACTTTGGCGATGGCGGCGTCAAGCAGCAGGGCTGCGTCATAGCCTTGCGACGCGTAAAGGGACGGCTTGCGGCCATAGGCTTTGGTGTAGGCCCCGGCAAACGCCTTGTTGGCGGCGTTGTCCAGATCGTGGGAATACTGCGAGGTGTTGAACGTTCCCAAAGCGGCGTTGCCCACGGCCTTCAGGATGCCCTCGTCAAAGGAAAACGCGGGACCGTACAGCGGCACGCTTTTGATCAAACCGGACTGGGCGTATTGCTTGACGAAGTTGATGCCCATGCCGCCCGGCAGAAAGAAGAACACGGCGTCGGGCTTGGCCGCACGCAGGTTGGCGATTTCGGCGGCGTAGTCCACCTGACCCAGTTTGGTGTAGACCTCGGCTGCGATGTTGCCCTTGAAATAACGTTTGAACCCGGCCAGCGCGTCTTTGCCCGCCGGATAGTTCGGGGCCAGCAGATAGACGTTCTTGAACCCCTTGTCGGTAACGAACTGGCCCATGGCTTCGTGCAGGTTGTCGTTCTGCCACGCGACGTTGAAATAGTTCTTGTCGCATTTTTTGCCCGCCAGCGCCGAAGGTCCGGCGTTGGGGCTAATGTATATTTTGCCCGCGCGCGTTACCGCAGGCACCACGGCCATGGCAAGGTTGGACCAGACGATGCCGGTCACCACGTCCACGTCGTCTTGCTTGATCATGCGCGTCGCGGCCTGCTTGGCGTTTTCCACCTTGCGCGCATCGTCGACAACGATCAGTTCGGTCGCCACGCCGCCCAGCTTGCCGCCCTTTTGCTTGAGTGCCAGCGCGAACCCGTCGCGAATGTCGATGCCCAGCCCGGCGCCACCGCCCGACAAGGTGGTGATCATGCCGATTTTAACCGGATCGGCGGCAAACGCCTGCACCGCAGCCAAAAGGCCCACGGCTGCTGCGGCGCTGTAAATGCTTAAACGTTTCATTGCGAACAGAACTCCCCCTAAAATCCCCGGCGCAGCAAGGTCTCTGTACCCAGCCACAAGCGCAAGACACTACGGTATGTTGGGCCTTCAAGCAACGCATATGAAGGTTTGCCGCAGGCTGTCGGCGGCGTACGCGGACACGACCGGAGGGCCGAAGTATCTCCTCCCGGTGGCCAAGGCATTTTATCTGGTTTGGCGATGGGGTTTCCCGGTATGGTCTGCGCAAATCAGGATGCTGGACCAAATGGAGGAAATTTTATGAAACGTGCGGGCGTTGTAGGTATTGGTGATATGGGCAGCGGCCTCGCCAAGAATCTCATCAAAAACGGTTTTGAGACGGCTGGCTGGGATATCGACGCCAAGCGCATGGTTGCGTTTGCCGAGATGGGCGGCAATGGAAAGGCCACTGCCGCCGAAGTCGGCAAAGTCGCCGACGCCGTTTTTGTGATGGTCATGAACGGGGATCAGGCAAAGGAGGTTGTCCTTGGTGAAAATGGTCTGATCCAGACGTTGAAGCCGGGCTCGGTGGTGATCATGAGCGCGACCATCAAAGCGCCCGAAATCCGCGACATCGAAAAGGGTCTGGAGGGGACCGGTATCGAGATGATCGATACCCCTGTAAGCGGTGGTTTCCCGGGCGCCCAAGGCGGCACCCTGACGTTGATGGCGGCGGGAAAATCCGGCGTGCTGGAGACCTATCGCCCGGTCTTGGAGGCGGTCAGCGCCAACATCCATATCGTCGGCGACAAGGTCGGCGACGGCCAGACCGTGAAAGCGTGCTTGCAGTCGCTGTTCGGCGCGATATTCTCGGCCACCTCCGAGATGGCGACCCTGGCGGCCAAGGCCGGTATCAGCGGCCAGGTTTTGTATGACGTGGTCAGCACGTCCAGCGCAGCCAGCCCCGCAGGCAACACGGTGCTGGGACATATCATCGACCGCAATTTTGTCGGGACCGGCAGCCAAATACGAACCATGCACAAAGATCTGACCATTTCCATGGATCTGGCGCGCGATCTCGGTGTGCCGCTGTTTACGGCTGCGACGTCCATGCAGTTGTTCCAAGCGGGCATGACCAAGCATCCTGAAGGCGACAATCAGATCGTCACAAAGGTCATGGAAGACATCGTCGGCGCCGAACTGAAGCGTTAGGCCTTTTGGAGGGATTGTGACCGTTGAAAGCCGGCGGTCACTATTCCACGCCGGATGGTGTCCAGCCCTGCAGGTTTTCCTTGATGACGACTTCGACCGGCAACCGTTCCACGGTCACCGTTCGGCGTTCGCAATAATCGATCAACGCGGTTACGGCCTTTGTTGCCGCCACGCGCATGTCCTGATGAATAACGACATCCATCGAACCGTCCAGTAAATAACGCTGGGTTCTCTTCGTCAAATTGTGTCCGATAAGAATGATTTCGCGTTCGCGCTTTCGTTCGGTTAACGCCTGCACAATGCCCCGGATGCCACCGCCGACGCTGTAAATTCCAACGAGATCGCCGCGTTCCTCAAGAACCGCGTTGATCTGCGCATAGTTGTTGTCCGAATCGTCGCGGCCCGAGACGAGGTCCAGCACCTCGTATTGCGGATATTCGGAACGCAGCACGCCTCTAAAGCCGATCTCGCGTTCTTCGTGGCTGCAGTAAAGCTGCCCTCCCCACAGTACCGCGACCTTTCCCGGAGAGCGCAAAAAGCGGCCCATCAATTGACCGGCGGTGCGCCCGGCTGCCCGGTTGTCCATACCGATATAATCGATGATTTCCGATCCATGCAAATTCGACATTAAGGCCAGCGTGGGAATCCCTTGTGACGCCAGCCATGTCACGGTGTTTCGAACCTCGGGATGATCCAGCGCCTGGAATGCAAGACCGGAGCTTCCCCTTGACGCACACTCCATTAGTTTGGCCGCAAGGGCGATGGGGTTCATCTTTTCCACGAACGAGCAGGTGACTTCCACCTGGCTTTCGAGGCCCACGTCGCGGAAAGAAGTGCTGAGCGTTTCCGTCGAGGGCCCGGCGTCCGCCGGGAGAATGACGTCGAAGGCGTATCGCTGTCCCTGTGGCATTGCCCGCAGGTGGGAAGAGCCTCGGGCTTCGAGATTTTCAATTGCCCGCTTGACGCGCTCGGTCGTCGCCCAGCCGACCCCGCTCCGGTTGTTCAGAACCCGGTCAACGGTAGCCGTGCTGACGTTCGCCTCATGGGCGATGTCGATGATTCTTGCCTTTCTTTCTTGCCGCATTCGCTCGCTCCGATTTTCGAGACGTTATAGCCCCCAGTACTCGAAATTTCCATGTGTTGTTTCGGATTATTGGTTGGCCGGAACGGCATTATCGCACGGAAAAGACATCAATAACACATCAAAGATGCCTCAAACGATGCCTTATTGTTGACTCCGTCATCATTCATCGATTATCATCCCGGCGCGATTAAGTGTTTCGGAGGCGCGTCGAGGATTCCTTCTGGGATAGCGCTCACGGACGGTGAGGTGCATCGTGCATCGTGAAATCGAAATCCTCTCATTAATCCACGTCCGGCCCGCAAGGGCGGGACGGTGGACTCGAATGAACAGCGCCCGGTTCGCCGGTCCCAGGTTGGGGGTGCACTGTTCCCACGAATAGAAACCGACGTGAAGTTTTGAAGCGTTAACCAACAGTTGAAATCAGGGAGCTAAAGATGAAAAAATTAGTATCGACATTGTTTGGTGGTCTCATTGGTGCGACCATGGTTGCCGGCCCGGCCATCGCGGCGGATTTCGTATTTAAATATGGCAATTCCCAGCCGGAAAAAGACGGACGCAGCCAGTCCATGGTGTTCTTCGAAAAAGAACTCGAAAAACGCTCGGGTGGCCGCATCGACGTGCAGAATTATTTCAGCGCCGTGCTCGGCAACGAACGTGAAATGATGGATCAGGTCGCGACCGGTCTGCTCCAGGGAACGCGCGGTGGTTTCTTCACCGACGTCAGCCCGAAATTCTCAATCCTGCAGCTGCCGTTCCTGGTTGCCAACTGGGATGAAGCGATCTGCCTGGTTCGTAGCGACTGGATGAAGGGTGTTCAGGCCGAAGGCTCCAAGGGCAAGTATCATGTGCCCGCCACGGGTATCAGCCAGGGCTTCCGCGCCCACACCAACAATGTCCGCCCGTTCAAGACCCCGGCCGACCTTAAAGGTTTGAAGATGCGCGTTCCGCAGCAGGAAGTGTACATCGAAACCTCCAAGGCCCTTGGCGCCAGCCCGCAGGCCATGCCGTTCTCCGAAGCCTATCAGGCTTTCAAAACCGGCGTGATCGACGGACAGGACAACCCGCCCGCCAATATTGCGGCATACAAGGTCGAAGAAGTGCAGAAGTATATGTCGATCACCAACTACTCGACCGGCCCCGACCCGCTGATGGTCAACAAGGCCTGGTACGACAAGCTTCCCGCCGATCTGCAAAAGGCCTTCGATGCCGTCGCCGTTGAAGCGCTGGCCCATTCCGACAAGACCTATCGGGACGGTGAAGCCGACGTGATCAAGACGCTCGGCAAGCAGATGGAGGTCAACTACGTGACAGGCAAGGAACTGGCCATGTTCGTTGAACTCGCAAAGCCGGTGCATGACATCTTTGTCAAAAAGGGTGATTTCACCCAGGCCGATATCGATGCCGCGATTGCTGCCGCGCGTTCTTGCAAATAAGTAATAGTGCCCGAGACGCCCGGACGGTTTCGTCCGGGCGTCTTTTCGGGGCATAATAACAGCGCTTGCAAGGGTTTGATCGGGGTAGGCCGTTGATGAACGTGTTGGTTTTCAGCGACAAATGGCTGAGCAAAATTCTTGAGTGGGTTCTCGTCGCCTTATTCTTCGGTTTCTTTTCCATGGTCTGCATTCTTGTTGTGATGCGCTACGGATTTGGGACCACGATTGTCGGCGGCAACGAAGGCGTGACGGTGGCTTTTGTCTTCACGGTTGCCATTGGCGCGGCGGTCGCCGTGTCGCGGCGCGATCACATTGCCATTACCTACTTTATTGCGCTTCTGCCGCTGCCGCTCAAGAAAATGACCTACATTATTGGGCTGCTTCTGATCGCCTTTATTAATGTCATTATGATTTCCTATTCCATCCGTTGGATTGAGCTTACCGGCGGTGCTGCGTGGCAGCCGTTCCGTTTTGCGCAAGGCTATTTTCAGGCCGCGATTCCCCTGGGATGCGGGCTGGCCACCTTATTCTGTTTTGCCAAGATCGCCCTGACCCTGGGAGGGCACGAAACCGTCGAACATGTGTGGATGCCGGAAGACTGAGCTTTTCCGAGGCGAATAACAAAAACAGAGTTTACGGGACGCACCGATGCTTATCTTGCTGGCCAGCCTTTTCGTATTTATCGTTTTGGGCGTTCCCATCGGGTATTCGCTCGGACTTTCTTCTTTTGCCTATTTCTTCTTCGAGCAACCGGCGCTGATGGGTATCCTTCCACAGCGCCTGTTCGCGGGCATGAACAATTACGCGCTTATTGCCCTGCCGTTATTTATCCTCATGGGGCAGGTGATGAATTCGGGCGGCATTACGGCCCGTCTTCTGGATTTCTCCATGCTGTTCGTCGGGCGGTTCAAAGGCGGTTTGGGCCTCGTCAACGTGCTTGCCAGCATGATCTTCGGCGGTATTTCAGGATCGGCGGCGTCGGACACGGCGTCCATCGGTTCAATCCTGATACCCGAAATGAAGCGGCGCGGATATTCGGTGAGTTTCGCCGCTGGAATCACGGTCGCGTCGTCAACCATGGGGATGATCATCCCGCCCAGCATGGGTATGGTGCTGTACGCTATCGTCGCCCAGGAATCCGTGGGCCAATTGTTCATGGCCGGAATTGTTCCCGGCATCATGATTGGGCTGTTTCAGTTCGTCATTGTTTACTGGCTTTCCGTCCGGCGCGATTATCCGATGGAGAAAGTGCCGTTTACGACCGAAAACGTGGTCCGGCAATTCCGCCGGTCCGGTCTCGTCCTGCTCATGCCATTGCTCGTGGTCGGCTCCGTCGTTTTTGGAATTGCAACGCCGACCGAATCGGCCGGTCTGGGCGTGCTGTACGGGCTTATCATCGGGCTGTTCATCGTCGGGGCAGATTCTCTCAAGACGTTTCCAAGATCCTTGCACAGCGCCATCATTACGACGGCCAAGATCATGGTCGTGATCGCTTTTTCGCAGCTCTATATATGGGTTCTGGCACTCGAACGCATTCCGGACATTCTTGCCGCCTTTGTGATCAGCCTTGATCTCGGACCGACGACGCTGCTTATGCTGCTTTCCGTGGTTATTCTTTTGGCCGGCACGTTCATTGACGTAAGTCCCGCCATTCTTCTACTGACGCCGGTTTTGCTGCCCGCCGTAACGGCGGTCGGCGTCTCGGGCGTTCATTTTGGCGTGCTCATGGTTTCGGGGCTCGCGGTGGGCACCTGTACCCCGCCGGTCGGGACCTGCCTGAACGTTTGCGCGGCGATCGCACGCATGGGCATCGGGGAGATTTTTGTCGGCGCAGCGCCGTTCCTGGCCGCCAACACATTCGTGCTTTTGCTTATTTGTATTTTCCCCAATTTGGTGATGTGGATTCCCAATATGGTTTATGGAAACTAGCTCGAAAGTAGCGGACACACTGAGGATTCCTTCTGGGATCGTGTTCGCCCGCCAGCGGCGCATTGCGTCAATCGACGGTGAAATTCTCACATTGTTCTGCCGTGCCATCCGAAAGGACGAAGCGGTGGGTTTTGTATCGTCGGTTCCGGCTTTGCCGGACGAAATGGAGGAAATGTTATGAAGCGAGTAGGCGTTATAGGACTTGGCGATATGGGCAGCGGCCTTGCCAAGCATCTCATTAAAAACGGTTTTCAGACGACGGGCATGGACCTTAGCGAAAAGCGCATGGCTGCGTTTGTCGAAATGGGCGGAAAAGCAGCGGCAAGCGCTGCCGAAGTCGGTGAAAATTCCGACGCCGTCTATGTGATGGTCATGAACGGCGGTCAGGCCAGAGAGGTGATCCTCGGCGATGGCCTGATCAAAACCATGAAGCCGGGCTCGGTGGTGATTTTGACCGCCACCATCATGGCGTCCGAAGCCCGCGAGATTGCCGAAGGTCTCAAGGGTTCGGGCATCAAAATGATCGACAGCCCCGTCAGCGGCGGTTTCCCCGGCGCTCAATCGGGCACACTTACCATGATGGCGGCGGGACCGGCGGACGTGCTGGAAACCTATCGCCCGGTCATGGAAGCGGTCAGCAAGGTCATTCATATCGTCGGCAGCGAAATCGGCGAGGGTCAGACCGTGAAGGCCTGCCTGCAATCGTTGATCGGCTCCATCTTCTCGGCCACATGTGAAGCCGCGGCGTTGGCGGCAAAAGCGGGCGTTAGCGGACAGGTTCTATTCAACGTGTTTAGCACGTCGGGCGCGGGTTGCGGCGTCGCCAACGGGGCTCTTGAAAACATCATCGACCGCAAGTTCGTGGGCACCGGCAGCCACATCGCCACCATGCACAAGGATCTGACCATCGTTATGGATATGGCCCGCGAACTGGAGGTGCCGCTGTTTACCGCAGCCACCGCCATGCAGTTATTCCAGTCCGCCAAGACGAAGCATCCCGAAGGCGACAACTGGATCATCGCACGAGTAATGGAAGACATCGTTGGTGCGAAATTGCACCGCTAGAAAAGAGGGAACAGACCAATGAAATTAGGTGTTATCACAGACGGAATTAGTCGCGATTTTGAACATGCGCTGAAGGTCATGAAGGAGTTTGACCTTGAGTACGCAGAACTGCAATTCCTGTGGGACAAGGAGGTCGGTGATCTGGACGCCGATCAACGAAAGTTGGCTCTTGCCCTGATCAAGGACTACGACGTCAAGGTGTCGTGCATTTCCCGCCACGTCTTCGGCAACCTGCCGATGGCATCGACGCCGGGCGATGAAGCGCACACCGCGCATATGGAAGGCTTGCAGCGCGTCATCGACATGGCTCATGAATTCGATGTCGGCATGGTGCGCATCATGAGCGGCAAAAAGGAAATGATCCTGTGGGGCTATAACGGTGCCGAAAAATGGAACGTCGCCACCGGCGCATGGGGTTCGCTGCTAAGGCTCGTCGAACCGGCCATCCGTCTGGCCGAAAAAGAAGACGTCCAGTTGGTCGTCGAAACCGGCAACGGCAACATGATCAACTCGGCCTATACGGCTTGCAAGTTGATCGACGATCTCGGAACCGACCGCTTGAAGGTTCTGTGGGATTCGGCGAACGCGTGTTTCTGCCACGAGCGCATGTGGCCCGACGCCTATGAAACCATGAAAGGCGGTTACCTTGGCCACGTTCACATCAAGGACGTACAGGTTAATACGCCACAAGCCACCCTTGAAGTGCGCGAAATGGGTAAGGGACAGCTTGCCGATCAGTTCCAGCCCACCGCTGATGCCCTGCGCGCCGACGGGTACGACGGCGTGATTTCGCTGGAAAGCGTGTATCACCCCGGCAACGGCAATTTCGAGGACGGTTTCCGCGCCTGCATCGGCAAGTTCAAGGAAATATTCGGCTAAGGCAGCCGTTTATTTGCCACGAAAAAGGCCATCCAGCCCGCTAAAAACGGGGCTGGATGGCCGTGGTTCTTCGTATTTAGTGGCGCACTTCTTCGCCAACCTCATCCGGGCGGTCCAGGATTGACACCATATCGGCGTTGGAAATGGTGCCCAGCAGTTCGCCCTCTTCGCACACCACCGGGATCGGATAATCCACGGTTAGCGCGGCGGGTACGGCGTCCTCGATGGGTTCGTCCGGATGAACCGAGTGGGTGAGGTCCGCGATCTCTCTGGCCCATTTGACTTTGCCGTCACCGTTTAGTGCTTCCATGGCCTCTTGCGTGACGACGCCGCGATATTCGTTGTCATAAGTAACGTAGCCGTATTGTTCACCGGCTTTGCGCATTTGCGCCAGCGCTTCTTCAATCGTTTCGTCGGTAAGACGAAGCGCAGGCGGCCGCATAATGACATCAACGTTCAGCGCGCGCGCCCGATTGACGTCTTTAACAAAGGCGCGAACGTAATCATCGGCGGGATTGAGCAAGATATCGGCAGGCGTGCCCACCTGAGACAGCGCACCATCCTTCAAAATGGCGATGCGGTCGCCGATGCGCAGCGCTTCGTCGAGATCATGGGTAATGAAGACAACGGTCTTGCGCAGCTTCGATTGAAGGGCCAGCAGAAGATCCTGCATGTCGGAGCGGATTAGCGGGTCCAATGCGGAAAAGGCTTCGTCCATCAGCAGGATTTCAGGGTCGGTGCACAAGGCGCGGGCCAGACCGACACGTTGTTGCATGCCGCCGGAAAGCTGGCTGGGGTAGCTGTCTTCGTAACCGGAGAGGCCCACCTGGTCGATCCACTCGCGCGCTTTTTCCTCGCGCTTGGCCTTCGCGACACCCTGGATTTCTAGCCCGTAACCGACATTCTGTATGACGGTTCGATGCGGAAGCAGGCCAAAACGCTGGAAGACCATGCTCATTTTGTCGCGCCGGAATTTAATGAGCTGGTCGGTGCTAAGGGTCATTACATCGGTGCCATCGACGATAATGTGGCCGCTGGTGGGGTCGATCAGCCGGTTAAAATGGCGGATCAGGGTTGATTTTCCAGACCCCGACAGGCCCATAATAACAAAGATTTCCCCTTCCTCGATATCGAGGCAGACGTCGCTCAGGCCCACCGTGTTGCCGGTGTCGGCGAGAATGTCGTCTTTGCTCTCGCCGTTTTGGACCCGCGCCAGAATGCTCTCCGGTTTTTCACCGAAGATTTTGAAAATATTGCGGACTTCTATCTGTGCCATAACCGAAACCTCAATGAGCGACATTACGGAACGCTTGCATTCGCGCGCCATAGGATTGGGTGATCCGATCAAAAACGATCGCCAGGAACACGATCGCCATGCCGCCGATCAGCCCTTCACCAGAATCATTTCGTTGCAGACCGAGCAACACGGTCTCGCCGACACCGCGCGCACCAATCATCGACGCAATCACCACCATGGCCAACGCCATCATCGTGGTTTGGTTGACGCCTTGCATGATCGAGGGCAGGGCCAATGGAATTTGCACACCGCGCAACAGCTGCCAGCGGGTCGCTCCAAAGGCGCGGCTGGCTTCGACAACTTCGGTGTCGACCATGCGAATGCCCAGATCGGTCAACCGGATAAGCGGCGGTGTGGCGTAAATCACGGTCGCCAGAATGGCCGGCACTTTACCCAGCCCAAACAGCATGGCTGCGGGAATCAGGTAGACGAAGCTGGGAATCGTCTGCATCAGGTCCAGAACCGGGTTGATGATAAGGCGCAGCCGGTTGGAGCGCGACGAAACAATACCCATGGGAATGCCGATGCTGACCGCCAGGCCGATGGAAACCAACATGATGGCGATGGTCTGCATGGCCTTTTCCCAAAGGCCCAGGGTGCCGATAAGATACATCGCCCCAACCACAAACGCCGTCAGGCCGACGCGGCGGCTGGCGGCAAACGCGATCAAGGCAACGATTAAGATGATCACGAGCGGATGGGTGCCACGAAGCAGTTTTTCCAAAGCGACGAGCACCGTCAGAACAACGTTGGCTATCGCTTCAAAAAAATCGCCATGAGTAATAATCAGCCAATCAATAAACTCGTTCGTCGCAAGTTTGATTGGCTTTCCTATTTCGGGGAACATGACTTTCGTACTTTCTCTCAGTGTCTACAGATCACGAGGAAACGGGGCGGCACCTGAATGCCACCCCGCCCCATGTCACTTAACCGCTACATTGCGGCCTTTACTTTTGCCGCGACGTCCGCCGGGACCCACTTGGACCACAGGGCTTCCTGCGTTTTCAGGAAGTTCACGGCCGCTTCTTCAGCCGTGCCGCCGGTGTCCTGCATATAGGCCAGGGCCTTGGAAACGACCGCATTGGTGGTTTCATACTTTTTCAGGAACGCGACCAGCTTGGGGGCCTTGTCGTGGAACTCCCTGCTCGAGGAGACAGAAACGGGCACCAACGGATAGGCGGTGACTTTCGTCACCGTGGTCTCGTCCTTCTCGGCCATCATGGCGTCCCAGATCGTTTTATCGTAGGCGGGCTCTTCCAGCATTTTGACCTGATCGCCGACCTTGCCCAACACCCAGGTCGGACCCCAGTAATAAAAGACGATCGGCTTTTTGCGCATGATTGACGATTCGATCACCGCCGCCAAGGCGGCACCCGTACCGGGGCGGAAGTTGACGAAATCATCGAGCAGGCCGTAGGCGTTCAACTTTTTGGTATTGATGACTTCACAGCCCCAGCCCGCGATACAGTTGTAGAAACGCCCCTTTTCGGGCTCTTCCGGATCGGTGAATACTTTTTTGAATTTCGGCAGATCGGCAACCGACTTCAGGCCTTTGGCTGGTGCATCGGCGCCTTCGGTCAGGTACTTGGGCACGTACCAACCCTGTACGGCATCCGGGAAATTGACTCCAAGATCGACAACCTTGCCGCTGGCCACCGCCTTGTCCCACGCTGCCTTGACGTTGGCGACCCACATTTCCATGGTGACGTCGATGTCGCCGCGGATCATGCCGTTCAACATCGGAATGGTCGAACCGGGGATTTTGTCCACCTCACAGCCGTACCCATTCTTCATGATGAATTGGGCTACCGCCACGTGGAAAGAGTTCGAATCCCAGTCAAGGCCGGCGAAAACAATGGGTTTGTCAATTTCGCAACCCGCAGCCTGGGATGATCCCGGCGCGGCGGTCCACACAAACGCCAAGGCTGCCGCAGCCGCGGCAATCGTTTTAAAATGCATGTAAGAGCTCCCGTGTTTCTAAGTTATTGAAAGTCCTGGTCAAAGGACCTCCGCGTCCCAGCAGGGGGACTGCGGACGGTATTAAAATTCGTCTTCCCCCAAGGTGAAAAAGCCTCCAAAGACGAAAAACCGTTCCCGAATCAATTAACGCAGCAACCATACAGGATTTTCCAGAATTGTCAAAAATCCACAAAAAAGAATAAAAGTAAAAAAGAGTTGGAGTTTTCATCGAATTGTTTCGAATGATGCGCATGTATTTTTTTAATGAATATTGTAAGCTGAAATTGATTGAAATATCACAAATTCATCGTCACGTTTTTCTCTTGCATATACATGCAATTACTTAATTGTGAAAAAACGTTGTTGAAGGGAGGAGGCGTGTTTCAGGCGTAGGCGGGTTGGCATTCGTCAATCGGGATATTAGTATCCCAATGAAACCAAGGCGTAATGAGAACGCCGACTCTGAGCAGAGAGAAACCAATCCAAGAAAGAGACCCATCCATGAAATTTATTCGCGAACGCATTTTGAACGGCGAACGTATGTTCGCCATCGCTGCGCAACTCGGTTCCAGCATTACCGTTGAAATGATCGGAAATGCGGGTTTTGACTGGACCTGGATTGATTGTGAGCATGGGTCGGGCGATTACAGCGATCTGGTCCATCAGGTTCAGGTGGCGCGCCTTGGCGATGCGCCTGCTATCGTCCGCATTCCCAACAACGATCCGACCACTTTCAAACGAGTTCTCGATCTTGGTGCTGCGGGCATCATGGTGCCTTACGTCAATACGGCGGCTGAGGCCAAGCAGGCCGCGCTTTCCACGCGCTATCAGCCCGAAGGCATTCGCGGGGTGGCCGGATCGCCACCATGCTGCGGCTTTGCCCAGAATTTCGACGACTATTACGCCAAAGCCAACGATAATCTGGTGACCATGGTGCAGATTGAAACCGTCGAAGCCGTCGACAACGTTGATGAAATTGCCGCCGTTCCGGGCGTTGACGTGCTGTTCGTCGGGCCTTTCGACCTAAGCATCAATATGGGGATCATCCGGCAGTTCAAGAATCCGGATTTCGAGGCCAATCTGGATAAGGTCGTGGCTGCGTGCAAAAAGCACGGCAAGGCTCCCGGCATCCTCACGCCCACGATGGAATTCCTGCCGCCCTGGATCGAGAAGGAATTCAGTGTCTTCGTCGTTGGTTCCGACAGCATCAATCTGGCGAAGGTGTTTGGCGAGCTTCACGGACAGTGCGCCGAATTCAAAGCCTGAGGATAAGGAGCCGTAGCGCCATGTCGATAAATAGCCTCGATATCCGAAATATCGCGCCGACAATTGCTGACGGACTGCAAGCGGACCTGCCGCCAATGATGCCGGTTCGTCAAATCTTTCCCGGCGAACACTTCGCGGATATCGGGGCGGCGGTGCGTCAGCAGCTGGCGCAGTTTTCCGGGCTGGATCTTCAGGGCAAGGAAATCGCCGTTACCGCCGGCAGCCGCGGCATCAAGAGTATGGTTGAGGTGCTGCGCGCGGTCATCTCCGAACTTAAGGATATGGGTGCCGAACCGTTTTTGATTCCGGCGATGGGAAGCCACGGCAGCGGCACCGTCCCTGGCCAAATTGCGGTTCTGGAAAAACTGGGCATAACCGAAGCCACCATCGGTGCGCCGGTGCGATCCAGCTTGGATGTCGTCGAACTGGGAACCATCGAAAACGGAACCCGCGTATTTTGCGATCAATTGGCGTTTCAATCCGACGGTATCGTGGTCTGTAATCGCATCAAGGCGCATACGGCATTCACCGGCGATTACGAAAGCGGCCTCGTCAAGATGATGGTGATCGGGCTGGGCAAGCATACGGGTGCGACGGCCCTTCATCAGCTCGGGTTCGATAATTTTCACCACGCTATACCTGCCGCCGGGAAGGTCGTTTTGGCCAAGGCGCCCATCCTTTTCGGCGTCGGGCTTGTTGAAAATGCCTATGGTAAGATGGCCGCCATCGAAGGTATTGCGCCGGATCGCATCATGGAACGCGAACGCGACCTGCTGGGCTATTCCAAGACCATCATGGGGCGCATTCAATTGGACGACATTGACATTCTGATCGTCGATGAGATCGGCAAGGATGTCAGCGGCGGCGGGATGGACCCCAATGTTACGGGCCGTTCGGCATTGGGATTGACCATTGAAAACACCCCGTCCATCCAGCGCATCATCGTTCGCGATTTGACGGAAGCAACCGCCGGAAGTTCCATGGGTCTCGGCATGGCCGATTTCACCACTCGGCGGTGCGTTGAAAAGATCGATCTTGCCGTCACCTATACAAACGCGCTGACGGCCCTTGTGACGCTGCCGCCGAAAATTCCGATGATTTGCGAAAACGACCGGGCCGCCCTGGCCTTCGCCCTGCGCACAGCGCGCATCCAGCACCCCGACGGCGCGCGTATCGTCCGCATCCAGAACACCAAGGACCTTGAGAATATCTGGGTTTCCGAAGCATTCCGGGCGGACCTTGCCGGACGTGACAACATGGAAATTCTGGGCGATCCGAAGCCCTTTGAGTTTGACAAAGCCGGGGACCTGCTCCCCTAGGCGTCTACGCCAGCAGGTCGCTGAGAATCGCCTGTACGTCCGTTTGCTCGATGGCCGCAACGCAGGGGAACGACGCCCGCCCGTCGGCGCGCAGATGACAGCCCCAGAAGCAGTGATAGCAGTCCATCTCCACGTTCAGGAAGCGGGCCGTGCTTGGGCAAACGGCGTCGGGGTAGGGTACGAAACTGCCGAAGTGCCCGCCGCCCACAAGCACCAGCGTTGGAACCCCCAGCGCGATGGCAAGATGGGCTGGCCCCGTATCGTTGGTCAGCACCGCCACGGCGTGTTTCAAAAGGTCCATCAGGCCCGCCACCGAGGTCTTGCCGATCAGATCGATAACCTGGTCGGAGTTCAGCGCGGCGGCGATTTCGGCGCTGTGGACGACGTCGTTTTTGGCTCCTGAAAAAACAACCCGGTAGCCGTGATCCAACAGCCAACGCGCCGTAACCAAATATTTTCCCAGCGGCCAGCGTCGCCCATATTCGTTGCTGCCGAAATTGAGCACGACGTAGGGTTCCTCGCCTGTGATCGGCGACGGCCCGCCGTCCCACGAAAGGCGGATGGATTCGGGTTTTATTTCCCGGCCCGCCACCGCCGATAGGAATCGATAGTGACGGATGGTTTCGTGGACCGGGTACTCCCCGGTATCGACCAGCATCGTTGCCCGCGACAAAGAATACGCAAACAGTTTCCTCGTTTTCGGACTTAGCCACGGCACGCTGGTCACGACCTCCTCGGCCTGCGCGATCAGCATCAGGCTGTCGGCCATGAGCGGCTTGCGAAAAAAGCTATCCAGCACGACGACACGGAAATTCTGTCGATACAGCCAGCGAGCGATGCCGAATCGATACACCGGTTTCTTGTGAAATCGGTGTTCGTCGATGGCATGAACCGTGTAGCCCGCAAACAGTCCATCTACCAGACCGGCCCATGACCGGCTGCCGAGTACGGTGATGTCCGCCGGTTTGACACCGAAAACTTCTGCATAGTGATCAAGCGAGCGGCGAAACAAGACCATATCGCCAATGCCATCCATCCTGATGACGACGAGCCCCTTACTCTCAGTGGAACGGCCGCCGATGCGGGCCAGCAGCTCGGCCATACGCAATATCCACCAGCGCATTTTTCTGGGCGCGGGCGCGGGGCCATCGACCGACGTCAGGCCGATTTCCCGGGGTGTCACCATGCGGGCGCTTTTCAAAGGATTTCCCGACTGCGGTTAGAAACCATCGAGCTGATCTTATCGAGTACAGGTTCGATTTCAAGGCGTTCGACGCACGCGAACCGGCCATTCTCGTGCGGCTGCGAACAATTCCCCAGACACCCCCGGCACGGCATATCGTAGAAAAAGAAGGTTACGTTGTCGGGCATGATTTCGCCCGCATACGGGACAATTTCGCCGACATAGGCGGCACTGGCGAGGCAGATTGTCGGTGCCCCGGCAACCACGGCCAGATGCATCACCGCTGTATCGACCGAGATCACCAGCCTTGCCGCCCGCAATTTCGCGCTCAGGGGTTCAAGGCGGCAGTCATCGAAGCGCACGTTTGGTCGGTCCAGCAGGTCCTTGAAATCCGGGTTGCCGTCCAGATCGCTCGGCGCGCCCGTAATCAGCACGGCAAGATCGCTCGGGATGACTTCGATCATTCGGCGAAATACATCGGCTGACGGTTGTTTATCGGCCATCGCCGAGAACGGCTGGATGATGACGAAACCAGCGCCGATTTCGCTGGCTGCCGCTGGCAACCGGTCTGCCGGGAGGGCGACCTTTGGCGCAGGCAGATCGTCACCGGTCACCCGGTTGGCGAAGTGCGACCAGCGCACCACCTTGTCCAAATGAACCGGGCCGCTGTCGAACAGGAAGTCATAAAAACGCCGGTTGGACCGTAGCTCGCGATTATATTTGGGCCACGAGCGCGGCTCCATTCCGAGGGTCCGCCCGGCTGTGGCGGCAATCAGCAGGGCCTCGTCCAAATAGGGATGGCGCAAGGCGTCTGCCGATAGGGCGATGCGAAAATTGCGCCGGAAAAGTTGCTCGAATTGTTGCCACCGGTAGGTGGGACTGCGGTTCAGGCGGGCAAAATCGACGGTGAGCACCTCGATCGTCGGCGCGAACAAAAACGCCGTCTTGGCGCCGTCGGTGCGCAGCAAAACGGTTATTTTTTCTCCGTCTTTTGCGAGACCCGCGAAACGCGGCAGAACCAGCGAGAACAGCACCGTATCGCCCAGACCGCCAGCGGCGATGATCAGAATGCCTGACGGCGCGCCCAGCCGGGTTGCCATACGCCTTTTTACGCGATGGACCCCGTCGATTAGGCGTGCAAGCCGGGCCATGCCAATGATCCTTGGTGTCAGTACGCGGCGTAGAGTTTTTCTTCGACGATGCGCGAACCCGTCAGGTCGTTGATATCGCGTTTCAACGCCGAGCGTTTGTCGTTGGTTTGGTAGACTGCGCGGGCCAGTTCAATGAAGCGCACGCCGAAATCTTTGGCTCGTTCCAGGTCGCGGATGCCGTCCTCGACGCGCCACAGGCTTTGGTTCACTGCTTTCAGCGCATCGGTCAATTGCGCCAGTTCGTCACCCACCGCTACCGACCCGTCGCGGGTTGCGCTCAACGTCGCCAATTCGGTCTCGATGTTTTGCCGTTTGGCTGGATCCTGGCTGTTTTCGAGCTTGATTTCCAGAATCGTAATCTTGTCGATCAATTCACCAATTGAAATTTCGGCGGCAATCACGTTTGACACTGTTTACCCTCGTCTGCTCTATTGGTTGCCGTCGATATTGACGGACCATGCGGGACGCACGGAACACCATGTCATTTTACAACACTTACAATACGTTCAAGGGCTATTCAACACCGATCGTAGCGGCCAAACATATGCGCCGCATGGATGCCGAAATATGGCACCCCGGCGCTTACTCCGCCGATATGTCCGTTGTTGAACTGGGTTGCGGCACCGGGCTGGTGCTGGCCTACCTTCAGGCCAGGGGCGTGAGTGATATTACCGGCGTCGATCATGATCCAGCGTTGGCCGATGTCGTCCCCGAACAGGTCCGTACCAAGTTCCGGGTGATGGGCATTGACGACTTTTTAAACGCGGCTGCTGCTGCGGGCGATACTTACGACCGGGTGATCGCCTTTGACGTCCTGGAACATTTCTCGCCCGAGGAAGGGCAACAGCTATTGACGCGCATCCGAACCATCCTGAAGCCCGGTGGCCGGGTTCACCTCAAGGTGCCGAACGCAGGCTCACCGTGGGGCCTGCAATTCCAGTACGGTGATTTGACCCACCGCACCGCCTTTACCCCCAACAGCCTGCGCCAACTTGCCATATCGGCGGGATGTGTGTGCCTCAGCACCTACCCCCAACAGCTCGGCAGCCCAACCCGCCGCCTGTTCGGTGGCCTCCTGCACCGCGCCCTCAACACCGTCGTGCCAACCCCACCAGAAATTTGGGACGGCAATTTCTACGCCATCCTGGAAAGGTCACCCCCGGAATAACGGAACCTTGTTTCTTTACGGATTTGGGTGGAGCTGGGTCCTTTCAAGGTACTGATGTTGGGTAGCCCCCCCCGGCCGCTCGCCAGGGTGGCGCTCGTCGTTTTGCTGCGCTTCATTTCGGGAATTACGGCGGTGAATTGGTGTTTACCGCGCGGAATTTAGGTTGTTGACGGCCTTCGATCTCATCCTTATAAGCGGAGTTGGGCCACGATCCCCCAACGGGTCGCGACCCTTCTGTAAGGAAGGGAGATGAAAGATGAATACGTCCTTATATCCGGACATGCGTCCGGCGAATCCTAATTTTGCATCCGGTCCCTGCTCGAAGCGTCCTGGCTGGACTCCAGCCGCGCTTGAGAATGCGTTCGTTGGTCGTTCGCATCGCTCGAAACCGGGAAAAGAAAGAATCCAGGAAGTTATTTCGCGGGCTCGGGAAATTCTCGGCGTGCCCGACGATTATCGCATGGGCATCGTTCCGGCGTCCGATACAGGGGCTGTGGAAATGGCCCTGTGGTCGCTTTTGGGTGCGCGCGGCGTGGATATGCTGGCTTGGGAAAGCTTCGGTGCTGGTTGGGTCACCGATGTTATCAAGCAGCTTAAGCCCACGGACGTGCGTGTCCTTACAGCCGACTACGGTCACTTGCCCGATTTGAGCGAGGTCGATTTCTCGCGCGATGTTGTTTTCACATGGAACGGAACGACATCTGGTGTTCGTGTGCCGAACGGTGATTGGATTCCTGCCCAGCACGACGGGCTGGTCATCACCGATGCGACGTCGGCGGCCTTTGCCATGGAATTGCCATGGGAAAAGCTCGACGTCGTCACTTATTCCTGGCAAAAAGTTCTGGGGGGCGAAGGCCAGCACGGCATTCTGATCCTCAGCCCGGCGGCGGTTGAACGGCTTGAAACCTTCACGCCGGACCGACCGATCCCCAAGATCTTCCGCCTGACAAAGGCCGGTAAACTGATTGAAGGGATTTTCCAGGGTTCGACCATCAACACCCCGTCCATGTTGGCGGTGGAGGATGCGTTGGATGGTTTGAAATGGGCGCAATCCGTTGGGGGATTGGCGGGCCTGATCAAACGTTCCGAAGGCAACCTTGCCGCCATCACGGCCTGGGTCGAGAGTACGCCGTGGGTTGATTTCCTCGCCGTCGAACCGGCCACGCGCTCGTGTACGTCGGTATGCCTGACGGTGGTTGATCCGTTATTGGATGCCGACGGGCAGGCGGCTGCCGCCAAGGGCATCGCCGCTATTCTGGCCGACGAAGGCGTTGCCTACGACATTGGTGCTTACCGTGACGCGCCTGCGGGATTGCGGGTGTGGACGGGTGGAACCATCGAGACGTCCGATGTCGAGGCGCTTTTGCCGTGGCTCGATTGGGCCTTTGCGCAAGCCAAGCAAAAAATCGCCGCCCAAGCGTAAGGAGGGGACCATGCCAAAAGTATTAATTTCCGACAAGATGAGCCCGATGGCCGCCGAAATTTTCAAGGCACGCGGTGTTGAAGTCGATGTCAAAACCGGAATGAGCCCGGAAGAACTAAAAGCCTGCATTGGCGAGTACGACGGCCTTGCCGTCCGCTCGGCCACCAAGGCGACGGCTGAAATTCTGGCTGCCGCCAAGAACCTGAAAGTGATCGGGCGGGCTGGTATCGGCGTCGATAACGTTGATATTCCGGCGGCCACGCAGCGCGGCGTCGTGGTCATGAATACGCCGTTCGGAAATTCGATCACCACGGCCGAACATGCTATCGCGCTGATTATGTCGGTGGCCCGGCAAATTCCCCAGGCCAACGTGTCCACCCATGCCGGTAAATGGGAAAAGTCGGCCTTCATGGGGGTCGAGTTGATGGGCAAGACCTTGGGCATTTTCGGTTGCGGCAATATTGGTTCGGCGGTTGCCGAGCGGGGCCAGGGCCTGAAAATGAAAGTGATCGGCTATGATCCCTATCTTTCGCCCGAGCGCGCAATGGACTTAGGCGTCGAGAAGGTGGAACTGGACGACCTTCTAGCCCGATCCGACTTCATCAGCCTGCATGCGCCCATGACCGATGCCACGAAGGGCATAATCAACGCCGAAAACATCGCCAAAATGAAGCCGAGCGTACGAATTGTTAACTGCGCGCGGGGCGGCCTGATTGTCGATGAAGACCTTAAGGCGGCGCTGGAAATGGGAAAAGTGGCGGCGGCTGCCGTCGACGTTTACGCCAAGGAACCGGCGACCGAACATATCTTGTTCGGCATGAACCAGGTTGTGGCCACTCCGCATCTGGGTGCTTCAACAACGGAAGCTCAGGAAAAAGTGGCCTTGCAGGTGGCCGAACAACTGGCCGACTATCTGCTAACCGGGGCCGTGGTCAATGCGCTCAACATGCCGTCGGTCAGTGCCGAGGAAGCGCCCAAGCTGAAACCCTATATGAAACTGGCCGAACAAATCGGTAGTTTTGCGGGGCAGGTTACGGAAAGCTCGATCGAGGCGGTTTCGATTACGTTTGAAGGGGCGGTGGCCGAACTTAACACCAAGCCGTTGACCGCCGTCGTCCTGCAGGGGCTTTTGACGCCGTTGCTGGAAGCGGTGAACATGGTCAGCGCGCCCGCTATCGCCAAGGAACGCGGGATCGACGTGACCGAGATTACCCACGAACGCAAAGGCGCCTATCAATCGCTAATCCGTCTTGAGGTTACCACGGAGGCGCAGACCCGAAGCATCTCGGGTACCCTTTTTAACGGCGATAATCCACGCATTGTTGAAATCAAGGGCATTGCCATGGACGCGCAACTGGGGCCGCATATGCTGTTCGTGACCAACCACGACAAACCCGGCTTTATCGGCGCGCTCGGTTCCACTTTGGGCGACGCAGGTATCAACATCGCAACGTTCAATCTGGGGCGGACTGATGCCGGCGGTGACGCGATTGTATTGATCGAAGTGGACGGTGCGGTTCCCGACGCGGTTCTGGACAAGGTGAACAGTTTGTCGAACGTCGTGCGGGCAAAGGCTCTAACGTTCTAGTCAATTCCATATCGGAAAGCACGATTGCACCCCATAGTCTGACCACGGAGTTTTTCCGAAAGCGACGATTGTTGCCGGGAAAGACTATCGATGGACGTGCCTTTGGTTGGAGAAGGCAAGGCGGGAGTTGACGGAACGCGGGCTGGAAATCTGACCGAGTGTGTGCGGTCGTTTTGCGTGTTCATTGCTTTTTTTCTTCTGACGACCTTTCTCGTTCTAACCCTTCGTTCGTCTGCGGTCGCGCAGGCGAACGAGGGTCCCGATCCTTCGCTGGCCCTTGCACAAGAAGAACGGAAATGCCCCCTCAAATCAGTGGTCTTCAAAAGTAGAATTTTCTCGTATCGTGATTTGCGGGTCTTCCAAAGACGGATCAGAATTCATTAATTATTGGCCCTGAATTTCGCAGTATTCTATTCAATGTATCCAAAATTACATCGAAGTTCCGGAGTTTCAAAGCGCCATCATGGGGCCAGAAAAATTCCGGTCGCAAAGGAGGTATCCGGGAGGGCGTCGGCGTTTGACTGTCAGCTTGATATCGTATTCGGGGCCGTTGGCCGAGCGTCATGTGTTTTGGGGAAAATCCCGTCGACCTTGCGAATTTTGCAGCGAACCGTTCCGTAGGGGGTGTCAAAGTCGATGGATCGCCTGTTGGCAATATCCAAATTTGATTGTGCGTCCACGACAATGGTTTCCGGTCGCCATTCGCCGACCAGTTCGCGAATTCCCCTGCTGCGGTCGGGAGTCGTCGCGGCCAGCAGCGCCATGCCCGTGATGTTGGCCTCGGCGGCATACTTGCCTAGACGCGCGCGGGCCGATCCACGCAGGGCCGCAAAGGCCTCGCCGGAAACCATTCCCGGCGTGAAGTCGTAGCCGCTGCTCCAATCGCTGCTGGCGACGTGGCCAAGTGCCAGTTCAGCACCAGTTAAACGTGCCAGATGGGCCGCCGCACGGACGGTTTGTTCGGCCCCGATGTCGAAATCGACCAAAGCCAGAATCCTTGGGCGGCGGGGTTCCTGGGCCGTGGTGTTATGCGGATTGGAAAAAATTGGTTCGCTTGTTGCGCGAATAGCCACGCGAATTTCGGTGCTGGGCATTTCGACGGGTACTTCCTGCGCTAGATTCTTCGGAGCCTCGGCGTTGCATTCGCGGAAGATGCGCTTTGTGCAGGTCGTGCAGGAGGCACGGTCAAGGCGTCCATAAATATCGGCAAGGGCGGCCGTTTTTGAGGCGAAAATGTTCTTGCGGCCAATGGCGTCCATATGGCCGTCGCGTTCCAGTCGGTAGGCGACGGTTTCATGTAGATCGATCAGGTAAAGTTGGCCGCCTGCCTGCCTTCTGCGGCGGGCCTCGTTGACCAGGGCTTCGGCCCCTTCCATGTCGATGAAGTTGATGCCCGATGCGATAATCGCCAGATGCGTCTGCGCCGGACTCCGCTTTTCCAGGCGGCGCAACTTCCCGATAACATTGGACACGGCACCGAAATAAAGCGAGCCGTCGATGCGAACGATCTTGACCTGTGGGCATTCGGGAAGGTCGGCGCTGGCGGTCAGGCGGCGGCGCGGTTCGGCCGGATCGGGTGCCAGACTGGCGACGTTCGGATGTGACGTGCGGTTAAGGTAAAAGAACAGCGACAGGATAATGCCAGCAAAAATCGCGATTTCCAGATTGAGAAACAGGACCGCGAAAAACGTTACGGCCATCACCGTCGTTTCGGCCCGGCTCGATTTTATGATTTGCCGAATATGAGGAATGTCGATCAGGCCGTAGGCAATCAGGAACAAAATTCCCGCCACCGCCGCTTTCGGCAAATAAATAGCGTAGGGGGCTGCCACGAAAACGACCGGCATCAGCAGGACACCAGCCGAAATAGCGGCCAGCGGCGTTTTGGCACCGGCTTCATAATTCAGACCGCTGCGATTGAACGAGCCCGTCGCAACGTAGCCCGAGAAGAAACTGCCAACCAGATTCGACAGGCCTTGTCCGATGAATTCCTGGCTGCCGTCGATCTGTTGTCCGCTACGAATTGCCAAGGCTCGCGAAATGGATACGGCCTCGGTCAACGCGAAAAGGGCGACGGCTAGGGCCGTTGGTGCCAGTTCACGGATCACATCCATGGAAAATTCCGGCGATGAAAGCGGCGGCAGGCCCGACGGGATGGCCCCGATGGTTGGAATAGAGGCCCCGAAAAACCCGTTAAGAACGGCCGCCAGAACGCTCGCTGCAATCATCGCTACGATCATGTATGGCAGGCGGGGAATATAACGTTTGGCGATCATGCCGACGACCACGGTGGCAACGCCAACGGCGGTCACGGCGGGTGATATCTCTTGAATGTGATCGGCGAGAGTGCGCACGATATCGTAAAAGGGCGCGCCGCGCGGGATATCCAGCCCAAAAAAGTGTTTGATCTGATTGGCCGAAATCAAAATTGCCGCACCCGCCGTGAACCCAATGGCCACGGTATGGGATATGAAATTGACCAGCACGCCCATGCGCATAAGGCCCATGGCCAACTCAATCACGCCGACCATGAAGGTCAGGGTCAGCACGAGGCGCACGTAGTTCATCGAGCCAGGCTCGGCAAATGCGCTGATGGCGGTAAGAATGATAATCGACGCTGCCGTCGTCGGACCCGAAACCAGATGCCACGATGAACCGAAAAGTGCGGCGATAATGGCCGGAACCATCCCCGCGTAAAGGCCGTATTCCGGCGGCATTCCAGCGATAATGGCGAACGCCACACCTTGAGGAAGCATGACCAGCGCGCCAGTCAGGCCAGCCGTAAGATCCGCTCCCAGGGTAGGCCGGTCCATTGATTGAAGCCAGGCAAACGAAGGCAGGAACCGCGATGCGCCGCCTTCTGAGCGGGCGCGAAGCATCCGCAGCAGCATCTTATTATTCCAAATTGGATTTAGGATATCGCCGCGGCCCGGTCAAAGGTAACCCGCGAACGCGCGACTTCTAATCCTGTTGGGCCCAGATGTAAACCGGTTTCTAGCCAAAAAGGGCGGAAATCAGAATCAGTCCTTGGAGTAGGGGTTTTTCCCCCGGCGCGTTCTGATCCGCACCGGAACACCGGGAAGGTCAAATGTCTCGCGAAGACTGTTGATTAGGTAGCGGTTGTAAGATTCCGGCAGTTCCTCGGGAACATTGACGAAAATCACAAAAGTCGGTGGCCGGGCTTTAGCCTGGGTTATATAGCGAAGGCGAAGGCGGCGACCGCGCGCCAGTGGCGGCGGGTGGCGCTCGCACGCTTCGCCAAGCCAACGGTTCAGATTTCCCGTCGAAATTCGGGTGTTCCAGATGTCGAAAATCTTGAAAACGGCGGGCAGAAGTTTGTCGACACCGGCACCGGTTTTGGCCGATAGCGTGACCACGGGTATGCCGCGAACCTGCGGAAGCGATGTTTCCAGCCGGTCCTGGATGCCGCGCATAATACTCCGCCGATCTTTCGCCAGATCCCACTTGTTGACGGCGATGACCAACGAGCGCCCTTCCTCGATCACAGTTCGTGCGATCGTCAGGTCTTGTTTTTCCAGCGGTACCATCGCGTCGATCAACAGCACCACGCAATGGGCGTAGCGGATGGAACGCAACGAGTCGTTCACCGAAAGGTATTCCAGATGTTCTGTAACCCTAGCCTTGCGCCGAAGTCCCGCCGTGTCGATCAGGCGGATCGGGCGGTCGCGGAACGTCCACGATACGGCGATGGCGTCGCGCGTGATGCCGGCTTCGGGTCCGGTCAGCATCCGGTCCTCGCCGATCAATTTGTTGACCAGAGTCGATTTGCCAACGTTCGGTCGTCCGACGACGGCCATCTGCAAATGGGTTGGCGCATCGTCCTCGCCGTCCAAATTGTCTTCGCTGTCCCCATTGCCCTCGTTGATATCGACGGTTTCGAAGGTCTCGCTTTCTTTTCTTGCGCGGGCGGCCTCGCTGAACGGAAGCAGCGCATCATACATCTCGTCGATGCCGATACCGTGTTCGGCCGAAATTGATATGGGATCGCCTAGGCCCAGTTTGAACGCCTCATAAAAACCGTGGTCCCCCTTACGGCCCTCACACTTGTTGGCAAGCAAGATGGCCGGTGTTTCGTGGGTGCGAAGCCACCGGGCGAAGTGGGTGTCTAGCGGGGTCAGTCCGCTGCGCCCGTCGATCAGCAAAAGGGCGACATCGGCCATGGCAACGGCGTGGTTGGTTTGGGCCCGCATCCGCCCTTCGATGCTGTCGTCGAAGGCTTCTTCCAGACCGGCGGTGTCGATGACCTTGAAGCGAAGCTCGGCAAGCCGCCCTTCGCCCTCGCGGCGATCACGCGTAACACCGGGCGTGTCGTTCACGATGGCCAATCGTTTGCCAACCAAACGGTTGAACAAAGTCGATTTGCCGACATTGGGTCGGCCGATGATGGCAACGGTGAAGGTCATAATTGCAGTTTCTAGCGCAATGCCACGAGGCTGGCGTTGTCGGTCAGGACGTAGACGGTGCGGTTGGCCACAATGGGAGGAACCGAAACACCGTCCGGCATTTCCATTTTTCCAAGGTATCGGCCGTCATATGGGGAAATGGCATAAGATTCGCCTTGCGAACCGGCAACGATCAGTCGATCGCTGGCCAGGATTGGCCCGGTCCAAACAATGGGGTCCTCGCGGTCTTCTTCATCTTCGAAACGCGGCAGGGTTTGAACCCAGAAAACCCGGCCCGATTTTCGCGAAAGGCAAATCAGTTCCGCCTCGTTGGTTAAAAGAAACAGGTAATCCCCGGCGACCCAGGGGCTTTCCAACCCGCCGATTTCCTTGTCCCAAACGCGGCGTCCGCTTCTAAGGTCGATTGCCGCCATCTGCCCGCTATGGCTGACGGCATAAACGCGGCCACGATCGATAATGGGGCGTCCGCGAATATGCGAAAGAGTTGACACCACGTCTGTGCGCCTGACCGCAGCCAGCGATTCGGTCCACAAAACACGACCGCTTTCCACGCGCAAGGCGATCAATTCACCGGAAGAAAACGGCGCCACGACGATACCCTCGTCTACCGCAGGACTTCCGCCGCCAAGCAGGCTCGCGACTTCGGTGGCAGCACTATACGTCCAAAGCGTATCGCCGGTTTGGGCGTTCATGGCATAAAGTTTGTTGTCCACAGTGATGACAAAAATGCGTCCGCCGCGCACCGTGGGGGCCGCACGCATGGGTCCGTCAACCGATCGGCGCCAATTGACTTGTCCGGTCTCGGCATTCAAGGCGATGACCTGGGCAAACCCGGTGGAGACAAAAACCTGCCCGTTCTCAAAGGCGAGGCCGCCGCTGATATGGCCGTCATCTTCTTCGTCGGGCGTCAATTCCACCGACCAAAGTCTGCGTCCGCTTTCGCCGTCCACCGCCGTCACGGCGGTTTCCGCGTCGAGGGCAAAAACCCGCCCGCTGGCAGCGATGGGCGAGGCGACAATGCGTTCTTCATCGTCGCCACTATCGCCGATGTCCTCGTTCCAGGCTTCGCTCAGGGAATCGCTGACTTCGATATGGTGCATGGCGTGGTTGGCGTAGCCACCGGCTTGCGGCCAATCCGGATTGATTGTCGGCGGGGGCAGCACGATTTCGGCATCGGCCAGTTCGGGGTCCGCTTCCACCGTTCTGGAATGGGTCATAACCGACAGCCGGTCGCCGGGCAGGGGTTTTTCGGCAGAATCGGGGAACAACGTGTCGCAAGCGTTGCTAAGAAGGGCAACGCCCGACAAGAGCACAATCGTGCGCAATGTTCCGAAAAAATTCATGCCCGGCTATCCCAGCACCGCCAACATTTCCGCTGCGCGTCCCCTGATTCCCTGCGGGGTGGCCGCGTTGTCGGTCAGTTGTTTGAAAACCTCGCGCGCCTTATCCGTATTTCCCGCCCGGTAGGCCAGTAAAGCACTGATTTCCAGCGCGCTGAAACGCCACGGATTTTCAGCCGCCGTCAACGGCTCGATTCTGGCACTTAACTGGGTCGGATCGCCGTCCTCCAATTCCAGGAACGCGCCGAGAATTATGGCGAGGTTGCGAAAATCGGCGGTGACGGATGATTCGTCTGCAATTTGCCGATAGGCTTCAATGGCCGCGACTCGATCACCGTTTTTTGCGAGTATTGCGGTTTCATGAAAACGGGCGAGGGTTGCGTAACCGGCCCCGGCGTCGTCGGATAGTTCGACGAAGGCATTGCGCGCCGCTTCCAGATCGTTCGAGCGCAGCACTTCCAAGGCCGCTTCGAAACGGTCGCTTTGCTCCATCCGGGTCTTGATGTCCCAGCCTCGCCACCCTTGGTATCCAGCAACGCTGCCGACGACAATTACGGCCACGGCAATTATGTAACTTCCGTACCGCTTCCAAAGCTTCGAGTATTTTTCGTGGCGAAGCTCTTCGTCGATTTCGCGAAGCAGATTGTCTTGAACTTGGTCGGCCACTGGAAACTCCGAGACTATTTGGTCAATTTAACGCGGATACGATCTATCGTGGGTCTTTATCACTGATCCTTGGTACGAATCCATGGTTATTCACGCCATTTAATGGAACAGCCCATGCTGGCGTGCTGATCTTGCGGCCCAACACCGGTTTTTATGATCGTTTCCATGGCTTCAAAAAGTTCGCGCCGGGCGTCCGGGCGGGCGGGTTCGCGGCCCGATTCGTCCAACCGACCCCGATATTGAAGTTCCAACTCGGCGTTAAAGCCAAAGAAGTCGGGCGTGCAAACCGCGTCGTAGGACCTTGCCGCCTGTTGGGTTTCATCGATCAGATAAGGGAACGTGAATCCGTGGTCGGCGGCGAAGGCTTTCATTTTGTCCGGCGCGTCGGCGGGATAATGCGCATAATCATTGGCCATGATCGCGGCCACGCCAACACCAAGCGCCTGAAGTTCGCCCGCATCCCTGACCAAACGGTCAACGATGGCCCTCACATAAGGGCAATGATTACAGATGAACATGACGAGCAGACCCTTGGGTCCGTGCATGTCTGCCAACGCATAGGTTCCGCCGTCAATTCCCTTGAGGCTGAAGTCCGGCGCCTTCCATCCGAAATCGCAAATGGGGGGTTTGGTGCTGACCATGATGGGCTCCTTGTCTTGGCTTAACCGGTCCTTAACTACGTTAGGCCATGATATGACGGGAATCGAAGCGATGGAAAGAGGCTTGGGTGTTCCTGTGATGAAACGATTGCCACAATTTTTAGCAGGTGCCGCCATATGCTTGTTGGTCGGCGGATGTGGAAATGCGACGCCCTTTGCCATGGTAGATGGTGCCGTCGTGATTGGTTCCGATAAGACCATGATCGATCACGTTATCTCGATGGCCAGCGGCAAGGATTGCTCACTGGTTCGCAAAGAACGCGGAATGACCTATTGCAAGGAGGACGAGGTGGTTCCGCGTCCCGAGGTCTACTGTTACCGCGAACTTGCCAAGGTAACCTGCTATGACAAACCCGATACCCGGCAGCGCGACCGTCCCCAGGTCGGCGATAACGATCACAACTACATCAAGAAATACTAACCATGGTGCGACGGCGGACCTTGAGAAATGGCCCTTAAGCGCCTTTGGATTGGGTTCGGAGTTTTAGCCATAGCCTCGGTCGTGGTTTATTTCGCCTCACGTGACAGCGAAGCGGAAATTGAACGAGCGCGCGTTCAGGCGGCACATCTGGCCCGGTTTCAGGCGTTCGAGCCCAAGGCGGTGGCCGGTGAACACGCCGCTCAGTTTGCTCTCGCACAGCATTATCATCTGGGGCTCGGCGTCGAAAAAGACCTTTCCCAAGCCATTCGTTGGTATAGAAAAGCAGCCGAAAAGTCCCATGTCGGGGCTCAGTTTGTGCTGGGAAACCTCTATGAGACCGGCTCCGGGGTGCGTCAGGATTTCGCGAAAGCCGCGGAGTGGTACGAACTGGTGGCCAATCTGGGCAGTCACCCAGGGGCGCAGTTCGCGCTGGCCCAACTTTACTTCGACGGACGAGGTGTCCCCAATGACCCCAGTCTGGCGGTCAAATGGTTCCGCCGTTCGGCTGAGCGTGGACACCCCGGTGCGCAGTACCGTCTTGGTGCCGTCTTTGAAGCGGGCTGGGCTGTCGAGGCCGATCCCGCCGAAGCCTACAAATGGTATACACTGGCCGCAAAAAAGCAGGCTGAAGCGTTGGCTATCGACAAAGATTTCGACGCGATTGCGGCGCGCGATAAGTTGGCGGCGCGAATGACACGTTTCGATATTTCGCGCGGCGAAAAAAGGGCTGCAAATTTCCGCCCAGCACGCGCCGACCGCAGCTTTCTGCGCGCCGGAACTTCCCTGTTGGGCAATCCGCCCGAGCAAAACAAGCTCGAACCAGCGGCACGGACGCGAACAGGAATTCGCATCCTGGCTCTCGACCTACCGCTTGCCGACAAGGGTGCCGACGCCTATTCCGTTAATTTGATCGTCGAGCTGATCGATCCGGCGACGTCGGCGGCGGTGTGCGGACTGGCCCCGCGTGTGCGCGACGCCGTGTTTCAGACCCTGTGGCAGAATCCGGTTTCCATGGGGGCTGGCCGTCCCGATTTACGAAACCTTCCCGCACGGCTTCTCGACCCGGTAAACAAGGGGTTGGGAAGTGCTGCCGTCAAAAGCGCATTTGTTTATCCGGGAAACGGCCCGATGAACCGCAACCAAGTGCTGCAAACACCCTACGACGAAATCATGGAATGCGGGAATGGCGGTTGATTGTTCCTTGGTGTTGAGCCGGGCTGTTGATGCCCATCAGGCGGGCGACCTTGCCACAGCGGCCCGCTTGTATGATGAAATCTTGCAAAGCGATCCCGATCATGCCGACGCGCTGCATCTCAGCGGTCTTGTTGCCTTCCAGTGCGGGCGGATGGATGAAGCCACCGAATTGATCGAAAAAGCCGTGCAGGTTGATGCCGCGCAAGCGAGCTATCACGCAAATTTGGGCCGAATTTTGCAAGCGGCAGGCCGGTCATCCGATGCCGCTTCGGCCTATGTTCGGGCGATTATTCTGGAACCGCAAAGCGCCGTGCTGCGTTCGGATCATGCCGCAGCGCTGATTGCGCTGGAGCGCTACGACGAAGCGCGGGCGGAATGCGACAACGCCGTGGTAATGGACGCGGGACTGGCCGAGGCGCATTTGAACCTGGGGTTGGTTCACCTTCACAATGCGAATCGCCAGCAGGCGATTGACAGCTTGGAACGGGCCGTTGATCTGGCACCGGGAAATGCGTTTGCGCAGTTCCATTGTGGTGTAGCGCTTCAGGCCGCCGGTCGCCCGGCGGATGCGATCGTGTGTTATCTGCGCGCCATTGAGATCGATCCGGGCCAAGCCGAAGCCCATTGTAATCTTGGAAACATACACAAAGACGAAGGCGAGTTTGCGTTGGCCGAGACCGCATATCGCGCCGCAATCGCGATCAACCCGACCTTGGCCGAGGTGCACTCGAATTTGGGTGTCGTTCTGCATGAACTGGCCGACCAGAAAGGGGCGCTCGATTGCTTTGATCACGCCTTGGCGCTAGCTCCCGAGGACGCCGAAATTCACCGCAATCGCGCCGTAATTTTGTTATCGATGGGGCGCTTTGCCGAAGGTTGGCGGGAAAACGAATGGCGTTGGAAGACCAAACATTTTGCCGCGATCCGACGCGAATTAGGGGTTGCCCAATGGCGCGGTGGCGATCTTTCGGGGCGAACAATCCTGATCCGCGCCGAACAGGGGTACGGTGATACCCTTCAATTCATGCGCTACCTTCCCCTGGTCGCGGCACGCGGCGGCGACATCGTGTTCGAGTGCCCGGTGCAATTGGCCGGTCTTGCGCGCGATTTGGTCGGGGCGGGAAGGGTGGTCGCCGACGCTTCCTCGATTGACGATATCGATTGCCATGCGCCGCTATTAAGCCTTCCTGGTATTTTTGGCACGGATATCTCCAGTATTCCGGTCGATGTGCCGTATCTTCGCACCGAAAAATTGCGCTTGGCCGAAGACCAAAATTTTCGTGTTGGCGTCGCCTGGCGCGGCAGCACCGCGTTCAAGCGTGATCGTATTCGATCATTGGGGCTTGGGGTTCTGGGTGAATTGTTCACCATACCCGGCATTACCTTCGTCTCCCTCCAAAAGGAAAACGGCCCCGGCGATTTGGCCCAATACGGCTTTGCCGGGCTTGTGCGTGACGAAACGGCATCGTGGCGCAACTTTTCGGATTCGGCGGTCACCGTTGGCGGTCTGGATCTTGTTATCGCGCCCGATACCGCCGTACTCCATCTTGCCGGAGCTTTGGGAAAACCGGCTTGGGCATTGCTGCCGTATGTGGCGGATTGGCGCTGGTTGGCGGATCGCGATGATTCGCCCTGGTATCCGAGCCTGCGCCTATTCCGCCAGCAATCGCCGGGTGACTGGGCAGGCGTCGTTGGGCGCGTGAAGGAAGAACTTACGATCCTTGCTGCGCAACGAGATTAATTTCCAAAACCTTTTCGTATCCAGGAGAAGGGGTCTTCCCCCTCGGGCATGTCGAGCAGCCGCGACGCCGCCCACAGAACCAGCCATAAGGTGACCGTGACAGCAGGAATGCTCATGACGACGCGGGTCCACATCGGCCCAATGCGATCTTCAATCGCCTGACGGCTGAACGGGCGTTGGATGGAGCTTCCAAATACCCCGTGGAAGAAATTGGCGAACTCTGCAATGGCGCGAAGAATTCTCGACATGTAGCAATCAAATCCCGGTCAAAGCGTGTGGCTTAGTTGATGTGTTCGTGGCTTGCTGTTTCATATGCGTCCGGGCGGGGTTCGGGACGGTGCGCGGCTTCGTCGAAAACTTCCAGAACAAAGAGCACTCGCGTTCCCCGCTTGCCATTTGCTTCCGTCCAAATGTGTCCACCGTGGCGGTCGATGATTGAACGGCAGATCGCCAAACCCATTCCCAATCCGTGCGATTTCGTCGTGGTAAACGGGTCGAAAAGCCGGTCATGCAGATCGGCGGGAATACCCGTCCCGGTGTCGGCGATCTCGATCTCGATCTCGTCGGACTGGGGCAATGACGTGCGTATGGTCAATCTACGGGTACGGCGCTGGCTATGTGCCATCGCTTCAATTGCGTTGCGGGCCAGATTGATGACAGCCTGCTGAATTTGAATGCTATCGCCCTTCGCCAAGGGTAGATCAGGCGCGAGTTTTATGCGAATCGCAACCCCGCTTTGATTGGCCTCGCTCTGCACCAGATCGACGGCCTCGATGATGACATCATTTATATTCATCGGTGCCAATTCGGGTTCGGCGCGGCGGATGAACCAATGAATGCGGCGCAGAATTTCGCCAGCGCGCAAAACCTGTGCGGCCGCCAGTTCCATGGCTTCAAGTATGGCGTCGTGGTCTCTTGCACCTGCCTGCAGGCGTCGCTGGCACCCCTTAATGTAACTGTGGATGGCGGTCAGGGGTTGGTTAAGCTCATGCGCAAACCCGGCGGCCATTTCGCCCATGGTGCTTAGCCTCGCCATGTGCGTGAGTTCGGTATGAAGTCGGTTTGCCTTGTCCTCGGCCTCTTGGCGGGCCGAAATATCACGCGAATTAATAACGACGCCGCCAACGGCGGGGTCATGCAAAAGGTTCCTGGCAATGATTTCCATCATCCGCCACGAACCGTCGGCATGTCTGCACCGAAGCTGGAAGGATGCGGTCGAACCCGCCACCTCCATCAGATGAAAAAACGCATCTTTCACGCGGATCGCATCTTCCCGGTGAACGTGGTCGAAGAAGCTTGTGCCGACCATATCGTCGGGCTGCAAGCCCAACGATTCTTCGGCGGCCGGGCTTTGAAAGGTAATCGAACCGTTCTTATCCAAGACGGTGATGATATCCAGGGCGTTTTCGATAAGGGCTCGGAATTTTTCTTCGCTTTCACGCAAAGCAAACGACGCCTTCACGCGTTCGGCGATTTCGTCTCGCAGTTCACGGGTTCGTCGTTCGACGCGCCGTTCAAGATCGTCATGGGCGTCGCGCAAAGCTCCCTCCGCGCGCCGCTTGGCGGTTACGTCCTCGGCGACAGCGATGCCCAGAACCGGCATATTGTTGGGATCGAACGCATAGGAAGTGGTCAGCTCCAACCAGATCGGATCGCCGTTTTTATGAACGAACCGACGCTCCACGCCACCGCTGTTGTCCAACGGCTTTGCGACGACGGGATCATCATTCGGGTGAATAAGGGTCTGCCACCCGATATTGCGTAACTCGTCCTCGTCGTAGCCAACGATTTTCTGGAAGGCTGTGTTGGCGGCGAGGATTTTGCCCTCGGGCGATGCCAGCAATATTCCAGCCCCGGCATTGGCGTAGATGGCGCGAAAACGGTCCTCGCTTTCACGCAATGCAGTTTCCGTCCGGGTGCGTTCTCCGGCCTGCCGGGCGGCCTCGCGTGACCGCCGCTGCCAGACCACCAGCGCCGCCAGCGCCAAGCCACTTGCCGCCGAGATAAGGACTCCAATCCGATGATCGCCGAACGCTTCGAAAAAGGCGCGCCAAAATTCGCGAATATCCGTCGCCAGAAAAATCAACGCAGCGATCACGGGTGCGATCAGTAGCGTCGCCAATTCCGTGCGTTTCACTGGTGTTTTCATAAGCGTATTTCGGCCTGATTTGGGTCGGCGCGAACACTAGCATAATGAAAGCGTGAGCGCACCCTCACCCTGGTTTTTTCACACCCTTGGTTTCCCGGTACAAAATGTAGACGCCCCCCGCCGCGATGAACCCCGCGCCGATCAGGGTCGGCATATCGGGTAGATCACCCCAGATGACAAAGCCGTAGAAGGTTGCCCAGATCAGGGTCGTATATTCAAACGGCGCGATGACGCCAGCGGGTGCGCGCTGAAAGGCGAGGATTAGAAGAATCTGTCCGGTTCCACCAAAAATACCCATAGCCGCCAGCACCAGCCATTCAAACGCGTTTGGGCCGACCCACACCCACGGAAGAAAGCATCCGGACACGATCAGGCAGCCCACCGTCGTGAAGAACGTCAACGCGGCGGGCGTTTCTTTGCCCCGAATGGCCCGGTTAGATATCATCAATGCTGCGTATGCCAGACTGGCAAGCAGAACGGCAAGCGCGCCGGGTTCGAAAACGCCAACCCCCGGCCTTATTATCAAAAGCACCCCGCCGAACCCGACAATAACGGCGATCCAGCGGCGCATCCCCACCATTTCGCCCAGCACGAACACCGACATAACCGTAATGAAGAGCGGCACCATGAAGAATATGGCCGTCGCATCGGCCAGTTCCATGCGTGACAGGGCCCAGAAAAAGGAAAAACCGATGGTCAAAATCAAGAAAACCCGGAACACGTAGAATGCCGGACGGTTGGTTCTGATCGTGCCCGAGCCTCCCTGCATCTGAATGATGATAAATACCGGAAGCAATCCGAACAGATTGCGAAAAAAAATGATCTGGGCCAGGGAAAAACCGCTGGTTAACCATTTCACCATGGCGTCCAGCGACGACAGAAGTACAATCGCCAACACAATCAGGCCAATTCCCTGAGCGATCACATCCTTACCCAAACCCGTTGTCGCGTCTCTTTTCATCTAAAATTCCTGGTTCAGGCTCGGACTGTTTTTAACACAAACACCGGTGCCATATGTTAGTTTCTATCTACTAGGGGGGGCGAATATGCTGGCCGAGCAAAGACGAAGCGTTATTTTGGAGACGTTGTCGGAGCAGGGTGCGGTTTCCGTTGCTGAGCTGTACCGGAAACTGGGCGTGTCGCGTGAAACCATTCGCCGCGATATCTCCCGGCTGGACCAGGAAAGCCGCTTGCGCAAAACCCATGGCGGGGCAATGTCGCTGGGTAGAGAGCCCGCTTTTGCCCAACGCAAGTCCATCAACGTCGAGGCCAAAAGATCCATTGGCCGGGTGGCGGCGGCGATTCGGGAACGACTATTCAGGAGTTGGTTGAGGCCCTTGCGGACAAACGGCATCTTCGTGTCATCACCAACGATTTGCAGGCGGCGACAGAACTGTCGGGCCGCAATGACAACAGTGTCCTGATCCTGGGTGGTGAACTAATTGCCGGGGAAGGCGCAATAATGGGCCGCGATGTGACGGCGATGCTGGGCAACTATTTCGCCGATTTCGCTTTTGTCGGCGCCGGTGCCATTTCATCGCACCCGTGGCTGATGGACTTTTCCCGCGAGGCCGCCGAAATCAGAGGACAAATGCTCGCTCTGGCGCGCTTCCCCGTGGTTCTGGCGGACCACACCAAATTTGATCGCATTGCCCCCAACCGCGTTGCCAACTTTGACAAGGCCAGCCACATCGTGGTTGACCGCAAACCCGAAGGTGCCTTCGCCGCGGTGCTGGCCAGCCACGGTGCCAAAATCCTGGTTGCCGAGGACAATGAATAATAACGCTAAGCTCACGCGGTAAAAATTTTGACTACCGCAGAAGGGGCCGATACGGGTACCAAAAGGAAAACGTGTTCAGGAAGGGAAAATAAAAAAATGGACTGCGCTGAAAGTCTGTTCCGAACCGCCCTTGCGGCGGGGGTCGATGTTTGTTTCGCTAATGCTGGAACGTCCGAAATGCCGATGGTCGCCGCCCTGGACGCGGTGCCGGAGATGCGCGGAATTCTGTGCCTGTTTGAAGGCGGTTGCACGGGGGCGGCGGACGGTTACGCGCGCATGAGCGGAAAACCGGCCCTAACCCTTCTTCATGCCGGGGCTGGTGTCGCCAACGCCAGCGCCAACCTTCACAACGCGCGCCGCGCCGCGTCCCCCATGGTAAATTTGATTGGCGATCAACCGTCATGGCACGGGCCGTTCGATCCGCTGCTGAGTTCCGATCTTGAAGCCATCGTCGGCTGGTCTGCCGCCTGGAGCCGCCGGGCAGGAGCGCCCGAACGTGTCGCCAGTGATTTGGCGGCGACGGTCGAGGCCGCACAGCAAGCGCCCGGCAAGATCGCCAGCCTCATTTTGCCGCTGGACGCCTTTTGGGAGGACGTTGCCGGTCCGGCTAATGCTTTCCCAACACCGGTCGCAACTCCGGTTCCAGCCGAAACCATCGACGAGGTTGCCAAGGCCCTGCGCAAATCGAACTCGGCGGCGCTTCTTCTTAAGGGGCAGGTCCTTCACGGACGCGGCTTGCACGCAGCAGGGCGCATCAAGGCGGCAACCGGATGCAGGCTTTATTGCGATACCTTCGTTGCCCGTGTTGATCGCGGCCCCGGCCTACCGATGGTCGAGCGCGTTCCCTATTTTCCGGAAGATGGGGTCGCGGCGCTGGCCGATCTGACCGATCTGGTCATGGTTGGTGGCAAGGAACCCGTGGCGTTCTTCGGCTATCCGGGCCAGCCCAGCCAATTCACGCCGTCAGCCTGCATCCGCCATATCTTGGCCCGTCCCGAAGATGACGGCGTGGCCGCACTGGAATCTTTGGCCGATGCTCTGGGCGCACCGGCCCAACCCGCCGCCGACGAACTGTCGCCCATCCCACCTGCGCCGAGCGGTGTTCTGACCGCCGAAAGCATTGGTGCCGCCGTGGCCAACGTTATGCCCGAAGGTGCGATCATCATCGACGAGGGGATTACCTGTAGCGGCCCGCTTTATGCGGCGTGCGCCGGGGCGCCGAACCATTCCCATCTGATTGTTTCGGGCGGAGCCATCGGCTGGGGATTTCCCGGCGCAACGGGTGCCGCCGTGGCCTGCCCCGATCGTCCGGTGATTGCCATGCAAGCCGACGGCAGTGGCATGTATACCCTGCAATCCCTGTGGACCCAGGCGCGCGAGGGCTTGAATGTGACCACCGTCGTCTACGCCAATAACACCTACGAGATCATCAAGGTTGAACTTGACCGGGCGGGCATCACCAACCCCGGACCAAGAGCCTCCGCGTTGGCCGATTTTAAGGACAAACCGTTGGACTGGGTTAGTCTGGCCCAAGGGCACGGCGTTCCCGGCGTTCGGGTGCAAAATGCCGAAGACCTGATGGTCCAGATCGAAAAAGCGATTGCTGAACCGGGCCCGCACCTGATCGAAGCGTTGATGTAAAACGAGGGGACAAAACAATGACGCGACCCCCTGCCAAAGTTGGCGATCCGGTTTCCGCCATTGATACGCCAGTGCTTGCCATTGATCTTGCGGCATTTGAACGCAATCTGGAAAAAATGGCGTCCTTTGCCACGTGCAGACGTGAGTATGCGACCCCACGCCAAAACCCACAAATGCGCCATGATCGCACGGCGGCAGTTGGCCTTGGGAGCGGTCGGCGTGTGCTGTCAGAAAGTTTCCGAAGCCGAAGCCATGGTCGCGGCAGGGGTGCCCGATGTTTTGGTCAGCAATGAGATCGTCGGTGAAATGAAAGTCGCCCGATTGGCGGCCCTGGCCAGGGAAGCGAAAATCTCGGTTCTGGCCGATCATCCTGACATGGTTTCAGCCTACAGCAACGCCGCCCAGCGTTTTGGGGCGACCCTCGACGTATTGGTCGAACTCTATTCGGGCGGTATCCGGGCGGGCGTGCATTCGGCTGAGGCTGCCGTTGATCTGGCGCGCTTAATTGATCAGGCGCCGGGGCTTCGGTTTGCGGGCCTGCAGGCCTATCGCGGCCCTGCCCAGCACATTCGTTCCTTCGAGGACCGGTGCCGGGCGTCCGAGGAATGGCGCGAAAGTGTTCGCGAAGCGCGCGATCTTTTGCAACAAAACGGGCTTCCCTGCGAAAGCATCACCGGTGCTGGGACTGGCACATACACCTTTGAAGTGGAAGGCAACGTGTTCACCGAAATTCAGGTTGGCTCTTACGCCTTCATGGATGCCGACTACGGCCTTAACCTGGATGCAGGGAACCGTTACGTCTCTGATTTTGAAAACAGCCTGTTCATCATCTCGACGGTCATGAGCAGCAATACCGGCGCATTTGCCGTTGTCGATGCCGGGGGCCAAGGCGGGAAACATCGATCAGGCCATGCCGACCGTGTGGAAGCGACCGGGGCTAACCTACGTGGGCGCTGCCGACGAACATGGCGCGATTGAAATTTCGTCGGAAGCCGATCCGGTGAAGCTGGGTGAGCGGCTATGGCTGGTACCTGGCCACTGTGACCCGACGGTCAATCTTTACGACTGGATCGTCGGGTTTCGTGACGGCACGGTTGAGACCGTGTGGTCGGTAAGCGCGCGCGGTGCCCTCTTATAGATTGGCCTTGGATTTCGCGAAGTCGCCGATGGCACCGATCAATTTGGTGAGATTGGCGCGCAGGGTTTCAAATTCCGCGACCTTTTCCTTGGTCCTGTCATTCAGGACCAGCCTGCGGTTGATCTCGATCTGAAGGCTGTGCTGACCTTGGTCGGGCGCGCCTGTCATACGCACCAGTTCAACCCCCTTGAACGGGTCGTTGAGGACCGTTTTGTAGCCCATGGCGCGAAGCTGCTCGGCGACCAAAGCAGTGAATTCCGGTGAGCACGTCGTGCCGTCGCGATCGCCCAAGCAGAAATCGGCGCGCACAACACCTGGGCCTTCGGGCGAACGCTCGTCGCTGACGCCGGGCATGGAATGACAATTGATGTGCCACACCGCGCCGAACTGTTTTTTTGTCTCGCCGACGGCGGCCATCAAGGTGTCGTGATAGGGCTTGTGATAGGTGTCGATACGCGCCTGGACCTCGGCGGCGGAAAGCTTGCGCTCATAGATTGGATGGCCGGGGCGAGCGACACGCCAGATCAGGCCAATGCCCGATTCCGTTTTGATGCTGGGCGTGACTTCGCCGGGCCAGGGTTCGGAAAGAATCTCCTGGTCAATATCCATGATCGTGCGGTTGGGATCAATGTAGGAGCGTGGGAAATGGGCCTGAAGAAAGCTAGCTCCCAATTTGGGTGCTGCGGCGTAAAGCTCCTCGATGTACGTATCCTCACCCATACGTAGGATTTCTTCATCGACCGTATAAGCGAAGTCATCGGGGTATTGGATGCCGCTGTGGGGCGAATCGAATATGACGGGAACCCTGCTGCCCGCCGGTTCGGTGAAAGTCAGAACACCGGGAATAATTTTCTCGCTCATATCATCCATCGTTCAAATGACAGGCCGACAGGCGGCCCGGCGCGATGTCGCGCAATTTTGGGTTTTCTTGCTTGCAACGTTCGGTCGCGTGCCGGCAGCGCGGATGGAAATAGCAGCCCGACGGCGGATCGATAGGCGAAGGAATTTCGCCATCGACCGGTTGGAACTGGTGGTGCCGGGCATCCAACCTGGGAACCTCGCGCAACAAAATCTGCGTGTAGGGATGGTTCGGTTTTGCGAAAATATCGTCGGTGGTGCCTGATTCGACCACCCGGCCCAGATACATGATGATGATCCGGTCCGAGATATGTTCGACAACGCCGATGTCGTGGCTGATGAACAGGTACGTAAGGTCCAGTTCCTCCCGCAGTTTCATGAACAGGTTTAGAATCTGCGCTTGGATGGAAACGTCCAGTGCCGCGACCGATTCATCACACACGATGCAGTCCGGGTTCACCGAAAGGGCGCGCGCGATGCCGATGCGCTGACGCTGGCCGCCCGAGAACTGGTGCGGATAACGCCGCTTGAACTCGGGGTCGAGGCCGCAACGGTTCAGAACCATGTCAACGTGTTCGTCGAAGTTCTGCCGGGTGCAAATTCCGTGCACAACGGCGGCTTCGCCGACGATGTCCTGCATGCGCATGCGCGGGTTCAACGACGCAAACGGATCCTGGAAGATCATCTGGGTTTTCAGCGCCGTTTCGCGGGCTTCATCGCCTTCCAGCTTGTAGATGTCCTTGCCTTCGTAGCGCACGACGCCCTCTGTTGGGTTCATGATACCGGCGACCATCCGGCCCAGGGTGGACTTGCCGCAACCCGATTCACCAACAAGGCCGACGACCTCGCCCTTGTTGATATAGATATTCGCGTCATCAACCGCGCGCACGACTTCTTCACGGATGTTGGCGCCGAGTTTCTGGGCGATCTTCCCGGCGAAATCCAGCGATTTGACGAAACGCTTGGAAACGCCTTCGATGTCGATGAGCCGTGTGTCTCTGATAATCTCGTTCATGTAGTCTCACCCGTATGCGGGAAGTGGCAACGTACCACGCGGTTCTCCTTCGGTGATGTTGTCACCGGTGGTTCCGCGCACTGTTCCTCGGCCTTTTCGCAACGGTCGCGAAACGCGCATCCTGGGGGAAGCCGGATCAGCGAAGGCGTCATGCCTGGAATTTGATACAACGGCTCGCCGCGTTTGTTATGGCTGGGAACGCTTCCGATCAGCCCGCGCGTATAGGGATGCATGGGATCGTCGAGAACGTCGTCAATCAAGCCTTCCTCGACCAGCCTGCCCGCGTACATGACGCAGATTTTGTCGGCCAGGCCGGCAACCACTGTCAGATCATGGGTAATCCAGATCAACGCGGTTCCCGTGACCCTGGCCAGTTTTTGCGCCTCGAACAGGATTTGCGCCTGAATGGTCACGTCCAGCGCGGTGGTCGGTTCATCGGCGATGATCAGGTCGGGCTTGTTCAACAACGCGATGGCGATGGCCACGCGCTGGCGCATGCCGCCCGAGAACTGATGCGGATAGGACTTCAACCGCTCGTCCGGCGACGGGATGCCAACCTGCCCCAGGGAATCGCGGCAGCGTTGCCTAACCTCGTCCTTGCTGATGGACTTGTCGTGCGCGCGAACGGCTTCCATCATCTGGGTGTCGATGCGAAGGACCGGGTTGAGCGTCATCATCGGGTCCTGGAAGATCATCGCGATCTTGTTGCCGCGCAAATCCCGCCATCCGCCCTCGGGCATGGTGACAAGGTTCTGGCCGTTGAAGTTGATCTCGCCCTCGACCACACGGCCCGGAGGATCGACCAGCCCCATGATCGAAAACCCGGTCACCGATTTGCCCGACCCGGACTCGCCAACCAGACCCAGAACTTCCCCTTTGTTTACGGTGAAGCTGACATCGTCAACAGCCCGGACCACACCGGCCTTAGTGAAGAAGTAGGTTCTGAGGTTCTTGACCTCGATAGTGGGGGTGCTTGAGTTCATTTTTTTATGCCCCCTTATTTCTGCAGGCGTGGGTTAAGAATATCGCGCAGATGATCGCCCACCAGATTGATGCTGACGATGGTGACCAGAAGTGCCAATCCCGGGAAGAAACTGATCCAGTATTTGCCGCTGAGCATGTACTCGAAACCGTTTGAAATCAGCAGACCCAAGGACGGTTCGGTAATTGGCAGACCCATGCCGAGGAACGAAAGGGTTGCCTCAAGCATCACGGCGTAGGCCACACGCATGGTGACCACGACGATCAATGGCGGCAGACAGTTGGGCAACAGGTGGGTGAACATAATCCGCCTGGTGCCCAGCGCCAGACAGTGTGCCGCTTCGATGTATTCCTTGCTCCGTTCGATCAGTGCGGAGCCGCGCACGGTGCGTGCGTAATAGGCCCATTGGGTGACGACCAGCGCAAAGATGATCTTGTCGATACCCTGGCCGAGCACCGCAAGAAGGATCAGCGCAATCAAGATAGCCGGGAAACTAAGCTGGATATCCACGACACGCATCAGGAAGGTATCCCATTTACCGCCCGCATAGGCGGCGAACAGGCCAACGGCGCCGCCAATGAGCAGCGCCCCGCCCGCGCTGGCGACGCCAACGAACAGGCTGATGCGAAGACCGTAGAAAATACCGCTAAGCAGGTCACGACCCTGGTCGTCGGTGCCCAGCCAGAACGTGATATCACCCGTCGTGTCTTGTCCACCCGGCGCCAGCTTGCCGTTCATGATGTCAAGCTGCATCAGGTCATACGGGTTTTGCGGCGAAATCCAGGGAGCAAAGACGGCCAGGAACAGGATGATCAAAAAGACCACCAAACCCGCAACTGCGAGGCGGCTTTCCATGAACTCCGAGACGAAGCGTTGAAAGGGTGTCTGCGGTTTGACCGTTTGGTCGAATTGGGAAAAGGATGTGGGTGGGGTTTGGAGGGCGTCACTCATGACTTCATTTCTCCCAGACGAACGCGCGGGTCCAGCACGGAGTAAAGAATGTCGACCACCAGATTAATTATAATGAACATAATCACCGTGATTAGCAGGTAGGCAACGACGATGGGCCGGTCGAGCAGGCCGATGGAATCGATCAGCAGTTTGCCCATGCCGGGCCACGCGAAGATGGACTCGGTCACCACCGCAAAAGCGATGACGTTGCCCAGTTCAAGCCCAACCACGGTGACGATCGGCACCATGATATTTTTCAGCACGTGCAGGAAGATCACCCGCCCGTGGGAAAGTCCCTTGGCGTAGGCAAATTTCACATAATCTTGCAGTAAATTCTCGCGCATACCGGCGCGGGTCAGACGGATGACCAACGAGATTTTGAAAAGGCCGAGATTGATGGCAGGCAGAAGCAAATGCTGCAAACCGTCCCAGGACAGGAAACTTACCGGGAAACCCATTATATCGACGGTCTCTCCGCGTCCCGATGCGGGCAACCAGCCTAACATCACGCCAAAAACCATGATCATCATCAAACCAACCCAGAAAGTTGGCAGGCTGAATCCCAAGATCGAAACGCTCATGATTGTGCGCGAATACCACGCGTCGGGCCGCAGCCCTGCGATCATGCCAAGCGGGATGCCGAAAAAGATGGCGATGACAACGGCGCAGAAGGCCAGTTCCATCGTCGCGGGCATACGCTCCAGAATAAGCTTTAAGGCGGGTTGGTTATAAACAAACGAATTGCCGAGATCGCCTTGCAAGGCGTGAACCAGGAATAACCAGTATTGTTCCCAAAGGGGCCGATCCAGACCCAGTTCGCGAATAACGCGTTCCATTTCCGCTTGATCGGCTTCGGGACTGATCAGGATATCCACAGGACTGCCGATGGCATAAACCCCGACAAAAACCAGCACCGACATGATCAACAGAACGAGGGCGCTCTGCGAAGTTCGGCGGATCAGAAAAACCAGCAATGTATTGCTCCGGGTTCGTGACTAAAAAATGAACCGTGCGTTCCCTGCCCATTCGGGCCGGGAACGCACGATCCAATCACGCGAAATCGCGTTTTACTTGCTTACTTCTTCGTGGAGATGTCTTGGATCTGAGTGTATTCATCCGCACGTGCCGTGTAATCGAGACCCTTGCGCATGGCCCAAACGTTAACCTGGAAGTGGATCGGGATAACGCCGAGGTTGTCCATAGCAATCTGCGTGGCTTCCTGGGTCAACTTGGCCCAGCCTTCGCGGTCCGGTGCCTTCATTGCGGCATCGACTTTGGCGTCCATTTCCTTGTTGGAGAAACGGCCACGGTTGGTCGCGCCAACACCTTTGGCTTTGTTGTAGGTGTGCAGAAGGGCGCGCAGCGGGTTGGACGGTTCGCCCGTGCCCGAAGCCCAGCCAACCAGCATCAGGCTGAAGTTCAGCGCCGAGGCTTTGCCGAAGTAAACGTTCTTCGGCATGGTATCGACCTTGGTCTTGATGCCGATGCGGGTCAGCATCTGGGCAATCGCCTGGGCGATTTTGGCATCGTTTACGTAGCGATCATTCGGGCCGTGAATGGTCAGACCAAATCCGTCGCCCCAACCGGCTTCCTTAAGAAGCGCTTTGGCTTTCTTGGTGTCGTAGGGATCGGCCTCTAAGCCAGGAACCGTCGCGTAGACATTCGACGGCATCAACTGACCAGCCGGAAACGCCAGGCCTTCCATGACGCGATCGGCGATGCCTTTACGGTTGATCGCCAACGAAATGGCGCGACGAACCCGCACGTCCTTGAGCGGATTTTTGGTCAACGGATTGCCGTTCAAATCAGTAACGAACGGGCTTACGTCGCGATCCGAGTCGATGTGCAGGTAAATCACGCGGTTCGAAGAAATCTGCGCCAAATTAACATCGGGGTTTTTGCGCAGGTTGGGAATGTCGGTCGTGGACGGGAAGTCGATAAAGTCGACGTCACCAGCCAAAAGTGCGGCAATCCGGGACGAGCCGTTGGTGATCGGCTTGATGGTGATTTTTTCCCACTCGGGCTTGGGGCCCCAGTAGCTGTCATTGCGCACATACGTGATGTGATCACCCGGCACCCATTCGCTGAACTTGTAGGGGCCCGTGCCGACCATGGCTTTGCCCGAATTGTAGTCCTGCGTGGTGGCGCCTTCGCCAGCCTTCTTGGAAACGATGGCCAAACCGCTCATGTAATCGACCATCAGCGGGAAGGGGCCGTCGGTCGTCAGGTTGATCGTGTGATCATCGACGACTTTGGTGCTTTTAATGATCTTGGTGTAGAGCCCAAATGACGACGGGCTTTTCGGTACATTACCGGCGCGGCCAAGGGTGAATACGACGTCGGCGGCGGTGAACGGCGAACCATCGTGCCACGTAACACCTTTGCGCAGTTTGAACTGCATGGTTTCGGGCGCAAGCTGCGTCCACGATTCGGCCAGACCCGGCACCTTGTTCTGGATTTCGTCTTGCAGAACCAGCTTATCAAACACAGCAGCGGCCAACATGTTGTTAGGGCTGAGGTTGTGATAGTGCGGATCCATCGAGTTTGGTTCGCTCTTAATACCGACCTTCAGGTCGGCCGCACTGGCCACACCCGCCAGAAGCAGGGCCGCAGCCGTACTGGCCGCCAAAGTTAAAATTGATTTCTTACGCATTAATGCTACCTCCCAGCAGTCGCATGAGTCAGATAAACGACCAAACTCTGATCAAGGTTGAAACAGAGTGGTCGGACAACCCGTGTGCCTCCTCGACACAAGCACGAGAACCAACATTCGTTCATTTGGCTGGTTATCGCAGGTGGTGCAAGATGCCTGAACTGACCTTGCGGCGCAACAGAATTGATGGCAATTGCCCCTCGCGGATGGCTTTCTGTTGTGGTAGCCATTCAGCGTCAGCGCGAGTTTAACCAACGGAACATGTAAAATGCGTATTGCTATCGGCGGCTTTGCACTGGAATCCGCTTCGTTCCTCCCGAAGGAAACAGTTACCAGGGATTTTGAAAAAAATGCGCGGCGCGGGGCCGATCTAATTGAATCCATGCGTGGAACCGCCAGCGTAGCTGGTGGTTTCATCGATTGCCTCGAATCGGAAAACGTCGAAATACACCCCCTTGTTTATACCGATTGTTCGGCGGCGGGAAATGCTTCCGACGAGGCCTTCGATGTTTTTTGCGGCGAACTTTGCGGTGGACTGGCGGGGGTGGCAAATCGCGTGGATGGTGCGCTGATTTTTCTTCATGGCGCGATGACGACCCCAAACAGGATGGACCCGGAACTCGATCTTATGCGTGCGGTTCGCGATGCCGTCGGCCCGGATTTGCCGATCATGCTGGCCCTTGATCTTCATGCCAATCTATCGCCCGAAATCGTCGAGACATGTTCGGCCCTGTTCGGATATCACTATTCGCCGCATGTCGATATGGCGCAAACGGGCGCACGGGCGGGGGGCTGCATGGTTCGAATGTTGCGCGGCGAAATCAGGCCCGTAACCCGCCTCGTGAAAGTCCCCGTGGTCCTGCCCAGCATTTTTACGGCCACCGCGATTGCGCCCTTGAGCGACATCGTGGAAGCCGGGTTCGAATGGGAGCGCGGCGAAAGCGACGTCATCGACGTATCAATCTTTTGCGGCTTCGCTTACGCCGATGTGCCGCAAATTGGTTTTTCGGTCGCGGTCGTGACCGACGGCGACGAAGGTCTGGCGGATCGCGTATGCGAAGATTTGCGGACCCGGATTTGGGACCAACGCCACGCGCTGTTGCACCGCGATCTCGTTTATTCGGTCGAAGCAGGAATTGCCCGGGCTCGCGAGCTGAACGCCAAGGCCAAAAAGCCTGTGGTTTTGCTGGAGCACGCCGACCGCATGAACGATTCCACATGGGTTCTTCGTGCTTTGGTCGGTGGGGATAGAACGGGTCGGGTCGCGGTACCTTACCTTTGGGACCCAAAGGCAGCAGCCGATGCCATGGCTGCGGGCGAGGGGGCGACCATTACGCTGGATGTCGGGGGGCATTCGTCGGACCGGGCGGGCAGCCCCGTCAGTCTGACCGGGAAGGTTATCTATTGCGGCGAAAAAAGCTATGTCGGCACCGGCCCTATGCGGGGCGGCCAGGTAATTGATCTGGGACCGACTGCGATTATCGACGCGGACGGCATCGTGGTGTGGGTAACCGAGCGCAGCCTCAGCGCCATCGACGACGATGCGTTCAAGCAATTTGGTTTCGATCCAGCTGATTTCGATATCATTGTGCTGCGATCGAAAACCCATTTCCGCGCCGTCTATGAAAAACTGGCTGCCGAAATTATTATTATCGATAGCCCCGATGGGGGCCTGCAGAACTGACGAGTTTGCCGTTCAAGAATGTGCGATCCGGGGTTTTCCCGATTACTGCGAAGGAGAAGAAGCGTGGCTGATGCGAACAATTATCCGGTCGAAATTGAAGCGCCTGACATTACGCCTTACAAGGCGGGCAACACGGGTATTGATTACATTACGACGTTCGATTCTGGTGTTGCCGGGCCGCATGTGATGATCTCGGCTATCGTTCACGGCAACGAGATTTGCGGACCCATCGCACTCGACTTTCTGTTCAAGAACGACGTCCGACCGGCCTGTGGAAAACTGACCTTGGGCTTTTTCAACATTGCCGCCTTCGAGGCGTTTGACCCAAAAGACCCCAATGCCTCGCGCTGGGTGGTCGAAGACTTCAACCGGGTTTGGGGCAAGGACGTTCTGGATGGGGACCGCGACACCATCGAGACGCGGCGCGCCCGCGAGGTTCGGCCAATTGTCGAACAGGTCGATTTTCTGCTGGATTTGCATTCCATGCAGAACGCCACCGCACCCTTGATGCTGGCCGGGCCGACGATGAAGGGGCGTCAGCTTGCCAGGGATATCGGATATCCGGCCCATGTGATGTGCGATCAGGGCCACGCGGCCGGACGACGCATGCGCGACTACGGCGATTTTTGGGAAGAAGCCAGCCCCAAAAACGCGCTTTTGGTGGAATGCGGACAACATTGGGAAAAGAAAAGTGCCTGGGTCGCCCGCGAAACGGCACTGCGATTTTTGCTTAACTACAACATGATCGACCGTGATTTTGCCGCGCCCTATCTGACCGATCCGCTGCCCGAACAAAAGATCATCGAAGTGACCGGCCCGATCACCATCGAGACCGAGGAATTTCGCTTCGTCCAGCCCTTCCTTGGGCTGGAGGTTATTGAAAAGGCGGGGACGATTATCGGTTGGGACGGTGACAAGGAAATCCGCACGACCTACGACAACTGCGTTCTGATCATGCCGTCGAGACGCCTAAGCCCGGGATTGACCGCTGTTCGTTTGGGCCGCTTCGTTTAGGCCAGGACCTTACAGTTTAGGCCAGGACCTCACAAATGACGCGGCCTCTGTTCCGGCTTGCGCACGTTGGCGCAAATCAGTTATGCGCCAACGTGCGCAAGCCGGGGAGACATGCTCTAGTGGATAGAATCTAACATACGACATCCATACGATCTCATATCCCGGTTTCTCGGCAGGAGAGTGGCCGCATTGCATCGTCAAGGGTGCTCGACGCATCGAGAAGCCCGGATATGAGACCCAAAGGGCGGCTTCCCAAGCCCGCCCGACGCGTTGTCCGATGCTTGTGATGCAAAGGCATCACCGCGCATCGAACGCCTTTCCGGGCGGACTTGGGAAGCCGCCCTTTGGGTGCCATATGTTAGATTTTATCTACTAGTTTGTGTATCCGCCCACCCCTGCACCCGTGGAAGCCGGTGGGGACGCGTGGTCGTCCGCGTCACGGGAGCCGCCATTCAATAGGGTGCGCATTCCGCGACCGTTGGCGCTCCACCATTCGTGCAGGATAAAGACGTCCCAGCCGATGCAGAAATGTTTCACGCCCATTTCCAGATAGAGTTCCGCCTTGCGGATGTCGCCGATTTCCACGCGCGGGTGCAGGCCCAACTCCAGGGCGGCTTCGATGGTTTTACGTTCGGCCTTCCTGACCTCCGGATGATCAAACTGACCGGGCACGCCAATGCTCATGGCATAGTCGGCTGGACCAAACTGCACCATGTCGATCCCCTTGACCGAGAGAACTGCCTGAAGATTTTCGACACATTCGCGTTTCTCGATCATGAGGGCGACCACGATGTTGTCCAGCGCCTCGACAAAGGCGGGCGTGCCGATTTCCTGAAGGGTGCCCACATCACGGCGCAGGCCGACACCGTGGCGACCGCCGGACCCGGGCGTTTCCGCGCGCACCGAAGCGACGCATTTCTCGGCGTCCGCCACCGTGCGCACGTCGCAAAACAGGACGCTTTGGAATCCGGACCCGATGCCGCGCATGGCTTGGTGGGTGGTCTGCCCCTGTTCGATCTTGATCATGCCGCCGAGGTTCTTCAATTCCAGGGCACGGCCCAGATTGTCGAGATCGTGCAGGTCGAACGGCGCGTACTCAGCCGAGAATTCCACATAGTCGAAAAAGCCGGTCTGGCCCACGAGTTCAACCAACGTCGGCCAGGTCGAAAGCAAATGTGTCCCAAGGGAAGGCTTGCCTGCCGCTAGCAGGGAGCGAAGATGGTTTCGACGCATGACGGTTATCCTCATGGGACCGGTTCTGTTTTTTGTGACGACCGGTCGTTGTTAGGTTTTCGTTCACGAGTACAGGGCCTATGCCGTCAATCCCGCCGCAACGGATTTTTCGCGCAGGTAGTCGAAACCCATTTTCGCGTATTTCAGCGGATTGGCGATAGCCGGATCTTGTTCGGCTTCGACCACCAGCCAGCCAGCGTAACTGGCTCCGCGCAAAGCCGCGAATACGCCCGGATAGTCGATGAAGCCATCACCGGGTACGGTAAACACGCCTTCAAGGACCGAGTCCAAAAAACCGGAATCGGCGTCCAGAGAACGGGCTAGCACATCTTTTCGCATGTCCTTGCAATGCACATGATTGATACGCGGGGCATAGGCGCGCGCCGCCGCAACTGGATCGCCCCCGGCATAGGTCAGATGGCCGGTATCCAGCAAAAGACCCACCTCGTCGCCGGTGTTTTCCATCAGCCGATCGACATCCTGGGCGCTTTGAACCGCCGTTCCCATGTGGTGGTGAAAGGCCATGGCGACGCCGCGCCCGGCCAGATATTTCGCCACCTCGGTTAGGCGCTGACCGTATTGCGCCCAATCTGCATCGGCAACTTGCGGGCGCCCCGAAAGGGGCGTTCCCTTGGCCCCGTGAATACAGCCGCTTACTTCGGCAAACACCATGACCGAACATCCCATATCGGCCAGCAGGGTCAGATGATCTTCGACCGCGACCTTTTCTTCGGCCACGCTGCGCGTCAGAAGTTCGCCGCTGTACCATCCCGAAATCAGCTGCAGTCTGTGGGCCTGAAGGATGGGACGCAATTCGGACGCAACACGCGGGAATTTGTTGCCCAGTTCTATGCCCGCATAACCCGCTGCCGCCGTTTCTGAAAGGCAGACCTCCAGCGGCGTTTCACCGCCCAGTTCAGGCATGTCGTCATTGGTCCAGGTCAGTGGATTGATGCCAATTTGTACGGACATTTTATTCTCCCGTTCTTTGCTTTTTGGTGGCCACGACATAGTTCTCGCGTGCGGCGCGAACTTCGGCGCGTTCCGATACCTCGGGGACGGCGACGTCCCACCACGCACCGCCGTCTTCGGTCGTGCTAATCGCATCGGTCTCGATGGTTATGACGTAGGTTCGGTTGGCTTCCTTGGCGCGTTCCAAGGCGGTTTCAAGTTCGGCAAGGCTGGCTACGTGCTCGGATATCGCCCCCAGGCTTGCGGCGTGGGCGGCAAAGTCGATTTGGGGCAATTCGCCGTCGGTGCGTACCGATGCGAAAAGATTATTGAAGCTTTCGCCGCCGCAGGCGCGTTGCAGTCGGTTAATGCAGCCGAAGCCGCCATTATCGAGAACCACGATAATCAGTTTCTTGCCCATCAGCACCGATGTCGCGATTTCGGAATTCATCATCAGATAGCTGCCGTCGCCGACCAGCACGAAGACCTCGCGGCTGGGGTCGGCGATTTTGACGCCCAGTCCACCGGCGATTTCGTAGCCCATGCAGCTGTAGCCGTATTCCATATGATAACCGCCGTGTTCCGGGGTTCGCCACAGCTTGTGAAGTTCTCCCGGCAAACCACCTGCCGCGCACACGACGACGTCGCGCTGCCCCGCTGCCCGGTTGGCGGCACCCAGAACCTGGGCGTCGGTAGGCAGGGGCGCATTGGTCGGTTTGGTCGCGCGTTCGACGGCTTCGTTCCACGCGCCCATCAACTGGGTCATTTTTGCGCCCCAGGCGGCAGGCGCTTTCCAATTACCAAGCTTGTCGTCCAAGGCTTGCAGGCCGCGCTTGGCATCGCCAACCAAAGGCAACGCGCCGTGTTTGACCGAATCAAAAGCCTGGACGTTGAGCTGGATCAGTTTGGCGTTCTCGTTTTCGAATATGGATCGCGACGCGGTCGTGAAATCGCCCAAACGTGTTCCCACCGCAACCACGACATCGGCCTCGGCCGCCAACGCATTGGCCGCACTCGCCCCGGTTACGCCCAGGGACCCAACTTGGTTCGGATGATCCCAGACAAGTGCTCCTTTCCCGGCCTGGGTTTCGGTTACGGGAATGCCGTGGCGTTCGGCAAAATCGGCAAGTTCGTCGCAGGCCAGCGAATAGTGAACGCCGCCACCGGCCACGATAAGGGGTTTCTCGGCGTTTTGCAGGGCTTTGATCGCGGCGGCCAATTCACCTTCGTCGGGGCCGATCCGCCGGGCCTTGCGCATCCGGGGTTCGAAGAATTTTACCGGATAATCGAAAGCCATGGCCTGAACGTCCTGCGGAATGGCCAGGGTGACTGGGCCGCAATTGGCCGGATCGGTCAGCACATCCAGCGCCACCGGAAGGGCGGTAAGCAATTGTTCGGGCCGCGTGATGCGGTCCCAATAGCGTGAAACGGGCTTGAAACAGTCATTCGCCGAGACCGTGCCGTCGCCGAAATTCTCAACCTGCTGAAGCACCGGGTCCGGTCGCCTGGAGGCAAAGACATCACCCGGCAAAAACAGAACCGGCAAGCGGTTGACGTGGGCCAGAGCCGCAGCGGTAACCATATTCGTGGCACCCGGACCGATCGAGGTTGCGCAGGCCATCATGCGGCGGCGGTTCATGGCCTTGGCATAGGCGATTGCGATATGCGCCAGGGCTTGTTCGTTGTGGCCGCGAAAGGTGGGAAGCTCGTCGCGTGCGGCGTAAAGCGCCTCGCCCAACCCGGCGACGATTCCGTGGCCAAAAATGGCAAACACCCCGGCGAATAGCGGCAATTCCTCGCCGTCTATTTCCGTGCGTTGGGCGTTAAGATACCGAACCAGGGCCTGCGCCATAGTTAGCCGCCGTACGGTTTGCATCAATCGAGCCTCCTCGTCGCAGGGTTCATTCTTTGTTGTGAAAATAAATATTCCAATTTCTATCCAGATTAGAATATCTTTACCTGTCGGAGGCAATAGGAAAAATCGTTTGGGATGATTGGCTGCCAGCCAGCCGACGTCAGCAGGAGAAACCCATGATCAATATCGCTCAGTTCGGTGCCGGACGTATCGGCAAAATTCATGCATCCAACGTGGCGCTAAACCCGCGCGCGCAACTTCGCTATGTGGTGGATGTTGACGCGGCTGCCGCCCGCTCTCTGGCCGATGCCCATGGGGCCGAGGTCACTGACACCCAAACCGCGCTTGCCGATGCGGGCGTGGACGCGGTTATTATCGCGTCGTCCACCGATACCCACACGCCGTTGATCGAGGCGGCGTGCAGGGCCGGCAAGGCGATTTTCTGCGAAAAACCGGTTGATCTGGATTCGGCCAAGGCCGCGAAGGTGGTGGCCATAGCCAAGGAAACCGGCACCAAGTTGTTTGTCGCGTTCAATCGCCGTTTTGACCCCAGTTTTTCGGCCCTGCACAGGGCTCTCAACGAGGGCCGCATCGGCAAGGTTGAACAGGTCATCATCACCAGCCGCGACCCCGGTCCGCCGCCCGCCGAATACATCAAGGTGTCAGGCGGACTGTTCCGCGACATGATGATCCATGATTTCGACATGGCCCGTTGGCTGCTTGGCGAAGAACCGACCGAGGTTTACGCCGCCGCCAGTTGTCTGGTCGACCCGGCCATCGGGGCGCTGGGCGATGTGGACACCGCGGCCGTCACGCTCAAGACCAAAAGCGGCGCGGTCTGCCATATCACCAACAGCCGCCGCGCGGTCTACGGCTACGACCAGCGCATCGAGGTGTTCGGGGCGGGCGGTATGCTTAGCGCCGGCAACAAGACGGACACCACGGTCGAGATTGCGAACGCCGATGGCGTCACCGGCGACAAGCCCATGCTGTTCTTCCTCGAACGTTACGCAGACGCCTACAAGGTCGAACTCGACCACTTTATCGACAGCCTTGAAAGCGGCGCGCCATTGCTTGCCGACGGCGAGGACGGCCTGCGCTCGCTGCTGCTGGCGGACGCGGCGGTAAAATCGGTGGAAACGGGGTTGCCGGTTAAGGTTTAGACGTTTGCCGCTGCGACATCACTTAGTTTGACCAGTGCCACGCCGCGTTTGGTTAGGGTGACACGGACCGATGTCCCGGGCTGGAATGGGTTGTCGACGGTGTGGTCGACGATGAACAATTCGCCGACTGCGGTATCCACCGTGTATTCGATGTGGGTGCCCAGATAAACCGCCTTTAGAACGTTACCCTCTGTCCCTTGCGCGTCGGCATCGTTTGACAAGCGGCAGGCTTCGGGGCGGATGGCCACATTGACCGAACCCTTGGCCATTCCACGCGACGGTAAGCTTAGCTTGATGCCATCGATCATGACTTCGGCGGTCTCGCCATTGAGGGAAACGATCTCGCCGGTGATCAGGTTGGAATCACCAATAAAGTCGGCGACGAAGGTATCGATGGGTTCTTCGTAAAGCTGATGCGGATTGCCTTCCTGGGCGATCACGGCGTTATTCATGACAATGATCTTGTCGGAAACAGCCAGGGCTTCTTCCTGATCGTGGGTGACGTAGATCGACGTCAATGCCAGCTTTCTTTGCAGATCGCGGATTTCCTCGCGCACGCGACGGCGCAGCTTGGCGTCCAGGTTGGACAGCGGCTCGTCAAACAGCAAAACCTCGGGTTCCAGCACCAGGGCGCGGGCCACGGCCACGCGCTGCTGCTGGCCGCCCGACAGTTCGCTGGGCAGGCGCGGACCATAACCGGTCAGGCCAACCAATGTCAGGCCTTCCTCGGCCTGTTGATAGGCTTGGGGCTTGGGCAGGCCGCTGATTTTCAGGCCGTAGGCAACGTTTTCCAGAACGGTCATGTGGGGAAACAGCGCGTAAGACTGAAACACCATGGAGACGTCGCGATCGGTCGCCGCCAGAAGGGTGACGTCTTTGCCGCCGATGAGGATTTTGCCAGCGGTCGCCATTTCAAGGCCGGCGATCAGGCGCAACGTAGTTGTCTTGCCGCAACCCGAGGGGCCTAAGAAAGTGACCAGGGTACCCGGTTCGATAACGAAATCCACGTTATCAACCGCGACCACCGATCCAAAAGCCTTGGTAACGCCGATGAACTCTACAGGCGACGCTTTCTTTGCCGTTTTCATGCCATTCTCTCTTTTAGTTTTAACTGATTGGCATCACGCCGTCCCAGAACCCGCTGGCCAACCATCACCTGGATGACCAGTACGACGATCAACATGACCCAGATAAGGACCGACGAATAGGCAATTGCCAGTCCGTAATCGCCGTTTTCGACGCGGCCCAGGATGTAGGATGTGGCCATGTCATATTCGGCGCTGACCAGGAAAATGACGGCGCTGATGGCGGTCATGGCGCGCACAAAGCTGAACACCAATGCCGCGATGATGGCCGGGCGCATCAGGGGCAGAACCACCTTACGGAAGGTGGTGAAGCTCTTGGCGCCCAGGGTCAGTGACGCTTCGTCCAGGTTGGCGTCAATCTGGCTCATGGCGGCGATGCCGGCCCGCACACCCACCGGCATGTTGCGGAAAATAAAGCAGATAACCAGGATGGCCCCGGTACCGGTCAATTCCACGGGTGGCACGTTGAAGGCCAGGATATAGCTGATACCGATGACCGTTCCGGGAATGGCGAAGCTTAACATGGTGCCGAATTCGAAGGTGTCCTTGCCGACGAAGGTCTGGCGCACCAATAGGTAAGCCGTGACCAGGCCCATGACCGCCGTTAATGGAGCCGAAATGGCCGAAACCTGCAAGGTCGTCCAGAAGGAGTTCCAGGCCGCACCGCTCCAGATAATTCCGTCCGGTCCCTGAATGACGCCGAAGGAATCGATGTAATGGCGCAAGGTGAAGCTGTGGTCATAGCCCCAGGTTTCAACAAACCCGCCGAACATGATCATGCCATAGATAACGACCGTCAAAAACGCCCACGGAAGGGCACTGCTGTATACCAGCCAATTCAGGCGTTTGGGTAACGGGATGTGGACCCCGGCGTCTCCTTTGCCGGTAACCGTGGCGTAAGATTTCTTCCCCAGCCAGAAGCGCTGGGCATAGAACGCCCACAAGGTGAATGCCAGCAGCACAATGGCCAGGACGGCGGCCTGACTCTGATCGTTTTGAGCACCAACAATGGCGAAGAATATCTCGGTTGATAGCACGTCGTAGTTTCCGCCCAGAACCATGGGGTTGCCGAAGTCGGCCAGACTTTCGATAAAACTAAGCAAAAAGGCGTTGGCCAGACCAGGCCGCATCAAGGGCAGCGAAACGGTGGTAAATGTTGTCCAGTTGTCGGCGCGCAAGGTCAGCGCGGCCTCTTCCATTGACGGACTAATGCCTTCGACAACGCCGATCAAAACCAGGAACGAAATGGGCGTGAAGGCCAGCATCTGGGCCAGCCAGATGCCCTTAAGGCCGTAAATCCAACGCGACGCTTCGATGCCAAAGTTCGATTCAAGGAACACCGAAATGGCCCCCGAACGACCGAATAACAAAATCACGGCCAGACCGATAACAAAGGGTGGCGTGATGATGGGCAGAACCGTCAGTATCCGCAGCAGCTTCTTGGCGCGAAAACCCGTGCGCACGGCGATCAGCGCGAAGGCCAGACCCAGTATGGTCGTGCCGGCGGCCACCGTGGTTCCCATGACCAGGGAGTTCCACGCTACCCCGCATCCGACGTTCGAGGTCAGGCAATCCAGGCCCCAGATTTTGGTTGAGGTTAGCTTATCCAGGAACATGAAGGGGGCGAAATTCTCGTCATTATCCTGGACCGCGCTGATGAGAACCCGGAGAACCGGGAAGCCGATGAAGAGGATCGCGGTAGCGGCAACCATGCCGATCGAGCCGACGACAAACACGTCACCCTTGACGTATCCGCGCGCAGCGAGGCTTTGGGTCGTTAAAAATAACAAGGCGCAGGCGACCAGCAAGGCCCCGTAGCCCATTCCGTATTGCTGGTCATCCAAGGGACCAAACAGGCTTTCAAGGAACCCGTATTGCCAGCCGCCGAGACCAATAGCGAAACCTTGCAATATGACATAGGCGAGGCCAACCCCGCCGGCCACGGTCAGTACGTCGGCGAACAACCGGTCCGTAGGCCCGCGCCACAATACAAAGATGGGGGCGATAAATGCCAGGATCGGCGGCAGAAGCCATCCCCGATCATGGAGGAAAACCTGGAAAATGGCTGGAGCCGCATCAATCCCGAAGGGATACGCTTCCAGCCATTCAAAGTTCCAGAAACCGTCTTCAATGACATACCATGGGAGGATCGCAAACCCGATCCAACCCACGGCAAGCCACAGTGTAGCTGTTCTATTCATGAGATCGTGCCGATACTAATAATTAACGCGGCAACGATTTCACATCAGTATCCCACTTGGTTAACAGACGCTTGCGTACGGCGGACGAACCGTATTTGCCAAAGTCATAGTCGATCAGCTTGATCGACGAGACGTCGGGCGCTTCCGGCGGCGGCATCACGGCTGCGTTGGACGGCACCTGATAGGCCTTGGCTTGCGGCATCAGCTTTTGCGCGGCCGGGCTAAGCGCCCAATCCACCCATGCCTTGGCCGATTTCATGTTGCGCGCACCCTTGATGATGCTCATGGAGCCAATTTCGAAGCCGGTTCCCTCGCAAGGTGCCACGGCCTTGATCGGGAAGCCCTTGAGAACCTGGGTTACAACGTCGTGCAGGAAGACGATACCGATAGTGGTTTCACCACGCGCCGCTGCTTTGATCGGGGCCGAGCCGGACTTGGTGTACTGGTTGATGTTCTTGTGCATCCTCTTCCACCAGTCAAAGCCTTTTTCCTCGCCCAACAACTGAACCATGGTGGCCAGTGCCGTGTAGGAAGTGCCCGACGAATTGGGGTTGGCGATCTGGACTTCACCCTTGTAGACCGGCTTGGTCAGGTCTTCCCAGCATTTCGGCTCGGGCAGGCCCTTTTTGGCCAGCTGTTCGGTATTATAGCCAAAGCCCAATGCGCCCATGTAGATGCCAACGGTCTTATAATCGGCCTGTTTGGCTTGTTTGACGGCCCATTCGCGAAGCTCGCCCAGGCGCGGCGACTTGTACATTACGGTCAGGCCTTCTTCGGCGGCCTGCAAGTGCGGATCACCAGTTCCGCCCCACCAAACGTCGCCTTTGGGGTTCTTGCGTTCGGCCTTGATCTGGGCAAACGTTTCGCCGGAACTTTTGCGGGTCATCGCCACTTTGATGCCCGTCGCCTTCTCAAATTCCTGAATCACTAACTGGCACCATTCGATCTGCGGGCTGCAATAAAGCGTCAGCTTGTCAGCCGCCTGGGCCGTAGTGGTTATGCTCATGCCCATCGTCGCCAAGGCAATTGCCGATACGAAAAGTTTCGATGATTTCATGTTCTGTGCTCCCGTTTGTGAACCCATTAAGCGTGGCCGACCTCCACCGTCAACCTGCCATAGCAAACTCATATTTGGCTGATTATTTTGCCTCGCTTCACTTTTCGAAGTGAATTAGTTAATCGATGATTGCATATTTTTAGCGACCTTGGAAAGCAATTTTCCTGTATATGTTTGTTTTACTTTCGAAACCGAACATTGGTATGAATGAAATGACCGATCAAGACAAGCTGGGCGAACGGTTCCGTGTTGCAACCGAGGCGATACGCGAAGCGGGCGCGAAGGGTTTGGACTATTTTCGCAACCGCGAGGGGCTGCAAATTTCGTCCAAGGGTGTACAGGATACCGTCAGTAATGCCGATCGCGAACTGGAGGCGATGATCCGTTCGCGCCTTGAAACCGCGTTTCCGGAAGACGCGTTTTTTGGCGAGGAAAGCGGGCGTGGCGAGGGCGATCTGGAAAACGGCATCTGGGTGGTCGATCCCATAGACGGCACCGACTGTTTCGTTCATTCCATCCCCGTATGGTGTGTTTCCATTGCCTTCCTGGTCGGCAAGGACGTTGAAATCGGTCTGATTTACGATCCGAATGCGGACGAACTGTTCGCCGCCCGGCGCGGCCACGGCGCAACCGTCAACGGTGTTCCCATGAAGGCGGCGCAAGCGACGTCGTTTCGCGACGGCCTTTTTTCCATCGGCTACTCCATGCGCAGACCCTACCGCGGAACCGTGGATATTCTTGAACGCCTTCTTGCCGAAGACGCCATGTTCCAGCGCAACGGCTCGGGCGCGCTGGCCCTCGCCTATGTCGCCGCCGGGCGCTACATCGGGTACTACGAGGCCCACATCAATTCGTGGGACTGTCTGGCCGCCATTGGCCTGATTCGCGAGGCCGGCGGCTGGACCAACGACTTCCTGGCCGGCGACGGATTGTTCTCGGGCAACGTCATCGCCGCCTGCGCGCCGGGGCTGGAAGACCCCATGCGCAAGACCTGCCTCCTCGATTAGTCGTAAGCGCCCATAACTGTCTGATCATGATCGATGACCGAACCGGTCATGATGCCCGACTGCGGACTTAGCAGGAACAGGCAGATGTTGGCCACGTCGGCGGGCTTGATTAGGCGGCCAAACGGTTGCTCGGGCTCGGCCAGTTCCAGCCAGTTTTCCGGCTCGCCCTCCAGTAGTTTGATGCGGTGTTCGCCCGCCGTGTCGCTCCAGCCGATATTGACCCCGTTGACCCGAATGCGGTCGAAACGCACGGAATGGGCAACGTTTTTGGTCAGCGTTGCCAGGGCACCCTTGGATGCCGAATAGGCCGTAATAAAGGGCTGACCACCGTGGCTGGACATCGTAATGATGTTGACGATGGACCCGGCGATTTTTTCGCGGCGCATGATGGCGATAGCGTCCTGCATCAGGATGAAGGGTGCCCGCGCATTGACCGCGAAAATCCGGTCCCAAAGTTCGACGGTAGTGTCGGCAATGGTGCCGCGGTCGGTGACACCGGCGGCATTCACCAAGCCATCGACGCGGCCAAATTTTGCGTCGCAGGCGGCCATCACGTTCCGGCAATCGTCCGCGTCGCCAAGGTCCACCGCGACAAATTCACAGGTCGCGTCCGCAGCCTCGATGGCGGCCTTCACCCGTGCGCCGTTTTCCGCGTTGCGACCGCAGATGACAATCCCCGCCGCGCCCGCTTCGGCCAGCGCCAGGGCAGTTGCCTCGCCCAAACCCTGCGTGCCTCCGGTAACCACGTAAACACCTTTTGCAAACAAGCTGCTCATTGTTCTGGCCTTTCCCGCCCATGCTGTACATATTTGCCTTGGGGTAACAATATCGTAGAGGGAAACCATGTCCAAGCCGCTCGTCCTGAACCAAGACAGATTATTTCCGGCTGACCCGACGCTGCGCGCCATCGCCCGGCGGCTTTATGCCGAGGTCAAAGACCTTCCGATCATCAGTCCGCACGGCCACACCAATCCACAATGGTTTGCCGACGATACCCCGTTCCCGGACCCGGCCAATCTTTTGATCGTTCCCGATCATTACATTTTTCGCATGCTCTACAGCCATGGCGTCACGCTGGAACAACTGGGTATTGCGCGCAAAGACGGCGGCGCGGTTGAAGCTGACCCGCGCAAGGTGTGGCGGGTTTTTGCCGAGAAGTTCTATCTGTTTCGCGGGACGCCGACGCGCATCTGGACCGACCATGTTCTGGCCGAAGTTTTTGGCGTCGAGACGCAACTGACGCCGGAAACCGCCGACGACATATACGACCAAATGGAAGATTGCCTGACCAAGCCCGAGTTCCGGCCCCGCGCACTGTTTGAACGTTTTGGCATCGAGGCTATGGCGACCACGGAATCGCCCCTGGACGACCTTCGCCATCACAAAAAAATTCATGAAAGCGATTGGAGCGGGCGCGTGGTAACGGCCTTCCGGCCCGATGCGGTTGTCGATCCCGACTTCGAGGGTTTTGCCGACAACGTCGCCACATTGGGCGAGATAACCGGCGAGGACTGCGCCAGCTGGAGCGGCTATCTGAATGCCTTGGCGGCGCGCCGCGCCTATTTCAAACAACACGGCTGCACCAGCACCGATCATGGTCATCCCAGTGCCGCCACGGCGGACCTTGCCAAGGTCGATTGCGAAACCCTGCTGTCCAAGGCCCTGGCCGGAACCTGCACCGCAGACGAAGCCGAGAGATTCCGCGCCCAGATGCTGACCGAAATGGCCCGCATGAGCCTAGACGACGGTCTTGTCATGCAAATTCATCCGGGGTCGTTTCGCAATCACAACGCCCACCTGTTCGAGCATTTCGGGCGCGACATGGGGGCCGATATTCCGACCTGCACCGAGTATGTCCATGCCCTGAAACCCATGCTGGACCGGTTCGGCAACGAACCCGACCTGACGATCATCCTGTTCATGCTGGACGAAACCGCGCAAGGGCGCGAAATGGCGCCGCTGGCGGGCCACTATCCGGCCCTGCGCCTGGGGCCGCCGTGGTGGTTCTTCGATAGCGCCGAAGGAATGCTGCGCTTCCGGCGCAATGTCACCGAAACGGCAGGGTTCTACAATACGGTCGGGTTTAATGATGATACCCGTGCCTTCCTGTCGATCCCGTCGCGCCACGATGTGGCCCGCCGCGTCGATTGCGCCTACTTGGCCGAACTGGTCGCCGACCATCGGCTGGAAGAGGACGAGGCGCACGAAGTTGCCGTGGATCTCGCCTACAATCTGGTGAAGGCCGCCTATAAGTTATAGGGACAGGCCTCGCTGAATCGAAGGCGAAGAAGGGGAATAAAGCCGCCTGAATCTGTGGAAAGCCTTGACAGCGGGCGGCAATATTCGACAAGCTGGTGTATTAGGAATACAAGTTCCATATTCGGAACATTCTGCCACGGGGGGACCACTTCCGCGGAAAAATTTTTCTAAATAACTAAAAACAAGAAATTTGGTCGTTAAAAACGCCGTGTTCACATAAAAGTGAGTGGGCGACGAATTTGTTAAGGCATTTAGCCTGCGGACGAAGAACTCGTTCTACATCTTTTGTATCGACACAGGGAGGTTGTTACATGAAGACGTTTATCACCCCGGCAATTATTGCGGCAATGGTGCTTGGCACGGTGTCATCGGTGTCCGCGCTGGAAATCAAATCCAGTGACGTCCACCCCATGGGTTATCCGACCACGGAAGCCATCAAATACATGGGCGAGACACTGAGCGCCTGGACGAACGGTCGCATGAACATCAAGATTTTCCATTCGATGCAGCTTGGCGGCGAAAAGGAAGCTCTTGAACAAGTGCAGATCGGCGCGCTTGAAATGACTCGCGTTTCGGTCGGCGTCGTTGGCCCGATCGTCAAGGAATTCGATGCGTTCAATCTGCCGTATTTCTTCCGCGACATTAATCACATGTATAACGTCGTCGACGGCGAAATCGGCACCGACCTTCTGAACCGCCTCGAAGCCGGTGGCCTGATCGGTCTCGGTTACATGGACGCCGGTTCGCGTTCCTTCTACAACAAGGTTCGCCCGATCAATAAGCCTGCCGATTTGAATGGCCTGAAAATCCGCGTCATGCAGAATCCGGTGTTTGTTGAACTCGTCAACGCGCTTGGCGGCAACGGTATCCAGGTTTCCTTCAGCGAACTCTACACCGCACTGCAGACCGGCGTTGTGGATGGTGCGGAAAACAACCCGCCGACCCTCTACAATCACAAGCACTATGAAATCGCCAACCATTACTCGCTGACACATCACCTGATCGTGCCCGAAATCTTCGTCTTCTCGAAGAAGGTTTGGGATACGCTGACGCCGCTCGATCAGCAACTGATCCGCAAAGCGTCCGCCTTGGTCGTGAATAAGGAGCGCACGCTCTGGGCTGCCAAGGAAGCCGCTGATTTCGCGAACCTGAAAAAGGTTGGCGTCAAGATCAATGAAGTTGCGGACAAGACCCCGTTCATCAAAGCGACCCAGGTCGTTCGCGACAACTTCGCCAAAAAGGGCGACAACTTCAAGAAACTCATCGCAGCCGTGGCCGCAGTTAAGTAAGGCCCGTCTGATACGATCTGATAAGATTGGATCGGCATTGCCCAAGGGTGGTGCCGGTCCTTTTCTTTGCGTTTTGCACCCGCTTGCAGTTAACTGAGCGGGGACAAAAAAAGGAGACACGGATGGCTCCGCTCTATGTTCGAGCAATGGATAAGCTCTACTGGTTTTGCATCGGTGTTGCCGTGTTGGCGATCTGCACGACAACGATTTTGGTGTTTGCTGGCGCCATGGCCCGCGACCTGTTTGGTTTCGGTGCCATGTATTCCGAGCAACTGTCGATCATGTTCGCGATTCAGATGACGTTTTACGGCGCTGCGGCCTGCTACCGTGCCCACGCCCATTTGTCGCTGACCCTGTTCGCCAGATTGGCACCGCCGATGGGACAAACCATCCTGCGCTATTTCGTTCAGGGGGTCTTCGTGGCCGTCTCGTGCTCAATGATCTGGTGGGGAATCGACCTGGTCAAAGCGACCATGTTCCAGCATTACGCCGAGTTCCCGTGGGAAGGCTTGAAGGTTGGCTACATCTACGCGGTGGTTCCCATAACCGGGGTTATTCTGTTGCTTTTTGTCATCGAGCAAATTCTCTTCAAATCCGCGCGTGATTTCCACGGCGACGAGGACGGTGCGGAAACCGAATTGGATATTATCCGCAAAGCGCAGGAGGGGAATATCTGATGGGCGGTGAATTTGGTCCTTATCTTCTGATCGGCGGGTTGCTTCTGCTCATCATTTTGAGCGTTCCCATCGCTTACGCGCTGGGAGCAATGGCCTTGCTTATGGCCTATTATATTTCGCCCGAAAACATGCCGACGGCGATCTTGTTGAAAGCATCCGACGGGGTTGATGAATTCGCCTTGTTGGCAATTCCCTTCTTTGTGTTCGCGGGCGCGCTGATGGCCGAGGGGGGCATGGCCTGGCGGCTTGTCGCCTTTGCCCAGATATTTGTTGGCTGGCTGCGCGGTGGTTTGGCCATGGTCAATGTTCTGGCCTCCATGTTTTTCGGCGGCATCTCGGGCTCGGCGGTGGCTGACACATCCTCGATCGGTTCCATCCTGATCCCGATGATGAAAAAGGAAGGTTATTCCGACGCTTTCTCGGTTAATGTGACGATCTCATCGGCGACCCAGGGAATTATCATTCCGCCCAGCCACAACGCGATTATCTATTCGTGGGCTGCCGGTGGGTCCGTGTCGGTGGCGGCGCTGTTCATGGCGGGTGTCATCCCCGGCATCATGGTTGGTATTTCGCTGATGATCCTTTCGTACGTCATCTCGCGCAAGCGTGGCTATCCGAAGGGCCGCGTCATCCCGTTGAAGGAAGCGCTCAAAATCACCTGGGAGGCGACCTTAGGTCTGGTCACCATCTTCATCATTGTCGGTGGTGTCATCTGGGGCTTTTATACGCCGACCGAGTCCGCTGCGGTGGCCTGCGTTTGGGCGTTCTGCGTCACCATGTTTGTCTATCGCGACCTCAAATGGAAGCAGTTGCCCGCCCTTTTGCACAGCACCGTCAAGACGGTCTGCATGGTGATGATCGTCATTGGGTTCGCCAGTGGGTTCGGCTATTTGATGACCCTGATGCAGGTTCCGGCCAAGGTCAGTTCGGCCCTGCTGTCGGTATCCGATAACAAGTACGTCATCCTCGCCCTGATCAACGTCATGCTTCTGGTTTTCGGCACCTTCATGGATATGGCGCCGTTGATCCTGATCTGCGCGCCGATCCTTCTTCCCGTCATCAAGGTGCTGGGGATCAGCGATATTCAGTTTGGCATCATCATGATGTTGAACCTGGGTATCGGCCTTTTAACGCCGCCGGTGGGAACCGTTCTATTCGTGGGGTGCGCCATCGGAAAGATATCCATCGAAAAGGCGGCGCGGGAGTTGTGGCCTTTCTGGCTGGCGATGCTGGCTGTGCTGTTGCTGTGCACTTACATCCCGGCGTTCTCGCTGTGGCTTCCCAGCTTGAAGTACGACTACATCACCTTCTGATAAACCCACGGACATGGGTGAAAGAAAGGGCCTCTGGACAAAAATCCGGAGGCCTTTTTTATTTGTTTGTGTCCAAGCGATCGCTTAGCCCGACGATCAGGGTTTGGGCCAGACAGATGGGTGCGACAAGGCCCCTGAAGATTTGTTTTTCGTTGTCGGCAATCTCGAAACAGACTGTGGCGGGTGGTGCCAGCGGGCTCAGGGGGCTGTCGGTGATGGTGATGACGGGCACACCGGCGTCGGCGCGTTCGGTCACATTTTCGGCGACCTGCGGTGAATAGGATCGGAAACTGATGGCGACGATGGCGTCCTGCGGCGTCGCTTGGCGGAGTTGCCGCACTAGCATGCCGCCGACCCCATCGACCAGATGGCAACGCCTTTCCAGGCAGGTCAGCGCATAGTTCAGATAAAAAGCAACGGGGAAGGACCGTCGTTGCGCGATCAGGTAAACCTCGTTCGCTGTGGCCAGAATTTTGATGGCTTTTTCGAGAGCCTCGGGCGGCGTCCCGGCCCGCAGCATTTCCAGCGATGCAATGCCCTGGTCAGCCAGTTCCGAGAGGATCGAGTCCGGTTCGTGTTCGTCGCCGCGTTTGTGACGCAGGCTTTGGATGCGTTCGCGGTAATTCAGCGATCCCTCAATCAGGCGCGAGCGGAACAGGCGCTGCATGGTGCTGAACCCGTCAAAGCCAAGGGCTTGGGCGAAACGAACCATGCTTGATGGCTGCACCTCGGCCAACTCGGCCAGACGGGTGATCGTCTCAAGGGCGAGATCGTCGGGATTTTCGACAACAAAATGGGCGATTTGCTGCAATTGTCGGCTTAGCGAGTCGTAGCGCTCGGTGATGGTCCGTTGCAGTTCATCATAGGTCTTGGGCGCATTTTTGCTTTTCTTCGCCATTTTGCGGTTCCCAGGCCATTCACCCAACAGGTGTTGTTCGGCGACGCTTAAACACCGGTAATCATGTAGCTGCGAATATCGCCGACGAAATCGTGTTGCGCACCGATGAATCCGGAAAGGGTTTTCCTCGTCGGGCCATAGGCGTCGAATTGCGCGGGCGTCATGCCCTTTTCATCGTAGCCGCTGCGGAAATCGACGAATTTTTTGTCCAGATCCGCGATGATTGCCGGATCGACCGGAATGTCCATGCGCGGAACGGCATCAATGTCCGAGCCGTTGAAACGTTTTTGCCATTGATGCGTCAGGGTCACCACCACGTCACCGCCAATGAATTCCGACCAGTGGCGATGATTGCGCGTCGCGGCCGACAGCGCCCGCACCCGGTAGCCGCGCTCCTGATAGATTTGGTAGGCTTTCTTCATCATTGCGACACCGGCCCAGTCCAGATTTTCCGGGTTGGTGATGATGTCTTCCTTGGCCGCGACCGTCTTCAGCCAGTCATCCATGCGTCCGACCATCAGCGTACAGACCGAGCCCATGCGCGAAATGTCGTGGCCCGCTTTCTCACGGCGATCAAGACCGCGTTCCACGGCTTCGGCCACGGCGATGGCTTGCGCGACGCAGAAGCTGACAGTCGCGTTGATGCTGACGCCCCGGAAAGTTGCTTCCTCAATCGCAATGATGCCCGCCGCAGTGACCGGGATCTTGATGATCATGTTGGGGGCAAGGGCATCGAAACGAACGGCCTGCTCGACCATGAGGTCGGCGTTGCGGTAAAACTGAGGGTTGGTCTGCAGTGAAAGCCGCCCGATCTTGCCGTCGCCCTTTTCAAATATGGGAAAAAGCAGCTTGGCGCCGGTCTGCGACATGACCTCGACCAGCTTCCAGGCGATGTCGTCTTCGCTGGCAGTCGGGTTGTCGGCGATCAGCTTGTTGATGGTCGGTTCCCATTTTTTGCGCTCGTTGATCAGAACCTGGGCGACGATCACGGGATTGGCGGTCGCGCCAACGCATCCGTGTGCGATTGAATACTCAAGTTCGCTGACCGAGCACGAATCGTTCCACAGATCCGTTCGCGTGGTCTCGCTCATCTTGTGCAGCGGGCTTTTGTATTTCTGATCACCCATCGAAATAGCCTCCTGTTCGTGACGACTTGATTATTTGACTATGCAACAGATGGCCGGGCTGTTTCAAGAAAGAATTTTCGCTTAGACACAAAAAATGAAAAAAACATTCTCATTGCCGTTCGCGCCAAAAAATCCCCCCATAGGTGGGGTTTTTTGGCGAGTTGTGCTATGAAGGGGTCGTGTGGGGACACGGACATCGTGGAAGGTGGGGGACTATGGCCAAAGATACTCCGATTGAGGATCACCGAGAAAAGCCTCGCCGCCGTATTGAGGGCTCGCACGATGGTACGCGAAGCGGCCTGGAGCGGCGGCGGACCAAGGAAGAAGAGTGGGCTTACTTCGATAAGCGCACCAATTCCGATCGGCGTACGGAAGATGACCGGCGCTCAGGGAGTGATCGGCGGGAGGAATGAGGGGGACGCATTTTTGCGTTTTTTTCCTTCCTTTGCCTAGCGCCGATTTGTTTGTTTTGAAAGGGGCACTTTTATGCCGATGAAAAAGAAGAAGGCCAAGAAGCCGAACAAGGCCCGTGGCGACGCGACCGCTCCGCAGCCTGAGCGCAGTTTCCCGGGAGGCAATGATGCGCCGGGAAATCCGGGCAAAGGTCGGGGTGGAAGTGGCGGGTCCGCCTTCGTTCAGCGAACCAGAAAGGCCACCGGGCGCGGGGGCTAACTAGCCGCTCTCTGGTCGCGAGGCAGTTAAGAAACAGAAAAACACCGGGCTCCATTGGGGCCCGGTGCAGTTTTACAGGGAGGCTGTAATCTTAAGTTAGTCCCGAACGGGGCGCGATTGGGGGGGGGGAGGAGGGTGCGCCGCCGCTCGGTTTGTTGTCTTCCGTTCGTTTACTAATGTATGGGAAAGTTGGGGGCCTTTATATTGGGGTGTCCCCGCATCGTATTGTGGATTTCCCTAATTTCCGTGCACCCGCATTGGGGTTTTCCCGTATACCAGCGTATCGGGTGCGTGGCGCAGACAAGATTGGCTATTCGCTATCGTCGGGACCCCCCGAACCGAACCCGGATCCAGCTTCCATGTATTCCTTGCGGGGTGGTGCAAAAACGTCAATAACGACGGCACCGTTGGGTCCGGCGACCATGCCGTGTGGAACGTTGCCAGGGGTATGCCAGAAGTCGCCCTTCTTCATGCTCACTTCGGCATTTCCCAGAATACGCACGGCATCGCCTTCCACCATAAAGCCCCACTGTTCCTGCGGGTGGCTGTGCAGCGGACTGGATGCGCCGGGGTCAATTTCGACAACCGAAACCGTCATCTGTTCGCCACCATAAATGCGGGCCGAAACCCCCTCGGTCAGGTGTCGCAGAATGCCGTCGGTCTTGTCGTGGACGTTGAAGTGCCATTTCTTGGTCATAGTTTCTTCTCCGTGGCGGGTGCATATTTTCGCACGTAAATTACCTTTCCTATTGTACCAGTATCGAGCGGGGGCGTGCTATAGAGCTAGCGTGGCGCAAACGAAAAAAGGACGTGGAAACCCATGATGGAATGCGACTTGATTATTGAAGGTGGCGAAATCATCGACGGCACGGGCGGGCCGCGTTTTGCGGCCGATGTTGCCGTGGCCGAAGGGCGTGTCGTTGCGCTGGGGGACCTGTCCGATTGGCGCACTGGGGAAAGGATCGATGCGAGCGGTCTGATCGTTGCACCCGGTTTTATCGACGCCCATACCCATGACGACCGATTATTGTTTTCCGATCCGACCATGGCACCCAAGGCAAGCCAAGGCGTGACGTGCGTGGTTGTTGGCAATTGCGGGATCAGCCTGGCCCCCTTCGTGCCCAAGGGCGATCCGCCCTCGCCGTTGAACCTTTTGGGCGGGCATGACGAATTTTGCTATCCAACCGTTGCCGCCTATGTCGAGGCTTTGGAAAATGCGCCGGCGGCGATCAATTCTGCCGTGCTGGCCGGGCATACGACCTTTCGCGCCGCCGTTATGGACGATCTGACCCGCGCCGCGACGCCTGGCGAAATTGAGGCCATGGCCGCGCTTCTCGATGAGGCCCTGGCTGCCGGTTGCGTGGGGCTTAGCACCGG
>FLOH01000251.1_pt1 | contig 136162 bp, 129 predicted proteins | sample 756751 | NCBI WGS metagenome assembly FLOH01 (sample SAMEA4026879, study PRJEB14308) | marine metagenome | biome: coastal water; material: water | depth 74 m
AGATGTGTATAAGAGACAGTACGCTTGCATCACACGATGAACTAGAAAAATTTGTAGAACTTGAAAAAGAAATTCAAAAATCTATCAGCGAATACGGATCAAAACAGAACGCTGAATAATTAATCAATAAATAACTAAATTTAATCATGCAGAAAGAATATAAAACACTCGCATCGATTGCCGGACCACTGATCATGGTTGAGGGAGTTGAGGGAGTAAAATATGAAGAGCTGGTCGAGATGACCACAACCGATGGAGACAAGCGTATGGGACGTGTACTTGAAGTACACAACGACCGAGCTCTAATCCAAATGTTCGAGAGTACTCAGGGAATTTCAACTGAGGGAACAAAAGCTAAGTTCCTCGGTAAGGCGCTTGAAATCGGAGTATCTCCAGACATGCTTGGAAGAGTTTTCTCAGGAAGTGGTAAACCAAAAGATGGTGGACCAGAGATTATCCCAGAGAAAAAACTGAATATCAACGGAGCCCCTATTAATCCCTACTCACGAGACTTTCCTAACGACTTCTACCAGACTGGAATTTCTACAATCGACTGCTTAAACACACTCGTTCGTGGACAAAAACTTCCAATCTTCTCAGGAGCTGGACTGCCACACTCACGTGTAGCGGCTCAGACCGCCCGTCAGTGTAAAGTACGTGGTGAGGAATCAAACACTGCGGTAATTTTCGCCGCTATGGGAGTAACTTTCGAAGAAGCGGAATACTTCACAAACGAGTTCAAAAAAACTGGAGCGATCAACAGATCAGTAATGTTCATCAATACTGCCTCTGATCCAGTAGTAGAACGTATTGCTACACCTCGTCTTGCACTTACAACAGCTGAATACCTAGCATTCGAAAAAGATATGCACGTACTTGTAATCCTAACTGACCTTACAAACTATTGTGAGGCTCTGCGTGAGGTATCTGCAGCTCGTAAAGAGGTTCCAGGACGACGTGGTTACCCTGGATATCTATATACCGATCTTGCGACAATTTACGAAAGAGCGGGACGAATTAAAGGAAAGAAGGGATCAATTACTCAAATCCCTATCCTAACTATGCCAGAGGACGATATTACTCACCCAATTCCAGATCTTACAGGATACATCACAGAGGGACAGATCGTACTTTCAAGAGATCTACACCGTGAAGGAATTTACCCACCAGTAAACGTACTTCCATCACTATCTCGACTATCCCCTACTGCTCGTAAAATTACTCGTGAAGATCACGAAGGAGTATTCGGACAGATGTACGCTGCATTCGCACGTGGACTTGAGGTACGAGATTTGGCTGTAATCCTAGGAGAATCTGCCCTTTCAGACACAGATCTTAAATACCTAAAATTCGCAAAACTATTCGAAACAGAGTTCATCACGCAGGGTGAAAATGATGACAGATCAATCGAAGAAACACTAGATCTATCATGGAAACTAATGTCAACTCTACCTAAGACCGAGCTAAAACGTGTGAAGGACGAGTTTATCGAGAAGTATCTACCTAAAAAATAAGCTTAAATGGCAAAACTAGATGTAAAACCAACCAGAATGGAGCTCCTAAACCTTAAGAAAAGGTTGAAGAGTGCCAAACGTGGACACAAACTGCTAAAAGACAAACAGGATGGTCTTATGAAGACCTTCATGGATATCATCCGTGAGGCCAAAGCACTTCGACAAGAGGTTGAAGGAAAACTTGGAGGAGCATTCAAAAATTTCATGTTCGCATCTTCAATGATGATGCCGGAAATGCTTGAAGGAGCGCTTCTATACCCTTCTGCAAAGGTGGATCTTGAGGTGACAACAAAGAACGTGATGAGTGTACACATTCCTTTCTTCAAAATCGAACAAGAAGGAGACATTTTAAATTATGGATACCTACAGACAAGCGCCGAGCTAGACATCGCCCTTTCAGCCTTCCAAGACAGCTTCCCTCTTATGATTAAGCTGGCTGAGATTGAGAAACAGGCGGAGAGATTAGCAGCTGAGCTAGAAACTACTCTTAGGCGTGTAAACGCTCTTGAATACAAGATGATCCCTGATATCGAAGAAACTCTCAAGTTCATCACAATGAAACTTGCCGAAACAGAGCGATCTACAATCGTTGGAGTTATGGCCATCAAAGCCATGATCGAAGCCCAAGAAGCACTAAAGTTCGCAGGGAAATAGAAACACTCACTTTCTTTTAATATCATTTTTAACAAGCTCTCTTAAATATGCAGAAAGGGAGCTATACCCTTTACGAACCGCCTCTGTTTTCATTTGCCTCAACTCCGCGTCTGCCGCACGAAACTGTACATATCCACCCTTTCCAGCCCTATCATCCTGTTCTGCAACAATCAATTCAGGCAAATCAACCAAAAGCTCAAAAAGATCCTCCTTCAAAAATGGTTGACCAATAGAAGCCCCTTTGCATTCAAAATAGACAGTTTTTTCGTCCATTTCATGAGCAGAATACAGCCACCTCTTCCTTCCAATTGTTACATGAGCCCCAAACTTTTTAACCATTGATATGCGTATTTAAGATATATTGGCTTACAATCACCATTATGAACGGGTATCGTCAACGGCTTACTTTGTCTATTAAATTTATATAACACATGGCTCCCCTTCCCTTTTCTCTTTCTCACTCCCAACTTTTTCATAATCAACTCCAGCTCAGAATACCGCAGCCCCTCAGGCCTCAACTCAAACCTAGCAAGCAATTTTTGAAACACCGTCATCTTTTCTGTAATTACATTTTAACAAATGTCATGACAAACATCAAGACATATATATCAATAGCAAACAAACCTAAAATATTTCTAAAAAATTTCTAAAAAGTGCTAAACTCCCCCCATGCACATAGTCATTCTCGCCGACCCAGTAGACAAACAAAAAGCGGGCATTCATGTATACACAAAAAAGATTATCAAAAATCTGATTAAGTTCGACAAAAAAAACAAATACACCTTCATCCATAGCAAAAAAAATAGCTTTTTTAACAAAACAAACCACTACATAATCCCCCGCAAGCCAATCCCCGGCTATGACAGCCTCCGCAGATTTGTGCTAATTCCGCGCCTAATCCGCCGCCTCAATCCCGACGCAGTCTGGGAACCTTGCCATATCGGCCCATTCCGAATTCCATCCCACATCAAAAAAATTCTCACAATCCACGACCTCACCACTTTGCTATTTCCACAATTCCACACCTTTCGAAATAAATTCATTCACAAACTTTTCATAAAGAGATCAATCGAATCCGCAGATCTCATCCTCACCCCCTCCGAAACCACAAAAAAAGACATCCTCCGCCTCTTCAAACCAAAAGGCATAATAGCCTCCATCCCCCTCGGAGTAGAAGACCCCAAATTCATAACAAAAAAGCCCTCTAAGCCCTACTTGCTATACATTGGCACCCTCGAACCCCGAAAGAACCTAGAGACGCTAATAAGGGCATTTATAGAGCTCAAAAAATCCCACTCCCTCCCCCACCAACTAATCCTCGCAGGCAACATTGGATGGAAAGCAAACCCAATCCTAAAACTCGCCTCCACCCACAAAGACATAATAATAACCGGCCAAATCTCCGAACAAAAAAAATCCGAACTCTACACCAACGCCAGCCTATTTATCTACCCCTCCCTCTATGAAGGATTCGGCCTCCCCCCGCTCGAAGCTCTCTCATACAACCTCCCCGTAATAACCTCCACCGGCGGCAGCCTCCGCGAAATCTTCGCCCGCCACACCGACCAATTCCCCCCAAAAAACTGCGCCCTCCTCAAAGAACTAATCCTAAAAAACCTAAAAAAATCCCCAGAGAAAACTCGAACACTATCCCCCCTCCCAAAAAAATTAACCTGGGAAGAGACGGCGAGGAAAAGTATAGAAGCCATTAGAAAGTGCCTATAGCATCAGCTCTTTTTCTCTGTGCTACAATACAACCGAAAAATATTTCACAGACATGAGGAACATTATACAAAAATATTGGCTCCTAAGTCTTTTGGTCGTGGCCACATTTGCCATAATCTATTTTGGTAACCACTATTTAAGTACCAACTCAACCACTGCCCCAGTTCCACCTCCTCAAGACTCACCACAACCTCACCAATTTGGATTCCCCCCTCCACCACAACATCAGAATGAAGAAATTTCTGTAGAATTCCTAAATTCAGAATACGAAACCACCATCGAAAAACCCACCGGCACCTTTTCCACTGGCCAAAGCGCTGACATCATGCTTTCCGGTTTTGGATTTAACAACTCTGGAGGTTCCCTCCTCTTCAACCATCAAGGAAATATTGCAACAGATGGAAAACGCCTAATCCTCGCAGATAGAAATAATAATCGGGTACTAATTTGGAATTCTCTCCCCGATGGAAACGAAGAACCTGACCTAGTCCTCGGACAAACCAACTTCACTCATAACAATCCCGGAACAGATTTAGACGAACTAAACTGGCCAGTTGGAGTAGCCACAGACGGCACCAGGCTATTCGTTGCAGACACTTACAACAACCGAATCCTAATCTGGAAGACCTTCCCAACCGAAAACGCCCAACCAGCCGACATTTCCATCCAAGGAGAAGAGAGAGCACATCAATCAAACAGAACAAACATAATTTGGCCATGGGCCGTGTGGAGTGATGGTGAAAAACTAGCAGTAGCAAGCACAGGATCAGCAACAGTATATATTTGGAACACCATTCCCACCAAAAACAACCAAGAAGCTGACATAAGCATTCATCTAGAGGCTTTTGGCACCCCCCGAACAATAGGAAGTGATGGAACAAATCTCATAATTGGAGACCACAACGCCTTCAAAAAAGACCGCGGAAATTTCTTTTGGAAATCTTTCCCAACAACCAACAATCAAAAATACGACTTCTACAATGATAAAGATATTCTGTGGGGACCAACCTTCACTGAAGATGGAAAATTTATTACTGTTAGCAACATGCTCCAAATTTGGAATCAATTCCCAGAAGAACAAAATGACCAGCCTGATCTATCTATCGGAAATCACGGCGAATACAATTTTGGAGGAGCAGCAAGCGGAGATGGATCAGGAATTGCCTACGCAGATGGAAAATTATACATATCGCTTTCCAACGGAAACAGAATCGTTGGCTACAACAAATTCCCCACCTCATCACAAAAACCTGACTTTGCAATCGGCGCCCCAGACATCAACACAAACACCCTTGAAACAGAATTCATAATGAGCAACGGAATCCCCGCCACCAACGGAGAAAGCCTATTCATCTCATCAGATTTCGATCGCAAACTCTATGTCTGGAAAAACCTACCCAACGAAAGCGGTGCTCCCCCAGACTATGTATATAATAACCTAGAAGGACCCTGGGATAATGCCCTACACGAAAACACCCTCGCCCTTGGAGGAAGAAAGACTATCTATCTTTGGGAAAAACTCCCACTTAATGGAGAAATGCCAAACAAAACCTTCCAAGACAGTATAGGCAGCATATCTTTCCAAGAAATTAAAGGAATCGCACTGGATAGCAAATACCTCTATGTCGCCGATGAAATGGCCCACAAGGTATATGTGTGGGAAGGAATCCCCCAGAAAAACTCAGAACCAATTTTCAGCATCGATATACAAAGACCTTCTAGACTCTCAAGTGATGGAAAACACCTAGTAGTTACCTCAACCGAAAACAGCGGAGTCTACATCTATGACATCGAAACCCTCCCCTCTTCCCCAGTAAAAACCTTTAATCGAACATTCAACCTTCCCCAGGGAGCAATCATATCAGATGGTCACCTCTTCATTGCTAGTTCAATTTTCAACTCAGTACACATCTGGGAAAACATCGAGGATGCAATCGCAGGAAAACCAGAAGATGCAATCCTCGGAAATCAATCACGCATCCCTGAAATAGGCAAAGACAAACTCTTCTGGCCAGCCGGACTCGCCTTCGACGGCAACCACCTATGGGTTAGCGAATTCAAATTTTCTGAAAGAGTCCTGAGATTTTCCGTAAAATAAATTTGCCATATCCCCCATATTGTGATATAAATAAAGCAACATGAAAAAAGCGATATACACAATTAGTCTTCGCCGCCGCTCAGAGAACTCCATAAGGGTCCGCTGAGTATTCATGTATAACCAAGTTTAGGCCGAATAAGGCCAGGCCAAAAGGCCGCTCAAAGAACCCTGTGGAGAAATACCCAGGGTATTTTTTTGCGCAAATTAAAATATTTAACAACTACCATTATGAACAAAGATCTACTAACTATAAATGACCTAAACAAAGAGGAAATTCTTGAAATCGTCGATTTGGCGTTTAAGTTCAAGAAAAACCTACTGCACAAACAGCACGCCTCAACCATCCTGCAAGACAAGGCAGTTGTAATGATATTCGACAAGCAGTCGCTCAGGACCAAGATGAGCTATGAAATTGCAACTCAGCATTTGGGAGGAGCGCCACTATTTTTCCTTTCTCAGGAAATTTTCAACAGGGAAAGCAATAAGGATATCGCAAAAACAACCGAAAGATTTGCGGACCTTATCGTGGCCAGGGTTTCCAGCCATTCTCAGCTCGAAGAATTTGCTACAAACAGCAAAATTCCTGTAATTAACGCGCTCTGCGATCATCACCATCCAAGCCAGGCACTTGCCGATCTTATGGCTATGATTTGGCATAAAGGCGACCACAAAGGACTAAAAGTTGCCTATGTGGGAGATGGAAACAATGTGGCGATTTCACTCATGCAAATGTGCGTGATTATGGGGATAGAGTTTTCGATTGCTACCCCAAAAGGCTACGAAATTCCTCAAGAATTCTACGAGGAGGGCACAATCGAAGTCACTCACTCTCCGGAGGAAGCGATGAAGAACGCAGATGTTGTCTACATGGACACCTTTATTTCAATGGGCGAGGACGATATCAAGGAGCAAAAACTCAAAGATTTTGAGTGCTTTAAGATGACTCCCCAGCTTATGAAAAATGCGAAAAATGATGCCCTTTTCATGCACTGCCTTCCGCAACACGGACACGAAGTGTCTGAAAAAGTTTTGTACGGCCCACAATCAATTATCTACGACCAAGCCGAGTGCAAACTTCACATCGCCAAAGCACTTTTGGCAACTTATATCAATAATTCATAAATAATTAATCTAACCAAATTCATCATGAATTCACAAACCAATTATCACAAAGTCGCCTCACACGAGGCGCATAAAGGAGAGTTCGATACGACAGTATTGTTGTATTCGGGCGGACTCGACACTTCTATCCTATTAAAATGGATCCAAGACCATTACGAGTCCGACGTAATTGCGGTCACTATTGATATCGGCCAAAATGACGACTTCGAACAAGTTAAAGCCAAGGCCCTAAAGCTTGGTGCAAAAAAGGCATATGTGATTGATGCAAAGGAAGAATTCGCCGAACTCTACTGCACAAAAGCCATCAAAGCCAATGCAGATTACCAAGGTGGATATCATCTTTTCTGCCCACTTGGAAGGGCCATTATTTCAAAACTTGCAGTTGAAATCGCTCAAAAAGAGGGCGCTCAAGTTATTGCACACGGCTGTACAGGAAAAGGAAATGACCAAATCAGGTTCGAATCCTACATCACCACTCTCGATCCATCTTTAAAAACAATCGCACCAGTAAGGGAATGGTCGATGGGAAGGGATGAACAGCTTGCTTATGCCGCAAAGCACAATATCCCAGTAAACCAATCTGTGAAAAAAATCTACTCATATGATGAAAATCTGTGGGGAGATAGCGCAGAGGGTGGAGATATCGAGACACTGGATGTCGAACCGGACATGAACAATTTCCTCATCAACTGTGTTCCGCCAGAAAAAGCCCCCTCAACTCCTTCCTACGTTGAGCTAGAATTTAAAGAAGGGCTTCCAGTTGCCCTAAATGGCAAAAAACTTTCCATGTTTGAGATGATCAAAACTCTACACATCATCGGAAAAGAACATGCCATCGGGATCACACATCTGATTGAAGACAGAGTTGTTGGCCTAAAAGTAAGGGGTGTATATGAGGAACCTGCCGCAGAAATTCTGATCCAGGCCCACAAAAATCTAGAAAAACTCGTAAGCACAAAGGATGAAAACGAGTTCAAAACATCTATCGACCAAAAATGGGCATATCTAACCTATGAAGGAAAATGGTTTGCACCACTTATGCACCACCTGGAGGCATTTATCGACAGCTCCAACAAAAAAGTTACAGGTAAGGTAAAGGTCAAGCTGTACAAAGGAACCGCAACCGTAGTAGCGATAGAATCACCATTCTCGCTCTACGATGAACACCTTTCGACCTTTATGAAGAACGACCTCTTCAACCAAAATGCATCTGCCGGATTTATCGAACTTTGGAATCTGCCACAAAAAATGGCCTACTCATTATCCAAAGAAACGTATTCTTGCAAGATGCCCAAGTCTTCGTAGAAAAGGTTTACGATCATTATGGCGATTTGGCCTCGAGTGATAGGATCATTCGGGCCAAATCGCCCATCATGATACCCATTTACTATGCTGTAACTATACGCCGTTTGGATTATATCCTTATACCACCCAAAAGACTCAACATCCGGGAAACTCGACTTCGGATACTTACTAATCGGCATTTCCCCAGCCAAAAGCACAATCTTCAACGCCTCCGCCCTTGAGACTTTCTGTTCCGGCCTAAAAAGTCCATCCCCATATCCATTTAGGACTTCATAAACATACCCCGTATAAATTATATTCGAATACCATTTTCCTAGATCCACATCGGGAAAAACCTTATGATCCCCATACATAAGTTCATATTCCAGCGCCATCAAAACCATCTTCGAAACCTCCGCACGCGTCGCCCCCTGATCTGGCTTAAACAAATTCCCATCATATCCCTTCACAATCCCCAAATTCCAAAGCAACGAAATTGAATCCTCCGCATAGTGATCCTCCAAGTCAACAAACGGATGCTCAAGTCCTCCTCCATGACTAATCACAATAAGTTCTTCTTTCTCCTCTGTTGATACTATTTTCCTAGAACTTCCTCCACCACCCCCTCCACTCGGAGCAGGATCGGGATCTGGGTCAGGCTCTGGATCCGGTTCTGGTTCTGGCTCCGGCTCTGGTTCCTCCTCGGGGATATCCACCAAATAATCCTGACTACCCAAATCATATACATTCATCGCACCAGTCAAAACCTCCGCAGAAATCTCAACCGTATGCTCTGCAAATGCAGCAAAATCCACTGAAAAATCAAAAAGATCCCCGTCGTCCACAAGCCCTAAATCTGAAATCACAATTGTTGCCCTCTTTCTTCCTCCAACAATATCCACCAACACAACCTCGTCAAAAAACTCCCCATCATCGGAATTGTTAACCTGAACAGGATTTGAAGGAGTAACTACTGCAGGGAAAATAACACTCACAGCAATTCCATCTACCTCGCTATCACCCGGAAAATCCTCCCCCATCACAGCCGCAAAGGTAAAATCCACGGTATCATCCGCCCCATCATTGTCAGTAACCACATGGCTAATATCCAAAGTAAAATCCTCTAGCTCAGTCCCGTCCGCCCCAAAAAGATCTGCCTGAAACATCCCATATCCCCCACCGTTAAAATCCGGATCCACAGTCGTTCCAAATAAGATTGTGAACGCAAGGAATGATCCTAGTACAGTGTATTTCCATTTGTCGGCAAGGCCTGGCAAGAACATGTTCAAAAATGCTAATTTATCAAGATATTATAGCAAAAATAAGCCATTTCCGCTACTCCAAACCTCTATTTTACCAACACTGGAAGAATTTCCTCCTCCAATTTCAAAATATATTTCCCAGACCTAAACTCCCCTCCCTCAAAAATAAGATACTGCACCTTTTTATCAGGATAAAACTCCAAACTATAAAGCCCTGTTTCATCACTCTTTCGATCAAAATTCAAATCAAGAAGAGCAACCGTAATTTTTGTAGATTTATTTCTCACCGCCCCGGGCCCATATGAAGAAACCGAAATTTTATCCCCAGGAGGAAATAGCACTCCATTCTCCGCCTGCACATGCCCCCCCTTCACCTCAACATGCTCACTAAACTTTATCTCCTCAACAAAATCCTGCAACACAACACCTCTATCAATCTCCCCCACCCCTTCCAATCTAGCCTCAACAACAACCGCCCCATTCGCCTTCATATAAACATCTCTCACGACATGAACCTCCTCCGTCACAGCATTCAAATCCTCCGGCACCTCCACAACTACCGGCTGAGCATAACCCAATTCTTCCCCACTATACGGCGAAATAACAGCCCTCTGACTCTTCTGAATATCAAAAATAATCAGCAACATCACAATCACCCCCATAATCAACGCATACAAAACAATAAAAAGTAAATTACTATCCTCCCAATTTTGTTTTTTCTTAGCCATTTAATAATCGTATGTTGAGGAAGCACCATCCCTGGTCACATTTGTAGGAAGATTATACGGATTTGAATGAATGTAGTCCGGCTGTAGCGAAGGATAGGTGTCCGCTCGCCCAATAATCGTCCTATAAAGATAAACCGCATCCCACACATCCAAACTTCCATCCCCCACTACATAATCATAATCCCCCGCATCGGTTGTAAGAGTAACCTGCGAACCAAAGAAATCTCCAATTTTATTCACAATTGTAAAAGAGCTAAAATTCGGCACCGCAGTTCCGGCAATTGTTGTCGCCGTATCCGCAGCCACAATATAAAGAACATCCTGCCCCAAAGATTCCGGAACAAAATAATTACTTCCATCAGTCTGATCCACATCATTCCCGGTAATTCTAAAATATGGAGTCGAGCCAGCCTCCGCCTTCGTCACTTTCGAAACATAATCTTCTCCAGCCAAAAGAGATCGCAGCCCAATATAAAATTCCTCATCACTCACCGTTTCATCCGCATTGGTATCAAGAAGCAAATCCCGCGATCCATCACTATTCAAAATCTCTTTAGTAATTAAAAACGCCTTTGTCCAAAGATAATACGCACTAATATCATCATTATCCGTAGCAGTTGTGAAAGATATCGACGCAATCACATTACTCCGCGTATCCGCATCACCAATAAAGGTCATAAACGCCTTCGAAACGGCAGTTGGAGCATTATCATCAGCCTGAGTTGAAAAATAAAAGGTCTCGGTGTCAGACGCCCCTTGATCATCCGTTGCGGTGTAAATTCCTTTATAATAACTGGCATATTCAAGCGACGCCGCGCGCGAATAAGTCATAGTTGTCCCTGAGCGACTTGCAGTATTTGTATATGTTGCAGAAGCAGGATACCCCCAACTTCCATCATCAAGCCGCTTATATAACTGCATCCGGCGTTGTACGGAAGCATCGGTATTATCAGTAACTGAGAAGGTAAAAGTCGCACTAACCGAAACATCCTGGACAAGAGTGGTTGGAATAGGTGTCTCCGAACTCGGAGCAGTAGTACTGGAAGAAAGATCCACCCCATCCACTTTTGGAAGAGAAATAATCGGCGCCTCGTTTGGCAGAACAACATAATCATCACCAAAAGTCCCCTGCCTCTGCGCATTCACATAAATAGCAGTATCGGTGTCAAAGGAGAGCGTTCCCCCTCCTCCTGTAGGAAGACCGAGATCCGCAGTAATAATCGCAAAATTAAGGGCAGAATATGCACCGGTACTTGTAGGATTAGAACTCGCAATATCATATCCAAGATCTCCACTTGCAGTTGTAAAACCAGTCTGTGTACCCAAAACTGAGGCCCCACTAAGCGGAAAACTCACCGGATCCCCAGATCCATCCATATCAAAAACCGGAGTTCCTCCCGTATCAACGATATCAAAAATAAGATGATTAATATAAGCACTATCAGTATTCACAACCAGTTTGACCTCATTTTCACCAGCCTTTCCATACAACGGAACAAAGGTAAAAAGCGCATTATCCCCTGCCGCCGCAAATGCCGTTGGAGATGCTCCTTCCCACAAACTCCCCGCATCAAAAAGCAGCATAGCAACGAGCGAGGTCAAAGCAATGGCCCTCTTAATTCGGGAAATCCCAGTACAACGGTGAAATAATGTGGTCCTTATCATCAGGATCTATTCTACCATCGTAGTCCAAATCTGCATATTCAAAATCAGTCCCCGCCGTTTCATAATCCCAATGAATCGGAGAAATTATTTGGTCCTTATCATCCGGCCCAATCGAAATAGTCCCACCAGCCCATGTGCCCTGTTGATCAGTATTTCTGGATCTCATCGGAACCAGCGAAGATATTTGTGAATAATCAGAAATATTATTAATCTGAATTGCACTCACAATCACACTATCAGTCCCATTTCTATCAACAAATAAATTCCCCTCCCAAGTCTTATCAAGAATTGTCGGATCCTCCGTATCAAATTTCCCTAAACTAGTAACCACATAAAAATTCCTAAGCGCCCCAAGCACCGTCCCCGGCACATTAAACTGCCCAGTTGAAGAGGAAAGATCCGTAGCCAGCACAAGTAAATCGGTCCACCTTCCATAGAGATTAGCCGTCCCAAGTTCAATCTTTGACTCCCCGTTGGACGGCTCCCAAATCCCGTCTCCATCGATATCGTGAAAAACCACACGGACGTTTTCTTCAGGATTGCAGGAGATGTCGGAATTGACGGTAATAATAAGACGAACACCACCTGCAGTATTTGAACGAACACCAGCACCTGAAACTATCGGTTCCCCCTGAGAATACTCAATCAAAACAGATTGAATCCAAACGGTATAATCCCTAGCACATGCAGTTTCGGGAACAACAATTTCATAACTTACCTCTTCCTCTTCATGAGGAGGAATATTTTCAATTATCTCTTGATCAAAACTCACTATATTTTCACCCCACTCGATAGAACTTCCCCTCATACTATGAGTTTCCCAGTACACATCATCACCATTACCAGTAATAACACTTCCTTGAATAGTATTCCCTGCATTAACGGAATACTCCTTCGGACTATTCGTCCGCAAATATATCCAAGGAGTTGCCCCATACAATGGAATCCCATAGAAAAAAAGCTGCAACAACAGGAAAAAAAACAGAATAACTCGAAACAGTCTACTTTTTAAAGGCAAACTTTGCATATAACTTTTTATCACTCACAGTTATTTTTGGAAAAACAAAATATAGATAAACAACGAAAAGAACAAGCAAGAAAATCGCACTCAAATATTCATGAAAGATCTCTATTGCTAAATACTTTGAAACATATGCACCAACAACAATAATTATACCTATTCGAAGAGTATTTAAAACAAACAAAACTATAACGCCAAGCAACCATGCAAGCAATGCATTCATAACTTGCACTCGCATACTTCGCATAGTCAAAACCCAGGTAATAATAAACAAAGCCGAAAATGTAAACATAGAGTAAATCCCTGAACACGTTGGCCCAATATGCACAGAAAAAGCTTCAAGTTGAACATTATAACTCGCATGATTAATTAAATAACTGGAAGAAACAAGCGGAAGGTAAATTTCAAGAGAATCAAGAATTATATCTGAAAAAAATTTCCAATAATTCTCAACCAGAATTTGCATAAAAACATATGCAACTAAAAACCCACAAAACAACAACATTTCTCTACGAAATTTTTTCACAAAAGCTCCTCCCATAATCGCAACAAACAACAATGCATATCCGATAAGATCGGGAAGAACCGAAAAAACATATGGATTCAGTTTCATTTCAAACAAAACCTCCCTCCGGGAAAAAAACAAAACCATCAAACTAATAATTAAATAGAATATACTAGTAAATATATTTCTCTTCTGAAAAACATACTCGCTAATTTCTCTGCGCCTCAAAAAAGTAAAAATAAGAATTAATGGATACATCGACAAGACAAAATATCTATCTTCCTTAACAACACTATATCCATACAAATAATGCGTTATATCAGGAGCAAAAAAAGCAAAAAGTCCATATAGAACCGAAAAAAGCAAAATTCTTCGCAAATAAACAGGTTGTTTCTCAAACATTTTCAGTTTCCACCCAAGATATTTCATAAAAAGTGTTTATTTATTCCTTAAAGTGTATCAGAATTAACTAAACAAGTCTATATAAACAAACAAAAGCCACCACCACTCATAACAATCAATATGCAAAATAAAATCTCAATTATCGGCCTCGGCTACGTGGGCCTTCCCCTGGCCTGCTCAATAGCCAAAACAAAAAAATACCAAATGGTAGGGCTAGATTTAGACGAAGAAAAAATCGACCAAATAAATAAGGGAATATCCCCTATCGACGATGAAGAAACAAAAAAGCTCCTACCAAAAGTGAAACTCGAAGTTTCCACAAATGACAAAATCATCAAAGACTCAGAGTTTGTAATCATTTGTGTACCAACACCCGTAAAACATGATAAACATCCCGATCTTCGACCACTAATAAGCGCAAGCAGAACCGCTGCAAAATACCTACAAAAAGGGCAAACAATAATAGTAGAATCAACCATCTATCCAGGAGTTTGCGAAGAAGTAGTCCTCCCCATCCTTGAAGAAACGGGACTAAAAGGCGGAAAAGACTTCGAACTCTCTCACTGCCCGGAGAGAATTAGCCCAGGAGACCCAACGTGGAACGTAGACAACATCCCACGAAACATCGGATCCCTCACCAAAAAAGGCAACAAAAAAGCTGCGGATTTCTACAGATCATTCCTAAGTGCACCAATCACCGAACTTTCCTGCCTCAAATCAGCAGAGGCAACAAAAGTGATAGAAAACACATTCCGCGACATCAATATTGCCTACGTAAACGAGCTCGCAAAGTCTTTTGACGCAATGGGAATCGACATTGTTGAAGTGATTCAGGGAGCATCCAACAAACCATTCGCCTTCATGCCACACTATCCAAGCTGCGGAGTTGGAGGCCATTGCATCCCGGTTGACCCCTACTACCTAATCGAACGAGCAAAAAAAGCCGGATTCGACCACAGCTTCCTAATAAAAGCCCGAGAAATCAACAATTCAATGCCACTTTATACAATTGAACTACTCACCGAAAAACTAAACGAAATCAAAAAATCCATCAAGGGAACAAAAATTGCACTCCTAGGCCTCGCCTACAAAGCAAACATTAGCGACCTACGCGAGAGTCCATCCCTTGAACTCATCAAAATCCTTGAAAAAAAAGGTGCAGACCTAATCAAATACGACCCCTATGTCCCCACCCTAAACAATGTTGCCTCTCTCGAAGAAGCTCTAAAAAAAGCCGAAGTTATACTCCTCGCAACAAATCACTCGGAGTTCAAGCAGATATCCCCAAAAACCCTCAAAAACAACGGCATCAAAATTGTAATTGACGGCAAAAACTGCTTAAATAGAGAAGCCATCATCTCTGCTGGCATTCTTTATAAAGGAATCGGACACTAATGAAACTCGCAATCCTCATCCCTGCGCTTAATGAAGAAAAAACTATCGGGAAAGTGATAGATAGTTTACCGAAATCGCTAAATGGAATCGAAAAAATCACAGTGATAGTTGTTAATGACGGATCTACGGACAAAACCGAAGAAATTGCCAAAAGCAAAGGTGCAGTAGTTGTAAAGCACCAAAAGAACATGGGAGTTGGAAAATCCTTCCAGGATGGTCTTGAAAGGGCTATTGAACTAAAAAATGACATCCTTGTTACAGTTGATGCAGACGAACAATTCGACACCTCCGAAATCCCCAAATTAATTAAGCCAATACTAAGCAATGAGGCCCACCTAGCAACCGGAAGCCGCTTCATTGACAAAGCCTACACGCCAAAGAACATGCCATGGATTAAACAATGGGGAAACAAGAGAGTTGCAGGAATCATTTCGATGGGAACCGGCAAAAAATTCTATGATGTCAGTTGCGGATTCCGTGCCTACTCACTAGAAGCAATGCTTCGAATGAACCTCTTTGGAAAATTCACCTACACGCAAGAAACATTCCTAGATCTCGCCTACAAAGGCCTAGAAATAGTAGAAGTTCCAGTAACAGTTAAATACTATGAAGACCGTAAATCGCGTGTAGCAAGTAGCATTTTCGGATACGCATTCAAATCTGCAAACATTATTTTCAGAACCATTAAAGACTATAAACCCCTGAGATTCTTTGGAATAAGTGGATTAATTCTGTTCTTCCTAGGACTAGGTCTCGGGATATTTGTATTTATACATTTCCTCAATCATGGAACATTCTCTCCTTACAAAATCGTTGGATTCCTGGCCGCCTTCCTTAGCGCCGTAGGGGTAATGATAGCATTCATAGGTATTCTCGCCGACTTAATCGACAAAGTCAGGCTAACACAAGAAAAACTTCTCTACTACGAGAAAAAACGTAAATATGAAGAATAATTCTAACCTAACATAAGTCATGATCCACATCTCAAAGCCCATAGTCACTTCCAAAGACATAAAAGACGTTTCAGCAGTTCTAAAGTCTGGAATGATAGTTCAGGGACCAAAAGTAAAAGAACTTGAAGAGAAATTTGCAAAATACTGCGGAGTAAAACATGGGATAGCAGTTAATAGCGGAACAGCAGCCCTCCATGCGGGGCTATACGCGCTAGGAGTGAGAGAAGGAGATGAAGTGATAACAACGCCCTTTACCTTCGTTGCCACAGCAAATTCAATTCTAATGCAAAATGCAAAAGTAATATTTGTAGACATCGACGAAGACACATACAACATTTCACCAGCGGCTGTTGAAAAAGCCATCACACAAAAAACCAAAGCAATTCTTCCCGTTAGTCTTTATGGGCTTCCCTATCCTGAAGAACTTCACAAAATCGCTAAAAAACACAAACTCAAAATTTTGGATGACGCATGCCAAGCAATCGGCTCAACACTTAACAAGAAAAAAACTGGAGCAAGAGCCGACATCACTGCCTTTTCACTATACGCAACAAAAAACATAATGTCTGCAGAAGGAGGAATGATAACAACAAACAGCGCCACATACGCAGAGTTATGCCGTCGCTTCCGCCATCATGGCCAGTCCGAACAAACTAGATACCAGTACTTCGACATCGGATACAACTACCGAATGACCGATATTCACGCAGCAATTGGCCTCAACCAACTTGCAAACCTTGAAAAATACACTAAAGCAAGAATTGCCAACGCAAAAAAACTCACACAAGGACTCAAAAAAATCAAAGGCCTAATTCTCCCAGAAATCCCAGCAAAAACTCGACACGCCTTTCACCAATACACTATAAGAATAACTAAAGAATTTCCTCTAACACGTGATCAACTCAAAGAGCATCTTGCAAAAGAAGGTGTTGGATCAGGAGTCTACTACCCAAAACCACTTCACCTACATCCACACTTCCAAAACCAAGGCTTCAAAAAAGGTCAATTCCCAATTGCAGAAAAGATTGCCTTAGAAGTATTATCGCTACCCGTACATCCATCACTTTCTACAACGGACATTACAAAAATAATCAACGCTTTCAAAAAAATATAATGACAGACTTTTTCGCCCACAAAACAGCAGAAGTTTCAGAACAAGCAAGCATAGGAAAAGGAACAAAGATCTGGAGCTTGGCACAAATTAGAGAAAACTGCAAAATAGGAGAAAACTGCATCATTTCAAAAAATACATACATCGATTTTGATGCAATTATTGGAAACAATGTGAAAATTCAGAACAACTGCTCAATTTATCACGGAGCAACAATTGAAGACGGCGTATTTATCGGCCCACACGTTTGCATAACAAACGACAAGATTCCCCGCGCAATCAACAAGGACGGATCACTAAAATCTAACGATGACTGGGAAGTTGGAGAAGTACACATTAAAAAAGGAACCTCCATTGGAGCCTGCTCTGTAATTCTTCCAAACGTAACAATTGGAGAATTTGCACTAGTTGGCTCTGGATCAGTAGTAACAAAAGATGTTCCAAACCATGGATTAGTATTTGGAAATCCAGCGAAACTACATGGATACGTTTGCTACTGTGGAGAAAAACTAAACGAATCACTATTTTGCGACAAATGTAACCAAGATCTATTAACAATCATAAAAAAATAACATGAAAGAAATAAAAGTAGCAGTAATTGGAGTTGGAAATATGGGAAAAAACCACGCAAGAACATATTCAACTATCCCCGAAGCAAATTTGTGCGGAATTTCTGACCTCAATGAAGAGGCAGGAACCAAAATCGCCGAAGAGTTCCACTCAACATACTACAAATCCTTTGAAGAAATGTTGGAAACAGAAAACCCCGAGGTAGTATCCGTGTGTGTACCAACCTCGCTACACCACAAAATAGCAAAGTACTGCCTTGAAAAAGGAGTAAATGTTCTTCTTGAAAAACCAATAGCTATGACTCCTGAAGAAGGAGAAGACCTAATAAAAACATCTAAAGATACAAGTTCTAAATTATACATCGGACACATCGAAAGATTCAATCCAGCAGTCAAAAAAGTTAAAGAAATGATAGACAATGGAGATCTCGGAGAAATTACCGCAGTAATGGCAAGACGAGTCGGAGGATTTCCTCCACAAATAAAAGATGCCAATATTGCAGTAGACCTTGGTATCCACGATATAGATATTATCAATTACCTTCTTGGAGAGCTTCCTCAAGAAACACACATCAACAAAAAGAAAAACCATATCGAACAAAGAGAAGACTCCGTCGAATTCTTCATGAAATACAGTTCAGCATCTGCTTATATACAAACCAATTGGATAACACCGGTCAAAATAAGAAAATTAAATATAACTGGATCAGAAGGGTATTTGGAAATGGACTTCATCAGTCAGCAAATTGAATTCTACAAAAGTAATTACGAAAAATTCAAAGAATACTCGGGAGGATTTGCAGATTACATCCTAAGATTCTCAGAGCCAGATAAAATAGTGATATCCGTTGCAAAAAAAGAACCACTAAAAGAGGAAATTCTATATTTTATAGACTGCGTCCAAAACAACAAAGATATCGATATTCAGTTTTCAATAGATGCACTAAGAATTGCACTAACCTAAGAACATGATTCACCTGGTAATTGGAACAAAAGCCCAATTAATAAAAATGGTAGGTATAATTAAGGAGCTCGAAAAAAACAATATCGAGTACAACTACATTGATACCGGACAACACGCCATACTTACAAAAGAATTGAGAAAACAATTCAAAATTAGAGAACCTGATTACGAATTCGTATCTCAAAAAACAAACATAACCTCCAATTCAGAAGGAATTAAATGGATGATATACGTATTTTTCAAATTCTTGTTTAATAGAAAAAAAATATTCAAGGGAACAAAGAAGCAATACTGCCTAGTACATGGAGACACCACCTCAACCTTTTTAGGCTGTTGGATGAGCATCCTCGGAAGACAAAAAATAGTACATATTGAAGCAGGAGAAAGAACCAACAACGTTTTTAAGCCATTTCCTGAAGAAATAATAAGAAGATTCACGGACAAGCATTCCACCCTCTGTTTTGCATCTTCAAATGAAACAGAAGCAGCACTCAAAAAAGAAAAAATCAAAGGTAAAATAATAAACGTAAAAGAAAACACACTTATAGACGCGGTAAACCTCGCCAAAACGCAGTCTCCAAACCTTAATCTCCCGTCAAAATTCATACTCGTTTCAATTCACCGATACGAAACTATCCATTCAAAAAAAAGAATGACATTTATCGTAGACATGCTCATAACCTTTGCCAAAGATCATAAAATTATCTGGGGACTTCACGAGCCCACAAAAAATGCTCTAAAACGATTTGAACTGCTGAACAAACTCGAAAAAAACAACAACATCTCACTAAGAGGACTATTTCCCTATTTTGAATTCATACAAACAATCAGCTCCTCACAATTTCTTGTCACTGATGGTGGCGGACCACAAGACGAAACACGATACCTTGGAATCTCCTGCCTATTAATGAGAACAGAAACCGAAAGACCAGGATACGACAACGTATACTTGTGCAAATTTTGCAAAGAAAACGTTAATAAATTTTTTAAAACAAATAAGAAAAATCTTCAACAAGATAATCAATGCCAACCGTCAAAAAAAATAACAAAAACACTAAACAACAAAGAATGAAAAAGAAAACAATTTCAATATTAGTAACAATCGCACTAGTAGGATTTCTTGGCCTCTACCTCTATCAAAACAAGGAGGTTTTTGGAGAAATTGAAAGAATTGAAGCAATTCAAATAGTCCCGATTGTTATATTGATTCTAACAAATTTATACATAAACGGCCTTCTTTTAAAAACCCTTACCTTACCCTTTAGAATAAACCTCAAAGAACACTATTTATTAAGTATCACTTCCTCCTTCTTAAATATGATAACCCCTTTTCGAGGAGGAGCAGGATTTAGAGCAGCCTATATGAAAAAAAAGTACAAGCTTAATTACACGCATTTTTTGTCCTCACTAAGTGGAAATTACATAGTCGTATTCCTCACAAATTCTCTGCTAGCACTAATAATCTCTATATATTATTTTCTTACTACTCAATACATCAACATACCAATTATTGTTTTCTTTTCACTAATGCTACTGCTTACAACAACTCTAATTATTCTACCAATAAATATCAAACCAACAAATTTTATTACCTTCTACCTAAATAAACTCTTAACAGGGTGGAACATTATTAAACAATCACATCAAACAATAATTAAAATTATTATTTTAGTTATAATAAATATTGCATTTACCACAATGATAAACATACTTCTTTTTAGAGCCATATCCTTCGAAATCAACTACCTTCAAGCACTTTATTTTTCAACCCTTGGAATCCTAACTACATTCATATCTATAACACCTGGAGCACTTGGCATTACAGAAGGTTCATACATAGTAATATCAATAATAATCGGAGTTCCCCCTGAAATAAGCTTAATCTCAGCACTATTATTAAGAGTAATTCTAACAATCACACTCCTTACAATAGGCCCCATATCAAATATAATATTAATAAAAAAACTAACACTAACAAAATCACACACCTCCGCTAATACTCAATAAATTATTTTTCAACAAATCATCGATCAAAACATTATATAGAATATTTCCACTCCATTACCCTCAGCCACACAAACATCATTCTCCAACAAGCATTCAACATACCCTTCAAACAAGACAACAAGATAATCATCAAACTCGTTTATCTATCTATTTGTATAATTTCATGGTGTTCTCTTCAAATAATAGTTGAAAAACATTATAAAAACTGGTAAACTATAAAGATAAATTAAAACAATATGCCAGAAGAAAACCAAAATCAAACTCCACAGGCAAACAATGCTAATCCTGCAGAAACCATAATTTCTCAAGATCCTTCCCCTATACAACAGCAAGTGCCACAGCAAGCCCAAACAATACCTCAGCAACAACCTATGATACCTCCTATGCAACAACAAGTGCCTATGATGCCTCCTATGCAGCAGCAAATGCCCATGATGCCTCCTATGCAGCAGCAAATGCCTATGATGCCTCCTATGCAGCAACAAATGCCTATGATGCCTCCTATGCAGCAACAAATGCCTACAGGACAACCAGAACCAATGCCACTCTCCCCTCAAGGAGAATTAATGCCAAATGAAGAAAAAAAACATAGCCTCACAAAGGCACTCTTTCTTCCGATAATGATTATTTCTATACTTGCATATGGATCATATTATATTTACAATTCCAAGTCTTCATTAAATAAAAGCTCTGTAATTAATCACAACCAAACAGAAGACTCCATTCCAAACAAAACAATTCCACCAGAAAAAAATACACTAGAAAAAAATTCGGAAAAATTAAATAATGGAAAAGTAGCTAGATAAAAACTATTAATATATGAAAAAAGAAAATAATATCTTTTGGGAAACACTAATTATTTTCGAGATTCTACTTTTAATAAAAATTATTCTATCTTTTTTTCACTTCGGCCCTTTAATTATTCCAGACGAAATTTGTGTAATAGAAATAGCAAAACATTTCGCACATAATTTTGCTATCACCCCTTGTTCGGAAATCACCTCTCTACCAGCAGGAAACCCTTTCCCCCTATATTCAATAATAATTTCACCTATATTCTATTTTTTCAAAGGATATAAGTCGTTTCAAGTTATTCAGATAGTTAATTCCATACTCTCCTCATTAATCGTATTTCCTCTTTATGGCATTATAAAACAATTTATTAAAAGAAAAGGCTATATACGTTTAATAATCTTTGCAATAACACTTTCCCCACAAATCACAACATTTGCTCAAACAGCAATGACAGAAACTCTATTCTCAACACTAGTTATTTGGCTGCTATACAACTACATTTCTTCTTTTACTAAACAAAAAACACGAAGGAACACAGCCATAACAATTATCCTATGTTTTCTTTCTACAATCACACGTCCTTTTGGATTCATTGTTCCACTAGCAATTATAATTAATGAAATAATACTAATTAAAAAAAGGAAAGCTAAAAAACTACTGCTATTACTTACTATATTCACTATAAGCTTATTCGGGCTATTCACACTAGCGCCACAAATTAGCGATAGCATAACCGAAAAACTACTTGCACTAAGATCTATTCACGGCATTTCTTTATTCTTCACTTCATTTATTCAACAAGGAAATAGCCTAATAATTGCAACAATATCAATTCCCCTAATCATATTTATCACTAACATTTTTTCTTCTCAAAACACAATTATTAACAAAATTAGATGGTTCCTTGTAGCTTTAATCTCGCTGAATTTCATAATTAGCGCACAACATATATTTGGGTATCATTATTTTGCCAATATCGACCCCGGTATGATTACAAGATATATAAACATATCAATAATACTAATATTACTATTTTCACTTATATTTATATTCACAGAAAGAATTAACACAATCACCAACAAAAATATTATCGTTTACGTGGTTACCTTCATTCTTATTGCATTTATTCAAGACTCAAACTCAAAACTAAATCTTAACCTAGACCAGTCATTTTTATTCAATGGAGAAGCAAAAGCATTAATAAACGACCTTGTAGAATCAAAAAACATTCTAAAGTATACCCTTGTGCCAGTTAGCATATTACTAACTATCATGGTATTAACAGGAAAAAGACTATTACTCTCAGGAACAATCACATTCATACTAATTTTAGAATCGGTTCTTTCAATTGTACAATTATCAATACAAACAGAAGAATTACCAATAATAAAATTTTTCGAGGAAGAAAACGCCAATATAGTATATTTAGCACAAATAAATGAAAAGAGAATAAAAGACAATCAATATGGAGTTGTGTGGCTTCTAACAGGACTTACAAATAATAAAATTGAGCTATCGCTAATTCATCAAGAAGACGCAATCCTAAACGGGACAAATGTCCTAAGAAAAGAATATCTGGAAAAATCTAAGTTTATTAAAGAATCAAAATACATTATAACCCAGTATTTTGATTTAGACCTCCCCCTAATTGGAACAACAAAATATCTAAAAATTTATGAGAACACTCAAAAAGCTATTTAGTCCATTTTTGATCTTTTGCATCATATTATTAACAAAAATCATCTTAAATTTTGGGATATCTCACCCCTTCATTTTTTCTGATGAAAGTTGTGTTGTCCAAATTGCACAATCCTTTGCAAAAACACTTCACCTTTATGACTGTCAAGAGATAATTACAGTGCCTGGAGGAACCCCCTTTCCTTTCTATTCAATACTAATTTCCCCCATCTACTATCTCTTTGATGGCCCCATTGCATATCGACTAAGCCTTATTCTGAATATAATACTGTCCACAAGCATGTTGTTCCCCATTTATTATTTCATCTCCAAATTCACAAACAACAAATATCTAAGACTCATAATCCCTACATTAGTAATTCTAGCACCACAAATAAGCGTTTACGAAAACACCCTTATGACGGAAAGCATATACATTACATTAAGTATTTGGACAATATACTTCTACGCAAAGTCCTTTGAATCAGGCACTCCAAGAAAACACAAAATTATTTCCTTAATCTTATCACTACTTGCAACACTGTCACGGCCATTCGGAATAATCCTTCCAATAGCCTTATTTACAAATGAAATATATTTAGAAAAAAACAAAAAAAGAACCGCATTAATCTATCTTCCAATACTATTTATAACCATTCTTTCTTTCTGGAAAAACATGCCAGAAAATCTAAAATATTCACTTGTAGAAAAATTCCGCAGTTTAGGATCAATAAACACATCAATTTTTGCTCTTGACAGCATCCTAAGCCAAATGAACAGTTATCTTATTGCAGGTCTATTTATCTTTCCCATAGCAGGAATACTATTTCTAATTACAAGCAAAACCCAAATAATTAAAAACATTAAAGTCTTCATTATTACCCTAATAGGACTAAATACAATAATAAGTACTCAGCACTTTTTAGGATACCTCCTAAACAAAGGAAGAGACCCTGGCCTATTAACCAGATACATAAACATTTCAATAATACTATTAATTATTTTTGGTTTCGCATTTCTAGTATCAAAACCAAAAAACATAACAAAAAGTGGAAAAATACTCTTTCTAATCTCGTCCATCCCACTGGCAACACTATCTCACAGAGTAATAAAACACACGCTAAACCTAGACTTATCAAGTTACTACTCAATGTTTAGAACCACAACAAGTATGACCCCCAACAGCATAAGCATAAATCCCTATGCAGAAATGACCCTAATAATTCTATTTATTATATTAACGATACTCTTTATAAATAATAGAAAAAAAACAATCTTAACTGTAATCGGAATATTCCTTGTTACAAACTTTTTTGCCTCTCATTATTGGATTTCAACATTCTCCTCTCTCACAACCTCAAATATTACAAAAGCACTTCAATACAAAGAAGACAAAATCATATACCTTGGAGTCTCACCAACTGTATTCCCAAAAAACTATAGTTACTGGCAATTACTATCAACATCAAAAAACAATATAGAATATAACTCTCTCAAAAGTGAAGGAAACTCTCTTGAGGTTCCCAATGAAATCAGAGATTATTTTGTAGATGATTATGACTATATAGTAACTCAATACCATTTAAACCTTCCAATTCTTCAAACTGTTGAAGCAAAAATCTCCGGAGTTCAATCTAAAGAATATCTATACAAAACAAAAAAGGGAGAAACAAAATAGTTTCTCCCAAAATATTCAAAACAAATTACTTCTTCTTCAAGGAAACCCTATATAAAACAACTAAAATCAATATAAAAACAATTCCCAAATACAAATAGTATTCAGAAATTTCAAAAGAATCTGCATCTCCGTCATCTTCACCTCCTTCATCCACGGCATCGTCTGAAAATGACTCCACAACATTAACCACAAAATCACTTCCTACTGCAGTGCTTATAGAAACGCCCGAAAGCCCTGCATTTTCAACTATCTTACCATCATAATCTGATAAAATAGCCCTCATCATCCCCTTGTAAACACCCACCTCTGCGTCAAGAGGAACCGAGATTGCCATATTAAAGTCAACATTGCTGTCTGACTCTAAATCAACCGAATCAGATGGCAAAAAAGACATCCACTCTTTTGGAATAACAGAATACCCCGAAGAAATTACTCCCTCTACCTCCAGACGAGCTGTAATTTCTCTCTCCTCATCCTCATTAATCAGCGTATAGGGGACATCATACGTTCCACCCTTTTCAACAGTAAACTCTTTAGTATCAGCTCCATTTTTTAGGGATATCGATGGAGTTGCTGCAAACACTAGCGTTCCCATTGCAAGTGACAAAAGGAGAAAAACACTTAGAAAAACAAATAGTTTTTTCATAGAATTTATTATTAATAAATATTTAATTATTTCTGAAGAACATTATACTTTATTTTTTTTTAGACTTCAATGCAAAAGATAAAACAAGAAAAACAACAGATGCAACACCAAGAAAAACAGCAAAAATCCCACCCCCCCTAACAAAAGTCTGAGTCAAAGAATAATCACTAATTTTTCTCTCTACATCAAAAAACTCATTTTCATCTGAAAGGCTAGAAACCATTATTTTCAAAGGAACAGCTATGGCATAACTAAATACAACACTCCCCTGCCCATCCTCCGTTTTCTGTGAAACAGTCTTTGATGGAACCCACTTTGCACGAAAAGTACTCTCGTAAGAACCAAGCTTTACCTCTTCAGAAACCTCGACAGAATACTCAAAGTATTCAATATCACCTGGAGCAACAAATATCTCATTATTACCAAGCAAGTCTACTTCCGGTAAAATAGAACTAATCCCTTCAGCATACGATAATTCATCAAGTGTAATATCATATCCATACATCATTGGCTCGGAGTTTGAAATAGCAAGCTTTCCATCAAAACGTTCACCAGGAGACAGATTTAAAATAATTTTATTCCCCATGTACATGTCTCTTTCTTCCTCATAATACAAATCGCCTGAGAAAAAAGAGAATCCAGAATCATCCTCCTGCTCTACACCATATACATCAACAATATACTCTTTTTCAGTATTTAAAAAATAACCCCTTAAATAGGCAAAAAACACAACAAACAACAACAAAATAAGTACAATAATAATATTTCGAGTATTTTTCTTCATAATAATTATTTCTTAGGAATTAGTAATTTTATGCCTGGATTGACAAAATATGGCTGCTTCAAATGATTAACAAAAATAACGTCCTTTGGGATAACTATAAATTTTGAACAAATTGTCTGAAGTGTATCTCCCTGTTGAACAACATATATTTTAGAAATATTTCTCAATCTATAATACTTGAATTTTTTAACAGCAAAATACAAAAGAATCAACACAAAAACAACAAGAACAACACCAAGTTGAATCCACGGGACCCTATATACCCTTAATTTTGCCTGCCCAATATCAACAACATCAATTGAGCTATCATCTCCATATACCTGAGGAGAATAACTAAGGTCTAAAACAAGATCAATCCATCCCCATGAAAAAGGAATTTCCCCATACGACATATGCCATTTACTTAAAAGCTTTGTCGAAGGAAACCCTGGTTTTGATTTATAATCCGATTTCTCAAAAATAACATTCCCAAAAGAATCAGTGACCTTAGTATCTGCGCTAAGAACAACAACAGAATTACCCCTCACTGAATAAGCAAGCTCAGCAGTGATAGCTGCAAAATCTCCTTCACCTATATTAACACTTTTCAAAACAAAATCACTAATTTCAACTTCATGTACCCTCTCCCCAGGAACAGAAATAATAATATCCATTCCCACTGCAGTCCCAATAGAAACCCCTGCCCCTTGAGAAACAGCAATCTCCTTCTCAGTCTTTCTATTCTTAACCCTAATCAATCCAGCAAAATCTCCAGGCGAAACATTTTCCGGAACATTAACCTCAAAAGGAACAACAAACTCCTGTGAACCAGGCAAAGTCCCATCAACAAACATTTCCTCACCATCAGGAAAAACCACCCAATTCTGAAGATATAAAGGAGATTTCTTATCTTCCAAATTCGCATAAACACTTCCTGCCAACGGAGAAAACTCTAAATCAAAATAGGCCTCCACATCATCTTGTAAAACAATAGTAAATAATCCAGACTCAGTTTCACCTGGATCAACTTCAATAACCTTCCCTGCACCCTTTTCTCTAGTAAGAGAAAAATCAACATTTTCAGCAAAAATAAGCCCAGACGAAAACACAAAAACAACAACAAACAAAAATAAACACAAAAGCCTTTTCATAGTAATAAAGAGTTAATAAATAACGTCAATAAAGAATATAATAATCATTATTCACTTCCTCATTCTCAATAATCTGGCCCCCTCCATTCTCAAAAACAAAATCATTTACAACCTCAGGCGAAACATCAAACGAGGACAGCCAATCCATATTACTAACTACCCCTTCATCTAAGAAGTCAGCGCCACTATCAATAACAGAAGCTGAATAAAATGAATTTTCTCCTAAACCGATCACTGAAAACAAAAAACCTACAAGAAAAGAGAACAAAACAAGAAACACCCTACTACTAAAAAAATTTGTAATCTTCATGAATAGAATAGTTAACAATACAAACAACAAAAACAATTATAAACAAAAACACAAGAAGAAACAACAAAAAAAAGCTACCCCTCCAAAAGGAGAGGTAGCTTTTTTTATAACATGCGACTAAGAATCAGATAGAGTCAAAGTTGCACTAATTGTATAAGTACCTTCAGCAAGACCATCAGAAGGACCTTCAACAACCCATCTACCATGAGAATATTTTGAAGTTCCTTGACAAGGTTCAGTATTGGCAAAAATCTCCTGAATTCCATCAGCAAGATCAACCTCTGTAATTGTCATTGTTGAAGTGTCACCAGAACAACCAGTAACACCATCTCTTACTACCCATGAACGAAGACCACCTGCACCAACTCCTTGGTCAAGAGATAACTTCATCTCAGCTGTACCAGGTGCAGCTACAGTAGTTAACGCAAGATTAGCACCTACCTCAGTATCACTACCAGCATAAGTAAAAGTAGGAGTAACTGCATCAATTGACACCTCATGTCCAGTATTATCTGTGCTACCTCCATTATAATCTCTTACCTGAACATAATCAGTACCAAGACCAGCATTAGAGTCAACAGCAGACCTACTATCTAGATATCCTTCAAGTGAGAACGCTGCAGCAGAATAGTTACCACCAACAGAAAGTCCACTTGTTCCAACAGTAACAGTAACAGTCGAATCATTATCTCCTGATACAGTTGCCGCAGAGACTCCAGAAACAACTAGCAATGAAAACATAGCAGTTAGCATAGCTAGTGACAAAAATTTCTTGTTCATTTTTGTTTTTGTTAAAAATAAATAATTTTGTGATTGGACATACACTTCAAGGCTTGAGTGCCGGCTTACAAACGCTAAAGTACAAATCAATCAACACAAACATAATACATTATTTTTCACTAAAAGTCAACACTCTGATTTTTAATTTCATACACAAATCCTCCCTCTACTACACCCTCAACAGGCAAGTCCAATTTTACATCTGTTATTACATAATCTCCCTGAAAATCGTCAACATTAACATCATCACTGCACGAAAGAACATAGTCAATACGATGATCTGTATGAGAAAAAAGTTCCCATATTGCACGCGCCTTTGGATTCTCCACATCTACTTCAAAAACAATTGTCGAAGGAGAAATATCTCTAAAAAAAGCATATGTATCAGAATCAGGGAAAAAATTCCTCATAGAAATAACACCTAAAACAGAAACACTAATCAAGCCTAATAAAAGAAGATAGTAAGCATATTTTTTCGTAAAACTATAAGTTAAAAGTAGCCCCAATAGGCCAAAGAAAACAAGCGGCTTGAAAGCAGAAGACAGATAGATATCAGGAGGTTGAGATTCCCAGGAACGCACATAAAAAACAGACTGATCAAGATTTTGAGCAGAATCTCCCCCTACTGCCAAAAAACTTAAGAACCCCATTAACACAACGGATAAAAACAATATTGCCTTATTGTTTCTGTTGAAAAAATCACCACCACTTGCCATCAACATTAAACCAAGAAGGTATATGAAAAAAATTGACACATTTAAATACCTAGTAATCACTAAAGCCTCTCTACCATTAATTAAGTACCCATAAATATGCTGGAAAACAATGAACACATTCACAGAAATAAATATAACAAAAAACCATCTCACCTTTTTCACCCAAGTATTATTAGGAGAAAAAAGAAAGAGAACACAAAACACAAGAGGAAGAAGAAAGCTTGAGATCGTAAGACTATTAACTGATTGAACAAATGCAATTAACAGGTTTTTCCAGTTTTCTGGATAAAGAACGGTAAGGGCCTTGGCAATAAGGGCTTCACCCAATAAAGGGAATGCAATAGAAAAAATATAATACACTGCACCCCCAACAACTCCAAGTAGTACAAAAAGAAAAAAAGTTCTTCTCCTAATAAGTTCATTAACAAAAACAGCCAAAGGGAAAATAAACCCAAAAGGTCTAACAAATACAATTAACACGGTAAACAACAACAATAAAACCAATTTTCTAAACAAGAAAGTCTCAAGATACTGAACATAATAGGACAGAGCCCAAACGCTCAAAACAAGATACAGAGTTTCTGTCATAAGCGTTTTTTCATAAACAAAAACCTGAGGAATCATTAACAGTACAGAAATCAAAACATATCTTGATTTTCCTTCTTTAACTACACCCTTAATTAATTCCAAAAGCGGAAAAACCAAAGAAGAAACCAGTAACGAATTTAGAATCAAAACCAAACGATATGCCATCCCAGAACCAAAATAATAGAATGGAGAAATCAAAATGGAATACAAAATATTTGGCTGACCAGCTTTGACACCCGTAACCTCCTCACACATTACAATTTGAAAATCAGAAATAAAATGCTTTGCCAGCTGTATAATACAAGGTTCATCAGGGACTATAAATGTCCCCTTCATAAAAAATGAGAAAACAACCTTTAACAAAAAAAGAAATATAAACAAATACAGAGCTCGAATAGATTCTTTTTTCATAAACAACTTTTAAAAAACATGAATCAATACTATCATTACTTTAAAGCATTACGAACTATTATTAATAAAAATGAAAAACTTTCCCCTCCCCATAATAACGATATCACTATTATTGGTAATGCTTCCTGTGAACATATTACTTGCTGCAGACATCCCAATCGAAGTATACGTTGAAGGAGGTTTAACAATAGAACAAAATGGCGATTGGGGATCGGGCCTATCATTTGGAGAAATACAAGAAGGAGCTAGCAACACATTAAACTGGAACATGTCTGAAGAAATTGACTACATAGACTTCGCTGATGACACGGCATCCGAGGGATTTTATATCACGATTGACATGATCGATTTTTCAGATGGAGAAACAAACACAATCCCAGCATCAAACTTCAAACTCTTTGGTGAATATGAAAACGAAACCCCATCAGCAATAACAAAAGGAGAAAACGATTCAAGTAAAAACCTAAGTATTCTTCCAAATAGTTGCGAAACAATAGGCCCTTCAAATTTTGATTTCCACAACGATTTTCTGGACAGTCAAAAAGATTACAGTATAACCCTTTCAAACTCACCACAAACACTTATTTCTTCAAACGCTAACTGTCTCGCCATAGGACATCTTAGATTTGACCATGCAGAACTCAACATTTCAGAAAACACACCAGCGGGAACTTATGCATCAACAATCACAATTACAATCATTGACGGAACCCCTTAACACAATTTTACACAAAAAAGGCCCAAAGATTTCTCTCCAGGCCTTCTAACAACAGGGAACTTCTACTTTCGCAGTAGTCGAGAAGATCGAGTAGCTGTTGACACCATAGGCTTTCTAGTTAGAATCCTTTCCTTTTCAACAACACTTTGAGTTGCAGGTTTTATAAGCTTTTTAGGCTTTCTATTGACATCAGCCACCTCTACCTTTTTAATCGTGCGAGTTTTATTCAAACTATTCTGTAGCACACTCCTTTTCTTAAGTTTTGACGAAAAATCATAATTGAAAACATTTGCACTCAAGGAGCTATTACCACGCCCCCCACTTCCTTCCTCTTCTGTAACTTCCTCATCGTCATCTTCTCCATTTAATAATGCATCCCAGGCTTTCGTTATTCTCTCTCTATCTGCCGCAAGATACTCATCCATTGTTTGTGGATCATATCCAGACTCTCTGAACCTCTGTTCCATCAAGTTCCCATCTACTTTCCAATATGGAGGAACCTCTGACCCCTCAGGGCAGTCCGGTCCTTCACATGGGCAATCAGGCCCTTCACATGGGCAATCTGGCCCCTCGCATGGACAATCTGGTCCTTCGCATGGGCAATCTGGCCCCTCACATGGACACTCTGGTCCTTCACATGGGCAATCAGGCCCTTCACATGGGCAATCTGGCCCCTCGCATGGACAATCTGGCCCCTCGCATGGGCAATCTGGCCCCTCGCATGGACAATCTAGCCCCTCACATGGAAACTCTTCAAGAATATTTACAATAAATTTATTACCTTTTGCCAAATATATTGTCATAGACTCACTTTCATACCAAAAACTCTTTAAAATTCCTCTTAGCATATCTTTATGGAATCCATATCCCGCAACATCACCAGCATCATCGGGAAGAGACAAAGAAAAAGGAATAGTCACAGATTCAAGTGGAGGAATTTCAACCAACTGGGTTGATATATCAACCCAAGACTTAGGAATTGAGGGAGAACCAAGCCAGGTCTCAAAATCCGGCTGAACAGTTATTGTATATGTTGGATCAAGATTAGTAACCAAAAGTCCACTCTCAACAGACTCCCCTGGATATAAAGAAAATTCATAAGAACCACCTTCTGGAGAAGTAGCATTAAAATTAGGAGGCTCAACAGTATCCGCCAACGCAACATTTGCAGCAACACTCATTAAAACAAGCGTAGCCACAGAAATCATCGATAAAAATTTGTTTAGAAACCGCATAGAAAAGGGGTTAGATATTGAAAGACGACAACCATAGCATTAATCCATTCCATTGTCAACCATTTGTGCCAATATTGCCTATACTTAACATGTTGCTAAGCCATTCTACTTTTTGAAACAACAAAATTGAAGGAGAATTACTGGTTAAATCACACAAACATTGCATTAAGGCAATTAAGCCTTCAACAAAAACAACCCCTACGGCAAAACCACATCTCCCCCCGCCGGGCAAAACAGCTCCATCGAAAGCATCGAAGTGTATCGACCGCGCTCAAGCGGTGTATCCGCAGCCAAGTTCAAGTAAACAACATAATTTCCGGCCACAACCTCCAAATCACTAAAATAAACATACCCAAGGAAACTATTTCCTTTATCTGTTTGAAAATCATCAACAACACCTTGATCTACAGGAAGCCCAGAATCTGAAAATGACAACAGCGAAATCCCCGAAGCCTCAATGAACTGAGTTGGATCATCATCCTTCTCCATATCATTTCCAAACACTAAAATTGCGCATTCCCCCGCCAAATGATCTGCACCACCAATCTCCACGGAAATTGTTGAATTCTGATCAATCATATCGTGAACCCTTCCAAAGGAAATACTTGGCACATTAAACACCAAATCATCCGTAACAATCGCCTCATAACTATTCTCCACCTGTGTCGTTAGCTCCACATATCGCTCATTTTTCTTCTTGAATGGGAAAACACCATTTAACAAATACTCTTTCTTTGGCCCCTTCTTTTTGCGAGAAATTTTCTCCGGCTCCTCCACAACCTCCTCATCAACAGCAACTTCTTCTTCCTCTTGTTCAATCTGTTCTTCCTCCACGACCTCCTCAATCACCTCATCCCCCTTCTTTTCCTTTTTCACCTTCTCTTTTTTATCTTCCTTCACCGGCTTGTCATCAACCTTCTCCTCCTTATTCAAAACCTCCTTCGCCGTCTTACCCGCATCCTTCAACACCTTATTCGCTGCATTTTCAGCCTTTTTGACCTCCTTTTCAGCAAACTTAACTGCTTTCGGAACTGCAACCTGAATCTTTTTAAGCTCATTTTCCACCTTCTTTGACGCCTCAAAATCAACGTCCTTAAGCGCATTTTTCAAAACCTTCTCCAACTCCTTTATCTGCTTAATTGAATTCTCCACCCTATTATAAGAATCCTGAACATTTTCCATGGCCTTATCGAGGGCCATTATCTTCGATTTCCCTCCAATTTCTGCCACAATGGCAACAGAAACCGCTCCCCTATCAATAAATCCCTGAATTTCCTCAAGTCCTTTTTCGGCCTCCTTCTCTACCTTCTTGACCAAATCCTCAGCTTTTTCCACGACTTTCTCCACTTTTTGCTCCAAATCTTCCTTCAGCTTCTCTTCTTTTTCCTTCAAGAATGCTTCAAATTTCTCCTCCCTCTCCTTCTTCAATTCCTCAATTTTATCCTCAATCTCACCCTTTAACTCATCTTCCTTCTCCTCATAGATTTTTTTCTTTGTATCTTCAAGAGACGACTTAGAATCTTCCTTCATCGCCAACAACGCCGACGCATAGCCAAACCTCTGATTATCCCCCTTCACAAAAAATCCATCAAAATACCTATCCTCATAGGCAATCAAATACATATCCTTGCTATCAAAGGTAAATCCAAGCAATGTCTTTACAAAAGGATTCAGCCCCGCCATAGCAAGAACCTCTTCTGCAGCCGCCTCAATAGGCGCTGGGGCTGGCGGTAGTTCTGGAGCTGGCTCAGGAACAGGCGCTAGTTCCGGAACTATCACCATTTCTGGCTCTGGAACCGATTCTGGCTCTGTCACTGCTTCTTCCACAACAACTGGATCAACAACATCCTCAACAATTACCTCCTCTCCTTCAACAACCTCATCCAAATCTTCCTCAACAACTACTTCTTCTCCTTCTATTCCTTCTTCCACAACTACTTCCTCCCCCTCCACAACAACCTCATCTCCTTCAACAACATCTTCCACAAGCACTTCCCCACTTTCAACAACCTCAACCACAGGCTCCTCAACAACTACCTCCTCCGCCACGGCATCTTCTAGCCCCAAATTCTCCCTCACCTTATCCTCAAGCGATTTTCGAGAGGCAAAAACCTCATCGAAACTCAACTCTCTGGTAGGAGCAAGCGGAAGAACATTAACTTCATCCTGCAAATCATCTGGATTAAAAACATATCCTCGCCGAAGCACACGGTTGAGCCTAAGCAAATGCGGCTCAATCTCTCCTCTATACACCATCAAAACTTCACGACCCGTCACAAAAATAGCATCCGCACTCAATGCATATCCATCAAAATCCTCAATAATAATCGAATCCGCACCAAACACGGCAGTCTCGATCAGGTCGGAAAAAATAACATTAACAATAGTAATATCGTCATCTTCATTGTAATCAATATTTTGATCTACAATTGTGAAAAAATCCTTACCCCCTTCCTCAGAAGAATCGCCATAAATCCCCGCATAAAGCTTTTTTTCATCATCCTTATCAAAAGAATAATCCTTAAAATAATAAACATTATCACGCAAATGACGGAACTCATCCTCATAAGAACCATCATAAAAATATCTATCCATAAACTTCTCACGCATCTCAAGACGCAATTCCCTGTTCTCAAGCTGAGCCCGCTCCATCACACGCTCCTCAGTAGAGTGCTCGTTCCGCTTCTTGGTATATTCATTTGTCCCTCCATACTTCTCAATCTCCTCTTTAATGATGGCATCCACCTCAGACTGCGGCAAAACCTCCTCTTCGGCATAAAAAGTCATAACTTTATTGGTCGCCTCAGTCAAAACTTGTTGTTCATGAAGGATTTGCTCCGCCTCGGCCTGAGCCTGGGCCTCAACCTGAGCAGCTTCGGCCTCCTGTGTCCCCGCATTAAATCCAATAGTATCAAGCGAAACATCCACATTCATTGGTGGAGGATCAGGGATTATTGCGGATTCATAAACGCTTCCTCCTTCCACAATTACCCCCCCTTCTGGTTGTAAAACCTCAGAACTGAGCTGTGATTCATCCCCAGGAATTGGGCTTTCGCTTACTACTGCACCTTCCGGACTGGGAACTTCTAGAGAAGATGCAACAGCCGATTCACCAGGCGCTTCAGCAACAGATGGAGCTGCCTCTACAACTGGAGCAACCTCTACTACCGGGGCAGGAGCTGGAGCCTCAACCACTGGCGCTGGAGGAGGAAGAGGTGCAGGAGCGGGCGCTGGTGCTGGGACAGGAGCAGCAGCCGGAGCATCCGTCACATCAGCCTTTGAAAAATAAGCCAAATCTGTCCCCCAATAAAGCCCTCCACCTACCAAAATAATCAGCAAAAATGTAAGGATAAAATGCCCGCGCCGAGGCCCAGAAACGGCTTGCGAAAGCTCATAAGAAACATTGTTCGCAACATCGCTGGAGATCTGATCGACCTCTCCATCCCATATATTTTCGAATTTTTCGTCGTGATTTAAAGCCATTAAGCGCAATTATATCCCAATATTTTACCATAAATACAAAGTCAAGTAAACGGATATACCCGCACCAACAAAGCAAAAAACTACAAGTCAAAAACAAGGCCACTATACCCCACACCCACCTAATAACTGTTCAACGCCTCCAAACACATAACAAATTTAGAACTCTGACTAAGCCGGAGCCTTAAAGGAGATAACAAACGCTCAATAACCTCAGTAGATCGGACCCCAACCTTGCATTCCAAGATAATTAAATGAGGAAAATGATGCGCAAATTTCATAGCAGGCATATTCCTACCAGTTTGATCATAACACTTAATATCATAATCAAGCGTAAGGCGAATACCACTATGAGGATCTGCAAAATACTCTCTCTTATATTCATTTAAAAGAACTGGCTCAGAACGGTACAAAAACCGCTCATACTGCTCCGAAGAAAACTGTGAACGAAAGATTTTTTTGAGTTCACTAAACTTAATTTGTGTAATTGGAACTGGCAAGTCTAGCTTAACTCGATCCTTTGAAGAATAAATACTTGCCCTCTCCTTAAACTCAAAATGAACATTCTTCTCGCCACTATTATACCAACGAACACGCGATTTCCATCTCTTTGAAATTCCCCCTTTATTTTCATGATAAGAAGAAAGCCCCGCATCCTCAAAATATAAAGTATGATTAGTTGAAACTCGCCCCTCATGCTCGATAGAAATACAATTATTCCGCAACACCCTGCGGATATAAGCCAAATCCCCACCCTCTATCTGATACTTCCTCTCAGCACGATGAAATGTCACCTGATCTGCTTGTGTCGCAATTTGAACCATTATTCTTTATTAGCTGTAATTTCCTCCAGCTCCGCAAAAACATCATGTTTCCTGTCTCTATTATATTTATAAACCTTACCATTCACCTTGATTAATGAATCTTCATGCAAAAGAACCGATTCTTCAGGAATATTTTGCTCTGTTTCTAACACAATAGATCCTGGTCCAAACTCAGATTTTTTCTGATAAGCGGCTAAATTTATTTCGGTATTAAACAATTTCGTTCCACTTACAGTCAAAGTTGAAAGATCCTTACTAGCCAGCCCAATAAAAGCATTTGAGATAGTGGTATCACGAAGTGCAATAGTGCTTTTTTCACCTGCACTAACCCCTTTATCTCCACAATTATTGATAGAAACATTCCTAATATCCACCACCGTTCCACTAACATCAATCGAATCATTTCCAATATCCACAAAAATCATTCCATCAATAACCCCTTTTGAAAAATCACTATCAAAAGCATCAGAAAAAATACGAGCCAACACAACATCCTTTAGCACAAACTCAGACTCAACGATGTTTAGCCCATCCTCTCCATGCATATCTGTAATTTTCACACCATCCAACTCAACATCATTCCGAAAAAAAGTAACCCCTCCTGTAAGATTATAATTTCTATCAACATGCTGCGATCCACCGGAAATCAAAACATTATGAAGACGAGAAGGCTTTTCCCCCATAAAAACACCAATAATTCCCCATGGTTTAGCAATATCAGTAGCCTCAATTCTTACCGGCTCAGCCTCTGTTCCATCAAAAACGAAGGAAGAATAAGAAAAAATTGAAACCCCCTCTCCAAGCTTTAGAATCGCTCCAGGCTCAGCAAAAACAGTATAACCAGATGGAATAATCACATCCTCACTAACACTCCAATTCCCTTTTGGAACTGTGATTTTCTTCTCTTCCTCATTTACCTTCAAAAATGAAAAACTCCCAATGTTTGCCCCTGCCTCAATAACTCGATCTTCAGGAACAACCGAAGACATCTGAATCGCTTTTACAGCATTAACAATATCTGTCCCCAAAACCTTCACATCAACAAATACCTCAGGCAGTAATGAAGAAGGAACGCTTACACAAAAAGATCTATACCCAGAATATTCATGAAATAGCGTTGGCTCCAAAACAAACTCTTCAATCTTTTCTCCACTAACACAATTAAAAAATTTATCAGAAAAATACTTCTCTCCATTCACTTCAATCGAAGGAATCGATAGGGCCATAGGGAAAAAATTCTTTACCCCAACCTCAATTTCATCAACCCCATCACTAACCATTTTTGGCTCGATCCTAACGTGAACAGGAGTTGTGGCAGTCAAAGTAGCCCTAATTTCCGCCGCATTAAAATACAAAATTTCTCTAAAGTCCTCATAATTAGTATAAGCATATTCCCTCCACAAAAACCCCTGATATCGCTCCAAATCATCTTTATAAGTATCAAAGATCCCATCAATAAATTCCCCCTGACTCACACGATCCAACTCCTCTTGATACACAGGAACAAAACGAGAATCCTTAAGTGCCTGCCCTATAAAAGTAGGTGCATCCTTTATCGTTCCAGAAAGAGTTTTTCTAGAGATATTTCCAGCCAAATTATCATAGCTAACCGGCTCAAAAAGCGAAGTTACTGGATTGTAATAAAACCGCTCATTTATCCAAGAATTCCCATGCTCTCCTCCAAACAAATACTGAATTGCAAAATATTTTGAATACTGCCTGCAATCAAAAACATCGCAAAAAAGCAAATCCTCATTTCTAAATGCATCCATAAGGCCCATCCCCGTCTTTAATAATTCTTCCTGCCGTGAATCCTCATTAATTTTATTCAAGCCAAATGGCTCTATTTCAGCAGGAACAGTAAGAAAATCAAATCCATCAAACTGCACCGAAGTAAACGAAGAATCATTTACAATATCAAGTCTTTCAGCCAATCTTCTCGCATCCTCCCACGAATAATCCTCATTATATTTCAAAATAAACGACTCTCTCCTCCCCATACTCTCAATCATTTCCTTGGTAAAAAACTCTTCAACAGCCATCACTCCAATATTTCTCCCATTCACGGTTGCATCAACAAAATCATAACGAGGAGTAAGAATGTTTTCCGATCTCTCTACCTGAAACAACAACCACTCTCCAAGAAAATTTCGCGCCCCAGGGTTTTGGATTGAAAATGTTGTCATCCCATTCCAAGCGTTATCTCCCTTAATTTTCACACGAAAAGAAGGCTTGTCCAAAACAAGGTGGTCCAATTTATCCCCTTTAAGCCTCATCTCAACCTTATAATTATCCTTATCTCTCGAAGAAAATAATCCCTTTACCCAATCACTATCCTCAGATATCAAAACACCCAATTCAAGCGCATCCTTCGCCTTTTTCTCTATCTTTTGCCACTCCTTAAACTCAATATCAAACTGAACTTTTTCAAGATCCTCGGTATAAAGCGGATGAAATAAAGAAACGGCATAGTGATAAGGAGTCAAGGCCGTATTCTTAGCAATATTCATTACACTATGAACAACTCTTGGAAAAGCTGTCGAATAATTGGAATAAATAATGCTTGAAAATTTGGCTGCAAAAAGAAAAAACAAAATCACAAAAGCCATGAACACAATCTTTCCCCTCTTCCCCTTAGTTTTTTTTACAGATTTCAAAAAAAACCTCGACCATCTAACCTTATTTGATTCAGGATTGGTTAATTTCACTTAAAGAAGGTTATCCATGTCCACAAAAGAGATCAGAGCATGCGGAAAATTATGCTTAAGTGTTTGTACAAGGGTCAATATAGCCTTTGCATCATGAGCTTTGATCAATACACGCGACTGCATAACCTCTCCCTCCACATCAATACGCCTCAAATCAGCCGACTTAGTATGTTTTTTAATAATTTCCAAAAACTTAGATTCCCCATTTTCAATAAAATCCTTATCAGCACCCTCAAAAGTAACCATAAAATTATGCGATGAGGCCTTCCTCATAAACCTATCCCTAACAACAAGCATAACAGCAATAAACACAACCAAAACTATACTTGCCATTCGCTGATCCGCACCAAGGGCAAGCCCTATAGCAATAGAAAGAAAGAGATAAATTAGTTCCTCCGGTTCCTTGATTGCAGACCTAAAACGCACTATAGAAAGCGCTCCAACAAGCCCCAAGGACAATGCCAAAGAAGATTTAACAACCGAAATAATCAAGATTGTAATAAGCGCTAGAAGAGGAAAAATATTACCAAGACTCTCTTTGTTGGAAAGAGTATGAGAATAACGAAGATATAAATGCCTAACAATAAGGGTTAAAACAAGCCCCAAAGTCAGATTAAGCAACAAGGCCTTAATCGAAAGGTACCCCACACTCGCTAAATCAATTGGTAATAAATCATTCATCCACCGCAGATTATAATTATTTAACACATTTGTAAATATTTTTTAAATTTAAACTGGACTAATTCAGTCCAATTTAATATAATAGAAGCAGATACAAATTAATCACTAAAAATGACATTCGAATTACCAAAACTAGGCTACGACTATGACGCGCTAGAACCGCATATTGATGCGAAAACGATGGAAATCCATCACACAAAACATCACCAGGCATACCTGGATAAGCTAAATGCGGCGCTAACACAGCATCCTGAGTTATACAAAAAAACTATTGAAGAGATTTTAACCGACTTAGATTATGTACCAGAAGATATTCGCACAGCAGTGCGCAATAATGGAGGTGGCTTCTATCACCACACCTTTTTCTGGGAAATTCTGAGTCCAGAGGGAGGAGGAGAACCTGAAGGAGAGCTAAGAGAAGCTATTATAAACACCTTCGGAAGCTTCGAAAATTTCAAAGGAGAGTTTGAAGACGCATCCAAAGCACAATTTGGAAGCGGATGGGCCTGGCTCAGCAAAACCGAGTCAGGAGACCTGAAGGTTCACGGTGCCCCAAACCAAGACAGTCCCCTTTCGTCAGCCCTCAAGCCAATTATCGGCCTCGACGTCTGGGAACACGCATACTACCTAAATTATCAAAACCGAAGACCCGACTACATCGCGGCATTCTGGAATATAGTTAACTGGAAAAAAGCAGAAGAAAACTACCTGGCGAGCGCAACATAACGCGACCAAAGACAAAGTAACCAGAGACCTTACCTATTCCCCCCACAAAGACCTCGGACACTCTCCGGGGTCTTTATTTATAAAGAAAAAAAACAACCCCTTGACATTTTCCCCAATATACGTAAAATACATACTCTGTAACATCACCTATACTATGAACACACCAATCAACCGACCATCATTCGATAAACCAGGAGCACGCGAATTCGCAAAACAAAGAGACGCAAAAGAACGAGCTGAAAAGATAGCATGGCTCAAACAAAATGCCCCTTGGCTTGTCCTCGCAACAGGAATAGCAGCCGCCGCAGTAGGAGTAGTAGGAAAAGGCATTGTAGACGGCTACAACGACACACCCCGTGCAGGAGAAAGAGAAGTTTTTCTTACAAACGAAACTGCAGATCATGAATACGAATGTCTTCGTGAACTCTTTTCCGACACCTGTGAAGGTACAGGCTTCCGAAATAAATGGATGGCAGAAAACTGTGACCCTGAGCTTTTGGACCCCATTAGAGACGAAGATGGTAGAGATGCTGTATTAAAAGCAACTGTAAAAGCAAGAAAAAAAGTATTAAAATCCGTTGGAATAAGCGGAAAAGCAGTAAAATGGAAATGCGGAAACGGAGGAATGTTCCAAGAATACGAAAACCCTGAAACTGTTTATAAAGGTCAAACACACCTTGACGAAGCTATCCGCGAAGAAAAAATTGTTAGAGACCAACAAGAAATACAAGAACGACAAAGAGTACGAAGAATGCCACTTGCAAATCCACCATACAGAAAGGGAAAACGCCAGACTCCCTAAACCCCAAACACCTCTTTCATCGCCTCGATCTCATCACGGATTTCGGCAGCTTTCTCGAATTGAAGGTTTTGGCTGGCGATCTCCATTTTGGCCTCTAGGATTTCAATCATACGTTTCGCCTCATCTGCAGGCACCTTAGCAGGATCCATTCCGCGCTCACCTTTTTCCTTCTTCTTTCCACCAAGCGCAGAGATATCTCGAACTGCTTTTATAATAGTTTGAGGAGTAATTCCATGCTCTTTATTGTACGCCTTTTGCTTTTCACGACGACGATCTGTCTCACTAATTGCGAGTTTCATCGCATCTGTCATCTTGTCCGCATACATTATTGTGCGACCATTCACATTTCGGGCACATCGCCCAATTGTCTGAATAAGAGCGCTAGAACTACGCAAAAATCCTTGTTTGTCCGCATCCAAAATAGTTATAAGGCTCACCTCCGGCAGATCCAACCCCTCACGCAATAGGTTAATTCCAACCAAAACATCAAATTTTCCAAGCCTCAAGTCACGCAAAATCTCAATTCTCTCAATTGTATCGATATCTGAATGTAAATATTGCACTTTTATGTCCGCATCCGACAAAAATTCGGTCAAATCCTCGGCACTTCGCTTCGTAAGAGTCGTAATCAACACACGCTCACCACGCTTCGTTGTCTCCGCAATTTCCCTCAACAAGTCCTCAATCTGCCCTTTCGTTGGCCGAACCTCTACAACAGGATCTATGAGGCCAGTAGGACGTACCACAAGCTCAATAATGTCCTTCTTCTTAGTATTGGCAAACTCATATTTTCCAGGAGTTGCCGAAACAAAAACCGTATTTTTCATATATTGCTCAAATTCATCAAATCGCAAAGGACGGTTATCCTGCGCTGAAGGAAGCCTAAATCCATGCTCAATCAATGTGTTTTTTCGAGAAAGATTTCCATTATGCATCCCTCCAATTTGCGGAACCGTCATGTGGGACTCATCAATAAATAGAACAAAATCACTTGGGAGATAATCCATAAGAGTTGTTGGACGGCCACCCTCCTCATTTCCAGTCAAATAACGAGTATAATTCTCTATTCCATTGCAATAACCCGTTTCTTGAAGGATCTCAAGATCGTATTCTGTACGAGTTTTTATTCTTTCCGCCTCAATATTCTTACCAATTTTTCGCAACTGATCGTATCGAATTGCCAAATCCTTTTCGATTCCGGCAACAGCCCGCGCAATCTTATCCTCAGATTTAACATCATGCTTGGCAGGAAAGATTTTCACCTCAGTAAGTTCCTTAATAATCTCACCAGTAAAATGCTCAACCTCGCTAATTGTCTCTATTTCATCACCAAAAAATTCAATTCTAAAAACAGAATCTCGATCCGGAGGAAAAACCTCAACAGTATCTCCAAGAACATGGAACATACTGTTTTTAAACTCCATGTTTGAACGAGCATACTGCAAGTCTGATAGTTGACGAAGGAAAACATCGCGCTGAATAACATCTCCAACCTTCACAGTGATCGCTAAATTTTTGTAATCCTCAACCGAACCAAGCCCATAAATACATGAGACAGAAGCCACAATCAACACATCCTTTCGGGACAGAAGATTGGCAGTTGCGGCATGTCGGAATTTATCGATTTCCTCATTGATTGATGAATCTTTTTCAATATATGTATCCGTCGCAGGCATATAAGCCTCAGGCTGATAATAATCATAATATGATACAAAATAACTAACTGCATTCTCCGGAAAAAACTCCTGAAACTCACTACAAAGCTGAGCAGCCAGGGTTTTATTGTGTGCAAGAACAAGAGTCGGGCGCTGAACTGCCTCCACAACTTTTGCCATTGCAAACGTCTTTCCAGAACCTGTCACTCCAAGGAGCGTTTGATTCTGAACTCCCTTTCCAAGAGCCTTCACCATTCTTTCAATAGCCTGTGGCTGATCCCCTTTTGGGGTCATTTCTGAATGTAATTTGAACTGATTCATGTGAAATTTTGCCGATAAAAACAGTAGGAAAATAGTACCACAAAGCATGTTATAATCAAACCGTACTAATAACTCACGCCCTATGAAAATAATAGATTTAGCGCTTTCTGCAGCGAAAAAAGCCGGGAAACTCACAATAGAACAATCTCAAAAACCCCTTAAAATTTCCGAGAAATCCCGCCGTGAACTGGTTACAAATGTAGACAAAGCCAGTGAAAAACTGATTATAGCGGAGATAAAAAAACACTTCCCTTCACATGCGATTATCGCTGAAGAATCCACCGACCTCACTACACTAAGCACAAACAACTCCGGCAATACCTCCCCTGCCCAAAATTTCGCAGAGGCAAAATATATTTGGCTAATAGATCCGATTGATGGGACAACAAATTTTGCACATGGACTACCGCTCTACGCCGTCTCAATAGGTGTTTTTAAGATGGATTCTGTGGAAAGTTCAAAGAATTTTGAATACTTGTCGGGAGAATTGGTAGCGGGGGTTGTGTATGCGCCGAAATTGGGCGAAATGTTTCATGCAGAAAAGGGTAAAGGCGCATACCTAAATGGCAAAAAAATTAAAGTATCCAAAGTCGCTGAAATCAAAGATTCCCTCTCTGTTACAGGCTTCCCTGCCCACCACAGAGAGCGCAATCTCCCCTATTTTCAGGCAATGCTGGGAGAGTCTCAGGCTATTCGAAGACTTGGTTCTGCCGCAATCGATCTTTGCTATGTTGCGTGCGGCCGCTTCGACACATACTGGGAATTCGGCCTAAAACCATGGGATATTGCAGCCGGAGCATTAATCATCGAAGAAGCCGGCGGCCGCGTCACCGACTCCAACGGCGAACCCCTCGACCTCTTCGGAGCCGACATCCTCGCCACAAACTCCCTCCTCCACAAGAAGGTGATCAACAAGTTCAAGAAATTATAAAATCATCAGGTTTCCTTAACATTACCTAAGCCCTCTTTTTGCCAAATCTTTTGCAGCCCTAATTCCACGAATCGCCTTTGAATAACCATGCAGCGCCTCATCTGCAGAAACCACCGCAGCATCTTCTTTCAAAAATCCGATTGCACAAAAACGAAAAAACTCAGCCCTTGTTGCAAACCCCCAATCCTCAATCGCCTTATCAACCTTTTTCATCAAATTGATCGAAATCAAAAAACTAATATTTTTTCCACCACAACTCCTTATTTTTGCACGCTTCTTTCCAACCCCACCTCCTGCCAATTTTAAATATTTTCCAGCAGGATCAAACTTCTGTACCTTCCCCCCACCAACTGATTCTGCATCCCTTCTCATATCTTGAGCAAATTACTTAATAATACTCAATAAAAATACATCAAATCACGCAAGTTTTAAGAAGGAAGCAAATACGAGAATATTAACCACGCGCTTAATTGCTCATAAACCGCTTCACAAAAACACAATCCACAATTAATCCTCGCCAAAAAAACTGTTGATATTTAAAAACAACTGCCCACGATAGGCAGTATCTCTGGTGCGCCCGGCAGGATTCGAACCTGCGACTCCCAGCTCCGCAAGCTGATGCTCTATCCCCTGAGCTACGAGCGCACAATATCGCCTTATCGCAGAAATCTTCGCATTTCCACGCCAAAGCAGGCCCAATACTAATCAAAACCCCTCCCAAAAGCAAGAAAACGAAAACGAATCGGAATCCACACCCCTACCCCCAACACAAAAACATCAATTTTTCAACAATGATTTGGCTCCACAAAGCCCACGAGAGCATTTTTGGCCACCCCGGGGTGGCCTACTTGTATCTCCACAAAAAACAACACACTACATGTTGATACCCACCATCATCATCATCATCATCACCACCACCACCCCAGCCCTACCCCATAAACTCCTTCAACTCCTCCGGCTCCAAATATTCATCCAAAAGCCCCAAGTTGTACCTCAAATCCTCCTCAAGCTTAGCCGCCTCAACCGCACGTCGCTCAATCAGAGTATCCATCTTTTTTTCTAACCTAATTATATCCCTTTCAATCTGATCAATTCGCTTAATAGAGGCCTTAATTGAAGTATCCGTCACAATATCCCCTCGCAACTCTCCCAAGTATTTCTTGTATTTCCGAAAAGCAAACAAATAATCCTCTGCGCTATTAGCAATCCCCTCTGGATCCACCTTCTTAATCAAATTCCTCAAAGATCGATGAAAACGGACCATAATTCCACAGATTTAAATAACTAAAACCACTGAAATTATACCAGAAACATATCACAATAGACTTGACAAACCCCTCAAAAAAGCAGTAAAATCACCTACCCTATCAGCACCCTAATGCCCGAATCACCATCCCCACAAGAAGAACAAGAAAGAGCCGCTATAAACACCGAGAATAAAATACTCAAACTCGGGTATGAATTCATGCTTCAAAATACCTGGCCTTTTTGCGAAAACCCTGAAGAATGTCACTCTTCAGAAACAGCATTTTTCAACCACCTAGAAATCCTTTACCTAGGTCGTATTCCTTATGAACTATCTCTACCTAAACTTGCCTCCATCACAGACCCCGACCAAAAAGAAAGATTAATAACACTTTGGAACAACGTATTGAAAATAAGAGGAGAAATGCTAACAAGGAAGTTAATGTTGACGGAAAAATGGGAGAATTCCCCAAAAGAAAATTGCCTCATGGACCAAGAGGCAATAAAAATAATGGAAGAAAGCCCTTTAGAAATACGAGAACAATACAGAAAAGCGGTTCTGGCGGTAATATGTAGACCAAAAAGCTTTGACAAACTAGGAAAAACAATAGAAGGGATTGACGAACTTCCCCCAAGAGATCTAAAACTCTATCTTTGGCAAAGAGACGAAAAAGACAAAAGAGATGCCTTTTACAAATACCACAAAATGTATCTTCAGGTTTTGAGGCTTTACTTTCAAGCAATAAGAGAAAGTTTAGAGGAGGATCATATTTTCCGTGAAGTCATAATGTTGATGGTTAGAATGCTAGAAGCAATAGAAAGCAAACATAGCGGACTTGCAACAGCCAAAACCGTTCATGACAAACAAAAAGGGAAAAGAGTTAGAAAAACTACGCCAACTCCATATGTTTTTCACGAACAAAGTGTAGCAGCTAAAGTAATTAAAGATGTTCTCCCATTTACTATCGACACAGATATTCTAAAACAAGACTTTAGCCTCAGGGCTCTAATCGCAATTGCCACATGCCACGACACTGTTGAAGATGGAGACAAAGAACTCGCAATTATAAGTGGATACATAGAACGCCTATTTAATGATGCAGACACAACAATACCAATAAAAAGCGGATCGAAAACAGAACAAGACATTACATATAAAAACAGAGTTCAAAAACTTCTTAAAAGTAGAGAAAAGGCAAAGGTAAAAAAAGTGCTTAGGATGATATCCAACAACACTGTTTTATCAAACAAAGAAAAAATACGAATAGCACGTCTATCCCCATCAGGGAAAAAGAAAACAGATGAAATATGTAAAATCACACCACTACAAAGAAAAGAATGGAAAGTAACCAGCCCAAGAAAAAATATGGCACAACCTTTCAAAATATATAAAGAAGAATATGACGAGGGGAAATTAGCTCAAATCCTTCATCAAATATATGCAATTTCGGATAGCCCCGAACTCTGTCAGTATGCCTTTATCGTTAAAAATGAAGACCGTGCAGACAATCTTGAATCAATCGAAAGACTAAAAACGCCTGAACATCAACTAAACGCCCTTAGGGCGACAACAACTCGCTTAATTGCATGGCAAATGATGGAATACAACCACGAAAAAGGCCCAGTTTATGCATCACTTCAAAGGTTAATAGCTATTACAATAGAGAAATACAAACTCTTAGAAAAACGAAATCCAGGTCAAATAACAGAACTAGACTCTGAGCTTATGATCCAACTTACACAGTGGGAAACAGAACTACACACTCGAAAGCTCTATTATCAATACCCCGACTTCGTCAAAAAAATAGACCTTATTTGGGAAAATGCCAATCCCCCTACCCACGAAGACTCTGTGCGGCCGCAGCCCGATCCTCAGCTTTAAAAATGTAGCTTCCTGCAATTAGAAGATTGGCTCCCGCATCGCGGCAAATTTTTGCAGTCTCTTCGTTGACTCCTCCGTCTACACCTAGATCCATTTCGAATCCAAGGCCCCGAAGTTCTTTAAGCTTTGGCATCATGTCGTGCATAAAAGACTGCCCACCAAAACCGGGTTCAACTGTCATTACAAGAACCTCATCACAGATATCTAAAACATCTTTAATGTCGGAAACTGGCGTTCCGGGCTTGATAGAAACTCCACATTCACAATCCAGCGCCTTAATCGCCTCTAAAATCCCTCTCAAATCATCAACAGCCTCTGAATGCACAACAATTCTATCCGCACCAGCATCTGCAAAATCCTTAATATATTGTTCAGCATTCTCAATCATCAGGTGGCAGCATATTGGTAAAGAAGTCTTTATACACTTCACAACCGGTGCACCAAACGTTAGGTTCGGCACAAAATGCCCATCCATCACATCCACATGCAAGATGTCACAATGAGATTGAATCGAATCAATATCTGCATTCAAAGCGCCAAAATCAGCTGAGAGAATGGAAGGAGAAACTTTTATCTTCATATTGTATCAATTTTATTAATTCTTCGAAGATGCCTCTCGTTTGTAGTATCAAACTCCGTACTCATAAATACATCGAGGTATTTCTTCATCTCCTCCATTTCAGTTAATCGAGCTCCAAATACTATAATATTCGCATCATTATGCTCACGAGCCATCTGCGCATGCTTTTCACTTGTAACAAGAGCCGCTCGAATTCCTTCAAGACGATTCGCCGCCATAGACATTCCAAGCCCAGTTCCACAAAGCAAAACCCCCATTGATTTTTTGTGCTCAAGAACCTTCTCTCCAACCTCTCTTGCGTAATCAGGATAATCACAAGATTCGGTACTGAAACAACCCAAATCGGTTACATCGTGACCTTTTGCCTGCAAGTAATCGACCAATTCCTTCTTCGCGTCATAGGCAGCGTGATCACTACCAAAATAGATCAACATAAATTTAAGAGTTAAATGCTTTAGTAACAGATTTATTCTCGTGAACATGACGAATCACCCTCGCAAGAAGAGGAGCAACAGATATTATTTTAAGCCCCTTAAAGTGTTTTCTTTTTTCGATAGGAATAGAGTCTGATACGACAACTTCCTTAAACCCAGCCTGTGATAAACGCTCAGCAGCCGGATCAGAGAAAACCGCATGAGTTGCACAAAGATAAACATCCTTATTCGCCCCCATTTTTCGGAGCGCCTCAATTGCCGCAGTCACACTTCCTGCGGTGTCGATCATGTCATCATAAAGCAGACAAGTTTTTCCTTCAACGTCTCCAACAACATGCATTACCTCTGCTCTATTATGACCAGGTCGAGCCTTGTGAATGATCGCAAGCTCCGCACCAACCTGATCAGCAAATTTCTTCGCATCCTTAGCTCCCCCAGCATCTGGAGAAACAACAACCAGGTTCTTTATTTTTTTCTTATTGAAGTAGTCAGCAAAAAGTTTTTCAGGATTAATATTATCCACTGGGAAATCAAAGAAGCCCTGCTCTTGATCGCTATGAAGTTTCATTGTGATTAAATGATCCGCTCCAGCTTTTGAAATAAGATCCGCTACAAGTTTTGCAGAGATTGGCTCCCTTGCGGTCGCCACACGATCCTGTCTTGCATACGCATAGTGAGGCATAATAACGTGAATCTCTCCCGCAAAAGAACGCTTAAGAGAATCAAGCATTATGAACAGCTCCATAAGATCCTCGTTCACATTTCCAGACGCAGTTTGAACAACAAACACATTTCCTCCACGAATAGTTTCCGCAGGTTTTGCATAGATCTCCCCACAAGCAAAGCGAGAAATCATCATTTCAGAAAGAGGAACCTTCAAGTGCTTTGCGATGTTTTTTGCAAGCTCTGGGTGAGAAGATCCCGAGAAGAGAATAATTTTTTTTGCCATGTTTTTTTCGCTAATGAATCGGGAAACAGATTAACATGTATCTATGATGCAAAACAAGGTCCAAAAACATTCATGCACTCCTCTAGCGAGCCAAAAGTAGGAACATTATTACAGAGCTTTTGAACATCCCCATCGTTCACGATGACAACCTTCATGTTAACTCTAGAAAGAGTATTCCCCTCATAAAACTTGCTGATGTTTTTTTGAAGAATTTCAAATGTAGTAACAAGCACAGGGATTTTTTGTCGTGCGGCGGCGCCAGCCGCCGCCAAAAACATATTATTATCCCCCACCCCAAAACTAACAACCTTCTCCGGAAAAAATTTAGTAAAATCATTAGTCACACCACTTTTCCCACTTCCCATAGTAAACAACATCATATTATGATGCTTTTTCGCCACTCTTATAAGCCCTTCTTGTATTTCCTGAGTATTCATAAATAATTATATTTTCGCCTTAAACTTTGGAATCAGCTCATCAAGCTCACTCGAACTCAACGCCGCTGAATGATACGACTCTTTTCCTTCAACAAACTCAAGCCCTTTGCCAGAAACCGTATGACACCACACACACACAGGCTTCCTATTAGAGGTTCGCGCCCGATCCAAAGCATTCAAGGTCTGTCCAAAATCATGCCCATCCATAACCTGAATAACACTCCACCCAAAGGCCTCAAATTTATCCTGAATTGAACCAATATCCATAACCGAAGCAACCGCACTACTTCCCTGCATCTTGTTATTATCAATCACCACAATCAAATTATCCAAATTAAAATTAGCCGACGCCATTGCCGCCTCCCAAACACCACCACTCTGCAATTCTCCATCACCAATCAAACAATAAACCTTGTTACTCTGCCGATCCTTCTTCACTGCCAACGCCATTCCCATCGCCACACTAAGCGCCTCACCCCTGTCATTAACCGCAACATTAACACCGGGGATTTTTACGTTTGGGATTTCGCTTAACATTCCAGTACCAACACTAAGCAACTCCTCCTTCCCAAAAAATCCCTCCCCCGCCAAAACCGAATACCAACTCAAAGCAGCATGAGGCTTCCCATAAACCAAATAATCCTGCCCATCCCATCCCGGCACAGCCACATCAAACTTCATAACCTCATACAAACTCACCAAAATCTCGACACAACTCATCATACTTCCCGCATAAGGAAGCGATTTATTTCGCAAGGCCTCCAAAACACCCAGCCTCACATTCAAAGTCTTTTTTTCTAACTTATTCTCGCTCATCATCCCCATAAACATGCATATACTCAGACTTATCATATCCATAAACCTCATCACTCTTGAAAAACCTCTTCACCTCTTTTTCCGCATTCTCAACGCTATCTGAAGCATGAATAACATTACATGACACACTCATAGCAAAATCCCCACGAATAGACCCAGCCTCCGCCTCACGAGCCTTCGTGATTCCTGTAATCTTCCTAACTGTCTCAACAACATCAAGCCCCTCCCAACACATCGCAATAACCGGTGTAGACTGCATAAACTTCGCAACCCCAGGGAAAAACGGCTTATCCGCAATATGCGCATAATGCTCCCTCAACACAGCCTCATCCAAACCCATCATCTTCATCCCCACAAGCTTAAGACCCTTAGTCTCAAACCTCTCCGTAATCCTTCCCACAAGCCCTCTCTGAATCCCATCAGGCTTAATAAGCACAAGCGTCTTTTCGTTTACAGCTCCCATAAATTTTTGATTAAATACTAAAAAAGCCCCCGCATTTTAATGCACCCCCCCTCAAAGAACAAGAGCCAATTCCTACGTAGTAACAGTTTCTGGAGCAAACTTAACCTTTCCCTTAAGTATAGTTCCAACCGGAAGGCCACCAACTATTTCAACAGGTTCCTTAATATCTTTCCAAACCTTTTGATCCGAAGAAGCGGTTTTCCCAGAAATAGCCTTCCCTCCAATATTTATAGTTACCTCATCAGGAATTTGAAGACTTCCCTCTGAAAGATCCAGTTTAAAAACAGTCTCTCCACTTGCATTCTGCTTTGCCCCCTCTGGACTAAATAGCTCAGTCAGCTTCGCCCCCTCCTTAGGAAAGCCGGTTTTATCGTCAAAATACCCCGCTGCCTTAACCTTTCCACAGTCAACAACCTCCGCATTATCAACATCCTTGGCAGTATTTCTAAAACGAGATTTTTCAGCCCACTTTTCAAGCCCAGACATCTTAGCCTTAACAGTCTGCTCAAACTTTGGCCCACCAAGTGCCGCCAATCCAATAATATCCTCCGACTTAAATCCACCATCAACTTTATACCCAAGAAAAGCCAGAATAGTAGCCAAAAACGGTGCTTCTCCATCAACAATCTTCTCAGCAAGACTCTTCTCCCCCTCCTTTTTCCCTACATCCATAGTCTTCAACAGCCCCTTTAACGGGCCTGCCTCTAATAGCGCAAGCTGTTCATCTCTCTTTGTTTGCGCTTCTGCAGCAGTGTTTTCATCAGCCTTCTTCTTCTCATCCGCCTCTTTTTTCTTGGCAACCTCCGCCTCAAACGGCTTTGCAGCCTCCAACATAGAATAAAAACTAGAATCCAACTCAATATCACGACCACTATCCAAAGATTTAAATCCAAGAGAAAAAGTAGCCTTGTTCTGCTTTGCCAAATACATTTTAACTGCTTCACCAGAAACACCCTTCATAGCTTGTTCCATCTTAGCCTTTAGTTGATTAGCATAAATTGCCGCAACAAACTCACAAGCAACCCGTGGATCAGAAATACTAAAAAATGATTTGATCGCAGCAAGGTTATCAGTACCCTTTTCAAGCTTTTCAAAAATCCTAGAAGACAAAGCCTTACCGATAGAATCAAGGTTAGTAAAATCATTGGAACTAACAGAAATAGAGTCACCAAGCATACTAATATTAAGCTTTTCCGCTAACTCCAAAAACTGCCCATCCTTGTCGTCATTCATATTCTCCAACAAAAAATTAAGATCTTTTTTTGTATCACCAGTAAGAGTATCCATTTTATCAAGAGCCACCGGAGCCTCTGTAGCAGCCTTTTCCCCAGCCGCCTCACCATCAGCCTTTCCAGCACCCGGCGCAGTAGCAAGCGCAGCAGCAGGATCATCAGAAGCCTCCGCTGTAGGATCAGAAAGAACACCGCCCTCTGCTTTTTTCTTTGCAGCATCAGCAATAGACACAGGAAGTGTTGACGGGGTTTCAGCCGCAGTCGCAGCAGGAGCAGCCGCATCAGCAACCTTATCAGCTGCAGCTCCAAGCTTTTCAGAAGACGCCACCTTTAACTCAGCTCCACTAGAATCCCTTTGCCCCGTTGCAATTTCAAACGCCCCTTTAACGTCGCCACTAAAAAGAGTTTTCCAGGCACTTGGCCTATTCTCAAACACAACCCTGTTTTCTTTAAATGTAATTTTCATTTTGTTTTTGTTTCAAATATTTCACTTAAGTATACCAAAAAATGAACTTTTTTTCAACCCGCTAGTCCAGGGAGAAATCTTATACCCCCATATATCGCCCCTAGCGAAACCACCAGGCACAATCCCACCGTCCTAGGACGGCCAAAAACAACGGGAAGCCAGAGCACAAGCCAATTCTTCAAAAAAAAACAAACAACATTTCACTTATTCAAGAAAAGAGAGGGGGGGGAAACCTCTCCTGCTCAGACAAAAATTCTAAAACTTTTTTACAATTTTACTATTTGCGGAAAGAAGCACACGGGGAGACACTCCTCAACCCCACAAACATCCAAAAACAAAATTATTTTGTTTTTTTACAATTCCGCAAAACACAAGTCTCCGCAAGTCCCCCAATTTCGACCACTTGCGCCATCTTTCCCCCTCAAGTCCCCCAAAAACAGGCACTTGCCAGGCGCCCCCACACTTCCAGGCGCCCCCACACTTCCGCTCGCCGCAGAACACTCCGCTCACCGCAAACACCATCGCTCGCCACAAACGCCATCGCCGCCGCAAAACCATCGCTCGCCAAAAAATCATCACCCCAAGCAGAGCTAAAGCTCCACTAAACCTTCAAAATATCCTCAAAAACTCCGCTATCCTCAAACGGGCCGATCATCGCCATCTTGATCCGATCTTGGCGGAATAAATCCACCGCCACGCGTTTAACATCAGCAACTTTCACCGCATCTATCAATTTCATGATCTCTTCTGGAGACCGGGTAACACCATGAAGTAACTCATATTTCGCTAACAAATGCGCATATTCCTCACTATCCTCTAGGCTCAAAACCATCTTTCCTTTCAAAAATGCCTTCGCCTTGTCCAGCTCCTTCACTGGGATCTCCTCATCTCTAACCAAGCGATACTGCTCGCAAATCCCCTCAATCGCATCATTCACACGAGTCAAATCCACTCCCGCATTCGTCACAATCGCTCCTCCATCTTGATAATTATCAGTAGAAGTATGGATGTAATAAGCCAATCCTTTCGCCTCACGAACCCCTAAAAACATCCTACTACTCATGTTTCCTCCAAGAATCACAGACAACAATTTCAATGGCCAGTGATCTTCGTGTGTTTCGGGATAACCAGGGAAACCAATCGCAATATGCGCCTGCTCAGTTTTCTTATTTTTCACATTATATTTTCCTCCATCCATCTCCTTCAACGGCTCGAACTCAAAAGCCTTCTCCCCCTCATCCATCTCAAAATATTTCTTCACAAGCTCAATCGCCTCATCATTTTTAATATTTCCCACAATGGCAATCACAGTATTGTCAGGCGTATATAATTTCCGCTTATATTTAACAAAATCATCATGCCCAACAGCCTTAATTACCTCCTTTGTCCCAATTTCATCCCATCCAAGTGGCTGATCCCCAAACACAAGATTCTCAAAATTCCATCCAATCTGATACATCGGAGTATCCTGGTACATATTGTATTCCTCCAAAATCACACCTCTCTCCTTTTCTATCTCCTCCTGCTCAAACTTAGAATTTATCAACATATCCGACAAAACATCACAGGCAATCCCCACACTTTCACTCGCAACCTTCACATAATATCCCGCATACTCCTTGCCAGTAAACGCATTAAACTCACCACCAACAGAATCTATCGCCTCACTCACCTCTTTCGTATTCTTGTATCTATCCGCACCTTTGAAAAACATATGTTCCAAGAAATGCGAAAGCCCTCGAATACTTTCATTTTCATATCGGCTACCCGCCCCCGTAAGGACCAAAACTGTCACGGCCTTAGTGCCGGAAAGCTCCTTTGTAACCACGCGTAAACCGTTTTGTAGAGTTGTTTTTCTAAACATCGAAAAAGAGTATAACACATGTTATAATGCGCTGGCTAAGTTTAATTTTCACCTCATTTCACAATATGGTAAGGAGTTATCGTCCAAGAGTCGCAATAAACAAAATTGCCCTATTCATCATCGGAAGCGGATTTATCGCAGTGATTTTAATATTACGACTTTTTCAGCTCCAAGTAATCCAGCATGACTACTATCAGGAAATTGCCACACGTGAACAATACGGATTCGTTGAACTTCCTGCACAACGCGGAGAAATTGCAATTAGGGATTATCATTCTCAAGAAGAATTCCTCCTTGCCACAAACACAACACTTAACCTAATTTTTGCAGACCCAGCACTAATCCAAGATCCATTTTATGTAGCGGAAAAACTCGCCCCTCACATCTTCGACCTCGAAGAAGAACAGGCGGCGGAATACGAACGCATCGACAAAATTTCACGAAGCCTCTCCCCCGACCTTACCGAGGAAGAAATAACAGAACTTCTCAAACCAAAATCAGACACAGAGCTCGAGTCCGGCTTCACAAAGGCTCTTGCTGAAAAACTCGGAGCCCAACAAAGACAAGAAATCCTTCTCGCAACAAATCTAGAACCAGAAGATGCAGAAAAACTTGCCCTACTAAATATCGCAGGAGTTGAAGTAATAGAAGACAAAGTTTACGCATATCCTCCACAAATCTTCAATACCTCAAAAACGGCAGGCCAAATTGCCGATTACGTAAAAATCCCCAGCAAAAAACTCTCAACAATCCTTAAAGGAGACAATAGATACGTAGTTCTTAAAAGAAAACTCGATCCCGGTGCCAGCGATGCAATAAAGGCAATAATGGATGAAGACGAAAACGAAATGTTCAAAGGAATAAACTTTCAGGAAGAATATTTCCGCTACTACCCAGAGGGCTCAATCGGGGCAAACGTAATTGGATATGTAAGCCGAGACAATCTTGGACAGTACGGAATCGAAAGCTCATTCAATTCACAACTGCAAGGAGTAGCAGGAAAATTTCAAACAAAAAGAGACTCAGTCGGGCGCCAAATTACCGTTGGAGAAAGTGTATTGGAGCCAGCCGTCGACGGAGACGACATTGTTCTTACAATCGATCGCTCCATCCAACTTCAAACCGAAAAAATCCTTGAACAAGCCGTAAAAGAATACAACGCAGATAGCGGACAGGTTATAATAATGAACCCAAAAACCGGAGCAATAACAGCAATGGCCCACTATCCTTCCTTCGACCCAAATGAATATGGAGAAGTATTCAAAAAAATTGAGGTAAGGCTTACCCCCGAAGAAATTGAAAGCCTCTACCCCACCAAAGATGAAGGAATCTACTACTTCTACAAAAACCTAATCACTCTGGATAGATATATGATTTTTGAGGAAAAAGATGAAGACGGAAATACAAAATTTAAACGATACGAAAACTTTGTAGGACCAGAGGTGTATCACAACAAGATAGTCAGTTGGCCATACGAGCCAGGATCAGTATTTAAAAGCGTCGCCATGGCCATAGGAATTGACGATGGAGATGTAACCCCAAACACAACCTTCAACGACTCAGGGCCAATAGGAGTGGACTGGAATGTATATAGTGAAGAATACGATTTCGAAATCAAAAATTCAGAAAACGAATACTTCGGACTAGTAAACATGACCACAGTAATCGCAAAATCCTTAAATACAGGAATGACCTTCCTTGCAAAGAAAATGGGGCCAGCCCTCTTTTACAGCTACCTAGAAAAATTTGGATTCCTAGATCGAACCGATATCGAATTCGACACAGAAAACACGGGAAACATTGAGTACTTTGAAGATTGGACAGAATCAGAGCTTGCCACCCATGCCTTCGGACAAGGAATCACCGTAACAATGGTACAGCTAGCAAATGCCTACTCTGCAATTGTAAACGGAGGAATTTTGATGCAGCCATACATCGTGGAAGAAATTCGCCACGACGACGAGACAATTTCCGCAACAGAACCACACGAAATCCGTCGCGTAATTTCCGAAGAAACCTCCTCAAAAATGCGAGCAATGTTGGTCTACTCAACAGAAAAAGGAGTAGCAAACAGAGCCCAAGTTGATAATCATTTTGTAGGAGGAAAAACTGGAACCTCTCAAACATACAAACACGGTAAAGCACTCTCTGGAGCCGGAACAACAATCGCATCCTTCGCAGGATTCGGCCCAATCGACGACCCTCAATTCGTCGTCCTAATCAAATTCGATCGACCAAAAGCCAGCGAATGGGGATCTGCCACCGCCGCCCCAACCTTCTCCAAAATCGCCGACTATTTATTCAATTATTATAACACTCCTCCGGATAAGTAGGATTTTTAGCGGCTTCCCCATTGAAAAAACCTCCCAAATTTGGTATAATACACAGATATTTCAGAACCCAAAGTCTGTGTTTAAAGAAAATCGAATAATTAGCATCAATTTAGCAGACACAAACCCTAGCCTATCACCTGGAGAAAGAGAAAGTGGAGTTTTGAGCAACAAGGACACTACAGGGAGGTATAACGATAGCAATATTGAACAATCTTCACGAATGGAACAACATCCATTCAAAGAAATCGTAACCTCGGTTCGTCAGGGTATCGCAAATATCGCAAACCTTCCATTCCTCGGAGCCGGAGCTGTCATCAACCTCGCAGATTGGGTAAGTGGAATGGCACTTAGAGTCCCGGTACGCGCAGTACTTGCTGGAGTAGATCAAGCCCAAGTACTAGCAGTCAAAAAACCTGGACAAATAATCAGATCCATCAAGGAAAAAATAAACAGAGTCATCGTCGGAACAGGTCCAACAGCAGCTCCAATGCCAGAGGCAGCATAGTTTTAAAATTCCACCTCAGCAACTTCGTCCAAACTATCCATTTCGTTTGCCTGAACTAATGCATCTGACAAGGTGTAGAAATTTTCTCCAATGTAGATAATTCGCTCTATCAATTTTTCATACGCATATGAATAGTAGTAACTGAAATTATCGCCAAGTTGATCATCGTCGTAGTGACTAATTTTTCCACGAAGCTGGAATCCATCATCCACAGAAACATCGTAAACATATGCTCCCTGGAATGTTGACTCTCCATAAACCCAGCCTGAAAGCGCCAAATCTGGATCATTTTTCACCTCCTCTGGGATTTCTGCAACTTTAACAGGGAAGGCCATTAATCCTTTTTCATAATCGAAAAGTAGCGCCTTGTGATTGTAATTAAGCTCACTTGTAGTTCCACGATCTCCAATAATTTCCTTGTGGAGTTCGACGGGATGCGCAACATCACTCACATCAAACATCGACATTTTTATTCCCTGGAACCAGCTCCAACCAGTCGCTTCAATAGTGTCAAGATCAGCAGTATCAAGCCCAAATCCAATTAAATAATTATCCCCAAAAGGATGAAGATAATTGCTTACTCCAGGAATTTTCAACTCGCCAAGAATTTTCGGATTTGTTGGACTACTAAGGTCTATTACAAAAAGCGGATCAATCTGCTCAAACGTCACAATATAAAGCCTATCTCCCACATATCTCGCAGAATAAATCTGCTCACCCGGTGCAATTCCGGTAACTTTCCCCTTAAGATCAAGATCGTTATCCAGCACAAATACATTGCTATACTGATTATCCCAACCACCACTTGTGGTCGCTACACGGAAATATCCATCATTCTCATCCATCGAGAACTGATCATGCACAGTTCCGTCGACAGTTGCGCTTCCTTCATAATCAATGTCGTATTTTCCAAGATCAAACTTGTGAATCGCAGTCTCGCTAGACCCTCCGCTAAACCGAGTCCAGTTATAATTGCTCTCCGCAATGTACATATTTTCGCTTGAGCTATACACCTCTCCGCTAGAACCAAGTACAACCTGCGAAGAAATTTCACCATCCGCATCGTCCACAGGAATTCCAACCACCATCATGTAGGAAGTCTCGAATGCCCCAGGAACATATCGAACATCATCGCACCCACAAACCTCTCCATCCGGCCCCTGTGAATCCTCAAGAAGAGGAATTGGCTCGTCAGGACTGGTGTTGTAGTTACTTTTGTTTGAGACAATGTAGACCATATCGTCAACTTTTCGTGAATCGCGGTACGAACCATCAAGCTTAATTTCACGAATTAAAGAAACATCAGAAGGATCACCTACGTCGTAGATGTGGACCTGTGACATTTGTCGACTTGGATAATAAATCATTGATTCAACAAAGCCAACTGATGGCCCAGCTATCTTAAAATCATCAACATATCCATCTCCAATTACAACTAATTTATCGTCATCCAAGTAGAGCTCACGAGGATAAAATCCAGCTTCAGAGAAATCTATAGAAGCTAGCTCTGTCATTTCATCTGCAGGATAAGCATCAACAATTTTCACACTACCTTCACTTACAAAGTAGATATATTTGCCGTCATTTTTCACTGTATCTGCCTCATCGACTCCAGCCACCTGCACATTTGTTCCAGAAAAATCCTCAGCTGCCTTGGCAGAACCACTTGTTGCCTCCGCGACTGGAGCAGGCGCAGAATCCTCCATCATGACCTCATCCAAAGCATAAAACTTATTATATGCATTATCACGACTTCGCGCATCTGCAATATAACCAGAAAGCTCGGAGCAAGAAGCAAAAGTCTTAAGCTCCTGTCCAAACGCCTCCTCGATTACCACTATTCCATTCTTGATATTTTCGTATGAGGTCGAAGATTTTGCTATCTCCTCTGTGTCTATTCTAAAAGCCATTTCTGCCATCTCTCCACGAGTAATATTTTGATCAAAAGCAAGAATGGTTGAAGGAATTGCATACAAACCTCCAAGTTTATCAACATATTTTTCATACCAAACCTCGCCCTCAGTGTCCGTGTCTCCATACAAAAGAACATTAACGATAATCTTGCTCGCCTCAGCAAAATTTATCATCCTCTCTGGTCGGAAATACCCATCGTCATAGCCTTGCACATAACCCATCTCGGCCGCACTACAAACGTAGGGCGCAAACCATTGATCAGTTACATCGGTGAAGCAATTTTCCCCTTCGAAATCTGAGGAAGCAGTTTCAAGAACAATTTTAAGGAATTCCGCACGATTTATTTCCTTGTCCACTCCGTAAGTTCCGTCACTGTAGCCACGCACAACACCACCATCCTTAAGATGTGTGATCGCATCGTAGAACATGTGGCCCTCTGGGACATCTGGAAAATCAGGAACCGCCACAGCTTGCGCGCTAGTAGTAATAAGCGCAGCAAAAAGCGCAGTGACTAGTGCCGCAGCAGTGAATTTTAGTAATTTCATAGTGGGAAAATTAGAAAATAGTTTTTGACAAAGAAAAGACTACTCTTTAGAACGGATTTTGGCAAAAAGTGTGACAGTCGGGGGCAAGAACTCTTGGTCATATGTTTGAATTTCGAAATAATAAAATTTTAAAAATATTTTAGAATTTTACCTATTGCAAATAAGCCCCCCTCCCCATCTACTCACAAAAAAACACAACTTTCATTGACTAAAAAAAAGATTTTCGATACATTTGAATCCAGTTAATTCAGACCAATACAGTATGAATAAGATCAACACCGCACAGGACAAAACAGTCCCTTACAAGAAGCAAAGATCCGGAGCGCTTCATCTGACCAAAAAAGTGGAGTATGCAATTATGCTACTCACCATCTTGGCGAGATCGGAATCGAAAGAGAGCCTATCAATCAAGTCAATTTCGGAGGATAAAGGGCTTTCTTTTGCCTTTATGCAAAAAGTTGCGAGGATGTTGCAGACAGAGGGATTGATTACGGCAGAGCGTGGAAAATACGGAGGATATACGTTAACAATTCCGGCGAAAAAACTGAGTGTGAAGAAAATTATTGAAGTGATGGAAGGCGAAATTGCAATTGTTCCATGTCTTTGTAGTAAAACAGGCGCATGCGCGAAGAGTAAAAACTGTGACGTTAAAATAGGACTAAAACGTATAAATGACGACCTTATTAAATATTTTGGAGAGCAAACATTACATCAAATAATCTCATAAAAATTTATCATGTTGGAGATAACTGACCTTCATGCCCGCATTGACGACAAAAAAATCCTAAAAGGAATTGATTTGCTGATTAGGCAGGGTGAAATTCACGCGATTATGGGCCCAAATGGAAGTGGAAAAAGCACCCTATGCAATGTGCTCATGGGTCATCCTAAATATAAAAGAACTAAAGGAAATATTTCACTTAACGGATTAAAGTTAAACACTCTTGAACCAAACGAAAGGGCTTTAGCAGGGCTTTTTCTTGCATTTCAACAACCAATGGAGATTGCAGGAGTAAGTTTTGGAACATTTCTGAGGCTAGCAAAAAACCAACAACTTGATAAAGAAAATAAAATCGGTCCAATGGAATTTTTCGAGATGATAAAGAAAAGTTTTGAAGGGATGCAAATGGATGAAAGCTTTATTGGCAGACCTCTAAATGGAGGATTTTCGGGGGGAGAGAAGAAGCGCGCGGAGATTGTTCAAATGGATATCCTGGAGCCCGCTTTCGCGCTTCTGGATGAGATAGATTCGGGATTAGACATTGATGCACTTAAAACAGTTGCAAAAGGAATTAGCCGAATTCATAAAAAGAAAAAAACTGGACTATTAATTATTACTCACTACGAGAGGATTCTTTCCTATATCACACCAGACAAAGTTCACATCATGCATGATGGAAAGATAATTAAGTCGGGAGGACCAGCACTAGCAAAAAAGCTGGAAAAAGAGGGCTACGATCAGTTCATAAAATGATAAAGGAACATAATGGCAGTACCTAAAAAGACTCACAAGCAGGCTAAGCAGTTCGACAATTATGCTCATGGATTTAGTACCAAGACCCGTAGTGTTTTTACAGCCCCGAAAGGCCTTACTAAAGATATTGTAAAACAAATTTCTACTCACAAAAATGAACCAGAATGGATGTTGGAATACAGACTTAAGGCTTTTGAAATTTTCAAAAAAACAAAGATGCCAGAATGGGGAGCAGACCTTTCCGGAATAGATTTTTCAAACATTCACTACTACATTCGCCCCCAAGACAAGCCACATACTGACTGGAACGATGTACCAAAGGAAATCAAAGACACGTTCGAAAAACTTGGAATTCCAGAATCAGAGAGAAAATTTTTAGCAGGAACCGGAGCACAATTTGAATCAGAAATTGTATACCACTCACTTAAAAAAGAATTGAAAGATAAAGGTGTAATTTTTGAATCCACAGAAATTGGCCTACAAAAATATCCTGAAATTTTCAAGGAATATTTTGGGAAAATTGTTCCCGCAAACGATAATAAATTTGCCGCATTAAATTCTGCCGCCTGGTCAGGAGGATCCTTCATCTACATCCCAAAAGGAGTGCGCTTAGACCTCCCCCTCCAGGCATATTTCCGCATCAATGCAGAAAACATGGGGCAATTTGAACGAACTCTTATAATTGCAGACGAAGGCAGCTCCCTTCACTACATTGAAGGATGTACAGCACCTGTATATTCAACTGAATCACTACATGCAGCAGTGGTTGAGATAGTTGTGAAGGAGGGCGCGCGCGTACAATACACAACACTACAAAACTGGTCTAAAAACATATACAACCTGGTGACTAAGCGCGCGCACGCACATAAAAATGCAGAGATGTTTTGGCTAGACTGTAACCTTGGATCTCGGGCAACAATGAAATACCCTGCCATCTATTTGATGGGAGAGGGTGCCCGCGGAGAAGTCCAATCTCTCGCCTTCGCAGGCGAATCACAACACCAGGACGCGGGCACAAAAATAATCCATGCCGCACCCAATACCAGCTCAAAAATCGTTTCAAAATCCATAAGCAAAGGTGGTGGTCGCGCAACATATCGCGGATTACTAAAAATAAACAAAGGAGCCACAAACGTTAAATCCCATGTAGCCTGCGACGCACTTTTACTAGATGACCTTTCCCGCTCCGACACCTATCCAAAAATGCAGATAAACGAGAAAAATTCCACAGTTGCCCATGAAGCAACGGTCTCAAAAATCGGAGAAGACCAACTCTTTTACCTACAATCCAGAGGAATGAACGAAGAAGAAGCGGCAAGCATGATAGTCAACGGATTCGCTCAACCAATCATCAAACAATTACCAATGGAATACGCCCTCGAACTAAATCGACTACTCGAAATCGAAACAACCGGCTCTGTCGGCTAATCTTCCACCTACACAAAACAATGACCAAATACATAGTCACAAAAAGCATCCCAAATGAAACAATCACCCTCAAAAGTGGTGAAAATCTTACATATATTGCAATCTTAAAATATGGATGGAAAACTCACAAAACCCTCACTTTTGAATTGAAAGGCCACAATGCATCCCTAAAACTCATTGCAATAATCCTCGGGGAAAAATCTTCGATTTTTCCCTTCACAATAACCTCCAACCACCTAACCACAAACACAAAATCCGATATTTCTATCCGTTCAGTCCTCCGCGATTCAGCTTCAGTAGACTTCATCGGAAACATCGTAATCCCCAAAAAAGCACAACAAACGACCTCTAATCTCTCACACGACACCCTCCTTCTCTCCGACAAGGCACATGTTCACACAACACCCTGTCTCGAGATCGAAGCAGACGACGTAAAGGCTGGTCACAGCGCAACAATTGGAACAACAGACGACGACACACTTTTCTACCTCCTCTCCCGAGGACTCGACAAGGAGGCAGCAGAAGAACTCCTAATCGAAGGATTCATCCAGGCTGATATCGACAAAATCGAAGACAAAAAGGTCAAAGAAGATATAATCAAAGAACTATGCTAGACGAACAAGCACTCACAAAAATCAGATCACAATTCCCCCTCCTAAACCAAACCGTAAATGGCCACCCACTCGCCTACCTGGACAATGCATCAACCATGCAAAAACCAGAACGAGTAATCAAAGCCATCACGGACTTTTATACAAACACCAACTCAAACGTTCACCGTGGAATCCACGACCTATCTCAACAGGCCACAGAACTTTTTGAATCAACACGACACCTCGTTGCAGATTTTATCAATGCCACTCCAGAAGAAATAATCTTCACCCGCGGAACAACCGAATCTATCAATTTAGTCGCATACACTTGGGGAGAGGAAAACATAAAGGAAGGAGACGAAATCATTGTTTCCATCCTTGAACATCACTCAAATTTTGTTCCATGGCAACAACTGGCAAAGAGAAAAAATGCCACACTCAAAATCATCCCCATTCTTTCCGACTACACCCTCGACATGGAGGCATACAAATCCATGCTCTCTGATAAAACCAAACTCGTAGCAATCACTGCAATGTCGAATGTCCTCGGAACAACCCCAGACCTAAAAGAAATAATCACACTTGCACACGAACATGGCGCACTAACATTAGTTGATGCAGCACAAGCGATTGCCCACTCAAAAACAGATGTAAAAGACCTTGATGCGGATTTCTTGGCATTTTCTGCACACAAAATGTTCGGCCCAACAGGAGTCGGAGTCCTCTACGGAAAACGTCACCTCCTTGAAAAAATGCCACCTTTCCAATTCGGAGGAGACATGATCAAATCTGTCACAATTGAAGAATCCACCTGGAACGATCTTCCCTACAAATTCGAAGCCGGAACGCCCAACATCGCAGACATCATTGCATTCGCTGAGGCCATCAAATTCATTCAAGAAGTTGGCCTGGAGAATATCAATGCACACACAAAAGAACTAATCACATATGCAATAGAAAAATTCAGCGCCTATCCAGAAGTTAAACTATTAGCCCCACCAATTAACCAGTCGGGGCCAGTTCTATCCTTCACAATTGAAAGAATTCACCCCCACGACATCGCAGAAATTTTCAACCAAGAAGGAGTAGCAATAAGATCCGGACACCACTGCGCACAACCACTCATGGAAGCCCTCGGAATTCCAGCAACCGCCCGCCTAAGCTTCGCCATCTACAATACAAAAGAAGAGATAGATCAGGCAGAACAGGCACTAATCAAAACAATATGGATATTTACTCAGAAATAATACTAGATCACTACAAACACCCCCACAACAAGGAGGAGTTGAAGGATGCAACAACCGAGGCTGAAGAAGACAATCCCCTCTGTGGCGACAAAATTCGTATCCAACTAAAGATCGAAAACAATAAAGTCTCCGCTGCCACCTTCACGGGCTGCGGATGCGCCATCTCCCAAGCAGCAGCCTCAATGCTCACCGACCACCTCAAGGGAAAATCCACTAAAGAGATCGAAGCATTAACAAAAGACGACATCCTCGACATGCTAAAAATCGACATCTCACCAGCCCGCCTCAAATGTGCGGTGCTCGCCCTCACAACTACTAAACAAGCAATCAAAAATGCCTAAAAAAACCACAAAAATCACCCCACGGCCTCGCACCGACCAAAAAGAAGGCTTCTGGAAAGAACTCAACAAAATCATCGATCCCGAGCTATTAATCGGAGTAGTCGACCTCGGCTTAATCTACGAAGTCGACATGAAAAAAGACGGCACTGCAGTAGTAATCATGACCCTCACAACCCCAACCTGCCCAGAAGGCCCAATCATCATCGACCAGGTCGAAAAAACCATGCGCGCCTACCCGGGCATCAAAAACTCCTACGCCCACCTCGTCTGGGACCCCCCTTGGACCCAAGACCTCATGGACCCCAAACTCAAAACCATGCTATTCGGGAATTGACTACCTCTGAGTATATATTTCCTTCCTATGCTTAACATTCAAAACCATTAATACCTGTATTTTCCCCAACTCATCAATCCTAAATATTGCTCTATAATCGCCAATTCTAAATCTATACTTATCCGGACCAAAACCTACCAAGGCCTTTGAATATTTTCCTAAATCATCCTGTTCAGAAAAAAAACATATCTTTTCTACTATTCTCTGCGCCAACTTCTTGTCCAGCCTACGTAAATCCTTAACAGCATTCTCTGAATATATTACCTTACGCATATAAATTCTAAATTAAACCAAATTCCAACATAACCTCTTCCTGAGTATAAGATTTCCCCTCTTTTATTTGCTGTTCAGCCTCATTAAGCTCCTTGGAAAGCTTCATATACGCATATTCCTTTTCATCAATTGGGTTAATTTCAAGAACCGGCACATTTTTTTTGAGCACGATAAACTTAATCTTAAACTCATTAGATTCCTTAGTGTACTTTGACATATTTTGGCGAAAATCCTTCATACCAATAAACTTTGTAGTCATGCGTAAGTTTTAAAGAGTACCCAAAGTGTACACTACAAAAACAGGAATGTAAAGATAACCTCACCTTCTAATCTCCTATTGACAACCTCACCTCATCGCGATACAATATCAATGTACTATTACACTAGTACGCAACATCACAACCGTAAATCATGAACAAACAAGAAAAAGAACTAATCTCGACAATCCAAAACATGAAGTCCGACAAGGACCTTTACGAATTCCTGCGAACAATCCTATCCCCACAAGAACTCGAAGAAATTTCGAAAAGACTACAAATTATTAAAATGCTTTCTGCTAACACTCCACAGCGATTAATTGCAGAAAAACTCAAAGTTGGAATCGCCACAATCACCCGTGGATCACGTGCCATGAAAGAATCTAAACTACAAAACATATGTCCAATATAAGCACAATCAACACAACTTGGTGGAAATGCGTACTCTGGCGAAGCTAGTGCATTTTGAATAACTCAAATCACCAAGCCGCCAGAACAGGCGGTTTTTTTGTATTCCAATAACAACTAATAACAACAATGATAGCCACAAAAACACTCACACCACAGCTAATCGAGGGATCGATGGAAATCCCCTACTCAGCGGCCCACAAGACCTTTCTTTCCATACACAAAAACTATCAACAAAAGTTTCTTTTTGAATCAAAAGATGTTTCCCACATATACGGAAGGCTAAGCCTAATAGGAGTAGATCCATCCCTAAAAATTACGGGCAAAGACGGAAAGACAACAGTCGAACCGCTAAACAACCGAGGGAAATTATTAATGAAAACCCTCGCCCTTCCTACCTCTCTTCCAAAATTCCTCAAACAACTCAAGACAACCATCAAAAGCCAAATCGGACTATACGGAGCCTTCAGCTACGACTATATCCGGCAATTCGAAGAGATAGGAGACATTCTTCCCCCAAATGACATCAACGATTTCACCTTTTTCCTATTCGACACATTCATCTTTTTCGATCACCTAAAAGAGAAAACAGAGATAATAACAATCCGCACCAGCAAGAAAGAAATCACAACCGCTACAAACAAACTACTCAAACAACTTTCAGCTCCCCACCCGACCGATCCTTCCTACAAAATCTCAGATCCATCTTTTTCCCTTACCCAAAAACAATACGAACAACTTGTTAGGAAAGCGAAAAAACTAGCAAAGGACGGAGAACTTTTCGAAGTAGTATTCTCCAACATTCTCAAAGCGGAATTTAAGGGAGACCCATTCGCCCTATACCTAAAATACAGAGACGAAAACCCATCACCCTACCTATTCTATTTCGATTTCAACTACGAACAACTAGTCGGAGCATCACCAGAAATGATGGTGCGATGCGAAAACAACATCGTAAACCTTCGTCCAATTTCCGGCACTGCAAAAAGAGGAGAAGACCCAATCGAAGACCACGAAAACATGCTTCAGCTACTTCTCGATGAAAAAGAAAAAGCAGAACTAGACATGCTAATCGACCTAGGAAGAAACGATCTATCCCGCACATGCGAGCCAGGAATAAAAATCGCCGACTACAGATTTGTAGAAAAATATTCCAAGGTAATGCACACCCTAGCCCACCTATCCGGCAAACTACAAAAAGGAAAAACAGCACTCGACGCGCTCATCGCCTGCCTAAATGCTGGGACACTAACCGGCGCACCAAAAGTTGCGGCAATGAAGGAAATAGAAAAACACGAAACAGAGAGACGAGGATATTACGGAGGCACGATCGGGTACATGACACTATCCGGAGAAATGGACACTGGAATAATAATCAGAACCGCACACATCAAAAACAACCAACTCAGGTTCCAAGTAGGCGCAACACTCCTTTACGACTCAAATCCGACAAAAGAATACCAAGAAACTCTAAACAAAGGAGAAGCTTTCTTCCAGACATTTTCTAACCCTACATCATGAAAAAAGTACTTATAATAGACAACTTCGACTCATTCACATTCAACCTTGTTGATTACTTCAAGCAGCTAAAATGCAAAGTTATCATTCTTCGAAACAACATAGACCCTTCCGAGGTAAGTGAAATTAAACCAGACCTCATCGTTATCTCTCCAGGACCATCCATCCCAAAAAACGCAGGAAACCTAATGGAAATAATCGAACAAAACCACAAAACAACACCGATTTTTGGAGTATGCCTAGGCCACGAAGCAATAATCGAACACTTCGAAGGAACGATCAAACACACAACACCAGTCCATGGAAAATCATCAAAAATTCACCACAACAGCAAAGGCATTTTCAAGGATCTACCACAAGATTTTTCCGCAGGAAGATACCACTCACTCATAGCAGATCACATCCCCTCTTGTCTAAATATAATAGCCAAAACCGACAAACTTGTAATGGCAATTCAACACAAATCACTCCCCATCTTCGGAGTTCAATTCCATCCTGAATCAATCCTCACAATGAAAAATGAAACTGGCCTCAAACTAATTAAAAACCTACTAACATGCATCTAATTACATTCCTTAAAAAAAGCATAAACGGAGAACTTGCAATGGAGGAGCAAAAAGAATTCCTTCAATCCAACCCCCTCCTCTCCGCTCAAGAACTCGCATCAACAGTGAAGTTTCTTCGCAAACAAATGACTCCACACCCATCACTCAAGGACGCAATGGACATATGTGGGACAGGTGGCTCTGGCCTTCCACGAATCAACACCTCCACCATCTCTGCCTTCATACTCTCCTCGCTTGGAGTGCCAATTGCAAAACACGGAAACAATGCATCAAGCGGAAGATTCGGAAGCTTTGACCTACTCGAGGCACTTGAAGTTGAACCAACATTTAAAAAACATAACCTAGTATTTCTTCACGCAAAAAAATTCCATCCAGCAATGCGATTTTTTGCAGAGGCAAGAAAATCAATCAAGACTCCAACTTTTTTTAACATAATTGGACCATTACTAAACCCAGCAAATACAAAAATTCAAATAATAGGAACTCCCTTCAAAGATAAAATGAAATTGATTGCCGAGACCTGCAAACTTCTTGGGAAAAAACATGTAGTTGTAGTTTGCGGAGAAGATAGACTCGATGAAATAACCATCACAGGAAAAACATTCATCACCGAACTCAAAAACAATCAAATCAACTCATACACAATCTCCCCAAAGGATTTTGGAATCAAAAAAGCCACATTTTCAGAGATAAAAGGAGGGAATTCCGCCTTCAACATCCAAATCACAAAAACCATCCTAAATAGCGAATGTAAGAGCAGACATTTGGACCTAGTTTTGGCAAACAGTGCCATGGCCATTTTTATGGCAAAAAAAGCAAAAACTCTACAAGAAGGATATTCCATCGCAAAACAGGCAGTGGTTGAAGGGCTTGCACTAAGGCAATTCGTGTCCTGCTCCTCAAAAAACATACTTTCAGAGATCGTGTTGAATAAAATAAAAGAAGTAGCCATTTTGCCAGAAATCACCACTTCACTCCCCCTCTCCACTCGAGATTTCAAAAGAGCACTAAAACAGGGAAAAACATCAATAATTGCCGAGATTAAACAAAAATCTCCAAGCAAAGGAGCCATAAAAAAGGTTAACGCATCAAGCCTTGCAAAACACTACGAAAAAAATGGAGCAGCTGCAATTTCAGTCCTCTGCGACAAAAAATTCTTTGGAGGAAGCTTTGCAAAAATGAAACAAGCAGCCATCGCCACAAAATTCACCCCCATCCTTTGCAAAGACTTTATAATCTCTTCAAAACAAATTTTTTATGCAAGAAAAAATGGAGCCGATGCAATTTTACTAATCAGTTCCATCCTCACAAAAAACCAAATCACCTCATTTTACAAGTTAGCAAAATCTCTAGGGATGGACTCACTCTGTGAAGTCAACACACAAGAAGATTTACTAAAAGCACTACAAACACCCGTAGAAATTATCGGAATAAACAACCGAGACCTAAACACATTCACCACTGACCTCAAAACAACAACCACCCTATCAAAGCTAATCCCACCAAACAAAATCATCGTATCAGAAAGCGGAATACACACATCTGAAGACCTTCTCTCACTTCCAAAAAAAGTTGATGCCGCACTAATCGGAACATCAATTATGCAAGGATATCCGTTAACAAACTTCACATCACCACAATTAAAAATCTGTGGAATCCGAACAATCAAAGACGCACTGTTTTGCGAAAAAGCCGGAGTAGATTTCATTGGACTTAATCTCGTCGAATCAAGCCATCGCAAAATATCCGCAAAAAAAACAATCGAAATATGCAAAGCAACAAAAATAATTAATAAAGTTGGAGTATTTCAAAACCCAACAATATCCGAAATCAAAAAAGCAGAAAAACATCTAGATTTCATACAACTCTGCGGAAATGAATCCATCGCATTCATCAAAAAATGCCAAAAACCAGTGATCAAAACAATCTCAATAAAAACAAAATCAGACATAACCAAAGCAAAAAAATACCTTCCACACGTCGCATTCATAATTTTGGACGGAGTACTACCTGGAAGCGGAAACAAATTTAATCACAACTTAATCAAAAACACAGGCTATCCATTTTTCATCGCGGGAGGAATCAATTCATCAAATATCAAAGATGCCCTAAAAACAAAACCACTCGGAATAGACATCGCATCAGGAGCGGAAACAAACTGGAGAATCGACCAGTCCAAGATCAAGAAAATACTTAACCAAACTAAATCATGCTAGTACATAAAACACCCAATCAGCCAACAACAAAAATCCGAATATCCCCCAACCTAGTATTCGGAGACACCTCTCCAGCCATAATCGCGGGACCCTGCTCTATCGAATCATTCGATCAACTTCTCTCAATTGCAACAGCGGTCAAAAAACTTGGAGCTCACATGCTCCGAGGAGGAGCATTCAAACCAAGAACTTCGCCATATGCCTTTCAAGGGCTTGGAGAAGAAGGATTAAAGATCATGAAAAAAGTCGGAGAAATGGTCGACCTACCAATCATCAGCGAAATCATTTCCACTGACAACCTTCCTCTTTACTCAAGCTACCTCGACATGATCCAGATAGGCTCACGAAATATGCATAACTTTGATCTACTCAAAAAAGTTGCACACCTAAACAAACCGATCCTCCTCAAGCGAGGAATGGCGGCCACTCTTGAAGAATTTTTAATGGCAGCGGAATACATCCTAAAAGAAGGAAATAGCCAGGTTGTTCTCTGCGAAAGAGGAATCCGAACATTCGAAACCTCTTCCAGAAACACATTGGACCTAAATACCCTGGCACTTCTAAAGCTCAAAACTCACCTACCTGTAATTGTGGATCCGAGTCACGCCGCAGGCAACCGAGAGATTGTAGCCCCACTCGCAAGAGCTGGTCTTGCCTGCGGCGCCGACGGATTAATTATAGAAGTCCACAACCAACCAGAAAAAGCCCTATCAGACGGCCCCCAATCTCTTACCTTCAAACAATTCGACTCCTTAATCTCTCAAATATGAAATCCCTCAAAGCATATATGCTAAACAAATCAGGCCACTTTGGCGCCTTCGGCGGAAGGTATATTCCAGAACTACTCATTCCAATAATGGAAGAGCTAGAACAGGAATTTTACACCGCAAAAAAAGATCCCGAATTCAAAAAAGAACTCGCCGGACTTTACAACAATTACTCCGGCCGCCCCACCCCTCTATATTTTTGCGAAAATCTAACGAAACAACTCGGTGGAGCAAAAATCTACCTAAAAAATGAAGGCCTCAATCACACCGGAGCTCACAAAATCAACCACTGCCTCGGCCAAGCCTTACTCGCAAAAAGAATGGGAAAAACTCGTATCATTGCTGAAACCGGAGCTGGACAACACGGCCTCGCCACCGCAACAGTCTGCGCAAAACTCGGCCTGGACTGCACAATCTACATGGGCGAAAAAGATTACCATCGCCAATATCCAAACGTATTCTGGATGGAAAGATTGGGAGCCAAAGTCATTCCAGTAAAAACAGGGGGAAAGATTCTTCGCGATGCAATAAACGAAGCACTTCGCGATCTAATTACAAACCCACTCGACACCCACTACCTCCTCGGAACAGTCTGCGGCCCTCATCCATACCCAGCTATGAACACCTATTTCCAAAGCATTGTTAGCAGAGAAATAAAATCACAGCTCCAACAACAAGAAAACGCCCTTCCAGACTATCTAATAGCCTGTGTAGGAGGCGGCAGCAACGCTATGGGCCTCTTTCACAACTTCCTCGACAATAAAGAAATCAAAATGATAGGAGTCGAAGCGGGCGGCAAGGGAATAACCGAAACAAACAAAAAGTGTAATCACGCCGCCCGCTTCCAAACAGGCAAACCAGGTGTTACCGAAGGATTCAAATCAATTTTCCTTCAAAACAAAGATGGCCAGATAAAGGAAACACACAGCATTTCCGCAGGCCTCGACTACTCAGGAGTAGGGCCCCAACTCGCCTACCTACAAGAAATCAACCGCATCTCCTTCACATTCGCAACCGACAAAGAGGTCCTTTCCGCATACAAGATGCTCGCCGAAGAAGAAGGAATCATCGCCGCCCTAGAATCCTGTCATGCAGTTGCAGAAACGATAAAACTAGCCCCCACCTTATCAAAAAACAAGATAATCGTATTCAACTGTTCAGGCCGTGGAGACAAGGATTTTCACATTGTAACCACCAAATCATGAAAATAATGACACACATCGTAGCAGGATACCCCACCCTAAAAGAAAGCGAGAAAATTGCACAAGCATTAATCGCCGGCGGAACCGACCTACTCGAAATCCAATTCCCCTTCTCGGACCCAATCGCAGACGGCCCAACCATTGCACTCGCCAACACAGAATCACTCAACAACGGAACAACTATCGACCAATGTTTCAAACTCACAGGATCCATAACAAAAACCACCCAAACGCCAGTACTAATCATGACCTACTACAACATCCCCTTCCGATACGGACTAGAAAAATTCTGCAAAAAAGCAAAAAGCCTCAACGTCTACGGTCTAATTATTCCCGACATGCCAATAGATGAAGAATCACACGAAAATTACCTACAACTCTGCAAAAAATACGACCTTCACCCCATCCAAGTCATCTCCCCAATCACCCCAGTAAGAAGACTAAAACTAATAGGCAAAGCGGCCTCTGGGTTCGTATATTGCGTTTCCTCTTTCGGAACAACGGGATCAAAAAAATCACTCCCACAAGACCTCAAACCATACCTCGAAAAAGTAAAAAAACACATCCCCCTCCCTCTCGCAGTTGGATTTGGAATCTCCCAAAAATCCCACATCACCCTCCTCTCCCCACTCGCCGACATCGCGGTCATAGGCAGTAAAATCATCAACATCTACAACTCCACTCCCAAAAAACCACTCACCAAAATCAAAACCTTTCTCTCCCGTATAACCAACTAATCACTTCGCAACTACTTCTAATTCCTCCACACCAGCACTATTCCAATCCTCCCCAAACAATCTAGTAATTCTACCCTTCAATGACCCTACAACCTCAGAATACTTTGGACTCCCCATCAAATCAAAACGAAAACCCAGAGCCGCCTGTACCGCTTCGCAAATTTCCACAGCAGTAGCATCAACTCCAAGCCCAAAAATCACCTCCCGAGCCCTTCCTACCTGATCATCAGTAAACTCTCCTACCCCTGTTTCAAACATAAATACTCCCATAATTTGATAGATTATTCTCCCCCTTCAGCACCTTCCACAACAGCCATAACACTTTTTAGAGTTATATGCCCAGAGTCAACAATTGCCGCTCTAATATCATCATCTGAAAACCCACTCACAACCTCCAATTCAAGATTCAAACCCCTATCCACCCTCACAACAGTCTCCTTATCTCCAGGAAGAGCAAAAATAGACCCCTGTTGAAGCCCAATAAATCCACCATTTAACAAAGTTACCGCACCCTTCACCGAACTCAACGTCCTAACAACACCCGGATCCATAGTTACCTTTCCCTGCCCCTCTACCTCCAACCTAACTATTCTAGTTCCAATACCTTCTGTACTACCCATAATATTATTGTTATTAATTTCAGGAACCAAAGTTATCACACGTTTACTTGATTTTGCAAAACCTAATAATGTATAATACTACTCATTAATTATCGGACATCTCAGAAATGGAAGAAACTCTGCCCTCAGCAAAGCCGTTATCGGAAGAAATTGATTCTCGAATAGACACACAAAAGTACAAAGTCTTTCTTGAACGAGCCAAGTCATTCTTCTCACAAATCACCCCTGGAGATCGGGTATACCTAAACCACCATGATGACTCGGATGGAATCACCGCCGCGGTCTTCATCTATACATATTTGAAAGAAAAATTCGGTGACACAATCGCCATAGATCTAGGCTCAGAAGTAACATCAACAGACCAATTTGCACAAAACAGCAATGCCGCAGATCACATAATTTCGGTTGATTACTGGCTAGAAGAAATCGAAGAAGGACAACGTCAGTTAAGGAAAATCTCCTCAGAAGGAAAAAGTGTCTTAATGATAGATCATCACGACAGAGAAATAACAGATCTAACTCCAGCAGACCTAGCCCCACACGAATCACCTCAACACGATCCATCTTTTCCTGAAACAATATCCTCAAATGCTCCTCTCACATACATTTCACCAAAAAGAATTGGGAGCTCCATTCCTTCAGAAGATTTCCCTGCTGCGCTATTAACCTTTAAGCTCATTTCTGATCTCGCCACAGAGGACAACATCGACATATCACACCTCCAGCACCTACTTAGAATATCACTCGTTGGCGATTATTCTGTCCCGCAGTGGGAAGAAGCAGTACCCCCCTTCGACACAGATCAAACCGCATACAAACTTGGAAAAATGATGAACGCCGCAGAGAATTTAGCCAACCCAAGTATTCTAGTAGAATATTTATATCAAAATCCAGACCTCTCAATCCTTATGTCCACACCGGAAATTCAAGTTCTTCAATTCCTTGAAACTTGGTTCCACGAAGAAGCCGAAAGAATTGCAAACACAATGCCTCCAGCCAACGGCCCAATATTCCATACAATTCAACCAGAAGACATAAGAAGAATCGAAACAAATGGCTTCAGACTAACACTAAAACAACAACTTCGCCTTGGAAAAAGACTTGCTGACATTTTAACAAGCAAAACCTCACCAGAAGTCGGCCCAACAATTATAATAATGCAAATAGTGGACGAAACTAACGAAGCTCTACATCTTCACATTTCCGCAAGAGACGAGCGCCCACTTAAACCATTCCACATGGGAATCCTCATGCAAAAACTATATGCAACCGGCGGCGGACACCCCAACGCAGGCAGTGCAACCATGAGACTCCCCAACCAACAACCCCACACAGAAATAATCTCTCGAACCACTGCTAGAATTCTAGAACTAACCAACAGCCCTAAACATTTTTAATTTAAAAAAACAAACAAAAATCCAACCACGATAAAACATTGATGGCAGGCCCAAGAGGATTTGAACCCCTACTTTTGGTTTTGGAGACCAACGTGCTACCATTGACACTATGGGCCTGTACTATGCGCTTACACGATAACGCGAAACCAACTATACCAAAACCTCCTGCCCACCGCCAGAGAATTACACTATCGCCCCCCTGGTTTGACAAGCCCAAAAGAAGATGCATAATTCATCGTCAACGATTGGAACTTGGCTTGTGGATGAGGCTTCCGGGCGACACAAAAACAAAAAACCCAGCTTAAAACACATTCTCAAAGAACAGTCCAGCTTCCACCCGGGTGGAAATAGACAAAACAATGATTACTCATGATAATCTCACTCCAGACTCACGGCCAGGCAACAGAAATAGCCACAGCCACGATAAAGGCCACAGCAACGACAACCTTACAACAATCTCACCGCAATCCCACCTTCGCAAACCCCTCCTTCCCCGAAACCACAACATACTCAAACAGCTCCAACACATTCAGCAACATCTCCCCATCAATTACACCAGCTCCATTCTTATCTCGAATACCATATCCACCACTACCAGCAGGAATCGCCGCGCGAAAAATCTCCACAATCTCCCCCATCCTCACATATGCAAACTCATCACCAGTATTAATCCTCCCACGCGCCGCAACAAATCCTTCATCCATCTCAACCGAACTCCCAAGGACAGCCCCACCAAAATCTGGATAAAACGATATAACAAGGAATCCATCCCCAGTTACCCCATAATAAACCTCAATCTGTTCGCCAAGCAACTTCGATCCAAGCACATCCACAAACTTATCCTGAGCATCATCCGACACCTCATCCCAGTCCACAAAAACCCTGTGAAAGCCTCCACCCTTAACCAAAACCGTCTCCTTCACCAACGAACCTCCCGCAAGCTCTCTCACCAAACTATCAAAACCCTCAATCACTTCATCCATGTACTTATCAAAAGAAATCACAAATTTTTTCCCAAGATCCTTATCCAAGCCTAAATCCACAAACAACGCCGCACGAGGAACACCACCACCATAAACAGCAAACCCATAAGGCTTATCGGTCAAAACCTTGGCCTCACTCACAGTCAAGTCGCCAAAACCAGCAATATATTTATATAAATCATCCACAAGACCATCCCTTAGTAAATTTTGAACCTCTCCACCCCCATTCGCACTCCCATCAAGCTGTGCCCTCACCCACAAATCCTCTATTCTTCCAGCCAAATTCACCCCTTCGCTATACGCAATAAGCCCCTCGCCCGGCACACGACCAGCCAAACTAGCTGCCACACCACCCTCCACAACAACCTCCTCACCAAAATCAAACCGAACCCCTTCATCTTCAAAAGAAAACCCCATTTCCAACCCAACCAAAAGCTCCCCATCGGAATAAAAATATCCAGCTCCGTCATACTCGCGAAACGCAAAACCCTCTCCATCTCGCCCTGCCTCAGCAGTAGCAATCAACCGTTTCACAGCATCACTCCGCTCTTCCGCACTTCCACACACAAAAAACAAATCCTTATAAGTAACAGCATAAAATCCAACCCCTTCTGCAGAGAAATAATGAGCATCTCCTCCCTCAAAATACTTCAAACTCTTCCCAAATCGCTCCTCCAACATCTCCTCAAAATCACTAATCTCATTCACTTTTCCCGCATAATACAGCCCATCCTCGTTCTGCCCCACCACAATCTTCCACTTTCCGCTCATCAGCTCACCCATTCCTTCCCGCACAACCTCACTCTCCTCAAAACCAGCCAAGAAATCCTCGGGCAACTCCTTCACCACATCCCGAAAAGCCGACCTCTGCGCCCCATCGTAAACATCTGCCACCACTACAACAGAACTGTCCGCAGGCAACAAAGCCTCCGGCTGCAAATCACTCGATGGCTCAAACACAGAACAACCACTTAAAACACCTAAAAGGATCGCTCCCGCGAATCCCAAAAGAATAAACTTCCGCATAACATATTAGTTACCTTTCTTGGTATCTTTTCTCTTATGTAAAACGTGCGCACGACACTGTGGGCAGAATTTTTTAAGCTCCTTTACAATTTCGTCATTACGTCTTTTGTCGTAATAAGTTAGATAGTTAGCGCGGTTACATTCCCCGCAAAACCATGTACAATACTGACTTTTTCCCTTTGCCATAATTACTTTTTAAGTTTCTGAGCAGGCCAATTTTATACGATCTACCAACTTTGTCAAAGGAAAAGCGCAAGAACCTCACGAATCGAAATATCCAAATAATATTTCAACTCATTTTCGCTAACCCCTTCCCTCTCACTTTTATGATAAATACACAGAGGAACGAGCAAATCTTTCACAGAATAAAGGAACAAATATGAGCGAAATCCCGCAGAGGCTCCCCTATTCTGATCCGAACTCGCTATTCGAACCTTATATATTGATTTCCCAATCGAAATTTCATTCGCAAGATCCAAATCATCAAACTTAGCCAATAAATCCTCTTTCACAGAAGGATATTTCTTCTTCAACTTCTTCAATTGAGCCTTAAAACTCTTGGTAAATAGATATTTCATTTTACACATCACTTAGCTGATCTTTCGCAGATGGCAAACTATCTATATCAAACTTATCTAAAATTTTATTAAAAAATTCGACCGAATTGTCCAGCGACCTCCCCTTGGTCAAAAGATAATACTTGATAAGAAATGTAAAAGTAGACGTGCGATTTCCCAACCCCTCCGCTGCCTTTATAAGATCCAACTCCGCAGGAATCTTGTCATCAACCTTCATCACTATTGTTTTCATAAGAAATAATTACTTATTTATAACATTATTATATATTATTTACCTTATTCAGTCCAGAACTCCCCCCAAATTTCTCCGCATTGACTAAATTCCCCCTAACAATTACAATCACCTCCTGTAATTTTTATTCATGGAAGCAGAGCCAGCAGAAACACCAAACGAGGCCACAAAACAACCAAGATTTGCATGGCTTAGAGCCAAAGCTGCAGAGCGATGCAGGGATAATTTTGCAACACGAGAAGCTGCTGTGAGGGTTATCAAAGCTACAATTACAATAATTAATGAAGTCCAAATAAGGAGAGAAAACATATATGACTTAATGGATGTTCCATTTGCAAAAGAAGGCCAAAGACAAGGATTAGCGGATTACTTTTCCGCCTTTGGTCTCAACGGTAGAGATCGCCACACAAGACTTCAAAACCCCGACTGGACCAAAAACCCAAAATACCGCCTCACAAGCCTATTAAGCAAAATCGCAGACATCATTAGCAGCGAAGAACCAATAGAAATAGTAATTGACCAAATTTATGAAATCATGGCCACTTTTACAAACGAAGACCACAAATGTTACTGGAAAGAACTACAGGAATATGACATTCCTGCCCTATTCCAAGAACTTATGCTCAACGAAAAACCCGAAGCCCTCCCCCTACACTCGCTCCTACTCGCAGCAACCTTCCGACGCAGCGTTATGCACACATTGACAAACTCCGAGAATTAAGTAAAATCTTCCTCCAGTAACCAAACCCACAATGCCAGAGGCACCACTCCCAACACTAGATCAAGATTTAACAGAAGAACACAGCAGGGACTGCCTTAACTCAAATCTTTTTACATTTTCAGATATTGAAGAAATGGTCCAAGAAACCATCACACAACTTCGTGAAGACATTGGAGAAAGAATAATAGAAACTAACTTAGACTTTGCAGCTGAAGCCGACGATTTTCTCAGCATAGGGCCCTCTTATCTAGACAAAATGGAATCAATACTCTCAATGACATCTGATTTTCAAAGAATGATTAGAGAAAGCGACCTATCAGATGATGAAAAAGAATCTCTCTGGCGACCAATTGCAGAATGCTATGCACAAGTACAGAACCTTCTTTCAGAAAGAATAAAGCCAATCAAAGAACAAGAAAGATGGCAACCAGGAACAAAAAAATAGTCCCAATAAAATTTTGGACAGACTACCGAGTAAAAGACGTAATGATATCATCACAATTTTCTCCATATCAATTTGCAACAGAATATTTCCCACAAAAAATAAGAAGAAATGACGAAAGCGTATTCAGGAAACCGGTAGCTTACCTAGATTTTGGACCTGGGACATGGGAAAACCGCAAAGAACTAACGCCCCTTGCACACAAACTACTTGGAAAAAGAAGGGAAATAACTGTTTTAATTCCAGTCACTCTAGTTTCAAATGATTACGGGATGATTTCTGTTCCTCACATCGACCCCGCAGACCTTCAAAAACTTATTAAGGAGCAAGTGACAACGGAATAAATATCCACAAAATCACACTAACAATCCTTGCTTCCCCTAGTTAAGCTCTTTTTTGTACTTCTCAACTTTTTCTTCAAGGTCCATAAGATCACCAGTAAGAGCTACATGTTCAGCCTTTCGCTTTTTTCCAGCACCACCAAATCCTCCAAATCCTTGAGTCTCAAGCGCCTCCATTCGAGTTTTAATATCAAGAGCCTTCTTCTCGAGATAAACAATAACGTCATTAAATTGCAGTTTAATAGCCACAAGCTTATCCCCTCTATCAGTTGCTAACGCCGCTAATCTTTCAACCTCTGCAGTCAAAGTAGCAACTTTTCTATGAAGATCCCCTACCTCCTGACTCAAATGATCTTTTTCATAGCTAGCACTTCTAACAGCCGTCTCTAAACTCTGTTTTCCTTCAGCTTCACCAGTTAGCGCAACCCTAACCCTTTCAAGCTCAGAATTAAGCGCATTATTTTCCTCAATAAGCCTAGTTCTTTCTTGAGAAAGCACAAGTCCTTCCTCTTTATAACCATCAATTGTAGCCGCAGTAGTAACCCTGTCCCCCTCTAATGCCTTAACCGCATCTTGAACAGTTAGAACGGGTTCCTGCAATCCCTGCTTTCTCGCCTGAGCTTTAAGAAGACCGGTAAACTCAGCAATCTCAGCAAGAGCCTCAGCAGAATGCGCTCGATCATAATAAACTCCATCTGCCCCTTTTGAAGAATAAACACGCTGGAAAGTACTTCCCTCCTCTTCAATTTCACCATATCTCCCCATGTTTCCAAAAAGCACAGGAACGTTAGCGGTTGAACGATATCCCCGTAGAAATTGTCCATTCTCCTTCATTGCATTAACCAATAGCTGCATATCAACAACAGTTGCAAAGTCTAAATCTGCAAAAGCTTGTAACCCCTCCTTACTAGTAATCGTATAATTTGCATCCCTAGGCGTCCACTCACTATCTTTCAGTACAGTTGTATGACCATTATAATTTGGAGTAGCTGGAAATTCCTGTTTCTGCGCATGATCCAAGGCAACTGCATTATCCATCATTTCGTCCAATGCCCACTCATCCTTATCCTGGTAAACAAAACACGCAAGTAAAACCGAATTTGCAAGCATAAGCCTCTTATAAAGCTGAACCTCTCCCTCATTCTTGAATGAAAATACTCTTTCCCTACCCCTACTAGGCTTTACAATTAAACCTCGACCATCTTCTCCTCCATTTGCAACAAGATCCTGATAACGTCTTCCTCCATTCTCAGAACCACTCACATTACTCATAGAAATATCAACGCGTCCAAAAAGTTCATGCAAATACTCATCCGCACCATCTCCATGTTGCTCCCTTGCGTCTTCCTCCAACTGTTTTACCAATTTAGAAACAACTGCAGGACCAGCAATCTTTTGGAAATACTCAAGTAATTTAGTCTCAACCTCAAGCCGCTCCGAATTTCGACATTCATTCGGCATAACGTTTTCCCTATGCTTAACAATAGGATCAAGCATCATTGTTCTCAATCTTCGCTCAAAAAGTGCACGCTTAACTTCTAAAGATTCCGGATCAAAATTTTCCGGAACAACAGATTTCGAACCATAAACATCAGAAATAAGCTCTCTAACGGATCCCCTCTGTGCCTCCAATTCATTTTTTCTTCCTCCCAAAACACCCAGCCTCTCTCTCAACTCAGCCACAAGGGGCTCCTTCATTCCAGCCTCATAAAGCTCAGTTATTTTAGAAGTAAACTTCTCACTAGCCAAAACCATCTCCTTAAATTTTTGACCTTTTTCATCAGAAATAAGGGTTGCCTGTGCAAATCCATCAGCCAGCTCCGCATAATAAACCTTAATAGAAGCTAAAGATTCCCCAACCACCTTTGGCAGTTCCACATCGCCATCCTTAAAATTCTCTAACAATCCATCTAAACTCCCTACTAAATCCTCTGTCACAGCGAATTCAAACCCTTCAGCCTTATCCAAAAGACCTTGAAGTTTCGCCTCTTCCACCTCAACCTCATCAAGCTGAGAAGAAAGCGAAGATTCCTGCTCTTCAACCTCTCCACGATGCTCCTCCAAGAATTCATCAAGCAAACCTCCAACTAGAGATTTTTGTTGCTCAACAGGTTGTTTATCATGTTTAGCCATAAAATTTGATTAAATGTAATATTTAAATGAGCCTAAGCATAGAACAAAAGAGGGTTATTGTCAACCCCCTTAACCAGAGAAGTGAAATATGCCCTCCAGACTTCTCCTGGCGGAGAGAGAGGGGTTCGAACCCTCGTTGCCCTTTCGAGCAAACACGCTTTCCAAGCGTGCGCCTTCAACCACTCAGCCATCTCTCCGTGTGTAACTATATGCACAAAAGAGTATACTGATTTTCCCCGTCAGCACAAATAATTCAAAAAAAGCACAGTTGTTGACACCAATCCCCCATTTATCATAGAATGCTCCTCCAATAAACACATAACATGAATATACCAACAGCAATCCTTGGATCGGCCCTAGCCGCAGCCTCCGCAGACCCAGGCGCATTAGAAGAATACCAACAATCTCACACCGAAGACACGGCCTATTCCGAACTCTTCAGCCCAAACTGCACACCAACAGAAGACGACTCTCCTTTTCACCTTCCTCCAGAAATAAAAGCAGAAACTCAAACATGTATACAAAGAGTAGTCAGCGGAGAGGCATTCCCACTAACTCAAGACGAAATGTTAGGACTATGCCTATTTAGATCTCGCGACACAGTTTGGTTCAAAAAAATGGAATGCGACAAAACAAAAAAACCTCACGAACAGCAAGATAAAGACTGCCGCAAATATTCAAGAATGTTTATGAATGGATGCATGACTGTTTTCGAGAACAACAGAACAAAAATTCGACTCTTAACAAGCTACTTCCGAAAACAAGTCAAAGAAATATGCGAGATGAACGGGTTCAAAAGGAGCGCAAAACCCCAACAATTAGATAAATCTGACCACCCACAATGTACTCCTCCTAAATTCAGATTCCCCCGCTCACCAAGCAAAACCCCGGGGGAAATTTATTATTAATAAACCCTAAGCAGCAACTATACGAACTTTCTGAGCCTCCTCGTCTTCTTCAAAGCCCTCAATCACATCCGCTAACTCTGTTCTTAGATATTGAATAACAACATTTTCTGCATTGTCTGAAAACCCTGCTAATTCCTCAGCAGTTGAGGTAACCTGATCTCCATCCAGCCTATTCAACAAGGCACAGCAAACAATAGAAGCAGGAATTCCAGCGCGCAGACAGAAAGCCGCAAATGCAGCCGACTCCATCTCTATATTTCGTATACCAGCCTCATGAGCCCTCTCCAAAAATTCCATTTTATCTTCAACTGTATACCCAGGATCAAGAGCACCATCAAGCCGCCCTTGGCCAAGATAAAAATCATCCGTTCCCATAGTTTTTCCAATTTGCGCATTCACTCCAGCCGCAGTCGCAGCAACCATTAACTCTTCCGCCATTTCCTCGCTAAGATGCGTTGGAAATTGAATTACTCTCCCCAGCTCAGTTTTTTCATACACAGGTTTCAGTAAATCACTCATAGCCTCATCTGCAATAACAACATCTCCACCCTCAACACCAACTCCTCCTGAAGTTCCAATTCTTATATATTTAAAGTCTTCCGCACCAGCATAATGAAGTAACTTTGTTGTCTCATCCAACTGAATCTGCATCGAAGGCATCCCCATTCCGTGAGAAACAATAACCACAGGTCCAACCTTAAACATCTCAAATCGCTCAGTCTTCCCAATTGGAGTTGGAAGCTCTGCCTTAACTGCCATAAATCTTGAAATTGCATTTGTAGCCTCTCTAATGTTAACCCTCTCCTCTTGAACCATTTTCATTAGCCGAAGAACAGCCGTGTTTCCAGCCGCCCCTTCCTCCACAATATTCAATAAATGCTTTTCATCACTGGCTGCTTCATCTAACTCTCGATGAAAGCGAACTATCGGCAACCCCAGCTCTTCACTCACCTTTGCTGCCAACTTCTCCGCACGCGCACCACTTCCCCCACTCAACACAAACTTCGTATCCCCAAACATCTCTGGTAAAGGATCTTTACTAGTTAACCCAAGGTGATACAAAAAATCCTCATCAATCTCCGCAAGATTAGGATTCAAATTTTCAATAGCCATAATATTTTTGATAATAATAAATAAAGGAGATCAAAATAAACCATATCCCCTTATATTACAAATTATGACAATCCTACTCCCTAGCCATCCCCAAAATAAAGCCGATTAGGAGGTATAGAAGGACATTTGTGCTGATAGTGCTAAAGTTCACCGCGTTGTAGAGATTAAGCGCTGAGAACCCCATTAAAGCAGCAATCATTGCCGTCCTGTTGCTGAGCTTTTTCTTGTATAACGCTCGTATCCCCATGAAAAAGACAGATAAAATAAGCCCCAAATATCCAATAAATCCAAAAACTCCTGTTGTAACAGCCATATCAATAAATTCACTGTGGCTTCGATCCACAAAAAAGGCCGAATTTGATTTCAGGTAATCAGGAAGATGTTTTTCAATATTTCCCTGTACAAGATCTTGGCCGTATCCAGTTATTGGCGAATCCAAAAACAACTTTGTCCCTGCCTCCCACAACTCAAACCGCGTATTTGCAGAAAGAAGATCATCACTTTTAACCGACAACCTAGAGAAACTAGAAGTATCAGCCATATTCTGATAAAACCCTATTCCAACAAGAACCAAAACCGCAACAATTCCTCCCACAAGCACTTTATAATACTTTCGGAAGTAGGCCTCCATAGCTCCAAAAAACAAAAAGGCCAGAATAATAGCGATCCACGCACTTCGAGAACCGGTTAAAAACAATGTGAATAAAACAATCGCAAGCCCGATCCATTTCAGTATCCTAGGGATCCGACTACTCAATGCCAAAAAAGGCAGGAGAGCAACAATAAATGATGCCAGATAATTTGGATTCCCAAATGTTCCATAAGCTCTATCGTAAAACAGCGCTGGTGAAAAATAAGCAAAAGAACTAAAGATAGGCAAAATCGCAACAAAACAAACCGCCACAACACCAAAAATCAGCCAATTACTCAAGTCCGCCTTCTCCTTATATCTCTTAAAATAATAAAACGCACCAGTCGCCAAAATCAGATAATGCATATTAGTAAGCAGCCCCTGATGCCGAAGATAAGAGCCAATCAGCGAAACAGCCTTGTTTCCAGAGAAAAAATATCCCAGCAAATTCCCCAACAACAGCAATCCCGCAAAACCCATCACAACCTTGCCAGGAGAGAAAGATTTCTTCGTCTTATTAAAAGTAAAATCCAAAACTGCCATAACCCCAAAACCGCCAACCACAACCAAAAACAACAGAAACTTTGGAAACTCAAAATACTCACTAGTAAAGAATGGGTTAATCAGCAGTGCCGAACCCAGTATCAAAAAAACCAGTACATATTTTAAAGTGTGATACATCCCTGCCTACGATGCAACCTCTGTCCATTGAACACTATATCTTTCTCCATCCACACAAGAGAATGTGTAGTCTCTTTTTCCGTGTCCAGTGTTCTTAATTCCATTCTTAAGAGTATATGACTTTGAGTTCTCTTTTCTCTTAATCTCAACTCCGTTATCTAGAACATTACATTCATACACTTTTACAGTAGTTTCTCCAGTCTTAAGAACAGGAGCACTAATTGGAGTGCTTATCGGCGCACTTATCGGACTTGAAAGCACTGTTGAAAGTGGTGAACTTAACGGACTCGAAAGCACTGTTGAAAGTGGTGAACTTAGTGGAGAACTAATTGGAGAGCTGATAGGTGCAGATAATTGCACAACAACCTCCTTAGTCCATACAAAATGATATTGAGTCTCTGATGGACAATCAAAAGTATATGTTTTCACTCCATGTCCAGCATTCTTCGTTCCATTTTTCAAAGTATATTGTTTTCCAGTAACTTTTCTCTGGATTCGAACACCGTTATCAACCTCATCACATGAATGAACATTGATAGTGTTTTCACCAGTCGTAACCACTACTGTACTTAATGGTGATGATAAAGGAGTAATAATCCCTCCTCCAGAAATCAGATTAAAAGCCAAAGCTTGTCCTGTCGAGAAGATGGTAAGCGCCAATACAGAGATTGAAACCAACACACCAGATACTCGTTTATTGTACTTTTTCAACATAATAGTATTATTATAAACTAGAACCACATCTTAACAACTATTATCGATATGTCAAGCAACTCTCGCATTCAAAAAATTATCCAAATTGCCTTTGCCCTGATTTTTGTATTATCCCTAGCCGTTACAACCCTCTTCTTCCTAAAACCTCCTACTATAGAAAATCTTCCTTTTGATGAACAAATGGCGGATATTCTCAATCGAGAAGACCTCGAAGACGCCACAATCAGCATCTCTGTTCAATATGAAGGAGACGCCGAACCCACATACGAAAACGAGGCTGAAGCCCTTATTCACCCAGGATCAAACTACAAACTTCTAACAACTGCGGCTGTTTTATCGCATTTGGGCCCTGACTATATGTATGAAACCCAAATTTTTAAAGTGGCCGACAATATAGTTATAAGAGGCAGTGGAGATCCCACCCTAACAAGAATGGATTTAGAAATTGTTGGAGAAACCATGAATGAAAAAGTAGGACAAATTTGGTATGACGACAGCAAGTTTAGCGGAGAAAAATACGGCCCCGGATGGAAACCCGACTGGTATGAAGCTCACTACGCAATTCCAAACTCAGCGCTGAACATAAACGACAATCTATTAAGCATCTACTCAGAGCCCGGGGAAACAGGAACAGAATACACAACCTATCCTATAGAAAATTACGAACCGATTTTTGACGAGGTTGAATATACAGAAAAACCTGAAGACGTTAAGAGAGGAATAATAACAGTAATTAAGGAAAATGGAGAAGTTCACCTAACTGGAGATTACGTTAAAGACTGGGCCTTCAACACCTCAGGGACAATCAAAAACCCCGCCGAAGCAACCGCAATGATTTTCCGACAAATTCTAGCCAGCAAAAACCTCACCACAGAAGACGCACCAATAAAACCCTACTCGGGACAATTCTCTCTCGATCATGAAGAACCAATATACGTCCACTACTCACCTGCCACCTCCGACCTCATCTCCCAAATGCTAATATTTAGCAGAAACCACTACGCAGAAAGCTTTATCCGTGCACTGGGCGAAGAAGTCGACAAGACATCAGCCCTTGGAAGCCAAGAAAAAGGAACCAAAGTCCTAGAAGAATTCCTAATCACCGCAGGGCTGAATAAAGACCAAATGCAACTCTTCGACGGCTCAGGCCTCTCCCCCAACAACAGATTCTCCGCAAAAAACATGATTACCCTATTAAGCTATATTTCCGATCAAGAATGGGCAGATACCTTCTGGAACTCCCTCCCTCAACCAGGACTAGAAGGCACACTAATAAATAGATTTAAAGACCTTCCCCTCAACGGAATTGTCCATGCAAAAACAGGAAGCCACGAAAATTCAAACAGCCTCTCCGGAAGAATAGAAAGACCACACACTCCAGGCATCCTCTTCTCAATCCACATCTACCAACACCCCTTCACCCCCCAAGAAGCCAAAACCGAAATCCTCCCCCTAATAGACCAACTCGTCTCCGCTATCGACCAGGAATTCTAAAATAACATCATCCACATGGAACAACAAAACAACCCACTTCACGGCATAACCTTAAAAAGAATCCTTCAAGATATAGTCGATCAATATGGATGGGAATACTTAGCGGAAAAAGTTCAAATAAGATGTTTCATGTTTGATCCAACAATAAACTCAAGCCTAAAATTCCTGAGACAAACCCTCTGGGCAAGAGAAAAAATTGAAAAAATGTGGTTAGATATGTGATCGTAAGCCCCTCTAAACCTTATAAAAATAATACTTCCCTTTTTTGTCGACCTGCCCTAGGTCCTCCCCCGATTCCAAAAGACTGGCATAAGCTCCAGATTTTTGCTTTTCTGCCTCATCTGAATACTGTCCAGGAGGAATACTGGTAAGAAAGAAACCCTTATCCGCAGACGCTTCCGTCCCACTCCCCAAAGTACGAAGTTCCTTACGAACCTTCGAAATGAAATCATTCGCAAAACACTCATCAAACACATAGGCATCTTTGGAAGTATCAACATCAGTCCGCTTATTTCTAGCTGCAATAGCTTTCGCCAACTCTCGCGCAGTAATCATTCCAGCCTCTTTTGACGAATGAGAGATACTAATATTCCCCTTATCTCCATGCCCATCAAAAAAGAAGGTTAGTGGAGAAGGCATAGAAACAATTTTCGCCAACATTTCCCTTTTTTTGTTAGCAATTTCCTGCTCAGTAGAATCATCCTCTGTTGTAACCGCATCAAGCTCACCCCCATCCCCCATTCTATTTTTTATCTCTCCCTTTAGGTCTTCAGACCCAAATCTCCTTGCACCCACAAGAACACCATCATCTTGGTAATATCTTTCGTTACTGCTCGCAACAAGAACATTTCTATCCTTGAATAAAGAAACCCCATTCAAGTAATCCTTCTCTAAATATTGATCAATCATCTCCGTAGTAATCACTCTGTCACTTCCACTCTTTCGCGCCAAATCTTCTCCCTCAACAATTTCCGAACCAATCTTCAGCGCCACTTCAGGCTTTGTCACACGCCCGTCCTTAAGCAAAGCCACAGCCGCCTGAAAATTTGGACTATTATACAAATCCATCATATTTTTATTTTTCATTACAGCCACATTCACAAATACATGCCTAAGTAGACCAGCCACTTTTGGATGCTGAGCATTAACATTATCCATAATTTTACTAAGATCATGATGAAGAGGATCAGTACGTTCATAACCATCGTGCTTGTCTTCTGCGCGACTCTTCAGCTCATCATAAAGCTGAGACTGCTTTTGAAAGATTTTTAACCCCTGTTTTTCTTCAAACTGCAACAACTCTGTAAGTCTAGCCACTGAAAATCCATCAGCCTCCCTCTCTTCCCCCTCTGCCTTGTAAAGAAATCCATTAAGCACAAACAATGGAGCCTTTTGATCAACCAGAATTTTAACATGGGATTCCTTTAACCCCATCTCTCTTGCCTTTTCTGCAACCGCCATTTGCTCCTCCGAAAGCTCTGGCGCCTCTTCCACACCCTGAGCCTCCTCCAAAACATCAGCAACCTCTCCCTTCACATCCGCAGCAGTCTCCATCACCTTAGTCTTCACCGCCAGCTTAACCTCAATCCCCCATCCCATCTTCTGCGACAAGGCATTAATAGTTCCTGGCCCAAACCCTCCATCTGGATCAACTCCAAGAAATCTTTGAATAGATTTTCGCCCCTCATCATCAATCCCAAGTGCATCCAGCTGAGCATTAATCATCACAAAATCCCCACTTCCTTTCCCATATGTTTCAAGCCCCACGGCTTTGCGAACAGCCTCCTCATTTTTCAAAACCAAAACAAGTGACTTTATTTGAAATGGCTTCATATTCTGGTCATACCCCTCCAAATTATCCAATTTCTGCTGAATTTCCTGAGAGACTGTAGAAATTTGCTGCTCCTCCGTCTTCGCCAAAGCACCAAGAGCACTCTCATATGTTTCCTTTAACTTCCCAAGCGCACTCCCAATAATATCTTTATTTTCCTCCGAAACTGGGGAAGAATCCAATTTAGCATTCATTTTTGATTCCGTGGCCTCAGCAGCACTACGAGCCTCCGACTCAGCAACATCCGGAGTAACAGGAGCAGACTCGGTAACATCAATATTCCCGCTCAATGCATCTTCCAATCCTGGATCATCCTGCCTACCTGTAAAACCTTCAGAAAACCCCATAGTTACAATGAATTTAATTGATCCAATAAATCGTCAGCCCCAGCCCGCTCTACCTCCTCCTCTTTGCTCATAGCCTTACTCTGCTCACGAATAAACAGGGACTTTAAGTCCTCCGAGTATTTATTATGCAAAACAGCCTCCGCTTTATTTTTGTCTTCTCTAATTTTTTTCAACTCCTCCGCCTCCTCCTGAAGAATTTTCTCAAAATCCTTTTTCTGATCATCCCCCAAAAACTCAAGCAACCTAAGATACACCGATTTTTCCTCAGGTTTGATAACCAAACTTTGCATAATTAGATCTTTCAGCATAACAAATATTCAATGATATCCGAATATTATACCATCTTTAAGCCAAAACTCCCACTACATCCCACCTCTGGATTAATCCTCTCACCAGCAAGTGCTACAGCTGCACAACTATCTGGTCACCCTGCCGCACATCACCCTAGATACGGCGGAGCAGTTACATTCACCCCCGTCGAAGAGCCAAGGCCCTTTCAGCAGCACGAAGACAATGCAAGCGAACTACTTTTACCTCCTGGAAACACCCCGCAGACACCAAGCAAACCTAAACGAACATCTGCCGCCACACGAGCATGTGTAGACAGAGTTGTAAACCTCGAGCACTCCCCATTAACAGACGTCCAAGAACAAGTTCTATGCGCCTTAAAGCTTCGCAATAACACAAACATACAGCAACTAGGTTGCAATATGTCCGCACCAATACCAAAACAACCAACTCCTCTATGTGAAAGAATAATGGGTCAAACATACAAACATTGCCGAGCATTAATTGGCCCATCTCAAAGACGGCTACTCGCTCAATCACGGGAAGAACTTGGAACAATGTGCAACCAAGGAAGATTTAAAACACCAAACCGAGGTCTCTAAAAGGTGGCAGAGAGGCACATCCAAGAGAATTTGATTCTAGCATTTTCTAGTTCATTAACATGCAGCCTTTTCCACACTCAAGTCACTCAAAAAACACTCTCCACTCTGAAGAACATCTTTTAGATTCCTTAAAGATGTTTTAAGCCTAGTAAAATCATCTCCCCCGTTTTTTCCTTCACCTTGAGGAAGAAACACAGTAACACAAAACCCTTCTTTTCCAGGAATATAAACATTATTTAACAACAAAGCTCCTCCAGTTAATTCAATCTGCCTCCTCATATCTGCCAAACCAATCCCTGTTCCTCCTTGAACCATCGTCAAACCATCCAAAACCAAAACACTTTCATTTTCAGACAAATGAGCTTGTTTAGAACCAGCTTTCACGGCAGCAACAACCTTTGCCAAACTCCCTCCAGCTGCCTTCAAAACCGATTCATCCAACTTAACCAATTTCTGCTGAAGCTCAGTCAGATCCACAAAGGGACCAGTATTAAAAAACTCCATAACCAGAATCTTTCTTCCCTCATATTCAATTTCCATTGCCCCAATCTCTAGCCTCAAATCTCCAGCATTTTCCTGTGCTGCCATAATCCTAAGGGCATTCGCAAAAGGCACATAAATCATTTCAATAATTTCCGATAAATTTATCCCAGACTGAAGTCCTGAATCAAGAACCCCCGAAACAGTAGGCGCATCTTCAAACTTAAAATCCTCTCCAGCAAAATTCAATTCATTATAAAAAATTCGTGCCTTTACAACAGTTTGCAAAGCATCAATAACAAAACACCCCTTTTCAGCCCTTTCATGTTCCCTAGGATCCAAAGAAAAAACAACTGAATTAAGATGAGCAATCATCTGATCAAACAAATGATGCAAATTTTGTAATTTAAAATACAGCTCTCTAAGACGACTTTCGCCTCCCGAATACTCAGCATATTCAGCTTGCCCAAAAAAACTCTGCATAACGGTGCTCCCCATGTTATGAGTAAAATGACAATCATTAACCCAAGGGGTGTGACACAAAACATCATTATATTCAATAACCTTAAACCCAGTCTTATAAAGCCCCTCTGCAATCTCACCGAACAGCTCAGCCAATGGCTTCAAATACTCTTCCCTTTCCTCTCTCCCCCTGCTAAGAATCTCAATAAACTCATCCTCAGAAGGAAATGTTGAAACATATTCTATACTACGATCCCTCAACCTCCTAAAGGTCTCAGTATATTCATGCATCAAACCTATAAACTCATCAACTCGATTTTGGGGAACATCCAAGGCCATGCAAAATCATTAAATAAAGGCGATAAGTAAAACAAGAAGTTGCAAGCTTGTCAACCCTTCTACTCCCTGGAGCCACCGGTGGGATTTGGCGCTCTGCGTACTTAATCATCCGGCTCATGCTCTGCATTCACCGCATGCTTAAGCAACCCATGACCCCATCCTTACCATGCAAACACTCTATACTTAGAAGGTTGTTTTACGCTTACAATAACCAAAGCAGAGCAGTAGAGAACCATTGATGTCAAAGGTGCCAGAGAGGCACATCCAAGGTAATACGATTATAACATAACAACCTGGCGTTCACATTCAAAATAGCTTCACATCAAACAAAACTATTGATACACTCATCCCCTAAATTTCAATAATCCTTAATTATTATGAGACCAGCAACAGCATTAACTATAGCAGGATTTGGACTAAGCGCATTAGCACCACAATCAGCAGAAGGCATGGAGATTTCAGATTTTGGAACAACCGTTTTATCATCATCCCAAACTGAATCACCTCAGCAACACTCAGATGACGCAACAGAAATACTACTACCTCCTGGACACACCCCACACATTCCAAGCAAACCTAGCCAAGCATCTCTCTCCACAAAAAAATGCGTAAACAGAGTTACAGCCCTTAAGCACTCCCCCATAACAGATGTTCAAAAAAAGGTCCTATGCGCTTTAAAACTTCGCAATGACAAATACATACAACAAGAAGGATGTGATGGCTCCTCACCAATAAATAGTCAACCCAATGCTCGATGCAAAACCATAATGCGTCGAACATACAGCCACTGCCAAGCACTAATGGATTCCTCACAAAGACGTCAACTCGCTCAATCAAGAGAAGAGCTTGGAACAATGTGTAAGCAAGGGAGATTTAAAACACCAAACAAAGGACTCTAGAAAAACTACATAAACCCTGGAGCCACCGATGGGATTTGAACCCATGACCCCATCCTTACCATGCAAACAGCTATCACTAGAAAGATTGTTTTTCGCTTACTTCAGCCAAAGTAGAGCAGTAGAGAACCATTGATGTCAAAGGTGCCAGAGAGGCACATCCAAGGTAATGCGATTATAGCACAGTCTTTGGCGTTTACACTCAAAATAGCTTCACAACCAAAAGTGTTCTTGTTACACTCATCTCCACTTTTTATTTAACACCGTCAAAAATGCCACCTGCAGAACAACCTATTGAATCTCAAGAAAAACTAACACGAGAAGAATATGCACAAGAAATAAGGAAAGTAATAGTAGATAAAATAGGGCATCTCCTTGGGAGAGAGAACATTTTTCTTGTTGATGAAATCATTCACCGCATTTCAGCAGACCTACACGCAATCGACAAGGATCAAACAATAATTAAGGATTCAGAAAAAGTTTGGGAAAGAGTTGTGTATGAAACTGAACAAATACAGCTTCTAGTTAAAATAATGATCGAAATGACAGTACCCCCCTCTTCTAAAAAGAAAACACCAAGCGGAACAACCAATCAACAATCTGATGTTGATAAAGCTATTGAAACACTTACAACTACAGGCACACGCATACTGTATGAAATGCTAATAAATGCCCGATTTGTATCCAGAGATAAAGGAACAGAAGTCTGCGAAGAACTACTAAGAAGAAAGAATCTGAAAAGTTCACAGCTAAGACGCGTTCACGTAATCCTCATAAGTATATATAAATCAAAACAAGATTATGCAGCTGCAATAAGAACAGCTGAATCTCTATTGACCCTTCAGCAATATGAAAAGGCTCCAGGTAACTACATTGAAAAAACAACAGATACAATTGAAAGGCTAAGATCACTCGCTGGACAAGGATCCCCAGAAGAAAAAGCCCCTGAAGCAGGCACTCCTGAAGAAAACCTCCCCCCTATTTCAGAAATCAAAGAACCTGAAGCAGACACTGCTAAAGAAGATTCCTCTCCAGCTACTAGTGACCTACCAGAAGCAGAAGCAGAAGCAACACATCATCAAGAAGCACCCACGGAACAAGTAAAAAAAACTCTGACAGCCCTAAAGACGTGGATAGAAGGAATTGAGGAAAGAGCAGGAAGATGGAGCAGTAAAGGAAATACAGTTAAAATCCCTGATCAAGAATTAGATGGAATAAAAGAACAACTCGAATCCATCCTCGATGGCTCAATCGATCTTCTTCTTAGCACCATGGGCTCTCACAACGGATTTAGATCACAGCTTCAAAATCTAGGAGATTCACTAGAAAAAGGATTATTCCGCCCAGGACTTGCAAATGTGATAAAAGAAAGTCTTTCAGCCCAAATAGCTACAATGGGATAACCATGGAGCCACCGGTGGGATTTGAACCCACGACCCCATCCTTACCATGGATGTGCTCTACCCCTGAGCTACGGTGGCGCACTAGATATTAAGGTACAAACAAGTGTGTATTTTGCCACGCAAGGATATACATTTTTGCTACTGTTCGCAATAAAAATCCAGAAAGAAAATCCTAGCTCCGTTTTTCCTTAAATTCATTCAAAATTATGCCTGCTTGTTCTTTCAAGTCGCGTCGCATTTTCAATAATCTTCCATCATACAAACCATCTACCCTTTCCAGAGCAACTCCCTCCATTTCAGCAATACCAAAGCCATTGTGACTAAAACCAACAGACATAACAGGATGCCGTTCACGACCATTAAAGGTCATAGAATAACTCCACAATCGCTCCCCATCTTTCAGCTCTTCATTTAAACTGTTTCTTGTTGCCTCCGCAGTCTCAACAATGTCCCGAATCGACTCAATCCCCTTAAGAAGCTGACCATCCAACGAAACCCTACAAGGAAAAATATCCTTCCCAACATTATAATCCTCTTCACCATTAAGCCTATCCTTCAACTCGGCTATTGCATCTATCATCGCCCGCGTTACAGCAACCTTGGAAACCAATCTCTTTTTTTCTTCAATAGGAACTCCATTTATTGGTGCCGCCAAACTAAAATCCGTCACATGTGCATGAACGCGTTTCAAACTTTGAGTTGGCCCCCGATTTACCCCTATCACAAATCGCGCCCCATCACCCTCATAAGCTTCATTCAATTTCTTCTGAAAAAATGCACAAAGCCTAACTAAAGACTGAAAATCACTCTCTTCCAACTCCTCAACTCCATGCTCAAGCGCAGGACCTGACCCATTTCTTATTATCATCAAATCACGCTCTGTGTAGGCACCCCGCTTCAAGGTAATTCCCCATCCATCATACTCACCTACCCAATCTCCAGCCTCAGTAAAAACCCGCTTCATATATTCCCCATCATCAGAAATCCGCCGAGACTCATCAGGGTCGGTAATAGCCGCCACACGAACAATTCTTTTATGTCGTGGGACCGCGGGAACCAAGACTGCGTCACTGGGATTCTGACAATGTTCCATCAACAGGTTTAGGATCTACTCCCATGAGCATATTATGCCTCTTGAAATAAACTTCAAGACAATGTTCAGAAGTTCCTAATCTATCGCAAGAAGGCTTCTCCCCCTCCCAGGAAGGAAGGCCATGAAAGGCCTGGTGAAGAATAGCAGCATTTTGATAGTTTCCATCCTCACACTCACTTACAAAGGAGCTTACAGCCTCGAGGGCCTCCTCTATCTCTTCACAAATAGCCATAAATCGCACCCATTTCTCCTCAGGCCAGAAAAAATGTAATTTACGTCTAAAGGCTACAGGATCACTAACTCTTCCCCTTTTAAAGTAATTTTTGCTAGTAGATTCTTCAAAAACCTTCCCTTTATCCTCTAAGTTCGCATGGATTGAAGAAATATCAAATAACCTAATGTCAAACTTAGCAAGATGAGCATATATTTTTTCCTGATCCTCATTATCTCCTCCAGCCAAAATACTAGCGCAAAATGTTTTAATCCCATCAAAGGTTAGCTCAGGAAAAAGCACCCCCTCTGGCCAACCACTCTTAAAAAGACTAAACAAAGGCACAGCATTTTCTGGCTGATCCTTTATTACTCCCATGCAGTAAAGTCGCGCCTTTTTGGTCTTCACAGAAACATCAAATCTATCAATTATTGGGCTTGATAAACCATATCGCGCCATAACTAAAGCCCTATTGTCATATGTGTAGTCCATTCCAAATCTCGCAACAGCCTCCTTCTCAAGACAATATTTTATCAGTGAAATATCCTTTTCGAGATGACTATTTGAAACGCACTTCGCCACTAACTCCGCAATGGCAGTAGAACAAATCATAATTCTATCCCCAGGCTTAAGATCCTCCACTTCCTCAACTGAATCTGGAGAGACTAAAATAAAATCAAAACGCTCCAAAAGAAGACACATCTTTAAAGAAGTAATTCCAATCTCCTGCAAAGACATCCCTTTACGAAGAGCATCCGCAATTATTCGAAGATATGACCCCACCTCCGAGTCGGTATAATCTCTACGCTCAGCAAAAAACTTCATCCTTACTGAATCGTCCAGGAAATGCATTGTTGCATCTGGCTCAAACAAACAAGTATTTAACCCCCTATCTGTTGGGAACTTAATAGTCATAATTTTTATTACTAAAAACAGGAATCAGGAATCCCGTTATAACCTGTTTTAAAAGTCACTCCTGTCTTCATCGTATATCTTCGTGCATATGCTTCAAGCTCCTCTGGAGAAGTTCCAAAGAATCCAAGCGAAGAAACCCCTGACTCCCACGGCCTAAGACTTCGGGCAAGAAGCGATAATTTTTCAAAATTATCATACTTTCCACTCCTGCATTCTTGCAAAATACTTTCAAATTTTGACTTTAAAGACATCAAATAATTAAGATACTTATTGAACTTATCTGCTCTTTCCTTTGACCAAACCTTCTGCAGTTCACCAACAAACCAATCGTAATCAGCAACCCTCCCCGTCTCACACAGCTCTTTTGCAAGATCTTCAACAATATCTTCTCTTTGATCAAAATCTTCAAGAAGCTCAAGGATAAACGCAGAAGAAATCCCAAGCGTCCCCAAAAATCGATCAATATGCTCTTCAAAAGGCTTATGCCAACCACCCTTATATGAATGCCAAAAATTCCTTACGCCAGTCGCCCCTCCTTGCGGACATACAAGACCAAAAGGCCAAATTGGAAGCAGTTGCTCAAACAAGTCCACAACCTTAGAAGAATCACTCATGCACTGCGTATATAGCTCACGAGACCTACGCTCAATCGCAGAAACCTCGAAAGAACGAAGAACCTGCTCATCTAAACTCCGCCCCTCCATTATTGATTCATGAACAACCGAAAGGTTATGAGCACGTGGAAAACGATAATGAGTTTCAAGAAAAGATAAATTTCGAATTGCATGAACATCCTCGGACTCATGCTGATTATATACACACTTCGTAACAAGTTCAGCCACAACAGACAAGCAAATATCTATACGATCCTGAACGGAAATGTCTGGAACAACTTCCCTGGTTCCCCCTTCAGAATCCCTATCCATCTTTTTCGAATCCACCTTTTTCAACTTATCCAAAACATCAAGAAGAAAAAAAAGTTTGTTGGGAGAAATCCCAATATCAGAAAAATTTTTACCTTTTCGTAGATGCTGAGCCAAAAGCCCCAAAAAAGAAACTAAATCGTGAATTGGAAGCGACCCACTCTGTTTCAAAACTTGAACATGTTCCCCAATCTTTACCTCAATATAATCGAACATTTCTGCATCAACACCGCACTCGTTCCCAGAAAAACCATTCTCGTCAGGACAATTGCCCCCACCAGGGTAATCGCCCCCACCAGGGCAACCGTCCCCACCAGAAAAAACATCCCCACCAGAAAAAACATCCCCCAAAAAAACTACATTCTCGTCTCCACCGTCTTGTAACGAATCTCTTTCTGGCATAGGCAAATTTACAGAAGAGGATTATTAAGGATTTCCACCTATTAGTCAAGAAAAAGTGCAACCACGCGCAACCAAACACAAAAAAAGCTCCACCGTGTCGTTGCAGTCTATGCAACTGACCCCCCGAGTAACGAGGTGGGTGCCCGCATCTTCTGGCCACGGCCGAGAAAATATTAGGCTCCCTTATGACTGTTGATAGAGAGAGTTTACATGACTCTGACAAACAGAGTAGAGCAACACAATGTTAACTGATGCCGCCCTCATTGTAAAGGGCTTACACAAGCCATTCCACTCCTACCTTAACCACAAGATGTCGGTACACTCACCCCCTCAACACCACAAGATGAGGTGGAAATCACCCAAAAACACCTTCCCTCCACAATGAAAAACCGCTTACACAAGCCACCCAGCTCAGCAAACAGGCCCAGCTCCCCGAGCTACACAACTTCCAAAACACAGCGCAACCCCCAATTTCCAAAAAAAAAAAACAGGGATTTTGCCAATTTTTATACCTACCAATCGCAAGTCCCCCCTTTTCGACCACTTGCCCCACCTTTCCCCCTCAAGTCCCCCAAAAAAGGGGACTTCCCCCTCAGCACCCCTTCACTCACCATCAACTAACAAAACCTTCAAACAGCCACATACCATCAATCACCCCCCAATCCTACATCCCCAACAGCAAAACCTTGCTCACTATGTCGTGTAGGTAAACCATTATTGAACTGAAAATTGAAGAACCAAAGATATCCCGCAATATGAACATGTCCACAATGATAAATCCCACAAACCACTTCATTCCACTCTCCAAAAAGTTCGCATAAGCTCTATGATATCGACGGGGCATAAACAGCCCAATAATCTTTGACCCGTCCAAAGGAGGAAAAGGAAAAAGATTGAAAATACCAAGAAAAATACTTACGTGGAAGATGTACTGCAAAATAGCTAAAACGGGTTCAGGTAAATACTGCCCGGTATATTTCCATGGCAAAACCACAAAAAACGCCAAAATAAAATTCGAAGCTGGCCCTGCAAGTGCAGTTAGAGCGTTATCCCTCACCGGATGTTTAAAATTCCCAGGGTTCACAGGCACAGGTTTTCCCCACCCAATCCTCATTGTGATAAGAAAAATAATACTTCCCATCAAGTCCAAATGCTTAATAGGGTTTAAAGTAAGCCGTCCTCGCATCTTCGCAGTCGGATCTCCAAGATAGTAGGCCACAAGTGCGTGCGACGCCTCATGAACCGTTAATGTCACCAGAAGCGCTGCTACAAAATAGATAAAGTCTATTGCATCCATAAAAAAAACATATTAAGGTAACCTCCAATACAAAATAGCATAGAGATATGCCAAAGTCAGCGAAAAATTACACGCTTGAACTCATCGTTTTTCTCTCCGGAGCAACGGTTATGATTTTGGAAATTGCGGGATCAAGAGTGCTAGCACCATACGTCGGCTCTTCCACCTTTGTATGGACCAGTATTATCGGAGTGATTTTAGGAAGCTTATCTATCGGATATTGGCTTGGTGGAAGCATTGCTGACAAAAACCCAAACCGCAAAACCCTTTCAAAAATCCTATTTCTCTCAGCAGTTTTAATCGGAGTAATCGCAATAGTAAAAGACCCTGTTCTAAGCGCAATTCAAGAATCCATTTCCAACATAAAAGTTGCCTCTGTTGTGGCCGCAACCGTGCTATTTGCAGTACCTTCAATCTTCCTAGGAATGGTCTCGCCATACTGCGTGCGACTTAAGATGACCGATGTTTCGTCGTCGGGAAAAACAGTCGGAAACCTTTACGCAATCTCAACAATCGGAAGCATCGTAGGAACTTTTTTAGCAGGATTTTTCCTCATTTCATACTTCGGAAACACAAAACTTCTATACATTCTTACAATCATCCTACTTTTCACCTCCTTACTCGCCTACGCAAAAAAAAACTCTAAACTCATTGTGATCCTTATTGGACTCCTAATTGCGCAGATGTTTATGAAGGATTTTTCAAGTTTGAAGGTTGCCGGAACCTCAGTTTTAGATTTCGACACAAACTACAGCCGAGTATGGATCTACGACGACACCGACTACTACACAGAATATGGGGTTAGAAGGATGAAGCGCGATAACTCGAACTCTTCAGCAATGTTTACGGAAAACGGGCTAGAGGGCGAATTGGTCTTCCCCTACAGCCGCTATTACAACCTAATGTCTCACTTCAATCCAAATTTCGAATCTGCATTAATGATTGGTGGGGCAGCATACAGTTATCCAAAATATTTCCTTTCTCACTTCCGCGACGCAACACTCCACGTTGTTGAAATCGATCCAAAACTCACAGAACTTGCACAAGACTATTTTGATTTAAAAGACAGTCCACGCCTACGCATAACCCACGAAGACGGCAGAACCTTCCTAAATAAAAATGAAGAAAAATACGATGCAATTTTAGGCGACGCCTTCGGGTCGATCTATTCTGTCCCCTTCCACCTAACAACCCTTGAAGCCGTTGAACACATGAACAACGCCCTCACCGACGACGGAATTGTTCTCATCAATCTAATCGGAACTTTGCAAGACAAAGGATCCAAATTCATTCACGCAGAATACAACACTTTCAAAAAAGTTTTCCCACATGTTTTCCTAGTTCCCGTCACAAGCACAGACGAACACATGCGACAAAACATAATGCTTATGGCATTTAAATCACCCAAAGTCCCCAAACTCTCTGCACTTGCGGGCGAAGCCAAGATCCAACTTCAAAATGTCTACTCCGGCGAAATCCCAGACACAACAATCCTTACAGACGACTTCGCCCCCGTCGACCAATACATCTCCGAACTTCTATAGGCTGCCCTCCACCCCCCTGGTTCGCCAAGCCTGGTTCACAAAACCTGGTTCACCAAATCAATAGACCCCATATTTGGGCCCCTACTGCCATATAAGATCAATAGGCCCCCTTATTTGGAGCCTACTGACCTGTCTATTCTAAAATTACTTTTCTAAAACCTATTTCTTCTTCAATCCAAAAAAGAACTGTGTCATAAACAAAACCCCAAGCGCTCCCATTACAAGAGAAAGCAAATTATTAATTCCTTTCACAAGGCCACTAGTACTTTCAAGACCCATTAGCTCATACGCAAATTCAAACGGGACAAGAAAAATAATGGCAAGAATGATATTCATGAAAACCAAAAACCAAAGAACCGTCCAAACCCGTCCCTTTACAAGATCAATACTCGCCCTCAAACAATCCCCTCCACTCCTTGGCGAATCCACAAATTCATACAAAGTAAAAGCCGCCTTCGGCCCACGAATAATAAAGAAAACAAACATCAAAAGCACCGCCAAAAACCCTATCAAGGCCAATCCAAAATTTGTACTTCTAAGGATTGTTCTCATTAATGCCGTTTCTTCCAACTCTGGAGGAGGAGCATCTGAAAAAGCAAAACCTCCCATGCTATCAGTCAGCTCAGGAAGACCTACAAAATCATCCCCCATTACTTTTTCTATTACTTCAGGTGCAGGACCCCCAAAATCAGCTTCCTCCGCTTCCGTATCTCCATACAACTCGGGCACCGGAGCTTCAAACCCCTCAGCACCAACCGCATCAAACACATTCAATCCACCAAAATCAATTGCAGGAGCCATGCTTTTTCCTCCCAAAAAAGTATTAACAATAGCAAAAACAAGTAAAACAACAACAACAACTAACACGGGCCACGCCACATACCATCCTGCTCGAAATCCAGCCTTAAGTCCTCCCCAAAAATTTCTAAATCCAAAGGAAACCGCCGCCATTGGCCCAATTTGCTCCCCCTTCACCACAGAAAATGCACACTTCATTAAAGACAAACTATAAGAAATCCCAACAATCATCATCACCACAAGAAAAGCAATCATCAAAAACCAAAACCCCAAACCAACTCCAGTGGCATCAACAGAAGCGGCAACAAGTGCCATCCATCCGAAAGAAGCTGCGATAAGCAACACTCCGTAAACTACCAATACCGGCAAAAACAGCCGCAGGTTACCAAAAAACAACTTGAACATACGCCCAAACATGCTCCAAAAACCTGGAGATTGGTTTACATTTTCCATAGGAATGAGTTAAATTCTATGCACATTATGTCAAAGAGTTACGCCAAAAACAAGAAAGCCTTCCACGACTATCACATACTCGAAGAGTTCGAGGCGGGTATAGTTTTGAACGGCGATGAGGTTAAATCTATCAAAGGATCTCAGGCCAATTTAAAAGGAGCTTTTGTTGATGTAATCGGAGAAGACGCCATCATGAACGAAGTCCACATCTCCCATTACAAAAACTCAGCACGAAAAGAGCTCAACCCAACCCGCAATCGAAAACTCATCCTTCACAAAAAAGAAATTCACTCAATCGCAACCGCCATCCACGAAAAAGGAGTGACATGTATTCCTCTAGAACTTTATGGAAAGGGCGGATTGATCAAAGTTCGCATCGGAATTTGTCGAGGTAAAAAGCTTTACGACAAGCGCGAAACGTTAAAAAAACGCTCCCAGGAAATAGATATCAAACTTCAAATGAAAAAATATCAATCCTAAATTCTTCCATTATTTTGTGAATGTTCTATAGTTCATCTCCTATAATAATAAACATGCACAACTATTACACACGAATAGTCGCTTCTATCCACAAATATTACAAAGAATTTGGTTTTGAAAAAGCCGTAATTGGGGTTAGCGGAGGAGTCGACTCAGCACTTTGTCTAAAACTAACCGTCGATGCGCTTGGAAAGGAAAATGTAACGGCACTTCTTCTTCCGGAAAAAGGAATTTCCAACGACGAAAATTACGCACACAGCAAGACTCTCTGCCAATTCATGGGCGTTGAATTTTTCTCTATCCCTATCAACAAATTCCTTACAGACTACCTTACGCTTCCTTGGAAACCGTCTGACCTCGCACAAATCAACACAAAACCACGCGTGCGAATGACGCTTCTGTACAACTTTGCAAACACTCGAAATGCCCTAGTGATAGGAACCTCCAACAAAACTGAACTCGCGCTTGGATACGGAACAAAACACGGAGACCTTGCCGCAGACATTGAAATCATCGGAGACTTGCTAAAAACCGAAGTTTTCCTAATGGCAGAACACGTTGGCCTTCCAGACGAATTCATCACAAAAGCACCATCCGCAGAATTATATTCCGGCCAAACCGACGAGGAAGAACTCGGAATCACCTACAAAGAAATCGACGCAATCCTAATGCAAATTGAAAAGGGATTCAGTAAAGAAGACCTCATCAACAAGGGAATGAGCGCCAACGCCGTCCACAAGGTCTTCCGCCTAATGGAACTCAACCGCCACAAAATCGTCCCACCATATTTGATCCAACTGAAGAAACCAACGATGTAGGGAAACACCCTACTAACGCCTTCCCCTGCTTCTCACAGGAGCAGTGTCTTTCAGCGACTTATAAAACCCAAGACTATTATCAAGAACCCTCTTCACTTCTGCAGCAACAAATTTTTCAATTTCTGGCGCAGTAGCTGCTTTTTTCCAACAATCAACATTGTCATCAACAACAGCTGAAGCAATAACATCTTTGATTCTAGTAGAAGATAAATTTTTAAAAGACCCCTCCCCCTCCAGCCCTTTCATTATTTCAGAAGCCACAGCCCCTGAATAATACATTCCATTAAACCCTCCGTCCTCGTAATAATGATTCCAACGATCTCCCCTGATAAACGGCCCTCCACTTTTTCCTGCTTTTTTTCTATCTTTATCGGCGGTCCTATCGAATAACTCTATACCTATTCTATCAAAATAAGACTCAGGCTTCGCACCGTCATATCGTGCCTGCTGATGCCCCCAACCCTCAACAGGAACAAGCTCACAAACATCTCCACACGCATTAGCAAGCTGACACTGCACGCCACCACGAACCGAATTACACTCTTTTATGCTATGAACATTAGGATATTCTTTCATCCACTCGTCGCTCCTCAAAACATCAATTGCCGTTAGCATTGCTTCTGCTTCTTCAAAGCGTCGCTGATCTATCAAGCCCTGAACATAAATATTAATTGGCACAAAATTAACATCCTCTTCGAAAAATCCACATCCATCCTGCATATACTCTCGCAATAAATACACCCCTTCTGCTGGCAAATTATAAACAGGATAATCTGGCTTCCGCGGTTCCTCTCTAGTCTGTGTTGCAGAACATGCCCCAAGAAGACCAACCAAAAATGTCATCCACATAACGAATTTAGCCTTGGACATGCCTCTGGAAACACCAGAACCATCGTCCTCTCTCACTCCATTGTTCTTATTTAGTTTACTCATTATAAAAAATTAAAATTAGACATGAACTTTAACGCCTTTCCCCTCTTTTGTCAAGTGGTTAAAAAGCCAATCCTTCGGGTTGCCCTCACCTCTAACTTGCATGATTATTCTTTTTTACAGCCTTCTCAAAACTTGAGTGAATCTTGAGTAAATCTATAGGAAAAACACATCAAATCACGCAAGATTTAAGAAGAAAATAAACAAGCCCCTCTCACCCCCTAAGCCCACCACACAACATCTCCCCCAACCTGTCCATTTCCACCCGGGTGGAAACTGGCTTTTTCAGGGAAACATGTCATAACCACACCTGACCTCCTTTTTTGACACCCCCTCTCTCTTCCGCTATCTTTTGTCGGGGCAAAATAGCCCCAGCCATACAACCCAAACTTAACTTCCCCACCATGCAATCAGCATTATTCATTGGACGATTTCAGCCCTTCCACAACGGACATTTAGACATGATTAAGCGAATCTTAGAAGACAACGAACGTGTGATTATCGCAGTTGGTAGCGCTGAAAAAAACTATCTTGGATCGAATCCTTTAACCGCTGGCGAGAGGCACAGGCTAATCGACGAATCTCTTAAAGAGGCAGGAGTCACAACCGATCAATACTGCATTATTCCCATTCGAAATGTGAACAATTATGCACTTTGGGTTAATCACATCAACATTTACGTCCCTCCATATACCCGCATCTACACAGGATCAGAATTAGTAAAAGCCTGTTTTGAAGGGAAATATTGCCGCGGGGATGGAACATGCAAACCTGGACCAGAAATTGTTCAAGCAGACAAAAAAGTAATGGTAAATGCAACCGCAGTTCGCGAAGCTATCATTAATGATGAAAACTGGGAATCACTCGTGCCACCTGCATGCGCAAAATTGATGAAAGAAATGGAAATCCCAAAGCGTTTACAAAACATCAAAGACACAATGGACATCACAAAATATAACGGAACTTACTAAATACCACGGCCTCGGCCATTAACTTCTACCCCTCATGACAAAAATCAACTCTCACATATTCAGAGCCTACGACATCCGCGGGATTGCAGATCCAGAGCCAAACAGTGACGGAACAATGCCAGAAGCGGACCTTACCGAAGAGACAGTTTATGCAATTGGAAAAGCAACAGGAACTTATCTGCGAGAAAAATACGGAACGAAAAACATGGCAGTCGGTCGTGACAACAGATTGACCGGACCTAGCCTGCAAAAAGCCTTTATCAAGGGACTTCTTGAGACAGGCCTAGACGTCACAGACATCGGACTCAGCATTTCTCCAATGGTTTATTGGTCTGTTTGTGCAATGGATTTTGACTCCGCAACAAACATCACTGCAAGCCACAATCCAAAAGAATACAACGGACTAAAAACTGTTACAGCTGGTGCTCATTCGATTTGCGGAGATGAGCTGCAGGAGATTTTGGAAATTATTCAATCAGGTGAGTTCGCACAAGCACCCATTCCTGGAACGTTAACCGAACAAAACATCTGGCCAGAATATTTGGAGGATTTGAAGAGCAAGGTAAAGCCCGCTCGTCCATTGAAAATTGTTGTGGATGCAGGAAATGGAACAGCAGGAGCCTTCGCACCAGAATATTTACGCGCACTTGGGCACGAGGTTACAGAGATTTATTGTGAATTGGATGGAACTTTCCCAAATCACGAAGCAAATCCAGAGGAGCTAGAAAACATGAGAGACTTGATCGCAAAAGTAAAAGAGACAGAAGCAGATTTAGGAATCGGGTTTGATGGAGATGGGGATAGAGTTGGCGTAGTAGATGAAAAAGGACACATGTATTCGTCAGATTTTATGTTACTACTTTTGGCAAAAGATATGCTTACGCGAATGCCAGGATCACAGGTTGTCTTTGACATAAAAGTTTCACAGGCAATTATAAATAAATTAGAAGAATTGGGTGCCGTACCTGTAATGAGCAAAACCGGCCACAGCTTCATCGAGGCAAAGATGAAAGAGTTAGGTGCGCCGCTCGCAGGGGAAGTTTCCGGCCACCTCTTCTTCGGAGAAAACTATTACGGATTCGACGACGCCCTGCTCGCGGCCGGCAAAATCACAGAGATCCTCGCAGCAGCAGACGCCCCACTTTCACAGCAGTTCAACGACCTGCCTACTACATACACCACACCTGAATTCAAGGCCCACTGCCCTGATGACAGGAAGTTTGAAGTAGTGGCGGCCCTTGTTGAACACTTCACCGCACTCTACGACTGCATCACAATCGACGGAGTCCGCATCAAATTCGACGCCTTCACCTGGGCCGCCGTCCGCGCCTCCAACACCAGCCCCAACCTCACACTCCGCTTCGAATCCGACACCACCGAAAAACTCACCGACATCCAGCGAATCATGGCCGAAGCAATGCAATCCCACCCCGAAATCAGCCTAGCCTGGTGGAAACACTAAGCACAGAACCTTGTTAAGCAAGTCCCCCCTTTCCAGCCACTTGCGGCACAATACTCCCGCAAGTCCCCCAAAAAGGCACACTTGTGACTCTTTTCTTACTTACTCACCGTCTCCGCCTTCTTAAACACAAACGACTTTGGCGCACGATAGTAAATATAAACTGGCTCCAAATTTTCATCAGTCAAACCAACAGGAGTGCTAAGGCCTTCAGGAACAACAAGGTCCCCAGTTCCATCATTGCTAATCGAATTATACTTATGCATGTGAATACCATCACAAACCTCGCCATTCTCAGGATTAACCACAGGAGGGTCCAAATCAGGAATAGGCAGTATTATACTCATAACATATTGACCGTACTCCTTGTTAATCAACATCATCTCCTCAATCGTCAATCCCTTCCCGCACGACTGATCAATCGGGTAACCATTCTCATCCTTTACAACCTCAAGCTTGAACAGTCTCAAATAATTTAAATCATACGCCTGAGCAATCAACCTATCCGTAGGAGAAACCGGCAATTTCATCACCTCTCCAGTTCCAAGAAGCAAATACTGCTTTCCTTCAGTCTCATTCTCCTCACTATATTTATCCAAATCCGCACCTCCAATTGTATTTCGTGAAGCCACACTTCCCTGAATATACAACTGTTTACTCAAACTGTTAATTCTCTGCGCAGAGTCCACCCAATTAGGAAGACCTGTTTTGTCATCTATGGGATGCGCCAAAGAAAAATCATAAGAAAACACAGAACAATCAGCTGCTATATTAGCCTGAATATTCTGAACATCCGCATCAATATAAACATTATTACCTGAACAAGAAGATCCATGAGTTTTCAGAGAAATAATCGCCAAGGAGCTATCACTATTATAAACATCCGTATCAATAAACACATTCCCATCCTCCACAACCACTACCCAATCACCAGTAAAAGAATCTGGATCCGGGGGAATCATAAAACGAACATCTTGATTCTTAAAATACAAAACTTTTTCACCTCCAACCTCAAAAGAATTCCCATCGCTTTCATCATCACAATAAACAATTCCCTGACCACTATCCAAGCCATACAAAGAATGAATTCCACACTCCCCACTTCCATCACCAGCTTCCAAATAATCCACCGCATTATTCAATAAATATTTTTTCACATTTTCGTTCACTGTGTTCCTCACCACATCAACAGACAAGTGTCCGGTTTCCTGAACCTGCTGTGCAGCATTCGGACTGAACGCCTTAGGCGCATACACATTTCCATGAACTACCACCGCAGGATTCGCAATCGAACTCTGAACCTTCGGCAATTTATTATTATAATATTTTACCTCCTTACTACCAACCTTATACGAAATTTCAGAATACAAAGAAGGCCCCTGCAAAGTTAAATTCTCAAACTCTTCATCCTCACCAATCGTGTCAGGAAGAGAAGCCATTGCAGCAAATGTTCCAGAAACATCTCCTAAATCATCAAAAACTAGCTCCTTAGAACTAGTTGTTTTTCCATCCTTGTCTAAAAAGTTAAACTTAAAATTATCATTATTTTTTAGCCCCTCCTCAAAATCCAAAACCAATTTAACAAGACTTCCACCTGTTGGCCCAGAATAAATCAAATCATTACTATTCTCTTTAGCAGAAATATCAAACCCAATAGGAATTCCACGAAACGCACTAATCTCGTCCTGCATATTTCCTGAGTACAAAGTGTCTATTTCAATTGCAGGCTTAAACTTAAAACTCACACCCTTAATATTTCCGTTTGGAGAAATAGGAAAATCATTCACTCCAGGTTTTTTAAAAACCACACTTTGTAGTACCAATTCATTTGCCTCAATCGCATCTTTATCAACAGAAGAAACATCATAAATAAAATCTTCATTTCTATAGGGCATAGGTGTTGAGGTCCCAACGGTAAACGAAATATTCCCATTAGTGGTTGGAGCATAAGATTGGATAGGTGTTTTCAAAACAAAATGTCCAACCTCTTCTCCACCACCTTCCTTCACGTACTTCTTGAAAATACTTGAGAAATTGGAAGCGGTAACTTTTATCGGCTTTTTTACAACTGCCCCGTTTGGAGAATTTCCCCAAGGCTCCGCCTTTGTTTTCAAAGTTTCCTCTACCTTCTGTCCCGCAAGCTGATTCCGTTTAACCGTATCCTTCCAAACAAATTCAAGCTCTCCACCAAGAGCAGCAAAATCATCTGTTGGCTTATGCAGGTCATCCCTAAGAACAAGATGCAGCTGATAACCCTCAACTCCATCTGCAACCTTCGCCCCACCATTGACGTTCAAATCAGCATATATAGTCCCAAGAGTAAGGGGGTCAGGCTCCACACAAATATTTGCCTCCCCACTATCAGGATCACTACAAAAATCACAATCACACTCCACCTCACACTCTGGATCCCCCTTCAAACACAGCTCTGTCTCCTGCGGCAGCGTAATCCTCACCCCATCAAAATCCAAATACATCTGCGCCGCACTGTAGGCGTGGCCTTGAAGATTATTATTCTCGACATATACTCCATATCCAAAATCCGAAGCATCCTCTGGCATCACACCTTCTGGCATAACATCAAAACTCGCATTACCCGTAGCAGTATTTACACTTGTAGAAATTATTTTTATACCATCCCTTATCACGGTATTTCCATCACCAAACGCATACCATGCTGATCCACTTACAACACCATCCTTATAAAAATTCATGGCTGCAGCATAAGTCGAACCAAATATGGCCCAACCCCCAAATCTTAACTTATAAACATTACCCCCAATATTCAAAGAAGTACTATATCCTCCTTTCAAAACTGGAACATCCAAGAATACCTCCGAAGGTGCCACTGTATGCCCAAAACTAATATACCCAACCGTCTGATTCCATGCGTATCCGACAAGTTTGCGAATTCCATCAACCTCCTTTGTTAGTCCAACTCCATAATTATGAGCTCCACAGGCCTTTCCCTGGTTTTTCCCCTGCCCATCAGCACCTACCTCACAATACAAAGAAACAAATCCAAGATTATGATTCCACACATATCCTTTCACTAAAAATTCAATTTCAAGTGTTGGCTCATCCGGATATTGCTCATCCAAAAAAGCATCCATAAATGGAGGGACCTTATCCTTATCGGCTCCATTAAGAAAATCGATACAAGCCGCATCAGCTTCATCAGCTGGCGCATATCCAAGCTTGCTAATCCCAAGAATTGAAAGATTCGCAGGAACCGGGGCAGGATCCACCCCGTCCAGAGGATCAACATCAGGATGCGAATCAAAATTCGCAGTTCCACCATTTGGATTATTGAAATTCGCTGTTCCCATCATTTTTCCATTACAAAAACTCATACCCTCAGCAGACACAGTGTGCGCCTCTCCGGCAAGTAACATTAGGAGAGCAATTAGCGCTCCGACTCCAAGAATCAAAAAGTATTTTAATCTAGATAAAATTTTCATGGTTATTTGTTTTATTTTCGGTTAATTATACCACAAAAACGGGAGAAAGATCAACACTGTGGCACTTTTCGTCACAACCTTATGCATTTGTGCTTTGGAAAATCCGATAAATAATCGATTGAGAAAATTTAAATTGACAGAAATTTTAAGAAGTTAAAATCCTTCACTGTTTTAACGAGGAAAAGCTAAAAAAGGTTTTGCGATTTGCGTAGCCAAATTTTTGCCCGCTCCCGCGTGGGGTGGGAATTTGGCGCCAGATTGGCGCTATGGAGGACTTTTGTTTTACGGGGAAACTGAGTGAGTGAAATTATTGTATAATCGCTTTCTTTTGCGGTTTTTCGGTGGTTTTTGGGTGGAATTTTAAGACGATTTTTGCTAGAATTTCAGTACAAAATCTCCTAACAAATCAACTATGGAAACAACAAAAACAACTAGCGGAACAATCGAGCAATACACTCTCGAAGAATTCACAGACAATTTTCCCGAGAAAATTACCAAGGCATCCAGCAAGACAATCGAAACAGTCGGACCAAAGTGCACAGCAGATGAGGACAAGCTAAAAGTCCTCCCAGACCGGGATCTCTACAGTCTCGCCCAACTCTACGGATCAAATGCGAGGGAGTGGAGCCGCAAATTCGCTTCGCTACTTCCGGAAATCGAGAATCGCAGGCTGTACCGCAAATACCGCTTCCACTCCATCTACGAATTTGCGGCGAAACTGGCTGGGATGAGCAACAAAACAGTGGATGAAGTCCTTCGAACATACAAAAAAGTCGAAAACAAGCCAATGCTACGAGCACAAATCGAGGAATTTGGCTGGGGAAAGGTTCGTGCGGTAACCCCACTTATTGAGAATGTAGAGGAAAAAAACTTAGCTTACATGGTCAAAAATATCCCCAAGAAAGTACTCGAAGAGGCAGTAAAGCAGATTAAGACACAAAACTCCGCCACATGTCCATTTCCACCCGGGTGGAAACGCGACAAAACCGAAGAAATATTGCAGAACAACACTTGTAGAATAACTGGCGAATTGGAGCTAGAGAGCACAGAGGGGAAATTACAAAACGACACTTGTGGTAAGGCTCGTGAACTGAGGGGGGAGGCTCGTGGGCTGACGGGGGAATCCCAAGAAGAAACCCACGGAGAGCGAACCTACGCAAACATCTCCTTCCGCATCGATGACCAAACCGAGTTTCGACTCCGTCTCTACCAGCTCAAACTTCAGAAAAAGCGCAAAGAGATGGTTAGTTTTGGGGAAACACTAAAGGACCTGTTGGATAAGGCTGAACTAGATAAGCAATAGAGAACAAGTAAAAAAAACCCAGCGCACAGGAAAAGGTCCAGTCGCTACGGCCACGCCATCACTCGCACCTTTACTACTCTTTCTCAGTCGTCTTCACCACTTTCGCTTTACTCACACCTCTAACCTTACTTTGCAGACTTCCCCTTACTAGCAGGCTTCTTCACAGCCTTCGCTTTCCCAGCAGACTTAGCCTTTCTTCGCAGGCTTCTTCACAGCCTTCGCCTTCCCAGCAGCCTTGGCTTTACTCGCACCCTTCGCAACAGCCTTCGCCGCCTCGTGCAAGACAACATTCCCCTCCTTATCCTCAACCATCAATTTACCCTCTTTATTTATAGAAACGGGTTTATTCCAAGTAGCGGTTTTGCATTTAGGGAATTTGTTGCATCCCCAGAAAATGCGGCCGCCCTTACGAGTTCGCCTTTCAACAAGCTGACCAACCTCGCAATTTGGACACTTAACCCCAGAAAATATAACTACTGGCTGCATATTTTTACAGTCTGGATACTTGTTGCAACCAAGGAAAGGACCAAATCGACCAACCTTAACCTCCAGCATTCCGTCCTCACACTTATCACACTTTTTATCCTTAAATTTTTCCTTCAAAGCCTTTACCTCAGGTGTTTCTTCCTGCTGCTGTGGCCCATCTTCCCCCTCTAAGGGTTTAGCATTTTTACATTCAGGATACCCCGAACAAGACAAAAATTTCCCAAATCGCCCCAGCTTAATAACCATCGCCTCACCACATTTTTCACAAATCTCATCACTCGCCTGATTTACAACATCCTCCTTCTTAAGGGTCACATTTTTATCCTCAATATTTGCATGGAAAGGACCATAAAACTCCCGAATCATTGGCACCCACTCCTGCTTTCCTTCCTCAACCAAATCCAGTTTTTCCTCCATCTCCGCAGTAAACTGATAATTCACAATATTTGAAAAATGCTCAACCAACATATCAGTCACTACCATCGCAAGATCAGTTGGCTTCAGCGCTTTCGCCTCTTTTTCAATATATCCACGAGTCATAATTGTTGAAATTGTCGGAGCATATGTACTCGGTCGTCCAATCCCCTCGCTTTCCATTTTCTTAACAAGCGAAGCCTCTGTATAACGAGCCGGTGGCTTTGTGAAATGCTGTGTTGGATCTATTTTTTCCATATCAACCGCCTCACCTTCCTCTAGTTGTGGAAGAAACTTCTCGCCCTTCTCCTTCCCCTCTTCCTGCTCTTCATCACCCTCTTTCTCCTCATCCTTCCCCTCCATATAAACCTCCATAAATCCAGGAAACTGAACTGTTTGGCCAGTTGCACGGAATTCATATCCGCTATCTCCAGCAGCAACATCAACCGCAACCTTGTTTAGGATCGCCTCCTTCATCTGACATGCAATCGTACGCTTCCAGATAAGTTCATAAAGGCGCGACTGATCATTATTAAGATATGTCGCAGCGGCTTCAGGAGTAAGCTCCACATTCACGGGACGAATCGCCTCATGCGCCTCCTGCGCACTCTTCCTTCCTTTATATTTCCGAGGTGTATCAAGCGCATACTCCGCTCCGTACTGCTTTTTGATAAATTCCTGCATTGTCTTCAGAGCAGAATCCGCCAAATTCACACTATCTGTTCTCATATATGTAATAAGACCGGTTTCCCCAGCCCCCATATTGATTCCTTCATAAAGCTGCTGAGCAACCATCATTGTCTTTTTCACGGAAAAATTAAGTTTGCGGGATGCCTCTTGCTGTAGTGTTGAAGTAATGAAAGGAGCAGCCGGCGATTTTTTAACCTGCTTTTTCTCAACCTTTGAAACCTCGTATTTTTTCCCCTCAATTGCTGAAAGGATATCTTTTGTTTCTGTCTCGCTCTCAACCTTTATCTTTTTCCCATCTTTCCTCTGAAGCTCAGCCGAAAAACCACGCTTCTCTTTATCCATAGCCTTATCCTGCTTTTCAAAAAGCCCTGTAATCTTCCAAAACTCTTCAGGTTTAAATGCCTCAATTTCACGCTCACGATCGACAACCAAACGAACTGCCACACTCTGAACACGCCCAGCAGAAAGCCCATATCGAACCTTCTTCCATAACAAAGGCGAAAGCTCATAACCAACAAGTCGATCAAGAATACGACGTGCTTGCTGTGCATCCACAACATTTTGGTCTATTTCTCGAGGAGAATCAATCGCATGCTTAATCGCAGTTTCAGTAATCTCATGAAAAACAATTCTATGAATAGGAGTTTTCTTCGGGTCCGCCTTTAGAGCAGAAAGTAAATGCCACCCAATCGCCTCTCCTTCTCGATCTTCATCAGTTGCGATCCAAAGATGCTCAGCCCTATCAAGCTCACCCTTAAGCTGTGTAATAACTTTTTTCTTATCTGCAGAAACCTCATAACTAGGCTTGAAGTCCTTATCAACCTCAATACCAATCTGTGATTTTGGTAAATCTCGGACATGACCCATAGAAGCCAACACCTTGTATTCCTTCCCCAAAAACCGTGAAATTGTCTTCGCTTTTGCCGGGGACTCTACTATTACTAAATTTTTTGCCATAATATAAAGGGTTTAACAGCATCAATTCTTATAGCACTTATGAATTTTCGTCAACAAAAAGGCCACAAATCGCTTGTACATACCAAAACAAGATTCTTTTTAACGCAAGATAAAACAAAGTGGCTTGTACAAGCCGTAATCGCCAGTTTTTCCCTCAAAAACAACCAATTTTCCTCTCCAAATAAGCCTTTTATTACCAAAAAGGCTTGATCTTGACCGCAAGACCCCTATAATACTCCTGGCTTTTCTAATGCCTATTTATCAATTTATTTAACCCAAGTCCACTATGACTAAAGGAGATCTAGTAGCTGGTGCAGCTCAAGCTGCAGGAGTTACAAAAAAAGCAGCAGGTGAAGTTCTAGAAGCAGTTCTAGACATGGTTACAAAATCACTAAAAAAAGGTGAAAATGTAACAATTACAGGTTTCGGAACATTCCGCATCTCTAAAAGAGCTGCACGTACTGGTGTAAACCCAAGAAACCCAGGTCAGAAAATTAAGATCCCAGCTATGAAGCTACCAGCTTTCAAAGCAGGAAAATCTCTAAAAGACGCTGTTAGATAATATCAGCGCTTTTTAAAAGCAAACTTAGAAAAGGCCTCTGCGACAGCGGGGGTCTTTTTTTGTACAACCTCTAATTCTCAGAAAGATTATGCTGAATCCTCATGTACTTCTTTTCTTCATCGCTCACACGATCCATGTCTTTCAACCTCCTCATAAACTTTTCATACTTTTCGCGATTTTCAAAAATACTCAAAGGCATAACACGCTGTGCATAATGATCATAAACAGCACTAGGAGAATTAAAATCGCTCTTTCCTGGCACGTCCAAAATATACACATTACTCCTTCCAATATCTTCCTGCATATAATGAGACCCTTTCCCATACTTAGGAAGTAAAGCCTCGAACCCGCTCCTAATATCAAGGAATCCATTTTGGACACTTTTTTTCTTCTCCTCCCCATAAGAAAAAGGATTTTGCTCCCCATTTTTATCCAAGCCAAAAGTTCCAAGACTGTATGAATCAACCCTCCCATCAGGCCTTTTCTCAAACCAAACACAAATTGCATGCCCCCCTCCACCACCAAGCGCCTGTCCCGAGGTGGTGACTACACTAACTACATGTGCATTTTTCCCCTGTGCTCTAAGTATATCTCGCGCCAAAAAAGCAAAATCATCACAATCACCTAGCATCGTTTGCCTTTCAACTCTAGATAAAGTTTCCCCTGACGACTGCCAATAATCATTCCCACCCCTCCCCTTATCCTCAAAATCATCCTCTCTCTCAGGCGAATAATCGTACACATAAGTCATGAAAGTATTGATATACCTATCAATGTCTTCTGGGGTTTTTAACACTTTCGCCAAATGCTCAACATACTGCTTTTTAGTCATTTGCTTCTTGTCATCCTTGGCCTCCTCGTTTTTTTCATCATATAGACCCACCTGCTCACCATCCTTGGTAAACATGGTTACGCTAGAAGGAACCTTTGTACCTTCCTCGACATCAACAACCATTGTTTCCGCGTTGCCGCTGTAGTACTTATATTTCTTTACAGATCCACTTGGGTAATAATCTACCTCTAATTCAAGCTTTCCCTCCCAATTATAATGAAACTCCTTTACGGGAACATCTCTTCCGTCAATTCTAGCCTCAACTGTTTCAACTCTTTCTTTAGAGTAGCCAAAATCACTATGATAAACAGAGCGCAACGGATGACGATTCCTAGGATCAAATTCATGTTCAACATAGGCGAATTTCCTGTAGCTCAAGGGGGTTTTATGACTCTTGTCAACAAGTCTTGTCGACTTGTAATAAACCTGCTTAGAGTCACGTCCCGTTGCCTCATCCGAATAAACCCTCAAAAACTGATCAGACAAATAAGGATCAATATTATATTCTTTCACAGGTGTTCCTTTTTTTTCATCATAAAGAAACTTATCTCCATATTCTATTTGCTTTTCCATTAAGCCCCTGAAAGCCCTTTTAACTTCTCTAGCTTCAGAAACATAGTCCTTAGGAAGAGATGCCTTTTCTTCAGAAGTAAGAATTCTATTTTGTGCATATTTCATCAACAAACCTGCCACGTCACCTGGAACAGATTCCACCTCAAGCCTTCCCAAAAAACTACTTTTTTTATCAATATATTCTTTTCTGGCATCCACCCAATCCTTAAATTGTTTTTCTGTCCCCTGCTTAATAAGAAGCAAAACCGCATCAGGCGTTGCAACATATGTTTTTTCATCACCAAATTCAGTTTTAACTGTAAATTCTATTCTAGCCCCTCCTCGATGACGAAAGGCTGTTTCAGGAGTAATTAAATCAACCAGTTTTTTATCAGTCATAATTTTTTTAAATGCAGCAATTACTCCATGCATCGACTCATAGCTTTTAATCCAATCCCCTCCTTCTATTCGCGGAGCCCCCCACTCAAATTTTGGGAGAGAATATCCCTTAACAATAAACATTCCAGCCTTGTCGCTTGTCTCTTTGGTTCCGCCATCTCCATAAGATTCAAAGTCTGGCAAAGAAGATGAGACCCCTAGAATCTGAAGAAAAACTTCAAAATTATTTTCATCCACTCCAAGTTTTTTTAAAGATTCCTTTATTTCTTTCTTATCAAAAAAATAATCCTTAAGGTCTCGAACGGAAATAGAACTATCCCCTAGTTCCCAATTTCTATTGTCAAAAACATCCAAAAATGCCTTCTTGAAGTCCTTCAAATGCTCTTCTTGCATTCCCCAAACATGCTCAAGGTGCGCCAGGCGAATATCCAAAGACGCTCCAACAGTCTCCTTGTTTTCCATCCTATCTGAACTCTCACTTCCACCCATTCCTTATGAAATTAAATTATTTAAAATATCACACGAAATATCAGATCTTCCTTTTCTCGCAATTTTCTCTTCCTTCAAAGACTTAATTCCATTAAGAAAAATAGCCGCAACCTTAAGCTCTTTATCGTTTCGAACTACACCTGCCTCAAGGACATTTATTTTTTGTTCCTTGTCAGTCATGAAATTAATATTAATTCCCAGTATTATACCAAAAAAACACCCAAACGTCCACTTCCACCCGGGTGGAAACTGGCCAATCCTCAAAAAACATTGCACAACCCATCTCTTGAAATTACACCACAACACAAGTAAAGTAGTTCGCGTATGAAAGAACAGCTAGAAAAAATTAAGGAAGACGCGATTGAAGCGCTCGCAAACGTCAAAACCGTTGAGGAGCTAAAAGAACTCGAGGTTGAATATATTGGAAGAAAAGGAAAACTCACCGATATTCTCCGTGGACTTAAGGAGCTTTCACCTGAGGAAAAACCAGCGATGGGGGCACTTTCCAACACTGTTAAAGTAGCGCTTGAGACAGCATTCAAAAACAAACTTGCTGAACTCGAAGGTTCCGCCATCGAAGCGGCACTTAAACAAGACTTTTTCGACACATCAATTCCAGGAAAAATACGGCCACAGGGGCACATTCACCCGCTTTCACAAGTTCAGGAAGAGGTGGAGCGAATCTTTTCACAGATGGGATTTGCAATCATGGACGGACCAGAAATTGAATCAGAATATTACAACTTTGAAGGACTAAATATTCCTGCAGACCACCCAGCACGCGACATGCAAGACACCTTCTTCATCGAAGGAAAAGAGGATAAAGACCAGGGAAAAATGGTTTTGCGTACACACACATCACCAGTCCAAGTAAGAACAATGGAAAAATACGGAGCCCCTTTACGAGTAATCGTACCGGGAAGAGTTTTCCGCTACGAGGCAACCGACGCCAGCCACGACACAACATTTGGACAGGTAGAAGGACTACTCATCGACGAAAACATCTCTCTCAGCCACCTAAAAGGAGTGATGGCAGAATTTCTCACACGACTATTCGGGAAACCGGTAACTGTACGCTTCAGGCCTGGATACTTCCCCTTTGTAGAACCGGGACTCGAACTCGACTTTTCGTGTCTCCTCTGCGGACAAAAAGGATGCCGAGTATGCAAAAACACTGGATGGGTTGAATTTATGGGATCAGGAATGGTCCACGAAAACGTGCTCAAAGCAGGAGGAATCGATCACAAAAAATACCAAGGATGGGCATTCGGATTCGGAATCACCCGCCTAGTAATGATGAGATACGGAATCGACGACATCCGACTCCTATCAAATGGCGACTTGCGCTTTATTAAGCAATTCTAGCACTACCTTCTTGCCTTTTAGCAAATTCTATAATAAAATATAGATGCTTTTTCGAGAGGGCAACTTCTCGCACCCCACCCCCACCAGGGTGGGGAATATTTTTATAGGTAAAGATTTGCAAATCCCATCCTCACCTTTCCAAATTCACAATCGCCCAAAACCCCCCTCTTGGAAAACAGCCGTCTGTAATCCATCGCCCTGGCCTGATTAAGACAGGCAACCATTTGCTTATTTTTAAGCTTAAAAGAAACAAACCAACTCCCCTCCTTAAGCTGAGTTGTTACCGGAACAACAAAATAAAAACCGTGAGCCAATCTTTTCAAAATAACCACAGGACGAGTAAAAACATGGCTCTTCCCATCAATTTCCCTCCCAATATTTACCCCCATTGCCACCCACCAAATATCCCCCTCTTTTACAAACTGAGGACTATGGGTTTTTTCATGAAGCTTTTCTTTCAACCTCAACCACTCTTCAAACTTTTTCTCATACATATTTTTCATTATTCCCTCCACATATACCAAACAAACTTAAAATATTTCTAAAATTTTCACGCACCTTGAAAATTCTCTCCAAACAAAGTAAATTACACGCAAATAACTACACCGAATGTACGTTTCCCTCGATTGGCTTAAAGACTTCACAGAAATCCCAGAAAACCTAGATCCAAAAGATCTTGGAAACATGCTTACCCTAAAAACTGCGGAGGTGGAGGGAGTGGAAAACGAGGGGGCACTATATGAGAAAATGGTTGTTGGACAAGTCAAAGAGCTCAAGCCACATCCAAATGCTGACAAGCTAAAGATCGCAATGACCGATACTGGCGAGGAAGCTCACCAAATTGTTTGTGGAGGCGAGAACCTAAAAGATGGAATGTTTGTAGCAGTAGCCCTTCCCGGATCACGAGTTAAGTGGCACGGAGAAGGAGACCTCGTAACACTAGAAAAGGCTAAAATTAGAGGAGAAGAGAGTTTTGGAATGATCTGCGCGGCGTCAGAAATTGGACTAGACGATCCAAATGCAGGACCGCACGACATCATGGATCTTTCCTCTCTCAGCCCAACCCCCGGAAAACCAATCTCAAAACTATTCAAAAAAGACGACGTAATCCTCGAATTCGACAACAAATCTCTCACACACAGACCAGACCTTTGGGGGCATTACGGAATTGCTCGCGAAGTTGCAGCAATTACAGACAGCAAATTCAAACCACTCACACCGGAAATTGGAATTCCAACATCCGGAGAGTCGGTAGAGGTAAAAATTGAAGACACGGACCTTTGCCCAAGATACTGCGGCCTAATAATCAACAACATAAAAGTCACAGAATCTCCAGACTGGATGAAAAAGCGACTTAAAGCGACAGGACACGGAACTCACAACAACATCGTAGACATAACCAACTACGTCCTAACCGAACTTGGACAGCCACTTCATGCCTTCGACAAGAGCTATATTAAAGGTGGAATAGTCGTACGACGAGCCACAGAAGGAGAAACAATCAAAACCCTAGACGACAAAGAACGCAAACTCACCACCGAAAACCTAATAATTGCCGACCACGAAAAACCAGTAGCAATTGCAGGAGTAATCGGAGGAGAAAACAGCGGAATTAACGATAAAACAACATCAATTATAATAGAATCCGCAAATTTCAACGCAGGATCCGTTCGCAGAACATCAACTCAGCTTGGGGTTAGAACAGACTCAGTTCAGCGATTCGAAAAATCACTCGACCCACATTTAGCTGAACTTGCAATCAAAAGAGCAGCTGAATTGATCCTTCAGCTTTGCCCAGACGCAGTAATTGCAGGACCAATCACAGACGAAAAAAGCTTCAACGAAGAACCTCTTAAGGTAGAGCTGGACACCGAAATGGCAGCTTCAAAAATAGGGGTAGAAATTTCTGCGGAACAAATGAAAGACTACCTCGAAAAACTAGAATTCATCATAGAAGAAAAAGATACAAAAACATTTATCGTCACAATTCCAACATTCCGTGCAACAAAAGATGTACGAATTGAAGACGACCTAGTTGAAGAAATCGCACGAATGTATGGATACGATAACATTCCTGCAACACTTCCATCTCTCCCAACTCGCCTACCCAAAGAAAACACTGAGAGGTTCAAAAAACACCGAGCACGTGAATTGTTCTCCCTCGGACTTGGTTTTGATGAAGTCTGCAACTATTCATTTTATGGAATATCAGACCTTGAGCGCTGCCTAATGACAGAAGAAGGACATGTAAAACTTCTCAACTATTTGTCGGAAGACCAAACACACATGCGCACATCTCTTGTGCCAAATTTACTCAAAAACCTACAGTTAAATATTAAATATTTCCCAGAAATCCGACTATACGAAATTGGAAGAACATATAAAGAGATTGGACAATACTTCCCTCTCGAAGAAAAAATAATCGGAGGTGCAATCCTTACAAAAGGAAAAACAGACAAGAATTTTTACGAGGCAAAAGGAGCAGTGGAAGCCTTCCTTAAGAAATTCGCAATCAAAGCAAACCCAGCAGCAGGAGTTGAAGCAGCACCATACGCACACCCATCAAAATCACTTAGCTACATAGACCACAACGGACAAACTATCGCAAAAGTTTTCGAACTCCATCCATCAGTAATGAAAAATCACGGACTAGAAAAATACTCAGTAGCAATGTTCGAAATCAATTTCACAGAGGCTCTAAAACTTCACCCAACAGAAAAAAAATACGAACACATCCCCCGTTTCCCTTCAACCTTAATCGACATTTCTGTTGTGATAGACCGCACAATTGAGGTAGCCAAAATCAAAGAAGCTATAGAAAAAGCAAACAGGGACCTAATCAAAGAAGTTACCCTATTCGACATTTACGAAGGTGAAAATCTTGAAGCAGGCAAAAAAGCAGTCGCATACTCTGTTTCCCTCGGCGCCCCCGACCGCACCCTCACCGACGAAGACATGACCACCATTCAACAAACAATCTTCAAAAACCTAGAAGCTCTAGGCGGCCTTATTCGAAAATAGAATTACTCATCTTTCTCCACAAGCTCAGGTTTTTCAAGGTCAGCATCGGGAGGATCAGTGTCTCCATCAGTGTCGCCATCAGCATCTCCAAGTCCCGGACGTACCATTTCCTGTGTAACAAAGTCATCCAATTCTGCAACCGTATCAATCGGCGTATCGTCATCATCGTCTTCAAAAGCAGGTGCCACCTCTTTTTCCTTCTTCGCCAACGGCAATTCAATATCATAAACATACCCCTTCAATAAAGACTGAATTGCCAATACCTCCCCAGAACGACGAATAGCACTAATTTCTGATGAATGTGTACTATCGTCAAAAGAAAGAGTATTCATCTTAATAAGAGCCCTCGCTAAAGCCCTTCTATTATCTTTTTCATTTTCAACGTCAAGACCATTATCGTTTGCATAACTAGTCACAGCCTTTGCGGGAATCAAAGCCTCTACAATACGACGACGTCTCTTTTGAAGCCGATAAGCAGGCCCATGCTTTTTCTCTCTTTTACGATATTCAATCTCTTTCAAATGAAGTCTTATTGTCTCTCCAACATTCTTTTTTACCTCCTCGTCTAATATCAAAGAAAGTGGGTAAACCTCACAAGGATTTTCAAGCTTGATTTCCTCTTCTTCAGAAGGAAGCCCCACCACCCGTGGCGTAGCATTTAACTCCATCCTTTCCCAAAAAGTTCCAGGCAAGTGTATAACTCGATCTGAAAAAACCTTTCTATCAAGATCAACTCTAGTCCATCCTTTTGGAAATTCTGCAGCAGCATTATAGTCCGCACCCGGAACGTAAGTTCTAATCCAAAGATTACCATTTACATCCAAAAGTCCCATGCTATTACGAAGAGGGTCATTCTGAAATCGCTTAGAGTCAAACTCCTTATCTGGAATAATCGCACACGGAACCCTTTCCTCTAGGCCCAAATACCTCATTGCATTTCCAACTCCACCAGTATAGGCGCGAGGGGCTTCAATATTACTTCTTTCAAGAACCTCTTTTAACCCCTCCCTACTAATTCCATAGTGATCAACCAAAACCTCCTGCATCCTCTTAAACACTCTTAGTGTCGTCCCTACATAACCAGGACTCTTCTCGTTCTCTATCCCTTGTAAGGAAATTGTAACCCTCTTCCCAGCCTTAATAGCAGGCATTAAATCAAACAGTGTTTCTGCATATGCCTTCGCATTAGCCTCAACAACCTCATCCCTAAAAGCATCTTTTAACTCCAAATAATCTGCCACAGTCTGCTCGCCCTCATTCAAAGAGGACCTCTGCTCTTCCCCCTCCTTCAAGCCGACAAGCCTTTTACGAACACTACTTTCTACCTCCTCTTTAATTCTCTCCATTCTTCTATCCCAATTCGATTTTGACTCTACACTAGGACCTGACTGGCCATCAAACTCAACTCTTTGCTCCATTATTCCCTGAAACTTAAGAAGCCTCATTAATGAGCTTTCTTCCCTTTCCATTCTATCAATTTGACCACCAATATATTCTGCGTCCAAACTCGGACGACCCTTTTGTCGAACGGCATCTAAAGACAAAACAAAAAGAGGGATTTTATCCTCAATCAACAATTTCACAGTTTCTTTCATTACGGCTTTTTGACCTGGAGTCGACCCCCAGCTAGAACCAGCCTCTCCCTCCTCGTCCCTCTTTCCATAACGATAACCATGACTTATGGCCGCCATCTTAGTAGCACCATTTGACTTATCGTTAATCCACTCGGCTATAGCAGGATAATCAGGCATGTCTAAAGGTTCCGTATCAACACCGGTAACAACCACACTTCCACAAATATCTAACAAGCGAAATCTTACCCCTGTCGCAATGTCATCAACTTCCTTAAGAAGATTTTTTGTAACTTGCTCAAAAGAAGAACAAAAAACCTCTTGTTCCAATCCATTTTGGGCACCGCAAGAAAGGCATCCCCCAGCACAATTTCTTCCAACTTGAATAATATACAAACGAGTTGTTCTAATTATGTTGGCAGGATTTACTCCCCCCTTTAAAGATTCCAAAGGAATCATCTCTTCAAAAAGGGGTTTTTCCGCTTGCCCTGGCTGTTTTGGCTTTTCACCCATAAGATACAAATATAGGAGGATAACCTTACCCACTTTTCGATTGCCTGTCAAGGTAAATCATGTGCTATAATTGACTCCTAGGGTAAGAATCCTGATTATAAAGAAAATCAATTACTATGGTGATCAAAGGGGCAACCAAAAACAAGGCTAAAAATCTAGACGAAGAGCTCAAAAACGCAGTTGGAGAGGCGGATTTCAAGGCGTTGCGTCATCTTTCTGACTGTGAAAAAAGATCAATTGTTGCTGTTTCTCCACACATAAGGCTGGCAAATAACATGCAACAGTGCTTTTGGATTGGAAACAAAAAACACGAAACAATATACGCAAACTCAACATATAGAGAAATTAGCGGATACTCGCTAAAAGAATGCGTAGGGCAACAAAGCGATTTTTGCTTTACGGAAGAGAGCAAAACGGTAATTGCAAAACATCACAAATATAGAAAAAAAGGGCAAACGTCTCAATATGAAGGAGATATTATCACAAAAAAAGGACATATTACGCCGGTAATGATAAGTGGCTCCCCCACCGAAGACGGAGGAACTATGGGAATTTTCTCCAACCTTTGTTTAATGGAAAAACTAAGCCGTTCCGATCAAAAACTCCTAAACGTTGTCGGATTTAAAGACCTAAAAACTGTAAAAACCCTAAAACCCGAACAGCAAGACCTCGTAGTCAAATACCGACATGCGATTAGACTGGCCAACACAATGGACCACTGTTTCTGGATTGGGGATAAAAAACACAAAACAATATATGTAAATGAGGTTTATCAACGACTCACAGAATACTCTTTACAAGAATGTCTTGGGAAAGCTGCAGACTTCTGCTTCGACGAAGAAAGTAAAAGACACATAGCAAAACATCACTCCCTCCGGACAGCTGGTATCGCATCAAAATACGAAGCAACATACGTAACCAAATCAGGTAATAAAATTCCTGTTTTAGTTATTGGAGCCCCAACCGAACACGGCGGAGCATATGGCATGCACATTGACCTTACAGAAATAAACAAACTCGCTCTTTCAAAAGAAATAAACAACCAAATAATTAAAAACTCACCAGAGGCAATCATATTCCTAGATAAAAATGATAAAGTTCAACTTTGGAATTCTGGTGCACAAAAAATGTTTGGATACAAAGAAGAGGAGGTAATAAACAAGAAACTTGTGGCCTTCCTTGTACCAAAAGAACTTTTTGAGGAACACGAAAGCATCAGGGACGAAATAGAAAGAAAAAACATAATTAAGAATTTTGAGACTCAGCGCCTAAGAAAAACAGGAAAACCAATAGACACCTCCCTTTCCGTCACAAAAGTCTTTTCAGAAACAAAAGAACACATTGGTTTTATTGTTATTTACCAAGACATTTCACACAAAAAGAAGATAAACAGTGAACTTCAAAAAAGATTTGAGGCTATTCAAGACGCATACAAAGAACTTGGATTGGAAAAGCGCCAATCCGACTATCTACATGAAATAGCAGAGCTCGCGACCTCTAGGGCAACAACCGAACAGCTCTGCCAACTAATTGTAAGCGCAGCAAGCATGCTAACAAAATGTGACGCCTCCACTCTTCGCCTTTATAACGAAAAGACCAAAGACCTAACCCTAAAAGCATACCTCGGAGTAAGCTCTAGGTGGCTAAGTAGAAAAAATATAAAACTAACAAACTCTCTCGCTGGAGAAGCCTTCGAAAGCAAACGCCCTGTAATAATTCACGACATAGAATCCTCCAACAAACACACAAGTCCAAATCTTGTAAAGGCACATGGGTTCAAAACAGTTATCGTTATTCCTTTAATCTTCGAAAACCAACCAATAGGATCCCTAAGCCTTTACTCTGGAGATCCTGGAAAATTCCGCATGATAGAAACCGACTTCTTAGAAAAATTCCAAAAACAGTGCGCCATTGCACTTTATGCGAAAATTCATTAGTATAACGGCGTAATTAAACCCTATTTCTATGCGTAGAATAATTTTTCCTCATAAACAATCTGGCCTTTTACACAAAGTTGTTGCTTGGGCAGTAACAATCACAATTGGATTCACCCTACTCGGCGTTATTGGTGCCGCAGGCATGATCGGGATCCTATCAATCGGACTTCCCGACGTAACAGATCTAGAAAATATTTCAGCAGCTCAATCGACAGAAATTTTCGACAGAGAAGGAAACCTTTTATACACAGTACACGGAGAAGAAAACCGAGAATATGTAACGCTAGACAACATCTCTCAATACGCAGTGGACGCAACAATTTCAATCGAAGACGACACCTTCTACGAACACAAAGGATTCGACATTTTTGCACTTGGGAAAGCAGTAATTTACGAGGCCACAGGAATAGGGTCACCACGAGGAGGGTCAACAATCACACAGCAATATATCAAAAACACCTTCCTGTCTTCTGCAAGAACATACACAAGAAAAATCAAAGAATTAATCCTGGCCATTCGCCTTGAAAGATCCTATGACAAAGATGAAATTATTGAACTATACCTAAACAGAATCCCATACGGAAACAACGCTTATGGGGTACAAAAAGCAGCAGAAATTTATTTCGACAAAGATGCAAAAGACCTAGACCTAGCGGAAAGCGCAATTCTTGCTTCCCTCCCACAAGCCCCAAGCAGATACAATCCTTACGGAAATTACCGATATTCCGCTCTGCTAAAAGAATTCACAGAGGAAGAGGTTGCATATAGAAGTGTCGAAAAAGAAAGTGATCTGGAAATTGAAGAATATGTAAGAGGACTAATTGGACAACACGTAGACATGCCAAACGGCGAAAAACTATACATCCAAGGAAGATCAGACCTAGTTCTAAAACGACTATTCGATCTTGAAAAAATCACTCAAGATGAAAGACAAACAGCGCTAAACGAACTTCAAACAATTGAATTCAACGACTACCGCGAACCAATCAAGCACCCCCATTTTGTCCTTCAAATCAAACAAATTCTTGAAGACAAATATGGAAAAGATATTGTTGAACAAGGTGGATTAAAAGTCTACACAACAATTGATCCAGACATCCAAGAAAAAGCTGAACTTGTTGCGGAAAAATACGGAGAATCAAACGAGAAAAATTACAGCGCAAACAACATGGCCATCCTTACAATAAACGCAAAAACCGGAGAAATCTTAGCAATGGTAGGTTCTCGAGACTACTTTAATGAAGAAATAGACGGAAAAGTAAATGTTGTATATCGCCCACGACAACCCGGTTCCTCATTTAAACCACTAGTTTATGCACAGGCATTTTATGAAGGGTACGGGCCAGGAAGCGTTATTTACGACGTTCCAACAAAAATAGGACCAGACAAACCTCAAAACTACGACGGCCTATGGCAGGGACAAATAACCCTTCGCCGCGCCCTCGCACAATCTCGAAACATTCCAACAATCAAAGCCTACTTCCTTGCAAAAGAACAAACCAACATCATCAAATTGGCTGAAAAGATGGGAATAACAACCCTAAACGACGCACATAGTTATGGCTACCCATTAGCGCTTGGGGCAGGTGAAGTTCCTCTTTCAGAGATGGTCACTGCCTATGCAGTATTTGCAAATGGCGGGAAAAAACCTGAACTCAACGGAATCCTCCGTGTTGAAAACGCAAACGGAGACATTTTAGAAGAGTGGAAACCAACAGAATTCGAAGAAGTTATTGATCCACAAATTGCATTCTTAATTAACAACATCCTCTCAGATCAAGAAAACTCCGTTGGCCCAACACTATTCGTAAACGGAAAGATAAATGCTGCAAAAACAGGAACCTCAACAAAAGAAAACAAGAACGAGGCAGGAGGATCAAGCGTTCGCCCTTCTGACGGGTGGACAATCGGATACACACCATCAATCGTAACTGGAGTATGGACAGGAAACACCGACGGAAAAGGAATGGCATACTCTGCAAGTGGATACTCAACAGCAGCTCCAGCCTTTAAAGACGTAATGACCGAAGCAATAAAAAACATGGCATCAGAACCATTTCCTGAACCAGAAGGAATCCAAAAAGTTTCCGTATCAAAAGCTTCCGGCAGACTACCAGGACCAGAAACTCCAGCTGAAATGGTAATCGAAGAATTATTCCCAAGCTTTGGAATCCCAACACAAGTTGAAGAAAAAACATTCTTCACTGTGAAAATTGATAAAATATCTGGAAAACTTGCAACAGAATTCACGCCCGAAGATTCAATTGAAGAAGTTAAATTCCAATATTACGAACCAATTGCCGACCTCTTTAACTGGAAAAATGAAATCAACGATTACTTCAAAGAACACGGGGAAAACACAGGAGAAATCCGATTTGGCTCTCCTCCAACAGAATACGACGACATTCACACCGCAGAGTCGGCTAACAACGCTCCCTCAATACAAATTCTTGTACCATCAGGCAATGGAAAGCTTCCATACGGAAACTTCACCGTCGAAGTAGACATTGATTCTAAGAATGGAGTAGAAAAAGTAGAATTCTACATTGATGACCAGAAAAAATATTTCACCACTACTCCCCCATATTTCGGACACCTCAACATTTCTAGATTCATGGATGAGGGCTCACTTCACCTAATCGTAGCCAAAATAATAGACTCAATGGGTTACAGCGCCCAAGCAGCAATTGAAATCAAGGTGGACAACAAGAAAGACAAGGAAGAAGAGAAAGCCCCAGAAGAAACGCCCACCGTAGAGTCACCGACAACCGAAACACCAGCAGAATAAGCCACACCAACCAGTCTTCCCTTTTTCCGGAAAAAATGGTATAATATCGCGATGATATATACAAACGAAAAACTGGAAGAACTTCGCCACAGGTGGACAACACCTGGAGGAAAAAAGCTAATAAAGACAATCAAGGAAACTCGTTGTTATCTTAGCCCTGTCCTTTTTCGCCAAAAAATTAAACGCTTTCCAGGAATAAATGACCAAGAGGTAGCAGACTCAATAGACCTTCGCGGAGCAACTCTTGCTGGGTTCGACTTCCGCGTACCCGTACAAGAAGAAGACGAAGGATTCACCGAAGAAATAGCTATCCTTTCAAACATACACTTTGAAGGTGCAAATCTTAGACATGCAACTTTTCAGGACGGGAAAATTCACGACTGCTTTTTTGAAAGTGCAGACCTTACACATTCTGAATTTGGAAACACAACACTTAACAGCTGTAATTTTCAGGAAGCGGATCTTTCAGGAACAAACTTCCACGCTGCAAAATTAATTGATTGTGACTTCTTGAACTCAACAATAAAAGACATAACAACAACAGCAACAATTGTTGATCAAAAAACCACTTTTGGTAAAGAATTAAAATCCGAAAAAGATGGCTCACACCATTTTGCCTCTATTGAATACAAACAAATAAAAGAAATTTATAAAAACTCATCTCTTCACCAAATTGCCGACCATTTTCACTATCGAGAAATGGTAGCAAAAAGAAGGATCTCAAAGCTCACAAGCCCCATGAGATGGTTAAATTTTATATTTGGAGACCTTCTATGTAAATACGGAACCTCATACATCCGAGTACTCGCAGCAGCAGCGGCAATCATCACCTTTTGCGCGTTCCTATTTACCACAAACGAAAGTCTTCTCTTCCAAAACGAGATGATTGGACACGACTTCTTCAACTCTCTCTACTTCAGCATAATCACCTTCACCACCCTTGGTTACGGAGACTTCCATGCCATCGGAGCAATGCGATTTGTCGCAGCAACCGAAAGCTTCCTCGGAGCAGCAATAATGTCCCTTTTCACAGTTATAATTGCCAGACAGATCATCAGAGACTAAACTCCTAGCATGGAAAAAAAGATAATTACACTTTTGCGCAAGCTGGGAAAAACTCAAAAAACCTATTGGAATATTTCGAAAGAGGTGGGGCTTTTTCTAAACCAACTAATTAGGATTGGAAATTATAAAACGGTGCTTGAAATAGGAACCTCAAATGGTTATTCAGGAATATGGCTCGCGGAAGCTCTCTCCCTCACGGACGGCCAACTTCACACCATCGAATCAAACGCAAAAAAACGCTTCCCGCTCGCCACCAAAACCTTCGCCTCCTCCGGCCTCACCAATATCACCCAAATTCTCGGCCACGCCCCGGAGGCAATCCCACTAGCCCCACGCAAATTCGACCTCGTTTTCCTTGATGCCACAAAACACGAACACCCCGAATACCTCAAAATCCTCGCCCCCCGCATCCGCAAAGGAGGAATGATAATCACCGACAACGCAATTTCCCACAACAAAGAACTCACCCCATACTTCAAAGCCATCGAGACCTCCAAAGCCTTCACCTCCCACCTTCTCGACATTGGCACTGGATTAATGATAAGCCTAAAAAAGTAATCTCCAATACACAAATTCACAACAAAACATTCTCCTGTTATTAATGTCGCAACCTGTTATTGTGTAAATACTATCATTTCTAAAAAAACACACCATGGGTCACGACAAAACTGTTAAAAAAAGCGTTAAAAAAGCACCAGCAAAGACAAAAAAAGAAAAAAAACAAGCAAAGAAGGACAAAAAATAAACACAAACCATTAAAGGTGAGGCTCAAATCACAACAGGGGTTGACTATTTTTAAACATATGCTACAATCACAGACTAGTATATTAACCTAATAATTATGCCAAATACAACACCAGACACTCCCGAAGTAGACGAAACAATTGAAAGTCTCCCTCTAGGAACTTTCGAAGAGATAACAACTAAACTCGCAGAAATAATGGGGGTTAATGTTGAGCAACTTCGTAGAGAAGTTCAAAAAAACCACCCAAAAGAGGAGGGGTTGTGGGCCTGCGACAAAAATGAGGATGGCACATTTTCAATCTGGAAACACACAGGTGTTGGATATGTTATTGGGCTTGATGTAATGACACAAACAAACCCAGCAACAGGAGTAAAAACACCAGTTACAATTCCAATCTTTATTAGAAGGTCTCACCACACCACAGCAGACCAAGAAAGATCTGCAGACACCATGACAGAAGAAAGAGAAAGACGTGAAGGAGCTAACGTTCCCGACACAACACGTGCAGACATTCTTAGGAAAGCCGCAAGAGCTTGCGATCTTCCAGGAGAAACACGTATAGACAAAGCCCTATTACCAGAACAATAAAACCTACTACAACGCCGTCTCAAGCCACTGTCTAACTTTGGCTATCGCCCATCCGCGGTGACTGACGGCGTTTTTTTCTGCCCGAGAAAGAGCCGCATAAACTTTGTCACATCCTTTTGGAAGAAAGCAGGAACTTAAAGGAAGACCGGGCAAAAGTGGAGCCATAAGCGCATGTGTAATTTCCCCCTCCGTCGCCCCAGTAAAATGTTCTTCGGTTAAACCGTCAATTAAACAAGCGCTACAAACAAACCTGGCAGCCCTGTTCTTCTCGCCCTCCATTCGTTTCATGAAAAAATCAATCCACTCTTCATCACTGGCATGCTCTCCCGCTCCCCATCGACGAGTTTTTACTCCAAGCTCACCCTCAAGCGCATCAATAATAATCCCGCTATCTTCGGCCAACGTAAGCATTCCCGTTTTCTCGTGAAAAAACCTAGCCTTGATTAAAGCATTATCAAAAAAGGTCTCACCGTCTTCGACCAAGCCCTCATCACTCACATCAAGATCCTTCAAAAAAATCAACTCGTATCCGCATCCATCAAGAATCTCGCTTATCTCCTTATACTTCCCCGGATTGCTCGTCGCTATTAAAAGTTTTTTCATATCGTACTATTCGCCAGTTAGGGTTCTTTTTGACGAACTCATAATCTAGGGTTTGCCCCTCAAGGTCAACATGAAGATTCACCCCATCGTCACCCTTCGTGTACTGCAAAGCCACCGCATCGAAAGTTTCACAAACAGGATCTGAAACCTGCCCCACCAACGCTCTTTTTTCGCTGTCAGAGAAATCTCCATCAAAAACAACAGAAGCTTCACATAATGTTGGATATCCTCTCTCAAGCCTATTGAAATGATCGTAAAGACCAATAAACACATAAGACAGAACGACAAAGAACAATAACGCCGGAATCATAACAATTGCCGGTTTCCATCTGTCTATAAGATCGTAAAGATATTCTTTCTTTTCAAAAACTTCACGCTCTCTTTGTTTCTCAATTTCCTGCTCTTCCTTCATTTCTCGCACTGCCTCAACGAAAATTTTGGCAGGATCGTTAGAACCTGTGGCCTCCATAACATCATCCTTAACCGCAAACGGAGTCTCTTCTTCCTTGGTTTCCACTTCCTGGTTTTCCACCTCGATTGCAAAATCCTTTCTTTCAACACGATTAGATAAATCATTTTTAAGATTCAGCTTTAATCCTTGAGAAACCTCTACAACCTCAGAATCACGAAGTTTTTCAAAAAACCCGCTTAACTCGCCAAAATAAACACCATGCCTCTCATCACTCTCACCAAAAAGAAGAAAATGCGCACGCTTAAGTACACGATATATCTTTGGCCCAATTGTTTTTTCCTCTGCAGAAAGAACGGTCGTAACATCACCATCCGTAACCTCTTCAAAAAATTTCAATCTAAGGATTTCACGCTCTTCAAGTGATAATTTCCCCATAACCCTGTTCGCCTTCTCAACCATATCATCAGGATCCTTAACTCCTTCTCCATCCTCAACAGAAATAAGCCCCTGCTTATCAGGAAAGCTAGATTTTGCAATATATTCCCAAACTCGAGGCTTCGCCAAGCTATAAAGCCAAACAATATAAGTGATATCGGTTGGAGTTGCTTGCGCCTGTCCAAGAGCATCAAGGAATGTAAGACGCACGATCCTGTCTATCTCTGACGGCTCGGCTACTCGCCTCGCCACATACTTATACAAATCATCAAAATTCGCATCATACAACATTGCAAACTGGCGCAGGTTGCCCCCACGAATCGCCTCAACGCACTGTTTTTCTACATATAAATCCATTTCTATAAATTAACGGAAGGATACATATATGACAAAACCTACGACATTTGTCAAGGAAATACCACAAGGGGGTTGACAAATCTCCAACAAAACGTAAAATACGCATCCATTAATAAAACACACTGTGAGCAAAGGAATAAGAACACCAGGGGGAATTGACTCCACGGAAACTACAAAAACACTTATCACCAAACTCATAAAGGAGGCGGCTAGAAGAGGGGCAACCGAACTTCTTGTTAGCCTTCCTCCACACAGCGGCGTTTTAAGTCTTCCTTTTGACCGTGTCATTGGCTTAACACAGACACCAGACCTTGAAAGACTGGTGGAGTCACCAACAAAAGAGCCGGGAGAGACGACAAACGAAGTGTTACTTGAGGCCTCTAGCAAAGAGAAAACAGGAGCCCCGGAAATAATCTTTCTCCACGGAGAAACGGAAGCCGTTCAAGTACTTCCATTTTTAATAGGTGTTGCCGCAATACCATCTATTCAACAAAACATCGAAGATTTAAAAATTATTATAAGAAACACTCTTCTTAGAACCGACAGGCGGTCAGGAGAAGCGTTCTCTCTTGTTAAGGAATATGCACAAGAAAAAGGCATAAGTCTTTCAACGGCGACATCTTCAATAATAGAAGAAGAAAATGAAGCCAACAACTTTGGACTCTGGTTAATAGAAAAAGCAAAAAAAGAACTACCGACAACCCCACCCCCACTGCCAATAGAACCAAGTAAGGAAACGAGGGAAGACATGTGGTTTTTAAACAGTGGAGATGAAATAATTTTAGACGACAACAAAGATCCCTTCGGTGGAATTGAAGAAATAGTAGACAAAGAATGGGGAGTACCAACTATTTTTGGGGCCTCCGACGAAGAAGACCCCCTAGCCAAAGTTAAAGATCCAGACGAAGATAACTCAACTGACGACCCCGACGTAGACGAATACGCAGCTGCCGTCAGAAAAACAAAGAGAACTAGGGCGATAATAGCTGTTGCCGTCCTCGCAGTTATTGCAGGAGTTGGAACTTGGAAAAGGGATGCAATAATGGAAGAAGTTGAAAAAACAAAACTTGTACTTTTCAAAAGAGGAACCCCTAAGGAGCCAAAAGTCATTCCAGAACTTTCTCAAGCTACAACAGAAGAAGTGGTTGCAGCAATACTCGAACCCATTTTAGACGTCAAAGACCACCCCACAACAACCGCAACTGCCCCAGAACCAAAACCTTTATCACCAGAAAAAGAAGGCCTAAAAGCTAGAACAGCAGCCCTTCGTGCAAAAATGCAAGAGAGGTCAGGAGGACAAATTCCAAAACCACCACTAACTCAAGAAGAAACAGAAGAAGAAGCAGCAGAGCAAAAAGCAGAAGTTAAGCCCGAACAAAAACCACAGGTTGACACTCCAATAAAACCTGCCCCAACGCAAGAGACAGAGCCAGTTAAGGCCCCGGAACCCGCGGTGGCAAGCCAAACCTCACCCGCCGGCGGGAAATTAAGCGGCAATTCTGAAATAGCGCAACCAGCTGAACCACCAGCACCAGCACCAGCACCAAAACCAGAAGTTAAACCTGAGCCAATTCCCAAACCAACCCCCAAACCAACCCCAGAACCAACCCCAGAACCTCAACCAACAATAGTCCAAGCACCTACCCCAATCCAAATCCAAATAGTAACAAGAACCAGCTCTGCAACAGGTAACACATACCTGGACAGAAAGGGATCAGAGAAACTTTGGAAAGAAGAAGGTTGGACAGTGGTTAAAACAGGAGGAAACTACATCCTAAGAAAAGCAACCCCTGAAGGAGTAGAGTCAGTTGCAATACAGGAAAACCTAAGGGTTCCCGCAGGCACAAAAGCAGTCACAACACCACTTTTCATAATCACAACCACAAGCCCTGAATAAAATTCCACGTTAGCTCGGCCATCTCGCCACGCGTGTACCATTTTTTGTTTACAAAGTTTTCTGTAAGCAAATCTCGTTCGCTAGCCCACGACAAATAAGGAGCATACCAAGTAGGACTCCATCTAATCTTTTCACCACTCGCATCCACAAGCATCCGCAAAGCATCCAAATTTCGGATCCACGCATCTTCGCCATACCCACTAACAAAACAATCCACACCTTCCCCATAAGCAACACGACAAAACTCGCGCGCCTCGCCATAAGTAACATTGTCATAAGGTGCAAAACCACCGCGAACCAACTCAATTCCAAGTCCCCTTTCCGCCAATTCCATCACGGCATCTGCAAAAGACTGCCCCATTCGCACATCAAAATAAACGCCACTCCTACGCTGAGGATAAACATCAACGAAAGAACCGCTCTCGCTATAGGTCGGAACCATGTACACATCTCCATCAAAATCCCCAGGCAGATAACCAGAATTTTCAATTGGATTAACCACATCAGGAGAAGAAGAAAACTCCGTAGGCCCCATTGGCGCAACAACCTTCACCTCAAAATAATTCGCAAACCTCTGGGCAAGAGTATCCGCATCCGGATACCCCTCCGCAATATTGCATCCATTAAATTTAATCTCTCCGTTGTCGGAAAAAATTCCACGCTCCACATCAAAAATAGAGGCAGCAAGGAATCCCGTATTTTGATCAGGATCATTTGCATAAAGCCCACCATTCACACCTGGAGCCTGATTCACATAAAGCCCAACACTATTTCCATGACCAAAGTATTCAAGCCGATCAATCACCCTCCCATCAGCAGTATAATCCTTCACCGCGTCAACAAACCCATCCCCACTCGAAACATAATAAACCTCCCCACCGTGCTCTTTTTTATAAGTCTCAACAGCCTTAACAAACATCCCCATAGAAGGCCCACCCTCGCCCGCAATAATTAAAATGTTTTCCTCCACCGCCTCCGTCACCATCTCTCCACCATCAACCTCGCCCCCCGCGCCATCATCCTCCAAAATCCCCGGGGATTTTTCCACCCCACACCCAAAAAGAAAAGCGGACAACAACAAAACAATTAAAATCTTTTTCATACCACAATTCTAATAGCTTTTCCCCGCAACTCAAACCTTAAAACAAATATGACACATCAAACCCCTAAAGCTCTTTGTAAATCCTAGTCGCCTTATCAAACATTGCAAAAAGTTCTTCCCTCGTCATCCCCAGGTGCGTAGCCACAATATCAACCTGCTGCTCATATCCCGCATATCCAGGTTCATACACCAACCCTTTCCCCGCTAAAATAACACGAGAACCCTCCCGCCCCGCCCAGTCCATGCTCGTCACTGTACCATCATCATTCAAAAATCTAACCATAAACCTTCTACGAATTACCCTTTTCAGGTGTTCAATTGCCCAGCTGGGAACACTTTCAAACCTTCTTTTAAGATTAAACTGGAACGACTGCGCCTCTCTTATTCTACAGCTATCAAAAACCCTTCTCTTCACAAAAATCGTACCACCCTCCCCTGGACCTACAAGCACCTTGCTCTCCTGCTCTCCAATAATTGGATAACACGAAAAAACCCTTGTCACTGCCTTCTGAACAACGTCAGTTATGTCTATAGGCTCACACTGTAACAAAAATGGATCCAGTAAAAAGTCCCTTCCCTCTCGACGCTCAATCGCACAAAAATGCAAAACGTTCATAGCAGGAACAACTCTTATCTCCGCACCCTCAGCCCTCCTCTCCTCAACCACTTTTTCAACCTGCCTTATACAATCCCCACCCTGCCTCTCATCCAAAACATCCCCCTCAATTGCAAGCATTTGATAACAATCATTGAACGGCATATCTCTCTGAACTGCGGCCAAGGCTTCCATGAATTACTTAGTTACTTTCTTTTCAGGGTCATTTCCGGTCTTCGATTCTGCACAACCCTTGTTCCACGAGTGTGAGAACCTACCCATGTTTGATTTGGTCTAAGGTAAACCCCCTTTGATCTTGCATCAGCGACAACCCCGCCAGAGTGATTCTGCCCATCCGGCAATCTTCGAACAAAACCATCTACATCGTGTCGAGCAGTTATCTTTCGAACCTCGCCAGCCCCTCCCCTTTTTTCATCTTTACCATAAGGAATCTCATGCAAGCGTA
>FLOH01000252.1_pt1 | contig 135982 bp, 173 predicted proteins | sample 756751 | NCBI WGS metagenome assembly FLOH01 (sample SAMEA4026879, study PRJEB14308) | marine metagenome | biome: coastal water; material: water | depth 74 m
CTTGTAAAAGAAGAATCTATACATTTATGTGATTGGCCAAAGCAAAATAATAAATTAATTGATATAAAACTTGAAGAAAATTTTGAAGATATCTTCTTTATACTTGAAAAAGGTTTAGCAACAAGGGATAAAGAAAAAATAGGATTAAAATGGCCACTTTCAAAAGCTATTATTAATTATAATAAAGAATTAGATAAAAATTTATTAGAAATTATTGCAAGACAATTAAATGTTAAAGGAATTGAATTAAATAAAAGTGAAAAAATTGAAGTAACACTAGATACAACAATAACTCCTGAATTAGAGGCAGAAGGATATGCTAGAGAAGTTTCTAGGCAAGTTCAATCCTTTAGAAGAAAGCTTGGATTAAATAAAATTGATCTTGTTGAAACAACAATAATTGTAAATGAAGCTTTTAAAAAATTATTAGATCAACAAAAAACTTTCTTAAAAGAACGTACAAATTCTAAAAAAATTGAAATTGTTACAACTACTAAGGAAAGATTTAAAAACAAAATAGACTTTATGGTTAAAGATAAAAAAGGTGAGATTGGTATTATAACTACCGACTAGTAATTCATTTGAATTGCCATTATTTCATCATAACAATCTTTAAAAACAAAATAGTCCAAATAGAAATATAAAATGATAGTAAAAGATGAATTTTTAGGTAGAATAAGAAAAATCTTTGATCTTAATTAATATGAAGTAAAAGTATGGACTGCTTTGCTTTCAAGAGGAACAAGCACAGCAGGTGAATTAAGTAATATTTCTGATGTTCCAAGATCTAGAACATATGACATTCTTGAAAGTTTAGAAAAAAAAGGATTTATTATTATGAAGTTAGGTAAGCCTATTAAATTTGTAGCTTTAAAACCAGAAGAAGTTGTTGAAAGAGTTAAAAAGAATTTAATGGTTGCTGCTCAAGAAAGAACAAAAAGACTTGAAAAATTAAAAGGTGATGATGTTTTAGAAGAACTTAAAACTATATTTGATAAAGGAATTAAATTTGTAGAACCTAGTGATCTTTCTGGAAGCCTAAAGGGCAGACAAAACCTATATAATCATCTTGATATGATGATTAGAGAAGCTGAAAAATCAATAACAATCGTAACAACTGCAGAAGGTCTAAATAGAAAATTTGAAGCTTTATTGCCAAGTCTTGAAAAATGTAAAAAAAGAGGAGTTTCAATAAAAATTGCAGCACCTATTGATAACAATAATCTTAAAGTTGCTCGTGATTTTAAAAAAGTTGGTGAGGTTAAAAAATTAGATCAAATTAAAGCTAGATTTGTAATTATTGATTCTACTCAATTAATGTTTATGTTATTAGACGATGAGAAGTTCCATCCAAACTATGATATTGGTGTTTGGATTAATACTGAATTCTTTGCCCAGGCTTTAGAACAATTATTTGAATTAGCTTGGAAAGGAATGAAGCCTATTAAGTAAGAATTATTTTTGGTTATCTGAATTTATTTTTTTTAGTAAGTTTTAAAATATCTTAAATTTTATTAGTTTTATGAAAATAAGAAAAGCAAAAAAAGGTGATGAATTATATATTGCAGAATTATCCACTCAGTTTTGGAAAGCACATAAAAATATTAATGACCCCCTTTTGGAACCTTTTAAAAAATTAACTTTTAAAGACCATATAAAAAATGCGAAAAAATCAATAAATAATAAAGATAAAAATCATTTTTTTCTTGTGGCAGAAATTGAAGATAAAGTTGTAGGTGCAAAAGAGTTTTTTATAAAGACTCAAGATTCTTTTTTTAAAATAAGAAGATATGGATATCTTGATTCTACTTCTGTTCATGAAAAATATCGTAAAAAAGGTATAGCAAAAGCATTGACAAATGAAACTTTAAAAATACTGGGAAAAAAAGGGATTAAATATGTCAAATCTAATGTTTATATTAAAAATAAAATAGCCATGAATACTTGGACAAAATTAGGATTTAAACCTCTTTCTATTAATTTATTTAAAACAATAAAATGAAATATTTTAAAGAAACTAATTTAACTATAAAACAAAGATTTATTGAAAGGAAGAAATTACTCAAACCATTTATAAAAAAATATGGATCCCCTGTTTTAGTTCATGCAGTGGATAAAAAAAACATTTTTAAAAAAATATTACAGAAAGGAGAATTAAAACTTCCATACGAGCATAATTCAATTAGGAAAACACCTTATATGGAAAAACTATTGAAAACAGATAATGGATTATATTATAGCATAGGATTTGTTTATTCAACAGCTTATGGGTGGAAATATAATCTTATTTTTGACATTGAATATTTGAAAGAATTAGAATATTATAATACCTCGTTAGCATATAGAATTTATAAAAAAATTGCACAATATTGGTTTAAATACGATAAACCTTATTTGGAAAAACTTGCAAATAAAAATAAAACTTGTAGAAATGTTGTTGATAAATTTTATAATGAAAAATATCATGGTAAAAAAAATGTTTTGTTTGATTTTTGGAAAATAGAAAAAGTTTTATTTGATTTTATTAAAAAATATCCAAAAAAGAAAGAAATTACAAAAATTATAAATGAAACAAAAAAAAGGTTTAGAAAAAAATATCCTGCATCTATTAAAGATGCAAAAAAATCTTACCTTACAGAAAAATCCCCTGAAATTATTGGATTAAAGAATAATAATTTGCTAATAAATAAACATTTTCTCGGATTTTATATTGAAGGTAAGATACTTAAAGATATTGAAAATATTTTAAATAAAAATTATAAAGGAAAAATTATATTTAATGGAAAGAAAATTAGTAAAATAATATAAACAAATGTATCATGCTTTCAGGGTCAAAACGTATACCCCTTCTGATACATTTTGGAAATGTTTAATACATATAAAAACCTAAAAATAGAATGACAAAAATAGATTTACACATGCATTCAAACCATTCTGATGGAGACCTTTTTCCAAAAGAATTAGTGGATATTGTTTCTAAAAAAGGAATTTCTGCAATGTCCATAACAGATCATGATAAAGCAACTGCTAATAATGAAGTTGAAATTTATGCAAAAGAAAAAGGAATTGAATATATTCATGGAATTGAAATTACAACAACACCTCCAGAGGGGGTTAGAGAACTTCATATTGTTGGATTATTTATTGATTCTGAAAATGAAGAAATAAAAGCTATACCAAAAAAGCATGAAAAATATGCAATAGCAACTGCAAAAAAAATTATTGAAAAATTGAATGAATTAAATTATGAAATAACTTTTGAAGAACTTTTAGATGAAACAAAAGGAAAACATTTTGGAAGGCCATTTATTGCAAAAATTCTTATAAGAAAATATCCTGAAAAATTTCAAGAAAGAAGTCAAGTATTTGATGAACTATTGGGGAAACAAGGAAAAGCTTTTGTTATGCCTAAAGGAACTGAATTGGATGAAGCTATTAAAATTATTCATAATGCGGGAGGAATTGCAATAGTTGCCCACCCTTGGTATCTTGGAAAGAATATGCTAGAAATACTAAATAAATTTGTTTCTCTGGGGGGAGATGGAATAGAGTTAGATTATTCTCCTAAGGATTCTATTTCAGAAAACACTAAAGAACTCTTAGAAAATTTTACAAAAGAATATAATTTGGTAATTTCTGGTGGAACAGATTTTCATAATCTTGAACATGGAAAAAAAGAAATAGGTGATAGGGGAATCTCTGAAAAAGAATTTCTCAAATTAAAAGAATATCATCTAAAAAATATATAACTTTCATACTTTCATATATGCACCCTGTTCCTCCTTTTGGAGGGCTTAACCCCACCAACACTCTTTCTAAAATACACTAACTTCCAAGAGAATTAAAAACAAAAAATAAAATTAAAAAAAATAAAAAAAATAAAATTAATACTTGATAATTGCAAGTACTGCGCTGATAATTGTTGTTACAAGAACAACCCAACCAGCAATCATTGCTAAAATACTACCACCAAGCCACCATGGAAGTACTAATGTTCCACCAATCATTGCAAAACCTACTGCAAGTGAAACAATAACTCCTGTAAGCCAACTCACGAAATGTAATACTTTGTTTCCTTCTTTTTTAGCCATTGTATGCCTCCTTTTATTTTAATATTCTTCTAAATATAAAATACTTTAAATAAGTTTTGATTATTTTTCAATTTAATAATCTTTTTTTATAAAAGGTGCTTTCCCCTTATTATTTTTTTCTAACAACTTTCTTTTTTACTCTTCTAACAACTTTCTTTTTTGTGCCTTTTGAGTTATTTGCTTTTTTAGTAACTTTCTTTCTTATTTTCTTAACAACTTTCTTTTTTACTCTTTTAGCAAGTAAAGAAATACCAGTAGTTTTAGCTCTGAAAACTTTTGGTGCTTGTTGAGAAGCTAATTTTTTAGCTGTAGTTCCAATTGAATTTACTCTTGCAATTTGTTTTCTAATCTCCTTATCTAATCTTAAAAATTCTTTATTTGTTTTTTTAACAGAAGATTCTAAAGCTTTTTTAGCAAGTTTTCCAGCTGAATACCTTTTCTTTTCAAGATCAAAAGCATCTATTATAGCTTGTTTTTCATTTTGTCTTGCTCTAATTAATTCACCCACTGCATGAAACTCTTTAACAAGTTTTGCAAAAGTTGATTCGTTTAATTTTTTTGTTTCTGCCATTATTTTTTACCCCCTTTCACTTCTTTTATCCCTGATAAAATTACGCTGAATTTTTTAGGACTTTGATCTGAAATAAGTTCATCTATTTCATTTAATTTTTTCTTAGATTCTTTTATAGTATCTTTTATTTCTTGGTTTAATCTTTTAAGTTCTGCCCTAGTTTTAACAATGGATGCTTGAACAGTTCTTTGAGAAAGCTTTCCTACTAAAAATCGCCTATCTTCAGAATTAAACTCATCTATTACAGCTTGCTTTTCTTCTTGTCTTGCTCTTATTAATTCTCCAAAAGAATGAAGCTCTTTAATAATTAAAGCTAATTTAGATTCATTTAATTTTTTTGTTTTTGAATTAGCCTCTTTTACATTCATATTAATTTTAAGTATTTTCTTTTTTTAAATATTTACATTTCTTCTAATAATTTTATACCTAATAGATTGCAAGAATTTCGTAAAACCTGTCTAAAAGATTCTATAAGTGCTAATCTAAATGGTTCTTCATCACTACCTATAACGGGGTGGGCATGATAAAATTCATTAAATGTTTTGCAAATGGAATAAATATAATTTGCAATTATTGATGGATTATAATTTTTAAAAGCTTTTAATGCAACTTCTGGGAAATCTGTTAAACTTTTGAAAAGATCTCTTTCTTTATCTTCAAGTTTTTTTGGAACTGAAAATTTATCTTTTGTTTTAGTTTTTTTTAAAATACTTGAAGCTCTTGCATAGGAGTATAAAATATATGGGCCTGTATTTCCTTCAAAAGATACAAATGACTTTGGATCAAAAATAATATTTGTTTCACGATTATTTTTTAAATCTCCATAAAATATCGACGCTAATGCAACTTTTAATGCTCTTTCTTTAAGTTCTTTTTGACCTAATTCTGGAAATCTTTTTGAAATTTCTTTTTGAGCATATTTCTCTGTGATATCTATTATTTCGTTTAAATCAGCTGTTTTTCCTTTTCTTGTTGAAAATTTTTTCTTATCTTTTCCTAAATAAAGTCCATGCTTAACATGAACGCAATTTTTTGCCCAACCATAACCCATTAATTCTAATATTTTAAAAACCTGTTGAAAATGCATAGTTTGTTCTTGACCTACTTCATAAATCATTTTTTCAAAATTATATTTTTTATGCCTTCTTATTGCTTCTGCAATATCTCTTAAACAATAAATACTAGTGCCATCACTTTTTTGAATAATAGCTGTTCCAAGCCCGTATTTTTTCAAGTGAACTACTAATGCCCCTTGACTCTTTCTTGACAATTTTTTTTCTTTTAATTCTTTTAATGTTTTTTCTAAATAATTATTTGTGCCAGATTCACTTGTAAATTCATCAAATTTTATATCAAACATTTTGTATATTTTTTCAAATTCTGAAATACTTAATTCTCTAAATTTTCTCCATAATGCAAGATTTTCCCTATCTCCTTCTTCTAAATTTTTAAATTCTTTTTTTGATTCTTCTAAATATTTTTTGTTTTTATTTATCTTAACATAAATTTCCTGCAAATGTGCAAGGGGATTTTTTTTAAATTTTTTAGAATCTCCAAATTTTTTATACCCAAAAATTAATTGCCCAAATTGAGCACCCCAATCACCTAAATAATTTATTCTTTTTGCTGTATATCCTTGAAATTCACAAAGATTTGCAATTGAATTTCCAATTATTGTTGAACGAATATGCCCTATTCCAAATGATTTTGCTATATTTGGTGATGAAAATTCTATTACAATTGTTCTTTTTTGCCCTAAATTAGATTTACCAAATGATTCTCTTTTTTTTAGGATTTCTTTCAAAGCTTCGTACACTTGCCCTTTGTGATTAATAAAGAAATTAATATAGGGTCCATGTGTTTGAACATCATTAAAATATTCTTCTGGTACATTCCCTATTTTAGTCCTTACTTCTAAGGCAATTTCAGCTGGTTCCATTTTCATTTCTTTTGCTAGAAAAAAACAAGGAAAAGCATAATCGCCTAATTCTGTAGAAGGGGGAATTTCAATCATTGAATTGATTTTATCTTCCTCTAATTTTACACCTTTTTTCTTAAGGGCCTCTTTTATTAACTTCACCACCTCTGTTCTCATTATTCTAAAATATTAATAATATTAATAAATGTTGCTTATTTTAGTATTTTATGCTCCAGTAGCTCAGTTGTTAGAGTGCTTGCTTCGTAAGCAAGAAGTCGGGGGTTAGATCCCCTCCTGGAGCTTTTAAATTTTTTAAAATTTAGAGTTAACTAGATATTTTACCTAATTTAACAATATTTTTAAATAGAAGTTTTGTTTGAATTATATAACAATAGTTAATGTAATATTACATTAATTTTTTATGTGGGTGTGCCGGAGTGGTCAAACGGGCAGGACTTAAGATCCTGTAGCTTAGTGCTTACGCAGGTTCGAACCCTGTCACCCACATAATCTTTTTTAGAACTTAACCCTAAATTGCCCTTATTTCTTCAAATAGAAACCCTTAAATACCATTAAATTATATATTTTATGTAGGGGCATTAACTTCGGTTAGTGTTTGAATGCTTCGGTATTCTCTCCCTACACCTTCTATTCTATATTACCATAATTTATTTATAATATAAATATTATTTATAATAATGAATCGAAAAAAGAAAAAAGATTTACTTATTTTGATTTTATTGATTATTGCTTTATTTGCTATAAATTATAATTTTTTAGATAATTCTATTAAAAATTTTTTAAGTGATTCTGAAATTGTTGAAATTGAAAGAATTGTTGATGGGGATACTTTAATTGCAAATGGAAATAGCATAAGATTGTTGGGAATAAATACTCCTGAAAAAGGTGAAATTTATTATGATCAGGCTAAGCAATATTTAGAAAAATTAGCTTTAAACAAAACAGCTCGTTTAGAATTTGGAAAAGATAAAAAAGATAGGTATAATCGAACTTTAGCTTATATTTATATTAATGGTCAAAATATTAATTTAGAACTTGTGAAAAAAGGTTATGCAAATATTTATTTTCCTTCTGGAAAAGATAATCATTATAATGAATTTCTTAATAGTTGGATAGAATGCATAGATACTAATCTTAATTTATGTGAAAAATCCACAAATGTATGTGCAACTAATTGTATTCAACTTAAAGGAATTGAAATTCAGCATCAAAGGATTTATTTTTATAATAGATGTGAAAGAAGTTGTGAAATGACGAGTTGGTCTATTAAAGATGAAGGTAGAAAGAAATTTATTTTTCCTAATTATTCTATCCCTGCATATAGTAATGTTAGTATTTCTGTTAATAATGGTTCTGATTTTTATTGGGATGAACCCTATGTTTGGACTTCTACAGGAGATTCTATGTTTTTAAGAGACAATGAAAATAAGCTTGTTTTATGGAAAAATTATTGATTCGTAAACCTTAAATACTCTCGATAATGTCTAATTTTGTAGGTCAGGTTGGCGGGTTAGCCCTCCGCTGTTTGCAAACGGGCTTCATGGCAAACTGCAAGAAGGTACGTGATAAGTGCGTTGAAAAGTCTTTTTTCGGACGTTGACGTTTTGTCTGTTTTGATCTTGCATTTGTGAATCGGGTCAGACCTTGATCGGAGCAGCCCTAAATAAATGTTCAGATGCTTAATAGGTCGCAAAACTGAGAAAGAATAAAGATAGCTTTTTAATTATCTTTGAGCAAACCTTTGGACCTACATTAAATTAATAAACTTATTTTTATTATTTGATTTATGCAAAAAAGAGGACAATTTTATCTTTTAACATCTATTATTATTATTGGTATAATTCTTTCAGTTATTACTTTATCTAACGTATTAAAAAAGGATGATGTTACAACACTTGAAAGTTTTGCAGAAGAATTAGATATAGAAGCTCAACATGTTTTAGATTATACTTCTTTAAATCCACAAATTGATCAAGAATTATTTATGATAGATTTTATAGAAGACTATGTGAATCATTCTAATATTAATAATCTTTATTTTATTTTTGGAACGCAAGAAAAAATTATTGTTGCAGCTAATCATAAAAAAGAAGCAGGAAGAATAATTGTAAATGATGAAGAATTTGAAATTCTGCAAAATACCTTTACTAATCAATCTTATGATGGTCCACTTACTGAGATGAATATAAATATAAATGGAATTCCCCATATATACTCTATTGAAGCGGGTGAAAATTTTTATTTTATAATGACAGATGGTGAAGAAAATGGAAATTATTTTTTCACTGGAAATACAATTCAAAATGAGACAATATAATAAAAAAGGTGTTAGTGTTATGGTTGGTTATGTTTTATTGATAGCTGTAGCAGTTGTTATGGGAACTATTGTTTATCAGACATTGAAAACATATGTTCCAATAGATCCACCTATGTGTCCAAGTGAAGTTTCTGCTTTTATCAAAAGTTATGAATGTGGTGAAAATAGAGATATTGAAGTGAGTGTTCAAAATAATGGTAAATTTAATCTTGCAGGCTATTATATTCATATTTCAAATATAGAAGATAGTGAAATTGCAACATTTGATCTTTCACCTAATGTGATTAGTGGGGGGATTGGAGCAGGAGGTGCAGTGATGTTTGTAACTAGTTCTGATAATGCTATTTCACCAGGAGAAACTGTAACTACAACATTTAACTTAGAAGGTTTTGAAGGGGAAATTACTTTGATTGAAGTTATTCCTGCAAGATTCCAAGAAATAGAAGGAAGACAAACATTTGTAAGCTGTGGAGATGCCAAAGTTCAAGAAAAAATTAGTGGTTGTATAATTCCAGATTGTGTAGATAGTGACGGGGGAAGTATGATTAACCTTGCTGGAACTTGTTATAATTCACTTGGAACTTATGAAGATGAATGTGTAGGTACCTCAAGTATAAGAGAATATATTTGTAATGTAAATAATTTATGTGTAAGCAATCAAATAACATGTGTTCCCCCAGGAACATTTACTTGTTCAGATGAACCTGGATATTGTCGTGCAATGGCCGCATGATTAATTCTTAATATTTATAAAACATATTTTCCTTAACTTTAGTATGAATAAAAAAGGTGTGTCTCCTGTTATTGCTACTGTTTTACTTATTGGTATTGTCGTTGTTATTGCAGTTATAATTTTTGTGTGGTTTAAAGGTTTTACAGAAGAAGCTATTACTAAATTTGGCGATAAAAATATTAAACTAGTTTGTGGTGATGTAAAATTTGAAGCTGAATTTAATGCCGCTAGTAGTATATTATCTATTTCAAATAATGGTAATATTCCTATTTATAATTTAAATGTTCAAATTACAAGTCCTGGTTCACATCTTACAGATAATTTGAAAACTCCTGAAACAATTGGGGCTGTAAATTGGCCTGTAATAGGATTAAACCAAGGACAATCTTTTGCTTCAATTCTAACTATTTCACCAGCTACAGAAGAAATTATTTTAATTCCTATTTTAATTGGGAAATCAAAAGAAGGTGAAGAAAAATATGAATGTGAAGAAAAATATGGTGTTAAAGTATTAATATAAGATTTAAAAGTATTAAAACACAATTAGAATTATAAAAATAATCTTTTTATACCCTTAGGGCACAAGTAAAAGATTAGACAAAAATTAATAAAAAATGTTGAATAAAAAAGGTGTATCAGGAATTATTGCAACTGTTATTTTAATTGCATTAGTTATGATTGCAGGATCACTTGTTTGGAGTTTTGTAAAAAATCTTATTGACGATAAATTAGAAGGCGCTGGTTCTTGTTTAGACACTCTTGAAAAAGTTTCTTTAAATCCAGAATATACTTGCTATGACTCAGATTTAAATAAAATTGTTTTTTCTGTAAATAGGGCGAATGTTAATATTACAGGAATTGTTGTTTCGATTGCAGGGGAAGGAACTTCGAAAACATTTACATTTGATGTAGATGGTGCAACTCCAAGTGAGGGTTTAACATCATATTCTATAGGTGGAGATTTAACAATGCCAAATAATAATGAAGGTAAAACCTATGTTTATGCCTTAGCAACATTTATACCTGATTCTGTAGAAATTGCACCTATTATTAGCGGTAAACAATGTAGTGCTACAGATAAAATAAATACAATGCTTACCTGTGCAGAACAGGGTATTTCGATTTAAATTTCTTAAAAAATTAAAATTAAATCATTAAATTAATAAAGTAAATTTTATTTAGTCTATTATGAAAAAAAGGGGGCAGGTTTGGGTAGAAACTCTAATCTATACACTAATAGCTTTTGTGATGATGGGTATTGTTCTTTATTTTGCAACACCTAAGATTACTCAAGCCCAAGATAAAGCAATTATAGATCAAACTGTAAAAGTTATGGAAGATATTAACACTGTTATAACTACAATTGGTATTCCTGGTAATAAAAGACTTGTTGAAATTACAATAAAAAAAGGTGATTTTAAAATTGATTCTATTGAGAATAAAATTATTTTTGAAATAGAAAGTAAATATCAATATAGTGAAATAGGAGATGCTATTGAATATGGGGGAATTCTTGCAACAACAGAACAAAAAGGAGATAATTACTTTATTACCTTAGTAAGTGATTATTCGAATTCATATAATTTAACATATACTTCTCAAAATATTATAAAAACTTTAACTCAATCTGCAACAGCTTATAATTTATTTATTACAAATAATGGAGGAGAACCAGTTGTAATTGATTTTGAACTTGGATAAAAATAAAATGGTAAAATTATCACAGATACAAACATACCCTAGAGTAGATATAGATTTTACTCCACAAATTCCACCTTTAAAAAAAGTAAAGGATAAAACTAAAATTAATGTTAGATATGCTTTGATTGCACCTTTTTCCTATGTACATATTTATTGGGATCCAAAAACTTATGAAATGATCTATAAAATTGAAGAACCTATTTTAAATGATCAAGAACATTTATATCGAGATCAAATTATTTATGCTATGAGGGATTTAATTAATTTTGAAACTCTTGTTGGAGACAGTCAAGACGCATTATTAGAATATATTGATAAACGTTTTAAACTTTTAGCAACAGAACTTAATATTGATATGCCTTATGAAAGTTATAAAAAAATATTTTATTATCTAGTTAGAGATTTTGCAGGATTTAATGAAACAGAACCTCTCTTAAAAGATTATTTTGTGGAAGATATTGAATGCAATGGATTAGATACTCCAGTTTATGTGGTCCATCGTATTTATAGAAATTTGAAAACAAATCTTGTTTTCAAAGATGTTGAAAAACTTGCAGGTTTTGTTGAAAAACTTGCCCAAAGAGCTGGAAAATATATTTCTTATGCAAATCCTATTTTAGATGGTAGTTTACCTGATGGAAGTAGAGTAAATGCCACATATACTAAAGATATCACTAGTCGTGGACCAACATTTACAATAAGAAAGTTCACTAGTACACCTTGGACACCTATTCAACTTATTGCGTTTAAAACTTTAAGTCCTGAAATGTTAGCTTATATTTGGTTAGCTTTAGAATATGGTTTAAACTTCCTGATTGTAGGTGGAACAGCTTCTGGTAAAACAACTCTTCTTAATGCTATTTCATTCTTTATACCACCTGAATCTAGAGTAGTAAGTATTGAAGATACTAGGGAATTAAATCTTTCAAGAGATAACTGGCTTCCAAGTGTGGTAAGATCTGCAACAAGTATTGGGGGTGTTGGAGAAATAGATCTTTTTACATTACTAAGGGCTTCTTTTAGACAGAATCCTGATTATGTAATTGTTGGTGAAGTTAGAGGTAAAGAGGCATCTGTTTTATTCCAGGGTATGGCATCTGGACATTCTTCAATAAGTACTATGCACGCAGATTCTGTAGATACTGTTATTAAAAGATTAGAAACTCCCCCAATTGAATTATCTCCTAGCTTACTAAATGTTTTAGATGGAGTTTTTATCATGACCCATGCAGTAGTAAATAAACAAGAAACAAGAAAGTTAAGAGAGATTGTTGAAATTGTAGATGTGACAGAAGAAGGAACTGCAGTAACAAATACTCCTTTTGTTTGGAATGCTGGCGAAGATCAATTTTATTTTAAAAAAACTAGTAAAGTTTTTGAAAAAGTTTCTAAAAGATATGGTATTAGTTTAGAAGATATTAATTTAGAATTTAAAAAAAGATCTCAGCTTCTTTATATTCTTTATCAAAAAAAGATTTTCAGATTTGAAGAAGTTCAAAAAATTATTAATGAGTATTATAAAAGACCTGAAGAAATTCTAAAAAGATTTGGAATTCAATAAAAAGCTTTAAATAGTGTATAGACTATACCCTATAATATGAAAGAACAAATTCTAGATTTGGGAATTGCAAAAATTAAATTAAAATCTCAAGAAGAGAAAAAAATAGTAATTGTTGGAAATTGTCCTTTCTGTGAAAGAAGAGTTAGGGGTTCTACTAATTTTCAAGTAGAATGGAATCTTGCTTTACATATAAAACAAAAACATGGAAATGATAAAGAAGCTAAAATACTCTTAAAACAACTTGAAGAACATATGGGGGCTAGAACATGAAAAAAGAGGGTGTATCTGAACTTAATCAGTTACTTAGAAGTTTAGAAGAACATTTGAATGAATTAGAGCAGGCTCACAATAATAACAATTTTTCAGAATTTGAAAGAATAAAAAAAATTATTAAACAACTACAAGAAAAGTTGGGGGTGCTTGTGGCATGAAATCTGAATTCTTTAATAATTTAAAAGAAAATATTTCAAAAGAAAAACAAATTGCAACAGAACTAGAGATTATGTTTAATCAACTTGAAAAAATTAAAAATACTCAGGAAAAAGAATTTGTATTAAATCATATAAATTCTTTAAAAAATTCTTTAATTAAAGAAAATAAAGAATTTACTGAAAATCTTGAAAAAGTAGGTGTTGCTAAAAAATTGAATCCTACCCCCCAAAAAAAACTTTTAATTCAAAAACAGATTAAAATTGTTCCAGAAACACCAATTAAAACTGCTAAAAGAAATGTTAAAATTTTAACTAAAACAAAGAAGAAAAATTTTTCAGAACTTGAAAATGAAACAATAAAACGTCTTAGACAAAAAGAAAAAAAAGTTGTTGGAACAAAAGAAAAAAAAGCTAGTTCTTATGTTAAACTCGCAAATAAATGGTTTTCTAATAAATCTAAAGAAATTATTAAAAAAGGTACTTTTAGAGATGTTGAAAGAAGTCTTATTAGGGCTAAAACGCCTTATATTCCATCTAGTTATATTTCTGTTATGATTTTAACTGTTGTTGTTTCAGCTATTATTTCTGTATTTTTGTTTATATTCTTCTTATTTTTTACTATAACTACTAAACTTCCAATTATTAATTTTGTAACAGATGGGATTGGCCTAAGATTTTTTAAATTAATTTGGATTTTATTTGTATTTCCAATTTTAACTGGAATATTTATGTATTTTTATCCTTCTTTAGAAGAAAAAGCTACAGAGATGAGAATTAATACTGAATTACCTTTTGCAACAATTCATATGGCTGCCATTGCAGGTTCAATGATTGAACCAAGTAAAATATTTACAATTATTATTCAAACTAAAGAATATCCTTATTTAGAAAGAGAATTCATAAAATTGCTAAATGAAATTAATATTTATGGATATGACTTAATCACGGCTCTAAAAAACGTTTCATTTAATAGCCCTAGTAAAAAATTTGCAGAATTATTAAATGGCCTTTCAACTACAATTGGATCTGGAGGGGATCTCCCTAATTTTTTCAAAAAAAGATCTGAAACTCTACTTTTTGAATATAAAATTAATCGTGAAAAACAAATAAAAACTTCTGAAACTTTTATGGATGTATATATTAGTGTTGTTATTGCAACTCCTATGATTTTAATGTTATTATTAATTATGATGAAAATAAGTGGATTAGGTTTTTCAATGAGCACAAGTACTATTACTTTAATTACTGTTTTAGGAGTATTTTTAATTAATGTTTTCTTTTTAACATTCTTACATTTAAAACAACCTATAGAATAAAATGGATTTTAAAAAACATCATTGGATTGGAATTGGAATTGGATTCTTAATAGTGATAATTGCTTTATTTTTCAAAGACACTAAATTCTTTTTCTTTTTAATGGGGATTGGAGTCTTTTCAGGAATTACACCTATTGTTTTAACTGTTATGAATGACAGTAAAATTGCTCTTGAAAAGGAAGAAATATTTTTAGAATTTTCTCGAGATCTTGTTGAGAGTGTTCAAACAGGTACCCCTATTAGTAAAACCATTATTAATGTTAAGGATAAAAATTATGGTGCTTTAACGGTGCACATTCAAAAGTTAGGTAATCAAATTCAATTAGGTATTCCTTTAACTAAAGCATTAGATATTTTTGCAAAAGATGTTAATAATAAAACAATTTCAAGATCAATTGTTTTAATTGGACAAGCTGAAAAAGCTGGGGGTGAAATAGGGGCAATTTTAGAAGCTGTTGCAGGTGCTGTTAGCCTATCAGATAGATTAAAAAAAGAAAGAAAAGCTTCTATTCAAGCTCTTGTTAGTCAAGGATATATTATATTTATTGTATTTATTGTGATTGTATTAGTTATGCAATTCAAAATAGTTCCAATGGTGGGCGGTATTTCTGGTGCAGGGGCTTTAGGTGCATTAGGATTTGGGGTTAGTGCTGGCGCAGGCATAGATTCTGCTGAAATTTCAAGTGCTTTTTTATATCTTCTTTTAATTCAAGGATTTTTTACAGGAATAACAATTGGAAAACTTGGAGAAGGTAATTTTAAATCTGGAATAAAACATTCTCTTTCACTTATGTTAATGTCTTTCCTTATATCTACAGGGGTAAATATTCTATTTAGTTAAAATGAAAAATATTCTAATCATAAATAAAAAAGGATCTCATATTAGTATTATCTTGTCAATGGTCTTATTTGTAACTTTTTTGGTATTTTTATTTACACTTCTAGGTTCTAATTTAGAAGTTCAAAAAAACAAAAATCTTGCAATAGAATCTCTAAATGTTGAATTGGAAAATTTATTTTCTTCTAATTTTACAACAATGAGTATTTTAATTTCAGATAGTTTTGTATATGATGCCCTAACTTATCCTAATTCCTGTATTTCTATCCCTCATTTAGCTGGTTTTGAAGAATTTAATTCTACTATTAAGGATGAGGATAATACTATTATAGATTCTTTTTCAGAAAATGCTTCAATAAATATCTCTTGGAGTACTGAAACTGATTTTCTTAAGATTTATTATTCAAATGAAAGTTTAATTGCACATGAATTAGCAAACTTAGACTGCCAACCTTTAGGAGAAGGTGATTTTTTAATTAAATCAATCAATCATGGCCAAAAAATTTATGAAAATAAAATAAATTATTATATATCTATTTATGATGAATACTATAAAGAATTTAAATCTAGTTTACAAATTCCATTTGAAACAGAATTTAGTTTTAATTTTACAAATAATAATCAAGAAGAAGTTGGACCTGGAATAAATCTCCTTAATCAAGAAGTGTATGTTAAAGATTTTACAATAGAATATATTGATGAAGAAGCTAATATAAAACCAGGAACACTTTCAATAATTGTGTGGTAATATTAAATAATTTAAAAATGAAAAATATGAATAAAAAAGGTTGGATAAGAATAGTTGAAGTTTTTATTTCAACAGCTTTAATTTTAGGAATTGTTTCTTTGATAGTTACAGATAGGCATATTAGTGGAGAAAATATTGAAAATGAAATTCTTGCGAAACAAACTTTGATTTTAAAAAATATTCAATTAAATGATACTCTAAGAGATGAAATAGTTAATTATGGTGGAATAATTCCAATTTCTTCAGAAGATGTAGATTTTCCAGAAAAAACTCTTGAAAAAATAAATTTAGAACTTTCTTCTGATTTAGAATGTTATGTTAAACTTTGTGAAATTGGTGATACTTGCCTTGCAGAAGAAATTCAAATGGAAAGTGAAAAAGATATTTATGCAAGAACAATTCCAATTTTTGCAAATAATGCGTTATATTCCCCAAAACAAGTTAAATTATTTTGCTGGAAAAAATAGTTATTGAAATGGCAAAAAAATTAATATATAATTATGGATTAGATTTGGATAAAGGAACACTTGCTCAATTTAAAAAATGTTATTCTAAAAATTTTGTTACTGCTGCAGCTTTAATGCCAGATGCACATTTAGGCTATGTTGCCCCTATTGGTTCTGTTTTAAAAACAAAAGGTGTTATTGTTCCTGCTTGGGTAGGATTTGATATTGGATGTGGAATGATTGCTATTAATATTAAAGGAACAACTTTAGTAAAAGAAGTTTCAAAAAAAAGCAAAATAATTTACAATTCAGTAAAGAAAAAAATTCCAATGGGGGTTGGAGATTATAATAAACCTAAAAATATTACTGAAAAAACAAAAAAAGAATTAAATTTACTCTTGAAAAAATTTGAAAAAGGAGCTTATGATAAAAATATTTTGAATTATCTTAAAACAGCTTCTTTAAAACATCTTGGAACTCTTGGAGGAGGTAATCATTTTATTGAAATTGGAAAATATGAAAATGAATTATGGTTAATTGTTCATTCTGGAAGTAGGGGGATTGGACATACTGTTGGGAAAAAATATATGATTAAAGCTTCAAAAAGTGATAAAAAAGAAAAATATGAAAATACTTTTGAATTAAAAGATGATTCTCAATTAGGAAAAGAATATTTGAATATACTTAATTTTGGATTGAACTATGCACTTCTTAATAGATTAGAGATTGCTTATCAAGTAATAAGTGTCTTAAATTCTATTTTTAAAAAAAATTTAAAATATGAAATGTGGGTAAATAAAAATCATAATCATGCTATTTATGAAAAAGGACATTATATACATAGGAAAGGTGCAACACCTGCAAAGAAAAATGAAAAAGGTGTAATTCCAGGAAACATGCGTGATGGAACTTTCTTAGTAAAAGGAAAAGGTAATTCTAAATTTTTAAGTAGTTCAACACATGGGGCGGGTAGAAAAATGAGTATTACTCAAGCAAAAGAAAAAATCAATTTTGAGGATTTTAAAAAAACAATGGGAAATATTACTGGAACAATAAGCAAAAAAACAATTTCAGAAAGTCCGATGGCATATAAAGATATTTTCAAAGTTATGGAAAGCCAAAAAGCATCCATAAAAATTGTGAAGCACATTACACCAATAATTAATTGGAAAGGATAAATATATTATAATATGCAGTTAAAGAAATGTTTATAAAATATATTTAACTTCATAAAATATCAAAATGGAAAAGAAAGAGGGGTTATTATTTTTGAGTTTATTTCTATTAGCAATTTTAATTGTTTCTGTTAGTGCATTAACTACTTGTTATGTTACTTCTAGAAGTTCTTGTTTAGAATCCCAGGGAAATGATATTATACTTGGTTTATCAGATTCAACAAATGCTCATGCGGAGGAAAAAGGATATGATGATGAAAATGTTTGTTATGGAACAGCTACAGCTTGTACAAATTTATATTCTGAAAGTTCTTGTACAACACAAGTGGGGTGTGTTTGGGAGAATTATGGTACTGAAGTCGGAGGCGATAATCCCAACCTATTTTTAGCTTTAACAGGCAATGTTATTAGTAGTGCTAATGGTTATTGTGCTAATGACCCCGGTGCCTCTGCTTGCTCAACATATACAGGTTCTGGAAATCAATTAGCATGTGAAAATCAAAGAGGTTGTTCTTGGGAAATTGAATATAATTCTGTTTTATGCTGTGATTCTAGTAAAGAGGTTTCTCCTTCTGAATGTATTGCAGGTAGTCATTTATTTCAATTATCTTCTGCAACAAATGCACATACAGAAGGAAATGATATAGGAACATATAGTGTAGATGTTTGTAGTAAATGGAAGAATGACAATCAAGATTGTGTTGTTTTAGATTTTAATCCTGAAAATCCAGGGTGGAATTCTGTTTTAAGTTTATCTGGAACTACAAATGCTCATGTAGGGGCCCCCGGTGAATTAGAATATGATTTATGGTGTCCTTTAAATTATGATGATTCTATTCTTCCAGAATTTTATTGTGGTGATGAAGGCATTCAAAGACCTAATAGTTTAGGTTTGGATGAAGAATGTGAGGAAAGTTTGGATAGTGCTAATTGTGATTATGGAAATTGTCTTTGTGTAGATGGTTATGAATATAATTCTGAATTTGGGTGTGTTCTTATTGCTGCAGCAGTTGGTGTTTATTGGGCATATCCTTTAGATTCTCAAAATCCTACAGATGGTATTGATTGGAATAATGAAATTATTAGTTCTGGAAGTGCTTATCCCATCCAAGTTGGAACAAGCACTGTTTGGTTAGCTTTTAGAAGCACAGGTTATGAATCTGGAACCTCAGTTATATTCAATATTTATGATAAAGATTTGTTTAGTGGGGATGATTTGATTAAAACACTTATAGGAGTTGTGGATGAAAATGGTGATGCTTCTGTAGATTGGACAATTACTCAATATGATTTGGAAGCTACAGGAGATAATAATTTAGAAGATTTTTCAGGAGTGGGGGATGGTTTTTATTTTGAAGTTGAGCACCCAACAGAAGGCACCCAAACAAGTGAAGATTTGAAGGCCACTGTTACAGGAGCAATTGTATGTGATGCAGTTACAATGTGTATGGATTATAGAACTCAAAATAGATGTAATAATGATGCTCTTTTCTGTAATGTTGCTGCATATAGCGTTAATCAAAATAGTCCTGGAACCGATTGTAGTGATCCTAATATAGGTTGTTCTTGTACTTGGACTGAGGGGGAAGTTGGAGGTATTGATGAATGTAATTCTTATTGGGGCGTTGTTGATGAAAATGAGGATGCAATTGGTGGTTGTACCTATAACCAAGATAGTAGTGATACTTGTGCTGATAATTTCTTAGAATATTCTTGGACAGGTGATTGGGCCTGGGATACTTCTGAAGGGAATGTTGGACGTACACCTGGAGAATGTGATGTAGTTCATCCTGGAGAATGCACTGAATTTGATGGTTTATTTTATTATGATCCTGGATTTAAAAGCCTAGAATGTGCAGCTGGTTCAAATGTGGTTCCATGCCCTGCAAAAATTCAATTAAGTTTTTTCAATACATATAACCTAATAATAACTTTAGTTTTGATTATTATTATTTATTTAATTGTAATTTCAAATACCCGGAAGGGCACAAGGGAAAAAACTAAAACAAAATCTAGAAAAAAGAAATAATTTTATTTAACTAAGGTCATTTTTCCTGCTTTTGAAAATCCATTTTCACTACTTAATCTATAAATATATGTTCCAGAACTATATTTTGAAAAATCCATATTAACACTATGCTCTCCTTTATGTTGAATTCCATTAACAAGTGTTTCTAATTTTCTCCCTCTAATATCATACACATTTAATTCTACTTTTTCTGTAAAAGGAAGTGAATAATTAATAGTTGTTGAACTATTAAATGGATTTGGATAATTTCCTAAAATATATTGGTTGGGTGTTTCTACTGTTTCTTTTATATCAACTGTTGGCCTTGTAGTTATTAAATCAGGATTGGGATAGTTAGCAGATTCATAAAGACTTGGATTTCCATCATTATCTATTTGAAATCCTACTAAAGGAATTGAGGTCCTATTTCCATTTTCTTGAAAACCCCCTAAAATATCTATAAATACATATGTATTTCTTGGAATACTTTGGGAACCTGGTTGAACATTTATATCATCTAATTGTGGTTCTACAAATGACCAATCATTAAAATTTAAAGTATTTTCTCCTGTAAATATTGCATTCGCTCCATGGCCCCATCCAGTATTTGGGTTATAAATTGCAACCCCATACATTGGTAAATTAAATCTTGCAAAATTAATAATATTTGGATCATAAGGTATATTTGGGTTATTTGGATCGATTCTCCCTGCAAAATTCATCTCTGTTACAGTTCTATAATCCCCTGATATAAATTCTCCATCTTGATAAGGGATTTCACTTGTTTCATCTATATCTAACATACGACTTGTCCAATCATCCCTTTCTGCAACTGTTTGAAGTGAATTCCAATCAGATGGAAGATAGTTCCTTTCTCCATTTAAAAATTGACCGAATATTTCTGCATCTTCTGGTTCACCTGGAGTTCCATTTCCATTAACATCTGCCATATCATTCTGTGTTCCTGATAGAATTAAATTATAATCTTCCCAATCTTTGTTACCATCCCCATCCACATCCCCGCTTCCATAATAAAGTGTTGTTTGATTTGGTTGGTGATATGGGTTCATATCATCTGCAGTTGCTTTTGAAGGCATTAATAGAGATGCAACTAAAACAACCGGCGCAACAATCTTTGTTATAAGGTTTTTCATTTTACTTTAATTATATTAACTTAAGTTATAATTTACTATGGTACCACTAAGTAGTGACTATTTATAAATGTTTTGACAATGATTTTTTGTTCACGAGGAATATTTATAAATATACTATAGCTTTTATAAGAAAAGAGATGAAAAAGATATTATTTGTATTTGCCTTCGCAATTTTGCTTATTGGAATTGTTTCTGCTAGTTTTAGTATTGGAAATTTATCTCATTCTATTGATAAACAATATAGGCCTACAGATAATATTAGGGGGTGGATAAATATTAGCTTAGAAAATGAACCTATAAACTCTTTATTTTCTAGTAATTATAATAATTACATTAATCTTCTTGATTTAATTCTTAGTAATGGGGAAAATTCTTTAGATTATGATTGTACTCCTTCTGATTGTACTGTTGACTATTCAAGTGTTTCTGGAACAGGTGAAACTAGTAAAGAACAATTGTTAAATGCAGATGAAACAATTGTCTATGGATTAAAAATAACAGGCGGATATGTTGAAGAAATTTCTAATTTTTCAATATCGATTTCAAGTAATGCAGGAGAATGGTATGACCCCCAACTATATATTGATGTTTTTGGAGATTCTATTGTAGAATGGCAAGCTCATGAATCTTCTGGAAATTTTTTATCTGAAAACTATGGTTGTTATCAAGCACCTGCAGACAATACTGCTAAATTATATAGTGCTCCTTATTGTGAACAAATAAGTTTATCTGCATCACCTAATGTTAAGATAGGTGCAAAAGTTAATGAAGCTAATCCTGTTGGAGAAAATGTTGAGTTTCTTATGACAATAGAGGGTAAAAATAATAGTGTTTATGATTCTTGTTTTGCAACTGCAAATGGAACAGGTAAAATAAGTTGTATTCCTGAGACTCAAATCCCAGAAGAAGGAGATTACTTTGTATGTATTAGCACTAAAACAAGTTCTGATAACAATAAGTATACTATTAATCATGAATCAACAGATGTTTGTGGATTTACTAATTATTATGCAAATTCTTTTTCAAGAGATTTTGAAATATTTGCTAGAACAGCTACATATGGTTCTTTAGGAAATTTTAATTTAAATAATGATGAACTTTATAATTCTGGAATTTATACATATAATATAGAAGATGATATCTGGAATTATCTTGGAAGAAGATATAATCGAGATTGTACTGATGAATGTATTATACCTATTAAACTTATTTCAAATTATGGAAAATCAACAACTAACGACGGAGATAATCTAAATCCAAATGTTATTTCAGAACAACCACATACTATTACACTTTCTAATATAGTTTTAGAATATACTACTGACATTAGAGAAACATCTAATCAACTTTATGATTTAATAGAAATTCCTGCTAAAATAAATTCAGATTTTATCACCTTAGCATTAAATGAAGGAGAATTTTCTGTTCCAGATGAATATGGAAATGCTACATTTAGATTAAGATTGAATAACCAGGAAGTTTTTTCTGATTTAATAACAATTCAAAAATATCCTGAAATTGAATTTTTAGTGCCTAGAAAAACAGCTGCAACAGTTAATACAACTTTTAGGGTTGGTATAAAACCAACTAATGATGCAAACATAACAAGTTATAAATGGAATTTTGGGGATAATAGTAGTTTAACTACGTCTAATAATGAGGCAACACATGCCTATAATTCTGTTGGAACTTATTTGTTAACAATTAATGTTACAGATACAAATGATTTAACTTCGGTTGAGCAATTTAATATTACTATTGAAAGCCCAAAAAATCTAATTGGAACTACTTTAACAACGAAAAAAAATGATTTAGATAGCATAAAATTAGATATTAAAGATTTTACAATTTTTCAAAAAGCTTCTTTAGAAGATATTTTTAATTTAACTAAAATTGAAAATACATTAAATCAAATACAAATTACTTATGATGCCACTACAAATATCACTGAGGAACAAGTTTATATTGATATGATAAAATCTTTACTTGAAATAAATTTGCCTGAATCTTTGGATATTACAAAAAATGCAAATTCTATTATTTTTTATCCCTTAGAAGAAAATATAGATATTTCTGTTGTTAGTTCTGTACAAGGAGAAGATTATAGTAATTCTAAAGAAAAGGATTATATTAATTCTATTTTATTTTGGAATCAAGATAATTTGGCAACAACTGTGGATTATGATGAAATTACTGCAACTTATCCTTATTTTGAGGAACCTGTTTTGAGAACATTTAGTTTTGAAATAAATAAAAATTATGTTTCTGATGAAAATCCTTATTTCTTTATTAAAGCACTTGAAAATTTAAAGTTTAAAGAATCATATCTTCAAAAAGAACAACAAGGATATTATAGTATAGAAATTGTAGGGAATTCAAAAAAAATTGAATTTTCCACTACAGAGCAATATGATTTTGTAGATATTCCTGCATTTAGTTCTCCTTCTTTATCTAATTTAAATTTGGTTGATACTACTCCCCCTGGAGAAGAAATTGAATGGAAATGGGCCCTTTTAGGATTAATAATTGTATTAGCACTATTGGTTGGATTTGGCCTATATAGTTTCTTAAGAAATTGGTATAAAACAAAATATGAGATTCACTTATTTAAAAATAAAACAGATTTATACAATCTTGTAAATTATATTAATCGTATGATTAAAAAAGGGATGAAAAATGATGAAATTGAAGATAATCTGAGGAGATCTCGTTGGAATAATGAACAGATAAGATATGCTATGAAAAAATATGCTAAAAAAAATACAGGTATATTTGAAATTCCTATAGAAAAAATTTTAGGACTAGTAAAAGAAAAATCTGGTAAAAAAACTGATCGAAAATATTAATTACTAAATCATACAAAACTTAATAAAGTAAATTAACAAAAATATAATATGGCAATAAAGGTGTTTAGAAACTTCTTTAAAAAAGTATTTTCAGGCTTATTTAACGTAAAAAAAGATGTAAAATTGGGGTTCTATGGGCCACCAAATTCAGGAAAAACAAGCTTAGCAAATAGAATTTGTAAAGATTGGACAGGTGAAGAAATAGGTAGTGTTAGTAAAGTCCCCCATGAAACTAGAAATGTTCAATTTAAAGAAAAAGTGGAAATCAACTATAAAGGAAAATCTATGGTTTTTAAGATGATTGATACACCAGGTATTGCTACAAAGGTTGATTTTGAGGAATTTTTAAAATTTAAAGTTAAAAAAAATGATGCTAAACAAAGAGCAAAAGAAGCTACACAGGGAGTTATTGAGAGTATTAAGTGGCTAGATGACATGGATATGGTTGTAATCGTATTAGATTCTTCTAAAAATCCCTATAATCAGGTTAATATTACTATTATTGGAAATTTAGTTGCAAGAAAAATACCTGTTTTAATTGTAGCAAATAAAATTGATTTAAGAAAATCAGATATAAAGAAAATAGAGTCAGCTTTTCCAGAATATGATGTTGTGGGTATAAGTGCTAAAAAAGGAAAAAATCTTGAAGAATTTTATGAGTATTTATTTAAACTTTCTAAAAAAAGAAAGTAAGAATAAAGAAAAAGAATAAAAAGTAAAAAAACTTATTAAAAAAATGGTGAAAAAAAGAGGTTCAAATAAAAAATTAGGTAAAATTAAAGGATTTGCTATTCAATTTATGCCCTATGCAGAAATTCGTGATTTAGATAGTAGTCAAAGAATTCGGAAAATTTTAAATGTTGTTCTTGGAAATAATATTTTAATACTACAAGGAAAGTTATTTCCTGAAGAAGAATCAAGATTAATTGGAGATACTATGGCAATGATTGGCCATGTTAATAATTTTAGTGGTATTGAATTAGCTGTTATTGATGACAATGGAAATGGAAAAAAAGGATTTTTTAAGAAAATAAAAGGAAATATTGTGAATGCCCTTTCAGGGGGGGATTTAGGTGCAGTTACAATCATTGGTCCTGCAACAATTGTTAAGGAAATTAAGCGTAATCCAAAGAAGATTGAATTAATGCTAAACAAGTAATTTGAAACAACAAACTTTATAATTCTGTTAATCTTAGAATATATATGCCCCATCAATGTGTACATTGTAAAAGAATTATGCCTTCTGGAAGCAAAGAAATACTAGAAGGATGTAAAGATTGTAAAAGTCGTTTCTTTTTTTATATTAAAGATGAACAATTAGAACAAATTAAAAAAGAACCACTTAATATTCCAAAGGAAGATCAAAAACAAGTTGAAAAAGATATTAGGGAAATGGCAGGTATTACCCAAGATGATATTCCTGTTATTTTAGATATAGAGTCTGTTAGAGTTACTGGTTCAGGTAAATTTGAAATTGATCTTGCAAATTTATTTAATAAAAATCGTCCTATTGTCTATAAACTTGAAGAGGGAAAATATATTATTGATTTAGCGACCACATTAGAAAGAAACTTAAAAGATATTAAGGATATAAAAGATTTGTAGAATTATACTAAACAAAAAATGACAAAGAAAACTGATTCTCTATTCAAAGAAGTATTACAAAATGTAAATCCAGGTATACAGGATTTAGCAAAGATTAGAAATTCTCTAAATACATTTCTAAAAAATTTAGAATTTCAAATAAAAAAACAAAAAATAAATACCCAAATATTCATTGGAGGTAGTTTTGCAAAAAATACTTTAATTAAAAAAGATGTTTATGATATTGATATATTTCTAAGATTTGATAAAAAATATCTTAAAACAAATATTTCATTATTAACTTCTAAATTGCTTAAAGGAAATAAAATTATTAAATTAAAAGGTTCTAGAGATTATTTCAAAATTAAAATAGGAGATTCTATCTTTTTTGAAATTGTACCAGTTATAGAAGTTAAAAATCCTTCTGAATCATATAATATTACAGACCTATCATATTCCCATGTAAATTATATTAAGAAGAGTATAAAGTCGGATAAAATTTTAGATGAAATAAAAATTGCAAAAGCTTTTTGTTATGCAAATAGATGCTATGGTGCTGAATCTTATATAAAAGGTTTTTCAGGTTATGGTCTAGAACTTCTAGTGTACCATTATAAGGGATTTTTGAATTTTGTTAAAGCGATTGCGAAAGCAAAAGATAAAATTGTTATTGATCTTGAAAAGAAATATAAAAATAAAAGACAAATTTTAATGGATATTAATGCCTCTAAATTAGAATCCCCCATAATTTTAATAGACCCTACATTTAAACAAAGAAATGTTTTAGCAGCCCTTTCAGATGAAACTTTTGCTAAATTTCAAAAAGCTTGTAAAAAATTCTTAAAAACACCTTCGATTAAATCTTTTGAATTAGAAAAAACAGATATTGATAAAATTAAAAATGCGGCAAAATCCCAAAAATATGAATTTCTTCTTTTAGAAGCTAAAACAAAAAAACAAGAGGGGGATATCGCTGCTACAAAATTATTAAAATTTTATAAACATCTTTCAAAAGAAATTGAAAAATATTTTTTAATTAAAAATTCTGGGTTTAATTATAGTGGTAAACATGCTGCACGTTTTTTCTTTGTTGTGAAAAATAAAGAAGAACTTATTATTCAGGGCCCTTTAACTAAGCAAGATAAAAATGTTAAAAAATTTAAAAAGGCACATAAAAATACTTTTATCAAATTAGGCAAAATCTATGCTAGAGAGAAAATTAATTTTAATTTTAAGAATTTTATAATTAATTGGAGAAAAAATAATTCTGTAAAAATCAAAGATATGTATGTTAGTGAATTAGAAATTATTTAATCGCCTTTTATTAACACAGAATATTTTCTTGCGTGAGGTCTTGTATCCGGCTTTCCAAGTCTACTTTCTAATTTTCTTTTTATCTTAACTCTATTCATTTTTATGCTTGAAAGACGTGTGTGCTTTTGTCTTATTCCATCTCCACTATGTGTATGGGTTCTATAATTATCACAGATACCATAACATCTTTGAGGTTCAATTTTAGGAACATAAGGGGTATATGTTGTTGTTAATAAATTTGTGTTCATCTTATTTTTTAGTTAATTTTCTTTTTAAGTATTTAGTTAGTGGAATGCTCTTATCTTTTTTTTCCTAAAATTCTAAAAGGAATTTTGTGTTTTTCTAAAATTTTTGCTAATTTTTCACTCATAATTCCAGGGGAAACCCTAATGCCTTCTGAAATAGAAAAATTTTGCATTTGTTCTGCTTCTTTAATTATTTCAGGAGATATTTTGAATAATTCTTCTTCACTAATACCCCAAATGCTTGCAATACGTTCAAATTTACTTTCAACATATCTAGGTTTTTTACTTGAATGATTTGTTGTATACGCTCTTAAGGCATATCCTTCAAAATCATTTTTACCCCAAATTTCTGCAATATCTAAAATATAATTTCTTTTAGAAGAAAACAAACTTTCCATTTTACTTCTTTCCCAGGGACTTCTTTTTTCTTTCTCTTAAAATTATTGCTGCAAGACCACCATTTGGATCCACACTCATTGCTCGAGCTAATTTTTCTTCCCTTGAATAAACTTCTTCCCTATGTTCATTATATTTAATTTCTTTAGAATAATTTGAATTTTGCAAAGTATTTTGAGGTTTTTCTCCGAGTACCATTTTAATTATCTCCTATAGCTTTTTCAAATAAAACTGCAAAAGCTTCTGCAAAGAATTCTGAATTTAACCAAATAGCAATGTCATCTTTACTTGTATTTTTAGACAAATAAAATAAAATTTCTTTTCTATCTACAATGAAAAACTTTGCACTAATATCTACTTTTTTAATTTTAACATCAAAGTCTTTACTTAATTTTTTAATTAAATCAGCATCTCCTGAAAGTGCTAATTTAACCTTAATATTTGATTTATTTAATCTTTCAAATGTTTCTTGAAATAAATTTGATTTAAGACTTAATTCTTCTGCATTTGTGCAAATTATAACTTCTTTTTTAGCTTCTTGTAAAACATCTCTTAAATAATTTGAAATGTTTGATCTTCCCCTTAAAGCTGCTGAAAGATCATCTCTTTTAACAGGATTTATACCTTCATTATAAAGAGTTTCAAGCTGATTAAATTCAGTTGTTTCTTTAATACCTGATAAAGTTAATATTTTGTCTTCTGCAGTTTTTCTAACATTATTTTTAAGTTTTTCAAGAATCATTTTAGGTTTAACCCCAAGATATTTTACAGGTTTTCCTAATTTAACAATTGAAAATCCTTTTTTTTCTAAACTTTCAAGAACATCATAAGTTCTAGACCTAGGAACACCTGAAATTTGAGCAATTTCACCTGCAGAGGCTACACCTTTTCCAAGCAAGGCTAACCAAACTTTTGTTTCATAAATATTCAAATCAAAGTAATCTTTTATCTTGCCAACTAATTCTGATTTTACTATCATTTTAATCTGAACCTCCTTTAAAATTTATTAATTTTGAAACTTTATCTATAAGTGCAGCTTCGGTGTTAATAGTAGGTAATAAATCTTCTATAATAAGACTTTTATCATGTATATCAATATTATTTCTTCTATTTATTTCTTCACAGATTTCTTTTAATTTTTCTGAATATTTTATCATATCTAATTTTCCACTATACACAATCACTGTATGATCTTGATTTCTTGCACTGTCAATTTCTTCTTGACTATGTAAAAAATAATGATTATAGCTTTCATTGGCATCTAAATTAATTCTAAAACCGTCTGCATTTGCTGTTGGATATCTATTTGTTTCCATTTTATTTTTTTAACTCCACATTTAATTGCCCTTTTTGAATTTTAAACTTATAATTTAAAGGGTTTACAGGTTGCAAAATTCCAGTTTGTTTAAAACTACATTTTGCTTGTGAAATATAATCTCCTGAAATAACTGTTAATGGTAAATTTTCATTATCTAGAGTTAATTCAGCTTTAACATTTTCAAAATGAACTGAATATTCACTGAGAGCAGGGACTCTTGGATCTGCGCATAGTAAATTTGGAAATCCAATTGTGTATATATTCACACCTAATCTATTAAAAAATGGCCTAGCCGTTTCTACAGAAATTGGTTTACTTTGTTCTTTTTTTGAAAAAATATTACTTATATGTTTCATTTTAATTGCCCCTTAAGGTTTCTAAATTTTTAATTAACTTGCTTGCTTCTTTTCTTCGTGTATTTGAATCCCAGCCCAAATATACAGTGTAAGCACCCCATTGAGCACAGCTCATATCTCTAAAATAATATTTATTACCCCCTGATTCTTGTAACTTGCCTTCCATTAATTCATACATTCCATCATCATTAAAGAAAAATGGTATGAATGGTTCACTATCTGTTCTAGAATTTTCAGTTAATATCATATGTTTTGGTTTTTGTGCCATTTTGTGTATGAACACATAATGATTTAGCTTTATAAAGTTTACTATTCTGTTACTTTCCTGGAGTAAGAACAATAGAGGAAGTTTTAAAAATAGAAGAATTAAAGAATTTATATGGAAAATGAACATTATCTTAATAAATATCTTGGAAAGTGGATGATTGTAAATCCAGCCTCACAATCTAATTCATCTAGAGGAAAATTAAAATCAATCATTAATGGGGAAGGAATTCTAAATCCTTCTGTAGATTATATTTATTTAGATGATGGGGAAAATTTTAAAACAGAAATTGTAAATCGTGACATTAATTTTGATGTGAGGGGTGCAGTAATTATTGAGCAAACAAGAAAAAATATAGAAAATTATTGTAGATATTATGATTTTCAATCTAAAAAAGAGAGTGAAAGTAAAATATGAAAAAAGAAGATTTTATGCAATTTAAAAAAGTTCCAAGCAAATTAGTTAGAACTTTAAAACAAGGTCCTGATTTTGGAATTCATGGAACATGGGATAAAAATATTGCTGGAATTATGGATCCTTCAAATAATGGTTTTTGGGGCCATTATTATGGTGTAAATGAAAATGTGAAAAAACTTTCTGATAAAGAATTTTATCAAAGATTATGTGCAAGTATTAGTGAAGGATTTTCAAGGGATGATTATGAAATTGTTGGAAATGAAATTCAATTTACAAAATACCCTTCAATTATTCTTCTTACAGATAATGCTTCAAAAATTCAAAATATTCAAAGTAACCCTACAAATACTCGTTTAAGCGGAATTTGTGATAAAAAGGGGTATCCTCTTTTTACATTTGGAGTTGGTGAAGATGCATATTTAGGAAATGAAAAACTGGAAATAAAAGGAGTTAAAATTTCACCTATTTTAATTAGAGAAAAAGATGTTGAAAAGATAAATAAAGGACTTCGAAGAGAAATAGAATCTTATGGAACAGTGGGGAGATCTCAATCTGTAGCTGTTTATCTTCAAAATCAATTAGTTAAATTTGGTTTAGGAAAAATATATAGGTCCATGCATGATTTATCTAAAAGATCAAATAACTAATTCCGATACCAACTAAAACCCCTGCTGTTATGAAAGGCATTGCAGGATAAAACTTCTTTTTCTCCGCAACAAAGAATATGTATGCTAAACCTAATGCTGCACCTAAAATTACTAAAAGAGCTGCTCCAATTCCTAATGCTTTAAACATAACTCCTGAAGCTATTATAGGGAATATAACATCACCCCCTCCAAGAAGCGCAACATTTACTTTAACTTTCTTTTTTCTTAATTCTGATTTTTTCAATTTCTTTAAACTTTTCCTTACACTATCTGAAACATATGGAATAAAAAATCCTGCGAAAATTCTAACTTTTTCTATTTGAAATTTAACCATTTTTTGCATAAGACCAGAATGCCATACTGCCCACATATCATAAATAGATATAATCACTAGAAAAATAATCATTGTTAACACATTTAAGATAGGTACAAAGACAGCTGCAATTCCAGGATAAATTAAAAGTTCTGTAAAATTATGAATTATCATATCCCTTCTAAATATTTTTATTATTGCAAAAGGAAGTGCGATTAACAAAGCTATAATTGAGACATATTTAAATTCAGGGAAAAATGCAGTGAATGTTAATCCTAATGCAATTAAAATTACCAAGAAAAACCAAATTTTCATAATTATTTCTAACCTAAATCTAGTAAATGCAAAAATTAATGCTATTGCAATTATAAATGCTATAATTATTTGAGACAACATTCCATAATATTCTGTTTCTGTTTCAGGTTGCACAGGTTCCATTCCATATGGAAGATTATTATCTTCTGAAGAATAATGACTTGTAACATATAATCCAATAAATTGTGCTACAATGAACATTAAAAGAAGTATAACTGTTATTTTTAATGTGTGTTTCATAAAAAGATTAATCAATATGAGTTTTTAAAAGTTATATTAAAAGATATAAAAGCTTAAATAAAAATGAAAAAGATTAATAATATGTCTAGAATAAAAAACCCTGTAAAATTAGGATTTAATCCAAAAGATCCAAATTTATCATCTGAAATGCGAGAAATTTTTTCAAAACCGATTGCAAGAACAATTTGGATGGCCTATAAGCAAACTCATCTTGAAGGCCCTGAAGTTAAAAGAACAATATTAAATTTAGTAGATCGATTTGAAGAAAGAGGTTTACCAAAAGATGTAGAATCATTTCATGCAGCAATGAGTATTAATTTGGGGGTTGGGGATGAAAATTTTTCAAGAGAATTATATAATTATCTTACGGGGAAAGAAAAATTAAGATATGAAATAAAATGACCCTAATAAAAAATCAAATAATTTATTTGAATGCTCTGGAAGAAGACATGCCTAATAAAGAGTTAATAAAAATTTTTTCAAAACCAATTGCAAAAACTATTTGGGCTGCATATACTCAATGTCATATTTCAAGCCAATATACTATGCCAAAAATTCTTGAATTAGCAGATCAATTAGAAAAAGAGGGTATACCTAAAACATCTAAAGATTTACTTTCAAAATTACATCCCCTTTTAAGAAATAATAAAGAAATAGAATTTGCTACAGAATTACTTCCTTATTTAAAAGGTGAAAAAGAATTTGAATATATGGGCTTAAGTTTATGTTAATTTATCTTAATCTCAAAGTTTCTAAAAGTCTTGGAACATTTGTTTCAATTCTGTGCATTTTGTAAAGACTAGAAGCTAAATCAAGTGATTTTGAAACTTCACCATGATTTACAATAATTCTTTTTGGTTTTGGCCTCATATTGTTAAACCAATTAATTATTTCATCTCTTCCTGGGTGTGGTGATAATCCTGTCATCATAATAAATCTCATTTTTAATTCGATTCTTTGTGTTGTATCTTGGAAAGAAATCATTTTTTCTCCTTCTTGTATTTGTCTACCTGGAGAACCTGGACCTTGATAACAACTTAAAATCAATAAATTCTTTTCACTATCTGAAAAATATTTTAGATATTCTACAGATGCTCCACCAGTTAACATACCAGATGTTGCAATTACAATACAAGGACCTCCTTCAATAACAGCTTTTCTTTCATGTGGAGAACCTACTCTTGAAAAAACATCTGATAAAAAAGGATTTTTTTCTTGAAATATTTGGGCCTTAACATTTACATTTAAATAATCAGGGTATGCTGTGTGAATTGCATTGATATCCCAGACCATTCCATCAACATAGATTGGGACCTTTGGAAGTTCACCAAGCCTCATTGCTTCTTCCATCCTTAACATTGTTTCCTGAGCATGACCTAATCCTAATTCTGGCATTAAAACTTTTCCGCCATTTTCAACTGTTTCTTTAATTGCTTTAATTAATTGCTCTTCTGTTGTTTTTCTAGGAGGCAAAACATCACCTTTACCACCATATGTGGATTCTGTTATAACTGTTTCAACTCTTGGAAATTTTGAGATTGCTGGACTTAAAAGTCTTGTTTTCCCATATTTATAATCTCCTGAATAAAGTAAATTGTGAGATCCATTTCCAATATTTAAATGCGTTAATGCACTTCCTAAAACATGGCCTGCATTATAAAATGTCAATCTTACATCAGGAGTAATATCTGTAACTTCATTAAAATTTAAACAAATACTATGCTTTACCATATCTTTCACATCTGTGGAGCTAAATAGCGGTTTAACAGCTTGTTTATAGGCTACACCTATAAAATCTAAAGCTAATAAAGATGCTATGTCTCTTGTTGGTTCTGTCATATAAACAGGTCCTTTATAACCCATTTTATACATATATGGAAGTAACCCTGAATGGTCAAGATGCGCATGACTTAAAATAATTGCATCTAATTCGCTTATATTAAATTCTGGTATATTGAATACTGGAAATCGGTCTTCATCTTTGGATGAAACATCAATTCCACAATCTAAAAGAATTTTAGATTTAGGTGTTTGTAATAATATTGCACTCCTACCCACTTGTCTTGCAGATCCTAAAAAAGTTAATCTAACCCAATCTCTAACTTTTTCTGGATTCCATTCTTCATAAATTTTTTCGCCAATTTCATTTAAAAATTTTCTTCTATAATTATTATTTGCGTATAATACACTTCTAATGCTATCTGTAATTTTACTTTTTATTGCAGGGGCCCTTTGAACTTGAGCTACCCAATTTGTACTTTTTTTTATATCTTCTAAAATAGACCCTTGTTTTCCAATCACCATTCCAGGCCTTTTAGCTTCAATAACTACAATACTTCTATGGATATCAAACATTATACTTGTGATTTCTGCATCTGAAGGAATAATAGATCTTATTTCTTTTTCAGTTTCTTCTTCTTTTTTAAGTATTTTTTTATCTGCCCTTAATTCGATTCTTTTTTTAACCTGATTAACAACTTCTTTTATTGCAGATTCACCACTAAGAAAGAAATTTTGATTGTCTGTATATAAGACAATGTTTGCCCCTTCAAAACCAGCTTCAGTAATATTTCCAGAAAGTTGATTTGTTATTGTTTTTAAGATATCCATTTTTTATTAAAGAATATAAAAAATCTATTTGTATTCAGATACTACTTTTTGATCTACCACTTTTTTAATTCCATCTTTTGTTATAGTATAAATATCCATGCCATAGCCTGAACCTAAATCTCTTTGACTAGACGATTTTATAGCTTCCACAGCTAATTCAATACCTTCTTTTAAAGACATATTTTCTTTATATTGTCTTTCTAATAATCCAAGAACATATTGCATTCCACTTCCAAAATTAGCATCATAATCTGTAACTTTCATAACACTTCCTGCAGGCTCTATTGAATATAATTCTGTAGAACCATCTTCATTAAAACCACCTAATAATATTCCAGCTGTTAAAGGAATCATAGAAGGTTGTCTAATTCCTGTATAATTGATATTTGCTAATAATGAAGCTGCTTGTTTAACAGAAGGTCTTTTTTTTGCTCTTAAATGTTTTAGTTTTAATTCTGCTGATATTACTTTTGCATTTCTTTCAATATCTGATGCAATTCCAGTTCCAGCATAAGCAAGATATTCATTGATTATTCTAATTTTTTGAGTATTTTTACTCATAACAATATTTCCTGCAGTGGTTTGCCTATCTGCAGCTATTACAATACCATCTTTACAAACAATTCCAAGAATGGTAGTACCTGTTTTCAAAATTGAATTCTTTAAATCTTGATCCATTTTAATATTGATAGAACAAACTTTCTATATTTTTGAGGGGCGTTTTAATTTTATAAAGCTTTCGGATTATAATTCTAGATTTGTTGTAGAGCCTGTTGGCTTCTTTAATTTTATTAAATTTTCAACAAAAGTTTCTATTTTAGGTTCATGACTAACAATAATTAATTGATCTGAATTTAATTGTTGCAGAACGTCCCTCATTTTATCTAATTGTTGATCTGAGAATCCATCTGTTGGTTCATCTAAAATAACTAATCCCCTTGTTTTAATTTTACTTAATAAAGAATTAAGAACTTGATTTAATGCAAGCCTATAAGCTAATGCAACAGCTGTTCTTTCTCCTCCAGATAAATAAGCATAATCTATTTCATAATCTTGGTATTCTATTTTTGGGGTAAAATCATCTGTTAAAGATACTATAAAATTATCAGAAACTAACATTGCAAACCATTCTGAGAATAATTTTGAAAATTCTGCTTGAAGTTTAAGCATTACATTTTTTTCAATAAATGAAATTATAGGTACAAATTTTTGAGAAATCCAATCTTCTAATTTTGTTAAATATCTTAATTGATTTTTAATTTCTTCTATTTTCTTTATTCTTTCTTTAATTTCTTCTATTTGATAAGAAAATACTTCTATTTCTTTTCTTAATTCAGCTGCTTTTATCTCTGCTTCTTTTTCTTCCCTAAATGCATCTTCAAGTTCTTTTTGTTTTAATTCGAAAATATTTTTATATTTTGTTAATTCAAAAACAGAGTTTCTTAAACCATTTGTATGTTCATTTAAAATTCCTATATCTTTTTCTAAAGAAATATTCATTCTTTCTATTTCTTCTAAATGTAATTGCTTTTCTTCTAATGTTTGTAATCTAATTCTAAGTGTTTGCAATTCGGAAATTTCTTTTTCTCTTAATGATATTTCCTCATTTATTTCAGATATTCTTTTGACAATCTCTTTTTTTTCTAAATTAAATTTTTCTATCTTAGTTAAATTTTGAACAACATCATTATCTAATTTATTTGTAACATTACTTTTGTAAACAGGTTCTACATCCTGCAGACAGGTTGGACAAATTTCAATTTCTTTTAATTTATTTTTTACATTTCCAATTTCATGATTATTGAACATCAAAGAATTCATTTTAGAAGTAATCTCTAAATTTTTTTCATCTAAATTTAATTTTTCATTTTTTAAAACAATTATATTTTCCCTCAAATTCGATATTTTATGTTCATCAAAATTTAAACCTTCAAATTCTTTTATTTGGGCTTTAATTTTTCCCATTGTTTTTATATTTTCATAAATAGAATCATTTTTATGGGCGATCATAATCTTAGTTTTTTCTATTTCTTGCTCTAATTTATTTTTTTCTTTTATCTTTTCAGCTATTTCTTGTTGTTCTTCCTCTATTTTTTTTCTTTTATCTTTTTTCAAAAAAAGTTCTTTTTCAATAGATATTAAATTATAATGTTTTGTTTCAATCTCTTCTTCTTTTGAAGCTAAATTTTCCTTATCCTTATCTAAATCTTGTGTAAGTGCTTCTTTTATCCTCCTTTGTTCTCTAACTTTTGAAAGAATGATTGAGGCATTTTCTAAAATCTTTTTATATTTATCAATTCCAAAAACATGTCTTAATGTATTTACTCTTGTTGCTGGATCTTCAAGAATTATTTGTTTCATTTCTTCTTGAGGAGTATAAACTGTAAATTTATACAATATATTTTGTTTTTTAGAAAATTCTTTTGGATAACTCAATAAATCTAATATTTTGTTTTTTAATTCCATTACAGAAGTTTCTTCTGTTACCCCATCAATTGTAAGAGCACAATAATCTTGTGAAATTGTTTTTGCTCTTTTTAATGTACGTTCTATAATAACCTGCATACCATCTAATTCAAATTCCATTTTAACACCCCCATTATTTGTTCCATTTCTAAGTAAAAAAGATCCTCTTTGACCTGGTTGTAAACCAAAAAATGCAAATTCTATGCCTAATAAAATAGAAGTTTTACCAGAACCAATATCTCCTGAAAGTAAAGTAGACCCTTCTGGAAATTCTATTTCTTGATGTTCATAGCTTCGAATATTATCTAGGGTTATTTTATTTATTTTCATTTGGATTTTTTAAAATGATAAAAGTCTTCTTGAATCTTCTATAAGTCTATTATTAAAATTATCATTAGTTTCTCCTTCTTGTTTTTCAATTGAAAGAGTGGTCATTAATTGAGGTATAAAATCGTTAAAATTAGATGGATTCTCTTCAGAATATCTTTTGATTGTATCTTCTTCTATATTTTCAGAATCTGAAGCCTCTATTTCAAATTCAGGTTCTTTTACATTTAATTTATGTGTATTTTTTAACATGAAATAAGCACCCTTGCTTTGAACATGTTCTTCTATTTTTTGAAACTTAATGTCTGAATGTTTTCCATGTTCTAATTCTCCTGAAATTCTTAATAAAACAATTTTATCTTTTATTTCTCTTTTATTAATTTCATTTAAAATATCATCTGTAGCTGTAGAAGCATCTTTTATTTCAATTAGAATTCTTTCAATATCTTTTATCTTTAAATCTATTCTTCTTAATTTTTCATCTGATTCTGTATCTACAATATAAAATCTTCCATGATGAAGATCTTCTAATTCTGCAAAATTATTTGGAAAAATAGGACCTGGATAAACAAAATTATTATATTTAAAATCTATATGTAAATGACCCATTGCATAATAATCAATATCTTCGGGTAACTTATGTGCTTCGATTGAATCTATAGGTAAATTTCCTTTTGCTTTATCTAAAGTTGTATGAAGCATAAAAATTTTAAACATGCCTGGTGCTTCATTTAATTTTATTCTTCTTAAATCATTTACTTCTAATCCTGATTTTTTTCCCGGATAACCATAAAATGCTACACCTTCATGCACTGTTGGATTAAGAATTAATTTATTATCTTTTTCTTCTACATCTTCTACATTCTTGCAAAATCCTGCTTTTTCTAAAACATCTAAAAATGTTTTACCTGAAACAGAATAATCGTGAGAACCTGCAATAATATAACAAGGTATTCTATTATCTTTTAATCTTTTAAATTCTGCAAATGTTTCTTTTAAAACTTCTATTGGTGGATACGGGCTATCAAATAGATCACCTGCTATTAAAACAAAATTTACTTTTTCTTTTATGCAAATATCTATTGCCTTTTGAAAAGATTGAAAATTTAAATCTTGCAATGGTTTTTGTTTCCATCCACCTAAATGGACATCAGCTATATGGGCAAATTTTGGCATTTTTTCTCCTTTTTTGTATATTAAAAATATTACTTTTTAATCTAATTATGTTTGTTTAGTTCAGTATATAAAAATAATTGTGGTAAAAACAGCTAATTTAAGACAACATCCAAACAAATAATTTTTCGTAAAAAAGTGCTTTTTGGCCTAATAATGTTTTTTTAAAAGGTTTAAAATCTACTTTTTTAGTCAAATTGCTTGTTAATATAAAGATTATACCTTCCTTGTTTAAATAGTTTTTTGCTTGTTTTAAAAATTTATTGATAACTTCAGATCCTTTAATACCCCCTGTGGTAGCTAACCTGGATTCTTCTGTTTCATTTTTATCTAAAGGTAAATAAGGTGGATTAAAAATAATTATATCGAATTTTTCTTTGACATTTTCAAAAAGATTTGAAATTTTACAATTAAATCCTTTTAATTTACAATAATTTACAGCTTTTGAATTTATATCTACTGCAAAAACATTTTTTTTTAAAATTCCTATTTTGATTAAACTATCTAATTGAATTCCAGACCCACAACCTATTTCTAATACTTTTAAATTTTTTAAATTCTTATCTAATTTGGGTATATGTTCTTCTAAAATTTTAGATAAAAAATAAGAATCTTCTTGAGGTTCATAAATAGACTTGTCCATTTCAACCTAACTTATTAAATAAGTTTGTTAATTGATCTTTAAATACAATTAATACTACAACGATTCCTATTAAAAGAGCTAAAAAAATTGATAATGTAATAATTAATCCTGTTCCAGATTTTTTCTTTTTTCCATATTGAGATGCTACTTGAGGTGTAGCTCCTTGCACATGGGGGCTTATTTGTTGTGTTGCTTGTTGATTATTTTGAATATTAGTTTGTGCAATTGGTTGATTTACTGCAGGAATAATTTGTGAATTATTTATTTGATTTGGTAAAACTCCTGCTGTTAAAGTTTGTTCTTGCATGGCTTGGGCCGCTTCTTGAATATCTTCTCTTTTATAACCAGCGTTATAAAAACTAATCATTGCCTGCATTAAAGACTCGCCTCTTTCTACTGCAGATTTTAATCCTTCTAGAATATCTTCTCTAACCATTGTTTAATATAAATTTTAGAATTTTAATACTTTGCCATCTTGACTTAAATAGACAGTTTTGCCTTCTTTATACCCTAATTTTTTTGCAAGTTCTATTGCAGGCATTTCTTGAGCTGGATAACCATGAGTGGGAATTATATGTTCTGGTTTTACCATTTCAATTAACATTCTAATATCATCTTGGGAACCATGTCCTGAAACATGCACATTGTCTTGTATTATTACCCCTTTATTTTTTAATGTATTATCCATTTTTCTTCTTGCTTCTAAATTTTCTTCAACAGGAATAACTTTAGAAGAAAAAATTACATTATCCCCTTTTTCAAAAATAAATGGTGTTTCTTCTTTTACAATTCTATCTAATATAGACCCTACTTCTGCTTGATGCCCTGTACAAATAACAAGATATCTCCCCCGATCTTGATTTACTCTTTTTAATGTTGAATTTACATGTGCCCTATATTTTGCTATTTTTAATTTATCTTTAATAGTCCATTGTTTTGATTTTATGGCACATGAAATATATTTATCCATACTTCTTCCTAAAATTACAATTTCTCTTCCAGTCTTTCTTGCAAATTCAATAATACTATGTAATCTTACAATATGAGAAGAGAATGTAGAAATAAACAATGCGCCTTTTCTATCTTTTTCAACAGATGCTATTGCTTTTTTTACCCTTTCATGTGCAATAAATTCACTTTCTGTTCTTCCTTTTGCACCTGAATATAAAGAATTTACAACTAAAACTTTTGCCCCTTCTTTACCAATTTCTTTTAACTTAGCATAATTTGGTTTTTCTCCAATAACAGGAGTATCATCCATTTTAAAATCAAGTGCATAAAAGAAAATTCCATCTGAAGTATGTAGTGCTAAAAAAGAACATTGAATTGTTGAGTGAGTTGCTTTAATAAAATCAATTTTGTAGGTTCCAGAAGTTCCTTTTATTTCATGTGTTGAATTTTCTTCTACAGTAATTATTTTATTTGTCATAGAAAGTTTTTCATCTGTTATAATTGTTTTAAGAAAATTTGTTGTAAAAGCCGTCCCATATATTTTTGCATTAGGATATCTATGCGCTACCCATGGAACCCCGCCTACATGATCTAAATGGGCATGCCCTATAAAAATTGCTTTTACTTTATTTTTCCAACCTAAATCATCTAAAACTAAATCATTTGGAATCGCTTGATATCTTCTAAGTTTTTCTTCTGATTGCTTATGTGCTATTTCATCGCCTTGCATTTCAATAAGTGAAGGAATATTTACCCCCACGTCAAATAAGAAGACATCCTCTCCAACTTTTACAGCTGTCATGTTGTTTCCAACATATTCATATCCACCAATTGTGCATACTTCCATTAAAAGACACCTACGGTTTCATCCATAATCTTTAGGTTATTTGGAAACTTTCCATTTAATTTGTATTTATTCACTTTTCTTTAATCCTCTCTTAATAGTTCTAAATAGAAAACACTGTTTAAAAATGTTTTATAAATCCTCTAATTTCAATAATTTTTTTATTATTTTATTATGCCTATTACAACGCATTTGCCTTCTCATTGTTCCAGGGACTTTTATTGGATAAAATTGTTCGCCATATATTCTCCCTACAATAGGTAATTTTTTTCTTATTGCAGAATACCAAAGGCTATTTGCGAATATTTCATAGTTTCCATTTCCTTGATCTTTTATTTTATATCCCTTTTCTTCTAAAATCTGAACTGCAGAAGGTACATTATCAATTTCCATAGGTCTTAGTTTTTATTTTGCCTTATAAGTGTTTGTATTTTCATAAGTTTTAATAATCCCTATTTCTTGCATATATTATGAAATTAGAAACTAAAAGATTGATTTTGCGAACTCCTAAAAGAAGTGATTGGAAAGATATAGTTGAAGGAGTAGGTGATTTTGATGTTGCTAAAATGACTGAAAATATCCCCCACCCATATCATAAGAAAGATGCATTGAATTGGATTGGAAGGGCTCAAAAAGAATTAAAAAAGAAAATAAGTTATGTCTTTGTTATAGAACTAAAATCAGAAAAAAAAGTTATTGGTGTTATTGATTTATCTAGTGTTAAAAAATTTTCTGGTACAGCTATTACTGGTTCTTGGATAAATAAAAAATATTGGAGAAAAGGTTATATTAGTGAAGCAAAAATAGCTGTAAATAATTTTGCTTTTGATAAATTAAAACTAAGAAAATTGAACAGCACTGTTTTTACAAAAAATATTGCTTCAAATAATACTCAAAAAAGTGTAGGATATAAATTAGAAGGCTTAAAAAAGAAAGATTCTAAATCTCTTTCTACAGGAGAAATAAGAGATGTCAATATTTATGGATTATTAAAAGAAGATTGGGAAAAAAATCTTCCAAAATTAAAAAAAAGACTTATTAAAAAACAATTATGAAACCATTAAAACCATCTATGCGAGAAAACAAAAGATATCTTAAAATTACTGGTAAAGACTTAGATAAAAACATTGAAAAAGCTATATTAGAATTTATTGGAAGTCTGGGGTATTCAAAGGCAAGTCCTAGATTTATTAAAAAAACTAAAACTTCAGCTATTCTTTCTGTAAACCGAAAATCTTTAGATCATGTTCGTGCTAGTTTTGCTCTATATCCTGATAAAATAAGTGTGGATAAGGTAAGTGGGACTTTGAAGGGGTTGGGAAAATAAGAAATCATAATCTTTAAAAAGTGATTATTTCTAAGAATTTTATGTCAAACTTAGATAAACAAATTCAAAGACATATAGAACTAAATCTAGATAGAACTATGAAAAAAGTTGATAATCATAAATTAAATCATTTTGATCTTTTACCTGTTATGACTTCTTTAATTCATTATGCAAAAACTGATAATCCAACTCAATTTATCAGAGTAGCAAATGGATATCTTAATGTTATGAAAAAATCTCCAGAATATGAAGGGTTTAATCCACATGATTCAATGGATATTATTCTTGAAAATTTTGAACAAGGTAGATTAACAACTGCTGGGCCTGGTTATGTTCCTAAAGATCGTTCAGAAGAAATTTTAGAAACACAAGCATATTTTAGAAAATATTTTGGGGCCATGTTAAGTGGTGATTTGAAAGGATTGAAAGAATAATCCCACCGTAAAACTTATAAATGGTTTATAATTCTAAAACCTGTAAGAGAAAAGAAACTTTAAAATTAAACATTATAAATTTCTCTAAAAATATAAGATGGATATGCCAATAGATGTACAACATCAAACAATGGGGTATGATAGAACTGCAACAATGTTCTCTCCAGAAGGAACTATCTTACAAGTAGAATATGCTCAAAAAACTGTTCGTCTTGGAAGTTCTAGTATTGGAATGGCTTGTTCTGATGGTGTTTTTATATTATCTGATAAAAGAAATACAGATAAATTAGTTGCTAATCAAACTTCAAATAAAATTTATGAACTTGATGGACACCTTATTGGTGCTGCAGCAGGAATTGTTTCAGATGCAAGAATTTTAATGGAAAAAGCACAAGTACTTTCACAACAACATAAAGTTACATATGATAGTCCTATTGAACCTGAATTAGTTATAAAAGATATTGCAAATACAATGCAACAATTTACACAATATGGTGGTGCAAGACCCTTCGGAGTTGCAATGATGGTAGCTGGAATAAATGATAAAATTCCAGAACTTTATGTTAGCGACATCACGGGTAATTATCTTTTATATCATGCAAATGCAATTGGAGAAAATGATGAAAAAATAAAAGATAAATTAAGAGATGAATTCAAACCAGGATTAACTTTAAAAAAAGGTGTTAAACTTGCATTAGATATTTTTAAAGAAATTCAAGATAAAAAATTTGAATTGAAAAAATTTGAATTAGCTTATATTAAAAATGATGATCTTAGAGTAAATAGAAAAGATGGTGAAGAATTAAACGAATTTTTAAAACATTAATATGACACAAACAACAGCAAAAATTAGGCAAGGATCAAAACATTTTGAAATTATAGTTGATATGGAAAAAGCTTTGGCTTTTAAAAAAGGTGAAAATACTTCTTTTGATTTTCTCGAGACAGATACTATATTTACAGATTCTAAAAAAGGTAATGTTGCTTCTTCTTCTGATTTAGAAGAAGCTTTCAAAACAACAGATACTAATGAAATTGCTGCAAAAATTGTTAAATCAGGTGATATTAATGTTACATCTGAACATAGAAGTGCTGAACAAGAACAAAAAATTAAACAAGTTGTAGATTTTTTAGTTACAAATGCTATTAATCCTCAATCTGGAAATCCTCATACTGCAAATAGAATTGAAAGTGCACTTCATGAAGCACATATAAATATTAAAAATGTTCCAGTTGATCAACAAATTCAAGAGATTATTGCTGAACTTAGTAAAGTTTTACCAATCAAAATAGAAACCAAAAAAGTTAAAATAGTAATTCCAGCTATCTATACTGGAAAAGGATATGGAATTATTAGCCAATATAAAGAAAAAGAATCTTGGCTTAGCAACGGGGACTTAGAAGTTACTGTTAATGTTCCTGCTGGAATGATAATGGACTTTTATGATAAATTAAATTCAGTTACACATGGAAGTGCGTTAACAGAAGAAATCAAAGAAGAATAGACTTTTAAAGTAGTTTAATCAAATTAATATATAAAATGGAAAGAAAAGCTGTAATACCTGGAGAAGTTATTGTTAAAGGAGATAACTACTTACCAGGAGAATGGACTGAAAAACGAGGGAACGAAATAGTTTCACTACGATTTGGATTATCAGAAGAATCTAATAGACTTATAAAAGTTATTCCGCTTTCAGGTGTTTATACTCCTCGAATGGGAAATATTATTATTGGTAAAGTTAGAGATATTACTTTTAATGGTTGGTTAATTGATATTGGTACTGCTGAAAATGCATTCTTATCTTTAACAGAAGTTCCAAGATATGTTAACAAAGGAAGTCTAGATGAAGTTATGGATATTGGTGATATGGTTACTGCAAAAATAGTTGGACTTAATAAAAGAGGAATTGATGTTACTATTAAAGCAAGATCATTAGGAAAAATTGAAGACGGAATGATCATGAAAGTTAATCCTAATAAAGTTCCAAGAATAATTGGTAAAGAAGGAAGCATGGTTACATTAATAAAAGATGAAACAAAATGTAATATTACTGTTGGACAAAATGGGTTTATTTGGTTAAAAGGAGATAAAATAGAAGAAGAATTATTTGCAAAAAAAGCAATATTATTTGTTACTGAAAAATCTTTTATTTCTGGATTAACAGAAGAAATTAAAAAATGGTTTACCGAATTAAAAAAATAAAATGACAAAAACATTTACAAGAAAAAGTGGAAGGGCAAATGATGAAATGAGGCCTATTAGTGCTGAAGTAGGAATTATTCCAAATGCAGACGGTAGTGCGATGTATAGATCTGGTGAAACAATTGCTATAGCTGCAGTATATGGTCCTAAAAAAATGCACCCACAACATTCTCAAAATCCTGAAAAAGGAACTTTAAGGTGTAAGTATAATATGATGAGTTTTTCTGTTTCAGATAGAATAAGACCAGGACCAAATAGAAGATCTACTGAAATTAGTAAAATCACTGAATGGGCTCTTGCCCCAGTAGTTATGTTAGATAAATATCCTAACATGGTTGTTGATGTTCATATTCATATGATTCAAGCAGATGCAGGTACAAGATGTGCTGGTATTAATGCTGCTGCAATGGCACTAGCTCATGCAGGTATTCCTATGAAAGATATGGTTTCAAGTATTGCTGCAGGAAAACTTGATAAAACAGTTGTATTGGATTTGGATAAATATGAAGATTCTGAATTTGAAGAAGGTGATGGATCCACAGATATTCCAATGTCATTTACACGTGCAGGAGAATTAACACATATTCAAGTTGATGGTAAAATAAATGCAGCAGAATTAAAAGAAGCTATGGAAATGGGTAGAAAAGCTGCTCAAAAAGTTTATGAAATTCAAAAAAAAGCATTGGAGGATTCAATTACAAAATGAGAACATCAGACATAACAGGAGATAGAGTAAGAGAATATCTTGAATCAGGTAAAAGATTTGATGGTAGAGCTGCTAATGAATTCAGAGACATTGAAATTCAAACAGGTGTTTCAAAGAATGCTGAGGGATCTGCAAGAGTTAAAATTGGTAAAACCGAAGTTATTGTTGGTGTTAAAATGGGCACCGGAACTCCATATCCAGATAGTCCTAATCAAGGAAATTTAATGACAACTACAGAATTATTACCTTTAAGTTCTCCAAGATTTGAATATGGCCCTCCAAGAATCGAATCTATAGAACTTGGCAGAGTTATTGATAGATTCATTAGAGAAAGTAAATTTGTTCAATTAGATCAATTATGTATTAAACCTGGAGAAGTTGTTTGGACTGTTTTTATTGATATTTATACTATAAATGATGATGGTAATTTGATGGATGCTGCAGGTATTGGAGCAATAGTTGCTTTAAAAAATGCAAAGATTCCTAAATACGACGAGAAAGAAGAAAAAGTTTTACATGATGAACATACTACAACTCCTCTTCCACTTTCAAAAGAAACTCCTATTTCAATAACATATCATAAAATAGGTAATAGTTTTATTGTTGATCCAACAAGAGATGAAGAAGATCTTAGTGAAACAAGAGTTACAATTGGTAGTCAAAATGGAATTATTAATTCTATGCAAAAGGGAGAAGAAAAAGCAATAAAAATAGATGATTTTAATAAAGTTCTTGATATTTCTGAAAGTGTATATAAAAGTGTTATGAAAAAAATAGAAAAATCTTTACAATGATGAACCAAAATTTTACCAAATATGAACGAGCAAGAATTCTAGGTGCTAGGGCATTACAGATTGCAATGAATGCACCATTATTGATTAAAATAAGTAAAGAAGATCTTGAAAAAATTAGATTTGATTCTCTTAGGATAGCTGAAATAGAACTTAGAGAAGGTATTCTACCTATCTCAATTAGTAAACCATTCCCTAGAAAAAAAGAAGAACCTCTTAAAAGAGCTAAAGAAAAGAAAATCAGCGACGATGAAGTTGAAATTAAAGAAGTAGAAGAAGAGGAAGAAATTGCTAAAGAAGGTGAAATTATGGAACTTGCAAATCCAGAAGATGAACAAGATTCTGATTAAGAAAAGATTATAAATCAAATTCACTATTTCTATTCATGGTTATTATCAAGAGTGTTGATGCTAAATCTATTAATGATTCTAGAAAAAATAAAACTATTTCAGTGAAAATAACTACCAATGTTGGTGTTTTTTCTTCCTCATCTCCTAATGGAAAATCTCGAGGAAAAAGTGAAGCAAAACCTTATAAAAAAAATCTAGAATCAGATATTAAAATGTTAAAAAATTTTACAGATTATTTTTCTGATGAAAAAATAGAAACATTTAATGATTTACGCCGAATAGAAGATATTTTAGATGGCCACGTTGGTGCAAATAGCTTTATTGCTTTTGAATATGCTTTATTAAAAGCTCTAGCTAAAGAACAAAAAAAACAAATTTGGCAAATAATAAATCCTAATGCTAAAAAATTTCCAAGATTAGTTGGGAATTGCATCGGTGGTGGACAACATTCTTCTTCAAAAAGAAAACCAGATTTTCAAGAATTTTTATTAATACCTAAAACAAAAACGATAAAAGAAGCTTTTGAATTAAATAAAAAAATAAGGAATACCATTTCAACTGACTTAAAAATTTTAGATAAAACTTTTAATAAAAAAGTTACAGATGAAAATGGTTGGATGACTTCTTTAAATGAAAAAGAAATTTTAGAAATTTTAAGTAAATATAAAATAGATTTTGGAATGGACATTGCTGCATCTAGTTTTTATAATAGAAAAAAATATCATTATGGAAATCCTGGATTAGATAGAAGTATCGAGGACCAAGTAGGATATTTATCTAATTTAGTTAAAAATTTTAATTTATTTTATATAGAAGATCCATTTGAAGAGAATGATTTTGAAAGCTTTGCAATATTATTAAAAAAATTTCCCAATTCATTAATTGTTGGAGATGATTTGACAACTACAAATTTAAAAAGATTTGAAAAAGCTTTAGAAAATAAAAGTATTAATGCAATTATTGTTAAACCAAATCAGATAGGTTCTTTGATTCAAGTTAAAGCTGTTTGTGATTTTGCTAAAAATAATAATATTAAAATTGTCTTTTCACATAGATCTGGAGAAACAGATGAACATATTTTAGCAGATCTTGCATTTGGTTTTCAAGCTGATTTCTTTAAATGTGGTATTATTGGTAAAGAAAGGGAATCTAAAATCAAAAGATTAATTGAAATTGAAAGAAAGTTTAAATAGAAAACCTTTTTAAATCTCTTATTCTCTGAATTCTTATGGTAGGAATTATTAAAGACATTGAAAAAAATATTAAGAAAGGTCTTAAAAAAGTTGAAGAAATTGTAGAAAAACCTTTAGAAAATATTAAAGAAGGTCTAGAAGAAGCTGAAGAATTTATTGAAGATGGTATTGATCTTGTAAAAGAAAAACTTACAGGCAAAGATCTTGAAAAAGCTGCTGAAGAAGAATCCACAAAAGCAGATATGGAAAAGAAAAAAGAAGCACTTCTTAAAAAAGTTGAAAAACTTAAAGGAAAAATTAACCTAACTAAAACAGAAGATCTTAAAGAAAAAGTTAAAGAAAAGAAAAGACTAGACATGCTCATTCCATTAGATGAATATGTTAAAGCTGGAATTTATATTGGTACAAAAGTTGTTACACCTCAAATGAGGCCTTTTGTTTATAGAAGGAGAGCAGATGGATTAGCTATATTTAATACAGATCTTATTGATGAAAAATTAAAAGAAGGTGTAGCATATTTATCTAAATTTGCACCTAAAGATGTTATAGTGGTATGTAAAAGACAAGCTGGTTGGAAAGTTGTTCAAAAATTTTCAGAAATCACTGGAATTCGTGCATTCACAAATAAATATCCTGCAGGAATTTTAACAAATACAACTCTTCCTGATTTCTTTGAAGCAGACCTAGCAATAATTTCAGATTCTTGGTTAGATAAAAATGCCTTTAGAGATATGCAAAAAGTTAATAAAAAAATCTTAATGATTTGTGATACTAATAATTTTCCAAGAGATTCTGATCAGATTGTTATTGGAAATAATAAAAGCCCAAAAAGTTTAGGTGTTATTTACTATTTACTTGCAAGAGGATATTGTAAAGCACGAAAGATAGATGTAGATATTCCAGAACTTGAATGGTGGGTTGGAGAACATTAAATTTTAAATAATAACCAAGATTTTTCTGGTTTAGAACCGTATTTTGTTTTGATAAGAACATAGTTTCCATTCATCTTTTTCCCTTTTAATTTAATTTCAATTTTTTCTTTATTTTTTTCAATTAATTCATATTCTCCCTTATCCCAAATTTTTACTTTTCCTGCACCATAAGATGGTTCTGGAATTATACCCTCAAAATTAGCATAATCTAAAGGATGATCTTCTGTCATAATTGCTAAACGTTTTACTCCTTTTGTTTTGGGAGGTTCCTTTGGAACTGCCCATGAAACTAAGACACCGTCGAGTTCTAAACGAAAATCCCAATGAAGGTGAGATGCATTATGTTTTTGCACAACAAAAATTGGAACTTTTGAATTCTTTATTTTTCCTTTGGGTTCTGACGTTTTTGAAAAATTTCTTTTATTTTTATATTCTATTAAAGACATATTTAAATTAGGATAATTTATTTTATAAATTATATCGCGAAAGATTTATAAATGAATTTTTTCTAACTTTTCTGTAACTAAGATGAGTGCCTTAACATTGTGCATATTAAAAAACTGCATTAAGGTATGATGTATGTAGAAGCAGTCATCTAGTTGGAATTTTCAGCCGATTAGTAGGAGTTTCGAGTGAAGTGTTTTCAAAATTTTACAATTGAAAATGCGCAATGGAGATGTTATATTCTATATAATTAAATTTATGATATTGTTTAAATCCAGTTGATCCTGCTGGCGGTTGCGGCTCTCTGGTTTGTGATTAGACATGCAAGTCATTTTCTTTTCTTCGGAAGTGAAAAGGCGAACTGCTCAGTAACACGTAGCTAACCTACCCTTAAGTCAGGGATACCCTCGGGAAACTGAGGTTAATACCTGATAGAAGATATACCCTGGAATGATGTATCTTTCAAACTCGTGCTTAAGGATGGGGCTGCGGCGGATTAGGTTGTTGGCGGGGTAATAGCCCACCAAGCCGATCATCCGTAAGGGCTCTTAGCGGAGAGGCCCTGAGAGGGAATCTGAGACACTATTCCCAGCCCTACGGGGTGCAGCAGTTAAGAATAATCTACAATGCGCGCAAGCGTGATAGTTTGAGCCAGAGTGCTTTTCTATTGAAAAGCTTTTGCCAAATGTAAAAAGTTTGGCGAATAAGGACTGGGTAAGACTAGTGCCAGCCGCCGCGGTAATACTAGCGGTCCAAGTCGCAACCATTTTTATTGGGTCTAAAACATCCGTAGCTTGTTTGATAAGTTTCTTGTGAAATCTCGTGTCTCAAGCACGAAGCGTGCAAGAAATACTGTCAGGCTAGAGACCGGAAGACGTGGGAAGTATGTTCAAAGTAACGGTTAAATGTGTTAATCTTGAACAGACTCACAATAGCGAAGGCATCCCACGAGGACGGATCTGACAGTCAGGGATGAAAGCTAGGGGCGCAAAACGGATTAGATACCCGTGTAGTCCTAGCAGTAAACTCTGCACACTAAACATTAGTACCTCCTCGAGAGGTATTAGTGCTGAAGGGAAGCCGAAGAGTGTGCTACCTGGGAAGTATAGTCGCAAGGCCGAAACTTAAAGGAATAGGCGGGGAGATACTACAACGGGTGACGCGTGCGGTTCAATTAGATTATACACCGTGAACCTCACCAGGACCGACAGCAGGATGAAGGTCAGTCTGAAGGGCTTACCTGACACGCTGAGAGGAGCTGCATGGCCGACGTCAGCCTGTGCCGTGAGGTGACCTGTTAAATCAGGTAACAGGCAAGACCCACATGTATATTTATATTTACTATATACAGATCGCCTTGGTAACAAGGATGAAAGTGTGGGCTACGTTAGGTGAGTACAGCCCGAACGCCCTGGGCGACACGCGCGCGTCAACGGCAGATACAATGAGATGCGACTCCGAAAGGAGAAGCCAATCCCTTAAAGTCTGTCTCAGTCCAGATTGAGGCTTGCAACCCAGCCTCATGACGCTGGAATCCGTAGTAATCGGGTGTTAGCAGCGCCCGGTGAATACGTCACTGTCTCTTGCACTCACTGCCCGTCAAACCAACCAAGTTGTGTTAGGGTGAAACCCTTCGGGGGAGAACCTTAGCACGACAAGGTAGGTTAAGTCGTCACAAGGTAACTGTAGGGGAACCTGCAGTTGGATCACCTCCTAAAAAATTATATTATTTCAGCAATGACGCTGATTGCTCTACATACACTCAATCTTTTTTACAAAAAAAGATTAGACAAAAGATGGATGTCAAGGAAGTTTCCAAAAGAAACCTTTGGTGTCTTTTGAGGGCCTGTAGTCTAATGGCAGAATACCTCGTTTGCACCGAGGAGACCCGTGTTCAACTCACGGCAGGTCCATAAAATTAAAATCAATTAAATAAAAAAATGGAAGAAAATGAGCCTCCAGAAATTGGAAAGAATTGCAAGAGAAGGAATCTTAACAATAGCTGGCTGGACAAAAAAATATTTTCCAACAAAACAAGAGATTTTAACTGAATCTCTCGACGATAAACAAATATTATATAAAAACGGATTAAAAACACATCAAAGATATCTTCGAAGAATGGAAAAGATATCATCACAAAATTCATATTCACCCAAAAGTGAAGTGGTTCGAAAATAATATTTCGGATCAATTTGAGAGTATATTCCTTATATCTCGATGAAAGAAGCAGTAGAATTTCCACTAGTCAGAGCAACAATCTTTTTTAAAAAGATTGTACAAAAAACAATACTATTATCTATTTATACTGTTAGACGGATAGCTTGGTTTTGGTTTTGAAAAAGGACGTGGCAAGCTGCGATAAGCTTGGGGGAGTTGCACGCAAACTTTGATCCCAAGATGTCCAATTACTCCGAGAGGAGAGAATACGCCGGGAATTGAAACATCTTAGTACCGGCAGGAAAAGAAAACAATAAGTGATGCCCTTATTAGCAGAGAGCGAAAAGGGTAGAGGGCAAGCTGAATCTGCTTTTGAAAAGAAGTTAGAGATGTGGTTGAGATAAATGGCTAAGTCGACGAGTCAAACTTTGCTGGAAAGCAAGGCCTTAGAGGGTGATAGCCCCGTAGATTAAGTTGATATGCTGTTCTCTAAAAGAGTAGGGCTTCCTGGATTGGGGGTCTGAATATGGCAGGATTAACTGCCAACCCTAAATAAAACCAAAGTCCGATAGTGAACTAGTACCGCGAGGGAAAGCTGAAAAGTACTCTTAACAGAGTGTGAAAAGACTTGAAATCTAACAGTTACAGTTTGTTACTGCTTCTACGGAAGTTGTAACGTACGTTTTGAAAAACGGGCCAGGGAGTTTTTCTATGTGGCAAGGTTAATCAACTTTGTTGAGCAACCAAAGCGAAAGCAAGTCCTAATCGGCGTTAGTCACATGGTTAAGACCTGAAGCCAGATGATCTATTCATGGGCAAGGTGAAGTCTCCCGAAAGGGGGATGGAGGCCTGAACCGTTGTTGTGTGCATGCACTCGAATGACCTGTGAATAGGGGTGAAAAGCCTATCTAATCTGGCGATGGCTGGTTCCCGCTGAAATATGCCTACGTATAGTCTTATCTAGCTTTGTTGACGGTGTAAAGCACGGATGGAAATTGCAGGGGCTAATGCCTACGGATTTCTTTCCAACTCAGAAGCTGTCAACTGCTTAAGATAGGAAACAGGGATGGTATGTAAGATACTATTCCGAGACCCGAACAAGGGAGACTAGAGTTAAGGTCCCAAAATTCATGCTAAGTGTATCAAAAGGTGTCTTGAACCTGAGACACTGGGGATGTAAGCTTAGAAGCAGCTATCATTTAAAGAAAGCGTAACAGCTCACCTATTGAGGTTCAGGGCCCTGAAAATGGACGGGGCTAAGCATGATACCGATACTTTAGAGGCACTCAGATGAGTGTTCTGGTAAGCGGGCGTCTTCATTGTACTGAAGGCTTTACGAGAGTAAGGTTGGAACGATGAGGAATGAGAATCCTGGTAATAGTAGGATATGATTTTTCTGAGAATGAAAAATGCCGCAAGAGCAAGGTTTCCTTGGCAATATATTTTAGCCAAGGGTTAGTCAGTACCTAAGTTGTACCTTAACTGAGTACGACGATGGACATCAGGTTAATATTCCTGAACTAATTTAATCTTATATAATGCAATTTCGCTTCTGGATAGGTAACCACTTGAAAGAGTGATTCTATAAAGAAATTTGTCGAGGGTAATCCTTAGAATCAGATGAATTTATAGGACAAAATTATTGAATCCAGGAGCCAGTGAAAATGTTGTATTCTTGATTAAATTAACTGTACCCACAACCGGCACTGGTGCTCTGGCTTAGTAGGCTAAGGCATGTAAGGACAAACCAATCAAGGGAATTCAGCAAATTAGCCCTGTAACTTCGGTTTAAGGGGTGTCTATCTTTGTGTTCTCAGTAATGTTGATGCATTGGTAGATCTCAGTAACAAGGACGGCACGACTGTTTAACAAAAACGTAGCTAAGTGCTATTCCGAAAGGACGTGTATACTTAGTGAGGCCTGCCCAGTCGCGGTGTGTCAAACTCCTTTTCAAGGGAGCTAAGCCCCGTGAAACGGCGGGGGTAACTATGACCCTCTTAAGGTAGCGTAATGCCTTGTCATCTGAATGGTGACGTGCATGAATGGTTTAACGATGTTGTCACTGTCCCTGGTTGGAGCCTTCTGAAAATATTAGTCCGGTGCACAGACCGGAGACGCCTAGTGGGAAGCGGAGACCTTGTGGACCTTTACTGCAACTTGTTGTTGTAATTTTAGAAGAAACGCATAGCATAGGTAGGAGCGTCGAAGCTGTCATTTCGGTGGCAGTGGAGCGAACTTGTAATACTACCCATTTTTTCTAGAATTGCTTACCCTTATGGGGACAGCAGCAGGCGGGCAGTTTGACTGGGGCGGTGCCCTGTCGAAAAAATATCGATAGGACCCAAAGATAAGCTCATCCAGCTTGGAAATCTGGAGTTGAGTGCGAGGGCAAAAGCTTATCTGACTGTATTCTGAACAGTAATGAATGCAGGAACGAAAGTTGGGCCTAGAGAACCCACGTGCTTTTTTAATAGGAGCCGTGTCTGATAGAAAAGGTACCCCAAGGAAAATTGGCTGGTCGCCCCCGATAGTCCGAATTGACGGGGCGGGTTGGTGCTTCGCTGTCGGCTCTTCCTATCCTGCGCGTGCAGAAGCGTGCAAGGGTGTCGGAGTTCACGCATTAAAAGGGATCGTTAGCTGGGTTAAGAACGTCGCGAGACAGTTTGTATGATATCTACTAGGTGTGTTATTGTCTGAGTGGAACAAGTCTATAGTACGAGAGGAACTAGACTTGGATGCCTCTGGTGAGCAGTTGTCAATGGCAGGCTGCATAGCTACGCATTGTATGGATAAGAGCTGAATGCATCTAAGCTCGAAGCCATTCGCAAAACGAGACAATTAAGGCCGCTAAAGAAGATAGCGTCGATAGAGTTGCTGTGTAATATTCAAGCTTCGGCGAGAATTTCAGCAGACAACTACTAAAAGCCTCAAAATTAATATATTGTGACTCGTGGAAATTCTACTGCTTTAATTTTTTTTAAAAAAATTATAAGTTGTAATTGAAAATCTAATCTTCAAAACATTTATATATGGTCTTTTTCTAAAAAAAATATGACAATTAAAAAAGATGACCAAGTTTCTTTAGATTATGAAGGAAAATTTGAAGATGGAACTGTTTTTGATTCATCTACTCACGGAGACCATTCTCATCCTTTAGAATTTAAAGTAGGTGCAGGCCAAGTTATTCCTGGTTTTGATTCTGCTGTAATTGGAATGAAAGAAAATGAAGAAAAAGAATTTACAATAGAACCTGAAGATGCATATGGTCAACATAATCCTGAATTAAAAAAGGAAATGCCTCGAGAAATTTTTCCTAAAGATCAAAAAATAGAACCTGGTATCACATTAATAATGCAATCTCCAGAAGGCCAACAAATTCCTTTAAATGTTTTAGCAATAAATGATAAAACAGTTACTCTTGATTTAAATCATCCTTTAGCAGGAAAAAAATTATTTTTTAAAATAAAGATTATTAAAGTCAATTAAAGTAATTTACTTATGAAAAAGAGACATCGTGATTTTTTTGGAGCTATTACTACTTGGATTATTTTCTCAATAATTGTTATTGCTGTTAGTGCTTATTTTGTTTTTAACGATGTTTTAATAGGCCCTGCTTTTATTATTCTTGGTTTACTTAGTCTAATTGTTTTGAAATTTTTTAAAATAAGAATAAAATCTGTTTACCCTGATATTGTTTTTGGTTTTATTGATAATGGTGTTTTAATTTTTGCAGCTGTTTTAGGTGGAGTCTATGCAGGTGTTGCGGGAGCAATCATTGGTGGAGCTGCTGGAAATACTTTAACAGATGGTATAGGAGGATTATTTGAAGGTTATGTTGCACAAAAGCAAAGAAAATTTAAAATTAATAGTTTAAGAACTCCTTTATCAACAATGCTTGGAAAAATTTCTGGATGTTTATTTGGGGCTGGATTAGGATTAATTTTAGTTTGGTTAATTGGATTATTGATTTAGTAAAACTTAAAAAGTGTTAATCCTCTCTAATTTTGTAAGTTGGGTAGTTAACTTCGGGATTCAGTTTTTAATTAAACAGAAAATGGAAAATATCATTTTCGAATTCTGCGGAAGGTCCGCCCATCATATTATGGTTATCTTTTGAAAAAAAGATTGTCGTGAGGCAAGGCTCTGTTACAGAAACGCCACAGCCACTTTTGAGCTATGAAATTTGCATGGAGCTTCGATGAAGTGGATTTGATGAAACGAACACCCTAACCGATGCAAGGCTTCGAGCTGCTTAGTTAAATGTTAACACGTTCCGTCTGACTCTTTTGAGACAGGGAACGACAGAAGGTGGCCTATTCCCAACTTACACCATACTCACAAGTTCGCATAAAGGTGGCCTATTCCCAACTTACACTTTTATTTTATTTTAATTTCAAAAATTTAATAAAAACTTATAAATCAAATTTTATTTAAAATATATGGTCTTAAAAATTTTAACAATTAATTTTTGGGGAATTCCTATTTTAACTTATAAAATAAATGAAAGAAGAGAAAAGCTTACTAATTATTTAATAAAAAATCAACTAGATATTATTTTTTTGCAAGAAGTTTGGAGGAATAAAGATGTAAAAAGATTAAAAAAAACTTTAAATAACTTCTATATTAATAAAATTCCAAAATATAAAAGATTTCTCGGTTTTATTAAACTTAATAGCAATGGTGGGCTTGTTACAATATCTAAATTTCCAATTAAAAAATCAAAATTTTATTCTTTTAAAAACATTGGAAATAAATTAGATGAAAAAATAGGGGAAAAAGGTTTTCTTGTTACAGATATCCTGTTCAACAATGAAAAAATTAAGTTGATCAACCTCCATCTTGCTGCAGGAGAATCAGAAAAGGATAAAAAAGTTAGAAAAGATCAAATAAAACAAATTGTTGCATATATTAAAATTCATGATCTCCCCTTTATTGTTGGTGGAGATTTTAATATTGATTCAAAAAGTAAAGAATACAGGGATGTTAAAAAATACTTTTATAACCTAGATGTAAGCGATTGTTATACCTATGATGAAATTGATAACATTATTGCAAAAACAATTCATCGTCTAATAAATCTATGTGGTTTACATATACAAAAAAAATCAAAAATAAAAATTGACCATATTTTAATTAGAAAAAAAGATAAAACTAAACTAAGATTCAAAAAATCTAAAATAATCTTTACAAAAGAAAATTTTGTATCAGATCATTATGGGTATTTATTGCATCTCCTAGTTTCATGAAAATGACCTATTCCCAACTTACACTTTTATTTTTAACAAGCTTTAAAAAAAGAGATAACTTGTAATTTTTAACGGGAACTTAGCTCAGCGGGAGAGCACATGACTGAAGCTCATGGTGTCCGGGGTTCGACTCCCCGAGTTCCCATCAATCTTTTAAAAAAAGATTGGACAATTTTAAAATCGAAAAGTTTTATAAATAAGGTTTATTTAATTCAAATATAAAAGATGGTGGCAAAACATTCACAAAATATTGGAGAAGGTTTAGGAATTTCTGGTTTTACTCTTGGAGTTCTTAGTATTTTACTTGCAGGAGGGGGGGGTGTTTTTATGTCTATTATAGGTTTTATTTTCTGTTTTGTTCAACAAAAGAAAAATCCAACAGAGCTTGGAAAATATGGTATTATTTTAAATGTAATAGGATTTGTTTTAAGTATTATTTTTATAATTTGGCTTATCCCTTTAATTGCCCAACAAATACCTGGTCTTTAAATTATTAATATGATAAAAAATAAAAAAGCTGCAATGGAGATGTCTGTTGGAACAATTGTTACTATTGTTCTTTTAATGGCTGTTTTAGTTCTTGGATTAGTTTTAATTAGAAGTATTTTCTCAAGTTCTACAAATGCTATTGATCAAATAGATACAGCTGTTCAAGATCAAATAAATAAATTATTTGCAGAAGAAGGTAAAAAATTAGTGGTATATCCTACTTCAAGACAATTAACATTAAGAAAAGATGATGATCCTAAAGGGTTTGCATTTTCAATTAGAAATGATGATATAATGCCACATACATATAGATATAATATTGGTGTTGATCCTGATTTTGACACTAGCAGATGTGGACCTAGTTTCCAAAAAATACATGGTGATCAATGGTTATTATTAAATACCGGAACACAAACTTTGCCAGAAGGAAGTTCTATGGAATTACCAGAATTAGTATTATTTAGTGTTCCTGATTCTGCACCACCTTGTACAATCACATATTTACTTGATCTTCAAAGAGACCAAACACCTTATTTGCAAACAAGAGTCTTTGTGACAATAAAGTAAATTTTTATGCCCCTAAGGGCACAAGTAAAAAAATTAGACAAAAATTTAATTGCTTAAACTTTTAAATTATCTTTTCCTTTAGAATTTATGTTAAAACTATATAATACTTTAACTCGAAAAAAAGAGACTTTTAAACCATTGAATAAAAGTTCTATTGGAATGTATTCTTGTGGACCTACTGTTTATTTTTCCCCACATATTGGAAATTTTAGAACTTATATTTTTTCAGATTTTCTTAAAAGAGTTTTACAATTTGATAATTATTCTGTAAAACAAATTATTAATGTTACAGATGTAGGCCATTTGACAAGTGATGCAGATACTGGCGAAGATAAAATAGAATCTTCTGCTAAAAAACTAGGTAAAAGTGCAAATGAAATTGCTCAATTTTATTTTAAAGAATTTAAATCTGATTTTAAAAAATTAAATATTCTTGAACCAACTATTTGGTCTTGGGCAACAAAACACATCAAAGAACAAATTGAATTAATTAAAATTCTTGAAAAAAAAGGATTTACATATAAAACTTCAGATGGAATTTATTTTGATTCTTCTAAATTTAAAAATTATTCAAAATTAGCAAAATTAGATATTTCTGGATTAAAAGCTGGAAAAAGAATTAGTCTTGGTGAAAAAAGAAATAAAACAGATTTTGCACTTTGGAAATTTTCTGAAAAACCTGGAATTCGGCAACAAGAATGGAATTCTCCTTGGGGACTTGGTTTTCCAGGATGGCATATAGAATGTTCTGCAATGTCTATGAAATATTTAGGTGAAACATTTGATATACATACAGGGGGTATTGATCATATTCCGATACACCACACAAATGAAATTGCTCAATCTGAAGCAGCTACAGATAAAAAATTTGTAAATTATTGGTTGCACGGGGCCTTTTTAAATTTTAAAGGTGAAAAAATTAGTAAAAGTAAAGGGGAATTATTTACAATTTCTGAACTAGAAAAAAAAGGTTTTGATCCTCTTGTATTTAGATACTTATGTTTAACCACACATTATAGAAAGTCTTTAAATTTTTCTTTAGATAATTTAAAAAAAGCTAAAGAATCCTATGAAAGACTTAGAAAAAATACACTTGCACTTGATGATGATAAAAAAATTAATAAAGAATATTTAGAATCATTTCAAAACTGCATTGATGATGATTTAAACATGCCACAAGCATTACAAGTTTTATGGAATTTGATTAAAGATGAAAAAGCTAAAGGAAGATATCAAACTGTAAAAGAAATGGATAAGATTTTTGGATTAAATTTGCTTAATATTAAAATTCCAATTAATATAAAAAATCTAGCAGATGAAAGAGAAATTTTGAGAAATAAAAAAGATTGGAAAAGAGCTGATAAATTAAGGCAAAAGATTGAAAAAGCTGGTTTTACTATTGATGATATTAAAGAAGGTGGATATGTTATTTCGGGAAAATAAAAAAAGATGGTGAAAAAAAAAGTAAGTGCGTATAATGGATTTATAAATACTAAATATAAACCCACCTCTACAGATGTAGTTGTTCAGTATAAAATAACTCCTGCAAGAGGTTATAGTTTTAGACAAGTTGCAGAAATGACTGCGGGGGAAAGTTCTGTTGGTACTTGGACAGAAGTTCAAACAACAAATAAAAGGGTTCAAAGATTAGCACCCAAAGTATTTTATTTAAATAAAAAAGATAGAAGAGTTAGAATTGCTTATCCTTTAAAATTATTTGAATATTCAAGTGTTCCAAACATATTGTCTAGTATTGGAGGAAATGTATTTGGAATGAAAGCTGCAAAAGGGCTTTTATTTGAAGATATAACATTTCCAAAGAAAATGATTAAAAAATTCAAAGGGCCTAGATTTGGAATAAAAGGATTAAGAAAATATCTGGGAGTAAAAAAACGTCCACTTGTTGGAACAATAGTAAAACCAAAAGTAGGATTAAATGAACATGAACATGCACTTGTTGCTTATGATTCTTGGATTGGTGGTTGCGATATTGTTAAAGATGATGAAAATCTGGGAGACCAAGATTTTAATAGATTTAAAAAAAGATTTTTATTAACAATTAAAAAATGTAGAGAAGCTGAAAAAAAGACTGGTGAAAAAAAAGTATATCTTGTTAATTGCACTGCAGAATATGATGAAATGTTAAAGAGAATTGATTTTGTTCAAAAAAATGGTGGAAACTATATTATGCTTGATATTTTGACAATTGGATGGGGTTCTTTACAATCTATAAGAGACCATATTAAACTACCAATACATGCTCATCGTGCAGGACATGCAATGTATGATCGAGATCCAAATCATGGGATGACTATGGAAGTAATTGCTCAATTTGCAAGACTTATTGGAGTAGATACATTACATATTGGAACAGCTTACGGGAAAATGTCTGGTGGAAAAAAAGAAATAATTCATATTGAAAAAGAAATTGAATCTCCTTCAACTAGAAAAACAATGGAACATCTTTCTCAAAAATGGTATGGGTTAAAACCAATATTTGCCGTTGCTTCTGGAGGAGTTCATCCAAGAATGCTTCCTAAAATAATAAAATTTATGGGTAATGATGTTGTTCTCCAAGCAGGTGGTGGAATTCATGGACATCCCGATGGAACTGTTGCTGGTGCAATTGCAATGAGACAATCTGTAGATGCTGCAATGAATAATATTCCTTTAGGAGAATATGCAAAAACACATGAAGAATTAAAAAAAGCCTTGAAAAAATGGGGCAGATAAAGTAAATGGTTCAAAAAAGATTAAATAAATTTAAACAAGAATTTGGAAAAACTCTTAAAACAGCAATTGCAGCTGCACTTGGACTTATAATGGCCTTGGCTTGGAGGGATGTTTTGCAAGGATATATTGAAAAACTTCTTACAGTTTCTCCATTAAAAGGTCAGTTAATAGGTGCAATAATAATTACAATTATTTCAGTGATAATTATTTTGATAATTTCTAAAATAAATCCAGAAAAATAAAATGAATAAATATCGTAAGGGGGTTTTCTTTGTTGTTTATGCTAAAAATAAAAAAGGTAATATGGAATATCTTATTTTGAAAAGACAACTTCATTGGATTGGATGGGAATTCCCAAAAGGGGGTATTGAAAAATCTGAAACTCATTTAAATACAATTAAAAGAGAATTAAAAGAAGAAACAGGCCTTACGCCACTTAACTTTAAAAAATTTGATGTTAAAGGTAAATTCAAATATCAAGATACCTTGGAAGATAGACCTGAAAAAATAGGCCAAACATTTGAATCTTTATATGCAGTTGAAGTTAATAAACAAAACATTAAAGTGGATAAAATAGAACATAATGATTTTAGATGGGTTGATTTTAATTCTGCAAAAAAATTGTTAACTTGGGAAAATCAAAAAACATCAATTGAAACTGTACATAAATGGTTAGAATTAAGAAAATTTAGAGAACATATTACAAAATCAGGCCTATTTATTTTTAGTGGAAAAAACAAAAAACAAAATGAAGCACTGGTAGATAGATTTAAAGGGGCTAAAAATATAATAATGCATACTGCTGCAAGTGGAAGCCCTTTTTGTGTTATAGATGATCTTAAACCTAGCAAACAAGACATAAAAGAAGCTTCTATCTTTTGTGCAAAATACAGTCAAGATTGGAGAGATAATCAAAAAGATGTAACAGTTCACATATTTGATGGAAAAAGTGTTTACAAAGGAAAAAACATGCCCTTGGGCACTTTTGGAGTTCAAAAAGCTAAAAAAATAATAATAAAGAAAAATGAGATTAAGTGAAATTCAACTAGGAAAAAATGGAGTAACAGATAATTTTATTCTGACTATTAAAGGTAGTTTTCAAAAACATAATCAAGTTAGAATTTCTGTTTTAAAAAGTGCAGGACATACAAAAGAACAGGTTAAAGAATATGCAGATAAAATATTAACTTTTTTTGATGAAAGATATACTGCAAAAATAATTGGATTTAAAATAATTCTAAAAAGATGGAGAAATCCTAAAAGATAACTTTATAAGTTAATTCTTGAATCTATTTTTATGAAAACATTAACAAATTTAATTGATAAGGTTAAAGATTGGTTGCATGAAGAAGATGAAGAATTTGAAAGTCTAGACTATATTAATGAAAATGGAGAACAAGTTATTACTAGTGCTTGTGCTATAGAATTTTATGCTAAACATAGAGAAAATCATGGTTTTGGATATCACGTTCATTTGCATACAGGGGGAAGTAATGTTTATACAGGATATCTTGCTACAATTAAAAATGGAGAAATTTATCTTGTCCCCCATAGAAATGGCAGGGGAAAAAGTGCAAAAGTTTCTACTATAAAAATAACTAATGCAACTGAAAAATTCCTTGGTTCATATATTAGACAAGAATTAAAAGGGATTCCTGAAGAAGAAATGTTAGAGCCAAATGGAAATGCAATAAAAGTAAAAGCAGCATAAGCAAATCTTTATATACTAAAATTTACCTATAAAATTAGTCAATAGACAGATAATGTCTATCTAATTCCGCAAGGAATGCTAACAAAAATGAACCCTGTATATGATTTACCCGCTCAAGAATTTAATGAAAAATTAGCAGCGGCCTTAAAAGAAATTCCCGAATTTAAAACACCTGAATGGTCTGAATTTGTTAAATCAGGCCCTGCAAAAGAAAGACCTATTGATGACCCTGAATTCTGGCACAAAAGATCTGCAAGTATTTTAAGACAAATTTATAGAAAAGATACTGTTGGTGTTAGTCGTCTTAGAACAAAATATGGTTCTAGAAAAAATAGGGGATTTAAACCAGAAAGATTTAAACGAGCTGGTGGAAAAATAATTAGAACAGTTTTACAACAATCAGATGCTGCAGGTTTTACAGAAATAATCAAGGCAATAAAAGGTGTTCGTGAAAGAAGACCTGGTAGAAAACTCACTGAAAAAGGTAAACAATTTTTAGAAGGAGTTAAATAAAATGGGTATTAAAAATAATGCAAAAAAAGACACACTTGCAAAAATGGGCCGTAGAACTAAGTGGGCCCCTGTTTGGGTTGTCTTAAAAAAATTTGGACAAGGGAAAAGAGTTCACCCATCTACAACTACAAGACATAGAAGATCTTGGAGAAGAACAAAATTACACCTCACACCTAGAAAACAAAGAAAATCACACTTTGGTTAAACATAAAATGACAACAAATAAAAATTTACAAAAAATTATTGGACCTACACCAAGACCCATACCAGTAGGTAGAAGAATCACTGAACAGGATATTCAAAATCATCTTCTTGATTATACTCATAGAACAGGTAATGGGTCACTGGTATTGAGAAATTCTACTACACAATATCAATTAAATGAATTAGGTGGTTGCAAGAAAGGATATTTTGAAATCGCAAGTAGAAAAAATCTATAAAAATGGTCGTTAAAAAAGATAAATCAGAATTTGAATATGTTATTCCGCTTAGATGTGCTTGGAAGCATGTAGCTAGATATAAAAGAGCTAATAAAGCAATCAAGGAAATAAAAGAATTTTTAGTAAGACATATGAAAATAAGGGATAGGGATTTAAGTAAAATTAAAGTAGATAAATATCTTAATGAATTTGTATGGGCAAGAGGAATTAAAAAACCACCTATAAAAGTTAAAGTTATTGCAAAGAAAAATGCAGATATTGTTACTGTTGAACTTGTTAATTTGCCAGATAATTTAAAATTCAAAAAAGCTCGTGAAGAAAAAGTTGATAAAAATGCTAAAGAAAGTATGGAAAATAAAAAGAGTTTAATGCAAAAAGCTAAAGAAGGTATGCAATCTACAACAACCCCTGGAACAGAAGAGGAAAAGAATAACCTAAAGGGCATACCCAAGGGGCACGAGACAAGTGACCTAAAGGGCACAAGTGAAGAAGAAAAGAAGAAAGCAGAGAAAAAACAAGAAGAGCAAGAAAAGAAAGCAGCTGTTGTTGAAGCCGGCGCTAAAATGGAAAAAGCTGCTGCAAAAAAATCAAAACATGTTGCTAGTGCAAAACAAAAACAACCTAAAAGGCCCCAAAGAATGTCTTTAGAAAAATAATTCTAAAACTGTTAATTCTAAATTTAAAGTTTGATTAAATTAAATATTGGCAATCTAAATGCTTTTTTAAAAGATTTATCAAAAGATTTTGAATCTATTTTTATATGTTTTTCTGAAAGTTCTAGGGCATATTTTTTATTAATATCACCCCATGCATGGGCCATTTCTATTTTATTTTTTGGACCTTTAATTTCTTTTTTATTATCTAATTTTCTAAATAAAAGTGTATTTATAGATAACCATAGGGCCATTACTCTTGTAGTCATATAATTTTCACTTTTTGAATTTATTACAGAAGGAATTAATAATTTGGGAAATAAAATATCTAAATCCTCAAGTTTACTTAAAATAAAAGCCATATTCCAGGTTTCATAAAGATCTACCCAATCTTTAGAAAAAGAAATTGTTGAAGAAAGATTATTTTTATTTTTTAAGGAATTATAAAAACTTCCCTTTATTTGTTCTGGAAAAATATTTCCTTTTTTGAATATTTGATTACGGGGATTTTTTTTAAGTTCTTCAACAAGAGCATATGCGCTTAATGCATTACTTTTAAATCCACCTTTATATTCGGTTATTCCTGCCTCACAAATATTAAGGCGCAGACCTTTAAAATCTGATTTCCCACTTTTCTTAAGAGAATCTAAAATTATCCTATATTCAGGATAGTTCAGTTCTTTATTTCTATATAGTTTTTTTATAGTTTTTTTATCTAATTTCTTTTTATCTGGACTACGTTCAAATTTAAAAAAAGTTATTGCGGGCTCAAGAGAGACTAATTTAGCTGCCAAAAAAATACTCCCTGTTATACCCCAAACTTTCCAAAAAGTATGAATAAAACTAGAATTTTTTATGCCATATTCTTTTCTTTTATTTAAAAAATAATTTTGTATTTCTATAAGAAATTCGTTATTGTTAACCATTGCCACTGTTAATGCTTCAAAAATAAAAGTTACATGGATTGTTCTCTGAACATGTTTTGATTTTGAAAACCAATTTTTTTTTTAATGCTTCTTCTATAAATTCTAGTACAGCTGGATGTTTATTGAGAATCCCCTGTTTAATATTTAAAAACATTGGTTTGATTGGATAAGAATTATTACTAATTTGGTCTAAAAATAATTTAAGGGGTTTATATTGGGTTTTAAAATTATCAAGTTTCATTTCCTTAAGAATAGATCTGATTACTTTTGGCTCAGTTTTCATGTTTATATCTATTCCCAATGCCTGCATTGCCTCATCAAGAATAAATAGTGATTTTTGTTTGCCCATATTAAATAATTAAAGGACTTATCTTTAATACCAATTGCAAGATTAATGCAAGGGCAATTACAATTATTGGCACATAATATCTAAAAAATATTAAAGTTTTCTTTTTATTCTTTATAATTTTCCACTTAAATAAATAATAAGGTATACATGCTTCTTCATTTCCAAATTCTGCTTGAGATAAAACACATCCTTTCAATAACCAATATTGAAGTTGTAAGATTATCACCCCTATTAATACAATCCACCATGAAAAAAATAACCAGGATAATAAAAAGATTAGTGTGAGTATTAAATGAACCCAGAATATAAATTCATAATCTTTTTTACTTGCAGCCATATTCTATTTAGATCTTGAATATTTATAAATATTTGTTTGAAGAATATTTTTATAGTCTTTAATTCTTGATTTATCATGAAAAAAGACATTAAACAACTTCTGGAATTTGGAATAATTAATATTGATAAACCTAGTGGACCAACTAGTTTTGATATATCTGATATGGTGAGGCGAATGCTAAGAGTTCGTAAGACATCTCATTTTGGAACTTTAGACCCAAAGGTAACAGGAGTGCTTCCTATTGCATTAAATCGTGCATGTAAACTTACAGGATATTTTATGGGGCATGATAAAATATATGTTGGGATAATGAAAATTCATGAAGAAAGAGATATGAAAGAAATTCAAAAAATAATTGATAAAGAATTTTTAGGAAAAATTCAACAACTTCCACCTGTAAGATCTCGAGTTAAAAGACAAATTCGTGAAAGAGAAGTTAAAAAATTTAAACTTATGGAACAGAATGGAAAAGATATTGTTTTTGAAGCACATGTTCAAGCTGGAACTTATATTAGAAAACTTATTTCTGATTTAGGAGATAAAATTGGGGGTGCACATATGCTTGAATTAAGGAGAACTCAGGCTGGTATGTTTGAAGAAAAAAATTCAATTACACTTTATGAACTTGAAGAAGCTTTGGAGGATACCCTAAAAGGCACAAGTTCAGAAAAACTTGCAAAGATAATTACCCCTGGAGAATCTATTCGTAATTTTTATGAAAGCATTGAATTAAAAGAAGATAATTTAGATAAAATCTTTACAGGTAAGCCAATTCAAAATGAAGATTTAATCAAAAAATATAACATTAAAAAAGGAGAAACTGTTTGTGCTTTTAATAAAGATAAATTTATTGGCATATATGAGGTTCTAGATTCAGATGATATTTATGCTAAATCTAAATTTGTTATGCAACCTTTATCTTCCGAATAAATTTCTAATCCAAGATTTAAATTTTTTAAGAAAATTTATTTTTTCTTCTTCAGCATACAGATTTGTTTTATTTTCTATGAAAATAGATTCATTTGCATTTTCTGTTTGATTAGTTTCTATACAATCTTGAGGACAATAAGATGGATAGGATTCTGTTAATTCCCATGGTTGGCAGATTTTGTCCCCACACTTATATAAGGGCCCCCCGCTTTGATCTAAAATAGTATATTCTAAAATATAAGCATAATAATAATTATTTATGGTTGTTATGATTAATTTCCCTATTTTATTTATATCTTCTTCATTAAAATGTTCTTTCAAAATATGAATTGTTAAAGTATCTTCTAATTTATATAAATCGCTACAATTTTTTCCTTCCATGGAATAATCACTCATGCTAATAAAATTAACTCCTGTTATGCTGGTGGATATATGATATGCTGCCCTGTGTATTGGGTTAAAATCTGTTGGGCATCCAAATTTATTTTCTAAACAAGAATCATTATAAGCCTCTGTAAAAGTTATATTTTCTATTATCCCTTTTATTTCACATACAGCTGTATTTGGAGGGGCTGTTGCAGAAATAAATAATATTGGAAATAAAACTAATAAAAAAATTATTGCTAGTTTTACTATTTTCATTTTACAAACATGAAAGATTATAAATCCTTAAATATTTATCCCTATTATAATTAATATGAGACATTTTGTATATTTTTCAGCAAGCGCATCAACCTCTGGTAAGGCATTATCAAGTGGAGACCTTATGAAAGCAGGAAGAATAGATATTGCTATTCATAGTTTTATACAAGGAGTTTTTTTATCCCACGATATTAGAAAAGATGTGATTTTTCACTTTATATTTTATGGAATGCCTGATCCCCCAAAACATATTGAAATAAGAGTTAATCCTGAATTAGAATTAAATAAGAAAGATATTGGAACTTTACTTAAAAAAATTTTATATAAGTATAAAGAAGGTGAAAAAAGTGAAATTTTTCCAGGTTGTTTTGTTGAAAAAAAGAGCTTTCAAAATGTTATTGAAGAACTTGCAGAGAATGATAATGAAATTTTCATCATGGAAAAAAGAGGAGAAAGCATAAGAAAAATTAAAATTCCTGAAAATTCTGTTTTTATTATTGGAGATCATGAAGGATTTCCAAAAAAAGAATTAAAACGGTTAAAAACTATTGCAGTTCCAGTATCTGTTGGTCCTAAAATGTATTTTGCTTCCCAGACAATTGCTGTAATTAATAATGAATTGGACATCAGAGAAATTTAAAGAGAGTAATAGATTGAAGTTTATTAAACAACTCTAAACAAATCTAAAACTCTCAAATATTTTTTCAAATTTTGAAAAACTCCTTATTTTAAATTCAGGAAACATTTCTGGTTTTTGTGATTAGGAACTCTCTCCTTTTTGAAAGGCGAGAGGGTGATTTATGATTGAGATCAACTTTAGATAATAAAATTAAGAATTTCCCTTATAAGTCATTTATGAATATTTTGTACAGAATGTAAATCCATAAGCTTTTTAAAGAAAAACCCTCTTTTTTCTTAATGAGGTTTGTACTTACTCCTGATTGGTTTATAGGTAAAGATGTGTTTATTGAAGCATTTAGTTTTATTGTTCTATTGGTATTTGCTTTTTTAGCATTTAGATATTTTCAACTAAATAAAAAAAATAGAAATTTCTTATATCTCGGTTCTGGTTTTGCATTAATTGCTGTTGCCCAACTTGCAACAATTCTTACAAAACTTGTTCTTTATTATGATTTTGGACCTAGTCAACAAATAGGAAAAGCTATTGTAATCACATATCAAATATTAAATTCTGTAGATGTGTTCTATTATATTGGATTTTTCTTTTATAGATTGCTAACCCTTTTTGGATTATATGTAATATATAGGCTTCCTAGGGCTAAAAAATCTGCATGGGACTATGTTTTCTCAATATATATAATTATTATATCTGCATTATTATTCCAAAATATATACTACCTATTCCACTTGACTGCATTAATCCTACTTATCTTAATTGTAAATAATTATTGGAAAACATATCAACAAAATAATTTTGGGAATACTCTTGTATTGATTTTTGCATTTAGTGTTCTTGCATTAAGTCAATTAATTTTTATGCTTTCTAGAATAGATATAATCTTTGTTATTGCTAATCTTATTGAATTGGTAAGTTACTTAGTATTATTGGTACTTATAATCAGAATTTTGAATCATGGAACAAAAAAGAAATCGTATGGACATAATATCAGATATGTTGGCCCTAATCAACGAAAGAAAAGGAATCATTAAACCAACTCATTTGATGTATAAAGCAAATCTTTCTCACATACAAATGCAAAAATATTTGAAAGAACTTATAAAAAATGGACTTGTAGAAGAAGATTTCTCTGAAAAAACAAAAAAAATTAAATCTACAAAAAAAGGAAAAGAGTTTTGTATTAAGTATAATCAAATGAAAGAATTTGAAAAAACCTTTGGATTATAATAAGATTAATAAACTATTTTTAATTCTTACATTCATGAAGAAATCATTAAGACTTTATATTCAAGGAACTGTTCAAGAAATATTTTTTAAGTCATTTATTAAAGAAAATGCTGAAAGATATAATGTTAAAGGATTTACAAGAAATTTAGAAGATGGAAGAATTGAGGTTTTTTTAGAAGGAAACACTGATGAAGTTAATACAATGGTGGAAGTTTGTAAAAAAGGACCAAAACATTCTCAAATAAAAAATGTTGAAATACATCAGGAAAAATTTCAAGATTTTAAAACATTCAAGGTATTGCATATATAACATGGGAAGAGAACAACAAATTATTAATGAAAGGTTAAGAAAATTAAAAGAACTTAAAGAACAAAACATAGATCCTTATCCAGCTAAATTTGAGAAAAAAAATACTGTTAAAGAATGCTTGAAATTTAAAGTAGGTTCTAATGTAAAAACAGCTGGAAGAATTATGACCAAGAGAAGCATTGGAAAGATAATTTTTAGTGATTTAATTGATGGTTCAGGAAGGATGCAAATTGTTTTACAAGATAAAGAAACACCTTCAAAACTGATTGATTTTTTTAAAAAATATGTAGATGCTGGAGATTTTGTAGGTATCGAGGGAAAAATATTTAAAACAAATACAAAACAAATTTCTATACTAGTTAAAAAAATTGTTTTATTAGCTAAATCTATTTTACCTTTACCAGATAAATGGCATGGACTTAAAGATGAAGAAGAAAAGTTTAGAAAAAGATATTTAGATATTCTTATGGATCCTAAAATAAAAGAATTATTTGAGAAAAAAGATATTTTTTGGAATACAATGAGGGATTTTTTAAAGAAAAAAGGATTTTTAGAAGTTGAAACGCCTTCTCTTGAAAATACTGCAGGAGGTGCTTCTGCAACACCATTTATTACACACCATAATGCTTTGAACATTGATGTGTTTTTAAGAATCTCAATGGGTGAATTATGGCAAAAGAAATTAATGGTCGCTGGTTATGAAAAAACTTTTGAAATTGGGCGTCAATTTAGAAATGAAGGAATGGATATGGAACATTTACAAGATTATAGTCAAATGGAATTTTATTGGGGATATGCAAATTATGAAATGGGTATGAAACTTGTAGAAGAAATGTATAAAGAAATAACAAAAGCTGTTTTAGGAACATTAAAATTTGAAACTAGAGGGTATAAAATGGATCTTAGTAAAAAATGGCAATTATATGATTATGAAAAAATTATAAAAAAATATACAGATATTGATATTTATAATTCTACTAAAAAAGATATAGCAATCACATTAAAAAAACTTAATACAGAATATAATCCTGAAGGAGATAAATGGAGATTAGTTGATTCTCTTTGGAAATATTGCAGAAAAAAATTATCCGGCCCTGGATTTTTAGTTGGACAGCCTGTTGAAGTTTCCCCTCTTGCAAAAAGAGATATTAAAGATAAAAGAAAAGTTCAACAATTTCAGGTTATAATTGCAGGTAGTGAGATGGGTAATGGTTATTCAGAATTAAATGATCCATTTGACCAAGAACAAAGATTTGAAGAACAAGCTAAATTAAAAGAAGCTGGAGATACAGAAGCACAAGATCATGATAAAGAATTTGTAGAAGCTTTAAAATATGGAATGCCCCCTACATGCGGATTTGGTATAAGTGAAAGATTTTTTTCATATCTTATGGATAAACCTGCTAGAGAATGTCAAATATTTCCCCTAATGAAGCCAGAAGATAATTCTTCAAAGAAAAAATGAGCTTAATTGTTAGATCTAATATTAAAAAAGTTGTGAATGAACTTGACAAAGATAATTCTGTTTCAAGTGTTGCAGAAGAAGTTGGCATCGAACTTGAAAAAAAAGTTGAAGATATTTTAGAAGCTGCTATTAAAAGAGCTAAAGCAAATGGTAGAAGGACATTACAAGCAAGAGACTTATAATTTTAAATAGTTCTTGATCTTCTCTTCTTTATGAAAAAAATTGATAAAGAAAAAAAAGAAAGGGTGATGAATTATGTTGAAAAAGTTAATAGTAATGAATATGAAACTTCTTTAGATAAGGGTGGAAATCTAATTAATAAGAAAAAATCTAATATTAAAAGGGGTGCAAATGCCAGGGCTGCTGGTTCTAGGTTCGAATTAAAAGTTAGAAAAGATTTAGAAAGTCAAAAATGGATTGTTGATAAATGGACCAATAATGTTGATCTAAAAGAAAATATTTTGGGCCCTGCCAAAAGAAAATATAATCCTTTTAAAAAAGTTCTAGTTATAGGAACCGGATTTCCAGATTTTATTTGTTTTAAATTTACTAAAAAAGGTTATGATGTTATAGGTGTTGAATCTAAAATGAATGGCCTTCTTTCAAAAGAAGAAAAAGAAAAATGTTCTTGGTATTTACAGAATAATATTTTTTCACAAATCTTAATTGCCCAAAAAGGGGACAAAAGAGGAGAAATTGAGTATGATGATTTTTTTGAGAAATATGGAAAAAAATACAATAAAATTTAAATTGTATGATTTCCTTTAGATTTAATGGGGTTTGTAAGGATTTTGTTTATATTTATATTTTTAATAACAACTATATCTGCACAAACAATATCTTTGGACTATGATTCTCCTGTTTTAAATGGACAAGAAATTTCATTTAAACTTCAACTTATTGATTTTGAATCTGGAATTTATGATATTAAAATAGATATTTTTGGGAATGGTGAAAGAATTGCAAAAATATTAAATGGTGAAAATTGGAAATCAGCATATTATTTTGTTAATTCTGCTATTTCTACAGGAGAAATTAAAAATTTTCTCCTTAAAATAGATACTTATGTTGGTGATGCAAACATTATTGTAAAAATAAGAAAGCATGATCAAACCACATCAATTTCTTTTGAAGGATATAATATTGCTATTTCAGGAGATGAAATAGAAGAGGCCCCTGAAGATGAACCGGGGGAAGATCCCCCTAATGAACCAATAATAGAATTCAATGAAACAATAGAACCAGAAAGATTACCTGAAAAAATTGTAAATGCACCAATAAATCTAAATCCGCAAGTTATAAAAAGTGAAAATGAGACAAAAGAACTAGATAAGAACCAATATGCAATGTATGGATTTTTAATTTTCTGTATTTTGCTTTTGTTTTTAATCTTAATACAACAAAAATGGAAGAAAAAAAGAAAATTAATGTCGTATTGATTTTTGAGATCATAGGTAAACCTGCAGAACATTTAGTTGGCAGTTTAAAAGAAATAATAAAAGCAATTGATAATGAAAAAGGAGTTAATGTTATATCTCAAGATGTTAAAATGCCAACTGTTTTAGAAAAAAATTCTGACTTTTTTACAACTTTTGCAGAAGTTGAAATAGAAATAGAGGAAATGAGTCAACTTGCCATTATAATGTTTAAATACATGCCCGCGCATGTGGATGTTGTTTCTCCTGAATTAATCACTTTAACAAATAATTCTTGGAGTGATGTATTTAATGAACTTGCTAGAAGACTTCATGGGTATGATGAGATTGCAAGAGTTATGAAATTAGAATATGCTAAACTTCAAAAAAAGTATAATGAAGATGTGGCAGATAAAAAAGAAACTCCTGAAAAAGATACTCCAAAAGAAACTACCAAGAAAAAAACTTCTAAAAAGAAATAATTAATTCTTTACTTTGGTCCTATAAAACCATAAAGCTGCTAAAATAAGTCCACCAATTATTGTCCACCCAATTATTTTTGACTTTGGATTTCCCATAATAACAATATTACATTCTGCTTCCTGCGGACAACAATTTCCATTTTTTGCCCGAACAGTATCTTCTGAACATTGTTGATTGTCTGCACAAATAATCCCTTCTAAATCTTCACAAGTTTCTAATATGCTTGGGTTTTTTGAAGGATCTAAAACAGATTGATTATCATTTGTTTCTAGGGGAATATAGTCTGGGACAAAATCAACTAAAACCCCTAAATAAGCATATAAGTCAGATGAATTAGCCCTTATATCTCCTTCAATTATTTTCTCTTCATCATCTGAATAAAAAGATAATGTTATTTTTACACTCTCATTTGGTTCTAATTCAGAAATAAATTCTTCTGATAAATCCACATAAGGTATTAAAGAATCTGAAATTAAAAATTCTATATCTTCAATAATTGCCCCCCCATCATTATACAAATAAATTATTCTTGTTGTAGTAGAATTTGTTGACATTACAAAATCTAAATTAATTGGTGAAAATACATAACTTTTTTCAGGTGTTCCAGTTGCAATTTCTTTTGTTACAATTACATACACTGGAATTTTATATTCTTGATTATCTGTATAAAGTGTAATCTCTCTTAATTCTGTTTTTGTTATGTTTGTTATATTTAATTTAATTGTTTCAGAATTCCAAGGAGAAATAATTACTTGTTTTTCTTCTGTTAATGCTTCTTCTTTATCTATTCCAAATAATACCTCAAAAAATCCAGGAGATTCTGTACTTTCTTCTGTTTTATTTTCATTTACTTTTACAATTATTTCATTTCCTTTTAAATTTTGTAATTCTATTGAAAAACCTTCTTCAGTTACAATAAATGCTGGATTTACAGAAAAATCAGAAGTTTCATTTGTTATTGAAAAATTTGATATCACATCTTCCTCAATAACTTGGTTAATTCGAGTATATCTTACATTTTCTAAATTTAAAGAATAATTTCCTTCCTCTTTTCCATATAATTGTGCATAAACATAATATGTATTCCCTATTTTTGTTAAATCAACATTTAGGGGAATTCTAATATGCCCTTGATAAAGTAAAACATTTTGAGCTGTTAAAGGTTCCACAAAATTTCCAGAAATCTCAGCCATTAAAGTTTCTCCTTGCTTAAATTCTGAGTTCATATTAATACTTGCTGCAGAAATAGCTGGTAATAAAAATAATATCATAAATAATATTACTATTTTTTTCATAAAGTGTTAAAAGAATTTAGCTTAATAAAGTTTTATTTTCTTTTGGAATATAATTTTTTAGAAAAATTGTTATCTTCCACCCATATCTTTAAGCTTTACAAGAACATCATCAAGTTCTTTTTGAGATCTAAATTGTGGACCACCTTGTCTTGGAGTAGTTCTTCCTGTAGGTGTTGGCATTCTTCTAGGCCCACCAACTAAGGGTGCTGGAAATTCTGGTGGTCTTGGTGGCCTTGGACCACTTCCATAACTTGGCCTAGCATCTCCCCTTCCCATTTTAGTTTTTGCTCCAAATAATATTCTTCTTAATTTATCTCTAAATACTAATGCAATAACAATTAAAATTACTAAAATTACTAAAACCCAGATAATCCATTTTGATTTTCCCTGTTCATCTGGGAAAGTATTTACACAACATGTTTCTCCAGATTCACAAGAATAAAGATTTGTTCCCTCTTCACCATCATTACATCCAAAACTCCTACAAAGTCCACCTGAATCTTCACAATCATTTTCAGGAGGTGTATAAGAAGATGCTTCGCAAGTTCCCCCTATACAACAGGTTTCTCCATAAAGTAATCCCTCTGTATCTTCTACCATTCCATTTTTACATTCTTCATTAAAATCACAAACAGTCCCATCAAGATCTTCACAAAGTTCGTCTAAAGGAGTACTTTGAACACTACAACAAACATTTGGATATGCACAAGAATAATCATTTAAAATCTGCCCTTGATCACTATAACAACTTGAAGAAGGCCTACAAAAATATCCTTCATCAAAACAATCTAAAGTACTACTTCCAGTTCCATTACCTGTTCCATTTCCATCTTCCCCATTAAACCAATCATCTCCAAGGGGGGCATATTCTGGCCAAATAGAATAAAGTAAAAATCCTGTATTTCTTATATTATCTTCCCAACATCCATTTTCTCCTTGAATCCCGTCTGTTAAAAGCCATTCCTGTGAATTTTCTTTTTCTTCAACTGCCTGTTGTCTAAATGGATAAAGTGCTAATGCAGTATCATAAAATCTATCTCCTGATTCACTCCAATATAATCCATTGTTAGAAGGTTTTTGTTTTGCTAATAATCTTAAAGAATAATCTGTATTTTGAGTTAACATATATAAAAAAGATTCTGGAAGATATCTGAAATTATCTTCTTCCATTGTAATTAAATATGGTAAGAAGCCTGAAACATCTTTTCCTCTTTTATCTAATACCATTGAAGCCCATAAACTCCCTTCATAATCGCATCTTGCACCTGTTGAAAAACAGAAAGAGTTTATTTTTTCTAATGTTGCTCCATTTGCAGGAGCTGTTTGAGTTTCATCTAAAACATTTATTGTTGAAGAACCTGATTTTGTAAATAATAAATTTGATAAAAAGTTTTTATTACAAGAAATTTCATATTCTTCATCATAACAAAGTGATTGTGTTGAAGAAGAAACTTCTAACCAATAACCATTACTAGAAACATCTAAACATCTTCCTAAATTACCACCTGTTACTTTTTTATCTAAAGCCACCGAAAAAGTGTGTTTATCTCCGGCATAAGTTACTTCACAACCCATTGCCTCATTACTATCAACTTGAATATACCAAACAATATCTCCTGGAATTGCTTTTTGTTCTGCAAGCCAAGTTTCTGCTTTTGCAGTATCTTGATCTGCCCTATTTAAAGATAATATTGCTTGAGCAGTATCTTTAATAGTACAACCTGAACTTGGCCAACATTCATCATCTACAGAATCTGCAATAACCTCTTCACCACACCTATTTAAAGATAATAATGAAAAGAATTTTTCTTCAGAAGTAAGGGTATCACAACCTCGCTCTGTTATTTTCTCTCCTAAGCAAGTATATGCATTTCCTATTTTTGTTTCATTTTCTGCAGCTACAAATGAAAAGCTAAATAAAAATATTAGCAGTGTGATAAATATCAACGCTCTTTTCATGTTAGTTATAGTTAATTCTTGTTTTTAAAATTATCTTTGTTTTTTGATATATTTTTCTTAATATGCTTTTCTTTATTTTGTTCTACTAAAGATTTTCTAATAAAGTAACTTGTAGGATTTTTAGACCTAATTTCTTCAGGAGTAGGAATTATCCCTATGCCCTTGTAAAAATCTTTATTAAAATTTGGAGGGAGGATTATTTTGTTTCTATAAACCCAAACTAATTGTGATTTGATATATCCTTGTTTTAATTGAATTTCATTTTTTTTATTCCATTCATCTATTCTTTGTTCTATTTCAGCCCTTTCCATCCCAATTGATCTGAAAAAATTAATTAAAATAAATAATGCTCTTTTTTTTCCATCTTTAATACCTTGAAGAATTTTTTGAATTGATGGCGAAAAATTCTTTTCAGAAAGATTGGTTAATTTAATTGGTTTAAAATTAGATCTTATTTTTGGTTCTTCTTCGACATGTTGTCCTTTATACCAATCTAAAGCTTGTACTAAAAGTTCTTTAGCTTCTCCCTCTTTTGTGTTTGGTGAAAATTCTCTTGGTTTTATTTGCATAGGTTCTGCATGTTTTGGTTCAAAATCATTAAGTTCTTTTTCTGTTAATACTACACTTGCTAATGCTGTTTTTTCATGAAGAGAATAAGGCATTCTAAATAAATGCCTAGAAGATACTAAAATTAAATCAGGTACAACTGCCTTAGGTGCTTCAAAATCCCTAATATATTTATTTGGTTTTTTTAAATCAGATATTCTATCAATAAGTTCTTTCTTTGTAGTCTCCATTAAATATTGTGTTATGATTCTTGGCCATTCTGGAAATTTATCAGATGTTTTTACTGTATTGATTTCTTTTGGAAAAGCTTTCCAAGGTATAATAATATGAAATCCTTTACTTCCACTAAATTTAACCCCAAAGTTTTTCAATCCATGGAATTTAAATGTCTTTATTATTAACTGTGCAAGAATTTTACTATAATCAAGATATTTACTATCTATATCTAATAACAAATCCCATCCTGTTCTTAGTTCATTGTATTGTTGTTCATTCATATCTGTAGATATTTTTAATGGATCTTGCCAAATTTCTTGAGAACAATGAAAAGATGTTGCTCCTTTTTTTACAAGTTCATAAATATCATTTTTATATTGAAAAGAATCAGGCCTTTTACCAAAACTTTCCATATTAAAACTAGGTGCAATTTCCCTATTTTGAGAAAAATTGAATATTGCCTCTTGTATTTCTGGTTTAGAATAGTAAAGTATTGTTATCTGTTTTATCTTATCTCTTACCATATTAAAATAGGGATGTAAAGATTTATATAAATTACCCTATACTGTATGATAGTAATTTTTAAAAGCAATCATATGCTTAAATTTTTAGAATAAAATGCTAGTTAAATTAGATCACCCTGCCATATTGTCAAAGGTAGTAGATATTATCTCAGACCTTGTTACAGAAGTTAGAATGAAAATTACAGATATGGGTTTAAGTATCGTTGCAATGGACCCTGCAAATGTATCAATGGTTGGATTTTGGATACCTAAAACAGCTTTTTCTGAATTTGAGTCTGGTGAAGAAGTTTTAGGTGTAGATCTAAATAGTTTTAAAAGAATATTAAAACGATGTGGTGCAGGTAGTTCTCTTCTTTTAGAGAAAAAAGATAATTTACTTGAAATTCAAATACAAGATAGAATTAGAAGAAATTTTACCTTAAGTTTAATAGATATTGAATCTGAAGATAAAGAAATGCCTAAGTTAGAATTTAGTTCTCAAATTGAATTAAATTCTATTGACTTAATTTCAGCTATTGAAGATTGTGCAATTGTTGGGGATTCTTGTTCTTTTATTGTTAAAGATGGAAAATTTATTATTGAGGCAAAAGGATTAAATTCTGCTAGATCTGAATTTTCAGATGATGAAGCAGTAATACAAGCTGAAAACTGTAAATCAAAATATAGTTTAGAATATCTTCAAAAATTTATTAAAGGTGCAAAATTAGTTGATAAAAGTGTTTTAAAATTTGCAGATGATCATCCATTAAGAATTGATTATAAAACTCCTAAAATGGAGCTAAGTTTTATTCTTGCCCCCCGTGTAGAAACTGAAGATTAATTTTATAAACTAGTTTCTCTTAAATTGAACATGCAATAATCTTTTAAAAAAGATTAGACAAAAATTAATATGATAAAAAAGAGAGGACAGGTAACAATATTTATTATAGTAGCCGTAATTGTTGTTGCAGTGGCTGCACTTTTCTTTGCATTTGCGCCAAAACTTGGAATTGAATTTGGAAATGATGCACAAAATCCTCAAGACTTTATTCAAACCTGCGTCGAAGATGATTTAAACGACGTCGTTACACAGATTTCAATGCAAGGTGGAAGTTTAAATCCAGAACTTTATTTTGAATATAATAATATTCCAGTTTCTTATCTAGTCTATTCTTCAGAATATGGATTTTCGGGTACACTCCAACAACCATTATTAAGAGAGCATATTAAACAAGAATTAAAAGATGAGATATACCCTACAATTCAGAATTGTTTTACCCAGTTAAAATCAAGTTATGAAAATAAAAATTATGGCGTATCTATAAATCCTGGAGAAATTGGATTTCAAATCCTACCAAAAAGAGTTTTATTAAATTTAAATTATAGTGTTACATTATCTAAAGAAAACACAGAAACTTATGAAGAATTCTATGTGGTAGTTGATAATAATCTTTATGAACTTCTAGATATTGTAATAAATATGATTGAATTTTTAAGTAATCCAAATTATTGTAATATAGAACCTAATTTGTACATGATTGCCTACCCTGCAATTAAAGTTGAAGAACCTGTTTTAAGTAATGATATTGGAGCCCATATTGAAATTATTACTCAAAGAGAAAGTGGAAATAAATTCCAATTTGCATGGAGGAGTTGTGCAATTGCACCCGGATATTAATATGAAAAAAAATCTAATCTTATTTGTATTTTCTTTGGTTTTCTTAATAGGATTAACAAGTGCTGCTTGTTGTGAACAAACAGATAATGGTGCTTCTTGTCAAGATATAGCTAATGCTGCTAATTGTGATGATAACTATCAAATAAGTGAAAATCTTGCTTGCAGTTCTACAACTTTTTGTAGTGCTGGAACCTGCGTTGATAGAACTAGGGGAGAATGCAGGCCAAGTAATAGAATAGAATGTGATCCAAATCTAGGAGGATATTTTTATGAACAACCTATTGAAGAAATTACAGAATGCCAAAAAATATGCTGTATTATTAATGGTCCTGATTATATTGAAAAAGTAACATGTAATAGCATTGGTTCCGAATATAATGTTCAACCAGAAATTATTGAAGGACTTAGTGCACAAGAATGTTATGCTCTTGAAGACGCAGATGTTTTAGGTTCATGCGTTATTCAAAATGAGCTTGGAAGAGATTGTAAAATGAAAACAAAATCAGATTGTACTGGGGAATTTCATAAGGGGATTTTATGTACTGCTCAAGAATTGGGAACAAGATGCCTTCCTTCAACAACTACTGCCTGTGAACCAGGAAAGAGTGAAGTTTATTTTAAAGACACTTGTGGAAATACTGCTAATATTTATGATTCTAGTAAAATAGAACCTGTTAATTGGGATTATTGGACCTATCTAAAAAGTATTCATGATGAAGAGCTATGTGGTGAAGATAATGGAAATCTTAATTCAAATAATTGCGGATTATGCTCCTATGATAAAAGCACTACATGTGGAATTGGAAATAATGCAGATTATGGAGATTATATTTGCAGAGATATTGGATGTGTAACAGGAGATTTAGCTGATAACTTTAAAGATTCAAATAATTTTTGGGGAAATTATCCTAAAAATGGAGATTCTTGGTGTATTGATTCTTTTGGAGAAATAAGTAATATTAATGACTTTGAAAATGCTGTTCCTGGACAAACTTCTTTTAGAGCTTCCTGTTTTATGGGGGAAATTCAAATCCAATTAGGAGATCAATATAGAAATAAATTATGTGCTAGTCAAAAAAATGAAGATACAAAAAAAGTAAATTCTATATTTTTTCCAAATAGATGGCAAGATTGCATATTTCAAAATAATACAGATGATTGCTTAAATATTGATAAAAGAAATTGCAAAGTTTTAGAAGGTGCAAATTTAAGAAATGTTGATAAAAATTATGATTTTATTAATAGTGATACAGATAAAAATATTACAGCTAGTTGTATTCCAAAATACAAGCCTGGATTAAATTTTTGGGAACCAAAATTAGATATTAATTCTCAAGGACCTGGTGAAGAAAGAAGTTCTGAAAATGTTTGTAATATTGGATATTCTGCTTGTGGAGCTGCCTATAGTGGGGAATATGAAGATCTTGTTACAGACTGGGAATGGGATGCTTATAATTTAGATTGTGTAAGACAAAAAGATTGCATGAATAAAGATCCAAGTGCAATTGTTGGGTCATCAGATATGGAAAAATGCATCGAGTCCTGTGGAAAATCTTTATGCTATGGTAATGAAAAATCAGATGATGTTCCAAAAAATCCTGTTGTTAAAAATTCTTGGATAAATCCTTTAAAAAATTTATGTGTTAATATTGGGGATTGCGGTGTCCAAGAAAATTATCAAGGAAAAATCGGCTATAATATTTGGAAAGATTTATTTCAAGGAGATATAAATAAAAATAATTTATAAAATGAAAACAAAAAATACTCTACCAATTAAGTCCATAGGAAATGACATACCCAAGGGGCACAAGACAAGTAACCTAAAGGTCATAAATAACCTAAAGGTCATAAATAACCTAAAGGTCACAAGTAAAAAAGGTGCAATTGCAATAAGCCAAGTATTAATATTATTAATTGCAATTTTTGCATTTTCTTTTATGATTGGGGAAGTTAATGCAGATTCTGAGTCTGATGCTGCTGCAAAGGCTATTGTTGATGCTGCGGCTGCTGCAAAGATTATTGCTGATGCAAAGGCTATTGCTGATGCTACTGCTGCTGCAAAAGCTACTGCTGATGCTACTGCTACTGCGAAAGCTACATTAGATGCTTCAACAGTAATTTCAAATTCAGGGAACTATTATGGTGAGAATTGGCTTAATTTTGATTTTTTTTCAAATTTTGTTGATCTTCCAAGTGGTGTTGGAGGTTGGCTTAATTTATTTGGCACCGCTGCAATATATGCTGCAGTTGCTTTTGCTATTGGATGGGTAATTGGAAAATTATCTGGCGGAGCAGGTGGAAGTACTGATGATGAGTTTGGAAGAGAATTAGGATATTCATTTGGTGGGGGTGCCTTTATAGGATATATTGGGTATTCTCTCTTTTTAGGACCTATTGGTGGAGTCATATTAGGTATTACTGCAGCTTTAGCTTTCTTTAATTCATTAAGTCAAGAATTTGAACAAAGAGGTGTTACATTTGAATGTAAATATTGGCAACCTGAAAGAGGTGGAGAAAATTGTGAATTATGTAATAATCAATTACTTCCTTGCACAGAATATCAATGTAAATCACTTGGAGGTGGATGTACCTTAATTGATAGAAATACCGAAGAGCCAATTTGTGTATATGATGATACTTTGGATGCAACACCCCCTGAAATAACTCCTCTTGAAAGTGTTTTAAAAGACGGATATGAATACGCCCCTATTGATTTCATAAATGGGGTTGAAATTAAATATAGAAAAGATAACGTTATTCAAGATTGTTTACCTGAGTTTAAACCATTTTCATTTGGTATTCAACTTGACAAATATGGTTATTGTAAATTAGAAGACCACCTTACAAATAACTTTAGTGAAATGAGATATGATTTTGGTGGAATGAATTATCCTGTTTTATCAGGTGAACAATGGCTTAAATTTCCTGGAACAGAATATTATCAATCAAAAGGAATCACAATAAGTAATGGAGGAGATTATGAATATTATGTAAGATGTGAAAATTTAAATGGTGTTTCAAGAGATGCATTTTTATTCAAATTTTGTATAAATAAAGGACCTGATACAACTGGACCAAGTATAGTTAGAACCACCCCAATAGATGGAACTTCAATAAGATTTTTCAAAGAAGAAGAACCTCATGAAATTCCTGTTTCTGTTTATACCAATGAACCTGCACAATGTAAATGGAGTCATGAAAATAAAGATTATGAAAATATGGATTATAACTTAACCTGTTCTTTAGATGGATTATATTTTAATGCTGATTTAAATTATGAATGTTCAGGAACATTAACTGGCATGGAAAATCATAAGGATAATGATTTTTACTTTAATTGCAAAGATACTGCTGGAAATCTAGGTGGAATTTCTACAAAATTAACATTAAGGGGAACAGAAGAACTTGTGATCAGCACTGCAAGTCCAAATAACACCCTTATCAAAGGATCTACAGATTCAATAAAAGTTACATTGGATGTTACAACATATGCAGGTTCGGATAGTGGTGCAGCTGTATGTGGATATAGTCGAACAGGAGTCTACAATGAGTATAATACATTCTACACAACAGGAACACATGCTCATTCAACAGATGTTTATCTTGGTGATGGGAGTTATACTTATTATTTACAATGCTTTGATGCGGGTGGAAATGTAGCTCAAAGTAGTATTTCATTTGATGTTGAAAAAGATACTGCCGGAGTGACAGTTGTTAGAGCATTTAAAGAAGGAAATAGTTTAAAGATAATTACTGACGAAGAAGCTACATGTGTTTATGATACTCAAGGATGTTTATATCCATTTGAAGCAGGTCTTGCAATGTCAAGTTATGATGAGCTAAATCACTTTACAGATTGGAATTCTGATTCTACATTATATATAAAATGTGAAGATAGCTTTGGAAATAGACCTGCTGCAGATAGATGTAGTATACAGGCTAAGGCCTTTGAACTATAAAGGGCACCCTGATTTTCTATAAGTAATATTTTTTAAATACTATTTTCCTATTTTTAATATGGAAAATAAAAGTGGTCAGATGAAAATTTCCTTTGGTATGATTTTTTCAATTATTTTAATAATTGTTTTTTTGGTATTTACTTTTTATGCAATTAAAATGTTTTTAGGAACAGGTGTGACTGCCCAGCTTGTTCAGTTTAAAGATAGTTTACAATCAGATATTGATAAAGTTTGGCGAGCTTCCCAGGGGGCACAAGAACAAGATTATTTTTTACCAAATAAAATACAATATGTTTGTTTTGTAGATTTTACCTCTGAAAAAAATGGGGTTCATTCTCAAATTTATGATGATATGAAATTTTATTATTTTGGACAAGAAAATTTATTTTTCTATCCTTCTGAAGGCATAGATGGTTTAGAAATAAAACATATTGTAATTGAAGATATTACTTATAATCAAAATCCATATTGTATTGAAGCTGTAGAATCTCATATTAAATTATCTTTAAGCAAAGATTTTAATGAAACACTTGTTACGATAAGTAAAATTTAAAATGAAAAATTTAATTAGTAAAATTAGTGGAAATAATTCTCTAAAGATTGGATTAGTAGGTCTCCTTCTTAGTGGTTTTTTGATGGGTTGTGCTGCTCCTGCACAAAATACTCAAAATAATAAAAAACAAAATAAAGAACTCACAGAGGCACAAAAAAAAGTTATTGCAGGGGAAGTATTAGCTAGAACTTCAAAAAATCCATATCTTGCATTAGGGGGTATTTTATTATCAACTACAGGACAAATGGAACATGATCTTGATATTGCTAATGAAGGAAAAGATAATATTAATATTTATCAAAATCAGGCACCTCAACAATCACCTCCTTTACCTCCAAATGGAGACCCCAATGTTCTATGGCTAGGTAAAAATGCATATATCCCTAAAGAAGGTTTTGGTTGGAGAGATAATCAAGGAAGAGAACCAAGATATTTTGTAGAAGAATCAAATAGTTATGTAACTGGAGAAGAATGGAGAAATCTACAAAAAAGAAAACAAGAAATTATAAATTATAATAATTTACTTGAAAAAAGAAGGGTTGCATTAGAAAGAAAAGAAGCTGAAGAAAAAAACCAAAAATTTGCTGCCCCAAAAGGTTTTTTTACATATAATAAATGGGTTGATTTAAATGCAGATAATCTTGCTTCTGAATTTGAATTTTTTGGATTAGGAAAAACAAAATTTGATTTGGATAAAGAACTTTTGGAAGTTGCATTTAATGTTGAAGAAAGTTATTCTGATTCAATTATTTTGCGTTCTTGGACAACAGAGGGGGAATTAGTGGGGACTACTAAATTCTATCTTCCAAAAAATAAATTATTTATTAAGCGCACTGGTTTAGATTCGCACCCCACTGAAAATAAAGATTATTTAGATTTAATGCGAGAACATGGTCCTGGAAAATATATTTTAACTGCAAACACCCCTAATGGAAAAACATATAAAATAGATTTAGAATTTACAGATTAAAATGAAATTAAATAAAAGAGGTTTTGAAGTTTCTTTTGCCTGGCTTTTTGCAATTATCGTTGGAAGTGTTATTTTATTTTTAGCAATATATGGAACAACAAAAACAATTGATAGTGGAAATTTAGAATCAAGTGCTAAAACAAGTAAACAACTTGGAATTTTATTAAATCCTCTTGAAACAAGTTTTGAATCCGGACTTTCTGTTCCAATTTCAACTTCTGTTGAAACTAGAATCTATAATACGTGTTCTGATTATGCTGGATTTGGAAAACAAGGAATACAAATATCTGAGAAAAGTTTTAATAAATGGCCAGACCCTCTTTTAGAAAATACTTTTACTAATAAATACATTTTTTCTGAAAACCCTACAGAAGGTAAAAATTTTTATGTGTTTTCTAAACCTTTTGAATTTCCATTTAAAATTGCAGATTTAATTTACATAACAAGTGAAAAAGAAAAATTTTGTTTTGTTAATGCTCCGGAACATATTGAAGAAGAAATCACAGATTTAAATCAAGCAAATTTATTTATTGAAAATTGCTCTGAAGACAGCATACAAGTTTGCTTTGATGGATCTAACTGTGATATACAAGTTTCTTATTTAGATAATTATGTGCAAAGATATAATTCAAGAGTTTATTTTGAAACAGATGCACTTATGTATGGGGCAATATTTGCAGATTCTTCAAACTATGAATGTCAAGTTCAAAGACTTATAGCTCATTTAGAAAGCTTAATAGTATTATATAAAGAAAAAGATGTTATTATTTCCAGCCAACAATGTGATTCTAATCTTCAAGGAGATTTAGTTAATCTTTATAATGTTATTCAAAATATTGAAGATTCTTCTCAATTATTAGAACTGGAAAATCTTATTAAAACTATTGAAAATAAAAATGCTTATTCAAGCTGTAAACTATGGTAGCTAGGACACCTACGGTTTCCTTGGCTTAACCTTCCCTTAAATAAAAATAATAAACAACAAATGAAAAAGTACCTATCAAATAAGTTCAAAGAAAAACACCTAAATCGAAAAGGCCAAATGAAAATTCAACAAATGGCATTTATGCTAATAGTTATATTTTTATTTTTTGCATTAATTGGAATGGTTATTATAAGTTTTAAATTTTCAGGCATGAAAGAAGAAGCAGCTGTATTAGAAGAACAAAATGCCATGCTTTTAGTTTCTAAGCTTGCAAATTCACCTGAATTTTCATGTGGAGGATCTTTTGGAACATCTAAAATAAATTGCATTGATATGGATAAGGTATTTGTATTAAAACAAAATATTAATATTTACGAAGATTTTTGGAATATTGATAATATTGAAATAAGGAAAATTTATCCCATTTTATCTGGAGAAGTTAAATGCGATTTAAACAATTATCCTGAATGTAATTATTTAAATCTCATGTCAGAAGAAATTACAGGAATAGGTCTTTCAAGTTTTGTTTCACTTTGTAGAATAGAAGAAGGAAATACTAAATGTGAATTAGGTAAATTAATTGTTAGTTATAATATTTAAAATGAAAAATCGAAAAGCTCAGGAAGAAATGGTTGGATTTGTATTAATAATGGTAATTGTTGCAGTGATTATCCTGGTATTTCTTAGTTTAAGCCTTAGAAATAATAAAAAAGAAATTATAGAAAGTTATGAGGTAAATAGCTTTATTCAGGCCTTTCTTCAATATTCGACAGGATGTGAAGACTTTTACGGGCCAGTTGATATAAAAGATGTAATCTTTATGTGTAATAATAATGTTTATTGTGAAAATTCTCTAAACAGTTGTAATGTCTTAGAGGATACTTTAAATGATATAATTGATCAAAGTTGGACTGTTTCTGAAGAAGGCTTAATTAAAGGGTATGAACTAAGAATAATCTCTGGTGAAAGAGAAATATTATCAATAATAGAAGGAAATCAAACAGATAATTATAAGGGTAGTTCGCAAGATTATTCTAAAAGAGGTAGCTTGATAAACACAATATTTACTGTTTATTATTAGGTAAGACACCTACAGTTTCTTGCCCGTCAACTTCCCTTTCCATTTTATATTTCATTTTTTGATCCTACGGTTTCTTTAAAAGTTCTTTCGGACTTTGCGCTTTTATTTCTAAAAGCTGGGCTGTCAACTTCCCTTAAAATAGTTATATTCTTTAGGCACTACACATTTACATTAATTATAATTTTATCCACTACAATTGTTGGTTCAAGTCTTCTTCTGTTTTTTGTTTTTCTTTCTAGAAGTTGAATAAACCCAAATCTTTCTAATAATTTTACATCATCACTAACAGCTTTAAATGGTCTTTTAAGTTGCTTTGCAAGATCATAAATTGATGTTGGACTTTTTGTTTTAATAACATATAAAATTCTAGCTTTTTCGTTGCTTAAAAGTTGCCTTAAAAGATGCATTGCAGAATAATCTAAACCTTTTGTTTTTGGTCCTTTCTTTTTAAAAATAGAAAACATACCTTTTGATTCTTTTAACACAATTTCAACTGTTCTTGTTATAGGTTTTTTATCTGTCATTGTATGTATATTAATTCTAAATATATACCCTTTATTAACTATTAATTGTTTAATTTTGTATATATGTTATTTTAGGATATATATACAAATATAAAAATCTATCGCATAGGGTTAAACTATTTGGGACCAAGGGAGATTTGTATTAATACTTTAGTGACATAGAAAGGTTTATAAGTAAAACCTTGAAAAAAGGCGGTTTTTCCTCTAAAATGGCTATTTGGGACAGCAATCTTTTTAAAGGGAAACACGTATTACAACTAAGACATAAAGTCTTACAGGGGATACATATTCATCTTAACTAAGTAGCCTACCCTGTGCTATAAAGTTAAGGCGAACGTTGTCATAGACAACATAATTCATACAAGTGAAAGGAGGTTATAAATAAAAAATATGAGATTAAACTTTAGAAAAATTTCCGCATTAGGAGCTAGTATTCTTTTAACAGGTATGACATTAGGCGTTGCTGCTGCTGCAGCTTATCCTGCACCATTCGTAGCAGGAGGTTCAGCAAATGTAGCAATTGTTTATGGTACAGGTGCTGGTGTTTCACAATTTGACGTTGTTCAAGCTGGAAACGTTCAATCTGACCTACAATCATACATGGGATCTAGTTCAAGTGGATCTTCTACAAGTACAACTGGAGAAATAGCATCTTTAGATACTGATGCAACTAGAATTTGGTTGAACTCTTCTTTAACTGCTGCAAAAACACAGTTAACTAAGTCAGATCTTCCAACAGTTCTTGGTGATTATACTTTCTCTGGAAATGTTGAATCCAAATTAACTTACACAATTAAGTTACAGGCAGGTAATGCCGCTGGAGGAGATAATTCAGGAAAAGTTATTTTTGCTAAACAACCACAAAGTAGTGATGATCCTGTTATAGGATTAAGTGTGGGAACTAGTCAAGCATCTTATCCACTTTACAATGCTTCTGCAACAATGAGTGCTGTGAATTTTACACACGCTGATTCAGAAGGTGAAGAAATTCAATTATTTGGTCAAAAGTTTACTATTGCAGCTGCTACAGATACTACAAGTTTAGTATTGCTAAAAGAAGCTGAAAAAGTAAGTTTAGATACAGATAATCCTTCAAAAGAAGTAATAATTAGTGGTGATACTTACACTGTTGAAATGATCTCTGCATCTGATACTTCTGCCACAATAAAAGTGACAAATAGTGCTGGTGTAGGTGATTCAAAAGAAATTAATGAAGCTGCATCTAAGAAAGTAAATGGAGTAACTATTGCTGTTCAAACTGCAGATGAAACAAATTTAAAATTATCTGCACAAATAATTGTTGGAGCTGAAAAAATGACCATCACAAATGGAGCGCAAGTTACAACTGGCGACTCTGCAGATCCTGTTAAAGGGACCTATGCATATATTGTTGGTGGAACAGGAGCAACAACAGAATTAGCAATTACTGTATTTAGAACAGAATCAACTGATGACGCTATTACTGCTGGTAATTCTTTTGTGGACCCTCTTTTTGGAAGCTTTAAACTGGATTTTGCAGGATTAAGCTCTCCTTTAGATGATTCTACAAGAGAAAGTATTGTTATTGAAAATTCAGGTACAAAGGATATGCAAATAACAATGACAGAAGCTGGTGGAAATACAAAAACATTTGATTTTGCACACAACCAAAGTAGCCAATGGTTCTTAGGTAATAATGCAAATTACAGTTTTGGTGTTGTAGAAATGGCAAATTTATCATACGGTACATCTGGTAAAAAATACATCACTGTCGGAAATGAAGATTATGGACATCTTTTAGAATTATATGATGTATATAATGCAACTACAGGAACAAATTCTGTTAGTTCTGATAGAGTTAAATTTAGAGATGTAATCACTGGAGATACTTATGACACTAGTTTTACAACAGAAGCTTCAGGTTCATTAGATGTTGATGGTAAAAGATATACTGTTACATTTAGTGGAACAGGAGAAGATGCAAATGTACAGATAAAGTATCCAACAGCTGATTCTGCTAGTGCAAGTGCTTTTGTGGTTTACCCTACAATTGAAACAAAGAATGGAGCATTAGTTGCATTTTACGAACCTTTAACATTTAATTTCACAGCATTTAATGGAACATTACAAAATAATGTTTCTACATTCAATTTCCCAGACGGAGATGGATATACTGCTGTGACTATTACATATGCTGATGGAAATGCTACATACGGTAATTGGACAATTACTCCAGCAGGCGGAACTGCAGATAACTTACAAACAGGTATTGATTATAATGCAGGAGCTGCTGAAACTGGGGCTGGACAAAGAGAAGCAAATATTACAATTGGTAAATTAACATATGCATTTGATGCAGGTGGAACAATTGTTAATAGAACTACTCTATCTGTTGTAGACCCAGAGGGAACTGCAAACATAGATAATCCAGGTGTAATCATCTTTGAAGGTAAAGGTGATACAAGTTCAAATGATTATCATGTGATTGTTGTTGATTTAGAAAAAGCTCCAGCAGGTACAAGTAGTGATGGTGTAGGTGTTGATGATATTTTGTTCTCTTCACCAACTCATTGGGAAGCTACACAAAATACAGATTCAGATATAACTGAACATCTAGACTTTTACGGTACACATGCTAGTGTTGATTCAAATACTGCAAGCCAGGTTAAGGTAGGCTTTAGCATACCTGCTTCAAATGTATATGCAAAATTATACATGGGAGAAACTGGCTCAACAGTTAGTTCAACAACTACAACAGCTGGTGCTGCTGCTTTAGGAAATGTTCTTGTAATGGATAGTGAAGTTAGCTCTGTAAGTTCAAAGAACTTAATCGTTGTTGGTGGAAGCTGTATTAATTCAGCTGCTGCTGCATTGGTTGGGGGCGCTTACTGTGGTGCTGCATGGACAGAATCTACAAGTGTAGGCTCAGGAGAATACCTAATTAAGGGTTATGATAACTCTGCATTAGCTCCTGGTAAATTAGCTTTACTTGTTGCTGGTTATGACGCTACAGACACTGTTAATGCTGCTTCATATTTGGTGAATTTTAAACCAGATACTGCAAGCGCATGGAAAGGAACATCTGCTACAACTGCACAAGCTCTAGTAGAAGCTGCTTAAATTTCGAAACTTTTTTTTATTTTTTTCTTTTTCTTTTTTTTTATAACTTGGCAATTGCCATCAAAATCTTTTTATAGACTAAATTAAGTTATAATATATGAGAAGATTAACATCTAAAAAAGATGAAGAAAAAAAACAAAAAAGAAATAATCTTATTTTAGGAATTATTTTAATTGTAGTAATGTTATTTAGTACATTAGGTTATGGTTTTTTAGGCAGGCCAAGTGAGGAATCAACCAGTGATTCAAATAAGATAACTTACAATGGTTATGAATTTTTAGCTCAAAATGGATTTTGGATTTTAAATTATCAAGGAATTGATTTTGTTTTTAAATATAATCCTAAAGAAGTAACTTCTATTTATTCTATTATTAATAATTTAGATTCTTATTTCCAAAAGCCATTGTATATTTATTCTGAAGATATTTCTTCTGAAACAGAGATTTATGTTAATCTAAATAATGTTGTATTAAGGATACAAAAAGCTTGCATAGAAGGAACTGTTTGTTTAGATGAAAATTTACCTATTAAAACATGTGCTGACAATTTTATTGTTATTAAAGAAGGCAATTCTACAGGCATAACTCAACAAGATAATTGTGTATTTATCGAGGGTAAAAGTGAAAATCTCCTAAAACTTACAGATGAATTTTTATTTAAAATTTTAGAAATAGAATAAGATTTAAAAACAAAGATTGAATTATTATAAAAATGGTGAAAGTTAAAAAACAAAAGAAAAAAACACAAAAACAACAACATGAGGATATGTTGAGGAATATGTTTGTAACATTAGGTGTAATAGTTATTTTAGTTTTAGCTTTTTATTTTATTGCTAATTCTGTATCTAATTTTAATTACAAAGGTGTTGATTTTACAATTGTTAAAGAAGAAAAGTTAATATTTTATCAAACAAGTTTACCAGTTACATATCAGGGACAAGATACAGAATATAATTTTTATTTAAGAAATGATCCTCGTAAATTAGATGAGATCCCTTTTGAAGGACAAGTTGAATTTATACCTTTTGTTGTTCTTAATTCTACAGAAGATTATACTTGCGGGGGATATGGTGTTATTGCAATGGCAAATCTTGTAAATCTTTATACTTTAATGGGTGCAAAAGTTATTCAAGATGTTAATGCAACTTGTGATAGCCAATCTAATTATTTATTTTTAAGATTACAACCTGGAAATGAAACAAGTATTGAACAATTTGATACAGCTTGCTATAATCTCAATATTAATAATTGTGAAATATTAGAAGTTACTGAAAAATTAATGCTTGAATCTTTTGTAAAATTGAATAATGTTTTAGAGTATCCTATTGTGCTTCCTTCTTCTGAATAAATAATAAATTAATACAATTATTAAAGATATTATTAAAATTAATAAAGTTACATTTTTAACTAAAATATTTGCATCACTTCCAAAGAAAAATCCTATAATTATTAAAATAATTGACCAAAGACTAGCACCTAAAAAAGTATATAATAAAAATTTTGATAAATTCATTTTAGAAAATCCTGCTGGCAAGGAAATAATTTGCCTAATGCCAGGAATTAATCTTCCTATAAAAGTTGTTATTTCCCCATGACTTTTAAAATAATCATCTGATTGTTTTAATTTTTTCTGGGATAAAAATATAAATATTCCTTTTCTTTTTATTAAAGAATCTACTGCTTTTCTACCTAAAGAAAATGCAATAAAATAATTAATAATTGCTCCTGCTAAACTACCTAATATTCCTGCTAAAAATACATATAAAAAATTCATTTTTCCCTGGGCAACTAAAGCTCCTGCAGGAATTAATATAATTTCACTTGGAAATGGAAAAAAAGAACTTTCAATAGTCATTCCAATAAAAATACCTACATACCCTAATTGATCTATTACAGATAATATTAAAGAAATTAAATTAGAAAATAATTCAAAAACCATTTTATTTTCTTAATTCTTTATACAAGAATTTTAAATCATTGTAAAAAGGAATTTCTTTTACTTTATAAATGCTAATCCCAACAAACCAAATAAGTATTACAATTACAATACTTCCAACATACCAAAAAATTTGATGAGTAATCTCAAATCCAGAATATTTATTAATATAAAGCACACTTAAAATAAATATTCTTAATATATTGATTATTAAAAATGCTAAAAAAGAATAAATAAGTAGTTTAATTCTTTTACTTATTTTTATTTTTTGTATAGACAGATTTAGTATTAACAATAAATAGTATGCAGAACCCGCAATACATGCCCCTATAAGCTCTATAGAGACGATTCCAGCTATGTTTACCACCTGTCCTTTTATAGATGCCTCATAAAATAAATTTAATAAATAATAAACAGGATATACTGTTAAGGGGGTAAATATTGTATAAAATAGCCATAATCCTGGAATAGCGACTATTAAAAGGAGTGCATATCTAATTAATATACTTGAAAATATTTTCGATTTTATCTTCATTAAAAAGACAGTGGAAATGTATTTAAATAATTTAATATTATGAAAACTATGTATAATAAAAGAGGTATATTTGGAATTTTAGCAATTTTAATTGCAATCATTATAAGTTTTTATTTTGATTCTTATATTGTCTATTATATGTCTCTAATAAGAATAGAAATATTAAATGATCTTTTCTTAGGACTTACTTCTTGGAGCTTTGTTGTAATAACAATGTTTATACTTCCGAGTATTATGCTTTGGCAAATAAAACAAAAATCATATATTTTTCCACTTTGGGTTAGTGGATTTATTGCAGGAGTTGTAAGTTATATAGTTAAAATAATTGTTCAAAGACCAAGGCCATTTAATTTAGGTATTGTAGCTACTTTTCCTACTTTAGCTAAAAATAGTTATCTTGCTTGGGACTCTTCTTTTGTTTCTTCACATGCAATGCTTGCTTTTTGTATTCTTCCCTTTTTAACAAGAAAATTTCCTAAACTAAAATATTTATGGATTATCTTGGCAATATTAATTGCTTTTTCAAGAGTTTACTTTGGACTTCATTTCCTAAGTGATATTCTTGCAGGTGGATTAATTGGATATGCAATTGGATGGATTGTTCTTAAAATAGAAGAAGACCATCAAATACTAAATAATTTATCAAAAAAAGTGAATAAATTTTTTAATAAATTAATACAAATAAAACACTAAGAACTTATTTTCTAGCTAATCTTACTGCAACAATTACAATTATAATTATTAAGATTATACTTAATAATCCAAGAGCGTATGCATATGCTGCTGGACCTGTGAAATTAAATCCACTTTTTCCTTCAATATATACTTCTACAGCTTGAGTATCAACATATAATCCTTCTGAAACTAATTCAATGTTGAATGTTTTTGTACCTTCTGTAGCATCTTCTTTAACAGCTAAAGTGATTAAAACTTCTTCTGTTTCACCAGGGCCTAATGTGAATGAATTTTGACTTAATTCAGCTGTTGAAGCCCATTCTGCATATCCGGCTGCATTTATAATATATGTGATTATTGAATCGCTTGGGTTTGTAACCAAAGTTCTAACAACAAGATCTTGTCCTGCTTTTGCTTCTGATTCAAGTATTGCTGAAATTACAGGGCTTGTTGAATGTCCTGAAGAGGCACAATTTCCTTCTACTCTTAAATATGCTCTAAAAGTATCATCTGATTCTCTATCATAATGAGTTGCATATTTTCCACTATCTTCATCATATTCATAATATGTTCTCATGTTTAAGGTATATTGTTTTTCTTGCGCCGTTAAAGGTACATTAAATAAGAATGAAACTTCTGTATTATCTCCCTCATCCAAATCTCCAAGAACAACAACATCAATATCGATTCCTAATTCATTGTTGTATAAATTAACCATAATTTGGTCTTCAAAATCTCTATTTCCAATATTCCAAACATCTGCATTTAATGCTACTTGACTGCCACATGTTGCGTCAAAGAACATTGATTCAGAATCATCATCAACAACAACCATTTTATCCCTATCAGATTCTTTTGAAATATCAATTGTTGCATAATATGCTGAGTTATCTCCAAATGTACTATCTGATAAATCTTCTGAGTGATCGATACAAGTATCGCTTTCATCTCCATTTGGATAAGCTTTAACCATTAAAATATAATTTCCAGAATTAACTTCTGCAGGGTCTATTTTGAATTTGAAAACATGCTTTCCATCATCACTTTCATCAATATCACCAAATTGAAATTCTTCATTATCTTCACTCATCCAAACCATATCATCTATAATATTTCTATCTGATCCTTCTTCAAAAAGACCAATTTCAAAAATAACATCGTTTAAATCCCCTTCTCCATCTAAATCTTTATCGTTTTCAAGTTCAACTTCAACTTCAATTGTATCTAAAACATTCCATTCTTCATCTTTACCTGTACCTAAGTTTGAAATATCTACATTAAGTGTAAGGTCATTATCTTCTGCAGAACTTGTTGAACAAAAAGTATATGTTAAAGGTGCTGCAGTAACAACAACACTTACTGGTAAAGTATAATTAGAGAATAATGTGTAGTTTCCAGTGAATGTAATATTTCCAGTATAAGTTCCTGTTGCTTGGCTTGAAGGAACAGTTAAGGTTAATGTAACACTATCATTTGCAAGTCCTTCTAAATAATTTGGAACATTTGTTAATGCTAATGCTGAACTTAATAATGTGTTTGATCCTGAAATAAGATTTGTTAAGTCATATGAAATATTTGTCATATTTCCAGTTGCTGTATTATTAATAGTAAAACTTTCTGTATCTGTTGCACCTTGTGTTGCAGATAAACTTAAAGAACTTGGATTAAAATTCATAGCGGCACTTGCGAAGCCTAGAACTAAAACTAATGCTAAAATACTGAATGCTGTTAGTGTGAATGTTTTCGAATTCATTTTACTGTACTCATTCTGCAGTTACAATGGTTTATAAAGATTTCTATTCTAAATTATATATATATTTTCCTTGCTTGTTTAGATTAGAACAAAACATTTATATAACTTTTTATACTCTTTTTATTGACGGTAAACATCATGACAATTAAGTCTAAAGAAAATTCAATTGGGGCACGAGCTTTTTTAGTAGGAGTTGTCTTAGCAGTCTTAATTGGTATTTTTACCACATGGTTACCGATTCCTTTACTTGCAAAATTTAGTGCAGAAATATATGCAATACTAGTTATATTAGGAATTATTGTTGGATTCATTAATGTTAGTGGAAAAGATAGTCAAACTTTTTTAATATCAGGTGCAATTATAGTTGTTGTTAGTAAATTTGGTATGGATGCCATTCATGGTTCATTGATTGGGATTGGAATCGGTGAAATAGTTGTTGCAGTATTTGGAGCTTTGTTAGTTTTATTTGTACCTGCTACAATAATAGTTGCATTAAAAACAGTTTTCTCAATTGCTAATATAAATAGGTAAAAAGATGCCCTTATATAAATAGGAAGAAAAATTTATTATATTAAGATGTAGAAATGCTATATACTAATAGGATAAATTAACCTATAAAAATAAATTGGTTCTAGAAAAATATATTTAATCTTCAAACTTAGATTTCTTTTCAGTTTCTACAGGGGCATGCTTATGTATTTTTGCGAAAGACGGTGTTGCAATTACCATGTTTTCGCCAAATCCTGCAATAGTCCCATCAAGCGCATCTATTGTTTTTTTGATTTTAGATACAGCTCTTTTAAGTTCAATAGAATCTCTTTGTCTTAATACCTTAATATCTACTATCGCAATTGTAAATCCATCTCTAAGTGCATTAAGTACATCATTAACTTCATCGTAATGTTTTAATGTAAAAAGTTTTACAATAACTTTCTGATCTGATTTTTCTTTTTCTAAATCTATCTCGATATAATCAGATTCTATAGAATCCCCACTTCCTCCACCGGAAAAAGCTCTTCTTATTTTATCCATAACCATGTTAATTTTAACTCCAGGAGATTTATAAATATTTCGTAACTTTTTGATACATATTTATTCTTTTTTTAATTTCTTTAAATTTCCTAATAAGGTTTCTTCTTGTTTTTCTAAAAGAAGTAAACTATCTCCAAATTTCTTTTTTTTGTCAGAAAGCTCTTTTTGCATTGTTTTTTTGTCTGATTTTAGCATCATTTGACCAATTATCTTGAAAACTTCGTCTCCTGATTTTTCTAATTCATTGAATGATGCATCTAATTCTGCTAATTCCATCTGAAAAGCTTGCTTTTGGAGAAGTATACGATGAAGATTTTGCTCTAAAAATTGTGTTTCTTGAATTTTGTTGCCTTCCATTGAATTAAATTGCTTTTATTTTCTTAACTTTTGTTCTTGGTTTATAAAAAATCTTTGAACCACAAGAAGGGCAAACAAATCTTTTATCAAGCGTCTGACTAGTTATAATCTTCTCACACTTAAAACATTTGTATTTTGGCATTTTAATCGATATAATATGTTCCTGAAGCAAATTTTTTCTTGCATTTACTACAATCCCAAATTCCTTTTGAAAGTCTTTTTACTCCTTTTTTTTCACAAAAAGGACAAACTTGTTTTATTCTTTGCTTTACTTCTACTTTAACAAGTTTATCTCTAACTTTTTTTCCGTATCTAGCTCCAAATCTTCCAGCGGATTTTGTTTTTTTTGATTTTGTTGGCATTGTAATAAATTAAAGTTTTTGATTTTTTGATTGTTTTTTATTATTAAATGGGGTTGCCCGGATTTGAACCGGGGTCTGCAGGTCCCAAACCTACAATGCTAACCAGGCTACACTACAACCCCCTAATTAAAAAGGGGTCAGAGTAATTTATAAAACTATTTCTTTTGTTTTTTTGCTTCTGGTTTTACTTCTTTTTTTGCATCTGGCGCAGGAACATCTTTCTTAGTTTTCTTTTCATCTTCAGCTTCTTTTGTAGCTTTCTCTATCTTTATTACTTTTTCTTGTTCACCCTTTATTCTATCAAAATATTCTTTAAGTTCTGCCTTTTTTTCCTCGGTAGGCTCTGTTTTTTCTTCATTAATTTCTTTATCATATTTTCCTTCTTCTATTTCAGCTTCTATTTCAACAGGGGATTTACTTTCAACTAAAATTCCTAAACTTACACAAGTTCCCACAACTGTTTTAACAGCTGTTTTTAAAGTTTTAGAAAGTAAATTAGGTAATTTTGTTTTTGCTACAGAAATTATTTGTTCAATAGATAAATTTCCAATAAATAATTTTGCTTGAGCTCCAGATCCTTTTTCAACTCCTAATTCTTTTTTTAATAATTCTGATACAGGTGGTGAAAAAACTTCAACTGTAAATTCTTTTGTGCCGAGATTTACCTCTAATTCAATAGGTACTTTTAATCCCTTGAAAGCTTTTGTAGCTTCATTTACTGTTGAAATTACGTCATTTAAATTAATTCCAGCTGGACCTAATTTTTGACTAAGTGCTGGACCTGGTTTTAATTCTCCGCCTTCTGCTAATATTTTAATTTTCATCTTCTTCTCCTTCTCGTCTTATAACTTTAACATTATCTAATTTAATTGTAACTGGTAATGGAACCACTGCGCCCAATAAACTAACTACAACTTCTTCTTTCTGCTTATCTATTCTTATAACTTTCGCTTTTTCTTTTTTGAAAGGGTCTGAAAGAATTTCAACAATATCTCCATCTTTAATCTTTACAGAGGTTGCTGAAGGTTCGACCATATTTTTTATTTCTTCATATCCAATTGTTTTTCCAATTATTCCTTTTACATAAGGTAAATTAAAAACAGCTTCTTCTGCAGAATCTCTATCTTCTGCTTCTAAAAGAATATATCCTCTTAATCCATTTGGACGTGAAACAGAATGCACATTAAGTTCTTTTTTTTCAACTCTATCTGCAATCATATCTACGGCTCTTTCTTCTTTATTTGTTGTTACTTTTATAATAAATATCATTTTATTTTGTTCCAACTAAGACTTAAGTATCTTAGAAAGATATATTTAAAGAATGTTTTGAGTTTATAAAATTATCTTTTAGATAATCTTATTTCAATTTTTGGTTGATTTTTTTAAAAAAGATTACTAAACAAATAATTTAACAATTAAAGATATTAAAAATCCTATAAAACCTAAAACTAAAATTCCAATTGCAGAAACTTTGATAACTGTTTCAAGTTCTTGCTTTGTTGGTTTTTTTAAAACCTGCCAAACTCTTCTACATTTTAATGTGAATGATTTTGTCTTAGACCATAATTCTTTTGCCATTATTTTAATAGAATTATTAGGTTTTTAAGGTTTTACTCAGAGATTCCAGTATTTATCTGTGTCCATTGAAGAAACATGGTTAAGTATCTTTATCACTTCCTGGAAAGAATCATATAATTTTCCACTATCTGTTGGGCACTTTGTTGCTACCCGATATATCTTATTATATTCTGTAACTGCATTAATAAAATTTCCAGCAGAACCACTTTTTGCAGCTTCTTCAAGTTTTTTAGTTTTTAAATTTAATAATTCTAATATTCCTTCTTCAATTTTAGTATAATTTATTTTTCCCATTTTTATTCAAAGAATTCTATTCCTAATTCGTCTTCTATTTCAGCGTGCTTTAAATCTGAAATTGATTCACTGTGGCCTAAAATTTGTTTGCTATTTACGCCTGTTACAATTAATAAAACTCTAAGTGATTTTTCCATATCAGCTGAAATTTGAGCACCCCAAATTAATTTTGCATCTGGACTTAATTTATTGCCTATTGCCTCTATAATTGTTTTACATTCATCTAAATGCATATCTGGCCCACCAATAATATTAACTAAAGCACCTGTTGCATTTGAAATATCTACATCTAATAATGGATTTCCGATTGCTTTTTCAACAGCTTCTAGAGCACGATTAGCAGAATCTGATTCACCCATTCCAATTAAAGAAACACCTCCATTGGACATCACTGTTTTTACATCTGCAAAATCAAGATTAACAAGACCTGCAGAAGTCACAAGTTCTGTTGTTCCTTTAACAGCATTTGTAAGAATTTCATCTGCAATTTTAAAAGCAGTATGTAAAGGAAGTTCTGGAGCTAATTCTAATAATTTATCATTTGGGATAACAATTAAAGTATCTACAATAGATTCCATTCTTTCTAACCCCTCCATAGCATTTTCAATTCTTTTTTTACCTTCTATTGTAAAAGGTAATGTTACAACCCCTATTGTTAATGCACCTTGTTTTTTAGCAATACTTGCAATTACTGGTGCGGCACCTGTACCGGTTCCCCCACCAAGACCACATGTAATAAAGACCATATCTGAATTTCCTATTTTCTTTTTAATTTCAGCTGTAGATTCTTTTGCAGCTTCTTCTCCTACTTTAGGATTAGATCCTGCACCTAAACCCTGAGTTAATTCTTTTCCAATTAAAATTTTTTGATCTGCATTTGCATAAAGAAGATCTTGAGCATCTGTATTTGCAGCAATAAGTTCCCCCCCTTTAATTCCTATTTCTCTCATTCTGCTTAAAGAATTTCCACCACCACCACCAACACCAATTACTTTAATTTTAGCAGATTGCTTTTTGATGAGTTCTTCAAGTTCACGATCGATATCTTTTAGATCAGAATTTGTATTTGAATGATAAATATCCTCCATATTTCAAAGAATTAAAATCTCTTTATAAGCATTATTGTGATTTTTTAGGGGTTTTTTCTTCCAGTTCTTTAATAACTAATTCTAAGTCAAAAATCTCTTTAAATTTCTCTTTAAAAAGTTCTATAAATTTTACTGCTTCCTTTTCTACAAAAATTATTAGATTCTTATCTTTAACTTCAAATTTTAATTCTCTCTTAAATAAAAATTCTATAAATGCTTTTATTTGTTCATTTTGATTATCAATTTTTCTTAAAATGTCTAAGTCATATATAACATCTTTTCCTGCAACAGGATTATTAAAATCAACAATAACCCTCCCCCCTGAAGAAGCTAAAACCTTTCCAACTCTACCATCAAAATTAAAAGATATTCCTTGAACAGGATTTAAGTTATGTTCTTTAAATAATTTAGATGACATTCTTTGGATTAATTTTGAATTTCTTAAACCGAATGCATCTTTTGCTGCAAGTTCTATTTTATGCTTTCCTACTTCTTTGCCAATCAAAACTTCTTCTATTCCTTTTAAAAACATACCTTGCCCAATTGAAAACACAAATGGCTTTGCATCTGTTTTTGAATCTAATTTTTTTAGTTCTTCTTTTCTGTTTGAATCAAAGACTTCTCCATCTTTTACCCTTGCAGTAAATTCAATTTCAATAAAATCCTTATTTTTGAGTTTCATTTTCTATAAATTGGTAATTAAAAATGTTTATAAATCTATTTTTTCTGAATGATTTATGGTTTTAAAAATAATTAACGCTACAGAAGCCAGAGTTGGTACTAATATCTTGATTGATGGTGATCCATTTACAGTTAAAAAAATTGATATTAGTAAAACAGGTAAACATGGTCATTCTAAATGTAGAATTGAGGCCCAAGGAATACTTACCCCAAATAAAAAAGTTTTTGTTATTCCAGGACATGAACGTCTTGATATACCTTTAGTAGACAAAAGAAAGGGCCAGGTTCTTTCTATTGCAAATGATGTAAGTTTAATGGATCTTGAAACTTTTGAAACATTGGACATTCCATGTGATGAAGAAATAAAAAAAGAACTAGGGGAAAATTCCAATGTAGAATATTGGGATATTGAAGGTAAAAAAATAGTTAAAAGGAAATTATAAAAATGGCAAAAATACCAGAAGCACAAAATAGACTTTTCAAAAATATCTTTATATGCAAAAATTGCTTAGGAAAAGCTAGAGCAGAACCTCAAAAAATATTGAAAGGAAAAGTTAAATGTAGAAAATGTGGAAAAAGAACATTTAGACCTCTCAAGAAAAAATAATCAGGTGATTAATATATGAGTTTTATTTTATATGATATTGTATTTTTAATTGTATTTGCGCTTTTTGTAGCTTTTTTCCTATACAGAGGGAAAAAAAATCTTACAAAAGAGGGCATTTTATTATTATACAAAACAAAATGGGGAATTAAATTAATACATAGAATTGGTAAAAAATATCAGAAGTCATTAAAAATTTTAAGTTATTTTTCTATTTTTGTAGGTTATCTTCTTATGATTTGTGCCCTTTATTTTGTGGGTCAAATTGTTTGGATCTATTTGTTTGATCAAGCATTTGTACAGGCTGTAAAAGTTCCTCCTATTATGCCTTTATTTCCTTATCTTCCACAAGCAATGAATCTTAATCTTCCTCCTTTTTATTTTACATACTGGATACTTATTATTGCAATAATTGCAATTTTTCATGAATTTGCACATGGAATTTTTGCTGCAAGAGACAATGTTAAAATTAAACAAACAGGATTTGGATTTTTTCCTTTTTTCTTACCAATATTTTTAGCCGCATTTGTAGAACTTGATGAAACTCAAATGGCTAAAAAATCTAAATTTTCTCAAATGGCTGTCTTATCTGCAGGGACCTTTGCAAATATCTTAACAACTATATTATTTTTTATTGTAATGGTTCTTTTCTTTTCACTTGCATTTCAACCTGCAGGTATTATGTATGACGAATATGTTTATTCTGTAATACCTATTAGTGCTGTTTCTATGATGAATAATATTAGTTTTGCTAATCCATCCTATAATGAAATAATTGATTATGTTAATTCTTCTGGGCCAAATCTAATTTATGCAAATGAAATATCTTATCTGGGTATTAAAGGATTTACAAAAGATAAACAGGGAATTGCCCTTTATGATTCCACACCTGCTGCAAAAGCAAAATTAGAGAAAATTATTCTAAATATTAATGACGTTGAAGTTGAAAGCATAGATAATTTCCAACTTGAAATGTCTAAATATAAACCTAATGAAACTATTACATTAACTGTTTTAGGGAATGATGAAGAACCTTATAATAGAGATATTACTTTAATTGAAAATCCTGAAGATTCTTCAAAAGGAATGTTAGGTGTTGCGTTTTATAATGAAAAACCAGGTGTAATGAGTAAAATAATTCTTTGGTTTTCTTCTTTTAAAAATCGTAATACTTATTATACCCCTAATTTTGGTGAAATGAGTATATTCATATATAATTTACTCTGGTGGCTTGTTTTAATTAGTTTAAGTGTTGCAATTTTGAATATGCTTCCTGTAGGTATCTTTGATGGTGGAAGATTCTTTTATTTGACTATCTTTGGATTAACAGGTAAAAAGAAATGGGCTGAAAATTCATTCAAATTTATGACCCAATTTATATTATTTTTAGTAATATTAATTATGGTTGCATGGGTTGTTAGTTTTTTCTAAAGGTCTAGAATTCCTTCTTTTGTTAAGGCTGCAAATCTAATTCCAACAGGGAAATTGATTAATGCTGAAATAAGTGCCATGTGTTCTTTTCCATCTCCACTTGCAATAGATAATGCAACTTCAACACCTTTTAATTTTCCTTTTATTTTTTTAGAAATTTCATCTTTTAAATCTTTTATTTTTTTACTAAAATCTATATTAATAAATTCAAATTTTTTTTCATGAGTAAATGTCTTTGCAGAGTCATCTCCAATTATAATTATGTTTTCCCATTCTCCATGTTTCATTAATCCTGATACTTGCGCCCATGATTCTTTTCCTGAAGATAATAATGCTACTAGTTCCATGATTTATTCAAAATATAATTGGTATTTAAGGTTTATTGCGATAAACAAAATCTTTATAAATCAAAATTATCTCAAAATGACACCGCATAACTACATCGGCAACACATAGATTCTAGGGTGTTGACGCATACTGTAGGAGGAAAAAATGGAACTTAAAGAAGAATTACAAAAAGCATTAGAAGAACTTAGAAAGAATAAAGAAAGAAAATTTATTCAAACAGTAGATTTTATAATAAATTTGCAAAAATTTGATGTAAAAAAAACACCACTTAATTTATTTATTTCTCTTCCACATAAAGTTAAGGATAAGAAAATTGCTGCTTTTTTAGAAGAACAAAATTCTAGTATAGATACTATAAGAGGCGATGAATTTAAGAAATATACAGATAAAAATCTTGTTAAAAACCTTGTTAAAAAATATGATTTCTTTATTGCAGAGGGTAAACTTATGCCAAAAGTAGCTACAACATTTGGTCGGGTACTTGGTCCAGCAGGTAAAATGCCCTCCCCTCAATTAGGACTTTTAATGAATGTTAATGATGCTGAAATAAATGATTTAAAAATAAAAATAAATAATACTCTTAAAATTAGAGTTAAAGAATCTAGTATTAAACTTCCTGTTGGAAGGCAAGATATGTCTGATGAAGACATTATAGAAAATATATTGACCATATATGAAACTATTGAAAAAGCTATGCCAAAACAAAAAGAAAATATCAAAAATATTGAAATTAAGTTTACTATGACTAAACCAATTAAAATAAAAATAAGATAAAATGGATCAAAAACCTATTCCAAAAATAAAATTAAGTCTAGTTAAGGAATTATCAGATTTAGTAAAAAATAAACAAACAATTTTAATTGCATCTATAAAAAATATTCCTGCTTCTCAATTTCAAGAAATTACAAAAAAAATGAGAGGAAAAGCTGTTGTTAAAGTTCCTAAAAAAAACTTAATTTTTAGAGCATTAGATAATTCTGGATCAGAAGAAATTAAAAAATTAAAAAACCAAATTGGAGATAGTGTTGCTATTTTATTTTCAGATTTAGATAGTTTTGATCTTGCTTCACAATTATTAGAAAGTACAAGTCCTGCAAAAGCAAAACCAGGTCAAGAAGCTCCAGAAGATATTGAAGTTGAAGCAGGACCTACAGAACTTTTACCAGGACCTGCAATAAGTGAACTTGGAAGTGTTGGATTAGAAGTTCAAATAGAAAAAGGAAAAATTCATATTCGAACTTCAAAAGTTATTGTGGAAAAAGGTAAGAAAATTTCAGCTAATGCTGCAGATGTTATGAATAAATTAAATATTAGACCTTTTAAAGTAGGATTTATACCTGTTTCTGCATTTGATAGAAAAGATAATAAATTATATTTAGAAATTAAAATTGATAAAACCCAAACTATTGAAGAAATTAAAACTTCATTTAATAAATCGCTTGCTTTCGCAGTTGAAATTGGTTATGCTAGTGAAGAAACAATTACCTTTATGATTGCAAAAGCATGGGCTTATGAAAAAGCTCTTTCAAATTTATCACAAGAAAAACCTAAACCTGAGGAAGAGAAGAAAGAAGAGATGGAAGAGGAAAAAATTACAGAAGAGGTTAAAGAAAATTCAGAGAGTGATTCAATTAAAGAAAAATCGGAGGAAAAATAAATGGAATACGTATATGCAGCACTATTGTTGCACAAACTGAAAAAAGACGTTAATGAAGAAAACGTCAAAAAAGTTGTTGCTGCGACTGGTGAACAAGTAGATGACTCAAAAGTCAAATCACTTGTAGCTAGTTTAAACGGTGTAGACATTGAAAAAGAACTTGAAAATGCAAGTTTAGCTATTGCTAGTCAAGCAAATAGCGGAAATGTAGCACCTGCAGAAGAAAAGAAAGCTGAAGCGCCTAAAGAAGAAAAGAAAGAAGCTGCAGCAGAAGGATTGTCTGCCTTATTTGGATAATTTTTATTTTTATTTAATAAGTAGGCAATCCCCAACTTTTTCTAGAATGAACTATAAAAAATATTAAGGGAAATATTTAACTTTACTATTTTTTCTAAATTCGTGTCCGAAAAATCTGCCAACATTAAAATAAACATATTTTGCAGCTAATTTTAAACCCTCTTGTTGAAATCTTCTAGGAGAAATTAATATATTTCCACTTTTTTTTAATATTCCAAAATTTGCTCCACTTTTTTTAGCCCTTACTGCATATTCTGAATCTTCCCCAAAAATTAATTCTTCATCAAAACCCCCAATTTTTTCGTGAATTTCTCTTGTTGCAAACATACAATTTTGCATAGCTGGTTTTTTTGTATTTTCAATTAAATTCATAACAAAATTAGCTGTCCCATAAAAAAATTTATTTTGAATATCCTTAAAATATTTTCCAGAAGAAATTGGTTCTTGAAAAGTTCCTGCAACATCTAATTGCCTTTTAGTTATTTCATGCATTGCCTTTTGTAAGAAATTAGGGGGCAATATAATATCTGAATCCATAAACATAAGAGAACTTCCTTTACTAGCTTTTGCACCATTATTTCTTCCTTTAGCAGGATAACCACCTTCAACAACTTTGCACCCATATTCTCTTGCTATTTCTCTTGTTTGATCTGTAGAATCTGCATCTGCCACTATTATTTCTAAATTGCTTATCCCTTGTCTAGAAATTGAATCTAAAAGAACTGGTAAATCTTGTTCTTCATTTTTTGTAGGAATTATGATTGATAACATAATTTTTAGGACGATTATTCATTTATTAGTCTTTCTATAGTAAGTTATATAACTGATTTATTTTTAATAAATAAATGATGCTAAGAAAGCTTAGGCCAAGTGTTATTAATTTTAATAAAGAAATTCTTTTTGGAGAAATAGGTGCTTTAATTTGTGCACCTTTGATATCTTATTTTGTTTCTTTTTTTTCATCAGACCCGAATATTATTTCTTTAACAGCTGTAATTGGAGCATTAATTGGAAGTATTATTTTTTGGTTAGCTTCAAGAATTTATAATCAAAAAAAACAGTATGGTTTTTTCATTGAAGATCTTGTAAAAGATATTGCTTATTTTACCCCTTTTGCATTTTTATGCTCTATTTTAGTTTACTATCCAACTTTATTTTTATTTTCTAATCGTCTTTTAATTCACGGAGAAAATGTATTTTCTTCTGTAATAGTTGCACAGATTATTGCATTTGCTTTCTTTTTATTAGTGATGAATCTTTATCGACATTTTTTAGAGAAAATTAATGGTAAAATTTTGTAAAAAGGAAAATACGCCGTCACCAGGAATCGAACCTGGACGTCCGTAAGGACTCTGGGCTCAAACCAGATGGATTACCATTCTCCGCATGACGGCATAAAGTAAACTATTCAGAACGAGTTAAAAGGTTTTCTATTTCCTAAGATCAAACTTTTCCAATAGTTTCCAATAACCCCTATATCCTGTAGATATCATTATAATTCCAAGTATTATAGTCGGAATTAATACATAAAGTGGAAATTTATAAATAATCATCAAGATAACTAAAAGATAACATAACCATTCATCTAAAAAAACAAAAATTCTCCTAGTTGTTAAATATTGATATTTATCCATTCTATTCTTCAAAAATTCTTTTCCACCAAGATTTTTTAATTTCTATTGGACGATCAAATTCATCTATTAATTCGTGTTTTATTACTGGTTTATCTTTAAGAATAGGAACTTTTTTTGCAAGTTGCTTATTTGCTTCTTCAAATGCATTTTCAACGATTATTCTAGAATATCCTTGATTAAGAAGTGCCCACTTCAAAGATTCGGAATTATATCCTTTTGTGAGATTTTTCTTAAAATAATCAATTATTCTTTGTTTGTATATTTCTTCTGACATAATTTTTCTTAGGGCTGGAACTTTAAAAATATAATTGTCCTTATTTGATCTTGATTGGATTTAAATTTAAATACAATTTGGTAGCCTCTTCGAGCCTTGGTTTGGACTGAGAATAGATTGTAATTATTGATTCTCCTTTCTTCACTATTTCACCTACTTTTTTATTTAAGTATAATCCCGCATATTTATCTGCTGGACATCCTGCTGATCTTGCTAACAAATTTATTTTTTTGTTATCTATTTCTTTAATTTTTCCATTCTTTTTAGCTAAAATATCTTTTTTATACTCAGAAAGTTTTAATTCTATTAATTTTCCTTCTTGAGCTTTTATTATTTCTTTAAATTTTTTGAAGGCTTTTCCAGAATAAAGAATTTCTTCTGCAAGTCCAATACCTTTTCCCTTTTTTACTTTTTTAGTCATTTCTAATAATTGTGCAGCAAGAAAGATAGATTTTTCTTCTAAATCTTTTGGTCCTTTTTCTTTTGGATTTAATATCTTTATAACATCTATTAATTCCAATACAGGTCCAACCCCCCTTCCAATGGGTTGACTTCCATCTGTTAAAACAACTTTTAAGTTTCTTTTAAAATGTTTTCCAATTATTTCAAATTTCTTTTTTAATTTTAAAGCTCTTGATTTAGTTACTTTTGCTGTTTTTCCATATGGAATATCTATTAAAATATGTTTGCTCCCAACTGCTAATTTCTTTGACATTATTGAGGCTAATAATTGTGCTTCGGGATCTATTTTAAGTTCTTTTTCAATTTTAATTATTTTAGAATCTGCCGGCACTAAAGATAATGCACCGCCCCAAACCATAAATGCACCAACTTTTGTTAATATTTTTTGTAATTCTCTTGGATTAAATTCTATTTTCATTAATACTTCCATTACATCTGCTGTCCCTGCTGCACTTGTGATAGCTTTTGAAGAGGTTTTGGGCATATTTAACCCTGCAGCCGCACAAATAGCAATAACAATTGGTGTTGTTCTATTTCCGGGAATTCCACCTATAGAATGTTTATCTGCTAAATCTTTCTGTTTAAATTTAAGTTGATTTCCTGAATTTAAAATTGCTTTTATTAATGAAAATATTTCTTTGAAAGTCATGCCTTTTTCATACATTACTGAAACAAAAAGTGCAACTTCTGGTTCAGATAAATTATTTTTTACAATATCTTCTATTATTAGATAAATTTCTTTTTCATTTAGCTTTTTACCTTGTAATTTTTTCTTTATGTAAATTATGCTCTTTGGAGAAGGAGCAATATTTACATCAACTGATTCATTCTCTTTTAATCCTAATTTTGATTTTGTTTCTGCTGAAACAAGTATTTCATTTTCTTCAACAACACCCTCAATAGTATTCACGCTGGTTGAAAATTCTTTAGGATATTTTTTCAATGTTTTAATAGAAACTTTTCCAGATATTTGAACGCCCATTTTATTTGCAGTTTTTTTATGCAACATAACCCCTGGAATTCCTGCAGACCATTTTAAGAATTTAACTTTTAATTTCATATTTTCTCTTTTTTATAATTTTAAATGGAAATATGAGTTTTTATTTATTTTGATTTGAAAAGAATTGCAGGTATTTTTTTATTTCTATAAAACTCCAATAAAATCAGTAGATATGCCAGAATTAATGGGCCTAAAATTAACCCTAAAATACCAAACATAAATAATCCGCCAATCATCCCTATAAGCACTATTGAAGAATTCATTTTGGTCATTCTAGAAACTATTATTGGTCTTAAAACATTATCCATTGAAGAAGATAATGTTCCAAATATTAAAACACCTATTGCAGCAAAACTATTTCCAGCTATAAATAAAATAATCATCACAGGTAACCAAACAATCATTGTCCCAATTATTGGAAGTACTCCAGCTAAAATTGCTAAGAGTGTTATAAATAATGCATTTGGGACTGCAAATAAAAATAATCCTATTCCCAAAACAATACCTTGCAAAATTCCTATTATTACTTGCCCATATAAAACAGATGTTGTAATTGCCCTTGAAGATTCAAATAGTTTATTTTGTACATCTTTTGAAAAAGGAATCAAACTTCGAACATACTCTACCATTTCAATTCTATCTCTTAACACAAAAAAGAATGTAAAAAATACTACCATTAATTGTAAAAATATAATTGGGAAATCTAAGATCAAATCTGAAAGTCCATTTACAAATGAATTTGCAGTCCTAGTTACAAATGAATGTATTATTGATCCCACTTCAACTGAAAATTCTTCAGATGCAAGAATATTAGGAAATATATTTGTTAAAGGAGTTACAAAATCTGTTTGCTGAGCTGTTTGATATATCTTGAAAGATTGATCTATTAAAATAGGTGTTAAAAACCAAAGAGGTAGAATTATCAAAATTAGAAGAATTATACATAATATAAAAGAAGTTACATTTCCTGAAATTAAATATTTATTCATCCATTTATAAATTGGATAAAAAACAAATGCTAAAATAATCCCTAAAATAATTGAAATTAAAATAGGTTTCAATAATAAAAAGGCTAATACAATCAAAGTGAGTAAAATTATTACAGAAATTATCTTTTTGATATAATCATCTTCCATTGAAAAAATACGAGGTTAAAATTTATAAAGGTTTGCAGTTTAATTAAATAATGAATTTTATAAAAAAGATACAGAATAAAAATTTTGATAATTTTGTTCATCTACAATTTCAAAAATTTAGCAAAGGTGAATTTCCAACCAAAGCTTTAGTTAATGTAAAAAAATCTGGAAATAAATATACCATTACAACCACTGCCGAATTTGCAAATGAAATGGTTAGAGATTTAGCAGAAAAATTAAATAATTCTAAAACAAATATTCAAGGTGCAATCATCACTACTTTAGATATTAATATCGATTATAAAGAGAAAAAACAATTTCAAGGTGTTAAAAAATATATAATTAATAAAGATATGACTGGAAAAGAAATTATTGGTCTTTTGGATGAATTTCCAAAGGCATTTTTTGCACTAACATTTATTGTTGGAGATGATAAACTTAAAATAAAACCAAAAGCACCTAAATCTGCGAAGTCAAAAAAGAAAGGTGACGCACCTAAACCTGATTTTTGTAAATTAATTACTATGAATGAATCTCTTGGAAAAAGTTTTGTTCTGGAAACTTCTGATTTTAAATCTGTAGAAATTATTCATGATTTTATTATTAAAGATATTATTAAACCTAAAGGTGAAACAGATTTTGCAAAGATTAGAGAACTTGCAAAAAGAAAAGGCACTATAATTAGAAAAGCTATAATTGATGGACAAACCCAAACTTCTGAACTTGAATTTGAAGCTTAAATTTAATCTTCAATATTCTTATCCCCTAAGATAACAATTGCACTCCAAACCTTTAAAAAGCTTAAATTTCTTGATATTTCATTCCAGGGACAAAAAAATGTTATCCGCCATAACTACAAGAAATGCCCACAAAAAGATCACCAAGAAAAGGAAGTTTGCAATTCTGGCCTAGAAAAAGAGCCAGTAAACTATTACCCAGTGTAAACTGGAATGTAATTCATTCTGATAAAGGCCTTAAAGGATTCATATGTTACAAGGTTGGTATGGCTTCTGCATATGTTAAAGACAATACTGTTAATTCAATGACTCTTGGGAAAAAAATTGCAATCCCTATAACAATTTTAGAATGCCCTAGTATGAAAATATTTTCAGTAAGATTTTACAAAAATTCAATTGTGGCTAAAGAAGTTCTAAATAAGAATTTAGACAAAGAACTGAAAAAGAAAGTGAAATTACCAAAAAAAGAAACTGAAAAAATTGAAAATATAAAAATTGATGATTATGATGATTTAAGGATCATTACTTATTCTCAGGTTAAAAAAACAGGTATAAAAAAGACACCTGATTTAATTGAATTAGATATTGCAGGAAATAAAGAAGAAAAATTTGAATTTATTAAAGAAAATTTAGGAAAAGAGCTTTCTGTTTTAGATTTTTTTGAAAAAGGACAACTTGTGGATTTAAGAGGTTTAACAAAAGGAAAAGGATTTAGTGGAACTGTTAAAAGATTTGGTATTAAGCTTAAAGCAAAAAAAACTGAAAAAGGTCAAAGAAGACCTGGAACATTAGGTCCATGGCATCCTGCAAGAGTTACTTTTAGGGCACCACAGGCTGGTCAATTAGGTATGTTTACAAGAGTTATATATAATAATAAAATAATTGAAGTTGGAAAATCAGAAGGGAAATTTAATTTTATTAAAAATTATGGTAATGTTAAAACAAACTATATGCTTGTTAGAGGATCTATTCAGGGATCTTCAAAAAGACAAATTTTAATTACAAAACCTGTAAGACCAACTAAAAAACAATCAAAAAAAGATTTTGATTTGATTAAAGTAATATGAAAACTAATTTATTAGATATAAACGGAAAAAAGAAAAGCGAAATTACTCTTCCTAGTTCTTTCTCCGCAAAAATTAGATCAGACGTTATATTAAAAGTTTTAGAAGCTAAAAAAAATAAACAACCACACGGACCTTCGCCTAGAGCAGGTTTACAATCTTCTGCTAGAGGAAAAATGAGTCGTAGAAGACATGTTTGGAAAAGTGGTTATGGTAGAGGAGCTTCAAGAGTTCCAAGAAAAATATTCTCTAGAAGAGGTAGTCAATTTAATTGGGAAGCTGCTGGAATTCCATCTGCAAGAGGTGGTATAAGGGCACACCCTCCAAAAGTAATTTCTATGATAAATACTAAAAAAATAAATAAAAAAGAATTACAATTAGCCATGATTTCTTCTTTAAGTGCAACTGCTAATAAAAAACAAGTTGCTAAAAAATATGAAACAATCAATGAAAAAGATATACCAAATCTACCATTTGTGGTGGAATCAAAAATAATTTCATTAAAAGCAAAACAATTAATTGATAGTGTGAAAAAAATTCTTGGAAAAGAATTATTTGAAGTTTCTTTAAGAAAAAAAGCAGTAAGGGCTGGAAAAGGTAAACTTAGGGGAAGAAAATATAAAACAAAAGCAGGTTTATTGTTAGTTATTGGAAAAGAAGAAAAATTAAAATCAACTGCATTTGAAATTACAAACGCAACAAAATTAGGTGTGACTGATCTTGCAAAAGGTGGAGAAGGAAGATTAACTGTTTATACTGAAACTGCAATTAAAGATTTGGGGGAAAGATTAAAATGATTGTCTTAGACCTTGAAGCAAGTGGTGCAGATACTGGAAAAAGTGGTATTTGGCAAATAGGTGCTATAGATTTAGAAAATCTTGAAAATACTTTTTTTGAAGAAGGAAGAATTGATGATGAAGACTCTGTAGAAGAAGGTGCTCTAAAGGTTACTGGAAAAACAGAAGAAGAATTAAGAGATCCAAATAAACAATCTCAAAAACAATTAATACTAAATTTTTTAAAATGGGCTGAAACCTGTAAAATAAAAATAACAATAGGCCAAAATATTGGATGGGATATAACCTTCCTTCAAAATAAAACCATTAGATACAATTTACATGAAGAATTTAGAAAAATAATTGGATATAAAGGATTAGATCTTTATGCTATTGCCCAATTAAAACATTTAGAAATTAAAGGAAAATATAAAACCAAAGAAAATGGAAAAGGTAATTTTAATCTTTCAGGTGTTCTAGAATTTTGTGGAATTCCTGACAATAGAATTAAACTCGATGGAGAAGAAACAATTAAAGAGGGCACACCTCATAATGCCCTTGAAGATTGTAAACTAGAAGGAGAATGTTATTCAAGATTAATGTTTGGAAAAAACTTATTTCCAGAATATACTCAATATGAAATCCCAATGGAGTTAAAAAAATGAAACCAATTGTAACTGAAAAAGCTGTTATGTTAATTGAAACTGAAAATATTTTAACATTTACAGCAGATAAAATAAAAACAAGAACTCAAATTAAAGAAGATTTTGAAAAATTATTTGACGTGAAAGTAAAAAGAGTAAGAATTTTAATTAAAGGTGGTAAAAAATATGCTTACATTAAATTAAAAAAGGAATTTCCAGCTATAGATATAGCTACTAAATTAGGAATAATATAATGGGTAAAAGAATAATTCAACAAGCTAGAGGACATGGAAGTCATACTTATAGAGTTAGAAGAAAAGCTTTCACACATAGATTGAAATATCCTTCAAAATTAGAAGGTGAAGGAAAAGTAATCAAACTTTTAAATTCTTCAGGGCATACGGCACCTCTTGCTAAAATAGAATATAATAAAGGAGTCTTTTTTATGCCTGCATTTAAGGAAATGTGTGAAGGACAAACAATAAGTTTTGATGAAGAAATAAAACCAGGAAATATTGTCCACCTAAAAAATGTTCCATTAAAAACACCTATTTATTGTATTGAATCTAAACCAGGAGATGGTGGAGTTTTTATAAAAACAGCAGGTAATTCTGCAACAATTAGCAGAATTGTTGGTGAACAAATATTTATCTTAATGCCCTCTAAAAAAGAAAGAAAATTTAATCCCAAATGTAGAGCAATTATAGGTGTTATTGCTGGTGCAGGAAGATTAGATAAACCAGTTGTAAGGGCAGGGAAAAAATATCATATTAAAAAAGCTAAAAGTAAATTATGGCCAAGAACTTCTGCAGTTAAGGTTAATGCAATTGATCACCCATTCGGTTCTGGAAGAGGAAAGAACCCTAAGAGTAAAATTGCAAAAAGAAATGCTCCACCTGGAAGAAAAGTTGGTTTATTAAGGCCAAGAAGAACAGGTAAAAGAAAATAAAATGGAATTAAGAAAAAAAGAATTTAAATTTAAGGGAATGGTCCTTGAAGATTTGCAAAAATTGAATGTACGAGAATTTGCAAAATATTTGAGGTCCCGGGAAAGAAGAACAATTAATAGACAGTTCCAGGCTATTGAACAATTTGTTGAAAAAGCTAAAACTAAACATGCAAATGATAAAAAAATTAAAACACATATAAGAGATTTAATTATTGTTCCAGAATTAGTCGGAATGTCTATGCAAATTTACAATGGAAATACATTTGTTCCTGTACAAATTACAGGAGAAATGTTAGGCCACAAATTTGGAGAATTTTCACCTACTAGAAAAAGAATTAATCACGGAAGTGCGGGTGTAGGTTCTACAAAAGGAAGTAAACATAAATCAAAGAAATAAAAATGCCAAATACTGAAAAACCAACTACTACAATAGCAAGAAAGAAAGCAGGATTAGATGCAAAACCAAGACCTAAAATTAATAAACCAATTGCTTCAAAAATGCCTGTAAAAAAAGAAGAAAAACAGATTGAAGAACCTAAAAAAGAAGAAGCAACAAAAGTAGAAACAACAAAAATAGAAGAAACAAAAGTAGAAAAGAAAAAAGAAATATTCCAAAAACCAAAAAAAACAGAAGCTATAGTTACTGCTAATAATCTTCAGGTATCTACTAAAAAATCTATGGCAATTTGTAAATTTATTAAATATAAAACAATTAAAAAAGCTATTCAAGATTTAGAAGAAGTTGTTTTATTAAGAAAGGCAATTCCTATGCGAGGTGAAATTCCACATAGAAAAGGACCAATGATGGCTGGAAGATATCCTCAAAGAACTGCAAAAAATTTTATAATGTTATTAAAAAGTTTAGCTTCAAATGCAGAAGTAAATGGATTAGAAAACCCAATAATTGTTGAGGCTGTTCCAAATATTGGTGTAAGGCCATTTGGAAAATTTGGATCTGTTAGAAAAAAAAGATCTCATATTAAAATAAAAGCTGTTGAAAAAAGTAAACATTTAGAAAATCAAAAACTAAAGAAAAAAGAATAAAATGGAAGAAAAAAATATTGTTAAATTTAAGAAGGATGAATTTACTATTAGAGAAAATATCAAAAATTCTATTGGTAAAGGTAAAGTTAGTAAGGTGAAAATAGAATATACTCCTGTTGGAGAAAAAATTATTATTTCAACTAATAAACCGGGGATTGTTATTGGCCGTAAAGGAGAAAAAATTGAGGAATTAACAAGAATGCTTAAATTTGAATTTAAATTAGAAAATCCACATATAGAAGTTGATGAAATAATTCAACCAGATCTTGATTCACAAATTGTTGCAGATTCTATTGCATTATCTTTAGAAAGATTTGGGCCTTTAAAATTTAAAGTTGTTGCATATAGAACTCTAGAGAGAATAATGAAGGCTGGAGCACTTGGATGTGAAATAAGATTATCTGGTAAACTCCCTGGTTCAAGAGCAAAAACATGGAGATTTGCACAAGGATATCTTAAAAAAACAGGAGACAGTGCTAAGGTAGTTGATCGTGCTCAGGCAAGAGCACAAACAAAACCAGGAGTAGTTGGTGTAAAAGTTAGTATATTGGCACCTACTGCAATATTGAAGGATAAAATTAATATTACAGACGATCTTATTGCTACATTAAAATCAAATACAAGCATTGATAAAATGCCAAAAGATAAGAAAATTAAGGAGAGCAAAGCATGAAAGCTAAAACATTAAGAGAATTAAACACTAAAGATTTGGAGAAAAAATTAAAAGAACTAAAGTTAGATCTTATCAAATCTAAAGCAGGATCTGGAAAGACAACAAAAAATACAAAAGAAATTAGAAAAACAATTGCAAGAATAATCACAATCAACAACTCAAACAAGGATGCGTTGAAAAAATAAAAAACAATGGAAATAGACCCAAAAACAGGATTGCCATTAGAGGCAATAGAATGGGAGGACCTTGCAAAGGGTGCTCAAAGGATAAGAGTTACTACAGATAAGAAGAGATATGGTAAAATAGTGACTTTTATAAGTGGATTCGAAAAAGGAATCGATTTGAAAAAAATCGCAAAAACTCTGAAAAATGAGTTAGCCTGTGGAGGGACTTTTAAAGAAAACACCATTGAACTCCAAGGAAACCACCAACAAAAGGCAAAAATTGCCTTGATAAAACTCGGTTTCGATCAAGATTCAATAGAAAACTAAAAATGAAAGAAAACACAAAAAAATCAATGAAAAAAGAACTAATTAAAATAGCTGAAGCTACCAAAGAAAAGAAAATCAATCCACGAGGGAAAATTTTTGAGGGTAAAGTTATTAAAAAATTCCCAAAAAGAATTGCAATAGAATTTGAAAGAATGATTTATAATAAAAAATATGAAAGATATAGTAAATCTAAAACAAAAATACATGCTCGTCTTCCAAAAGAACTTGAAAAAGAAATTCAAATTGGAGATTTAATTCAAATTCAAGAATGTAGGCCATTAAGTAAATTAATACATTTCCTTGTAATTAAAAAAATTAAGGATAAAGAAGAAAAATGAAAGCTATAAGCGCAAAAGCAACAAGAGGATTAAACATCGGAGCAAAAGTAATTGCAGCTGATAATAGCTGAGCAAAAATTGTTAAAATTGTTAGTGTAAAAAGAGGAAAAGGAACAAAAAGAAGACAAGTTCCAGCAAAAATAGCTGATCAAGTTAAAGTTAGTATAAAAAAAGGAATTCCAGAAATGAAAGGAAAAGTTTTTGATGCTATTATTATAAGGATTAAAAAACCATATAGGAGATTGGATGGCGAAAGAATTTGTTTTGAAGATAATGCTGTTGCAATACTTAAAGATGAAAAAGGTAATCCTAAGGGAACTCGAATTAAAGGAGCTTTAGCAAGAGAAGTTTTAGAAAGATGGCCTTCTGTTGCTAAAATTGGAAATATTATATATTAAAATGAAAAAAGAATTTAGTACACATTGGAAAGAAAGTAAACAACCAAGAAAACAAAGAAAATACTTAGCAAATGCTCCCCTTCATTTGAGAAAAAAGTTTATTGCTGTGAATTTATCCCAGGAACTTAGAAAAAAGCATGGAATAAGAAATATTTCAGTTAGAAAAGGAGATGTTGTTAAGATTAAACGAGGAAAATTCAAAGATAAACAAGGTAAAATTACTAACGTTAAATTAAAAAAAGGAAAAGTAACAATTGAAAATATTCAAGTTAAAAAACAGGATGGATCTAAAGTAGATATTTATTTACAACCATCTAATTTACAAATAATTGAATTAAATTCAGAAGATAAAAAAAGAAAAATTCCACAAATAAACGGAGAAAAAAATGCACCTAAAGAGACAAAAAACGCCTAAAAATTGGCCTGTAACTAGAAAAGGAACAAAATATGTAGTTAGAGGTAACTTTAACCTTAATAGTGGTATCCCTATTTTAGTTTTATTAAGAGACCAGTTAAAATTAGCTAAAAATAGAAAAGAAGTAAAAAAAATAATTTCAGATAAAAATATTTTAATTAACAATAAATCTGTAAATGATGAGAAAAATGTTGTTAATTTATTTGATATTGTTAATTTAATCCCTTCAAAAAAATATTATCAGATTGCATTATCAGAAAAAGGTGTCTTTAGCTCTAAAGAAATCGAAGAAAAACAAGCTAATCATAAAATTTCTAAGATAATTAATAAAAAAACACTTAAAGGTAAAAAAATTCAATTAAATTTAAATGATGGAATTAACTTTATTTCAGATCTTAAATGTAATACTAATGATTCTGTATTAATTAATTTAAAGACAGGTAAAATAGAAAAATGCTTACCTTTAAAAGAAAAAAGTAATGCTGTTGTTTTTGCAGGAAAACACGCTGGAAAAGAAGGAATAATTCAGAAAATTTTACCTAAAGAAAAAATGATTGAATTGGAATCAAATAAAATAAAAATCCATATTTTAATTAAACAAATTATGGTGGTCGAATAAAATGAAAGAAAATATAATGAGAGAAATCAAAATAGAAAAAGTTGTTCTAAACGTAGGTGGAATTGCAGAGGAATTAACAAAGGGTGTTAAACTTTTAACATTAATCACTGGCAGAGTTCCTGCTAAGATGAAATCTAATAAAAGAATTCCTTCATTCAATGTACGTCCTGGTTTAGAAATAGGGGCAGTTATTACAATTAGAAAAAATCCTGAAGAAATGTTAAAAAAAATGTTGGTTACAATTGATAATGTTTTGAAGGAAAAACAAATAAGTACAAATAATTTTTCATTTGGAATAAAAGATTATCTTGAAATTCCGGGGATGGAATATCAAAGAGATATTGGAATTATGGGATTTGATGTTACAGTTGTCTTTAAAAGAACAGGAAGGAGAGTTAAACTTAAAAAAATTAAGAAAGGTGTGTACTCTAAAAAACAAATGATTTCAAAAGAAGAAATAATTAAATTTATGGATGAAAAATTCCAAACAAAATTTATATAAAATGACAGCAAGTGATTGGAAAAAGGTATTTAACCAAATTGGGAATAAACCTGAAAAAAAGGCAAAATTCATTAAGCATAATAAACCTAAAGAAAGAAAAATAGGTATCTCTGTTAGAAAATGTGGAAAATGTGGGAGATTTGGGGCACATATCAAATCATACGGATTAAATTTATGTCGACACTGTTTCAGAGAAATGGCAGTGGAAATCGGCTTCAACAAATATAGTTAAAATGTCACACGATATAGTTGCAGATGCACTAAATATGATGAAAAATGCTAAGAAAGCAAAAAAAGAAGTTATAACTGTAAAAATAATTTCAAACCTCTTAATCGAAGTTCTAAAAATTATGAAACAAAAAGGTGTTGTAAAACGTTATAAAATTGATACTAAAGCTAAATCACTTGAAATTACAATTGGAAATTTATTTGAATGTAATTCAATAAAACCTAGATTTACTGTAAAAGTAGATCAAATTGAAAAATATAGAAAAAGATATCTTCCTGCAAGGGATATTGGAACTATTATTGTTTCAACCAGTAAGGGATTAATGACACATCAAGAAGCTTTAGAAGAAAAAATGGGAGGTTGCTTAATAGCATATTTTTACTAAAATGAGAAAAGAAATATTCCAAGAAATAGAAATACCTGAAGGGGTTAATGTTGAAATAGAAGGAAAAACAGTTATTGCAGAAGGTAAAAATGGAAAAAATTTAAGAACTTTTAAATTAGGAAAAATTAAACTTTCTAAAAAAGACAACAAAATTATTATTGGCCATGAACAATCTACAAAAACTGAAAAGAAAATGATAAACAGTATTACAGCACATATTAAAAATATGATTAAGGGATCACAAAATAAATTTGAATATCAATTAAAAATTTGTTCAAGTCATTTTCCAATTAGTGTGAGTCTAAAAGATAACAAAATTATTATTGGAAATTTTTTAGGTGAAAAAATTGCAAGATCTGCAAAAATTTTAGAAGGGGTTGATGCAAATATTGAAGGTAATCTTATAACAATTACATCTTCTAATAAAGAACTTGCAGGACAAACAGCTGCTAATTTAGAAACAGCTACAAAAATTAAAAAAAGAGATCTAAGAGTATTTCAAGATGGCATATTCATGATAAGTAAATCTGGGAGAGAAATATAATGGTTAAATTTCTTAGAAGAAATTGGAACCTAATTTCTAAATTAGGTAAGAAAAGGAAAAAGAAACAAAAATGGAAAAAACCTACTGGTAGAGATAATAAAATGCGGGAGAAGAGAAGGGGATATAGTGCAGTAGTAAGTGTAGGGTATAAAAAAGATAATAAAATTATAAATACAATTAAAGGAAAAACTCCTGTTCAAATTTATAATGTTAAAGATTTGGCTAAAATAAATAAGGATAACATAGGAATTATTGCTAAGGTTGGAAAAAAGAAAAGAGAAGAAATACTTAAAATTGCAAAAGAAAACAAACTTCCAATTTATAATTCTTGGAAGAAAAAGGAGACTACAAAATGAATCTTGGAAAGAAAAAAAGCTTAGCTGCAAGAACTTTTGATGTTGGAAAAAAAAGGATTACCTTTATAACAGCAAGATCCAACGAAATTAAAGAGGCAATTACAAAACAAGACATTAAAGACCTCCATAAAGATGGTGCAATTATTATAAAACCAATTAAAGGTCAAAAAAGAAACAAAATAAAAAATAAAAGAAGATCTCCAGGTAATATTAGAAAAAGAGTAAATACTCGAAAACAGGATTATGTGATTATGACTAGAAAATTGAGAAAACATGTTGCAGCATTAAAACTACGTGGAAAATTATCAAGAATAGAATCTATTGAAATAAGGAAAAAAATAAGAAATAAGATATTCAGAAGTTTAGCACATATGAAAGATCATATTGGAGGATTAGAAAGATGAAAACATTAAGAAAAAGAAGAAAACAATTTAAAACAGATTATGGAAAAAGAATAAAGCTACTTAAAAGTCATTCTCCTAGAATTGTTTTTAGAAAAACAAACAAATATGTGATGGGGCAATATGCTTTTTCTAAAGAAGCTCAAGACACTGTTAACTTTGGTTTTTCTTCTAAAAAATTATTAGATTTTGGTTGGCCAAAAGAATTTCAAAATAGTTTGAAATCAATTCCAGCTTCATACTTATTAGGTTTTTTGGTTGGAACTAAAATCAAAAAAGAAAAATTAGAAAAACCAATTGTAGATTTTGGAATGAATAAAATGCTTCATAAAACAAAAGTTTATGCATTTTTAAAAGGATTATTAGATTCTGGAATTGACTTAAAAACTAAAAAAGATATTTTTCCTGAAGAAGAAAAACTTAAAGGAAAATACTTGAAAAAAGATTTTACACCTCATTTTGAATTAATTAAATCAAATATAGAAAAAGCTTAAAATGGCAGAAGAAATAAAAGAAAAAACTGAAGTTCCTCAACAAGAAAATAAACCTTTTAAAAGAGAAACTTTTGATGAAAAGAAGAAAAGGGAAGAAAAAGAAGCAATTATTAATTGGGAACCTAAAACAAAATTAGGTGAAGAAGTTAAAGCTGGAAAAATTAAAGATATTGATGAAATATTGGATGCTAAAAGAGCTATTCTTGAACCTGAAATAGTTGGTTCTTTAATGACTGTTCAATCTGATTTAATTTCTATTGGACAATCTAAAGGTAAATTTGGTGGTGGAAAAAGAAGAGCTTGGAGACAAACTCAAAGAAAAACCAAAGAAGGTAATGTACCTACTTTTTCAACAATGGCTGTAATTGGGGATGAAAAAGGACATGTTGGACTAGGAACAGGTAAATCAAAGGAAACTTTGCCTGCAAGGGATAAAGCTGTAAGAAAAGCTAAATTAAATATTATTAAAATTACTAGAGGGGATGGGAGCTTTAATAGTGTTGGTGGTGGAAATACCAGTATTCCTTTTACTGTAGAGGGAAAAGCAGGAAGTGTTAGAGTTATTTTAATGCCTGCACCACCTGGAACAGGATTAGTGGTAGGAGATCAATTAAAAAAAATACTTAAATTAGCAGGTATAAAAGATATTTACAGTAAAACTTTTGGAAAACAGAGAACAACATTTAATTTGGTAAAGGCATGTATGGAAGCTCTTAAAAAAACAAATGAGGTTATGGAACAATGATTTGTATAATTAGAATAAAAGGACAAGTGGGAATAAGAAAAAGTATAGCAGAAACTTTACATAGATTAAGATTAAGAAAAAAATATACTTGTATTTTAGTAGAACCTACAAAAGAAATTTTGAGTGTATTACAAACATTAAGAAATTTTATTGCATATGGTGAATTAGATGAAACAACTAAAAAAGAACTTATTGAAAAAAGAGGAATTAAAGATAAAGATGGTAAATTAAAACCATATTTTAGATTACATCCTGCTAGAGGCGGAATTAAAAGTAAATTATATTATCCAAAAGGTGTTTTAGGAAATCATGGAGAAAAAATAAATGAGCTTGTAAAGAGGATGTTATAAAATGAAAATTAAAAAAGGTAAAAAATCAGTTAAAATGCGTGGGAGAAAAATGGGATCCCATGGTGGTGGAGCTAGAAAAGGTAATAAAGGTAGCGGGCACAAGGGTGGAAAAGGTATGTCTGGTTCTGGTAAAAGATCTGACCAAAAAAAAACACTTGTAATTAAATTATATGGAAATGCTTATTTTGGAAAACAAGGAATTACAAGTAGAGGAACAGTTAGGGATACCAGACAAAGAATAAATTTATATGATGTTGAACAACGTCTTGAAAAATATGGTCAAAAAAAAGGAGATACTTGGGAAATTAACCTTTCTGAATATAAAATTCTTGGTGTAGGAAATATAAAAACTAAAATGATTATTTTTGCTAAAGATGCATCTAAATCTGCTATTGAAAAAATAAAAAAAGCTGGTGGGGAAATACGAATTATTAGTAAAGTTGATAAAGAAAAAAAGCCTGCTAAAATTAAATAACATTAGAAAAAATGAATTTTAGAAGTATCTTTAATCTGATTCCAGAAGTTGTTCATCCAACAGAAAAAAAACTAGATTTTAAAGTAAAATTGAAGTGGACAATTATTGTTCTAGCAACTTTTTTTATTTTAGCTAATGTGCCACTTTTTGGACTTTCTGCAAATGCATTATCTAGATTTGAATATTTAGCTATTATTTTAGGAACAGATTTTGGTAGTATTATTTCTTTAGGTATTGGTCCGATTGTTATGGCTTCTATTATTTTACAATTGCTTACTGGTTCTGGAATTGTTAATATAGATACTACAACCCCTGAGGGGAAGAAATTCTTTGGTGGTGTTCAAAAACTTTTAGTTTTATTCTTTATTATATTTGAAGCACTTGTCTATGTATTAATGCAGGGTCTTCAAGCTATGCCTGGTTTTACAGGCCTAGTTATATTTCAATTAATATTGGGTGGGTTAGCAATATATTATATGAATGAACTTTCTGAAAAATGGGGATTTGGATCTGGAGTTAGTTTGTTTATTGCTGCTGGAGTTTCTTGGAGACTATTCACAAGTGCATTTCAATTCATAAATGCGCAAGGAAGAAATTGCCTAATTGATTTTAAAAGTACAGCTTGTTCTGGAAAAGTTTTTGTATTAATTCAATCTATAATTAATAAATATCCTGTTGAATTTCTTTCTGCAGCAGCTGCAATTTTAACAACAGTGATCATATTCTTGGTAGTTGTTTGGGCACAATCTCTTAAAGTTGAAATTCCACTTTCATTTGGTAAAGTTAGAGGGTATGGAGTTAAATGGCCATTATCATTTTTCTATGCATCTGTTATTCCTGTTATTTTAACAGCTGCATTGATTGCAAATATACAATTATTTGGTGGTCTTATTGAAAATGCTGCGCTTAATGGATCTTCCTTTGCTTCTCATTTTACTTGGTTGGGGCATTTTATCCAGGGACAGCCTGTTTCAGGACTTGCATTCTGGATGGGATCTACAAATATATTAGATCTTTTTATTAGAGGTGGTTTTTTACCAATATATTTAATTCAAGGAATAACCCACACAATATTCTTTATGCTATTCTCAACTTTGTTTGCAGTATTTTGGGTTAAAACATCTGGAATGGATTCTAAAGCTCAAGCAAAAAAAATAGCTTCATCTGGATTACAGGTTGCAGGATTTAGACAAGATATTAGAGTTTTAGAAAGTATATTAGATAGATACATTATGCCTTTAACAGTTATGGGTGGTCTTGCAATTGGTTTACTTGCATCTATAACAAATTTACTTGGGGCACTTGTTTCTGGAACAGCAATATTACTAGTAATTATGATTTTCTTCCAATTTTATCAAAACATTGCACAACAGCATGCTGTAGATATGAATCCTGCAATGAAAAAATTCATGGGAAGTTAAACTTAAAAGTAAGTTTAATCTAATATTAAAATGGATAAAACTGCAAAAGAGGGGAGTTATACATCCTTAGTTATTGTAATGCTGGTTTCTTTAGCAATTGCAGGTCTTTGGGACGCTGTTCCAGCTATTAAAATATTTGTTCATTCTATTCTTACTCCGAGTGCCGGTGCTTTATTAAATTGGCAATTAACATTGGGCATGACAATTATTGTTATTATCTTATCTCTTTTTACAGTCATAATTCAAAAATACGCAACTGATCAAGAAACTTTAAAGGAAATGAAGAAAGAACAAAAAATTCTTCAATTGGAAATGAAAAAATATAAAGATGATCCTCAAAAAGTTATGGAGCTTCAGAAAAAAAGTTTTGAATTCATTCCTAAAACAATGAAATTGACTACTCGATCAATAGCATATACTGCTGTGCCACTTATTTTATTATTTCGATGGTTTATGGATTTTTTTGAAGCTTTAGGAGACCCTAAATTTCTTGGATTTTTAAGTTGGTTCTGGTTTTATTTAATTACATTCATGATATTTAGTTCTATAATTAAGAAAATTATGAAGGTGGTTTAAATTTCTAAAATGGAAGAAGAAATCATGATGAAGTTGAATATGTTTGAACAACAAATTAGACAATTACAACAACAACTTCAAGCAATTGAACAAGCTGATATGGAAATAAAAAAATTAAATGAAAATTTAGGAGATATTATTGGTTCTGAAAATAAAGAAATTTTAGCTTCTATAGGGAAAGGAATATTTGCAAAAGCAAAATTAATTTCAGATGAATTAATGGTAGATATTGGAGATGGTAATATTGTTAAAAAAACAGTTCCTGAAACAAAAAAAATAATAGAAAAACAACTTGATAAATTAGCTGAAATAAAAGAAGAATTAGAAAATAATTTAAATATAATAGAACAAGAAATGACTAAAGAAATTATTAATGCTCAACAAAAAGAACAGTAATTATTTCATATTTTTTAAAAATTGTTTGTAACTTAAAACACCTAATTCAGATATAATTGCTTTAATATATTTTTTAGGCACAAATTCAAAAGCTGGATTTTTTAGCTTAATATGTTTAGGTGCTTGATCCCAAACTTCGTTAAGTTTTCTTTGTTCTGTTGGTACTTTTTCCCTTGTGAATTTCCAAGAATCTGCAATAATATATACTGGAATTTTTTCTTGTTTTGCAATCCTAGCAACAACCTCACTACCAATTTTATTTACAATCCCTTCTTTTGTTAATGCATCTGCACCTAAAAATACTTTATTTACTTTTTTAGTTCCTTGTTCTTTTGAAAGTGCAACACCTACTGCAGAATCTATGAACATTGTTACTTTTATTTTTGCTTTTTTTAATTCTTTTGCAGTTTTTCTTCCCTGCAATAAAGGCCTTGTTTCAGTATTATAAACTTCAAATTTCTTTTTTTGATTTTTTGAATAAATTAATGCATTTACAACATTTGTAGAATGACAATGTGTAAAAATTATGTCATTACTGGTTATTACTTTTTTAACATTTTTATTAATTTCATTTTGTGCTTCTTCAAAATGAGCTAATACTTCTGAATAAGGTTGTTTTTCAACTTTGTTTAAAACATTCCACATCATTGGTTCTGTTGGTCTAGAATTTAATAATTTGTTTTTAGCATTTTTTTCAGGTATTAGAAAATAAGCATAAAGTGCTTTTTTTGCAATATTTCTTGCACCTTGTATTTTTATTGTTTTAATATCTTGAACAATTTGATTAAATTTCTTTTCTTTTTCCCTTTTGTTCATAGGCCGCTTAATTCAAGAAAGTTTAAAAAATCTCTTCTTTTGTTTAATATATGTTAGAAGCACTTATCAATCCTAAAGAGGCTGAGAAGGGTCCATGGAAAATGTTTTTTATTGGGCTTATCTATGCATCTATTTCAATTCTACTTGTAAAATTTCTTTTTCCAAATGATCCCCTATCAAATGGGATGACTGTTGTAGCATTTTGTGTAATGTTTTCTCTTCCATTTATGTATTATATGATTAAAAATGAAGAAAAACAAGATGAAGAAATTGAGGGTTTACGTCATGTGGGGAAAGTTCATGGAGATGCAATTTATGCCTTTATGTGGTTATTTTTAGGATTTGTGATTGCTTTTTCTTTTTGGCATATTGTATTACAAGACCCTAATTTATTAAATTTTCAAATTGAAACCTATTGTAAAATAAATAGTCCTGGGGGTGTTGATAAATGTATAGAATTATACACTATTCATGGAAAAGCTACTGAACTTACAGGTGCTTCTTCACAAAGTCTTAGATTTTTTGCAATATTAGAAAATAATGTGTTTGTAATGATCTTTACGATTATCTTCTCGCTTTTATTCGGTGCAGGGGCTATCTTTGTTCTAATCTGGAATGCTAGTGTTATAGCAGCTGCAATAGGGATATTTACTCAATATACTGTCAGTGAGCTTCCAATGGGCATAGCGAGGTATATGATCCATGGATTCCCTGAAATAGCTGCATATTTCATAGCAGCTTTAGCAGGGGGTATCTTTGGAATAGGGGTGATAAGAAATGGTATTAGAAGTAAGAAATTTATTCATGTTTTAGAAAATGTAGTTATTTTATTATTTATTGCTATTGTTGTTTTAGTTATTGCAGCTGCAATAGAAGTTTATTTTACTCCTTTGTTTTTTTAATAGAAACAAATTTCACTAAATTTAAAAGGAATAAATCTTAAACTAATATATGGAATCTTTACTTTTGATTACAATTTTTATAAGCTTTTTTTGCACATTTTTGGTGGTGCCTTTTTGGATACAAAAAGCTCATTCTAGAAATTTAGTTGGAAAAGATATGCAAAAAACTGAAAAACCACTTGTGGCAGAAGGGGGGGGTTTGATTGTTCTTGGCGGATTTACAATTGGCGTTTTATTATATATTGCGTTAAATACTTTTATTTTCAAAAATGCTATAATCTCTACTTTTTTATTTTCTCTTTTATGTGTTTTATTTATATGTTCATTTGTGGGAATTTTAGATGATTTACTTGGTTGGAAAAAGGGACTCAGCAAAAGGATGAGAATTATTATTGTTCTTTTTGCATCTATTCCTTTAATGGTGATTAATGCCGGAAATTCTAGTGTTTTCTTGCCTTTATTTGGAGAAATTAATTTGGGGCTCCTTTATCCTTTACTTTTTATCCCAATTGGAATTGTTGGTGCAACAACAACATATAATTTTTTAGCAGGGTACAACGGTCTTGAAGCAAGCCAGGGAATTATTATTTTAACCGCATTAGCAATTGTGACTTTTAAAACAGGAAATTCGTGGTTAAGTGTTATTGCACTTTGTATGGTCTCTGCACTTCTTGCATTTTATATATTTAATAAATATCCTGCAAAAGTTTTCCCAGGAGATATCCTTACATATTCTGTAGGTGCTTTAATTGCAACAATTGCTATTTTAGGAAATATTGAAAAAATTGCTATTTTATTTTTTATACCCTATATTATTGAAACAATTTTAAAATTAAGAGGAAAATTAAAAATTGAAAGCTTTGCTAAAGTTAATGCAGATGGTAGTTTGGAAATGCCAGAGAAAAAAATATATGGATTAGAGCATCTTGCAATTAAAATACTTAAAAAAATAAAACCAAGTAAAAAAGTTTATGAAAAAGATGTGGTCTATTTGATAAATGCTTTCCAGATTGTTATTATTTTACTTGTTTTTGCATTTAATTTTTAATTGCATAAATCTTTTAAAGATAAAAATTTATTAAATAAATATAAGATGGAAGAAAAATACAAAATAAAATCATGTAGGATTTGTAAATCAGAAAATTTAATGCCCATAATTTCCTTGGGAAATCAATACGTGGTAGGATTTGTTTCTAATAAAGAAGAAGGGGGCACCCAGGTTCCATTAGATTTAGTTTTATGTAATGAGTGTAAATTACTTCAACTTAAACACAATGCACCTCCAGAATCTATGTGGGGGGAACAATATTGGTATAAGTCTGGAATAAATCCAATGATCCGGGCTAATTTAGAAAAAATTGTTGGTGAAATTAAAAAAATGATTGAGTTAGACAAAGAAGATATTGTAATAGATATTGGGTGTAATGATGGAACAATGTTAGGTTATTATGATAATTGTGCAAATTTAGTTGGATTTGAACCTTCTAAAAATGTGGCAGAAGAAGCAAAAGAAAAAGGGCTTAATGTTATTAATAATTTTTTCAATGCTAAAAATTTTAAAGATTCATTTGAAGGAAAAAAGGCAAAAGTAATAAGTGCTATATCAATGTTTTATGATTTAGAAGATCCTAATTCTTTTATGGAAGATATTGTTGAAATTTTGGATAAAGATGGCTTATTTATCATACAACAAAATTATGTGGCTTCTATGTTAAAAAATAACGCTTTTGATAATATTTGCCATGAACATCGAGAATATTATTCTCTTTATTCATTAAATAATCTTCTTGAAAAATATGGGCTTGAAATTTTTGATGTGCATTTGAATGAACTTAATGGGGGTAGCATAAGAACCTATATAAAATTTAAAGAAAATTCTAATATCACTCCATTTGAGGGTGCAAAAGAGAGATTAGAAAAAATAAAAAATGATGAAATTGATCTTCAATTAAATACTAGTAAACCTTATTTAGATTTTGCAAATAGAATTGAAAAAATTAAAAAGGAAACAATGGATTTTTTGAAAAAAGAAAAAGCAGCAGGTAAAAAAATATGTGGGTGTGGTGCATCTACAAGGGGAAGTGTTATACTTCAATATTTTGGTTTAGGTCCAGAAATGATAGATTGTCTTTTTGACAAAAATTCAGATAAAGAAGGTAAAATGCCGGCTGGAAGTTGGATCCCTATTACTTCCCCTGATAATATAGATAAATATAATCCAGATTATCAATTTGTTGTAATTTGGCATTTATTTAAGAGTCTTGAAGATGATGAGAAAAATTTTGTTCAAAAAGGTGGAAAATTTATTCTCCCTTTGCCAGAATTTAAGATAATTGATTCTTTATAATTTTGCCTGCTTCATTCAAAGTTGTTAATTCTATTCCAAGTGTTTTTAATTTTGAAATATTAAGAGTTGAATTTAAAGGTGATTTTACAATCCAATTAGAAGAATCTACTACTTTGATTAAATCTTCTTTGTTTATGAGTTTTGCCAAAGAAAACATAAAATCTTTCATATTCATTACTTCTGGGCCCCCTAAATGAAAAATTCCCTGCTGGTTTGATTCTATTAATTTGCTTATAATTTTTGGAACATCTTCTGCAAATAAAGGATTTTTCATTTGATTGGGACAACCTATTTCTACTTCTTTATCAAGTACAGAAGCTCCAAATCTTAATTTTTTATTTGAAACACCATACATTAAATCAGGTCTAATAATTAATGAATTTTTTAACTTTAAAACTTCTTTTTCTGCAAGTATTTTTGTTTTTGCATATTCGTTAGTAGGGGAAACTTTATCTAATTCAGTATAATTTCCTTTTTTTCCATCAAAAACATAAGAAGAAGAAAAGAAAATCATTTTTGCATTAATTTTTTTACAAGATTCTGCGATATTTTTTGCAGTAAGATAATTCATTTCTTTTGCTAAAAGTGGATTTTTTTCGCAAAGAACAGAACTTGATAATGCGATAGTGTCTATTACTACTTCTGGTTTTATTGAAGATATTAAAGAATCTACTTCTTCTTCTTTTATTGCGTCTATTCTAAAACCTGTTTTTGAATTCTTATCTGCATCAATTATTTCATGTTTTGTGGATAAAAATTCTTTAAGTTTTTTCCCTATAAAACCTTCAGACCCAAAAATCAATATTTTCATTTTAAAGAAAGATACAATTTTTTATATTTTTTTGATATAGGGGTTAACCCATTTTCTTTAAAATACCTTTCACATTCTTTTATCATTTTTTTATAGTTTTTAGGTAAAAGTGCTTTTTTTATAATTTCTGAATAATCTTCATCTTTCTTTGCTAATTTTAGACATTTGTAATCTTTCTCAAATTCTTTAAAATATTTATTATTACTTGCAATTACTGGTTTTTTCATTGCCATTGCGTCTGCAAAAATTCCACTTCCAATCCCCCCTCTATAGGGCAATAAAACAAAATCTGCAGCAGAAAAATATTTCCACCATTTAGAATAAGGAACAAATCCCAGATCAAATCTAACAATTTTATCTAATTTTTTTTTCATTACTATTTCTTGATTTAATTTCAAAAAATTAATTATTTTAGATTTGTTTCTATCATTTACTGCAGAGGGATTTGTAACAACTAATATTGTTTTCCCTATTTTTTTAGCTTGGTTGATGATAATATCATGACCATGATCTGGAATCATTGTTCCAATTAAAAGATAAACAGGCCCAGATAATTTTAATTCTTTTTTTGCATCTAATTTACTGATTGTTTTTATATCTTCGATAATCGGATGAGGTAAAATTTCTATTTTATCGGGGTTAATTTTATATTCTTCTTTTAGAATTTCTTTAAAAGAATCACAATGAACTATTATTTTATTTGAACAGAACCCAATCCATCTATTTTGAGTTTGATATAAAACTTTTCTTAAAAAAGTTTTTAGCTTTCCACTTTTAAATTTTTCTTTTTGAGATAATACTGTATGCATAGTAATTATTGTTTTTTTATTAAATAATTTTAAAAAAGTTAATAAAAAGAAATAGGGCACCCCAAACCATCCAAATAGATTATATTCATGCTGTATGTGGATTAAATCATATTTTAATAAATTAAATATTTTGAAAAAAAAGCTAAAAGGATTTCCTTGCATAAAATTTATACTTTTTACATCAATATTTTGTTTTTTTATATTATTGATTAAATTTATTGAATATGCTGAAATTCCTTTTTCTGAATCTGGATGGGGAAAAATCATTGCGACGTTCATAATGAGAAAACAATATTTTTCCTTATAAATTTAACTTATTTTAAATAAAGATTTATTATCTAGAAAGGAGTTTCATTAAATTTAAAAACAATTTTTATCTAGAAGATATAATGGATACAAAAGAATTAGAAAATGATAATTTGAATAAAAAAACAGCTTTAATTACAGGTTTAACCGGTCAAGATGGATATTATCTTGCTAAATTTCTATTAAGTAAAAATTATAATGTTTACGGTATGTATAGAAGAAGTAGTTTGGAAATTGAAGAAAGAATTTTTAGTCTAAGGGGTAAAATCCACTTAGTAGAAGGGGATTTGACAGATGTACCATCTATAATTAAAATTATTCAAGATATAAAACCTGATGAAATATATAATCTTGGTTCACAATCATTTGTTCCTTCTTCTTGGACCCAACCAATTTCAACAAGTGAAATAACAGGTGTTGGTGTAGTTAAAATTTTAGAATCAATTAGATTAATAAATCCAAAAATTAAATTTTATCAAGCTTCTTCAAGTGAAATGTTTGGGAAAGTTCAAGAAACACCTCAAACTGAAAAAACACCTTTTTATCCTAGAAGTATTTATGGTGTTTCTAAATTATTTGGATATTGGGCAACTATAAATTATCGGGAAAGCTATGGAATTCATGCTTCAAATGGAATTTTATTTAATCATGAATCTCCAAAAAGAAGTAAACAATTTGTAACAAGAAAAATTACCCATTCGGTAGTAAAAATTAAAAAAGGTCTACAAGAATTTTTTGAATTAGGAAATTTAGATGCTAAAAGAGATTGGGGTTTTGCAGGAGATTATGTAGAAGCTATGTGGTTAATGCTTCAACAGGAAAATCCAGGAGATTATGTTATTTCTACTGGCGAAGCACATTCTGTGAGAGAATTTGTAGAAGAATCATTTAAGGCAGTGGATATGCCAATTACATGGGAAAAACAAGGAGATATTGAAGTTGGAAAATATAATGGAAAAATTGTTGTAAAAACAAATCCTAAATTTATAAGGCCTACCGAAGTTAATTATTTACTTGGAAATTATGAAAAAGCTAAAAAAGAACTTAATTGGACCCCTAAAGTTACTTTTAAAGAATTAGTTAAAATCATGATTGATGCAGATATTGCAAGAATTGATAATGGAGAAAATGAGTTATTAAAACTGGAAAATCTTGATTAATTCTATTATAAATATGTTTTTAAAAGCAATTTAATTAGCTTTAATATGTCTTCAGAAATCAAAATTGACCTCAATAATTTAAAATCTTATACTTCTAAAGCTTATAATTTCCTAAAACAAAAAAAGGTTATTAATGCGCTTATTTTTGCTTTATTTTTGATTATCTTAATTGTAAGTATTTGGATTCGAATTCAGAATATTCCTTTACTTGTTGATTCTACAACAGGAAAAATAATCCCCCTTGCATTAGATCCATTTTATTTTTTAAGGATTTCTGAAACTATTTTAGATCAGGGAAGTTTGCCTGCAATAGATATTATGAGATACCCCTCTGCACAGGTTGGATTTATCCATGAAATAACTCCCCAGGCAACTGTATTTTTTTATAAAATAGCTACTTTATTTGATAAAGAAGTTAGTTTAGAACTTGCTAATGTTTTATCCCCTGTAATATTTTCTGGCTTAGGCCTTATTTTATTTTTCTTTTTAATTTTTATTTTGACTAAATCTAAATCTATTGCTCTTTTAGGTAGTTTATTTTTAGCAATAATTCCCTCCTACATCTATCGTACATTGACCGGCTTTTCAGATCATGAGGCCATTGGAATTTTTGCATTCTTTTCAGTATTACTTATATATTCAATATATATGAAACTAATTGATAAGGAAAATTTTAAAAAATTTACCCTATTCAAAACAATTTTATTTGGTCTTGGAACTGGGTTTTTATCTGCATTTACAATTGCAAGTTGGGGTGGAATTTCTAATTTTGTGTTTATGATAATTCCATTAAGTTTTGTTCTTATTTGGATAATTAAGGCTCAAAATTTAGAAAAATCAAATGAAAAAAATCTTAAATATTATATCTTATTTTATTTCTCGTGGGTTATTTCTAGTATTTTATTTACACTTATTTATCACTTTAATTTTTATTCTATGCTTCAAAAAATTCTTTTTTCATCAAGTAATATTTTAACAGGATTTGTTTTACTTTTTGTAATCATTGATTATATTTTGATAAAATATCACTCTTTTATTAAATTTATAAGAAAAGAAAACTTAGAAAAATACCATATATTATATAGCATTTTATTTACTATTTTAATTGGAATAATTCTTTTAATATTATCTGGAAAATTTGCGAATCTTATTTCAGAATTTTCTTCCCGTGTCTTAAATCCTTTTGGAGGTGGCAGAACTAGTTTAACTGTTGCAGAAAATAAACAACCTTTTTTGAATGATTGGATTGCCCAAACAGGTAAAATGTTTTTCTGGTTATTTTTAGGTGGTCTTTTAACATTAGGCATAAATATTTCAAAATATGTTAAAAAAAATAAAAATAAATTTTTATTTGTCCTATTCTGGGTTATTATGCTAGGTGGGATTCTTTTTAGTAGAATTTCCCCTCAATCATTATTTAATGGGGCAAATTTCATAAGTAAATTATTTTATTTTGGGAGCGTTATTTTATTCTTTGCCTTTTTAATCTGGTTATACTTTAAGGATGATATAACTATCCCCTCTAGATATATCATATTATTTTCATGGGCAATTTTAATGTTAATTTCAGCGAAAGGTGCAATAAGACTTTTCTTTGTGGTTACACCTTTTGTTTGTTTTTCTTCAAGTTATTTTATTGTTTCCCTATTTCAATATTATAAAAAAAATAAAGATGATCTTTTAAAAATGATACTTGGAATTTTAATTATTATTTCTTTGGTTATTGGATTTATAAGCATAACAAATTTTTATGATTCTTCAATAAATCAAGCAAAATATACTGGCCCCTCTGTGGGCATTCAATGGCAAAAAGCAATGGAATGGGTTAGAAATAATACCATTGAACGTTCTATTTTTGTTCACTGGTGGGATTATGGTTATTGGGTTCAATACTTTGGTGAACGTCCAACAGTTACAGATGGGGGTCATGCAGTACCATACTGGGATCATTTAATTGGGAGATATCTTTTAACAACCCCTATTCCTGAAACAGCTTTAAGTTTTATGAAATCCCATAATGTTTCTTACCTTTTAATTGATCCAACGGATATTGGAAAATATGGTGCATATAGTAAAATTGGTAGTGGACCTGATGAAACAGATAGATATTCTTGGTTACCTACTATGATTTCTTCTGCAGATCAAATACAAGAAAAAAGCAATAGCATCATAAGAATTTATCAGGGAAGTAGTTTAATAGATCAAGATATTATTTATGATCAAAATGGAACAGATATTTTTTTACCAAGAGGTAAAGCTTCATTAGGGGCAGTTATAATTGAAATTTCTCAAAATACAGACGGTACTACATTTAGTCAACCACAGGGAATTTTTATTAATAATCAAAATCAAATTAGTATTCCATTAAGATATTTATATTTTGGAAATCAATTAATCGATTTTGGATCTGGAATTGAAAGTGTTGCATATATTTACCCATATGTATATCAAAATAACCAAGGAACTCAAATTGATAATATGGGTGCTTTATTTTATTTATCTCCTTTAGTTGAAAAAAGCCTTCTTTCTAGATTATATTTAATGAATGATCCTTTTGATCAATATAAAACTGTTAAACTTGCTCATTCTGAACCAGACCCCACAATTGATTCACTCAATAAACAGGGTGCAAATTTAGGAGATTTTGCTTATATTAATGGTCTTAGGGGACCTATAAAAATATGGGAAGTAAATTATCCTGAAAATATTTTAGATAAAGAAGAATTTTTAAGAACATCTGGAGAATATGCTGAGTTTGATTTTTTAAATTTTACAAAATAGATTTTGATTACATAACCTTTTAAAATCATAAAATGCTCTTCTAATTTATGAGTAATTCTAAAATAGCAATTGTCATCGGAACAAAAGCAGAATTAATAAAATGCATGCCAATTATGTTAGAATTACAAAAACAAAAAAAAGATTATTGGTTTATTCATACTGGTCAACATCCTTTTAAAGAAGCTTGCAAGGAATTTGGAATTAAGAATCCAGATTATGTATTGAGTGAAGCACCTAATTTAAAAAAAGGGACAAAATTTAATGCTAAAATTAGCACAGGTGCGTTTAAATGGGCTTGGAAAAATATGTTTGAAATAAGAAAAATATTAAAAAAATTAAATCCCTCTTATGTTTTATTTCATGGGGATACTATGAATACTGCAATGGCTATTGGTGCTTCTGCCTGGGTCTTGAACCCTTTTAAAAAATGGAAAACAGTTCATCTTGAAGCTGGTTTAAGAAGTGGTTCTTTATTTGAACCATTTCCTGAAGAATTTACCAGACAAATTGTAGATAAGTTTTCAGATATATTGTTTGCAGTTTCAAACAAAAGTAAAAATAATTTAAAAAAAGAACTTCATTTTGCAGAAGGTAAGATAATCGATGTTGGAAATACTGGTGTAGATGCTTCTCTAATTGCTTACAATAAATCTAAAAAAATGTTTACTAAATTAAATTATGCATATGCGCTAGTCAATGTTCATCGTTTTGAAAATTTAAGAAGTGAGAAAAGAATGATTGCTATTGCTAAAATTATTAAAAATATTAAAATTAAGGCTATTTGGCCAATTCATGATACAACTTATAATTCTTTGAAAAAATATGGATTAATGAAGGATTTAGAAAAAATGAAAAATCTCAAAATAATCCCCCTTGAAGGATATTTCAAATTTATTTTTTTACTTGCAAATTGTAAATATCTTCTTACAGATGGCGGAAGTATTCAAGAAGAAAGCCTTCTTTTTAAAAAACCTTGTTTGATTTTAAGAAAATTTACTGAAAGACAAGAGGGAATAGATACAGGTATTAATTTTTTAACCAAATTAAATGTTAATTATTCTAAAAATATTATTGAAAAAATAGAAAATAATAAAATTATTATTAAAAATTTCAAAAATCCTTATGGTGAGGAAAATCTAAGTAAAAAAATAGTTGATTTATTAAAATGAACCAAATACAAGTATATTTACAGTATCCTTGGGGGGTTTCAGATTCTCAATATTATAAAAGTCTGCTTGATAACCCCCCCCTCGGAATTAAATATCTTAATTCAAAAGATAGATCTGGTATTATAACAAATAGAAAAAAGTTCATTTTATCTTCAACATTAAGACGTTCTTTAAGAAGATTACTTGAAAAAATAAATTTTCCGATTCCAAATGCTAAACTCACTAAAATTGATGAAAAATTTGATTTAATTCATAATGCTCATTGCTTAAGTTTAAATAAATCTCCATGGGTTGCTGATTTTGAATCACTCTGGCAAATGTGGATTTCTGGAAGAGGAACAAAAAAAGGAATAAAAAAGGTGAAAAAAATAATAAATCAAAAAAATTGTAAAAATATTATTGCTTGGACAGAACATTCTAAAAATGAAATTATTTCTAGATTTCCAGAAATAGAGAAAAAAATAGAAGTAATTCCTTATGCAATGAAATTTCCTTCTTTTAAAAAAATTACCTCTAAAAAGATTAGACTTTTGTTTGTTAGTAGATATTTTTTTCATAAAGGTGGTTTGCATGCATTAGAAATATTTGATCGGCTTACACAAGAATGCCCAAATGTAGAAGCGACAATTGTTTCTGATATTCCCCCAGAAATAAAAAATAAATATTCTAAAAATAAAAATATTAAATTTTATGAATTAATTCCTTATAAAAAACTTCTGGAAGATATATACCCTTCTACAGATATACTTGTTTATCCTGGATATAGTGATACTTTTGGGTTTGTGTTTGTTGAAGCATTAGCATTTGGTATTCCAGTTGTAACTGCAGATGGATTTTCTAGAAAAGACTTAGTTATGCATAATAAAACTGGCTTTATTGCAGAAAGAGATAAAAATCTAGATCCTGAAAAAATTGAAGAAATTGAAGAAAAAACAATTAAACAAATGATAAATTATACAAAAAAATTAATTACTAATGAATCACTTAGATCAACTATGTCTAAATATAGCCAGTCCCTTGTCAAAAAAGGCAAATTTTCTTTAGAATACCGAAATGAAAAACTTAAAAAAGTCTATACCCAAGCATTAAAATGAAAAAAGAACCAAAAGTTTCAATTGTATTTGTGAATTGGAATGGAAAAAAATATACTTTTGATTTACTTAATTCTTTAAAAAAAATTAAATATTCTAATTATGATATTATTGTTGTGGATAATGGTTCTACAGATGGAACTCAAAAAGAATTTGAAAAAAAATACTCTAAATTTTCAACTTTAATAGAAAACAATAAGAATGTTGGTCTTGCAGAAGGCACAAATGTGGGATTAAGAGAAGCACTGAAAAGAAAAAGCAAATATATCTTAACTATGAATAATGATATGATTGTAGATCCTTATTTTTTAAATCATCTTGTTGATGCCATGGAAAAACATCATGAAGTGGCAATTGCTACGTGCAAGCGTACTGTCTCTTATACACATCTGAC